>SDBU01000063.1_pt1 | contig 136356 bp, 110 predicted proteins | sample 2277071 | NCBI WGS metagenome assembly SDBU01 (sample SAMN10397929, study PRJNA504765) | marine sediment metagenome | isolation source: marine sediment core GS08_GC12, 126 cmbsf | place: Arctic Ocean: Gakkel Ridge, Loki's castle | collected 2008
GAGGAGAACGCGTCACATTTTGCCGGGTTGATTTCCGAGACATTAATCGATCATAAAAAGACCACTAAGGAGACGGGGATACTGGTTGCTCCTTTCGACGCCGAACTGTTCGGGCATTGGTGGTTCGAGGGGCCCGGATTCCTCGAGCGGGTTATCGAGAAGATATCGGCCATGAACGATATCGGACTTTGCACCGCCGGTGAGTATTTCGACCTGAACAAACCGTCCAGAATGATTACCCTTCCCGAGGGATCGTGGGGAGAGGGCGGATATCATTATATATGGCTGAATAAGTGGACCGAGTGGACATGGAAGCATATTTATGAGGACGAAGCGAGGATGATTGAACTCGCCGCCGGTTACCGTGAGGCCGGGGATTTGAAAAAGAGAATCATCGCCCAGGCAGCGCGGGAATTGATGTTGTTATCTTCCTCCGATTGGCAATTTCTAATCTCCACCTGGGCGGCCAGGGATTACGCGGAGACGAGAATCGCCACTCATCATGAGGCTTTCAATAAACTTTCGGAGATGGCGGAGAGAGCCGATAATCTTTCCGACGGCGATCTTGCGTATCTTGTCGAAATCGAGCGGCGCGACGATATCTTCGTTGATATAGATCCGGTCTGGTTCGAGAAAGTCGAATTTCCATGATAATTTGATTCGGGAGCGAAAACCGTGTTACTCGGTTATCCTAAAATAGTAATTTTTTCTCTTTTAACGGGTTGCTTGATATCCTGCGGATCAGGTAACGAATCGTCAATAAAGAAAAAGAGGATGCCGGATCTTCAATATGTTTACTCGTCGGCGCAAAGTGGCGCTGATATCGAATCGTCAATAGCGGGCACACTCGATCTTTATGCCGCCGATCCCCGCGTATTCTCCGACCCGATAGGAATTATCGATTCGTTCGACGATTTGACCGGCTTCAAACCGGGCGGAAGACGTTTCGGCCTGATCCTCTCCGACCCCAACTGGTTTTCAAGCGACAGCCTCCTTTTAAAAGAGACGATCAAAGGAGGTTCGGTGTTGAGTATGATCTATAACGGGAATTACAGCGGTCTCGATTCCTGTTGGAACGAGATTTATAGTTTCGCGAAATATAACGGCTATGAATTTATTATGCCGGGTATCGAGGTATATCGCGGGCAGGATGCCGATTCGCTGACTGCGGACACAGAGTTGATTATCCGCATAAAATAAAAGGGGACGGCCGCGCGGCCGTCCCAAACTGTTACTGCTTCGGCTTATCTAATTATTAAAACTCCTCGACCTTACTTATCGTAATTCCCCAATTAACCGGATCCCTCGGCTTAGAGGAGTTCCAGTCGTTGAACGAATGCGAACCGTCGGTGATAAAGTAAACCTCGTATTTGCCCGGATCGAGGATAATAGTATCATCGAACAACCTGTTCTTTCTCGCCCCTCCCGCTGGATCGGTGTTGCGCCAGGTCATCTCCCAAACGGTTCTTCCGGTTTTATCGTTTTCGATCCAGCCGTAATCGTACATTTCGTCACGGGAACCCTCGCCAATGGCGTAAATCCTGATCCGCGATCTCTTGTCGATAGAGAACTTACTTCGACGCCTCTCGTTATCGCGAACGCCGGTCATTTTCACAAGGATATCGGCGCTTCGTTTCACCTCTGATTCCTCGAGCAGTTTAAATTTCGAGCTATCGAAATCCTTGCCAGGGTAAATAGACAGCCCCCATAACCGCGGCTCATAGGGCGCCGAGGCGTTCCAGTCGCGATAAGAATGAGAATCGTCGGTAATATAATGAGCTATATAATACCCTTTGGGCAGGGTAACCAATCCATCGAACATCCTGTTTTTGCTCGCGCCGCCGGCGTTCTCGGTATTGCGACGAGTCATTTCCCAGACAATTCGCGCGGTCGACGCGTTTTCTATCCAGCCGTAATCGACAAAATCCTTGCTCCAACTGCCGTATTCGCCAATAGCGACAACCCGTAATGATTGCTCGTTTTTAAGCTCGAATGCCTGCGACGCGAAATCGTCGTCTCTCATCCGGGTTAAATCCACCAACGGCTCTCCCCGGCCTTCGGGTGTATAAGCGCTGAAAGATTTTTTGTCGGCTTTATTCACCGCGAATATGGCCACGCCCCAATTCAGGGGATCATAGGGCGGCGCCACGTTGAAATCATCATAAGAGTGCGAACCGTCGGTAACGTAATACAAAACATATTTACCTTTTTCAAACTTCTCTTCATCGTCGCTATACCTGTTTTTACTGCCGCCGCCGGCGGGATCGGTATTCCAGCGATCCATAGACCATACCTTCTCCCCCGATTCGGCGTCGACGATCCAGGCATGATCGACCGGTGTCTTATAGCTGTTCGGATATTCGCAGAGAGCGTAGATACGCAGTTTCATCGGTTTAGCGAGGATAAACCCCTTTTCCAAATATTCCGAATCGCCCACCCTGTTTACCTGGATCAGGGCGTCCTCGAGCATGCCGTCCGGCTCGAACAGCCTGAAATTTTCAAAACTATCGGTCGCGCTGATTTTGACGCGAAAATCATCTATAAACTCATCGAAATCGCTTCTGAAATTTCCCTTAAACAGATCACCCAGAAACCCTATTATATCATCACCGTTGATTTTGATATTACCTGACCACCGGCCGGCGGCGTAATAATAAAGCTCGTATTTTCCTTTTTCGAGGGAGATAGTTTTCTCCGATCTGCGCAACCCTTTACGGCCTTTGCGACGGGAGTTGTCGTTTTCCATAACCCAGACCGGTTTTCTCGTTTCGGAATCCAACAGCCAGCCATAGGCGCTGAGATCATCGTTATAACCGCTTCTAAAACCGACCGCCTCTATTTCGAATTCGCCGCCTTTGAGCAGTTCGAACCCCTGGATATTAACTCGGTCGGACCTGACATTGTCGATCTCTACAATTGTCTCGCCGCTTCGCCCCGTCGATACGGCGAGTATTGTGAAAATCGCGGCTGCCAGTAATTTTCTGGAGGTAATCATCCTGCCTCCCTCGTTAGATTTTTCTCCCGGTAAAGAATACGATTTTCGACCTATATTGTTTCATAAAGACTGAGATTGGGAAAAGGCCGGGACATAAGCCCCGGCCATAAGATACCGATTATTAAACGCTTATAAAAGATCCACACAATCCCGCAGTTTTGTCGATCGAGTTTTATGCCGAAGCTTTTTCAGAGCTTTAGCCTCGATTTGCCTTATCCGTTCCCTGGTGAGATCGAAAATCAACCCCACCTCTTCGAGGGTTCTCGGTAAACCGTCGGACATGCCGAAACGCAGACGAATAACCTCCTCCTCGCGATCGGTCAGGGTATTGAGCACTTTCTCAATCTGATCCTGGAGGTAAACGAACGACGCTTTCCCGCTGGTTGTTGAAAACTGCGGGTCGGCTATCAGGTTGGACATCTGGTTATCCTCGTCATCACCGATCGGCTTGGACAGGGAAACGGTCTGGGGTATGACGCTTAAAATATCCTCGACCTTATCCATGGAGATACCGACTTTGGCCGCTAGTTCGGAGATGTTCGGCTTGCGGCCGAGTTTTTGGAAAAGTTTCTGCGACGCTTTGGCGACCCGGCCATACTGGCTGTTGAGATACATGGGAGTGCGGATCGTCTTGGCCTGCTCGGAAAGCGCCCGGGTGATAGCCTGTCTTATCCACCAGGAGGCATAAGTACCGAATTTAAATCCTTTTTTATAGTCGAATTTATCCACGGCTTTCACCAGCCCCGAATTACCCTCCTGAATGAGGTCCATAAATTCCATTCCGCGTCCCATATATTTACGGGCGATGGAAATAACCAGGCGCATATTCGCTTCGATCATCATCTGCTTGGCTTTCTCCAGCTCGGCCTCGAGATACTCCAGCCTCTTTTTTAACGTCTCCAATTCGGAACGAGGCATCTCCTCGGCGAAAAGATAATCGGAGAGGTTGGAACTCAATTTCCCGGCAACCGCGTTGAGCGGACGATGATATCTGCGATTTCCGTTAACCTGGCCTTTAAATGAACGAGTCAGGTTATTGAGAAACTCGAGATTGAAATTGAATTTCTCTATTTCCTTTAGCAGTTTTTCCCTGTTTTTTAATCTCCTTTCGAGGGTTTTCGATGTTTTCTCGTTGGCGAAATCGAGATTATCGCATTTGCTTACCTTAAGCAGATCCCGGATTTTCTTAAACCGGGTGACTACTTTCTGGCGCTCCCTTTTAATATTTTCCGGAGCGAACCATCTGCATGTTTCCGGCGAAACGATATCCTCCAGGCGTATATCATCGTTCATGAGCCTGTTCTGGCAGGAAATCAGTTCGTCAAGCACCACCAGCGACGAAAACACGATTCGTTTTATTCCTTTTTTGTGACCCTCGATCCGTCGGGCGACCTGCACCTCCTGTTCCCTTGAAAGGATTTTGAACCTCCCAAGGTCTTTGAAATAAACATAAGCGGGATCGGCGTGAGCATCCGCCGTACTAGCAACCGCCCGTTTTTCCTTTAGCTCTTTCTCCCCCGGTCCATCGGGAATTGCTACCCCTCTGGAATCCCGGTCGATTTTTTCATCGGCTCCATCCAAGCGCACCATTTGTCTGTTTACTTCAGACTCTCGCGTCATTTGCCTTAACCTCTGATTTTAGGTTTTGAAACTCCCGGGTTAAACTTCTCAATCTATCGTCATCGGACTTACTCTCCGCCTCGCCTATTAAGCTCTTGAGTTCATCAAGGCGTTTTCTGACGGAAATAAGCCTAAATTTTTCCAAATAATCATCAAATTCCACTTCGAATTCCCCCGATGGTTCCGAGCTTATCGCCATTTCGCGCAACCGCCTGCCGGTTTCGCTGTCAGCTATCTTTTCGGAAATATCGGTGATAGACAACTCACGGCCCTCAGCCGCGAATTCCTCGATCGTTCTGTAAATTTCGGCGTTTGATGATTCAGTGAATAAAAACTCATCGATCTGTCCGCTGCACATGGAAATGAATTCCGGATGCGACAGCAGAATCCTTAAAAACTCCCTTTCGAATTTATCCCTGCCCGCCACAACCTCGTTTTCGCGCGACGGCTCGGGGCTTTTCCGGGTCTCGCCGATAATTCCCAGGGTCTTGATATCGATATCCAATCTATCGAACATTTTTTTGGATAGGAGATCCCGCGTCAGGTTATCCTCGATAGGCGACATAAGCTCCGAAAGCGCCGCGACTATGCGTTTTTGGCGGGTTAACGTTTGATCGGAGAATCGTCCCTTTAAACCGCCTTGTATGAACCCGATTATATCGACCGATTCCGAAATCAATCTCGAAAGTTCGGAACGCCCGTTTTCCCTGATGAAGCTGTCCGGATCTGTTCCTTTAGGAAGCATCACCAGCGACGGTTCGAGACCAGCGTTATATAAAACGCCGCTCGCTCTGAACGCTGCTTTGACTCCAGCCGAATCGGAATCGAAAAGCAAAACCGCTTTCTCGCAAAACCTGGCCAATAGCGATGCCTGCCGGTCGGTAAACCCGGTGCCGCTTGCCGCCACCACGTTTTTTATGCCCGCCTGATAGAGCGTTATCAGGTCGAAATAGCCCTCCACCACCACGGCCTCGTTATTATCGCGTATGGCGTTTTTGGTAACATCCATTCCGAAAAGAATCCGGCCTTTTTTATAAACGGACGTCTCCGGGGAGTTGATATACTTGGGAGAATCGTCACCGGGCATAATCCTGCCCCCGAACCCGACCACTTTCCCCGAAAGGGTTTTTATCGGCGCCATCAACCGGTTGCGGAATCGATCATAATATTTCTGTTTTTTGGCCACAAGTCCGGCGGCTTCGAGATCGGCGACTTTCACGCCCTTTTCCGCGGCCGCCCGGAGTAGATTATCCCAACCCGGCGGAGCGAATCCGAACCCGAATAACCGGGCGGTATCCATTGATATTCCTCGCGACTGGAGATACTCCAAGGCCATTTTACCGACAGGGTTTTCGAAGAGTGATTTTTCAAAAAACGACGCGGCCATGGAGAGAGCGATGTGCAAACGATCCTCGAAAGTACCGGCCGATTCGGTGCGGGGGATCACTATTCCAGCTTTGTCGGCAAGATACCTTAGAGACGACGGGTAATCGAGCCTCTCATGTTCCATGATAAAGTTGACCGCGTTACCGCCTTTGCCGCATCCGAAACAATGGAAAAAACCTTTGCCGGGGATGACGAAAAACGACGGTGTCTTTTCCTGATGGAAAGGACATAAGCCTTTAAAATCCTTTCCGCTCTTTTTAAGGGAGATAAATTCCGAGATAACCGAGACTATGTCGGTTTCGGTTTTTACTCGATCTACGATATCCCCTGGAATTCGTCCGCTCATTATTCGTCCGCTTTCAGAGTAACTATGCTGACTCCGCTCGAGCCTTCGTTCCAATTGCCGAGCCTGTGCGACTCAACCCTGTGATTCTTAGAAAGGTAATCCTGTACTTTTCGCCGCAACGCTCCTGTCCCTTTACCGTGAATAATGGTCACCTGGCTAAATCCAGCGATGGAAACGTCATCGAGATATTTCTCGATCAACGGTTCCGCCTCCTCGAACGTGGTTCCCCTGATATCGAGTTCGATACCCGGTTCGGGAGCGTAATCGGTTCTGGTCTCTGTTTTGGCAGCCTTTTTACCCGGCGCGCTTTTTCTGATTAACTTCTCCAGGTCTGTTACCATGGTTACGTTACCGACCCTGATCTTCACCCGGCCGGCGGAATCGGCAGGCTCCAGTACTTCGCCCTCGACTTCGACACCGACAACGTAAACGTCCTCACCGGGAAGTCCTCTTGCCGGTTCGCCCGACGGTCTCGGAGCCATTTTCTGAATCTGCTCCCTGGTCCGGGATAATTTACTCTTGATCTCCCGCCTGAACGATCTCAAAGCTTCCACATCGGATCGTTTCGTCCTGGCTTTTTCAATCAAGCGTTCAAGCTCGTCTTTTGTACACTCAATCAACTCTTCGGTTTTCTCTAGTTGATCCCGACGATACTGCTTTTCGGATTTTCTCTGATTAAGAAGTTTCTCCTCGAGTTCGGTTTTCAGCGACTCGTATTTCTCACGCTCCGACCGAGCCGTATCGAGCTCTTTTGAGAGTTCAATTGATTTTTGATGCAGTTCGGTTATCAAACCGGTTATATCGCTTTCTCCGCGATCGAGCAGTTCCAGCGCGCGTTCGGTAACCTTGTCACACAAACCGAGACGTTTGGCAATCTCCACGGCATACGAGGACCCCGGAATCTCCGGCAAGAATCGGAAAGTCGGCGCAAGGTTGTCGGTGTCGAATTCCATGGAACCGTTGACGACACCATGGATCTTCCCGGCCAGAGCCTTCAGCCTGCCATGATGAGTCGTTATCACCGCGTAACAGCCTTTGTCCGAAAGAAATTCGACAACGGCCTGACCAATAACCGACCCTTCGTCAGGATCGGTGCCCGCGCCAAGTTCATCGAAAAGAATAAGCGATCCCCGGTCGGATTCATCCAGGGCGGTCTTAATGTGGCTCAAATGCGAAGAGTAGGTGGAGAGCGAGCTATCGATAGATTGTTCGTCGCCGATATCGGCGAAGATTTTCTCGAACAGCACAAATGACGATCCCTCGTCGGCCGGGACATAAAGGCCGCTGGAACCCATCAATGATAACAGCCCCACGGTTTTCAAGGCCACCGTTTTACCGCCTGTATTGGGACCGGTTATGATCAGGATTTTTGAACCGGTTTTCATGGTAACGCTCAACGGCACAACTTCGCCGCCGTCTCGCGATGAATTTAAAACCAGGATCGGATGGCGGCCATTTTTTATATTAATTTCCGCTTTATCGGGAAATGCCGGTCGATTAGCTTTAAGCTCTCCGGCCAATCGTGAACAACCGGCGATGAAATCGAGCCTGGAAAGCAGATCTATATCGTCTTTTACCATATCCCGGCTGATATACAGCATCTCGGAAAGACGACGAAGGATTCTGTTTATCTCTTCGCGTTCTGCCGTTTCAAGTTCTCTGTGACAGTTGTTGAGTTCGACCGTCTCGGAGGGTTCGATGAAAAAGGTCGCGCCCGATGACGATCTATCGTGAATAATGCCTTTAACCTGACCCTTATCGGTCTCCCTTACCGGAAGAACATATCGTCCTTCGCGAACGGTGAAAAGCTTATCGGAGAGATAGGAAACCATATCGGAGTTAAGATATTTCTCGAATTTGGTGTTGAGCTTGATTTTAATTTTCCCGAGTTCCTTGCGAATCGTGTAAAGTTCCGACGAGGCCGAGTTTTTTATGGAACCGTCGGTATCAACCGATTTTTCTATTTCTTTATGAAGATCCTCGGGGTATACCAGTTCCGCCAATATTTCATTGAGTTTCGTATATTGTTCCCGCAGCCGCTGGCACTCGTTAACGATGGCGAAAAAGTTCGAGTATTTCAAAAGCTCTTTCGGATCGAGTATCTCGCCGGCTGATTTCGCCTGATCGAGCCGCAAAGAAAGATCGTCGAAACTCAAATCGGGCGGGCCGCCGTGGGCTTCGAAAAGATCGTTCATCTCCGCTATCAAATCGAATTGATATTCGATCGATTCGATATCGGTTAGAGGACGGAGAGATGACGCTTTTCTTTTTCCCGGAACCGATTTACAGAGATAAGCCAGCCTTTCGAGCACGGCTTCGTATTCCAAAACTCTAAGAGTATGGTTGTTCACAGAACTAAAAGTCCCTGTCTTTCTATTTCTTGGCCTTGCCGAAATATTCGCGAAGTTTATCCAGCGTTTCGACATCGTCGTCGGTCATTCCCAGAAGAACCTTATCCTTTAACGCCGATTTAGGATCGTTGGCGTAAAGATCAACATTGGACAAGAGAATACCGCTTTGGATCTCCGCTAGGAATTTTTTCGAGCCGGGGTGCATAAAAGTCGTATTATCGTAAATCGCCGGAACGAACCCGCGAATGGGCTTTGCCAGCGCGGATTCACCCAGAGCGGTATCGAGCTTTTTGAATGGCGTGGGAAAAACGAACAGCAAAAACAAAAGAGAGAGAGCTACCCCTCCCTTGGCTATTCCGAACAACCCCCCGCCTACCTTGTTGGCGACACTCATGGGAGTGATCTTAACCAGCCCGTAAAAAAACCTTCCCAGCAATTTCAGCACAATCATCGCGACCGCGAAAACAAGTATGAAACTGAAAACGTAGAGAACGCTCGGCGACATGTTTACTTTTCCGCCAAGTTGAGCGGAAAGCCAATCGGCGTTGCTAACCGCGAATACGACGCCAACTACCAATCCTATGAGAGTCGAAATCTCCTTGAAGATCCCCCTCTTATAGCCGCTCAACAATGCCAGAAATAATACGAACAGGATAAAGAAGTCTATCCAGTTCATATCCCCTCCAATTTAGTTTTTCGTTAACTTTTCTCTAACCGCTATATTAACAGCCTTACCGTCGGCGCGCCCTTTAACCTCGGGCATCAAGAGCTTCATCACCGCTCCGAGATCCCTAACAGATGAGGCGTCGGTGTCGGCGATGGCGCTATCGACAAGCTCGTTAAGCTCTTCGGTCGAAAGCTGATCAGGTAAAAATTCTTTTATTATCTCGAATTCGGCGCTCTCCTCGGCAACCAGATCGTCTCTGCCTCCACGACGGTATTCCTCTATCGCCTCGGTTCTACGCTTGGCCGCGGAAGTCAAAACCGCGAGAATATCCTCGTCGGTCAAATCTCCCCCTCGCTCCTTGCCTTTATAAATCAAATCGGATTTCAACATCCGAAGAGTTTTCAGGCGAACCTCATCTTTACCCTTCATGGCCGCCTTCAAATCACCGTCGATCTTCTCCAAAAAAACCATATCTATCACCTGGGCTTGTTACGACGTGATTTTTGTTTGGCGGCGTTTTGCTTGCGCTTGCGTCTATCAGATGGTTTTTCAAAATGTTGATGTTTCTTTATATCCGAAAGAATACCGGCTTTTTCGCAAGTCTTGGTAAAACGCTTCAGGGCCCTTTCAAACGACTCATCGTCGCGAACCTTGATACCTGTCATTTCATTCTCAACCCCCTCTCATTGAATTAAAATCTCCAAATTCAAAAAGCAAAAAGGTGAATAATTCTCTTAACTTGGCTGAAGGTAAAGAATTAACAAAACAGTGTCAAGAGAATTCTGTATAGATCCACCTTTTTAGCGTTAGCGGGTAACGACATGATACACTATAAGTTACAGTGGCAATAAAAATTTATTTTTCGTCTCTCGCAATTTATTGTATGGCAAATGGTTAGAAATATCGAGAATTTCGTCCGGAAATTGAAAAATTGACAATTTAAAATAGTTATTATTTTAGATCGGCATAAATTCGCAGATAGCTTTCATATCTAAAAGCGGCGATAGAACCATCGCTGTTTTCCACCGACTTTTTAACCGCGCAATCAGGCTCGTCGATATGGACGCAATCGTCAAAACGACATCGCGAACGCAGATTATCGAACTCGGGATAATACTCGCGCAGGGTTTTCTTGCTGACGCCGGAAAGACCGAACACCTTCAAACCGGGAGTGTCGGCGACCCAGCCGTCGGGGAATATACGATACAGGCTTACCCGACTCGTCGTATGCACTCCCCTGTCGCTTGACGATGATACTTTTTTTGTTTTTAATTTAAGATCGGGCGATATTATATTTAAAAGAGACGATTTTCCCACTCCCGAATGGCCGGAGATAACCGACGTTCCGTGCCGCAGGGTTTCTTTGAGTTTATCCACTCCCTCGCCGGTCGACGCGCTTGTGAAAATTATTTCGCACGATATTTTCTCCCACCCTTTGAAATAGTCCGCGATCATGTCGGGAATTCCCAAATCTATTTTATTCAAAACTATGACGGGTTTTAATTCCTCTTTAAAGGCTGTTACCAGAAAACGATCTACGAGGCCCGGTTTGAATTTCGGGTTTTTAACCGATGACACGATTACCAGCCGGTCGATATTGGCGGCTATAACCTGTAATAATCCTTTTTTCTCAACCGCCGGTTTGGAAAGCGTTGACTTTCTTGTCTCGATCGATTCCACCGCCGCGATTTTCTCGGAAACGATCGAGTATCTGACATAATCACCGACGGCTATAGGCGAGCTGTCTTTTTCGCCGTACTTTACCTTCCCCTTGATAAAAGCGTCGATATGATCATCGCCGATGAAAATACGTGCCCGTTGGCCATGAAGTTCCACCACCCTGCCTATCATTTTTTCGATTTTTACCACGGGACCCAATATACGGGGTTTTATCGGTGATAGTAAATTATTTCTCCGGGCGGGACGTTAACCGTCTTGTCTTTTTGCTCCCAATCCTAATATCCTTGACAATTTCGATTTTACCGATAATATAAGCCACCATGGAGGAACGATGAAAAAAGATCAACTGATTTTAGTGTTATTTCTGGCAATAATCATTATTTCCGGCGGCGCGATATATATATTAAAATCGCCCCGGGCGGATATTTCCACGCGTCCGGAGGGGTTTACAGGCAAGATGGATTTTCAGGCCGAACTCAGAACCAGGATCGCCAATCTCGAAAGCGGACTGGCCGGCGACCCGGGTAACCTGGATATTCTGATAGATCTGGGCAACGCCTATTATGATATCGCCGATCACGCGAAATCCGTGAAGTACTATGAAAAGGCGCTGGCCATCAAACCGGACAATCCGCATGTTTTGGTGGATTGCGGGTCGATGTATAGAGAACTTCATCAACCGCAAAAGGCTGTCGAGCTTTTCAACAAGGCGATAGAGGTCGACCCGAATTTCCCGCAAGCTTATTTCAACCTGGGCACCGTGTTGAGGATGGAAATGGAAGACGCGGCTGGCGCGGCAAAAGCCTGGAAAAAATATCTTGAACTCGAACCGAACGTCGATCCGCAGATTAAAAACCTCCTTATGGGAGAAATCGAGGCGGCCTCGGGATAATAATAAAACCGCCAATCGACTTTATATTCAATTGTTTTTTGTCGGCGAACCGATTCTCACAGGACTATCTTTCTATAACATAAAAAGTTACGGGCAGGGCATATTTCGCTTGAAGATGGGAACTACTATCGCTTTTCGGATGTTCATCTTTTTGCAGCCCATCCCGATCACATCGGGACCGACGCTATGGCCCTCCATTGCGTCGGACGTGCCCCGCCGCCAGGCGGGGCATTTTTTTATCATATTCTAAGCTCAAAAAGGTTTTTTTGAATCGGATAATCGGATATTTCCAGCGTTTGGCTTTGCGCAGCAAGCTTATTGCGGTTGACCGAAAAAGAGATAACCCCCATAATCTAAAGTAATGGATAATCTGGTAAACTACCTTTCTTTTGCCGCGTTAATACTGGTAGTCATCCTCCTTGTCTGGTCGCTTATGCTGACTCACCGGGAGAGGACGAGGAAATTGACCATCAGGGGGCGTTTGGCTAATCTCAGGAAGAAGATCGAGGCATTACCAGACGATACGGACGAGAATAAAGCCAAAAAGGAGACACTTTACAGGGAATTGACTCTTGAGTACCTTGAAAATATCCTGGGCGAAGTCGAACGGCTAAAACCGGCAAAAGCGGCGAAATCGGAAAAAGATAAAAAGTCTAAAACCAAACCCCGGAAAAAGAGATAAAATTTCTTTAGGTTGCCAAAATCCGAATAACTATTATATTGGGTATGAAGCTTTTGTTGTATGAAAGGAGAAGTATGCGAAAGATTTTATTTGTTTTGCCGGTGTTAGCTTTCATTGCTTGCGGTGACGATACCGGCACCGAGCCCGATCCGCCCGTTGAGATTACGATAAGTGTCAACCCCACCAGGGTGCTTCTCGACGTCGGCGAACGGCAGAATTTCACCGCCTTCGTCTATGGATCGGCGAACATAAATGTAAGCTGGTTGGTACAGGATATTCTCGGGGGAAATTCCGAATTCGGCACAATCGATCAGGACGGGGAGTATATATCCCCGCAAACCGAACCGAACGCCGATTCAATTAAGATTACTGTCGTAGCCGAAGCCGATCCGACGGTCAGGGCAAACGCCTGGGCAATCTTAATAGACCCGTCCAAAATATATGTTAGCGAAACCGGGTCGAATACCACCGGGACCGGTTCGAGATATAATCCGTATAGGACCATAACTCATGCGTTGGGGCAGGCGGTACCGATGCAAACCGTAGTAGTCGGGCCGGGAGAATTCAACGTTAGCTCCGGCGAGGTATTCCCCCTCGAGATTCCGGCAGGTGTTACGTTGCTGGGAAGGGGCAGTGATTCTACTTATGTCATTGGTCCCGGGGGGAGTCATGATGAGGTCGGCGCGGTATTTTCCTTAGATGGGGATGCCGTTACCTTGGAGGGTTTAAATATCTCCACCGCCGACAATAACGGCGTCGGGATCTGGCTGCTGCCTCGTATGCTCGTAAAGATCAGGGATAATTATATCGGTCCCAACTATATAGGTATAGCGGCGAGAGGAGACAGCCTGCCCCGTCCTATTATCGAATCGAACGTAATTTCCGGCGACTCGATAGGAATCTCCGCGGGAGAGATGAGCGAACCATTGATACGCGATAACCAGATAATCGAATGCGGGAATATAGGAATTCATATTTTCGATTCGAGCCGTCCCGACCTGGGCAGGGTAGATTCCACAGACGCCGGCGGCAACACTATTCGAGATTGTGGTCTTGGAAATCAATGGCTTATCAAAAACGAGAGCCCCGATACGATATGGGCGGTAGGTAATACTTGGGTACGTTTGAATCCGGAAGACAACGATGAATTCATCTACGACGATGACGAATCCGGCGGCGTATCGGGTCCGGTCTTGTTGATTAACCAATAGAGAATAAAGATCAAAAAAAAGCGTCGGTCTTTCCTAAGCCGACGTTTTTTTTATTTTCCCGATGAGCCGTTTATGCCGCCGCTTCAGGGCGGAATTTACGTTTCTGTATATGGCGGGCGATGATAATTCTCGTTCGAACTCGATTATTTTTAAAGCGTTGTTCGTCAATTCCAAGGCGGCTTTGATATCTTTTTTTCGATGTTCCAAGTGCTTGGCTAATTCTACATACGGATAATATCCGAATTTTCCCGCGTCCATCATCTCTTCCCAGAGAGTTTGAGCTTTGCTCCAGTTTTTATCTTTTTTAGCCAGGATAGCTTTCAGATAAAGGGTTTCATCGGCAATCTCCCTCGGCGCGAAATTCGATTTTACCTTATCTATAAAGGCGCTTGATTTTTCATAATCCCTATTATTGAGAGAGGCGCGGGCAAGGGATAGAAGGAACGAATCGTCCTCGCATCCATTGCCATGGGCAAGTTCGATACGACGCGCGGTTTCCTGGGCAAGGAGATAGAGACTCACTATATCGTCGCGGTTATGATTGAGTATGGGAAGCAGGAGTTCCTGATTTCTGTTTTGCAGGAAATCGAAATATATGTACGGTATCAGGTGCGACGGGACGTCGCCGTCGCGCTCGAAACCGACGATCATAGCCTCCATCATCCCGAGAGTGAACGATTCGAATTGATATTTATATAACCGTCGGCAGGGATGCACGAGATCGATATGGGGATAACCGGTGAACGGAATTGGCATTCTGTTGATGCGGAACCTGGTTCGTAAAAGCGGCATATCGAACGATTTGCCGTTGTAAGTTAAGAGGGTCGACAGATCCTTAATATCCTCGGTAAACGCCGCGAGCTGGGCCGGTTCCTCGGAGAAATCGCGCAGGATATACTGCCGGACTGTGAATCTGTTTTCGATAAAAAACCCCACTCCGAGAATAAACGGATATGTGCCGGTTCCCCCCGCCAACCCTGTTGTCTCGGTATCTATTACCGCGATTCCTGTGGTTTCGAATTCTTCATAATTGAGAGACGGCTCGAAGTAACCCAGAGCCGATTTCGCTATAGAGTTCGAAAGCTCGACCTTGCCGTGAAGATATCCTTCGTCGTAAACCGTTTCCACCATCCAGACAGGCCCGAATTCGGTCTCCCTTATAGAGCCTATGGGCGGTTTTTTAAACAGATCGGGTTTGGGCGTTTTAACCGGTCGTTTTTTATTTTTAAACGCCTCGTATAATCGTTTTTCCAGATCCATAATTATTCCAGATTAATCCTGGTCAACTTCCCAATGACTAACGGATGAGTTTCTTTATTTCTTAGCTTACGAAGAATTTTCTTGACTCTTTTCGATTCGAACTTCCCAAGCGCTTCTACGACGACCGCCCGCGCCAGCGGATCTTCGGATTTAAGGATCTCGGATAAAGGTTTTATCAGTTTATCATCCTTCAGGTTGCCCGCTATTTCGATAAGCATATAGAAAGATCTTCTTTCTTCGATTAATGATAAGGCATTTATTACGGGAGCAACAGATGGTTCTCCGATATTCCCCAACGCTTCGGCCGCTTTGTATCTCACTCCAAAATAGGAATCCGAAAGGGCGTCGATCAGGATATCGATTGTATTCGGATCGGCGAACATGGAAAGCGCGGTGGCGGCGTCGAGGCGAACGAGGTAATCGTCGTCGCCAAGCGCCTTCACGGCCGCGTCGATACCACGCGGGTCGCCTATTTTACCTAATGCTACAACAGTCCCGGCCCGGATACGGTAATCGGGATCGTCGGTATAGCGAAGTAAACCATCAACGGCCGTGGAGTCTTTCATATCGCCCAGAGCGCGCGCCGCAAGGCGACGTTTGAACGGATCGTCCGCGCCTAAAGCCACGACAATATAGGGCACCGCCGGACGGCCTATCAGCTTGAAAATATCGACCAGGGCATGCATGGAGCGAGCGTCCTGGGTATCCATCTTCTCGACAAGACGGGGTACCGCCGATTCGCCCATCTCCCCTAACGCTTCTTTCGACTGTCGCGCCTGATCCTGATAGTTGATGTTTTTGGTTGTGGCTTGAATGAAAAGGGAATCGACAATTTGATTGACGGAGTCGGCCTCGGCTTGAGCGAAGGCCATCGATGATGTAATCAATAAGAATATGATCGTTTTCATTTGTCGATCCCCACTCCCCATTTGGAGTATGTCCACCAATGATTGTCGCGTCCCAAACCGCCGGAGTAACCGTCCTTGCCGCCGAGATCGAGAAAGATACCGATCGAGCCGTATTCACGGCGGGGGTTGCCGTAACCTTGCGTGTTCTTATCGGAGCGAACGATATAAACGTCCCTGCCGCGAACATCGGCGATGATTCCCAGCCCGTTGGCAGAGCCCGCCCCCTGGCAGAGATCATGGGCGTTGTAGTTATCGTCGCCGTCGAGATCGATAAGCATTCCGACAGCGCGATCGTGCCCGCAACCCTGCGAGACTCCCTTTGCGGAATAGACATCGTCGCCGGAAACGTCATAAAGGATGCCCAGCGACATGTGGGTCCCGCTGCCCTGCGCGTATTGAAATGAAATATACTGGTCGTTCCCGCCGCCATCGGCCAACATGCCCAGCCCGTACCAATACGACGCACCCTGCCCGAAAATATCGGATACGTAAATATCGTTACCAGATTTATCGATCAACATCCCCACCCCGCCCGACATCTTGGGGCGAATACCGTAGGCGAATCCCTGCGATAGCGACAGGTAATGATCGTTATAGCGGATAAAATCCTTGTATTTTCCGCCCGCGAAATAAGTATCGTTGCCGGAGTTGTCTATCAGAATCCCAATCCCTTCGACAAACCCGAACCCTTGCGAATACAACGCCGCCTGGTATGTATCGTTCCCCTCGTCGTCGCGTAAAATACCGATCCCGAAACACCCAGCACCCTGTGTAAACGTGTCTCCGAAATAGCGGTCGTTACCCTTCATATCCCAGAGGACACCGACACCGAACAGCCCCGCGCCGAGAGTCCACGACCCGGCGTTGTAGCTGTCGTCGCCGTCGTAATCGATAATCATATTCGAGCCGAAGAAATAAGGGCTGATCCTGTTTTTCGGCATGTTGTAGGTGTCGTCGCCGTCATAATCGATAATATACGTATGATGCCCCGTCCCCTCGAATTCGATATCGTAGGTATCGTCGCCGCCGGGATCGATAACGATGAACAGGTCGCCGGTGTAGTGGTTGTCGGTGGTATCGCCGATGATGATCTGGCCGAACTCGGTTTTCCAGGAAGTAAACGAACTTCGAAAATAAACTTTTTCAGAATATATTTTCTCGATTAAGTAAATAATTTTACCAACATCATTCGAAATATACCTTATTCTTCTACTATCCTTGCCCAGCCTCAAGAGCTTCTCAGCCCAAACATCTTCGTATTCTTCCAAGCTATCAAGCTCATTTGCGGATAGAAATTCGCTTTCTACGTTTTCTTCCAACAGTAGAGTGAATCCATCCCGCAACGAATCCAACCCGGCCTCGGAATATTTTGCCAACTCGGTCGAATTCCGAATGTCAATCTTCTCGATAAATTCTATCAACATATTCAGAAAAGAAATAGCTTTATCCGGTAGAATTTTCTTCATCTTTCTTGAATCAATAATCTTTCTTACCGGATCGAATTCCGGAATATCCTCTTTAAGGAATGAATATCTTTTTGATCCAAATATATCCGGGGCAAACTCCCCTAACGAAGATATATTTAAGTACTTCAAATTAGATTTTGTATGATCAATCAATTTCAAAGGTTCCTTTATATAAAAATCCACTATCGGAAGCCTGTAAGCATCCGGCTCCAGGTAATCCCCGCGAAATGTCAAATCCCCCCGCGTCATCTTCAACGCGTTCAAGGCCAGATCCAAGCCGGCGTCGAGGCTGTCTAACGGCGTGTAAACCGTGTCGGCGGAATCGGGGATTGCATCCTGAGCGGAAGCTAGCGAAAATAGGCTGACTAATGAAATCAGTAATATTCTCATGGAGCCATTATAGCATGGCCGAAATGCCTCGTCAACTAGTATCTGCTAATTTGTGCAGATAGGTCCCGACAGTGAGTCGGGACAGGCTATCCGCCGACATCTATATATAGTTTAATATAATCCGTATTTGGCGATACGATCACGAAGGGTGTTGCGCGATATCCCCAGCAGCTCCGCCGCTTTGACCTGGTTCGACCCGGTATGACGCAGGGCGGCGGAAATCAACGCTCGCTCGAAACCGGACTGTAAATGATAGTAAACGTGGCCTTCCGAGACTGCCAGAATTTTTTCGAAATTGGGGTTAATGTGTTCGGCAAACATACGAGAATAATCCTCTTCGACAACTTCGAGATCAAATCGCACCGTCTCATTAGTTTCGAAGAGCACCGGGAAATGCTCCGGAAGGAGAACATTGCTCTTGGCCATAACCACGGCTGTATGAATATTATTCTCAAGCTCTCTGACATTTCCGGGCCATGGATATTTAATTAACTCATCGAGCGCCTGGTTTGAAATCCCATCCATCGTTTTCCCTGTCTCAGCGCAATATATTTTCATAAAATGATCTACCATCAGAGGGATATCGCTTCGACGTTCTCTCAAAGGCGGAAGATATATCGAGACGACTTTAAGCCTGTAAAACAGATCGATACGGAACTGCCCCTCTTTTATCATATTCACCAGCGATTTATTTGTGGCCGCGATTACCCGCACATCGACTTTTATCGTGTCGATACCGCCCACACGCTCGAATTCCTGTTCCTGTAAAACTCTCAATACTTTCGACTGGGTAAGGGGAGACATATCGCCGATTTCGTCCAAGAAGATTGTCCCGCCGCTGCAGACCTCGAATTTACCGAGTTTACGCGTGTAGGCGCCGGTAAACGCTCCCTTTTCGTGACCGAAAAGCTCTGATTCCAGAAGGGTATCCGGTAACGCCGCGCAGTTAACCGATAGAAAAGGTTTGTCTTTTCGCAATGAATTTTTATAGACCGAGCGAGCCACCAATTCTTTTCCCGTACCTGATTCGCCATGGATCAATATCGACGCGTCGCTGGTGGCAACCTGGCCGATCAACTTGGCGATTTCCATCATCTCCGGTGAACGGCCGACTATATCTCCCGGTATAAGTTCCTTTTCTTTGGAAAATGTCTCAAGCCCCTGGAGATGCGGCGTTTTCCTCAAAACCTGGTTTACTAAGCTGGCTATTTTCTCTATATCGAACGGTTTAGTGATGAATTCGTAAGCCCCCATTTTCATCGCCTCGATCGCGACTTCGGTAGAAGCGAAACCTGTCATCATCACGACCGGCAGCGACGAGTTTATCTCTTTGATTTTACCGAGGACATCGAAACCGGATAAATCGGGGAGATTAATATCGAGCATAACCATGGCGATATCGGGATCGCCGATTTTGGATAACGCTTCAGCTCCCGTAGACGCGATTTTTAAATTATAATCGAAATTCTGAAGATATTCGCTGAGCGCGTCTGTTATCTGAGTATCATCATCGACAACAAGAACACAGGGTTTATTCATTGTGCATCCTTACTACAAAACCGTCTCTTTGCGGCCTTCTAAACTAAATTGAAGCATTTAAATCCGGCCCCGGCGAAGATCATTTGCCTTTTCTCTAAATCGGCAAAATATATTCGGGAATTAATTATAAGCTGTTGTTATTTATTAATTACGGCGATTTTTTCGCTTGAAATCGAGGTGATTCGAGACGGGTCGTGCCTTTAGCGAAGTTATATTTCTATACATGAAGCCAGTTCTTGATGATTTTTACCGTCTCCTCGGGCGATTTTGATCGGAATTTAGCCCCCTGAACCGACCGCGTAAAAAATGAACCGTACGAGCTTTTCTCCACTCGGCTGTCGAGCACAACCACGCATCCGCGATCCTCCGCTGTTCGGATTAACCGCCCGAAACCCTGACGGAATTTCACAACCGCGTCAGGCAAAGATAGCCTGGCAAACGAACTCCGGCCATCCGCCTCGATCCTCTCCAGGTTGGCCTTAAACCATGGCTGATCGGGTACCGTAAACGGCAGCTTAAAAAGGATTAATAGCTCCAGGAGATCCCCGGGAAGATCCACCCCTTCCCAGAATGTATTCGTCCCGAATAATACCCCTCGCTTTGATCGCTTGAAGCGACGTAAGATTCGTTCGGCGTTATAGCTGCCTCTTTGATAAAAAAGGTCCACGTCCGCGGATTCCAGCGGTTTGGATAAACACTCCACGGCGCTTTTCAGGGAATTATAAGACGTGAATAAAACCATCGCTTTTTTAACCCCGAGAGTCAGGATATCTTCGACGACTTCAAACGCTTTCGATTCGAATTCGGGATGTTTCGGAGTCGGCAAATAGCCGGTGGAAATTACCGCTACTTTCGAATCTATATCGAACGGGGAATCGAGAAGCGAGGTAATCGTCCGTTCTTTCGAACCCAGGTCGAGCCCCAACCGCTCCAGGTAATAATCAAATTCGCCCTTTACGGCAAGCGTAGCTGATGTAAACACAGCGGTTTTCAGATAATCGTAAAATTTCTGATCGAGTAATTTCCCGACCTCGAGAGGGGCGGAATGGATCGATGGCAAGTACCGCGATGACGAAGGTATATCGATCCAATAAACATACTCCGGATCGTTCACATACAATAGATCCGACGCCATTTCCCGGATCTTCATTAAATCACCGGCAAAAGCCTCGAGCCTTACCACAGTCTCGCGTTTCTTATCGAGGTCTTCGCTATCGCGGATAATACTTATCAGCTTATCGAGACGGCCGGCAAGCCTTTCAAACCCCTCGATCAATCCCTCACGATCGGGATTCTCGCATGGATTATTCTCCGGTGAAATTCTCATCTCCCTGGATTCACCGTTGGCGTTATTCCTGATATCAGACGACAGAGTATCGAAGAATGATTTCGACGCGGCTGTAAGCGCGATAATCGCGTCTATTACACTCTCCACTTTCAGGATGGAATCGCCGTTTCCCCCTCCTGACGATAACGCGAATTTCAACCCTACCAAAAAACCGGATTGAGTAGGCCTGGAGCTGTACATATCCCCCAGAATTATATCCGCCGCTCGCCTATCGAACTTGTGCCCCAGATACGACGCCGCCACTTTTTCCAGATTATGAGCCTCATCGAATACAATATGCCCCGATTCCCTGATAAGATCGCCGCCCGAGGCAAAATCAGCGAAGGCCAGGTAGTGATTGATTATAACCAGTTGAGCGGACTGAACCTCCCTCTTAACCCTCAGAAGAAAACACTCCTTGGCGAAAGGACAGGCCGGGCCGAGGCAGAAGCCTCCTTCGCATGATATCCTGCTCCAGATATAATGATTGAAGCCCGGATTGAAACCGTGGCATTCCGCGATATCCCCGGTTATGGTTTTCTCGGCCCAGAGGATTACGGACGCTAAAGCGGCGCGATCATTTTTATTGAACGTCGCTTCCGCCTCCGCCAATAGCTCGTTGTACTTATATAGACATAAATAATTACCGCGCCCCTTGAGAATAACCGTTTTAAAACTAAATCCCACGGCATCGAGAATCTGCGGAATATCTTTATAAAAAAGCTGTGATTGAAGGTTTTTCGTATGAGTCGAGATAATAACTCGTTCTTTGTTCAAAGAAGCCCACCATCCAGCCGGCAGGAGATATCCCAATGATTTCCCTACACCCGTCGGCGCCTCTATTATATGAAACTCCGAACGATTAAACGCCCGGGTTACCCCTATGGCCATCTCGCCTTGCGTAGGGCGAAATTCATAGCGTTCTATCGCTTTGGAAAAAACGCCCCCCGGAAGAAAGTGGTTTTCCACCGCGGCCTCGTCAAGCTCGATATAATCCTCATAGGATTTCGGAGGAGATTGGCCTATAACATTATCAGGATACTCGGAATCGTCCGCTTTAGAGGCGTCCTGACTCGCTCCTCGCGATATCAACGGCTCCAGAGAACGTTGGAAAAGCCCTATATCGTTGTTCCCGAAAAGCGTCCGACCGATTCTCTCCCTCGACGCCACCGGCAGATCGACCAATCGACCGAGTAATCTTAAATAGACTTCCCCGGTCGCCCTGCAATCGCTTAACGCTCTGTGAGCGGTACCGCGGTTTACCCCGAAATACGCCGCAAGACTGCCTAAGCTGTAGCGTTGCAGCCGGGGGAATAACACTCTCGAAAGTACGGCCGTATCCAGAGCCTTTTTCTCGATATCAGCGATTTCTATATCGCTCAGGTGAGGCTTCAAAAATCCAAAATCGAAATCTATATTCTGACCGACTATCCACGAGGAATCATTGAGAAATCGCTTGAAATTCTCAAAGACGGAACTCATAACCGGCGCGCTCTTGACCATTTCGTTATCGATACCGGTGATCCCGGTTATTTCCGACGGTATTCTCTTCGCGGGTTTTACCAATTGTGAAAACGTCTCCACCAGCTTACCGTCGACAAATTTAGCCGCGCCAAATTCTATAATCTCGCATTTATCGGGGTGAAGACCTGTAGTTTCCAGGTCAATAGCCGTAAAACTATCGAATGAAGTCATGGAATGATCGCTCTGCCTGTCGTGTTTTTATTACGAATCTCATTGTCAGAAATATATGGTTAATTGACGATTATCGAAAGAAAAAATAGATCGACGATATTAATCATCCGACTTTCGAGCGTAGTTTTTCGTAATATTTTTCCAGAGACTTGTTTGATGTCACTCTGAAAGCAGCCGCCGCGACAATCCTGGAAACATCGGTTCTGCTTATCTTGACCGGAGGCCCGCTCAAGCTGCGCGCGGGATTCTCGACTATTAATCTCATGGTTTCCACCGCCAGAAGCACCGGCACTGCTAAAAACATGCGGACGCCCTTATAACCGTTCGGAATCAGGGTCGTATAGGTAATAGCGTCATCGAGATGAACGAGTATATTTTTCGCAAGCTCCCTGATAAATCCCTCCGCTTTCGATTCCTCGACGTTGTTCAGGTATGACGGGTCTAATCCGTACTCTGCCATCACGTTCATCGGCAAATAACATACTCCTCGCTTTCTGTCGTCGGGGACATCCTTTATAACGTTTACTTTTTGCAATCCGAGCCCGAACGAATTCCCTAATTCCGTCAAACGGGCGGAGCGGTCATCGTTAAAATTATAATGCTGGATGAAAAGCCCGGTCATCATATGCCCGACTGTACCGGCGACATAATGGCAATATCTATCCCAGTCCTCTATATCCCTCAACGCGGCAATAGTGTCATTTCCTGTTTGATAAAGACCGGTGTATTCGGCCATACCTTTAGCCATCTCCCCCGCCCAACGATAAATAATCGGCTTGTGGTTGGCCGGAAGCGATTCGAGAATATCGAACAATTTCGATGATTCCGCCAGCAGACGATGATCCTCGCCGGAATTGGAGTCTATCGATTCATACAGCGACGCGATATCGGTTTTCGAAACTTGCCTTCCCCCCGCCGCCTTTTCCAGGATGGCGTTCAATCGCAAGAGCCGCGTCCGTTTCTCCCCGGTTTCCAGATATGGCGAATCCTCCAGGGTATCGGCAACCCGGCATAGTAGATACGATACGAATACCGAATCACGCAGGCCGCGAGGAAGGAATTTTATGGTCAGCGCGAACGTGCGGCTGACTTTGGGGATAAAATCCTTTATAAACAGCTCTTTTGTTTTGGCCGAATAAGTCATCTGTTCAATTTAAGCGTTATCGAGGAAAAAATCTACTAAGTAATTAACAACAAGAAATATACAAATTATTTTTGAGTTTTCAGTATTTAATGTTCCAGACAACAGCGAATCAACATGGTTATCAGGTAACAACAAAGGGCGATCCCGTTAACGGAACCGCCCCATAAAGAATAGCCTGTTTGGCTTAGTCTATTAGTATTTTCTCCAGTCTCTCCAACAAATATTCGATTTCAACGTCGCTGATGATCAACGGCGGCGAGATCCTGATCGTATGCCCGTGACTGTCGTTGGCAAGTACACCAAGATCCAGAAGCTTGCGGCAGTATTTCATGGCGTTGCCGTCGTTTACCTCGATCCCGATAAACAAGCCCCGTCCTCTGACCTCTTTCACGTGCGACGAGCGCGCGGCAATCTCCTCGATTTTGCTTTTTAGGATATTCCCTTTCTCCGCGGATCTTTCGGGAAGCTTCTCATCGATCAAAACGTCGAGGGCGGCATGTCCGGCCGCGCAGGCCAGCGGATACCCGCCGTATGTCGAACCATCGGAACCCTGAGAAAATGCCAGATCCATAGAGTTGGCGTTGGTGATAAAAGCCGAAAGCGGAATCAAGCCGCCGGAGATGGCTTTGCCCAGGACGAGACCATCGGGGATTACTCCTTCATGCTCGAAACAGAACATCTTGCCGGTGCGCCCGAGGCCGACCTGGATTTCATCGAACGTTAAAAACAGGTCGTGTTTATCGGCAAGCTCTCTTAATCCTTTCAGGAAACCGTCGGGCGGGATATACATCCCCCCCTCGCCCTGCATCGGCTCGACCAGAATCCCGCAACTGTTTTCGTTGATCGCCTTCTTTACCGCCTCGATATCGCCGTAATCGACAGATACGAATCCGGGTGTGAGAGGGCCAAAACCTTCTTTATATTTTTTCGACGTTGAGAACGAGACGACCGTGATCATGCGGCCGTGGAAATTGTTGGAAAATACGATTATCTCCTGTTCGCCGTCCTCGATCCCTTTTGATTTCCAGCCGTAGTAACGCATCATCTTTATCGCTGTCTCAACCGATTCCACCCCGCCGTTTTTTAGCATGGATTTATTGCCGTTATCTCCGAATCGCGGCCCCAATTGCGGCATCAGCGTGGAGAGTTTCTTGATAAACAGCCCCAGCGAATCGGTGAATACCACGTTGGAAATTACCGATCCGTATCCGCCCGCTAACGCTCCGGTGACCGCCTTCACTATTTTAGGATGATGATGTCCCTGGTTGGCGGCGGAATAGGCGGCCAGGCAATCGAGGTATTTATTGCCATCGTTATCGTAAAGCCAGACGCCCTCGGTTTTGCGAACCACCAGGTTCAGGCGCTCGTAATGCTTGGCGCCGTAGGTTCCCATGCTATCGAGGATCTCTTTATTCGAGCTATCTGAAAATCCGGTCATTTGTTTATCCTTTATTATCAGTTCGGCCATTTTTTTCTCCCTGTTTAAAATATCTATAAATTTGTGACTTAAAAAGAGAAATATTTTAAAAAAAACAGCTCTTAAGACTGGCCGTTGAGGTAGATCCGCCAGAGTATCTTACGGACGATTCTCTTGTGGACATCGTTATTTAAGCTGAACCGTTTCATGGCCTTAAGCTAATATTTTAAAATCGGCTGTCAAGAGGATTCGACAAGCGGTTGTAGGTTTGTTGCTGATAAAGGGTTACGGCAAGAAATCGATCGTCGGGAAGGCCTCTGAATCAGCCGCGGGCGGCTCGGTCCGGGTGATCGGATTTGACGAAAAAGTAATTAAATAGTTATAGATTATTTAATCCTGTCGATAATAATATAAAAATGGAGCAATTCTCCATAACAGGGAGGGTTTATGCTTATCTGGAGTTTTGTGCTCTTGGGCCTTGGAGTTTTGGCTGTTCTCGATTCCCAACTAAATTACGGACAAATTTTCCGGAGCGCTAATTCAGTCGTGTATATGCTTCTATCGCTTGGCGTTTTAATCAGAACAAAAATACTGAAAAGTCAGGGATATAGAGAGCGGCTTGTTAGAAAAAACATAGAATTGGAAACTAAGGTTGAAGAACTGCAACGTTCTCTAACTCTCCTGGAAAAACAGGGAGTTGAACAGAATATCCCGTCATAAGAATCGCATTTCTCAATCCATGCCTGCATATTGAATTATCCAGTTTAATTAGTATGCCATATTAAATAAGAATCAGCCACGGGCGGCTCTGGCCGGGTGATCGGATGCAGTTGGCAAATTCAATTTGTCAAAAAGAAAGGGGAGTCGATTCCGCTCCCCTTCTTTATATCATTCTCAGTTAATCTAAACCGAGTTCTATTTACTCTTTTTTTCCTTTTTAAGTTTTCGTTTTTCCAATAAGTTATGCTTGGACTTTTTTTGCTGCTCTCTTTTACCCTTATCCTTTTTTCCCTTATCGCCCATACTTGCCTCCTTCTTTAAACACAACTAAAGGCCTACCTCAATAGCGCCATTTTCCTGGTTTCGGTGTAATCGCCTGCCTGGATACGGTAGAAATAAATGCCTGATGGTCGGCCGTTGGCATGACAATACCTTTCATACAAACCTCCCTCGAAAAACATACGGCGTGAATAAAATATAGCGAGATTCCTCAATTATGTCAATTCACAAAATAAAAAAATGCCGCCCCGCGGAATCGAACAGCGGTCACACGGCTTTTCGGCTTGAACGCTTACCAACGCTAAATCAAGCAGATCGTTAACAAAAGGGTCTCATGATCAGCCGCATGCGGTTTATCCCGGGGGATACCGGATCATGCCACGCTTACGGAGATCGACCGCCATGTTAGGATTCTCTCCTTTTTATCAGATCATTCGCTCACTCTTAGACGAACGACGCGTTCAAAGTAACTGCCGATCATTCCTTTTTTCGGATTTCCTTTGACCGTGTCGCCGCCTGTCAGCATCACCTGCAGAGTTACAGTTCCATCGATCGCTGAATCGGTAGGGCGAATTGTCATGGGCAGGACTGTAAGATGCGCATCGGGATATGATTCGAATTGGTCGCCGACTATCCGGCAGGCCATGGGCAGGTTCGCCTCCCAGCCAGGGGGCAACTTCGACAATGATGATGATTCGATCCTGTCAGGGTCGGTATACAGCCAGGCGTTGCGGTAAGGAATAAGATTGTCATCAGACGTTTTATAACCTATAAGGGTTAAAACCGTTACGGCCTCGTTTCTCTTTGCCGTAAGCAGGAAGGAACCATCCGGCTGTCTCAATGACGTATTTGTATTTTTATCGACGATATCGATGATCAGATCGGAACCGTCAACCCAGGAGCCGTTATTTATATGACAGTTGAGACAGTTTTGGGATTTCCCCAGAATCCCGACGGCTGGCGGATAGGCCATTACAGTGGAGATGGCGCAGATTGTGATTACCCCGATAATTGAGAGCCCCGATTTCGAGTTCATCGCAAACCTCCTTTTAAAGTTGAAGTCCTGACCCCGTTTACCGCACCGCATTTTAAGTTAGCCCGGCCGGAGCAAAAGTCAAGTTTCTTTGCGGTTGGATAAGCGCCAGTGGGCTTGTTGAAAAAGTGGAATATTGGTCTTTGCGAGCGAAGCGAAGCAATCTATCTTCATTGAAAGCAAATAAGTTAGAGATTGCTTCGTCGTTCGCCGCGGCGAACTCCTCGCGATGACATTTTCAACAAACCCCGGTCCGGGCGCGGCAGGACTAACTTATCAGCCGGATCGATCGCAAGGACGCAGGGATAAAATTAAAAAACATCTTTCAAAAAGATGTGCTATTTACCTCTTTTTTCTATCTCCTCAATGAGATGTTTAAAAATAAAATGATGGAAAGGTAAGAAGCTATACCAATACAACTTCCCCAACAATGTCTGGGTATCATAATAAGCGGTAACGGACAATCTCCTCTTATCCGTTTCCGTATCGATATTAAATTTAAGCCATGCCTTTCCGGGAATTTTCATTTCGGCGCGTAGAAGAAGCATCTCATTTCGTTTTATATTCTCGATACGCCAAAAATCTATGACATCGTTTATGTTCAAGCCGTAATAGCTCTTTCTTCCACGCAATGTTCCTACTCCGGTCAACATTCTATCGAAAGCCCCCCTCAATCTCCACATCCAATTATTACGAAACCAGCCTTCTTTACCACCGATTTTACAAATAGATTGAAAAAGCGAATAAGGATTTTTCTCGCTTAGAATGGAATATTGTGTTGTATAGGCCGGTTTATGGCTGAGTTCGTGCAGTTTTAAAGCCAGTTCATGGGCGGGGGGATACGCGTCAGACCAGCGAGTATATACCTTATCCTGCTCTTCGCGCGTCATCGCTCTTATTATCGATTCTTTATATGATAGAGGCTCAAAAGATACGTATTCCTTTATTAAATCATTTTGACAAACAACTTCGCTTTTTATTCCTTCCATCAAACATTGCGTAATAGCGTTTGGTACAGGCGTCATCAGGCTCGCTGAATACGCGTATAGCGGCAGTAGTGAGAAGGGAGATGAAACGAAAATTATTTTTTTATTCAGAATATTCGCCAGGATTTTCAACATCTCCTCATACGTTAAAACGTCTTTTCCTCCGACATCGAAATATCTACCCGCCGTTTCGGGTACCTCCAGAACGCCAACAAGATATTTAATTACATCACGAATGCCGATTGGCTGGCATCTGTTTTTTGTCAAGCGCGGCATAATGATTAGTGGAAGTCTTTTTACAAGGTGGTGAATAATCTCATAGGAGGCGCTGCCCGAACCGATAATTATCGCCGCGCGAAGGATCGTGACCGGGACATTGCTTTTTATTAATTCGTCGGCGACTTCAATACGATTACGCAAATGAGAGGAAAGAGAACTTCTTTTATCGCCGAGGCCTCCCAAGTAAATAATTCTTTTAATTTGTTTCTTTTCAGCGACTATTCTGAAGTTTCGCGCGGCATTAATATCTGCGCTTTCAAATTCCCTGGGCCCGAGTTGTAATGAATGAATTAAGTAATAAATCGTATCGATGCCTTCCAGGGCGGTTTTTAGCTGGTCTATATTCATGGCGTCAGCCTCAACCACGTCCATTTCGGGCCAGAGGCTCTTATAAGCTTCCGGATTTCCCCTGACCATTACTCTAACGTCATAGCCTCGTGCCAGTAACTCGGGAACTAATCTGCCTCCGATATAGCCTGAGGCTCCCGTCACTAAAATCTTACCGACATTCGAAAGAGGATCCGTAGGCAAGTCCCGGCAAAAAAGATCCTGATTACTCAGTCTGTTATCTACCGCGTTATCGGGCATGATCTCCCCTTGATGGTTGACCACATTTTACGCTTTAAAAGACCGCCTGTCCCGCCAACAACGTATAGCCGGATTTATCGCTTATGTCAATTCACAAATAAAAAAGTGCCACCCCGCAGAATCGAACTGCGGATATGCGGATTTTCAGTTTGAACGCTAACTCACGCTACATCAACCAGATCATCAAGCAGGAAGACCTCCGGATCAGCCACAGGCGGCTTAGTCCGGGGGATCGGATTTAGAACAGGTCTGAACAGGCCAATAAGAAAGGGGAGTCGGTATGGCTCCCCCTTCCTTTTATCAGTATGTTTTGGCTCTTATGCAGTCTTGCTTAAAACAGCCTTCCGTCTCCTCACAACCGCCACCGTCCCGACCGCCAGCAACGACAACCCCATGATCAGCATGCCCCATTCGGAGAGCGTGGGGATCGGAGACCCAGACATCGTCTCGATCGTCAACTTCGGAAAACCGCTACCCTCGGTGACCCAGAGCCCGCCGAACGTTTCGGCCCGTACCGTCAGCCCGACAAACGACTCCTCGGCGTTGACAAGATCGGTAACAAACGCCGTCACGTCGAAACTCAGCACTTGCCCGATTTGAGGGTCCGGCGTGGCGACCGAGTAGAGAACGTTGCCGTCCCCGGCTTGGAAATCGGACAGCTCCGCGACCCCGTCTGCCACGTACCCGTCGACCGCCATGTTGGCTGGAGTCTCCCCGTCAACACCACAGCCGAAAATATCAATATCCGTAATCATTACCTCGAGCGTGGCAGAGCTGATGAACTCCCCGGGGGGGACGCTGAACGGCGAGATGTCGAACTCGGCCATCGAGCGGGCTTCGCACTCCGCCCCCAACAGAACATCGTTGAAGGTGGAATACGGTCCATTGTCACCGATGCCATCGAACGGGTCTGCGTCGATGACCTCGAAGTCCACTGGCGGATCCTCGATCATGAAAACCGTGTCCGCCATAGCCGCCGAACCTCCAAAGGAAACAAGTAAAACGATTATAATCAAATTTCTCATCTCCGCCTCCTCTTTTTAAGCAAGGATCCTTTTTATGAAGTCATGCGCAGTTAAACAAATGTTGGGCCATCCATGGCCCCCGCCGTTGCGAAGCTGCCGCAATATAAGTTCCCATTTATCGCCCGTCAAGTCTTTTTTTGCCCATCCCTCAACCGCCGGGGGCGATTTCCTATCTAAACCCTCCCCTCATAACATCCCTGATCACCAAACCGCGGGCGCGGATACGATACCTTACTTCATACTAATTACTTATGGCAGATTAAAAGATTGTTATGACAAACAAAAAAAATGCCACCCCGCAGAATTGAACTGCGGACACACGGATTTTCAGTCCGTTGCTCTACCAACTGAGCTAGGGTGGCAAAAACTCTAACTTTTCAGGCCGGAATATAATCCCGATTTACCGCCCGGTCAAGAATAATCACCGCTTATAACCTTTCGGATAGTAAACGTATCTGATCGTCGCCACGGCCTCGTTTCCGCGACGTTTTATTTTCAGGATAGTCATCTCCGCCCGGCCGCGTTTGCTATCGGCGTTTATCCGGTCGCCCTTCTCGATCTTAATCGAATCCATCTCGCGAACGTTAATTATTCCCGGTTTGCTGAAATATGTCTTACGCAAACCCGCCCCCAGCCTGCTCGGCGACGATAACCCGTACTGATCGCCTTTGGTCCAGAAATAGAGATCGCAACGCATATCGCGGGCCGGGCTGTATTCGCCCGTATCGAACTCGAACCCGCCGTTATCGGCCGAGTGGTTACTCGAAATTACAAATACCCCGCCGGCCATCGGCACGAATCTGATCTCATTCGTCGGTTTCGATTCGACACCGTCCGGCCCGATTGTTCGAACCGAAACGAAATAGGCTTTGCCGTTTTCCAGATGAGTTATATCGTAGGATTCCTTGCCGCGGTCGCCGTCGGTATCACCGGGATAGGGAGTCAAATTATGTGGTTCGGGACGTGATTTTCCCCACCTACGAAACTTATCTTTCAAGGACGATTCCGAAAGATAAATATTGTAGCCGTAAGTGCGGTCGCTTTTGCCCCTCTTGACAGACCACGTAATGGCCGCGCCGCGATTGGAGATTTTAACCGTGAGTTCGTATGGGGACGGTATCTTTTCGGTACCTTTGGGACCTGGAATACAACCCACAAACCCAACCACCAGGATCGCTATAGCTGTGGAAACCTTTTTAGCGAAAATAATAGACAACCCCCGCGCTAAACTGCGCCAAATCCTGATCGATCGTGAATTTATCATAGAAAATGCCCGGTTCCTGAGCCCTCAAGCTCCCGGAACCGTTATACCATTTACCCTTTAGATCGATCCAGATTTTTCGCGTGATTTTAACATACAAACCGGTTACGAAATGCCCGCCGACTGCCGTACCCGTATCGCGATACGCGGCTACGAAAGTCCCGTCGTCCTTGATATCGTCCAGACGCATGGCGTAAATGGATACCCCGATTCCCACGTAAGGTACAATCGGCTGTTTCGGGGAGAAATCGAACAAAACCGGGACGGTTACCGAAAAGATCCCGACCTGGTACTCCAGGTCATGCCTTACACCAAATTCTGGATACGCCGGGTTGTAATTAAAAATCACCCCCTTGGTTTCCAGGTTGTAAATGGTGAAACCGACGTCGAGGGCGAAACTCGGATAGAGCCGCAAGAGATACCCCAGGTTCACTGTGGCGGCACTGCCCATTTTATCAAGACGGTCGGTTGAGTTTAAGAATCGTTGGCCATAATAATCGTTGACATAATCGACAAAACTGGCAAACTCAGGGCCGTTAATGACGCCGATATTGGCGTAGAAACCCTCGGTTAACAGTCTTGGCCGCCCTCTCTCCTGCCCGGAGGCGATTCCGGCGAAAAGAAAAATCGTTAGGAAAAAGATCAATTTTCTCATGCCGGTGAATCTATAAGATAGACGATTGAAAATCAACCAAAAGATCGGGGATACGAGATTTTCGGGGATACTATTTTAAAAGGGTAATCCTGGTGGTCATAGAATGATCATCGGCGGCCAGACGGCAGAAGTAAACCCCGGAGGGTAATTGATCGGCGTTCCAGACAACGGAATGATCGCCCGCCGCCATATCGCCGTCGAGAAGGTTGATTATTCGCCTTCCAAGCATATCGTAAATGTCGATCCGGACTTTAGAGTGGCGTTCGATTTGGAAAGTGAGGTTCGTCGAGTTGTTGAAGGGATTGGGGGAGGCTGAGAGGCTTACGGGAGCATCTTCATCATCGTTGGCAAGCCTGCTCTCCACTACGGTAATAATTCCGTCGTCTTTGACCGGATGAATGAAATGGAGCTCTATGATACGCGATTGGTCGGAATGATAAGTGTCCGCCAGACCGGTGTATAGAGCTCTATGAGGATCGTTTCCAAAGGCTAATAGTATCTCGCTACCCACGGGAGTGTCAGGATTTATATTCGCGCGTAAATAGCCCACAAAGCCGTCAAAATCAGACTCTTCGAGTATTAAAAAATAGAGAGATATGCCGCCATCGACCAAATACGTGCCATGCGGCCCGTCCTGAAGCGTTTCTGAAAACTCGAAATCAGTTACGGTTATAAGATCAAGATCATACCTGATATACGACTGTAGTCCTATGAGTTCTCTTTCAGTATCGATGTAAACCGGAATCTCTATCTCGTCACCCGGAGAAGCCTCGAGTGTTGAAACATTAATAGTATCGGTCTCGGAATACACTTGAATACCTCTCATCCAGGCGGAGTACCCGTAGATTATCCTTTTATATATCGCATAATAATCACAAATCGTAAAATGTAGATTGTCGCAATCACAATCTCGTTCTTCCAGGTATTTAGGCAGGCTATCCAGTTCGATATTCCCCCCGATTATATTTATAAATCTCACCAGATCGGAAACATCTACAATGCCGTTATTATTTAAATCTGCACACAACTCCTGGTGAACGCGGTCGCAGTCAGAATCCTGCGCAAATACCGATGATGCGGAAAATATGAATATAATAACCCCGAAAAAAATAATGGCCCGTTTCATAGTGGCCTCCTTTTTATTATTATCAAAGCGAAGTAACTAATAAAAGAAACGCGCCAAAGATCGCCCTGTCAAGCTATATTTCGATTTGGGAATCGATTTGTGACCGCTAGCGGATCAGGGTCATCCGTCTTGAAATCGCTCCCCCGTCGACCATGAGACGATAGAAGTAAACCCCCGATGGCAACCCGGCGCCGTCCCAGCCGACATAATGAACCCCCGACGGAAACTCGCCGTCGGCCAATACCGCGATCTCCTGGCCGAGGATATTATATATAGCCAGCCTGACCCTGTTTTTCTCCGAGAGAACGAATTTTATTCTCGTCTCGTTATTGAACGGGTTGGGATAGTTCTGCGATAGGAACGCGGTCGGAAGCGTCTCCGATCCTATAAATTCGTCGGTTCCCGTGCTTTGCTCGCCGAAAAACTCCATGGCCGTAACAAACGCTTCGCGGGCGTTTAAATCACCCATAACGTAGAGCGAAAAGGTCAGGTGGATCAGGCGATAATCATCATGTTCCAGGGCTATCCCTACCGGTTTGCCGTCGAAAAGGGTGTCGCCCGACGCCGAGACGAAATTATATATCGCTTCGGTTTCGCCGAAGAAATCCATAATATCGACACCGATCAATCGGCCGTTCCACTGCGGGATCACCCTTTCGGGATCGACATCGAGATCTGGCCATCCGTCCAGACCAGTAGCGCCGCTGAAATCGGGATTGTTGTTAGCGTTAATCTCGCTTATAAACATGTGCGTGTACGGAAAATCGTCGTTACCGAAGAGGTGCGGCCTGGGTATAGAATAATCGTAGAAAGAGCGCCATCCGGTAAATAGCAGATTGCCGCCCATATCCAGATAGGCCGCGAGGACTTCTTCGGCTTCTTGGATATACTGGCTGGTAGCGTCATCATCCATCCAGGCTATGGTCGAATAAGCGCCGATATCGTTGATTCTTAAAACGCCTTCATCGTTAATATCGGCGAACTCAACCAGGTAACCGTCGGATATAAACTGGTAAAACGAATCCTGTTCGGCGTCGGTGGGGCTGCCCTGCCCGCCTGAATAGTCCCTGGTTTCGTCCACCAGCAGAATACCGGAATCGAGACTTATTATCTTGGCGTAATCAGCGGGTGAGAGATCGCTTTCAAGCCCCGCCGTATCGACCTGGGATACCTGGTAATAGTACCGGATATTCGATTGCAAATCCTCGTCAATCAAGGTCATTCCGTCGGTTACCTGCATATGGGTCTGATATTCTCCGTTTTCCCCGATTTTCCTGTAAACCTGGTAGTAATCAAAATCCATATCCTGGGAAACTTCCCAATCAACCCGCAAGCTGCCGAATCGCGGCAGGATATCCAGGGCTGTAGGCGCCCCCGGGATGCTCCGGGGAGTCAACTGCACGAATTCCTCGATAAGGCTTCTGCCTCCATCGGATAACAAGGCGGCCACCCCGAAATAATAACCCACCTCTTCTTCGAGATTGTATACGGTATCGGCGGGCGCGTACGCGGTATCGTAAACCGCGACCCCGTCTTCCGATGTGCCGACATAAACCTCGTAACCGATTACATCGATATCCGGCGATTCCGACCATTGCAGGTAAACGGTGTGACCGTCGCCGGCGTTGAACGCCTCCAGATCGGTGACAGGAACGGTAGTAGTCATCGTGATCATCAACAATCCCAGATTCGATCTGACAATATCGGAAGCGTAGGCTACATCGATATTTTCAATAACATCGGTTTGCCTATGCCAGTTGGGGGAGAAATCACCTTCATCGGAATAAACCGTTCTAAACCCGCTTTGATCGAATGGATAATGATCGGAGCCTCCGAAGCTTCCGACATGTATTTCAGGGATCAGAGTAGTATGTTCTTCGGCGAGATCGGCGAGGACCTGGCCATAAGGCTCGCCTGTTTCATTGCAGTTAACCCCGAAATTCAGGTAGCTGTCTTCGACATTGCCGATCATATCCGCGTTGATCATAAGCTCGATGTCATCGCCGCGGTTCAGCGATTGGGTCGCGTGATACCAGCTTCCATAAAGCCCCTGTTCCTCGGCGCCGAAAGCTATAAACCGAACTGTTTTTCTAAAGGGGGTATCGGCAAGCACCCGGGCTATTTCCAATGTCAGCGCTGTACCCGACGCGTTATCGTCGGCGCCGGGAGCGTACTCATTCGGATCGCCGCCGTCGTAAACTACCGCGTCATAATGCCCGCCCACAATAACGTACCTTTCCGGGTAGACTTCTCCGGTTTTTTCGGCTACCACGTTACGGGAGGATGGGCAGTTAAACGGCGAATCGAATTCCTCGAAATAGACATTATCGTAGCCCCATGATTCGAACTTGCCGGCTATCCAATCTCCGGCGGCCCAGAACGAATCGGTGCAGGTGTATCGGGTTTGAAAATCCTGCAAACGCTGGATATAAGCCTCCACCGAATCGACCGAGACCAAATCCATCAACGAATCGATATCGGCCGTGATAGACGTTCGCGATATAATCTTCGGGGGAACATAAAACAGGGGATCGGCAGGCAGGTTCGTTCTCTGGCATTTGGATAGATAATAACCGTCGCTCATGAGGCCGGCGGCATCCTGGAAAGAGAGCCTGAGAAGCTGAAAATTATCCGTCCGCAACAGCATACCCGGCAGGTCGGGGGTATCCTCGGGACTACCAGCCACCCACAATTGCTCTAAATTGGTCGATGACTCCAGAAGCCGCGCTCCGCTGTCGATTTTTTTTAGTTTTTCGCATCCGCCGCTTCTTATCAAGCCGACAGCTTTATCATCGAGTTTGGCGATCACGGAGAGTTGACATTCCTGCCCGGCTTCGGCGATCTTCGCTCTGTCGAATACGACCAGATCCTCCGCGGATACTACACCACCCGCGATTACGAATACCGCCAACCCGGCCAAAATAGATATGGCCAGTAGATTCTTCATTTATGCTTCCTTTTTAAAAACTAAACAGTAACAATGCGCTCGATAGCGCCTCCTTCAAAAAAGTACGTTCAACTGCCCTTTCGACCCAAATGGCCTCCGATGGGCAGCCTCTTCTTTAATATACAATCAATTTATAGAAAAAGTTTTGTTTTTTGTCAAAAAAAATGTCAATAAAATGGACTAGCAGAGTCTATATTGCAATAGCTTATTATTTCAAAAGCGTAAGCTTGATAGAGGACGATATCCCATTTTCGTCGGAGACCTTCGCGAAATAAACTCCCGAACTCACTGGTTCGCCATTCGTACCCCTGCCGTCCCAGACTATATCCGAGTTGACACCCACAAAACGTCGCACCAGCCGTCCGGCGATATCGTAGATCTCGATAGTGCTGCCGTAGGAGTTCGGCGAGGAGATACTCAGCCTGACACCGGCATTGAACGGGTTGGGATAGGCGGATAGAAGAAGATGGTTGGTCGGGATAATCGGCGTTTCGATCTCCTCCATGCTGGTCTGCATATCGAAAAAGTTGAGCATGCGGTTGAAGAGTTCGAGCCTGGTGCCGTCGGGGCCGTCGAGGAGTTCGTCCAAGCGTTGGGAGTTAACCACCGCTTTGAACCCGAGCCTGTCGACAACGACGGAGACACAACTACAGCCTCGATGATCATACAAAAGGATTTCGGACACGGGCGGAACGCCGCTCATAGGGAATAAATAGCTTGCCGCAACGGAATCGGGATAATCGAACGAAAGCCCTTCGGCAAACGTGCCCGGATTACCGTCAACATGAATAAACGGTGGGATAATACACGTTGTGTAACCATATAGCAAATAATCCTCGCAAATGGTTTGAGAAAACGTCATCCAGCCGTCATGTATAAATAATCTTCCGCCGTTATCAAGATAATCAGTCAGCGCAGATTCCCTGTCTGTATCCAGATAAAAATCCGGATCCGGATAACTGACAAACCACAAAACAGATAGTTCGGCCAGCCTTTCCCCGCAGTACGGCAGGATATCGCCGATAATTCGGGTGTTCAGTCCCAGAGAATCGAGTATAGATTTATACCAGAGGTTCAATTCCTCGCTTGAGGTATCCCCGACAATCAGGCAATCGAAAGAGGCTGGATCGGGCAGGAATAACGGTTCTGTAGTTACGATTGACGATTCCGAACCGCCGTAAACCGCTTTTACCCCGAAAGTCAAATCCGAATCATATATAATTTCCGTATCTATGAAACTCGAATCGTCAAACGGCTCATCGTTCCTGATCTCCCAATCGCCCTGCCCTATTTTTCGATAGATATTGTATCCGTCAGGATCGCCGTCTTCGGGAGGGCTCCATTGTAGAATCAAACTCTCGCATCCGAATTCGGTGTAAAGGTTTTGGGGCTGGCTCAAATATGAACCGGGATCTATAATCAGGTCGGCGAAAATCGTATTTTCGAATTCACTAATATTCCCCACTATTACATCGGTGGGTATGCCGTTATCATCATCCGATGACGGGTTGGTATCGGGGGCAAACAGTCTGTTATCGGTCGATCCGGGAAACGGATCGGCGTCATCGCCCATAAAATGATGATAATAATGGGGGTCGGGACGGTTGCCGTCGCCCTGATCGAGTTCGTTCAAGCCGTCAGCCTGCTCGAGGTTCAGCCTGTTATGATACGGACCGCCGTTATCGTTGTAATGCCAGATCAATAAACCATGACCGGGAGCGGGGCTATCGAAACCAATCTGCTGGCGGTTTTCCAGCAGGAAATACTCGCCATACGGGTTACCATCACGCCAGATCTTGTAGACGATCGGATCGGTCTCCACGGGAGGAAACTCTACCGCCAGTGTATTCTCATCGATATTAATCGGATCGATCCAACCGAGCCTAACCTTGCACCAAGCCGAAAGATGCGCGGGCGATTCGGGGGTGTTGCCACCGGCGCCCCAGGCTCCGTAACCCATCAGCCCCCAGTAGCCGATTCCCCACGTGTTTCTGCTTCCATCGTAAAGATCGGGGAGACCCAAAGCGTGACCATATTCATGAGAGATTACCGAAATGGCTGTGATCAACGTATCGTTCTCGGCGTTTAAGCGCTCTTCGGGCTGGATCGTATAGCCTGAAATTTGAATATACCCGCCGCCCGTTCTGAAATCGTTGGTGGTGTAACCAATAGACGAGGCATGAGACCAGATATCGTGGCTGTCGCCGGAATCCTCACCGCCAAGCCCGGCGTGAACGACCGTGAAAGCGTCAACGTAGCCATCATCGTCGCCGGAATTGGGGATACCGTCGGGACCATCGTTATCGTATTGGGAGTAATCCACGAAAGGATCGGTCAATTCCGCGGCGGCCTCTGCCACACGTCGTCCGCCGTAAGAAAAGCCGTAGTTGCCGTCGTCAAAATACGAATATTGTCGATTTGTGGTTACCCAGCCGAAAGCGTTTCCCTCTACCGAATAAAGACCGTAGGAGTTCTCCACGAAGAAATCGTTGAGACTGCCTGTGGGGTAATCATCGGCGGAGAAAATCATGCTTTGGTATTCGGAGACGGGATGAGAATCGTAGTTCGCCAGCCTATCGGGGAAATCGACCAGTATGACCGCCATCTTGCCAACCCCGGTAACATCGACCGATGATTTCGCGCCGCCGATCGGTTCACCAAAATGATCGGGGTAAACCGGTAATGGATCGCCGGTGGTTACCGATTTGCCGGTTTCGAGATCGAACAACCCCGGTTTCGGAGGCATGGCGGCTATAGATACCGAGAACAGCATTATCGTTATAAGCGATATTTTTAAAATCCTCACGATCTCCTCCGGAAAGGCCTCTTCATCCCTGTAAATCGATGATTATGCGAGAAGCTCTAATCAAACTAATTCTAAAGATACGGGGATCGGGAGATTTGTCAAGGGTTATGAGTGGTTAGTACCTGTAACCGATGCCGATCTTCAATGACGTTCCCCCGATATTGAGATCGTGGATTTTGATTATGTTATCACTATCTCGATTTTCCAGTTCGAAATCGCGTTCGACAAAGCTATACGCTAACTCACAGCCGAGGAATACATTTTTGTATAGAGTATAATCGAACCCGGACAGGAATCGGATACCGAACGCCGGTCCTGAGAAACTCTGCTCGATATCCCAGGTATCGCTCCATCGGGATTTCGATTTTTGATTCATATCAACAATGAAAAAACCGGGGCCGAACCCTATATACGGAGTAAAACGCTCGCCGCTTTTCGACATTCGGTAGATAATGTCCAATTCTGCCGATAAAACTGTCAATCGGCTCTTATATTTCAGATTATCCCACCAGCTATTATACTCGCCCTGGTTATTGTGAACACGGGCGCCCAGTTCCAGTCTCATTCCGGTTTTTCCTTTAAAGCGTTCATACGATAAAGCGTATTCAAAACCGTCGCCGAAACCCATATTGGATGGCCAGGAGTCTTCGAAATTCCAAATATATCGGCTTTCCGAGGTTATTCCTTTAACAGTCCAATCTTGCGGCGAGAACGGACCGACCGAGAGGCGTAAGGCCGAATTCTGCCCGCTGGAAATCGCGCTCCATCCGACGCCTATGATCAATACTAATATTATTCTCATAAAAAAATCCCTCCGATATATCTTTAAAATTCATAGGCGACTGAGACGCCGAGGGATACGCCGCCGATATTCACCCGGCTTTTCTTTAAAATAGCCTGGCTATCCTCGTTTTTCAATTCCCAAGCGGCTTCCACAAAGCTGTATCTATATTCGAAACCTCCGATAACACCTTGCCATATCCTGTAATTCAGCCCGGCCATAAAATGAACTCCGAGGGGAGTTTCCGAACCCTTGATCCACAATCTATCATAGCTTCCCAGATAGCTAAAAGTTTCCTTTTCCTCCCACTCGGCGAAATATATCCCGCCGCCGAGTCCGAAATAAGGCGAAAACCGTTCGTATGTCCAAGGCACGTTATGCAATAAGCTGAGGGTTAACGGTATCACTGTCAATTTGTTTTCGAAAGTACGGGTTTCATATGAGTTTGTATACTTCAATTTTCTGTTCTGGAGAAGCCGCGCGCCCCCCTCCAGACGTAACCCCCAATTTCCGATAAAGTAATCGCCGAAAATAGCCAAATCCGCGCCGTTGCCGAAGCCCTGAATGCTCCCTCCGATCGACTGGCCACCTGGATCGTAATACAGGTATGAACTGCCCTGAATCTGCCAATCCTGCGGCATAAATGGCCCCGATTGAATACCGATACGGATACGGTTCTCGCTCGAAAAAGCGGGGGCGTGTATAAATAACGCCAGCCCGATCAGGAAAATAGAAATTTTCTTCATTAATCGCCTCCTTCTACGGAATTTGAACATATCAATGATGACGCAAGCATCGTTGAGCAAAACCACAATCTGAATTCTAATATAACTTATACAAAAAAGCCCATTATTTATTTCACCCGAAATAAAAAAATCCGGCCGCCATAAAAACGACCGGATTTTAAGATTCATTATCGGAGGTTACTTAAGCAGAGTCATCCTCCTGGTCTCGATCCCGAAATCGGTCTTTAAGCGGTAAAAATATACCCCTGACGATTGAGTGTCGGCATCCCAGGTTACCGAATTCGAACCGGGGAGAGCGATTCCATCGTAGAGAATATCCACCAGCCGACCGGTGATATCGTATATTTCAAGGCTTACCATCGTTTCCCGCTCGAGTTCGAATCGGATTGTCGTGGCGGCGTTGAACGGATTCGGATAATTCCCCTTCAAGGAGAATATGACCGGCAAGGATGATTCGAGATCATCGCCGATGTCTGTCCGCAAGGAGTATTTATATACAGATCCGTCGCTACCCGCGGCAAATCCGAGGTCGGCGTTTATAAATTGGACGGCATTAAGAGTGGCGAAAATCTCGGTTTGAGCCTGTTCCCAGGTAACTCCGCCGTCGCTTGTATACAGGATCGCCCCCGCCGCGCCGACAACCCAGCCGATTTCGGAGGTCACGAAGAATATATCGTTTAAAATCGCGTCCGTGCCGCTGTTAAGGATCTGCCACGACGATCCGCCGTTGACAGTCTTGACGATAACGCCGAATTCTCCGCAGGCCCAACCGTTTTGCGAATCGATAAAATATACACCTTCCAGTTCCTGGGCCGTGCCTGATGGCTGCAGGTTCCAGGTTGACCCGGAGTTAGTGGTGTGAAGAATGACACCGTCGGAACCGACTATCCAGGCGTTGGACGGATCCATAATCGCGATACCCCTCAGATCATCGATCGCCGGGTTGGCCTGATGATTCCAGCTATTGCCGCCGTTTGACGTGTGCCTGAGAATACCGTCTCTTCCGACGGCCCATCCATTCATATTATCGGCCATTCTTATATCGCGAATCTTTTCCCCGACTCCCGAGGACTGAAACGTCCAGCTTACTCCGCCGTCGGTGGAATGGATAATCATCCCGTCGTTGCCACATGCCCATCCCTCCATACTGTCAATGAAATGGACCGCCTCAACGTCATCGCCCGTAGCATAGAGCGACCAGGTTTCGCCGCCGTCGATTGTTCTCAGCATACCCTGATCCCCACCGGCCCAACCTGTCTGTTCGTCGATAAAATAAACATCGTTCAAAGGCAAAACGGTCGGGGTCTGAAGTTCAACCCAATCAGAATCTCCCTCACCCGGAGTCCCGACAATAACGACTCCGGTCATGTTGGAGTGATACAGGCATAAATAAGGATAAGAACCCTCGAGCGAAAATACGAACGAATAGACATCGCCGTTGTTCATATTACCTGAATTCCAGACTCCCGAATTCGAGGTCGAGGTATGGGGGGACGAATCCTGATTTGTCCAGCGAACGGTATCGCCCTGCTGGATGTTCAATTCCGCGGGACTAAAGGTAAAATTAACTATCGCGACGTCATACAGTGCGGCCTGTGATGTACCCGACAGAAGAAATAACGCTAAAAATAGTTTTTTCATTGAAAACTCCTTTGAAGGGGTGGTTGGCAACAAATTAACAGCATCAACATAGATAACAATGATTATCATTATCAGGTTCCGGCTTATAGCGATATTTTTATCTATAGGTCGTTAATAAAAAGGCCGACGGCGAATTAACCGTCGGCCCTGGAAAATTCAAGCGTAATTACAATCAACCTTGCGGTGGCGTCACCTGCTTGGCGATCCACTTGGTGGTCACCGATTTCGGACGTTCGATGGGAGTACCGATCGCGCGGTTGACAATCAACTGCGAACACATACCCATCGCCCTCGAAACGGAGAAGAGCACGGTATAGTACGAGAACTCCTTCATTCCAAAATGATACAGAAGTCCGCCGCTTCCGGCATCGACATTGGGCCAGGGATCCTTGGCCTTGCCCTGCTCGCGCAGAACGTCGGGAACGATGCGGAAGATCTTATCGACAATGGTGAAAATCGGATCATCGGCCATGACCTTCAGTCCGAACGCCCGGAAAGCGTCGAAACGAGGATCGGTGATACGCAAAACCGCGTGACCGTAGCCGGGGATCACTTTACCGGAATTCAAAGTATCCCAGGCAAATTTGCGAAGTTGTTCGTCGGTGGGGACACCATTGAATTTCTCGTGAACCATCAATACCCATCCCAGGCATTCCTGGTTGGCCAGACCGTGAAGCGGGCCTGCCAGACCGTTCAAACCGGCCGAGACAGCGTAGTAAGCGTCGGAAAGCGCCGAGCCGACACAATGGCAGGTATGCGCCGAGACGTTGCCGCCCTCGTGATCGGAATGCAGGACCATATACAATCTCATCAGGTCGGCGAAATTACCGGTGGGATCTTTTATGCCCAGCATACGGGCATAGTTGCCGGCCCAGTCGAGATCTTTTTTCAACGGTATTCGATTGCCCTTTTTAAACCTCATACGATAGACGCCGGCGGCCAGACCGGGAAGCTTCGCTAAGAGGTTTAAGGAATCCTCGAGAGTCGGAATCCAATAATCGGTTTTTTTCATACCCTCGGTGTACATCTTACGGAAAACCGATTCGCGTTCCATAATCAGAATACCGGTATCGAACATGACCATCGGATGCGAATCTTTAGGCATCGCCTCTAAAACCTTCCAGACGTAAGCGGGGACTTTCGCCCTCTCGGAAAATTCGTTCTGAAGCGATTTCAATTCGGCTTTATTCGGTAATTCACCGGTGACCAGAAGGTAGAAGATCTCCTCGGGCATCCTTTCGGTCAATTCGCCAATGGGTATACCCCTTATCAAAAGACCTTTATCGGGGGGAACCTCCGAGGTATCGCAAACCATTCCCTTGACACCTCGCATACCGCCGTAAGCCTGCTGCACCGAAACATCGGAAATCTTGGTGCCGCTGTGCTGCTTCATCAAACCGCCAATCTCCTCGCGCCAGCCGGGTATAAGGGATGCCAGTTTGCTTTTCAAGCCAGCCATAGCTGTTCTCCTCTCTTTTCATCGGTTATCATTGCTCCATTCATCTATGCTACAACAGATTATCCCGTATCGTCTTGTGATTTATTTCACGTATCTTCTCCGCAAAAAAGCCGTCGCGACGGCCACTCCTTTTTGTGGCAATATAATACCGAGCTATGCCGGCAGTCAATAAAAATTGTATCATATAATTCGTCAATTATCCGATTTTCAGGGAGCCGGTATGGTAAAGCCTATAATTATTATTTCGGCAAGAATCTATAAATTTTAACCAATCCTTTATAAACGCTAAGAATTAGTGGCGATAGATTAACGAAGCAGTACCATCTTGCCCGACGCGAGATCGGATCCGGTGGTCAACAGATAGAAGTATATTCCCGATGGCATTTCCTTGCCGTGATTGTCGATAGCGCTCCAGATGACAGAATGAACGCCCGGCTGAAAATAACCGTCGGCTAATTCGTTCACCTTCTGACCGAGCAGGTTGAAAACCTCCAGCTTTACCATTGAGCCTTTTTCCAGGCTGAATTCGATTGTGGTTTGAGGATTGAACGGATTCGGATAGTTCTGTTTTAAGCCGAAAGCCAGCGGCCGCGGCGATTCGTCATCGTCGATACCGGTGGGATTCCCAAAAGTAATCAGCCCCTCTTTAAATGCCGGGGTAAATTCGGTTGTGCCGTTATCCAGCCCAAAAAGGATCGGCCCTCCGATCGGATCCGTGGCATTTTCGATAGAGACATACTGATCGGGCGCTCCCGGCTCGATTGAAATTACGAGGTCGAGAATATGGACTCGCTGATAATTGGTGTTTAAAACGGGATTATCCTCCTGACCCGAATCCCATATACCGAAAAGACGCAGGAACAGGCCGTCGTAAATGAATGTCGAATATATCTCGTCCCACTGAAGAAGCTGGTCGGAAATCACATTTACCGTTTCGATTGAAAACCCTTCCTCGGGGGATATCAAATTTAACGGGAGATTGAAAAACGCTACGGGATCGTCGGTGATAGCGTAAACCGGAACGGTCGCTATGGTATCCCCTATATCGCCGGATATATCGGCTATGATAATACTATCGGGGAGATCGGGATCCTGCGCGTGGGAATTAGATGAAACCGCCAACATTATAAGAACAACGAGCATTTCTTTCAGGTAACGCAATTTTCACCTCGGCTATTTTGAATTCTATATCTACACCAATTTCGTAAAAGAGACTGGTTTTGTCAAGAGAATTATACAATGAGTCTGTACGCGAATAGAAATATATTATTTTAGCGCGATTAGGGTTAATTGATCGGGATTTCCTCGGAAATCTCTTTTTTAGTCTGCAGGCCGTATTTTTTGAGTTTTTCGAATAGAGTGGTATAGTCGATTTGAAGGATTTCGGCGCATTTTTTCTTGTTGCCCCTGGTTTGCGATAATACCCTCAAAATCAATGATTTCTCGGCCTCGGCCTGGGCCGCGGCGGCGACCTCTTTCAAACCCGCTCCCTCTCTAAGCCGGATTTCCGGAATAGTGGACAGCCGAATGGCCAGGCTGTCGGGCGCGATGGTTTTCGACTCGCACAAAATAATGGCGCGTTCTATGGTGTTTTCCAGCTCCCTTACATTTCCCGGCCAGTGATATTTATCCATAATTTTAAGTGATTCGGTCGAAAGCTTCTTTTTCTTTTTATTCATCTCTTTGCAGAATTTGTCTATGAAATAATCGGCCAGGGCAGGTATATCGTCCAGACGATCCCTTAAGGGCGGTATTACGACAGGGAAAACAGAGAGACGATAAAACAGATCCTCACGGAATTCCTTTTTCTCAATACTCTTTTTAAGATCCATATTGGAGGCGGCGATAACCCGTACGTTGACAGCGATTGTTTTCGTCCCTCCCAATCGTTCGAATTTCTTTTCCTGCAGGACACGAAGCAGTTTGGCTTGCAGCGATACATCCATATCCGCGATCTCATCGAGGAATATAGTGCCCCCCTCGGCGATCTCGAATTTCCCCATTTTACGAGCTGTACTCGATGTGAAAGCGCCTTTTTCCGATCCGAACAGTTCATTTTCCAGAAGATCCCTGGGGATAGCGGCGCAATTTATGGGGACGAAGGGGCCGTCTTTTCGAGGCGAAAGATAATGAATGGCCTGGGCGAACAGTTCCTTTCCGGTACCCGATTCCCCGCTCAGTAAAACGGTGGTATCGGACACGGCCACTTTCTCCACTAAAGCGGTCGCTTCTCTCATTTTCGACGATGATCCTATAATCTCGGTTAAACCGAGGTTCTGGCCCAGTTCCTGCCGTAATAGCACATTCTCGGCCACCAGACGCCTGTTTTCGAGAGCGCGCCTGATCAGAAGCGAAAGCCGATCCGTATCGAACGGTTTGGTCAGGAAATCGAAAGCTCCGATCTTCATGGCCTCCACGGCATTTTCCACGGTGCCGAAAGCGGTCATTACCACAACCGAAACTTCGGGGTCCATCTCCTTGATTTCAGAGAGAACCTTTATACCGTCGGCGCCGGGGAGTTTCAGATCGGTTAAAACCAGATCGTACCGTTTTTGGCTGGCCTTTTCTATACCCTCGGACCCGCTTGAAGCCACGTCGACCTCGTACCCCTCATTAGTCAGGGTCGCCGTAAGCATCTCCTGCATAGAGCCTTTATCTTCCACTACCAGAATCGAGGCCAAAATATCCTCCTAAAAATATACTATTATGGCTATCGGCAGAAAAATAAGGCGCTTAAGGCCGGCAAAACCTGCAGGATGAGAGTCCCAGGTCGAAAGCGTCGTTCCGGCTGTCCAGCCGCCTCAGCCTGGCAGGATCGGAGTTTTTCAAATGGGGGCAAAGAGGACGATGAAACCTGAAAGATCCTGAAATATTAATATAGTAATCCTCCGACGGCGATTCCGGCAAAGACCAGACCCCTACTTTATTCTCCCTGGCTATTTTTTGAGCGTTTATAAATATATCGGCATACTTACCGTTTTGAGGAAACAGGTAAACCGAGGCCAGCCCCATCCGTAATACCAATTCGTTGTAAAAAAGAGAATCGACAAATAAATAGACGAGCCTGCGGCCGTAATCGTCAAACGGCTCCATATCGTACTCCGGTTTTACAATCGCGCCCGTTAAAACAGATTCGGCGAATAATGCCGCCTCTTCGAATATCGGCTGACCTTTCTCCGGCGTATCCACGCCGATCAAGCGGGCGCGGGAGCCGTCGGATAAAACAAATGTATCCCCGTCGATAATTTCGATAACGGTCAATATCGAATCGCCCGGTTCAATCGCGATAAAGTCGTTTTTAGAACCGTTTTTCTCGACTGTAACCGGCAATAGCAGAAAAACCAAAGCCAGAATAATCATAATGGCCGATATCGCAAACCATCTGCTCGCAGATTTCGCGGTCATGCTAATATCCGGACATCTTGCATGTTACAGGGATACAAAATATTTTAGCTGATATCGGCGATCGGGATTTCTACCAGTTCTCAGCCAGTAACTCGAAATGCGCCTGAGGATGAGCGCAGGCAGGACACAAATCCGGAGCTTCCTCGCCTTCATGGAGATATCCGCAGTTGCGGCATCGCCAGACTACTTTATTGCCTTTTTTAAATACAGTCTTTTCTTCGATATTTTTCAATAGCCCGATAAAACGATTTTCATGTTGTTTCTCGGCCACCGCGATAGCTTGAAATGTTTTCGCGATGTTCTCGAATCCGTCCTCCAGGGCGATTTTCGCGAAATCCGGATACATTCGCTGCCATTCGTGATTTTCGCCGGCGGCCGCGGCCTTTAGATTTTCAGCGGTTGTACCTATCACACCGGCGGGAAAAGCGGCCTGAATCTCCACGTCTCCACCTTCGAGAAACTTAAAAAGCCTTTTAGCGTGTTCCTTTTCCTGATCGGCGGTTTCCTCGAAAATATGAGATATCTGCGCGAAGCCGTCCTTTTTTGCCTTGCTGGCGAAGTATGTGTAACGGTTTCTTGCCTGCGACTCGCCCGCAAACGCCGTAAGTAAATTCTTTTCTGTATTAGTTCCTTTTAGGCTGGCCATTCAAAACCTCCTTATTAACTCCAAAATCTTGATAACAAGTATTCTCATATCAATAGTAATAACCTGCCAAGTTATTAAAACTCCCGCTCGACTATGAAATCAATCAGATCGAGAATTACCGATTTCCACTTTTGATCTATAGAACTATCGAAGCTCGAGATAAAGATCTCTCGGGCGTTTTTGGCCAACTGTTGAGAAATCTCTATAGAACGGTTTATGCTCCCATATCGATGCATCAGCCCTAAAATCTCCTCGACCGCGCTTTCGTCTTTATCTTCGCGGTTTTTGGCGAGAAAATCTATGATAAAACTTTTCTCGTCATCGGCGCATTTACTTAAAAGATCGATCAATACCAGGGTCCTTTTCCCCTCGAGGATATCCCCGCCGATTTCCTTACCGTATTTCTCTTTATCGCCGATCAGGTTTAAGACGTCGTCCTGGATCTGAAAGGCCACTCCCAGCTCCAGCCCTAACCTGACAGCGGAATCATGCAAAGACGACGGCGCGTCCGCGATTATGCATCCGATCCAGATAGGCGTTATACAGGTATACCAGGCTGTTTTCCGACGGCACATATTGAAATAATCATCTTCGGAGACGTCCCAGCGACGATTCCTCTCCCAGGACAATTCGATATGCTGGCCGGCTGTGGTTTCGGCGTACATTTTTAGAAACTCGTCGAAAATCATCATGGTTTTGCCGAGGCCTAGTATTCCTTTGTTTCGGGAAACAAGCTCCCACATTTTTCCGGCCAGAGCATCGCCCGCGTTGATGGCCAGAGGCACCCCGTGTTTTACATGCAGGGTGGGAAGGCCCCGCCTGAGATCGGATCGATCCTCGACATCGTCGTGAATAACTATCCAGTTTTGAAACAGTTCCAGGGCGGCGGCGGTATTGAGAGCCTTTTCATCGCTGCCTCCGAAAGCCCGATTGAATATCATGAGAAGCCCCGGTCTTAGTCCCTTGCCCGATCGGGACGGATAATCACGCATCATTTCGTAAAGGAGGACTATTTCCGGGATTTGGTGTGTGGTCGGAATGAAATCGAAAATATAATCGTCAACACGCTTTTTAAGCGATTTCAATATATCGAAAAACGACGCCTCATTCATAACGCGTCTTGATAACTAATTATGTAAAAGATGTCAACCGTTTATTGGTTAAGTGACAGATTGCTTTTGACGGGTTTTATAAAAGACTGTTTGAATCGTTTCCTCGAACTCGCCCAGTTGAAATGGCTTGGGCAAGACAGCGTCAACTTTATCCATCGCTTCCTCGTTATCGATCTGGGCTCCCCAGCCCGAGATCAGAATAACCGGCACGCCGGGGTGATTATCGCGACAATACTGAGCCACGTCCCATCCGCCGACCTCGGGCATACCGAGATCTGTGACGACCAGGTCGAAACTTTCCTTCGCGAGGATATCCAGGGCGATCTTGCCGCCGTCGGCCTTATGACATTCATGGCCGAGGTAATCGAGCATGTCGTCAACGACGTCCAGCAGGCTGGAGTCATCATCCACCAGCAGTACCTTAAGCCTGGGAATCTTCTTTTTGAAACTTTGCTGAGCAGCTATCGAATCCGATTCCTTCGCCCGGGGGAATTTAAACAGTAATTCAGTCCCGTTTTCCGGGGACGATTCTACCGAGATTTCCGCCTGATGCCTGAAAAGGATACCGTAGACGACCGCTAATCCCATTCCGCAGCCTTTTTCATCCTTGGTGGAAAAAAACGGGAAAAACATTTTATTCTTGGTTTCCTCATCCATCCCCACGCCGTCATCGGTTATCCTCAGGTATATTTTATCATCGTCCTCTCCGGTCTCGATCAGAATATTGCCGCCATCACGAAGAGCGTCGACCGAATTTAAAATAACGTTTGAAATGGCTTCCTTGAGTTCATTAAAACTTCCCTCGATTCGCGGGATACTTCGAAGATCCTGATTTAAATTGATGGTAATGCCATTTTTCAAAGCGGTACTTTTCCAGTATGGTCTGGTGTTTTCGATAGTCTCGGTAACAACGTCATTTAAAGATATATTGGTGTGACGCGATTTGGATGATACCTGGGTAAAATCCTGAAGACGTCGAACTGTTCGCCGGCCCTGGAGCGCCGATTCCTCCACTACCTGAAGATCGTTTTTCAGCTTCGGATCGTCGGTTTTCTTGAGTAGTAATTGTACGCGTCCTAAAACTGTCGCCAGGATGTTATTGAAATCGTGAGCCACTCCGCCCGCCATCTCACCGAGGGCTTTGAGTTTCTCAGCCAGTATCAATCGTTCCTGGGTCGCCGACAGCTCTTCATAGGCGTTTTCTAATTTTTCGTAGAGTTTCGCGTTTTCGATAGCGTCAGCGGTTTGCCTGGCGAATATTGTCAGGATTTCAAGATCCTCCTGAACGAATTGCTTGCCGGTGCTATTGCGCAAGGTTATAACGCCGATCACCGCGCCGGACCATGTCAACGGAGCGCTGATCAGCGATTCCGGCTCGACGGGAGTTCCGGGGACCTGAACCGATCTCGGATCGTTTTCGCTGTGATTGGATATCAGGCCGACCCCGGTTTCGGCAACCCAGCCGGTAAGTCCCTCGCCGAGCTTGAGGCGCATGGAGTTTATAGCGTCAACATGGTTCTCGTCAATGGTTACAAGCGGTAAGAGAACGTTCTCTTCGTTATCGAGCAGGAATATAGTCCCACCATTCGCTCCGACGATCTCAATGGATAGTTTAACCGCTTTCTGTATGATTTCCTTATAATTCAACGACGAGTAAATCGATGTGGATAATTCCAGAAGGGCGGCAAGTTTATCACCCTGATCCTGAGATCTTTTCTCGCTCATCGAGGCTGAAAGCGAAAGGGCGATCTGCTCGCCGATCAAAGTCGCCCTGACGATAACGTCCCGGGCTATCAGCCTGGCTGATTTCCATCCCCAGATCACATGGCCGAATCCTACATTCTCAGCTGAGAGAGGACTGACTATCATTGTCGAGACCCCGATAATTTCCATAAGATAGGAGATGAGGGGATCTTCCTCCTGACTATCAAATACCTCTATTTCCGCGATGGACCTCATTTTCTCCCAGAAATCCGGGTCAAGCCCTTTCAGATCGTAATATATTCGCGATGAATCGGCGTGATCGCATTCATCTTCTATATGAAGATCAAACTCCAGTTGATTCACATCGGATAACAGCACGATTAATACCTCGGCATCGAGGCTCCGTTTCGCCCTGTTGCATGTGACCTTGAAAATCGGTCCCGCCGCCGTGAATCTTGTGGAATCAAATTTTGTCAATCGGCACCTTGTCTCTCGATTCGGAAATAACGTCGCCGATTATATCGGCGATTTCGTCTATCTTAAACGGTTTGTTAATCAAGCAACTAACGTGATGCAACTCCAGTTGTCCGGGTTCAACCTGGGCGCCCCAACCGGTGGCCAGGATCACTTTGGTTCGGGGGTACTTAAAATGGATTATATCAGCGAGATCCCATCCCGAAATATTTTCCATTCCCAAATCGGTGATGACAATATCGTATTTATTTTCTGATAATCGCTTTATTGCCTCATCGCCGCTGGAAGCTATATCTACTTTATGGCCGCTGGATTCTAAAATCTCGGCGATGATCTCCCTCAAATTCTCCTCATCGTCAACAACCAGAACAGAGCCGGTGACATATTTCTTTTCCGGAACCGCGATGTTTTTCTCTCGGCTTAGGGTAGAATCGGAGAGGGGCAGGGTTATTTTGAATTTCGACCCGGTCCCGATCCGAGATTCGACCTCGATAACGCCGCCATGCCTGTTGATTATACCGTACGTAACCGAGAGTCCCAAGCCGGTTCCGCTTTTGCCCTTCGTGGTGAAAAACGGTTCGAATACCTTTTTCCTGGTATCTTCGGTCATTCCGTATCCGGAGTCCTCAACGCTAATGAGGATTTTATTATCAGCGATTTCAGTCATCTCGATATTAATAGATCCGTCCCTGTCAATAGCGTCCACAGCGTTGTTTATAAGGTTGGTAAATACTTCTCGTAATTCCGACGGGCTTCCCATTACCCAGAGATTTTCGACCTTTCCAAGGGAGAGGTCGATCTTTTTCCCTAAGGCCAGCGATTGATTATGCCAGAGCGGTTTTGTCAATTCCATCGCGTCCGATATTATCTGATCGAGCTTTATATTTTCAAAATTCTCGGTCGGTTTTATCTTGGTAAACTCACTGATCCGCGAGAGTATACTCGAACCGTCCTGGACCGCGGTTTCTATCACCGACAGGTTTTTATCGAAAAACTCGTGCCATTGATCATCGTTCACATCGCCCATCTTTTTGAGCATCAACTGCACCCTGCCGAGAATAGCGGCCAGGATATTATTGAAATCGTGGACTACTCCCGAAGACATCTCCCCGAGCGCTCTCAGCTTTTCGGTCTGGATGGCCTGATCCTGAGCTTCCTGTAATTGATTGTATGCCGTCTTTAGCTTTTCGTATAAACGCGCGTTCTGCCAGGCTATTTGAAGATGAACGGTGATATCGTGAAGAAGAGAAAGCTCTTGCACGCTGAAACCCTCCTTACAGGAGGATCCCACAGTCAGAACCGCCTCGCATTTTTCTCCCTCGCCGATGGGCAATAATGCCAGATGGCTAATTCCGGCGTCCATAATAGGTTGCAGGTTTTCCGGTTTGCCCAGGGCGGCCAATTCGCTAAATGAGACAAATTCAGGAGCCCTGGTCGAAAAAACTTTCAGCAACTTATGATTCAGTATTTCAAGCACCGGTATCGGGTTGATTTCGCCTAAAGATTTCGGCGAATAGCCGGCTTTGCATGAGAACGAATCGCCGTCGGGAACTACGAGCAATGTCCATTTATAGCCGGCGTTATCAGACACCGCTCTGGCGACCACGTTAAAGAAGCTTTCCAGATCCAGCGTGGTGGAGATGGCCGTGTTGATTTTATCTATGAGGCTCAGCCTTTCCGCTTTCTCAGTGGTCTCTCTGAAGAGGAACGATTTTTCTATAGTGACCGCCAGAATATCGCTTATCGCCTCCACCGTATTAATATCCTCGATAGAAAAATCATTGGGCGAAATCGAGCCCAGCCCCAGAACTCCGATTATCTTTTCCGCTGAAATTACCGGAACGCAGACAACGCTCCTGAGCCCTTTAGCTCCGGGGAAATACTCATTACTAATAACCGTATCCGCGCAATAAAGAGTTCTTTTGGTCTTGACTGTCCTGCCAAGAAGGTTGTTGCTCTCAACTCTGAAATCTTTTTCCGAGATTTTCAGGGATCTGTCCGAGGATCGTTGAGCGAGATAGAACCCCTCTGAGGTACTCTCTTCCAGCATTATAAATACGAGCTGACATCCGAAGGCCTCGCGAATAGAGGCCGCCGCCGATTCCAGCACTTCATTGATATTCAGAGTTTTAGAGGTTTGCCTGGAGAACTCATATATTATTTTCAGTCTCTTCGCGCGTTCCTTTTCCTGCTCGAAAAGCTTGGCTTTATCTAACGCGACCGCGATCTGGGAGGCGAGAGACTGTAGAAATTCCTCCTCGTGACTGGTAAATGAGTTTTTAAATTCGGCCCCCACGGCGAAGACTCCCACTACTTCCTCAGATACTTTTATCGGTACGGCCAGTTCCGAAAGAGCGTCGGGGAACGACGATTTGAAAGTGGAATCCAGCTGCGTATCATCGACAATAATCGCCTCACCTATCGACGCCACCATGCCGGCGATAGAACTGCTGCTGCTGGGTTTCGATCGCTCTTCGCCGGTTGCCGGTATGAATCCCTTGTAAGCCAGTGGTTGGAGAATCCCACGCTCGGAATCGACGGAATAAATAATGGAATAACCGAAATTGAGATATTCCCTGGTAGAGTCCAATACCCTGCTTAACATGTAATCGATATTTATTTCGGAGTTTATTATCGCGCTGATATTGTACGAGGCGGTAAGCTGATCCACCTTTTGCTTTATAAAACCGTATAACCTGGCGTTTTCTATTGCCGACGCGGCTTGGGAGGCGATAGCTTGAATAATGTTTAATTTGTCGCTGCCCACCGTACCTCTCGCGCCCTTTTGTTCCTCTCCCAACACGATGGAACCTATAAATTTCGCCGAGTGCGCGATGGGAAGAATCGTCAAGCTCTCTACGGAAATCGTGTTGAAGAATTTCTTCTCCTCTTCGGTAAAATCGGCGATATCATATTTTTCGATAACCGTGGCCCGGTTGGTGTTGACCGCCTTGGCCAGCCCCTGGAATTGGGATAGATTAATTTTGCTTACCGACGGCGCGAAAATACCCTCGCTTCGATTGCTGAAGAATGAGGCGACCTCCACCTCGTCGCTTCCCATATCATTCAAAAGAATCATGCAGTACGCGGCCTCGGTATAATCGGCCAACCGATGGGCTACTATCCTCAAAACGGACGATAGATCCAACGTCGACGATATCGCCAGCGAGGTTTCCTGAAGAATTCTCGTTCCGTCAGTACGAAGATGTTTGTCTTTTTCGAGAAGTACTCCGAATGTCAATACCGCGATTAACTCCACGAGAATATCGGATATGCTCGAGAAAAAATGAGTTTTCGTATCGCTTTCTCTGGATGTTAATAGAAGCAAACCTATCAGGTGACCTTTAAACCTGAGAGGATAACTATAGACGCTGCCGTATTTCGAGAATAAATCGGCAAGATCGCTTTCGGGCGGTATTCCGCGCATATCCGCGAAGCTGGTTCTCATCGACTGTTTCGAGGCTATTTTCAGGAAACTATTCCCCTTGGGAGTTTTTTCCAGAATCTGAATCAGATCATCGTCAATATTGTATTTCCCGAGAACAGTCGATGGCATGGATGATTCAATGGCCGCGAAAATAACTCCGCCGCAGTCGGAAAACGCCCTTAATATAAATTCCAGGATGTCGTCTAAAGCTTTACTCTCGAATCCTTTATCCTCGACAACCTCGAGGGTCATGCCGATCTGCTCGATGGATTTCTTAAAATAAAGTTTTTCCGCCGCGCTTTCGCCGGCGAGACTGAAAAGCTCGGAAAGCTCGGGCATGAATTTCTCCATAACATGTTGATCTCTGCGGAATATCTCCGCCCCCGGCCGGTCGGATTTTAACAGCCGGTTCAGCATGAGCGTATGATCGGAGTACGACGAAAAATAGCGGTAAATAAAATACATGAAAATAACCACGCAAAAAATGGGAAGAATACTTAAGAGAGTCATCTGCCATCCCCAGATATATTTATCGGCGTAGGACTGGAATGAGGACTTGATATAGATTCGGCCCGCTTCGATCCCATCGTAATCGTATAACGGAATCGCCACTACGGTTTCCTCGTCTATTTGAGGCTTCGCGAGGCTGTCGGAAGATATCTCCAGTTCGGCGATCCGATCATCCCAATCCGTAGACCTATAACCTTCTCTTGCCCGAACAGCCACGACTAAAGTACGTTCACGCGCATTATTTCGTTCGATATTATCTAATGATCTTACGGCCAGGAGAAAATATTCACCGTTAATTACCATTGATAACGATCCTCTATTAGCGGATTCGATAATTTCGATTATCTCGAACGTATCGAAATCATTGTCGGGAGTGGAGTAAACTTCGGAATTGTTCGAATTGTCGAACAGCCAGATATAGGATTGTTCGAAATCGGGATTCGCCAGAGCGTCAACGCTATTGGTCAATACGGCTGTTTTATCTTCGGATTCACTCAATCCATTACGGACATTGAGTTCCATTTCCCCGATATAATGTTCCAAATAGTGATGCGCCGCGTGATCGATATGTTTAAAATACTCGGTCGCCTCTTTATTCCAATAATTCTCAGGCCCCTCGATCATCGCCTTTCCGAAGGCTACCAAGAGAGCTATAGAGGCGATCGTAATTAAAAAACCAGTTAAAGCGGCTTTTTTAAAAAGGGTTTTATGTGATAGGATTACGCGCATAGCTTTTATTTCGCGTTAATCTCCCGGTCGCGTATCGTCATTTTAGACGTAATATCATGGATCTTAGCCGCGTTTCGTTGAATTATTTCTATAAATCGCGCGACATCAACGTCTTCGTCTTGATCCCGGCTTTGTAAATATTCGCATGAAGCGAGTATACCGGCCAGAGGTCCATTCAGACGCGTCCTGAAACTCGGCATAATCATTTCCCCGGAAGGCGTCCTCGCAACCTCTTTCTTCCTGAACTGTAACGACCGTTTACCCTCTTTTGAGTTTTTCAAAGCGCGACGGTCCTGCTGCCAGGTCAAAACCATGGATATTAAACGGGCGACGGAATTGACGAATAATTCGGTTTCGCCTCGAAGGGACGATCTTTTCGGCTGGCGCGACTCGCCGACTATTACAAGCCCCGCCGGCCTGCCTTCCATATGAACGGGGATAATCAATCCGTGCTTTACGCCGAACGGCAGTAAATTATTTATCTCATTTTCGGTTAATGATTCCTGACCTCCGTTTTCAGTTGAAAACCGCGCGGCTTTGTCATCGTTAAGAACCTTCGAATGAAGCGAGCTTTTCGATAAAATGATTTGGGAGGTATCGAAGTTCGGCCAGCTCAATTCCCTGGCCTGGGCCAAACCGACCGTTTTGAAATTCTCCCGGTTTACGTCGGCGATTATGATTCTGCAGAAAGTGACGGGTGTGATGTCTACCACAAGCGATGTCAGCTCTTTGAGAAAGACAGAGAGGTTTTTGGCGGATAACCCCTTACCCTGGCAATATTCAAGGGCGCCGAGCCGTTGCTCCGCTTTCTCTTTTACCCTTTCGACATTCTCCGCCTCGAGCCGTTCGGCTATCCTCTGTCCCAGGGCCGCGCCTAACAGCGGAATATAAGATGATTTACCGGTCGGTTCGGTTAAGTTCAGTTCCAAATGCGCCAGGAGATTATCGCCGCTGTTTATGGTAAAGAGAAAATTCCTCTGATCATCGCTTCTGGTCATCCCTTTCATCCTGAATCCGAGCTCTTTTGATACACTGTTACCCTCATACAACTCGGGGTAGGCGGACTCGGGGAAATAACCGCTCTTTATAGACACGATACCCCCGGTGGACAGGTTGAAATCGGATTCGTATGGCTTACCGTCGCCATGTATGTAAAGGACGATTTTCCTAAATGGGATATAACCGTGAATGAACTTTGCCGATTTAATCAAAGCCGAAATCAGCACTTCTCCGTTTTCAAAAGGCTTGGCCGCCATTATGAGCATCTCTTTGTAACGCGATACGAGATTATATTTTTTCTCCGATATTTCGCTATCGAGAGCCACACCGAGACCGCCGCATACGATCTCCAACAAATCGATATCATCCTGTTCGAACGCCCGTTTCTGAGTTCTGTAAAGGGATAAAATCCCTAAGACATCGTTTTCGAATTTCACCGGAGCCGACACTCCGAGCATCAGCGGGCCGGATTCCGATGATAATCTGGTCCCGTCGCCAAATACCAGGTCTTTATCGCTGATTACCGCTTTCCCTGTCTTTTTCGCTATCCAGAACATATGTTTATCGTCAACCGGCGAATTAACGAGATCTTTCGAGCCGGGCGCCAGCCCCGATTCGTAAGCCAGCCGTAATCCGCTATCCTCCTCGACCTTATGCAATAAGACCGCCTGGCAGTGGAAAATGTTGAACATCTCGCTTTCAGCCGAATCGAGAAGTTGATTAGCCCGATGCCCTTTAATCAGGGATGTCGATACTCTTTCGGAAATCGCCCGCTCGTTTATGGTCGCCAAAGGCCTTCCCTTTTTGTCGAAATACGCGCCAACCCATTCGATGGCTCCCGTGACAATCATAGCCCAGCCAAGTACATACCCTATAACAGCCTCCGCGAAATAGGCCTGCCATAGATAAGAGATCGATCCTGTCAAGAGTCCTATTTTCAATATTATTCCCAGAAGAGATCCAATGAAAATCAGCCCGAAACCGATTTTAAATTTTACCAATACCGATCTGCTTAAACCGGCGCGAGTAAGGTTTATTTTAAAAAGCAGTATCAGCAGCGCGCCGCTGCCTAAAATCCATATTATTTTTTGTTGGATAACATCCATTACTTCACCTCTTATCTTTTCTTAAGTTATCGACCTTTTCGGCCTATAATTGAGGTTGTTTGCCCTTGACTTTTGAGGGTAAGAGAAGTAAAATTCGTCTGTGATTTCAGTTGGATTCCGCCGTTTTTTTTGTTTAATGGCCCCGTTTCTGGTTTTCTCATGTTCTGAGCCGCTTAAGGAACCTCCGGGGAAGATTTTCGGTACGGTAACTCTATCGCCCGATCCCGGTCCCGGAGAGAATTGGGCGTATGTCAGGGCATCGAGTGACATCGCCGAGTATGAGGTTATTTCCGACGCGGTAACTCATAATTTCGCCTTCGAGAATCTCATGGTCAAAGACCTGTATACCGTGTATTATCTCCAGGCAGAACGTCCCGGATATATATCTTACGGCAACTCCGTTGTTGTGGAAGCGGGGGTTTCTATTTCCAATTTCAATATCGTTCTTCGTCACGGATCGTGGCAGGATACGACCTTCCAGGATGGAATCAGCCCCGACCCTTTGTATTCCGGCTGCCTCGATACCTATATCGCGTTTCCGGATACTCAAGGGACTTTCGGCGACCGTCCGACCTTAGTGATTTCAGGAGGAGCGCCGGAGACATTATCCAGAGGCCTCCTTCATTTCAACTTCAACTGGCAGCATTATTTCCCGACCTATGATTCTTTACCCGGGGAGATCCAATCGGCTACATTGAGGCTCTTTGTCGATTCCGCTTTAACCCTGGGTTCTGTAACGTTCGCGGTTTTCAATTTGGAACATGACTTTAGCGAAAACCTATCGAACTGGACAGATAACGGACCGAACCCATGGCCGGGCGGTCCCGGCGGATCATGGGGATCGTTATCGTCCGACACCGTTTCCGTCGGGGGAGCAACGACAGGCTGGGTGGAGTTTTCTCTCGTTTCCATAGCTGAAAGCTGGCTTAACGACCGCAGCCCCGGCCCCATGATGATCAAATTAGTCAATGAATCGAGGCCAAGCGCGATATTTGTTCGATCCGCCGACAACGACTCAACCGCTCTTCGTCCAGCGTTGAGGCTTGTCGTTCATTATCCACAATAAATTATTTAGAGGGAGCTGGAATGTCCGATCAAAGTTTCCAACCGTATATCAAAGCTGATCAAAACTTACCGGAATTCACCTGGAAATCGGTAATTATCGGCACGATCCTGGGGATCATATTCGCCTGGGCCAACGCCTACGTGGGATTAATATCCGGTTTAACAATCTCCGCGTCGATCCCGGTATCCGTGATGTCGGTTACCATTTTCTCATTCCTGCACAGGTTTTTCAACGCCAAAAAGGGATCTCCTCTCGAAACCAATATGGCTCAAACGATAGGATCGGCGGGAGAATCCCTGGCGGCGGGCGTCATTTTCACCATTCCCGCCATGTTCATGCTCGGCTGGAATCCGACGTACGGAGTTCAGGTTATTACCATTATGATCATAGCGGCGATCGGGGGAATACTCGGTGTTACATTTATGATCCCTCTTCGCAAATATCTTATAAAAAAAGAACATAACGTTCTTCCCTTCCCCGAGGGCACGGCCTGCGCCGAGGTGATAAAATCGGCCGACATAGGCGGAGCGTCGGCCGGCTACGTTTTCGGCGGATTGGGTATCGGGGCTTTTATCGAACTGATAAAAAACGGGTTTACCGCCTTCGCGGGCACCGTGGAGGTTCCGATATTTTTCGTAAAGAAGATGGTCGTCTCACTGGAGACAAACCCCGCCCTTCTCGGAGTCGGATACATCTTGAAGCGAAGAATCTCGACTATAATGGTCGCCGGCGGGGCAATCGCCTGGATAATATTAATCCCCGTAATCGGCGCATTCGGCGATAACTGGAATATGTTCAGATTTTTAAACGAAAAGGCTGTCGCTTCTCTCGCCAAAGGCGGTATCTTCAGCGTAGCCGATATGTCGCCGGGCAATATCTGGAATCACTTTATACGGTATATCGGAGCCGGGGCGGTCGCTTTCGGAGGAATAATTACTCTTGTAAGGGCGATTCCCACAATCGTGGAATCGTTCAAACTCGGTTCCAAAGAGTTGATGTCCGGGCAGGGAAGCTCTGGCGCCAAGCGCACAGATCAGGATCTTCCCATCAAGCTAGTCCTCTGGTTATCGGGGGCCATGGTTATAATACTCGGCCTGGCCATCGCTTTCGGACTCGAAGAGATGAGCGCGTTGACCTCGGCCGTGGCGGCGCTGTTAGTGGTGATATTTTCTTTCTTTTTTGTAACAGTAGCCTCGCGAATAGTCGGATTGGTCGGTTCGACATCCTCTCCCGTTTCGGGTATGACCATCGCTACTCTACTGGGGACATCGATAATTTTCGTCATGTTCGGATGGACTTCGGGCGAGGCAAAAATCGCCGTTTTGACCATCGGCGCTGTTGTCTGCATGGCCGCGTGCACATCCGGAGATACGTCGCAGGATTTAAAAACCGGATTTTTGATCGGCGCGACACCGCGAAAACAGCAATTGGGAGAGCTTCTGGGTGTTTTAACATCCGCGGCCGTTTTAGGATTTACATTGATAATGCTTTATAACGCCTACGGTTTCACCGAAGCGCCGTCGCCGATAACCGGGCGGGCGGAGCTTCCCGCGCCGCAGGCCACATTGATGAGTTTCGTCGTAAAAGGCGTCATTGATAAAAACATCCCCTGGCTCCTTGTCGGTATCGGAGCGGCCATCGCGGCGATATTCGAAATGTTTAAGATCCCCTCTCTGCCGGCGGCCGTGGGATTATATCTGCCGCTGGAAACAACCACTCCGATTTTCGTGGGCGGCCTTCTAAGACATTTCCGCGATAAAGCGTCGGGAGAGGAGGCGTCGGAAACGGACAACGGTGTACTGTTCTCATCGGGATTAGTCGCGGGCGTGGGAGTAGTCGGGATTATCCTGGCCGTCACGGCGATTATCCCGACACCGGGGGGCAGTTTCCTGCTCGATGCCATGCGAATGCCCATGGCCCTCCTATGGGAACATCTGGCGGGCGGCGAGGTTATATCCATGATAGTAGCAGCGATAATATTTACCGCGCTTTCCATCGCTCTGTTCAGGCTGGCAAAACCAAAAGCTTAAATTTCAGGAAACAATTATGCGCGACAAATTGATTTTTCTTTCGACCCTGATCCTAACCTTAGCAATTTACTCGCCGGGATTGGCGTCACAACCTGTTTTGATCAAAGACGGTACCGTAATTACGGTAACAAAGGGGACTATCGAAAACTGCGATGTTCTTCTAAAAGACGGGAAAATAACGGCTGTCGGCAAGAATCTAAGCGTCCCGAAAAACGCTGTTGTTATCGACGCGGCCGGGAAGTATGTGATGCCCGGAATAATCGACACTCACTCGCACATCGGGGTTTATTCATGGCCGGGGGTGCCCGCTCACAGCGACGGCAACGAGGCGACTCATCCGATCACGCCGCACGTGCGCGCCAAAGATTCATTTAATGCCGATGATCCGGCCATAAAGCGAGCGATCGCGGGCGGTGTTACCACGATTCAATCGTTACCTGGTTCGGCAAATCTTATCGGCGGGCAGTCATTTGTCGTAAAATTAAAACCGGGCAAAACCGCCGAGGAAATGGAGATAACGGGCGCTCCCAAAGGGATGAAAATGGCACTGGGAGAGAACCCAAAAAGGGTTTACGGCGGACGAAACGAGATGCCGTCCACGAGAATGGGCAACTACGCCATGATGCGATCCTGGTTTGTGAAAGCACAGGATTACACCCGCAAATGGGAACGTTACGAAAGGAAAAAGGACAAAGACGACGATCCGCCGTCCCGGGATTTGAAGCTGGAGGCTTTGGCTGAACTGCTGAACGGCGATTTTTTGGTACATGTACATTGCTACACTAAAGACGAAATGCTTAGAATGATAGCTGTAGCGGATGAATTCGGCTTTAAGATCCGAAGTTTCGAGCATACGCTGGAAGGTTATAAAATCGCCGATACCCTGGCCGCCAGAGAGATCGCCGCCTGCACCTGGACCGATTGGTGGGGATTCAAAGTGGAAGCGTTCGAGGGCATTCCTCAATCACCGGGAATAATGGCGTCAAGAGGCGTAAAGGTCGTACTTCATTCCGATTCCGGCAACCAAATACAAAGGCTCTGGCTCGACGCCGCCAAGGCTGTCAGGTACGGTATGGACCGGCAAAAGGCGCTCGAGGCGCTGACTATCAATGCCGCCTGGACGTTGGGATTGGAGGATAGAATCGGTTCTATCGAGAAAGGTAAGGACGCCGATATCGCTATCTTCTCCGGCCACCCTTTCAACATTTACACTTTGGTTGATATGACTATAATCGACGGCGAGATTGTTTTCGATAGATCAACCGAACCGTCGAGACTGGAGAGCGGCCATGAAAACTAAAATATCGCTCACGCTGATACTGATCTTATTCTTAGCCACTGCCGCTAACGCCTGGATACTGGCGGTTAAAGGGGGCAGGGTTTTCACTATGGCCGACGGTGTACTCGAAGATGGCGTAATTCTGATCGAGAATAACAGAATATCCGCGGTCGGTAAAAATATCGATATACCATCGGGAGCCGAGGTTATCGACGCTACCGGGATGATCATTACGCCGGGCTTGTTCGATTCATACAATCAGATCGGGCTGATCGAAGTCAGCATGACCAGATCGACAGTTGATACTGAAGAAAAATCAAGCCCCATCACCCCGGAGGTCAGGGTTATCGACGCTTTCAATACACAATCGAAATTGATTCCGGTGGCCAGAATCGAAGGGGTTACCACGGTTTTAAGCGCGCCCGGCACGGGAAACGTGATAGCGGGCCAAAGCGCCGTAATGGATCTTCACGGTTTTACAGTCGACGATATGATCGTTAAAGCTCCGGCCGCGTTACATATCAATTTCGGGGAACGTCCCACGGGAAACTGGCGAGCCAGAAAGAAAATCGATACCCGTATGGGACTTGTCGCTTTGCTGAGACAAACCCTGATTGACGCTCAGCATTACGAATTCGAATGGAAAGATTATCAGGAAAAACTAAAGAAATACAACGCCAACCTGGAGCTTCCCAAAAAGAAGCGCGATAAGGATCTCAAGGAACCCTCCATGCCCAACAGAGATCTGGGAAAAGAGGCGATTCTCCTGGCCTTGAATCGCGTTATACCGGTTATTGCCCTCGCTAACAGGAAAGACGATATCCTTTCCGCCATCAGGGTTGCCGAGGAGTTTAATCTGAAACTGATTCTACTCTCCGGCGCCGAGGCCTATATGGTCGCCGATATTCTTCACAATAAAAAAATCCCGGTACTGCTCGGGCCGATAACAACTCAACCGTCGTCAATGGAATCTCAAGGGGCGATTTACGAAAACGCCGCCCTGCTCGACCGGGCCGGCGTTCAATTCGCGATTATCGCCGGAAGTACTCATAACGTTCGGGATATCCGCTTTCAAGCGGGGATCGCCGCCCAGTACGGTTTATCGATATCGACAGCGTTGAAAGCGATTACCATAAACCCCGCGAAGATTCTCGGTGTCGATGACGAACTCGGATCGATAGAGACCGGGAAAATCGCCAATATCGTAATTTTCGACGGCGATCCGCTGCAACCACTTACGAAGGTTACGGATGTCATAATCGAGGGGCGGAGGATTCCATTAAGGTCTTTTCAAACGGAGCTTTACGAAAAATATAAATGAATTTTTAAATAATTATCCCGCTTGCGTGTATCCATTTGTGACAGGAGTTGGCAATGAACGGATACCCGCTGAAATTAATCGGACTGAAAGCTCGGAATAATATGGAGATTACCACCGAGGAGATAGAACTCGACAACACCCTGGTAGCGCGGGCGCTGAAAGGACAGTTGAGGTCGTTCGAAGAACTGGTTTCGAGATACCGAAATCAGGCCTTTTTCTTCGCCCGGGCAATGGTCGGTAATCCCGACGACGCTTACGATTTATCACAGGAAGCTTTCATAAGGGTTCATCGTCATCTGGCCGGATTCGATCCCGAGTATTCGTTTAAATCGTGGTTTTTCCGTATACTCTCGAACCTCTGCAAGAATCATCTGAGACATCGCGAAATCAAAAACAGGCACATGACATCCCTTGAAAATAATGAGGCGAAAGCGGTTTCTGTTTCGGACCGTCCCGATATCGCCTACCAGCGAAGCGAAACTCAACAACGAGTCTGGGAAGCGATCGAAGAGCTGCCCGAGAAATTCAGAGAGATAATCGTGCTCTGCCATTTCGAGGAAATGTCTTACCAACAGATTACCGAGGTACTGGATATTCCCCGGGGATCGGTCATGTCGAGGCTCTATTATGCCCGACGTAAATTGCGGGAGATCCTTGATAAACGGGGGGTGAGTTTATGAAATGCGATGAGATGAAAATATTCCTTTCGGGGCTGGTCGACGGCGAACTGGATATCGGGCAAAAGGAAATTGCCGAAGACCACATCGTTTCCTGCGATAACTGCAGGGAGGAGTATTCCAGGCTATTGAAACTCAAGGAGGTCACAAGCGATATGAAACATTACGATCTTCCCGACCGGCTCATGGCCGGCTACTGGCAGGGCATATATCGCCGTACCGAAAGGGGATTCGGCTGGATATTCCTTTCGATAGGGGCGATTTTACTAATCACGTTCGCTGCCTGGCAATTACTGAACGGATTTTTCCTCGATCCGACCGTGCCCGTTTTCTTCAAAGCGGGATTGGGATTTTTACTCAGTGGATTGATAATTTTGCTGATCTCCATAATACGGGAACGGCTATTCTCCAAAAAACATGACAGATATGACGAGGTGGAATTATGATCATCACGACAACCAACGAGATCAAAGGAAAAGAGATCGATGAGATTTTAGGCTTGGTGCGGGGAAACACGATAAGAGCCAGGCACTTAGGACGCGATATTTCCGCCATGTTGAGAGGATTAATCGGCGGCGAAGTAAAAGATTACACCAAGATGATGGCCGAAGCGCGGGAGCAAGCTCTCGATCGGATGGTGGCCGAAGCCGAATCGAAGGGCGCGGATGCCGTTGTCTGCTTAAGATTCTCCACGTCATTTGTAATGCAGGGGGCCGCCGAGCTTCTCGTTTACGGAACGGCGGTAAAATTAAAAAACACCTAAAGAGTCGATAAACCCGCCTGAAATGGCTTTAACTCCAATATCAACGCATACAGATATCATGGCATTATAATTGCGCTATAGTATATATGAATATGATGTACTTCGTTGTAAATAAAGAGATTAGCGAGTTTAATCGCCAGGGAATGACAGTTTATTCTGCATTTTTTTGCACATAAGATTGCAGGTGGTTTTCTATGTTTGAAAGAAATGAAGCTCGAACCGATACCGTCGTAATGATCTTTTCGGCATTCGCTGTCTTGATAGCGGCGACTCTTACTATGGCGACCATTACCAGCGCTCCCGAGGATAGGACGGCTATAGACGAATTCTCGCTGGAAACACCCGATCCTCTGCAAAGAGCCGAAATCGCCGCGAATTCCGGTTTCGAGGCGGCAAGAAATCATATAGAATGCCACGGACGGATATCGGCGGGGCAGCTGGCGCGGAGATATTTCGCCAATGGCGCGACTTACACGGTTGAATGGGACGATGTCGATATGACCGACTCCACCACCACAGTCAGAAGCAGGGCCGAATTCTCATGGGGAGGCGAAAAGAATTACCAGGTCGAATTCGAATCGAAGATCAAGCTGGATTTTCTACCGTCGCACGGCCAGGAAATTATGAGAGACTATTACTCCGGCGGCAATAAAGTTTATTCCGCCGCGGCCGGAGAATAACGATAAAACCAGTCCTCTTATCATTTGATTTTTTTAAGCGGGAATCGGTAAACTAAGGTTTCCTAATATTTCTGACGTCGCTCGATCATATAGTTCGAACCGGAAAACGCCTTTGTGTATTTCTTCAAATCGGCCATCATGTGACTCATCTCCCCGGGATGTTTGAACATCTTTTTCTGGTTGATAATCACGGCGATGGAAAGGGTAAGTATCGGGAATTGCTCCATCTCCCCTCGACGATTTTCGACTTTGATCCAGCCGCGTTCGCGATCCTCGTCGGCATAGCGAAACGGCACCATGCGATCGAAAGTGGAGAGGATATTCTCGCAGACAGATTTGATTTTGCCGGTCGAAATAACGAATATGAAATCATCGCCCCCGATATGGCCCACAAAACCGTCGGGGTTGAGGTCGTGTACCACGTTTTTTATGATATGCGACGTCAGTTTGATCATCTTATCACCGTAAACATACCCGTAATAGTCGTTGTAAGCTTTGAAATTATCTATATCACCGTAGCAAACGGCGAACTTCTGCCCCGTCAGCAAGCGGCGGTCTATTTCATATTCTATAGCGTTCGGCCCGGGCAATCTCGTGGAGGGATTCAGGCTGACATCGCGCTGGGAGCGGGCAATGAGCATTTCGATTTTAGCGGCGGCGAGATCGCCGTCCCACTTATTCACAGTGATATCGTCAGCCCCCTCTTTTAACGAATCGACTACGAGTTCCTTTCCGGCGTCGGGCGCGTAAATCATAATCGGTATATACAACAATGTGGGATGAGTCTTAATACGGCGAAGCATTTCCCCTAGCCATTTCATTTCCGTACCGCTGGCAAGAACAATCAGATCGATATATGATCTCTGGTAATGTTCGTAAAGCTCTTCAGGCGTTTCGAACCTGTGTATGACCATCTCCGGGCTGAGCTTCAACTTGCGGAGATCAGCCTCGATCGTTATTCCGTTCTTACATAGGCCGATATGAAGTTTCGACGGTTTGGGGGCGATAAGTTCGCCCTTGACCTTGTAATCAATCTCAATCATTTTTCTCTCGGGTGAAATTCCCTGTGCTCGGTCACCAGAAAATCATTATCCAGATGAGTATATATTTCGGTGGTCACGATATCGGCGTGCCCCAGCAATTCCTGAACGGCGATCAGGTCCGCGCCCCCGGCAAGCAGATGAGTCGCGAAGCTGTGCCTCAGGGTATGAGGGCTGACCTTCTTGGTAATCCCCGCGGCGTTTACATACTTTTTCAATATCTTCCATATTCCCATGCGGGATAACTTCCCGCCCCGATTATTCAGAAACAGCCTATCCGCGCTGTTTGAGCCCTCCAGCAGCGGCCGGCAATAATTCAGGTAGTTTTCCACGGCTGTCCAGGCCGCTTTTCCCATAGGCACGACTCTCTCCTTCTTCCCCTTGCCGAATAATCTCACGAGGTTCATTTCGACATAAAGGTTCGCGCGGTAAAAGTCGGACACTTCGGAAACCCTGGCCCCCGTGGCGTATAAAAACTCAAGCAGGGCCATGTCTCGAAGGGTTAATTTCTTTTTAGAATTATCGGTCAAAGTCGCTCGCCTGGAAGCTTCCAGTATTTCCGCTACCTCGTCAACAGTCAACGCCCCGGGATGAGCTCTGTAAAGTTTAGGCCCGTTTATCGACTCCACCGGATTATTGTTGGCGATCCCGAATTTGTTCAGATAGCGGTAATATCCTTTCAATGAACTCAGATGCCTGGCTATGGACGACGGCGCCATTCCGTCGGCGCGAAGAAATTCCAAAAAGGCCGAAAGATCCGATTGCCTTAATTCAGCGGGGTGTTTCCCCTGCTTTTCGAGATAACGAGAGAATTTCTCCATATCCGATCTGTAGGATTGACAGCTTTGATCGGCCAACCCTTTTTCGAGGCTCAGGTAATCGACAAACTTTTCGATAGTTTCTGTCATAATCTCATTCATACATTGTTTTTTTCGGCAGTCAACAACTAAATGTTTACATAATATTTAGCCTAATTGGATATTTCGCTGGAAATGAGTTAAAAAAGCCCCCGTCTCATTCGCGGCGGAGGCAAAATCGATCGCGCTATTTCAAAAGGGTCATTTTCCGCACGTCGACAAAACCGCCCGCCGTAATTTTATAATAATAAATTCCGGAGGCGGCGGCGGAACCGTCCCAGGTAACGCTATGAAAACCTGCCGGTATCAACCCCTGGGATACTGTCGAGACTTTCTGTCCCAAGATATTAAATATCTCGATCTTAACGTCGGATTGCTCGGGTAAAGCGAATTTTATCGATGTCGAGGGGTTAAACGGATTGGGGTAATTCTGATATAGAGAGAATTCCCCCGGAAGATTGGAAAGATCGTCGTCAATACCGCTTAAAACATCGACTGTTATCGGTATTTCAGGTGTTTCGGAGCTGCTGTTATTGATAATTAACCGCGCCTGGTAAACCGAATCTTCGACGATATCGTCTCCGGAGAAATCGAGAGTAATGGAGATATCGACATTTTCCGATGGAGTGAGCATTCCGGACATGGGATCGACATAGACCCACCGTGAAAACGGGGTGATTTCGTAACCCTGAACCAGATCCGCGGATTGGGCGTTTACCATGCCCTGTACCAGGCAGAAAAGGATACCGGTAGTCGGCTCCCATTCCGTTGTAAAGCAGGCGCCCCCGGCCATATCGTCATTCCCCTGGTCATGGTCAAGCGCGAAAAACACGATTCCGGTGTATTCGCCCGTACGGGGATCGAACTGGCTTATCCGGGTTTGCGGATTACCATCCTGAGAGAACACCCAGAGCCACGGGCCGTCCACCGACGCGTCATCCCAGGCCATACCGTAAGCCGCTAAATCGTTGGCGTATGTAGCGAAGGTCTGGCCGTTACGATCGAATTCAATAATGTTCGAATTATAATTGGCGGCCCAGAAATGGTCGGTTTCCGGATCGTATGCCAACGCTCTCAAGGGCGGGGGTATGGATGATGGCATGGGAAGCTCGTAAATTTTCTGTCCGGTTGTCGAGCTGATCATAGCCCATTCATTTTCGTCAGAAGCGTAAAGATAAGAGCCGTCCCAGGCAAGATCGCGCCAGCCCCAGGTGGAAAATGTACCCTGATCATAGGACGTTATATAATTGCCGTCGCGATCGAATTTGTGAAGCTTATGTATATCGTCGCCGGGATCCGGGTAACGTCCCGTAACCCAAAAATATGAACCGTCGTACTCCACACCGAGACAGGCGATATCGTCGGCTGGAGTTTGAGGATCGAATACAAACAGTTCGTCCCCGAAATCGAGGATGGTCGGAGGATTACCGGGAGATTTATAGGGAGCGTATTCTGTCTCGAGCGATGCCATATCCTCGACACTCCGCGGAGTTACAGCGGCGCGGTATTTAATTTTCAAATCGGGTTCGGCTCTCAGACGCCTCTCACCGATGCTTACAACGATATCGAAATCGAGATCGCCGCTGCCTGTATTAGCGATGTTCCTGAAAAAATCGATTGTCTCGCCGGGCGATAACGCCGTTTCTATGGGAGTGGTATCGACTTCGATTGCCGGAGCCGGAAGTTCGAAATCAACAGCCGAAGTATCCCCGGCCATCACCTCGACACCTTCGACCGTAACCGAAGAATAGTATTCCGCGCTTGCTGTCACGCTGTACATGCCGGGGAAAAGAGCCAATACGTATTCACCGTTCTGGTCTGTTTGATCGTCCGCCGTCCCGGCCGACACGGCCGCTCCCTCGATAGGATTTCCGGTATCGAGATCGGTAACGATACCGGTGACGAAGCCCGGCTCGGAACTACCGCCGCCGTAAACGATTACATAATCTATATACCATCCTCGATCATCGACGGTATTATCGGATCCGAAATCGAATTTAACTGAAGCCGACTCTCCGCCGAATTCGGAAAGTTCGAAAGTCTCGTGTATCCATCCGTTGGATACGCCGGTAAACGCCTCCTCGCCGCCGATGGGATTATCATAGCTTGTAGAAAGAACGCCGTCATAACCGTCAACCGGAGTGATAATCTGCCAGTTGGCGCCATCATCGACAGATATTTTCACGTTACCGCCGTCGAATCCACTCTCCATACTGTACCAGTGCCAGAAGGTAAGTCGAACGTCGCCGCCAAACGTTAAGGGCGGGATAGCCAACTTAGAAAGTAAGGGTCCCAGGCTATAATCACCGTCGAGAATGGTTGCCCAGAGATTTTCCCCCGAATAAGCCCCGTTGGGGCCCGACGCGGGAATACCCCATTCCCAATCGCCGTCGCCGGCATACTGACCGTTATCGTCTTCGAAATCCTCGATATAGATATTTTCAAAAGCCGAGTATTCCATTCGTATCGTGTCGTTTTCGGGAATTCCGTCGTCTAAAAGCTCGCTTGAAGCGACGATTTCATATATTCCCTCTTCGGCGGGAGTGAATCCTGGGAATATAATATTCACCGGCTGTCCGGACGGTAGATCGACTATCTCGTAAGTCTCATTGTAAATCTCGCCTTCAAGTGAAATCGATACCCTGACATCGAAAGTCTCGATATTCGCCCCGCCGTTCAAAAATTGGACTTCTATCTCGATAGGATTTCCAACTTCCCCGATATTATAATACGGATTGAGAAAAACGGTCGGCCGGATATCGTGATCGGCGAAAATCGGTGGGGTTTGCCCGAAATAGACCGCCATCTCGTCATGAATTCCATCTTCGTTGAAACGATACTGTGTCCCTCTTATACCATCACCGTCTTCTATACCCACGGTCGCTTCGTTATTGCCGTGACCATCGTCTTCCATGGAGCCATACTGGTAGATAATATCCCCGGTATCATATATTAGTACCTGGAAATATAGGGCGCCTAAATTCGAGTAATGCGGCACTCCATCGTACGATACGATAAAACGCTGCCGTCCGTCGGGATGGGTATCCTGTTTATAATAAACCTGGCCGCCGTTATCGGGGGCGAGATCATCCCAGAAAACCGCCAGTAGATTATTGGGTTCTCCCAAACTGGGAATCCCCCTGTTTCCATAGTAATTAACCGAACTGGTAAACGAGAGAAAACCGTTGGAGCAAACTCTCACGCTGTCAAAAGTATTTCCGTAGAATTCAAAATCGAATCCAAGATCGAACGGCCCCTGGTTATCGTCATCATCTAAGGTTAAAGGCGTTCCATCGGTGATATCGACCCACTCATATACCGGGGCGTTCAACGCGTCATCATCCGAATCGATAAAATAATACCCGCCGCCATCCGGACCGCCATGATCGAGAATCATGGGAGGGCCATCCTTCGGAATTAGCAAACTCTTATCGTTATCTTTAAGCCATTGTTCTTTCTCGGTCAGGGCGCTCGCGCCGCCGGTAAGACCGAAGAATAAGGCGGCTAACAACGGTAGTGGAATAACCTTGTATATCTTAACCGGCTTCAAAACAGCCTCCTTATATCCAATTATCCAATTGCTGATTCTTCATTATCTTTAAATCCATGAACTCCGCCAACATGTATTCAATTTAATCGACCAAAGATAATCAGGCCTTACCCCTTAATTGAAAATAGATAATAAATGAAAATTGTCAAGAGCTTTTTGCATTCCCTGACAAGCATTAACCCGTTGCGACACAATTAGTTATTGCGTCGTGCGCCATATCTTCGGTGATATCTTCGGGCTAAGGCGAACCTTCTCGATTATTACCGAGACGCGCCAGGTCCCGTATTTGTCGAATACGCTTATCTCGGAGGGGTATTGCCCGCCGGTAATTTTCAACGCTTTTTTGTACGACGCCTTGATAGGAGAACCTTCTCGCTCGAGGATGAACGACTTTTGATCTCCGGCGGCGGTTACTTTAAATACGGTATTGTCAGATTTCGAGATTAATTTCATCCTCCGGCCTGTATCGCCCGATCGTTCAAGATAGAATTGCGGGAAAATGTAAACGCCTAAATCCGACGGTGTCAGGTTTTCAATACCGTATTCCGGCAATTCCAATAATTCGCTGGATTTCATTAAGCGCCATGATTCCATGTCCCTGCTTTTAGCGAATGCGCTGTCGCCGGTGGTTACCAGGGTGAACAGATCCGCTTTAAAAGGGCCTTCGACTAAGAAAAATAACGAATCTTTTCCGTTGATAATAGCGCTGAAATTTCCGGATTCCCTGCCGCGAGCGCTTTCGATTTCGATAGACCCTTTCAGAGCCACGGTCGAAATATCGGATAGGAATTGAGAACCGGTCGAAAATAATATCGACGGATTTATCGGAGGATCATCACCGGGCGGGATACAGGAAACGGTGACAGCGAACATTAAGCAGGCGCTTCCCAACGCGATTCTGCCGCCTTTCAGGTAGTTCAAGGGAAACCCCTTTTTTCAAACATCGATTTATCCGGGTTAGATCTTATCAATCCGGTTAGCTGCTAACCGGATCAGGCGTAAACTCCCCGGAGCATGGTGACTTTCATCACCTTCATGATGGCCAGCATGAACGCCGCCACCCTCATATTACATTTATACTCTAAAGAGACCCCGAGTACGTCGGAAAAAGCCTTGACCATAATGGTTTCGAGCCTGCGATTCACCTCGTCTTCCGTCCAGAAATATCCGATTCTATCCTGCACCCATTCGAAATAGCTGACCATAACGCCGCCGGAATTGCAGAGAATATCGGGGATTACGAAAATTCCGCGCGATTTCAATATTTTATCCGCGGCGGTAGTGGTCGGGCCGTTCGCGCCTTCGGCCACGATGGCGGCCTTAATATCGTTGGCGTTAGAGGATTTAATGACGTTTTCCAGGGCGGCCGGAACTAAAACGTCACATTCAAGCCATAAAACCTCTTTGCTGTCCATAGCCTCGGCGCCATCAAATCCCACGGTTTTCCCGGTTTTCATGACGAACTTCAATAGCTCCGGTATGTTTATGCCGTCGGGGTTATAAAGCCCGCCATAAACGTCGCAAACCGCGATCACCCTGGCTCCGTCTTGATACAGTAAATCGGCGGCAACCGAGCCGACATTTCCGAAGCCCTGGACGACGCACCTGGCGTTTTTTAATTCGATATTCTTGTGCTTGCAGGCCTCCCTGATGGAGATTAATACTCCTCTGCCGGTAGCCTCGCGTCGCCCCAGAGATCCACCAAGTTCGATAGGCTTGCCTGTTACGGCTGAGGTTACGGTATGACGTGCGTGCATGGAGAAAGTATCCATCACCCAGGCCATGGTTTGCGCGTTGGTGTTGACATCCGGCGCGAGAACATCGAGTTCCGGCCCCAGGACGTCCATCAGATCGGCGGTATATCTGCGGGTAAGACGCTCGAGTTCTCCCTGCGACATCTTTGTCGGGTCGCAGGTGATTCCTCCCTTCGCCCCTCCGAACGGTATGCCGACTACGGCGCATTTCCAGGTCATCCAGGCGGCAAGAGCGGAAACCTCATCGAGATTAACATCAGGATGATATCGTATGCCGCCCTTCGCGGGGCCGCGGGTTATAGAATGTTGTACCCGGTATCCCGTAAAGACCTCGAATCTACCGTCATCCATTTGAATGGGCAATTTGACTATCACGGAGCGACGCGGTTGTTTCAGGATCTCGAGCATCGTTTTATCTATATTTAATCGCTCCGCCGCCTCGTCGAATTGCTGCATCGCGTTTTCCAACGCCGAGAGTTGAATATCACTTGATTTGCGCGAAAGCATATACCCTCCGGAATGTTTTCAAATTATTGTTATCATTAACGCGAATATATGTTATTGGAAATTTTAAAACTATAAATTTTATTTCTCCCCGCGCTCTCCGCGCGATAAGAATGACATCTTTCGGGCCTGCGATAGAGTTTCGCCCATTTCCCTGACGGCCCTGGCCGGTTTGGAAACGTGGGGATTGCCTTTAAGGTAAAACCGCCACAGCTTATCCGAGCCCGGCTCCCCGATACCGATCCTCGGCGAGGCCATTATTATTCTCCTGCCGTCAGATGGTCCGGAAATATAAACATCCTTCCCCGATAGATCCGACCCGTTTTGCGTTCTGGTTACGGCCAGGGCTTTTGCCAGCTTGCCCGGGCCGGAGGCGATATTCGTCGGATCATCGACCCCGCGCCTTACGGCCATCTCATCTGTACCGTATAACGGCTCCACTCCCCTCAGCAACACCGCCGCCGGGAAACCGTCTTTTTCGGTGACAACATTCATCATGAAATGATTTCCGTACGTAAAATAGACATAAAGCATTCCCGGCGGGCCATGCATAACCCTGTTTCTCTCTGTCAACCCGTTGAAAGCATGACAGGCGGGATCGGTTCGCCCTATATACGCTTCGGTTTCGACAATAATCCCCCCTGTTTTCACGCAATTAGTCCGGGATACAATACGGCAGCCCAATAGATCGATAGCGACATCGAGGGTCGGGCGAGCATAGAACTTCCGGGGTAATTTCTTCATAATCATCGAGGATGCACCGGGTTTACGGAGAGCGATTCGAGAAATGAATAAGCTTCTTTAAGCCCTTTTCCCAGATCCCCGGGGCTATGGCTGTCGGAGCCGACCGACACGATATTTACTCCCGCCTTTAAGGCTTTTCTGATGATTGATACATCGGGATGAAAAATCTTCATTCCGCCTCTGAATTGCCGGGTGTTAATTTCGATCCCGACACCGCTCGAGACCAGCTTTTCGAAAACCGGATCGTAACGATCGATCCCTATTCGATCCATATCATCCCCGTAAAAATCGCGGCCGAATTTTGTATAATAATCGAGATGTCCCAGGCTATCGAATTCTGAACAGGAAGCGGCCATCGCCAGCAGTTCGAAGTAATCGTCGGCCATTTCATCGACAGTTTTCCGGGAGAAGTATGACGACACCTCCCGCGAATTAGAGATAGCGATATCATCGAGACAATGTACCGATCCGATCACAAAATCGAAATCGAATTTAGAGCGGATTTTCTCGGCCTCCCTTTCGGCTCCGGGGAAAAAATCGATTTCCAACCCGCGATAAACTCTCAATCCGCGATCTCTATAAGCCGAGTCCGCAGCGCGGACATCGTCGATATATGATTCGATTATCTTATCCGATACCCGCTCCCTTTTCCCGCGGTATCGCCAATACCCGTCATACTCCGCTCTACGGGGATTAGAATCGTAATGAGGGGTAAAACAGATAGCGCTTAATCCAAGGGCAAGCGCCTGACGGCAGTAGATGTCGATATCCCCCTCGGCGTCGATAGAGTAGTCGGGATGTATATGGAAATCGGCTAATCCTCGCATTATATAAACGGGTTGAAATCCCTTTCCTGCCCGATCGTGGTGTCCGGTCCATGGCCTGAGTATACGATCGTCTCCCCCGGTAACGTAAGCAGTTTCGTCCTGATCGAATCGATCAGCGTCTCATAAGAGCAGCCGGGGAAATCGGTGCGTCCGATAGAACCGAGGAAGAGAGCGTCGCCGGTGAAGACGACCCCGTGACCATATAGAGAGATCGATCCGGGGGAATGTCCCGGGGTTTCGAATACCGAAAACGAGTATCGTCCTACTTTTACGGTATCTCCCTCTTTCATGGTCTCGTTGGCGGAGGATGTGGATACTTTTTGCCCTGAATAATCAGAGAGGTTGGCTTCGGAATCAGTTAACATATGAGCGTCGCCGGCGCCGATAAGAACCGGAACGCCGTAATGATTTCGTATCTCCTCTAACGCCCCTATATGATCGGCATGGCCGTGCGTAATGACGATTTTCTTTATATCCAGGCTGAATTTTTCAATATGCGAGATCAACCTCTCGGGATCGTAGCCGGGGTCTATTATCATCCCCTCTTTAGTCTTCGAATCGCCAACTATATAGCAATTGACAAAATAAGGTCCGACTTCGAGGATTTCCAATATCAATTCATCATTCATTGCCGCTCTTTTCGTTGAAGTATTTCCAGATGCTATCCGCTAACTTTCGGCGAATATGGGGAACGGCGAGCAGTTCGTCAAGGGTTGCTTTTTTAACTCCTTCCAACGACCCCAACGCCGCCAGGAGATTGAGTTTTCTGGCTTTTCCCACACCGGGGATCCTGTTGAGTTCGGAATCTCTTATTTTTTTAGAGCGAAGATTACGATGATAGGCGACAGCGAATCTGTGGGCCTCATCGCGAATCCTCTGCAACAGCTTTATCGAGGATGAGGATTTAGGAATGGAAAGCGGTTCGGACCTTCCCGGAAGATAAACCTCCTCGAATTTCTTGGCCAGGGAGACAACCTGCTGATCGTCGATATTGAGATCCTTTATGGCTTTCGAGGCGGCGTTGAGCTGTCCTTTACCGCCGTCGATCAGTAGCAGGTCGGGGTAATCTTTCTGATTCTCGGCCAGGTGAACGAAATACCTGCCGACGACCTCATTCATCATGGAGAAATCGTCCTGCCCCTCCACCGTGTTTATTTTCATACGACGATAACCAGATTTCCTCGGTTGGCCGTCGGCGAAATAGACCACCGATCCCACGGCGTGGTCTTTACCGAGGTTGGAGATATCGCAAGCCGCGATGAAACGGGGAAGTTTTTTCAGATAGAGATCCCTGGCCAGAGAATAGACAATGTGCGGAACCCTTTTTTTCGTAGCGCTTTTCTCGGCAAGAAAAAGATCGAGGTTGTGGCGCGCGTTTTCTGAGGCGATCTTCAGTAGAGCGCCCTTTTCCCCCTTTCGGGCAACCAAAAGCTTGAGTTTCCCGTCGGCTATCTCCCGCAGATATTCCAGCGTCAATTCCAAATCCGTAAATTCGACCGGAATTATAATCTCGGCTGGAAATACCGCAGCCGATTTATAATATCTCGGCAGGAAAACGCGGATAACCTCTGAATCGTCGAAACCGGCGGTGGTGACTATAAAGCTCTCCTGGCCGAGGAGAACCCCGCGGCGGACCTTCAACAAGCTTACGCAGGCATCACTGCCCTCGGCGGCGATATTGATTATATCCCTGTCGATAATATCGGGGCTGACTACCCTTTGCTTCTCGATAACCGATTCTATCGCCTTTAGCTGATCGCGGACCCTGGCGGCCTGCTCGTATTTCAGATCGTCTGAAAACTCATCCATCCTTGCTTTCAACCGGTCGGCGATTTCGCGGGATCTTCCGGACAGAAATAAGATTACCTCGGAGATCATAGCGTTATAATCATCGGGAGCTATTTTATCCGGTTCGCAGCATCCCGGGCATCGATCGATAAAATAATCGAGGCAGACTCTGTATTTTCTTTTCGACGGCAATTCCAACGAACAGGAACGAATGGGGAAAATACGCCGGATTAACCTGATAGTCCTTCTCATGGCGGTGGAGCTCGTATACGGCCCGAAATATTTCGCGTTATCGTCGGAAACGCGTCGGACTACCAGCATTCTCGGAAATGTCTCCGAGGTTATTTTTATATATGGATATCGCTTATCGTCTTTGAGATTGATATTGTAGCGCGGCTTATATTCTTTTACGAGATTCGATTCTAAGATCAAAGCCTCTTTTTCCGACGGCGTCACCAGAACATCGACATCGGCGATATGGGAGACCATCTTTTCTGTCTTGGGGTCCTGATGATTCTTTTGAAAATAAGAGCGGACTCTCTTTTTGAGAGAGCCTGCTTTGCCAATATATAAAACCTGGTTTTCGCTATTTTTGAAAATGTAGCATCCCGGTTTCTCCGGGAGATTAATGAGCTTAACTTCCAGATCGACTTTATTCACACGCGGAAAATAACATCACGTCGATGAATGTCAAGCCGCTACTATTTATCCCGGTTAAAAGGGCATGAATATGATGCCGAGAGCCACGAACACGACTCCGATTATTACAGCCAATTCAGAGTTGCTCATAATTTTCTCTTTCGAATTGTCTACCATTACGATCATCATAAGACCTCCCGTAAAAACGCATGGGAGTGGCGGAGGGGGATACCCCGAATCATTCGGGGGGCCGGATGAAAATCCAGCACACCACTCCCATGCTCAAAACGAACCTCTTTTGTGCCTTCAATCGTAATATTTGGCAAGATTAATGCCAGAACTTCCAAAAAGGCCTGAAATAGGTGAACAGATTCCGCCGCCCCTGTAACGCTTTATATTCTAATTGATTACAATGCTCTAAAAATCGCCGCGGGTTCAATTATAAGCGGAATTCAATTATAGAGCGGGTTAAACAAGTCGAAAACTATGCAAGTAGTTGCGGATTTAACGGTTATTTCAGTAAAGTCATACTTCGGATTTTGCTGCCATCGGAGCGTTTGTAGAAATAGATTCCTGATGATACCGGAGCGCCGTTATTATCGAGACCGCGCCAGATATAGGTGTTTCCGCCAACTGTCTCGGGTTTCAATCGGCGCACCAATCTTCCGAGTAAATCGTATATTTCCAATTCCGGAGGATTGACCTGGTCTATGCCTTCGATTGCTATGGCCGTACTGGCATTGAAAGGATTAGGATAATTCTGGCCGAGTTCGACCGCTATCGGTTTTCGCGCCGGATCGTCGACAGCGCTTGCGGCGCTCATACCTCCGAAATAAAACTCATCCAGGTAAACACCGTCGTAGGTGATATTCGGATTGGTATCTAAAAGAAATCTTACGGCGATATTTTCGAAGCCAGGTCCGCAATAATCGTCAAGGGATATAAAATGATCATACCATACGCCGCCGGTAAATCCCGTAAGGGTATCGGGCAAGGTATCCCAGTCGTTGCCGCCATCGGATGAGATCTGGACAAACAGGAAATCGTAATACGGCTGGAAATAATGTTTTTCGACAAAATACATGCCTGCTGATTCGAAAGCGGTCAGGTCGAAAATCCGGTTTATCCTGGCGTGGTTGAAACTGTAGGATGAATAATAGCCGGGGGAATCCTCGAGGGAATGCTCCGAATTGAAACCGTCGTCGCCGATACCCCAGTAGTTATTGCCTCCGCCGAAAACCCAGCCGTCGGGTCCTCCCTCGAAATCATCGCTGAACAAATCGACCGAGTACGCGGGCAATCGGTACGTATTATTAACCGCCCCTGTCAGGAGGGTATGGTCGAAAGCCGGCTGGTATCCGTTGGAGAAAACGATTATATCATAGATATCCGAATTGAGTGAAATCGACACAGGAGAACCATCGTAATAGAAAAGGGTGTCGAAATCGGCGGAGCGGACGCTTATGATCGCCTCTAAAGGAGAGCCTTCGGCGCTATCCTCCACCGCGATTTCTAAGGTGGACAGCTCGGCGGGCACCAGTTGGAAATAGTATCTCTGGGCTTCACCCTCGTAAACCTGGATCGGCCCTGTCTCTTTCGAAATATATCCCGGCGATTCCACGCGCATATTGTATGTCCCCGGTAGAAGCGGCCGATGGTAATCTCCCAAACTGGGATCGGTATAAACCGGCACACCTCCTTCGGAAATTCTTATTGTGGCGTCAAGCGGTTCTGCGGTTAATGAGTCGGTAACGATACCCCGGATACCGATATCGGCCATTTCTATTATATAAAGCATCGATTCTCGATTATCGACCCAGAAATCCTCGATCTGGCTTTCGGGGGGAGTTTTGACCTGCGAAATTTCTATGGTCCAGTCGATATCGGATAGCCAGCCGTAAGAAAAATCGTTGGCGTCGCCGTGGGTGGAATACCAGTCGCATCCGTTGGTAACGTAGAAACCCGAAGTCGTGTTGCGGTCGGCGTATCCCCGCGAAAGCTCCATTACCAGGTCGTCATCCGGGGTGGGATGATAATCGCCGTTATGATGAAGGCCGTCGTCGTAATTCCAGACCGCGTTTATATTGGTGGCGCCGGAATGAAGGGAGAGCGAGAGAACGTAGCGATTGGCCAGCGCGTCGCTTCTGACAGCCCGTGTTTCCGGTTCGGAAAAAGAGTTTTGGTTATTCGCCCCCGCCGGGCAGTGATCGCCCTCGGGGCAGAGATAATCCCGGTTTAAATCCTGGTTTCGCGAATTACGCCTTGAATGATTGGCAACGCCGTCGGGATTGACTATCGGAAGTATGAATATCTCAGTATTGTCCACCAACTCCGTTACGTACGAATCCTCGTTGTAATTGACAGTCAGGTAGTCGATCATATACAGGGGCAGTTCCACTGATATTTTCTCATCGCCGTGATGCGCTCCCATTATTCGTATTTCGGGTTCGTCCTCTTCTATGCCGGGATTATCCGATATTCGGATACCGACGATAGCGCGATTCTCTATAGATTCGCCGAGGGTATCGAGCCGGCATATAGCGGGATTGGCGGTGGCCACCGAATCGAGGAAAAACATGACTTCCTCGTGCGAATGGTATTCTCCGAAATCGAAGAGAGATAAAATCCAGCCGCTTTCATCGCGGTAATTTTCATACAGAATTCTAAATTCTATTCCGGCGCCTCGAAGAAGAGATTGTTCCTGTTCGGTCAGATAGCCGAAAACATAATCGGGACCGCCCCGTTCTATATCGAGATTATACCCTAAAGCGATTTTTTGCAGATCGGCCTGGGGAATCGGAATTTCAACCTTGGCCATAACAGGTTCGTCGGCATGAAGTTGCGGCGCCAAGACCAATAACACGGCCAGAATCAATAAAATCGTTTTCATAAATATAAATATAAGGCTCTTTTTAATTCTGTCAATCCCTGATATTTTCGCATAACAATCGAACAAACGCAGGGACCGTTCCCGATTTATCGCCTGAATTTACAAATAGAGATTATAAAGAAAATCAAAAATGATCCTCAATTATAGCCCCATCAATTCCTTCACATATTTCGGCGGCGGGGAGCCGTAGGAGAGCATTTTATCGTGAAACTTTTTTATATTGAGAGCGTCTTTATTCTCTTCCACGTATGATTTACGCAAATCGTTGATTTCGATATTGCCGACATAATATGTAGAAAGCTGGGTTGACGATAAACATGCCCTGATCCATTTGCCGGCCGCCTCGCTTTCCTCCTGGAAACCCTCGTTTAGCATCATATCCATCGCCTCTTTTTCGGTCATCCCCTCGGTGTGGATTTTCTGATCGATAATGGCGTTGATGATCATCCGCAGTCGCATTTTTAGCATCTGCATTTTGGCTTCGGGACCGCCGAAACCGTACTCGACCATCAACTGTTCGGCATAGGTCGCCCAACCCTCAGTAAATGTGCCGCTTCCGAAAATGGAGCGCACCATGGTCGGCGCGGAGAATTCGTTGGCATGCGCCAGTTGGAGATAATGCCCGGGCATGGCCTCGTGTATAGTCAGATCCCCCATCATGTAGTTATTGTATTCTTTGAAATACGACTCGATCCTCTTAGCGTCCCAATCGGCCGGCGGCGGAGAGATGGCGTAGAAGGTTTTCCCTTCTTTCTCAAGCGGTCCCGGCGAATCGCAGTAGGCGACCGCGACGCCGCGCTGGAATTCGGGCATGACTATTATATTGATTGGCTCGTCGGGAACGGTGATGAATCCCTTCTCCCTGACAAAATCTTCGCACAGCTTAAGACTGATCTCGGCGAAGGCGACCACGGTTTGGGCGTCGGGACGATTCTCGGCCAGCTTATCCAGAACCGCTTTGACCACCTTTTTCTTATTACCTATATCCTTTTTGTTTTTCGGAAAATATTTTTTGAACATCGGCAAGGCGGTTTCATAGACGGCGTTTTGAGTTTTGATGAGATCCTCCTCCGCCCTTTTTAAAATATCCTCTTTGGGAAGGTCTGAGTGCAGGGTATAACGAAGCTTGGCCTGGAATTTCTCATCTCCTAAACGGAAATCGCCGTTCGATCTCGGAAGCAGATCGTTCTGGAGCCAATTTCCGTATTCAGTTAACGCGTCAACCGCCGCCTTTTGGACAGGCTCGAACTCCGCTTTTAAATCGGGCACCTGGTCAAGATGTTCGTTCAGATCGTCGCGTATGAAGCTTACCGCTCCTTTAATCTGGCGAATAGCGGTTTCGGTGTAGATTTTAGGGGGATTATCAAGATTGGCTTTCGCTTGTTCCAATCTCGCCGGTATGGCTTTCAGACGTTCCAGTACGTTTTTCATCCGATCCGGCAGAGTGGCGAACTCCCGGACGATTAACGAATAGATCGAGCCTGCGGGGTTGTACATACGCGGGTTCCACTCGAAATATCTGAGGGTATCGAGCGAGAAAACCATCGAATGAAGTTCGTTTTTCAGAATCTCGTAATCGATCCGGTTGGTATCGTTCAGCCGTCGCGGATCGATCTGCTCGAGCGAGTCGATATAGGCTTTGTAAAATGTTTTCTCTTTTTCGATCCCCGCTACGCTGTAATCGCTGAGCGTGTGATCGTAGCGATGATCCCCCAACCCGGTCGCCCATTCGGGGTTGAGGGGCAGGAAGCCATCGAAGAAGCCGCCTGCTAATGATTCGAATTTGTGATCATCCTCCATAATTATCGAACAGGATAATATTCCCAACGTAAATATAGCGACCAAAAAAAATAATCCACGCATCTTTCCTCCCTGACTTGATCAACAAAAACCGTCTTGAGATCAATAGCGTATTAACGTCATACGATACATCAGTCAATCCGTTTTGTCAACGCATCAATAGAAATTCAGACTATCAGGTATATAATTAATTTACGAATAGAAAAAGATGACAAACCACGCCATTTACCCATCACCTATACCGGCTGAGTTTATCCTTGACCTCGTTGATCTCCTCGGCGTAGATCATGGGAGCCGTTTTCAAGAACTCCTCGAAATACAGTCGAGCCATGGACGAATCACCCCTCGCCTCGAAAATCTCGCCGAGCCGTTTGTTGGCGCCGAAGAGATTCGATTCGAGGGCAAGCGCTTTGGAAAAAAAAGATATGGCCTCGAGGGTATCGCCGGTCATGGTCATAATCTCGGCGTAATTGAAGCTCGCGCCCGGCGATTCCGGATTCAGGCGCACCGATTTTTCGGTGTAGAATCTCGCCGAATCGATATCGCCTATGTTGCCCCAGATAGCCCCGAGATTCATCAGGGCGTAACTATCGACACTATCGAATTCCACGGCCGCCCGGTAATAAACCAGCGCCGAATCGGGCAGTTCCAGCATATCGAAAGAGTAGCCCAGTTCGTAATAGAGGCTCTCGGGAAACGGTGTTCGCTCGAAGGCGCTTGTCATGAATCGATTCATGCTCTCGTAGTCGGCAAAGATATCGTAAACGAGGGCCAGGTCGCGGTAGGCTCGCCAATACGACGAGTCTCTTTCTATGGCCATAATATAATAGGACATCGCCTCGAGGATATTATCAGCATAATCGAGCACCCGCCCGTAAAGGTATAAAGCTTCGGCATCGAGGCTGTCGTAGGCCAGGTAGTTTTTTAAGATAGCCTCGGCGGGTTGATAATTTTCCTGGGCGATATACATTCGCGCCAGTTCAGATACGGAATCGAAATCATGAGGATCCTCCACGACCTTTCCCTCGAGAGATTCGATATCGCCATCGGCATATACCGACGCCGCCCCGAAAATCAGGACAAATCCTAATACTGTAACGAAGAGCCTCATATTATGCATATCGGCACCATTTTACGGAAGTCTAACATCCGGTATCCCGGAATTGTCAGACTTTCCTTTTCCATTTTGTCCCCGTAGAGGTATCCTCTAAAATTATCCCCCGAGCCAGCAGGTCGGCGCGTATGGAATCGGCGGCGGCGAAATCCTTATTCTTCTTGGCATCGACCCGCTTTTGAATAAGATCCTCGATCTCCGGATCGATTTGCTCCTCTTCAAGGTAAACTACGCCCAGAACGGAGTCGAATCGTTTGAAAGTTCCGAGAACCGATTCCCGATCACTATCCGATAATCCGAAGTTCGCGGCTATAGCGTTTATATCGCGGACAAAATCGAAAACGGCGGCTAACGACGGCGAGATATTGAGATCGTCGTCAAGCCCGGCTTCGAATCCTCTAATCGCCTTATCGATGGCGGTTCTGACAGAGCCGTTATCTTTTCCGGTGGCAGCGTTTTCGACATTGGAACCGAAATCTCTCAAACGGGTGATGGCCGCCTTGGCCGCCTCGAGACCGTCCATGGTGAAATTCAACTGCTGACGATAATGCGTGGCGATCAAAAGGTATCTTACGGCGATCGGATTATGCCCCTCTTGAACCAGATCCTCGAGGGTAAAATAATTCCCCTCCGATTTGGCCATCTTCTTGTTTCCGACCATCAGGTGCGCGTTGTGAAGCCAGTAGTTGGCGAAGGTCTCCCCGGTGGCGCATTCGGTCTGGGCAATCTCATTTTCGTGATGCGGGAAGATGTTATCGACCCCGCCGGTATGGATATCAAAATGATTGCCGAGATACTTAGTCGACATGGCCGAGCACTCTATATGCCATCCGGGACGGCCTTTGCCGAGCTTCGTCTCCCAAAACACGGCGCCGTCGGCCTCCGACCATCCTTTCCAGAGAGCGAAATCGGAAACGGATTCTTTTTCATACTCGTCGGAATCGACCCTGGCCCCGGCCTTAAGCTGATCAAGCTTCATGTGAGAGAGATTTCCGTATCCGGGAAATGTGGAGATCTTGAAATAGATCGAATCCCCGGCTTTATAGGCATGACCTTTTTCCAGAAGTTTTTCCACTATGTCCACCATCTCATCGATATGCTCCGTCGCGGATGGATAATACTCGGCCCTCTGAATATTGAGCCTGTCGATATCCTTGAAAAACATATCTTTGAACTGCCGCGTATGTTCCGATAAAGAAATCCCGGCGGCGTTGGAATCGCGAATGGTTTTATCGTCGATATCGGTCAGGTTCATTACCTGGGTAACATCATATCCTTTGTAGATCAGGTATCGACGCAGTATATCCTCGAATAGATAGGCTCGATAATTGCCTATATGCGCGGGAGCGTAAACGGTGGGACCGCAGGTGTACATCCTGACTTTATCAGGATCTATCGGTTTAAAATCCTCAAGCTGTCTGGACATGGTATTGAAAAACTTAACGGGCATTTATCTCCTCTTTTAAATTAAATCAATCTTTTTATTTAAGATCGAAAAAAACGCGAATAAGTTAACATGGTTTTCTCTAATCATCTCTTCGTTAAAGACTCCACGGTTTTAGCGTCGAGCGCTTTGACAACTTCTGTAATGAGCTTCACGAGATTTTCGAAATCGCCTTTATGGATAATCCCCACATGGCTGTGGATATATCGTGTGGCCACACCTACATACAACGATGGTACTCCCGCTCTGCTTATATGTATCCGTCCTCCGTCGGTACCCCCTCTATCCAACGCCGCGAAATGGAACGGGATCTTCTTTTCCGTGGCGATATCGATAACCAGATCGCGAAGCCGTCTATTGGGAATCATGGAACCGTCGAGTATGGTGACCGATGGTCCGGAGCCGAGTTTCCCCGACGATCCCTTTGCCCCGGGGCCGTCGTCGGCAATAGAGACGTCGGCAACGATTGCCACGTCGGGATCAACCAGGTGCGCGGCGGTACCCGCTCCGCGAAGGCCGACCTCTTCTTGCACGGTTCCCACACCATAAACGGTATTGGGGTGATCGGCCCCAAGCTCGTTTATAACCGCAATAGCCGCGGCGGCGCCAATCCTGTTATCGAAAGCCTTATTCATATACAGGTCTTTGTTCCCCATGATCTTGAACGTGGAATCGGGTACTATGGGGTCGCCGGGCCTGATACCCAGCGTTTTCACGTCGAAACCTTCGCAGGCGCCGACATCGATAAACATATCTTTAACCTGCTGAACCTTTTTGCGTTCATCGTCCTCTAAAATATGCGGAGGCTTAGAACCGATAATTCCGGGAACGTCTCCTTTAGACGTTTTAACTATCACCCTTTGGGATAAAGCCACATGACCCCACCAGCCTCCGAGCGGGAGGAATTTGATAAAGCCATCCGACGTTATCTCTTTTACGATGAACCCTATTTCGTCGATATGCCCCGCTATCATAACCCTGGGGCGATCCGATTTTCCTTTTTTTATGGCTATTATACTTCCCAGCTTATCATAAGTGATCTCGTCGGCCGCTTTCAGATGGCTTTTCATCACCTCGACCGCGTCATCCTCGAAACCGGGGACACCGTGCGCGTTTGTTAAATCTTTTAAAAGTTTCTCGTACTTGCCCAAAACTCCTCCAGTATTATGTCAGTAAGATATTCTCAAGTTCGCCGAGTTCATTTATTTCTCTAAACGGTGTGATCTCTAAGGAATAATCCCTGCGTTCGACATATTTTAAAATCGCCCTTATGCCCGATTCCTGCGGTCCGGCAACGTCTTCGAGCTTTCTATCGCCGACGAAAACCGTACTTTCAGGTTTGGAATTCGCTCGTTTTAACGCTTCCTGATAGATCTCCCTGTTCGGTTTGCGGATACCGAGTTCGGACGAGAAGATCGTAAAATCGAAAAACTCGAGTATGCCGAACCGAGTCATCTCGTCGCGATGGAAAACCGCGGGGAAGATGGAATTTGATACCAGCCCTATTTTCATCCCGGCGGCTTTTAACTTTGTCAGTAATTCTACGGCGCCCGATTCCAGAACGATCTGCTCGGTCGTCGGTTTGTAATAATCATCCACGAATTTAGCGGGTATGCCGTTGACAGCGTTTATCTCGAAATGTTTAAGAACGGTTTTTACAAGTTCGTAAATACTTACTTCGGTGAGATTTTCGCTGCCGGCCTTAAGCATCTCATCGAGCGTGCCTAATAGATTAATGGATAACTCCCTGGCCTGTAAATTAACGCCTATCGAATTATTCAGGTATGAAGCGGCGTTGCGGCAGCCAAGATAGGCCAGCTCCCTCCACGAGTGTTTATTTTCATAAATAATAAGCGTACCGCCGAGATCGAACAGCACAGTATCGAATTTCAATTCTCCGCCCTCTTTTTGAAATCGTCCATAGCCAGCCTCGAGATACGATCAAGCAGATCGGAAAACTCGATGCCTGCCGCCTTTGCCGCTTTGGGCACCAACGACGTCGGAGTCATGCCGGGCAGGGTATTGGCCTCGAGAAAATAGAAGGCGCCGCCTGATGACATCATGAAATCGATCCGAGCGTAACCTCTGCAATCGAGAGCGTCGAATACGACCAGCGCAAGCGTCTGAATTTTCTCGGTTTCCAGGGAGCTAAGCGAAGCGGGAATAATTTTATCGGTCAGGCCGGGCGTATATTTATGCTCGTAATCGTAAAAACCGTCTTTTGGTTTTACCTCCGCCACAGGCAGGGCTTTATCGCCGAGGATGCTGACAGTCAATTCACGTCCCTCTATAAATTTTTCGAAGAGTACTTTATCGGAATATTTAGCCGCTTCCTTCGCCTTTTTAAACAGGTCATCCGATGATTCGGCTATGCTTAATCCCACCGACGATCCCTGATCGTTCGGCTTGATTACCACCGGGAAACCTACGCTTTCCTCGACCTGCCGAATTAATTCGTTTTCGTCAGGGATATCCGTTGATCGCCTTACAAAATAATCAGGGGTCTCAACGCCGGCGGCCATGACTATCCTCTTGGCGGCCAGCTTATCCATAGCCACCGCCGACGATAAAACGCCGGAGCCGGTGTAAGGGATTTCCATAAGATCGAGCAGGGCTTGAATAGTGCCGTTCTCACCGGCGCCGCCGTGAAGGGCGATAAAAACAAGATCGACATCATTAAGATCGGGGGAACTAATAGTCTGGATGGTGGTCTCCCCCTCCAGTCTCGCAAGATCTTTCAATTCGGGCGGTTGTTCTTTAACCAGAGGTACGTCACTTTTTCCGGGAGGAGGAAGCTGATTCGCGCCTAATGCCGTATCTATCCCAATCACTTCGTGACCGGCCTCAAGGAGACCTTCGATAATGGCGTTGCCGGTGACAACGGAAACGTCGCGCTCCGAGGAGTTTCCTCCCAGCAGTACCGCTATTTTGAGTTTCTTTTTTTCCATAACCATCTCACAGTGAATACCGCCGCCGCGATCAGCAATACCGTCCATATCATTAAGCTGTATTTTTCACCCCAGCTCGAGATCGTCTCCCAGTTCGCTTTGGAATAGAAAACCGCCCCGAGCAAGAGCCAGTTCCAGATGACAAAACTCGCCGCCGTCAACACCGTCATCCTTACAGGCTCGAAATTTCCTATTCCAGCGGCCACTGAAACCGCCGATCTGACGCCGATAACGAATCGCGATAGTATTATAATAATATCGCCGAACCTTTGGAACAACGATTCAACTTTTATCAGCGCCGCTTCCCGAATATATTTACTATGCTGAAAATACCGGCGTCCTTTGATTTTCCCGAGATAGTACAGAAACATCGCCCCCGAAAGCCCGCCCGTGGTCGCGGATAATAAAACGCCAACATAAGTCGTATTGCCCTCACCGGCGACAATGGCTCCGGCGATCGTTACAGAATCCCCGGGAAATGGAGGAAAGATATTTTCTATAAATGACGCGACAAATATGGCGCCATAGATGATAAACTCGTTTTGATTCTGAATGAAATTAAAAATCTGCTCGAAATTCATTTGCGCAATAACGCGACCGCTAAGGCCGCTATCCCCTCTCCCCGCCCGATCGAGCCTAACGTCTCGTTGGTTGTGGCTTTAACTGATACCGATTCGAACGGAATCCCGACGGTATCGGCGATTTTCTTTCTCATCATCATTATATACGGCGCAAGCTTCGGTTTCTCGACGATTACGGTGACATCGATATTCCCGATAAAATAACCCCCGGCCGTTACTTTCCCCCGGGTTGACCGCAGAAGCTCCATAGAATCCGCGTCTTTAAAAGCGGGATCGGTATCGGGAAAATGAAATCCTATATCCCCCATCGCCGCCGAGCCGAGCAAAGCGTCGATTACGGCATGAGTAACAACATCGGCGTCGGAATGCCCATCGAGGCCAAGATCACACTCGATCTCCACTCCGCCGAGAATTAATTTGCGGCCGGGTATAAGCCTGTGGACATCGTATCCCTGTCCGATCCTGTAATCGCTCATTTCATTTCCCTTAATAATTCACGCGCGAGGGCGAAATCGGCCTGGGTCGTGATCTTGATATTATTATAGCTTCCCTGAACAATCGTTACTTTCCCGCAATACTTTTCGTAAAGCTCGGAATCGTCGGTCGATTCATATTCGGCAGTCTCCGCTCGCTTGTGGGCATCCAGAATTTTTTCAAAATCGAATGTTTGCGGCGTTTGCGAGATCCAGACTGTTTCCCTGTTCAACGTTTTTATGACGATTTTGCCATCGGATAATTTCACGCTCTCTTTGGCCCGGACCGCAAGTATCGAGGCATCAGCGTTCTTCGCTGTTTTTATCGTTCGCTCCAGCAGACCCATTGTCAGGAGCGGTCGAGCGGCATCATGAATAACCACGATATCCGATATCGGCGGGCAGGCTGAAAGCCCGGCGAAAACCGATTCCTGGCGTGTATCTCCGCCGGTCGTGATCTTTTTGATCTTATTATAATCGTACTTATCCACCAGCTCCTGGGAAGCATATACCAGATAATCTTCTGATACAACTAATATTATCTCATCTATGAGCTTGCATCTCTCAAACAGATCCAAGCTATATGCTACGATAGGCTTACCGGCAAGATCCATAAACTGCTTGGGAAGCTCGCTTTTCATGCGGCTTCCGGAGCCCGCGGCTACAAGTATCGCTATGTTTCGACGGGTCTTCATAGTATCAGCATGGCATCGCCGTAACTGTAAAAACGATACCCTTCCTTTATTGCCTCGTTATAAGCGGCCAGCACCCGTTCACGTCCGGCCAAAGCCGAAACCAGGAGCAAGAGTGTCGATTTCGGCAGATGAAAATTGGTAAGTATGCCATCGATCACTTTATATTCATAAGGCGGATTGATGAACAGATCGGTGCTTTGCTCGTTCGCGGCCCGCAGTTTACCATAATCGTCGCAGGATGATTCCAGCGCCCGAGCTGAGGTCGTCCCGACCGCGATCACCCGGCGATTTTCCATTCTGGCTTTATTGATCGTACCCGCCGTATCCTCGGAAATACTGAATTTTTCCGGGTGCATACGATGCTGGCTGATATCGGTTTTCGTTATGGGGCGAAATGTCCCCAACCCCGGATGCAGGGTTAAACGCGCGATTTCGACACCCTTCTGCTCAAGTTTTTCGAAAATACTGTCGGTGAAATGAAATCCGGCGGTGGGAGCGGCCACGGCGCCGGTAATCTCGGCGTAGATGGTCTGGTATCTCGTTTTGTCGTCCTCCTCGGGATCGCGCGCTATATACGGCGGTAACGGCACCTCGCCGTGTTTCCATATTAATTCCATCAGATCGCCGTTGTTGTGGAAATCGACTCTTCTCCCGCCGCTTTCGGTTCTCTCCCCCAACGTAGCCGAAAGTTGTTCGCTAAACTCGATCTCGGCGCCGGGCGGAAGCCGCCGTCCCGGGCGAACCAGCGCCTCCCATGATCCATTGTCGAGTTTTTCTAAAAGGAATATCTCCACCTTCCCCCCGGTCCCTTTCTTTTTCCCATACAAACGGGCGGGGAAAACTCTGGAATCGTTTATAACGAGAAGATCGCCGTCACGAAGATAATCCGGGAAATCGATAAAACGTTTATGCTCGGGATCGCCGGATACCTTTGGCAGATGCAAGAGCCTCGAACTATCCCTCGGCTCAGCGGGATAAAGAGCGATCATGCCATCGGGAAGATCGTAGTCGTAAAGATTTATATCCTGAGTCATCGCTTAATAAGGTTATTTATGATGAGGATTGCCGATAAAATTACGTTCATTCTATGTTCACGCTCATAACAGACTCTGCTGGTCATCGCTCTTTCTTTTCATCTTCATATGCCTCAAAGCGGCATCACCGACAACACGCCCCTGCCTGGTTCTTTTTACGAACCCGATCTTCAAAAGATACGGCTCCACCATTTCCTCTATAGTCCCGCATTCCTCGTTCAACGTGGCGGCGATAGATTCAACACCGACCGGTCCGCCCTTGAAAAGATCGATCATAGTAGTGATGAACCGCCTATCGAGATCGTCAAGGCCGGCCGAATCTATCCCCTCCATCTCCATCGATTTCGTTACCGAGTCGGTATTAATTTCGTGATGATTGTTGACCTCGATGTAATCGCGCACCCGCCGCAAAAGCCTGTTGGCGATACGGGGCGTCCCTCGGCTCCTGCGGGCGATCTCCAGCGACGCTTCTTCATCGACTTTCAGATCCAGAATCACCGATGATCGCCTGATTATCTCCGCCAGCTCCTCGGGGGGATAAAAATCGAGGTGATGGGTTATGCCGAACCTGTCCCGCAACGGAGCGGATATCAACCCTGCCCTGGTTGTGGCACCCACTAACGAGAATTTTTTCAAGGGAACGTTGATCACCCTGGCAAACGTTCCTTTATCAACCACGAAATCGACCTTGAAATCCTCCATGGCCGGATAAATAAACTCCTCCACCGCGGGGGCAAGCCTGTGAATCTCGTCGATGAGAAGAATATCCCCTTCTTCGAGGTTGGTCAGGATTCCCATAAGGTCGCCTGTACGCTGCAGCGACGGCCCCGACGTTACAATCAGCCGGGTACCCATCTCCTTGGAGAGAATATGAGCTAACGTCGTTTTTCCCAATCCGGGAGGGCCGTAAAGGAGCATATGTTCATGCGATTCGCCGCGCTTTTTACAGGCCTCCAGGGAGACCGAAAGTTTCTCCACAAGTTTCTTCTGTCCGATATAATCCGATAACCGCTGAGGTCTTAAGCTTACAATATATTGTTCTTCCTCTTCGGAGAACTGTTCCGGGGTTACTATTCGCTCTCTCATCTAATCTATCCCGGTGAAGATTGTTTGAATATTTGTTGAAGCAGTTCTTCCGACGATTTATACCGTTTGCCGATAGCGATTGCCCGCTCGAGCATCGCCTGGGCCTCTGATCTTCTATATTGCAGCTGCAGTAATATCTCCATCGCCTCGTCGGCATAATCGGGTTTGGAAACGGGAGCCGCCAGCGGTTTGCTCTCTTTCGCCAGCGCGAACCTGGTTGTTTTACCCTTCAATTCGGCTATAATCTTCTCGGCTAACCGTTCGCCAACCCCCGGGAGTTTTACTAAAATGGACGCCTGTTCGGTCTCGATAGCCCTGGCGATTTCGTTGATAGGCATGATTAGCGATTTCAACGCTTTTTTCATGCCCAAGCCGGGCACCGACGTATAAAGAATGAAAAATTCCTTATCTATCGGGTCGGCGAAACCGACCAGCCTCGGATACTGATTCCCGATCTGGCCGCCCTCGATATAGTTGATAGTATGGAATACGATCTCCGATCCGATCGAACCTTTTTTTTTCAGGGAATCGGCCAGTCCCGACGGCAGCATGATTTCGTAAAATATCCCGTTCACGTCTACCAGCGCCGAGGTCTCGTCCACTTTATCAAGCAACCCTTTGATTTTCGAAATCATCTGACCGCCTCGAAATGGCATAGAGCGGTGGCGATGGCGTCGGCAACGTCTGCGGGCTTAGGTATCTCTTTAAGCTTCAGGATATTTTTTACCGAGTTCTGCATCTGCAGTTTGGAGGCTCGTCCATTTCCGGTCAATGATTTCTTAATCCGGGTGGAGGCGTAACTTTCAACCGGTATATCATGTTTCGCGGCGCACAGGAAGATCATCCCTCTGGCATGGCCCATTATGATAGCCGTCTGCGGGTGATTATAATGCGAATAAAGTTTTTCTACCGATATCGAATCGGGCTTGAACTCCTTAACTATTGCCTCCAGTCCGTCGTAAATTGTCTTTAATCGCATCTCAAACGTATCGTCTTTTTTGGTTTTCACAACTCCCGCTTCCCGAACCGTCGGCATCCCGCCATTTGAATGGATGACGGCATAACCGGTAACTCGCAAACCGGGATCTATTCCGAGAATGGTGACTGCCATCTAACCCTCGGATATCTTTTCCATTAGCGAATCATCGATATCGAAATTAGCGAATACATTGGAGACATCTTCATGTTCTTCCAGGGTCTCGTAGAGCCTTAACATCTGCTCGGCATGCTTATCTTCCAGTTTGACAGTGTTTTGCGGAATCATAGTCATCTCCGCCAATTCTATCTCCACGCCGCCTTTTTCGAGGGCGGAACGGACGGTTTCCAGATCGACGTATTCGGTATAGATCTCATACGAATCACCCGAGGTGATAATATCGTTGGCCCCGGCCTCGATAGCCTTCTCCATAATCTCATCTTCACCGATCTTGCTTTTATCGACCACAATATACCCTTTGCGGTCGAACATCCAGCCGACACATCCTACCTCGCCCAACGATCCGCCGTTTTTGGTGAAGAAATGCCTTATCTCGGCGACGGTTCGATTTTTATTATCGGTCAGGACCTCCACGAGCACGGCCACACCGCCGGGGCCGTAGCCTTCGTATGACGATTGCTCATAGCTGATACCCTCGAGTTCGCCGGTCCCTTTCATTATGCCGCGCTTGATGTTATCGGCTGGCATATTGGCCGTTTTGGCCGCCGCCACAGCGGTTCGAAGCCTGGCGTTGGCGTCGATATCGCCTCCGCCCTCACGGGCGGCGATTGTGATCTCTTTGATCAGCTTGGTGAATACCTTGCCCCTCGCGGCGTCTGCTTTCCCCTTCTTCCTTTTTATGGTTGACCATTTGGAATGGCCGGACATACAACCTCCTCTCCCCGCCACAGGCGGGGCCAAATATTATATTTAAAATTAACATAACGGCTCACTCTTGGCAATATGTTTCTGACATCGCCGTTTTATGGCCAAGATTGCCATAATCTGTTGAATGGCAACAAAAAAGCCCCCGCCATAATATCGGCGGGGGGCTTGTGGGATTCTAATCGGGTAAATCGCTATTTCAGCAATGTCATCCGTTTGGTTTCTGAAAAATGGCCGGTATTAATCTTGTAGAGATATGTGCCGGACGCCACATTAGAAGCGTTCCATACAATCTCATGATAACCGGCCGGTTTTGTTTCGCTAATTAGAGTTTCGATTTTCTGGCCGGAAATATTGAATATCTCTATAACTACATGCGAATCTTCCGGTAACGCGTATTTTATTATCGTTTGCGAGTTAAACGGATTAGGGTAAGCGGAGTATAAAGCGAAATCATCGGGGATTTCAACTGAGGGAGAAGATTGCTTAAACGGTTTCGGCTGGGGATAAGCGGGGACAACCACCCGAATCGTGACAAACGGAGGCATTTCGGACTGGTCTCCATAATCATTTACCGCGATAACGGTGTAATCGGCATCATTAAGCCAATAGGCAATCGGGCCAGTATGGGGAGTTGAATATTCTGTATCTTCGTATTGATTTGTACTTGCGGGAACGTTAGCGATATATACCCAATCATCCTCGACGCTGTGAACCATGCGGTAAATTGAATAGCTAACGACATTGGTGCTTGGGCTGGGTTGCCATTGGATAAAAGGATGATAATCGGGGGAAGCTGAGACAGTCAAAGAATGAGGCGGGGCGGGGGTCGCGTCTGCAATCACAGTATAAGCGAAAGTGCAGTCCTCCCAATGATTAGGATAGAATCCTAAGTAATCCAATCCAACTGTCCATACTTCATAGACCCAAGTGCGCAGGGTTACATAGTAGGTTCCTACTTCTACTACATCGCATTTTCGTAAACCACCATTGGGATTAGCGCCCGACCATCCGTGAGTTAGGTTATCAATCCCCCAAACTATGGGCGTTTCATTAAATGGCTCATCTATCAAGTCGCAGTCGGTAAAGAACGCGTTGTATAGTACCTCATATTGTTTGACGATATAATGAGTGTCTGCGAGTTCACGAGTTCCGCGGAAAAGCCATGGCTGCAGTTCGGAGACGTTACCTCTATAAGGAGCGTGGTCGTTGTCAAAACACGGACTATATACCGTATTTGGCCTGTCAATATAGTCCAGGGCCGCCCTTGCATTAACCCGGCCATAGCCGGATAAATCATCCCAACCATCGCCATACATATTAGTGGTTGTATTAATGATTACATTTCTAAAGTTGCTGCCGTAAGCGGCAAGGCCATTATAAGAATCAAGAAGACCAACGAGTCCGGTCACATGCGGTGCCGCAAATGACGTTCCACCGGCATATCTATAGGTATTGCCGAAATTCGTGGAATAAATCTCGTGCACGGTATTTCCGTCGGCATAAGTCCCTCCCGGAGCTAATACGTCTAAACCGTGACCCTTAGCCGAAAAGTTACTTCTAAAGAATTCATCCGTAAAAGAGCCGACGGTCAATACCCATTCCTCATCATAAGAAGCCGGGTAACGCGGCGTATAATTACCCTGATTTCCACGGGCCGCGACAACGAGGACGCCGAGATCATGGGCCGTCGCAAGCGCACGATGTATTGTACTGCTGAGGCTCCCGCTTGACCAACTACAGTTAAGAACGGCCGCGCCACCATTATGAACAGCATCTATTACAGAATTTGCGATGTCAACTGCATCAAGACCGCTGACGTCCTTAGTATAAATTTGTGAATTCCAGGTTACTCCAGCTACTCCTTCATCGTTATTGCCTTTAGCCGCGGCAACTCCGGTAACCAGAGTACCATGGCTGTCCCCGCTCTCAGGCCCTTCTCCGCTAATTCGGCCCGCAAACTCTATAAGGTCTTGCGGAACACCCACATCGATAATTCCTATAACCGTTTCGGGATTGCCCTGGGTCAAATCCCAGGCTTCCGTAGCGTTGATATCAGCGTCCTCATTTGTTTCATTGTGCATGCCCCACTGGAGCGGGAAATAATCATCGTCCGGTTCGAAAGCCAGGCGGACTGTGCCGTTTTTATCCGAAAAGAAAACCTCGGGGAATTCCCGCAGTTCACTATTAAGCGAATCTCTATTGTCCGGACTGGTCACATATATTCTGTAAACCCTGTCCCACGCGGTTTGCCGGGCGAATAATCCGGGAAATCTGCTGGATTCAATAATAGTATCGGCTGGATTAAAATCGGGAAAGCCGACACTGATGGTTTCGCCGCCATAATTTAATAAAGTCGATTTTATTTCGACCGGATCAAAGGTAACTTCATTAATATTTGCCGTAAGCACGCCTTTAGGCATTACAACAACGTTATCCGCGAACATTGTAATAATCTCATACTCAAATTGGCCTTGACCATATACGATGGACAACTGGAGCGAGATAGTTACGAGTACAATTAAGAATCGAGCTTTCATAACACCTCCTTTTATTTAAAGGTATTTTCAATAGGTTAGTTGTCTTGCTCCGGTGCCGTCCCAGTTCATTATCCATAATCTTCCATTATCTCTGTGTATGTCGGTAAAAATAATCATCTGGCCATCAGGAGAGAAATTCGGTCGAGAGCCAAAGGATCGCAATTGAATCGCCTCGGTAGAACCGGGTTCGAGCGTCCAAACGCTCGACGATTCCCCGTTTTTTTGTGCCTCAAATACTATTTTACCGGTTCCGATATGCATTCTTATCTTGGGACTATCACCGCTAATATAATTCGGAGGTTGGTAGAACATACGCTTGTAAAATCCCGCTGTATCGGCGATGCATACCGAGCTAATTGGAAGATCGCTATGAAAATTCAGATAAAGCAGGGAGTCCTCATAAGGCCAATCAACAAACATGCCGGATTCAATGACACGTTTTATATTGCTGCCGTCACTATTCATTGTGTAAATCCCCATTGTTTCGCCTAAGTGTTTTGCGAAGGCTATATGATTGCCGTCAGGAGACCATACCGGCCTCCAAAACTCGCCGCTCGGAGTAAGGGTATCCACCTGGCCGTCGGGATATGACAGCTTAACGAGCCTTTTGCCGCTATTCGCTACTATCCATCGGCCGTCCCCGGACCAATCGAGCCCGAAAGTCAGCCGGCTTTGGTAGAACAGGCGTTTATCCGAACCATCGGGTCTGATGATATAAATGCCGGACGAATCCGGGTCGTCAGAAAATGGAATCCGGTCATGGATATATGCGATTAGATTGTGTTCAGCTGTCCATACAGCATTATAATCTAACGCTATTGTCTTGGGATACTCGTTTGTATTTATAGGGTTATCCCCGCAAGCCGGGTTGATAGAGGCCAGTATTAAGGCCAGGATTACCGCTACTAAAAACCTTGGTCTATTAATTGCAAGCTTCATCGCTTCCTCTTTTTGCTAATTTCATCAAATATTACAACGGCATCCTAACAATGTCAAGAAAAATATATAAAAACAGGTAATTATCCCATCAATTGAACTGGACATATATATTGTGTTACTTGTCAAGTGTAATTGTTTGCATCATTATAAAAAAAGCCCTCCCGCTAAAAGCGGGGGGGCTTTGTAACAAATATTTGGATTATCTATTTCTCTTCCTCTTTTGCCTTTTTGGCCTCCTCCATTACCTTCTCAGCGGCCTCCCTGGGGACTTCCTCGTAATGAGAGAATTCCCTGGTATGAGCGCCCCTGCCCTGAGATAAAGAACGCAGGGCGGTCGAGTATTTGTATAGCTCCGCGAGGGGAACCTGTGCCCTGATCTTCTGATTGCTGCCGTCAGGATCCATCCCCAGGATCTTGCCGCGCCGGGAGGAAATATCACCCATAACATCGCCCATATACTCGTCCGGGACTAAAATCTCGACATTGTATATCGGCTCGAGAAGATACGGATTTGCTTTCATAAAGGCGTCCTTAAATGCCATGGAACCGGCAATTTTAAACGCCATATCCGACGAGTCAACATTGTGATAGGAACCGTAATATACCGTTACCTTAATATCAACAACCCTGCTTCCCGACAGCGCGCCCGATTCCATCGCCTCCACCACTCCTTTTTCCACCGAAGGGATAAATTTGGTGGGAATGACGCCGCCCACGACAGCGTTGACGAACTCAAATCCGACTCCTCGCTGCATCGGTTCAAGCCGAAGCGAGCAATCGCCGTATTGTCCGCGGCCGCCGGTTTGCTTCTTGTACTTGCCCTGAACTTCGACTTTGCTTTTGATAGTCTCCCTGTAGGGAATCCGGGGCTTATCCAGTTCAACCTCAACTCCGAATTTGCGTTTCAGTTTTTCGACAATCACCTCGAGATGCAATTCGCCCTGGCCGGAAATAATAGTCTGTTTGATTTCGGATATTACTTCGACTCTTATCGACGGATCTTCTTCGCGAAGCCTGGCCAGGCCGCTGCCGATCTTGTCCTCGTCGCCCTTGGACTTGGCCTCGATCGCCATCCTGATGGTCGGGCTGGGGATTTTTGCCGGTTCGTATTGTATCAAATCTTTTTTATCGCACAGGGTGTGACCGGTATGAGTCGATTTCAGCTTCACCACCGCGCCGATATCTCCGGCGGGGATGGCGTCGCTTTCCTTTCTCTCATTGCCGTTCATCAGGTAAATCTGCCCGATTCTCTCTCCTGAATCGCTGTTGACATTGTGCACGTCGGCGCCCGGCGATACTACACCCGAATAAACTTTGAAAAATGAAAGTTCGCCCACGTGCGGCTCGGAGATTGTCTTGAAAACGTAGAGCGATACGGGGCCGTCGGATGAGATCTTTCTCCTGATTATCTCGTCTGTTCCGGGCTTGAATCCGATTTTCTCATCGAGGTAATCGGGAGCGGGGAAATATTCGACGGCAAAATCCAAAAATAGCGACATCCCCGAGTTTTCGGTAGCCGCCCCGGCGAACACGGGAAATATCTTTCCGTCGGCGATACCCTTAGCCAGCCCTTTACGAAGCTCCTCAGGGGTCAACTCACCGGCATCGAAAAACTTCTCCAATAGAGCGTCGTCGGCCTCCGCGGCCGCCTCTACGAGCTTCTCGCGGTAAGATTCCGCGTCACCCTTAAGATCGGCGGGAAGATCGGTTTCGGCCGCTTTACCGGATTTATCGAATGTGAAAGCTTTCATGCTTAAAATATCGATCACGCCTTTATAGCCCGGACCGCCGCCAATGGCCATGGTAACCGGCACCGCGCGATCGCCGAATTCGGACTGGATCTGCCCTAAAGCCTTGCCGAAATCGGCATGTTCCTTATCCATCCGGTTGATGAAGAATCCGCGGGGGAGATTACCCTCGGAGGCAACCCGCCAGGCGGTGGAGGTCCCGACCTCGGAACCGGAGACACCATTTACCACGATAAGGCTGAAATCGGCGGCGCTGAGGCCGGCGTAGGTTTCCGCCCAGAAATCGGCGTAGCCGGGCAAATCGATCAGGTTTATCTTTTGACCCTTCCATTCCAAATGAGCCAGAGCTAACCCGACGGAGATCTTGCGATTAATCTCGTCCTCGGTATAGTCCGATACCGTCGATCCGTCGTCTATAACTCCCATCCTGTTGATCGCTTTAGCGCAGAAAAGCAATGCCTCGTTGAGGGACGTTTTCCCGGTTCCCCCGTGGCCTATAAGCCCGATATTCTTGAGTTTATCGATCGAAAAATCCTTCATCCTGCCTCCGTCAGATTATCTAAGAAACAAGGTTGCAAATTAAGCTTACCAGACGCTTATGTCAATATGAAAAGGGATGATATTGGCTCTAAAACAGGAATTTGGTAATAAACTTGAAAGGGAAATAATTGGAGATTTTTTACGTAAAGGATCATTTACATATTTCAACGATATTTCTATCGCAAAGTAAATCATCGTTGTTTCTTCTGCCAGAGTAAATTTTTGGCTTCCTCATAGGCGATTCATATAGTTCATTCATTCGAAAAAGTCTATATGAAGGTATATCGCAGGAACAAACTAGTTTAGCTCTTGATATAATAATAATCGCGACTATATGAACATCATTAAATTGAGAAAGGTTATGATTAGATTTTAACTCAATTTCTTTACGGTCAACTTCATCGTCAGATAGGTTAACAACCTTTCCACGTCTATCAAATTCTGAGAATAATTTTAGGTACCGTATAGAATTTGTCAACTCCGTCTTATATTTTGAACCTCCATATATTATTTTTCCCCGACCGTTAATTAACCAATCTAACACCGGTCTAAAACCAATATGGTTTGAATTTTCTTTATTAAAAACAACAGAATACGCGCTGGCATCAATTACAATACACATCACCGTAACCCTAACAACTTCAGCTCTTCTCGTATGAAAAATTCCCTAAATTTTTTCGGTTGTTTCTCTGAATATCTTCCCATTTTATCTATTTTAATAGAATGCACTTTATTCCCAAAACGTGTCTTTTCAAAAAATAGAATTTGGGAATCTATTTTCAACCTACTCCGTCTTAATTTCAATCGAAAACGATCAATTAAATAATCGCTATGAGTCTCAATGATAAATTTCTTTTTATCCTTTATTGCAATTTTAAATATAAACTCACCAAAAGCCGCTTGAGCTTTTGGATGAAGGTGAATTTCTGGTTGTTGTATTGAGAGCAATTCGCCTTTTCTCCTTATAAGAATTTCCACTATTATAGGCAGACTTTGAGAAACACCATATCCCACATTAATTAAATTCAGGAATTTATTGGATAAGCCAACATTTAGAATGAATGGTGCCGAGAGTCTCTTGGTACCAAGTTCCCGAATAGCCAAAGCATCAAAAAGTGAACTTGTACGCCCAAATTCGAAAAGTAATTTTTTGAATTCCCTATTTTCCTTTCTCTTGCTAAACATCATTCTGATTAAATAGGGCGTATGCTCTCCCTCTGCAGTAAAATCCATTTTGAGTTCGTCATATGTTCTCTTTGGTTTAGTTCTTATAGGTGCAATCCATGTAATTCTTTGAAATGGGCTAAAGATACTAATACCGGGTAGTTTATTGCTTTTTTTATCATCGCCGTAAGCCTCCCTTTCTATAATACCGCTGATATAACCGAGAGCGTGCTTTCTGTGAACAGGGAATTTCGATGATAGTTTTTTATATCCCTTGTTCGCATTTTTAGGATTTGTCCACTTTTTAAAGATTGGAAGCAATTCGAATTCTTGCTGCTGTAAATTATCTATTTTTGTTATCTTATATCTTATATTATTACCTGTAAACAACACTCTAACTTCATGCCCTTTGTAACAATAGCAGTATCTTTTAATTACGGGGGTCCCATCTTTTTCTTCGAAAACTAAATAAAAAGCAGCATTTTCATCTTCAGATACCTTATGTTCGATAAAGCCCAACGAAAAAGTACTCCGATTGGTACTGTTAGCCGATATAAGATCGCCAAACGTCCCAAAATTAATTCCTTCAAACTTAAATTCCTGAGCCATCCAAAACAATGGTTCTGTAAATAAGCGTAAAATAGACAATATCGATGTTTTTCCAGTACTATTTTCACCTACAAGAAAGTTGATATCCTGTAGGGGAATATAACAATCTTTGAAACCTCGGAAATTATCAACATATAGAATTTTCATTGCTCTTTCCTCTTCCCAAAGGCCAATTCATTAACCCCCAATCGATTATAAGTTACGATCAAAGATGACATATGTCAAGAAAAATGCGTTAAGTGAAAGCACATATGACATTACCCCCCCTACCCCGGCGGCCAGGTGAACCATCGGCCACCCAGAACATGAATATGCAAATGATCGACCGTCTGCCCGGCATAACGCCCGCAGTTGATTACCGTGCGGAAACCGTCGTCGGCAACACCCTTTTTCTCGGCGATTCTCGCGGCGACACCCATCATCTTACCCATAATTTCAGGATCAGCGTCCAGAATGGTTTCGATATGCGTTTTGGGAATGACCAGAAAATGAATCGGCGCCTGGGGGTTGATATCCTCGAAAGCGAGGCAATCGTCATCCTCGTATATAACCTTAGCGGGCAACGATTTCTCGGCTATTTTGCAGAAAATACAATCGCTCACAGATCACCCAGGTGGTTCAGGACGAGTGTCGGGAAGATGATACCGGCGGTCTCGGCGCGCAGACGCCTCGGCCCCAAGCTGACCATCTCGAACCCGGCGTTCGACGCTGTCTCGATCTCGTCGTCGGAAAACCCGCTTTCGGGGCCGACCAACAGCAGGATTTTTTTCAAATCGCCCGGTTTTTCCATCGCTTTACCTACCGGCCTTGCGGAATCATGGCAGACAGCCGCCAGGGAGAGATCGAATTTTTCCGACAATGTTACGATTTCGGAATAGGTTTTGAACTCCCCTATCGACGGCAATATCGATCTTTTGGATTGTTTGGCGGCGGCGGTTATGATCCGGCGGAGCCTCGATACTTTCCTCGCCGACGATAAATCTTCTTTGATTTTGGAGTAGCTTTTTTCGGAGTAGTAGAACTCGAACGACGATACCCCGATTTCGGTGCATTTTTCCACGATATAGTCCATTTTCGCCGGACGGCATATACCCATAGCGAGGCAGATATCGTGGTACGGCTCGTTATCGAGGCGGGTGACGTTGGAGATGATACCCTTTATATAGAGACCCGAAATCGAATCGATAACGACTCGATATTTCAACCCGGTACCGTCGATCGCGTAGAAGGTATCGCCGATCCTGGCTCTCAATACCTTTTTAAGATGTTTGGCTTCCTCCCCGCCGAGAACGAGGCGGTCGTCGTTGATCCCTGACGGTTCTACAATGAAATTCGTGGTCGTAATTTCGATAAGATCACCTGCCCGGTTTTCGCCACTTTCAGTCTACTAAGATTGAATATATTTAAATCAAAATATGGTTTTTGTAAAGGATATGATTTTTCGCTCGATAGCAAAACAGATCGCCACGTCGTCCCTCCCCCGTCCTTTGGGACGGGGGGCGGGACTCCTCGCGATGACGATTTTCGATGCATCATGATGGAAAATCCTCCCCGGCGGATGACATCCTGATGCGCGTGTAAAGAAATTCTCTGGCTTTTAGCGTCAGGATGTCGTTCCGTCAACGACGGGACTTCCGTCCTGACACATCCATAAATCTTTCCTGGTTACTAAGCGCCTGCTTAGTATCCGCGGAATGCGGTAACCAGGCAGCGCTTGGTTACCAGAATAATTTGTAAAGAAGATAATCGCGAAATACGCGATTTGTAAAGGGTATGATTGCCGTGATTAAGCTATACGCCCAAGGTCTCTCTGAGTTTTTCGAAAAACGATCTATCGGCGGGCGGAGGTTTTTCGCCGCGGGATTCCGCCAGCTTCTTAAATATCTCTTTTTCCTCGGCGGAAAGCCTGGACGGTGTCCAAACTACGATCCTGACAAGCTGATCACCTTTTCCCATGCCGTTTAGATGCCTTATGCCCTTATTGCGCAACAAGAAGATTTTTCCGGACTGGGTGCCGGACGGGATTTTCAGCCGCGAATCGCCGTCAAGAGTAGGAACGTGGATCTCTGCCCCCAACGCCGCCTGGGAGAATGATAATGATATTTCGCAGATTATATCATCGCCTCGGCGGGTGAACTGTTTGTGCTCCTTTTCTCTGATAACCACCAGCGCGTCGCCAGGCTGACCGCCACGGGGGCCGTAGTTGCCTGATCCCCTGACGGAGATATAATTCCCGGATGACACTCCGGCCGGGATTTTCACTTTGACAATAGTTTGACCCTTAACAAGTCCATGTCCGGCGCAGGTTCCACACGCCTTCTCTATAATCAGTCCTTCTCCCGAACAATGCGGACAGGCCTGAATATTGACAAACTGTCCGAAAAGCGAACGAGATACTTTACGAACCTGCCCCTGGCCTCCGCAAGTGGGACATGTTTTTGTCGATGATCCGCGTTCGGCGCCGCTTCCGGAGCAGTTGTCGCAGGCGACCATCCTTTTTATTTTAAGCTGTTTTTCGACTCCTGACGCTATCTCCTCGAGAGTCAGATCGAGATTTATCTGCAGATCTTTACCCCTCGACGGTCCCGATTGTCCTTGACGTGAACCGCCCATATCGAATATACCTTCGAATCCGCCGAAATCGCGCATGAATGCCCGTAGAGCGTCGCCGATATCGAATCCCGCGAATCCGTCGAAACCTCCCGCTCCGCCGCCCCGCAGGCCGTCATGGCCGTAGTTATCGTAAATCTGGCGTTTCTGGCCATCCTTAAGAACCTCATACGCTTCGGTAGCTTCTTTAAAGGATTCTTCGGCTGATTTATCGCCGGGATTTTTATCCGGGTGATATCTTACGGCTAATTTTCTATAGGCCTTTTTGACTTCGTCTTCCGAGGCGTTTTTCCCCACGCCCAGGATCTGGTAGTAGTCTCGTCTTGCCATCCTATTCTTTCTCGAATCTCCCCGGAATTAGTCCCAATCAACAACTATACCTAAAAAAAATCGTCAAGTCAACATTACCATCGGCAAAATAAATATCGATAAATCACGCCGTTAACTTAACTTTCTCTTACAATACTGCAAAAACAGGCCATTTTGTTTCTGATAATAGCGTTTTTTCAGGAATATTATCTCTTTTATTATGTATAATGAATATGAAACTTGGTTAGCGCCGCGGCAATGTGGCCGTTTGAGTGCTCATCTAGCGCGTACATCTTCTTAAGAACATAAATTTAGAGTAAGAGGAGGGTCAAATCATGCGCAAATTATGGCATCTCATAGCCTGTACGATCTCCGCACTAATCGCGTTACAATGCTCCGGTAATCCGTCATCGTCGACACATCAGCCGCCCCGCCAGTTAAGTTCCGCGGAAACCGCGTTGGTCGGATCGACCAATGAATTCGGATTTAGTTTATTCGGTGAGATAGTCGAGGATCAACCCGACGACAATATCTTCATCTCGCCCCTTTCGGTTTCCATGGCGCTCGCCATGGCTTATAACGGCGCTGGCGGTGAGACCAAAGACGCGATGGAGGCGACTCTCGCGCTGACCGGGATGGATATTCAGCAGATCAACGAATCATACCAGAGCCTGATCGATCTTTTGATAAATCTCGATCCCGACGTGACTTTTCAGATCGCCAATTCCATGTGGTATTACGATTGGTTTCCGGTCAGCAGGGATTTCACGGAGAGGATAAGCGCCTATTTTTACGCGGCCATAAGAGGGCTCGACTTTAGTAGCCCCGACGCCGCCGACATCATCAACGCATGGGTAAACGAAAGCACAAACGGGAAAATTCCGGATATTGTCGATTCTCCCATCGATCCCTATACCGTGATGTTTTTGATAAACGCTATATACTTTAACGCCAACTGGACATACCAGTTTGACGAGACCGATACTCATGAGGCGATGTTCAATTTGCCCGACGGTTCCCAGATTCCCTGTCAGATGATGTTTCAGGAGAACGAATTCAAGTTCTTGATGAACAGTGAGTTCCAAGCCGTGAAATTACCTTATGGCAACGAGCTTTACAGTATGGTTATCTTCCTGCCGAGGGTCGGAAGAGATGTAAATGAGTTTATAGCCGGTCTCGATGTGGAAAACTGGGAAGACTGGCTAAACAGCTTTTTTGCGGAACAGGGAACGTTGTCCATGCCCAAATACAGCCTTGAATACGAGATATCTCTTAAAGACGTATTAACCGCGCTGGGGATGGGGATAGCCTTCGACCCGAGTGCCGCAGATTTCCTCGGCCTGACGGAACCGGGGAGTTCTCTCCCGGGAAACCTGTATATAAGCAAGGTCAAACATAAAACCTTCATAAAGGTCGACGAGGCGGGAACGGAGGCCGCCGCGGCAACTTCGGTGGAATTCGGCTGTACTTCTTCCCCTCCGGGGATATTTATCAATCGTCCTTTTGTTTTCATGATTCTGGAAAATCATTCCAATACAATACTGTTCATGGGGAAAATTGTGGAGCCGGTCTCCGGCTGAAACGCTATCAGCTAAAAATCAAACAAGAAAACCCCGGCCTGTTCAAGCAGACCGGGGTTTATTGCGTTACATTATCGACATATTGAAAAAAAACGAAAACTTTCTTACCTTTCTCGTGTCTTTAATATAGGAAATATTCCAAAAGAAAGGGATTCGACTTGAAAGTTCCTCGCGCGAATTGTAGTGACAATTTCGAAACGATATTTCAGCGTTACAAAAATCAAACCTTCGATTTCGCTCATAGAATGCTGGGGGATAAGGATGCCGCGGGGGATGTCATGCAAGATGTGTTTATCCGTCTGTTTAAAGTCCTCAAAAACAATTCGGATATAAAGGATATAAAAAACTGGCTCTTTATTGCCGTCAGAAACCTCTGCCTGAATAAAATCAGGGACGGACATAAAGAGATTTCTCTCCATTCAATCCCGGACGAGAACCTCGGATATAATAATCCCGATACGAATCAAATTATCTTAGAAAAATCATTACTATCACTGGAAACGAGGTTTCGGGAAGCCTTGATCTTGAAAGAATACCAGGGATTTTCATATAAAGAAATGGCCGAAATCCTTCAGATAACCATACCGGCCGTAAGGTCTTTGCTCTTCAAGGCCAGGTCAAGACTTAAGGATAATTTTCATAAGATAAATAACAGGAGGCTGATAAGATGAACTGCGAATATTTCAAGGAATTGATATCGGCGCGTCTCGACGGCGAGTTAACGATTGAAGAAGAGACCGTCTTGTCCGGGCATTTAAGCGATTGCGACGAGTGCTCGAGATTGCGGGAGGAATTTCGGGAACAGCGCGAGCTTCATCGGGCCCGGAAACCGTCCATTATTCCTGCTGATATTGAAAAGAAAATGCTGGATAAAACTATCCGATCTTCCGGGCGCACCGGAAAAGCAATCGGTTTTATTTCCGGTAATTACACTATTCCGAAGCCGTTGGCCTGGGGCGTCGCCGTGACCGTAATAATCCTGCTGTTTACCGCCTTATTCCGACCGTTTGAAGTCGTATCAGTTCTGAAGATGGAACAGATGACCGTAACCGAACCTGTAAGAATTCAAAGAGTGGTTATAACGGAAAACGACATCAAAGAAACAAGAACATTCACTCAAAGCGAAAACCTTTAAAGGAGGTTTGAACGAATGCGTCTATTACGAATTTTAATTATCACGGTATGTTTTTCGGCAATAATCGCCGGTATCGCTCTTGCCGCGGAGATCAACGTCAATGTCGCCGTGAAAATCGGCGGACCCGATAAACCGTCGAATGGCTCAGGAGGCTTTACTATCGACGAGGGCACTTATGGCCGTGTCAGTTTCACTTTCCCGGAAAATACCGACAACTTCAGGGTAACGTCGTGGGGCGGTAGGCAAGGGCCGGTAACCAGGGTTCTGGGCAAAGAAAAATATTCCTCTTTTTCCGAAAACGATATAATTCTGATGACCGATTTATATCTGAAACCGTCGATAACAACAGACCGAAAAATCCGCGTAACCGGAGTAATGATAAATCTAACGAAATCGGGTAAAAGCAAACCTGGTCTTTTCGCGTATTCGGAGGAGAAGTTCGATATCGTCCTGCCTGACGTTGGAACGAGCGCGGTCAAACTGGATACCGGTATTCCGGGAAAGGAAATCTATCTGGATATTTCCGCGAAATCTACAGAAGAAATGAGCTATAAACCATCGATAACGAGGGATGTACTATTCGAAAGCGAATATTCCCTCTACAACGAAAACACCAAAAAATACGAATTGAAGAATTGCCGCGTCATTCTCGGATTCGCGGTTGACGATTCCGACGCGAAGGGTACCGCCTTCAACAAAAAGGTATTTCTACTTCCGGATAACGATTCTTTATTGTTTACAAACAGTTTTGAAATTAATAAGCCGCGCTGGAACCGTGATAATACCTTGACCTTCGATTTCGAGGTCATTCACATCTATTCCATTAATCCGGAAAACACACCCGCCTTCCCCTGGGAAATCAAATCCGAAAAAACTACGATGATAATTTCCAGTAAGGAAATCACTGTTTCGCCGGGAGAGAGAACGGAAATAGAAATTCCCGCGCCCGAAAACAGCCTGTTGCCATTTAAGTCTAAGGAAATCATCGTGCTGACCAACAATATTAACAAGACGCGACGGTGAAACGGAGCAAATCTCAAACTAATAAACCCCGGCCTGTGCAATCGGACCGGGGTTTATTTTTGGATTTATTCGCTTACTACTTTTTATCTTTCTCGTCGTCGTCAACAACCTCGAAATCCGCGTCAACGGCGCCATCGTCACCTTTGTCCTCGGGTGGCGCTTCCGCTGGCCCCGTTTGCGCGCCCTCCGCGCCAGTTTGTTGTGTCGACTGCTGTTTGTACATCTCCTCGGCGATTTTATGCGACGCCTGCATTAACTCCTCGACCGCTTTGTTGATCTCCTCGGGATCCGACGAGCTCTGCACTCCCTTAGTCTTCTCAATAGCCTCGTTGACCTTCTTTTTCTCGTCATCGGAAAGTTTTTCGCCGTATTCTTTGACTGTTTTCTCTACCTGGTAAACCGCCGAATCAGCTTTATTGCGGGCCTCGGCGAGATCCTTGTTATGTTTGTCCTCGGCGGCATGAGCGTCGGCATCCTTGACCATCTTATCGATCTCGCCCTCGGACAACCCGGAAGACGATTCTATCTTAATCGATTGTTCTTTACCTGTACCCAGATCCTTGGCGGCGACATGGAAAATACCGTTAGCGTCGATATCGAAAGTCACCTCGATCTGCGGGAGTCCTCGCGGCGCCGGTGGAATTCCGACAAGATCGAATTTACCCAGCGACCGATTATGCATCGCTATCTCCCTCTCTCCCTGAAGAACATGGATTGAAACCGCCGGCTGGTCATCCGCCGCGGTGGAGAACACCTGCGATTTCTTGGTGGGGATGGTCGTATTGCGCTCGATTAATTTGGTGAATACTCCGCCCAGAGTTTCGATGCCGAGGGATAACGGGGTAACGTCAAGCAGTAGAACGTCCTTAACATCACCGGCCAGCACGCCGCCCTGAATGGCCGCCCCTATAGCTACTACCTCATCGGGATTTACACCTTTATGCGGTTCTCTACCGAACAATTCCTTCACTACATCCTGAACCTTCGGCATACGGGTCATGCCCCCCACCAGGATAACCTCGTCGATTTCCGAGGCGGACAGTTTGGCGTCCTCCAGAGCCTCCTTGCATGGCCCGACCACCCGGTTAACGAGATCATCCACAAGTTGTTCGAGCTTTGCCCGTGAAAGTGTCAGATCGAGATGTTTGGGACCGTTTTGATCGGCGGTGATAAACGGGAGATTCAAAGAGGCCTGTGTCGTGGACGATAGTTCGCATTTAGCTTTCTCAGCCGCTTCCTTCAACCGCTGGAGAGCCATGCGATCCTGTCTGAGATCTATCCCCTGGTCCTTTTTGAATTCGTCGGCCATCCAGTTGATAATCCGCTGATCAAAATCATCGCCGCCAAGATGCGTATCACCGTGAGTGGATCGAACCTCGAATACGCCGTCACCCAACTCGAGGATGGAGATATCGAAAGTACCGCCTCCGAGATCGAAAACAGCGATTTTTTGATCTTTTTTCTTATCGAGACCGTATGCCAGCGCCGCCGCGGTCGGTTCGTTTATGATACGAAGAACTTCGAGCCCGGCAATCCGTCCGGCGTCCTTGGTGGCCTGACGTTGAGAATCGTTGAAATAGGCGGGTACAGTAACGACTGCCTGCTTGACCTCGCCTCCCAGGTAATCCTCGGCGGTTTTCTTTAGATACTGCAGAATCATGGCCGAAATTTCGGGCGGCGCGAACTCGCTTCCTCCCGCTTGAACCCGGCAATCGTCGCTGGCCGCCCCAACCACCTTGTAGGGAACGATTTTCTCCTCTTCGGAGACCTCGGAATGCCGCCGTCCCATGAAACGCTTAATGGAGAAAATGGTATTTTCTGGATTGGTTATTGCCTGACGTTTGGCCACCTGCCCCACCAATCTCTGACCGTCCTTTGTAAACGCCACTACCGACGGCGTTGTGCGTCCCCCCTCGGGATTGGGGATAACGACCGGATCGCCCCCCTCGATAACCGCCACGCAGGAGTTGGTCGTTCCCAGATCAATACCTATTACTTTGCTCATTCTATTTTACCCCTCCAACGATGTTTTACCTCGAACAGATTTCATACGAACATATAGCCTTGTTAAACGATCACAAAAAACATATTCGCCCTTCACCTCGCCGCCGGATAAAACCTTCAGTTTTTTCATCCGCGCAAGAAAGTTGCTTAATCCTTTGCGTTCTTCAACGTTAAGGCCTTTTTCAATATCCTTTTTATGAAATGAAAGATCAAATTCCAGTTTTCCTAATTTTTGCAGGATTCTTTTATAGGTAGGACTTCGCAATGCTTTAAAAACTTGAGGGTCTACGAATTTTCGACCAACATCAACGGCGCTCATAAGAATCGATTGAACGGCGTCCTCACCTGATATTTCTCCGTCTTTATCCACCCAAAAAGCGTTGTCGCCCAAGATATGCATAAGCCTCGGGAGACCGCCAGAATACTTAGCTAAAAGTTGAAGCGCCTCATCTGTTATACCAATCGACACTTCAGTAAACGCTTTTATAAAGAACTCTATTGCTTCTGAATCTCTTAAATTCTGAATCTCTACGACGTCGAAGATCCTCTCAATAGGTTTATGACAGGATATCATTTCTTTACGGCGCTCCTTAATACCGCACAAGATTACAAATAAAGGCAATACATCATCGCTGAGAGCATTGGAATCAACTAATCCTTTGATAAAATAGGCAAATTCGGGATTAGAGGTTATTCCATTTATTTCGTCAAATATCAGCATCAGCCCCTGATATTCCTCACTTTTCACTCGATCGTAAGCATCTCGTAAAAACGGAAGATAACCTTTTGCTATATCCGGGCTATCGATTCTGAGTTCACTTAGTCTTATTTTTATCTTAAATAACTCCTGATCTCCCACGTACTTAGACAGCAGGCTCCTTAGATTTTCGGATGCCTTTGGCTTGAAAGGTTTCGATTGGAGCATCGATTTTACTGTCTCATTAGCAACGTCACTAGAATCCTTTGCATTTGCCAAAAGTATATGTAATCCAAATATCGAATTTGTAGATTCCTGAATGATCCTGACGAATCTAGCTAAAGAGCTCTTTCCTATTCCATATTCCCCTTCGATAAAAATCGCCTGCTGCTTGCCAAGCTTAACCTGCGCAGCAGCCCTGCTTATTCTGTCAATCTCACTCGCTCTGCCGACAAATAACTCAACCGGAACCGGTTGCCCGGGGAAAAAGGGGCTTCTTCCCTTATTGGGAATATTACCTGTTTCCATGGGTACCCGCCTTTTTTATCTCACCTACCATTATAATTTAAGAACAAATATATCTGATCATCAGTGATAATTCAACATTCTTGTCAATCATTTCTATCAAATCCTGTGAAATTCGTTCATTTTTTCTCTTTCTCCGATTCCGTTAATTTCATATGAATATAAGCGATAAGAGAACCGTTTACAATATTACCGGCTAATCCCCAGAAAGCTATTCCCCGGGCATATGATATCGGCATGACCGTCGTAAAGCCGGTATATACCGCGTACGGTAAATCGGATACGAAAAATAGTAATATCCCGATTAATATTCCCCTCGAGACCCAGTGACCGGGAAGTCTCGTGTAGATCATGGAATAAACGGTAACGATCGCGAGCAACGCGAAAAACAGAATAAACATAAATAAAACAGGATAATAATCAGGTTGGGATTTCGCGAAATAGCTTTTCATCGAAATATAGTCTTTATCGCTTAAGCTTTTGTTTATGAAACTGAACGCCTGGTTTATAATCGTATATGGAATAACCGCCAGTAACGATGTCATAATAATCGTTTTTCGATCCAAGGGACTCTCTTTTGCCATATTACACCTTCATCCGATTCACTTACGCGGAAACCGCTATTACAGCCGGCTCTGTTCGCCGAATTGCCTTTCAGCGGCTTCCTTTATTTTACCCAATTGTTTCGTTGTCACCAAAAAATCGCCGATTTCTATTATCACCTGTGAATAAAACCATCCCATAAAACCGTCATAGTCGGCGCGTATTACCATGTTGATACGGGTTTTGTTATCGCCCGCCTCCCTGAAATAATATCCGCCGTACATACAGTTTATTCCCATCTTGGGGAATTTCGGGTCGGCCCCGATATCGAAAGTAATACCCTCGCCCACTTTATAATCCACAATCTTCCCGATAAGAAATTTGTCGCCCACCTTAAGTTCGGGCAGATTATCGAGCAACCGCTTGAACCGCTCTTTTGCCTTAAAATCGAAAAGGTCTTCCCCGTATGACGCCGCTTCCGGAAGCTGTCGTACCCAGCGGAAAATATAATCCCTGGGCACGTTGACTTCTATAGTCCTGACAGTCCTCAAATCCGCGTCATCGCAATAGCGATCGACTTCGTACCTGGTTTCGATCTCCTCCGGAGTCGATCCCCATTTATTCCATTCGGGAGCGACCATTATTTTGAAATATAAAAGGCCGATTCCCAGAATCACGGCCATAAACAGTACGATTTTTATCGGTTTGAAATCGGGGTTGAAAAGAAACATGACACGATAAATCATATGCCCAAGCCAGAGTAGAATTAATATGGCGCCTAAGATCGCCCAGAACGTCAGGTATACTATTTTGCCGGTTAAAAGCAGGAAGGCGGCAATTACACCCCAGATCAAAACACTGGTCGCGTATCTCATTATCGTAATCAACAACCCTCCTGATTAGCCCCGAACATCTGTCGCCCTTTCAGACTCCATAAACCGATTGTGTAATCATAAGCAATTACAGGCTCGATTTCAAGCCGCTAAATCACGATATCGGATATGACATCTTAGCGAAACGGCTTGATATTCGGTTTGAAACCGCTTCTGACTTCCCGGTCGGCATGATTATAGCGACAGCCGGGAATCTCAGCGGCGAGCGCTTCGAAGATAGAGCGTACTCGCGGGGTGAGAGCCGCCGGGATCGCTTTATAGCTTTTCTATAGCGGCAAAGATTTCGTCGTGCTCCGGGAATCGTCCCGTCTCTTTTTTCGAGAAGATCCTCTTGCCGTCAACTTCAACCTCAAAAACACCGCCGTCAGATTCTATTAACCGGGGCTTTACTCCTAATTTATCCTCGAAAGCATCCGCCAAACTGGCGGCTTTAGGCCCGTAATTTCAAACAACACAATATTCTATTGAAATATTCATCAGTCTTCCTCCTTCTGTTCTGCTGTAACATACTCTCCGAAACCGGAATCCTGATAAACAAGTTCCTCACTATCCTCACCCGCCGTTTCGATCCCGGTAAAACACGCAGGTTTTATATTATCGGAGCGGTCTCCTCCGCTTGTATCGATTCGGCTTTGTTTTTTTTCGCGCCTGTCCGCTCGATCACCTCGTCGGCAAGATTAGTATAATCGCTTGCGCCGTAGCTCGTTGACGCTGACTTGAAGATCGATTTATCCTGCCCCGAAAGCTCGGCAAGACGCACGTTTTTCCTGATTATCGTATCGAATACCAAAGGCCCGATATTCTCGCTCGATTTCATTGCTTCGAGAATGACTCTGGAAAGCCTTGTCCGGGAATCGTACATGCAGGGAAGTATGCCCAGAATATTTATTGAATTGCCGTTTCTGCCGGTGAAATCCTCCAGCCAGTCTAAAAATCTCACTCCGGCCCGCAAGGGAAGGGTCTCGGTCTGGATGGGAATTAGGATGGAATCCGCGGCGAACAAAGCGTTGCCGATTAACGTATCCGACGATGGCGGGCAGTCGAACAGTATGAAATCGTAGTCCGCCTTGAAACGCTCGATTTCATTCTTAAGGGAACGCAGATTCACATTAGAGTTCGAGGCGATAGCGCCCAGATCGTAACCTGCCGGAATATAATCGAGATTTAGCTTTTCTGATTTTTTATAGACCTCGCTGAACGAGTTTTTCGATTCCAGAAGATCGCTTAGCCCGGTTTGCTCTTTCGAATATTCCCCGGAAAGCCAGTTAGACATGTTTCCCGCGGGATCGAGATCGATCAATAAAACCTTATACGATTTTTCCGATAACGCCGCTCCAAGATTGACAGCCGTAGTAGTTTTTCCTACTCCACCCTTCTGATTCATAACAGCAATAACTCTGGACATGCAAATCACCTTTCTACTAATTTAAGATTAAGATTTTTATTCTTTATCTGACGATGCCACCACTACTTTCGCGTGCCTGATCACTCTTTTTCTCTGAGTATACCCGGGAGACACGACATCGACTACGGTCCCCTCGGTCTTATCCGACGGCGTTTTCATAACCGCCTCATGAAATACCGGATCGAACGGATTATCGAGAGCCTCCATGCGTTCCACTCCCCTGTTTTTAAGGACGGTCGTCAGTTTGTCGTAAATCAGCTTCATGCCGGCGAGAACTCTGTTATTCTGATCGGGCGATGAAGATTCCTCCGGCGCCGCGGAGCTTATCGCCCGCTCGAAATCATCGATAACATCGAGGATCTCGATAATTAGCCCCTCGTTGGCCTTTTCCACCAAATCGGCGAATTGCCTCGCCGTTCTTTTCTTGTAATTATCGAACTCCGCGGCCAGGCGCAGGAAACGATCTTTTTCGTCATCGGCATCCACCGGTTTTATCGTTCCGGTTTTATAAGCGGCAAGTTCGGCCGCCCGACGCTTTTTTTTCGACATTCTAAGCCCTCCAACCCATCAAAGTTCGGCATTCTAAGAGTAATGATAATGTTATGTCAAGCATCTATTCGGATAATATTTCGGACAGCCTCTTAGCGGTGTAATCGACGACGCTCACCAGTTTCGAATAGGGCATCCGTGTCGGGCCGATCACGCCTAAAATCCCTTTGAATTTTCCGGCGGAATATGTCGATGACATCAATGAAAGCTCTCTGGCGTCGGTAGATTTTTTATTATCGCCGCCTCCGCCGTCGACCCCTATGGTTACCGTAATCCCCTCGACTATACCTGCTCGAGAAACCAGTTCAATCATGGTTTTTCGTTCCTCAACGAGATCGATAAACTCTCGAATTTTCGTGGAATCCTTAAATTCCGGCTGATTTAATATGTGCCGAGTGTCGCTGATATGAACGTCCGATTGCGAAGAATTCTCCAGAAGTTCCACGCTGGAATCGATAAACATCCTGATAAGGCGGGGATCGCCCTTCGTGGTTTCGGAAAGCCGTTTTTTTAACGTTCTTCTAATCTCACCCACGGTGAGGCCGCATAGACGTTCGTTGAGTACCGACGCTGTTTCCATAAGAGCGTAATCCTCCAGATCGGTTTCCACCTCGAGTAAAATCGTCCTGGCCAGACCCGATCTCATAGCCACGACCACCAATACCCTCCGCTCGGCAACCGGGATCAATTCCAGCCGGGTAATTATGCCCGAGTCGAATTTCGGTGAGATAGCCACTCCCAGTTGATGCGATACGCTTCCTAAAACCCTCGAGGTTTGCTCCAATAACTGATCTATCCCGATATATTCTTTGGAAATCCTGTTTCTTATCTGCTCTTTTTCAATTTCGCTGAGTTCTTCGGGATGAAGCAGATAATCGACATATAACCGATAACCCTCGATTGTCGGTATACGTCCCGCCGACGTATGCGGCTGCTTGAGCAGTCCCAGATCCTCCAGATCCTTTATGGTATTCCTGATAGACGCCGGCGATAAATTAATGCTGTAGGTTTTCGCTATGGTTCTCGAGGCTACAGGTTCGGCCGTGGTTATATAATGATCTATCAAGATTCTTAATATCTGTTTTTCCCTGTCTGAAAGATCCTTAAACGCCATAACTTTCCGTCCTCTCGCGCAAATATAACCAAAGTAATAAACCAGTCAAGCCAATAAAGGTTCCTCGGCCTTTATACCGGATATCGGAGACGATAATCCGCTTTATTATCAACGATTTAAAATTTCCCCGACCTCAGAATAGAGATGACCAGCCCGGCGCCCAAAATCCCGGCGAAGAGATAACCTGATAATCCCAGCAACGGAAGCCCGTAGATCTTTACGCCTATATCTAAAGACAGTACCATCGACGATCCCACGATGATAGCGGCGATAACAAGGGCGAACGCGAGCCGATTCGTAGATCGATCCAACTCGGTTATCAGCTTTTCCAAGCCCTTTAGCTCGAGATTTATCGAGGCGTTTCCCTTGTTCAATTTCGAGGTAAATGACCTGATATCCGACGGGAACTTAAACATAAACTCCCTGAATTCGACCAATCCGATCTTTAAGTCTTTGAAGATCTGCGAGATCCCTAATCTCTTTAAAGCGAGCTTCTTTACATACGGCGCGGCGCTCATGATGAGATCGTATTCCGGATCCAGCTGCCTGGCTACTTCCTCAAAGGTTACCAACGCCTTCCCTAAAACCATAAACTCCGATTTCATCCTCACACCGTGCCTATGGACGATCTCGAAAAACTCGTCGAACAGGGTAGCCATGTCGATCCGGACAAGGGGGATTTTATGATACCTGATCAACATTTCGCTGATATCGGCTTCCAGGGCCTGATGGTTGGTATCGTTCGAGAGAACGTCGGCGTGGGAAAACGCTCTGACCACCGAGGCGGCATCATTGGTGACTACCGAGGTCAGAATATCCGCGAGTTCGTTTAGCTGGGAACCGGAGAGAACGCCAATCATGCCGTAATCCACCGGCGCCAGGCGGCCGTTCCTGGTCACAAGCAGGTTTCCGGGATGAGGATCGGCGTGGAAAAAACCGTGCTCGAAGACCATGGTAAAAACGATGTTTCCGCCTTTTTCGCAGATATCTTTTCTGTCTATTCCCATTTCGCTCATTTTTACGAAATCGGTAATCTTGATACCATCGATCAGTTCCATGATAATCATATGCTTGGTGGTATATTCCCAGAAAACCCGGGGAACGAAAATAGTCGGGTCGTCTTTAAAATTCCGGGCGAATATCTCTATATTCCTTGCCTCGTATAGAAAATTGATCTCTTTTTTCGTAGAACGCGAAAGCTCGTCGACAAGCCCGACCGGCTCATATTGTCTGCTTTCGGGAATATGCTTCTCCATAAGCTGTGCGATATCTTTGAGAATAACCATGTCCGAATCGATGATACTCTCTATACCGGGACGCTGTATTTTAATCACTACCTCTGTACCGTCATGCAAGCGCGCCACGTGAACTTGCGATAAGGAGGCCGAGGCCATCGGTTCGGAATCGACCGAGAGAAAAGCCTCGTTGACGGGACAGCCGAGGTTCTTCTCGATAGCCTCGCGGGCTATATCCCAGCTCATGGGAGCTACCTGGTCGTGAAGTTTGGTTAATTCCACAACGAGATCAAACGGGATCAGAAACGGCCTCATGGAGAGTACCTGCCCGAGCTTGACAAAGGTGGGGCCGAGTTCCTCCAGGGCGAGCCGCACCCGCGCCGCCGCGGAAATTTCCTCCCGGGGTTTTCTTCTGAATATCTTGCGGCCGAATTTCAGCGCCCGGGAGAGATTCATACGATCGACAATTTCGCCGAATCCGTATTTTATAAAAACGCGGGCGATCGTTCTGTAACGCCTGATATTTTTTATGGTCAGATCGGGTCTCGGGATCCCCATGATATTCGACTCCCGTAAAACGCTTCACACGGCGATATTAATTTGCCCGCGCTTAAGTTCAATATTATTACTTGCTCAACTTTTTTTCCAACTCGTCGATTCGAGCCGCGAGTTCGCCGGTTCGCTTTTCCATAACCTTTAATTGACCAGAGACTTTCGACGTGCATTTTTCGGCGCATTTAGCGAAAATATCCTCCACCCTCTCCTTGATCTTATCCGCGCCGTCCGCCGATTTCTCCATGAAGTTTTTCACGGCCACCGCCTTTTCGTCCTCGGTCATCTCTCCCCGTTTAACCATCTCGTCGAATAGCTCCTCGATCTTTTCCTTTGTAACATCAAAAACGCCTAACGACGCCAGGGCTAGCTTTTTAAATATATCCATGGTATTCCTCCCGCATAAAAAAACATTACCTTCACAAAATATCTTCCCGCTGTTAACACCGCCATCATATTAGCGATCTTATCACGATATTTTACTTACCAGCCTCCGGAAACGCCTCCGCCGCCGCCTCCACCGCCGCCGAAACCTCCGAAGCCGCCGCCGCCAAAGCTGCCACCGCCGAAACCGCCGCCTGAACGACGGTGTCCGCCGAGACTGCTCAAGAGTAGAAGCCCTAACAGGCCGGAACCTCTTCCCCTGCGAAAAAAGGTGAGAGAAATAAGCAGAAAAAATATCAGCGAGGCGATACTTCCGCCTTTACGCTTCGCCCTCGGCGGGGGCGAGATATTCAAATCGGCTCCTAAAATATTTCCTATCCTGATAACGGCCGCGAGAATCCCACCGCCGAAATCACCGGTCCGAAAACGGGGCACAAGCTCCTCCCGCGCGATCTGGCCGAGTAAACCATCGGGTAAATCCCCCTCGAGGCCATAACCGGCTTCGAATCTGTAACGCTTATAGTCGGTAGCTCTATCGACAACGACAAGGAAGATCAATCCATCGTCTTTTTCTTTGCTTCCTACCCCCCATCCTTCGAGATAAGCAAGCCCCATCTCATCAATAGATCCGAATTCGTCCAACGAGTTCCTGGTGACGATAGCGATTTCGGCCCCTGTGCTCATATTTATCGACATAATTACTTTATTCAGATTCGTAACGTTGTTCTTATCGATTAATCCGGCGTAATCCGAAACCCACCCTAAAGGACGCGGCAATCCGGCCCATGCCGCCGAAGAGACAATACCGATCAGAAAAATCGTGAGAACAGATCGCTTCATAAGTTTATTATATCCGAATATTTACAATCAGGCAAACAAAAACCGCGGGGTAATCCGCGGTTTGAGGGTTTTATCCTATAATCGTTATTTGGCTACCGAAATCAGAACCATCTTCACCATCTGCAATAACCGCTCGCATGAAAAGGGTTTTTTAATGAAAAGATCGCCGCCCGATTGAAAACTTTTTCCGTCATCATCGTTGGCGTCCTTACCGGTAAGGAAAAGTACCGGTGTTCCGGCGATGGCGGGATCGGCTTTGATAGCCGCGCAGACCTCGTAACCGTCCATGAAAGGCATCATGATATCCAGCAAAATGAGATCGGGCTTATATTTCCCGGCCAGATTCACCGCGCCTGCCGATGAATTTTCTATTTTAACCTCATATCCAGCGTTATTTAAAAAGGCGCTGATGATATCGGTTATCTCGGGCTCATCGTCGATCACCAGAATCCTATGTTTGTTCTTAGCCATCATTCCCCATCCGATAAAATTCGGGTCGTCTATCTTTCCAGAGATTGTTTTTAATATTGATCTCCTTATCTTCACTATCTCTGAAATTAATATCGGCAACGCCTGTCTCTTCTTTATCAACAGACGCTCTCTTGATAATATCACCTTTATTTGAAACAATCTGGCTCGTTCCGGTGAACAAATGATTGAATTCGCCACGTTTTTCAATGCCTGTTCTGTTGGCGGTTATGGCGAAAACATGGTTCTCCAGGCACCTGGTAATCATGGAATCAGGGCAAAACGACATGACCAGATTCACAGGATGGCAAATCAAATGTGCCCCCATAAGCGCCAGGCTCCTGGCAACCTCGGGGAAAAACCAGTCGAAACAGATCATCATGCCGATTTTACATCCGCGAAAGTTTATAATTTCCAACTGCTTATCTCCCGGCGTGAACCATTCCTTCTCATAATAATAAAGATGTAATTTACGATATACATTTACCTTTCCGTCGGGGCGAACAAAGGCGGAGGAATTGAAATATATCCCGTTCGCTTTCTCGGGAAACCCGTAAATTATCCCCTTTTTGAATTTCGCGGCGAGATCTCTCATTCGTTTCAATGTGGAACCGTCCTCTACCGATTCGGCCATTGAAACGACCTCATCCTTTGAGACAAAGGTATAGCCGGAAAAACACAACTCGGGTAAAACAACCAGTTCGGCGTCGATTTCGGAAATCATTTTCGACACCCTCTCTATATTCGCCTCCACCCTGCCGAACTCCGGTTTAAACTGTATATATCCTATTTTCATACCAACGAGGGTAATGGAATAACCATGGCAGGTCAAGATTAAAATAGTTGAAAATACCGTACTATTTGTTAACTTGCGGTTAATGGGAAAGACGAATCTAAAGGAGATGAACCGCGGGGAACTGGCTAAATTCGTCGTGGAAAACGGCCTGGAATCGTTTAAGGCAAATCAGATTTTCAAATGGATTTACCGGGAAAACGAAACCGATTTCGGTTCGATGACCGATATCTCGAAAAGACATCGCTTGCTTTTGGATAGTATCGCCGTAATCGAGAATATAAACTTAAACGCTCTTCGGGAATCATCGGACGGCAGTACCAAGTTCCTGTTTCGTCTTTACGACGGCTACCTTATCGAGTCGGTGCTTATCCCGGAGAAACGCCGCCTGACCCTCTGCGTCTCGAGCCAGGCCGGATGCGCCCTGGGATGCCGATTTTGCGCCACAGGATCCATGGGATTCATGCGAAATTTGTCCTCCGGCGAAATTGTCGACCAGTTTCTTCACGCTCAAAAATACGCCCCGGAGAGAATCTCCAATATCGTGTTTATGGGGATGGGAGAACCGACTCTGAATTTAAGAAGCGTTTTAAAAGCCTGCGATATAATCTCCGACGAATTCGGCCCGTCGCTTTCGAAAAAGCGGATAACGATATCGACCGCCGGGGTGGTTCACGCTCTCAAACGGTTCGTGTCGAAAGCCGGCAAGCTCAGCCTGGCTATATCCCTGCACTCGGCCGATCAGGCAGTGCGGGAGAAAATAATGCCGTCGGCGGAGCGAAACGATCTCGTGGAAATAATGAAGGAGGCCAAAAGATATACCGAGCTTTCAGGACGACGGGTAAGTTTCGAGTATCTGCTTCTGGGGGGGGTCAACGATTCTTTAGCCGACGCAAAAAAGCTGATTAAGCTGATCCATGGCATTCCCTGCAAGATAAACCTGATCAGGTATAATCCGAACGACGGTTTGCCGTTTAAGAAACCGTTAGAGAGCGATGTACAAAAATTCAAGGAATTCCTGCATCCGAGAACGTACGCGGTTATGATTCGGGAAAGCCGGGGATTGGATATAAACGGCGCCTGCGGCCAGCTTGCCGCCGTGGAAAAAGATTAACTCCCGCCGGGTGATTTTTCCCCGCTTCCCGACGATTTTGTATCTTTGGATGACGAGGATTTTACTTTGGCTTGCGGCGGTTTATCCCTGCTGGCGTCTTTTTTATAAGACTCCGAGCGATAATCGGTTATGTAAAATCCGGAGCCTTTGAAAAGGAGGCCGGCCCCGCCGGAAATCAACCTCTTGACCTTTCCCCCGCAATGGACACACTCAGTCAGGCTCGGATCGGTAATCCGTTGGAATTGCTCGAATTGCTTTTCGCAGATGAAACATCTGTATTCGTAAGTAGGCATATTAACTCTCTTCTGAAATTGAAACGAAAGATTCTCGTAAATGGTTCTCCAAAGACTCTATATTCTCAAAAATCTTTTCCGAGCAAAACCGCACGATCCAGTTGTCCTTCATGGCCGTGATGGTCCAAACGGGTATTCCCCGCTTGCAGCATTCCCACATCTCCACCGCTGTCCCCAGAGAGGCGGCAGGAAGATAAGCGATCATCAGATCGCACTCCTTGATCCGTTCCATCGACGAATCGAATACCGACTTCCCCTTCTCGATATCGTAATGCACCGAGTTTTCGTGGCCGTCGTAAGGATTGTAGATCTCCGTCTCCGGCAAAATCGCCTTGAATATCATTTCGATCCGTTCCCTGTAATCCTGGGAGTGAATCGACTTATCCCGCGCCGAACCCTGGATTATTCCCGCTAAAAAGACTTTTTTCATATTCAAATTGCTTTAACCCCTTCACCCCTTTGTCCGGTTCCCCTCGGAAAACTTAAAATATAACAAAATTATGTTCTTATGGCAATTATAATACTCTAAATGCCGGCCGCGATAAGGTATGCCCAGTTAACCGCGATCAGGGCCATTACCGTGAATCTTACTCTTTTCTTCTCCCGCGGCGTTAATTCCAGGATGATTTTTCGTTTATAAACAAACCCGGCCAGGTGCAGGATCGAAAAGGCGATAAGACCGATAATAAAACTCACAAGCAAGGGGTTGGATAGAAACGACGATATTAAATCGAAAGCGGAAAGCGACTCCAAAGACCGGGTAGCGCCGCATGTCAGGCATGGAAACCCGGTGATCTCATGGAACAGGCATTCGGGCATTAGGCTGAGAACGTCTCGGTATAATCCGGCGGTGATAAGGAATAATAACACCATCGCCCCCCAAATCATATGAACGGATGAGCCGGGGTCGTATTTATCAAAACGGATTCGCAAAGTAATTACCCCTGCAATTCAGGAAATCGCTATTACGATCTACACGTAGAAACGTAATCAATCGTAATAATATCCTCCCTGGCTAAATTGTTCGATAAATCCGAATAGGGCCGCTCCAAAAATCAAGCTTAGAGCAATCACGACACAGCAACATAGGATTAACGGCAGAAATACGGTCAGCGCCGCTTTTCCGCCGGTGGTTTTTTGCATATGTTTCAGGCCGAATATGAAAAGAACTATGGTCCATATTATCCCGATAATGCCGCCGCACATCGGTATGGCATAGAACAAAATCGGGCCATGGGCGTAAGCGATTGCCCTGAAAGTAGCCTCGAAATCCCGCTTTGTCCAACCGAAAACTAACATGATCAGATGGTAAATACCCGATACCACGAACAAGCTCGTTAATATTAAGACAGGCGCGAGAAAAACAATGTACATGAAGGAAAAGCCGGTTTGAAATCCTGTCGCCCACATAAAGTCTTCATAGGGAGCGAAATCGGACATCAAGTTGAGCATCATTCCGGAGAATAGAAGGCTCCAGACCTGTTCGATAGCTATACCGACCCAGGAGACTATCAGCGCGTAAAGGAGCGGGCTTCCGATGCCTCCCTTATAGGGCAAACGCGAGAAAAATGAATCGGGGCTGAAAACCGAGTCTTTCCAGGTTTCCCACAGCCCCTGGAAAAAACCGATATTTTCCTTATCCTCCCAAGCCACATATTTCCGCTCTGCCTGCTCTTCCGCTCGAGAGGATGTCTCCATGGGCGGCGGTGGAGGAGCTTGTGATTCATCCGGTTTCTGTTCGCGGAACGGCTTACCGCAGTTACCGCAAAACGCCGCGCCATCCTGACGGGGGTGTCCGCAATTGGGGCATTTATCCTGGAATTCCATACCGGCGCTCCTTTCGCTTTATCGTTTAGAAAAATCGCCTTCTAACTTTCGCCTTTATTTTACTATACGAATCAAAAACAACGCAAGTCGCGTTTTCACTTTTTTTGGGAATCTATGGAATAACGATAATACTAAATTATAAGTTCTCAAGCATATAATTATAAGCGGGTCGATTCTATTTTTTCAGATTAATCTTCTTTATGCGACAAAAACGAATGAATAAACGGGTCTATTGCCCCGTCCATGACTGCTGTAGTATTCGAGGTTTCGTGGTTGGTTCTATGATCCTTTACCATATTATAGGGATGAAAAACGTAGGACCTGATTTGCGAACCCCACTCGATCTTCTTTTTCGACGCCGACATTACTTCCATTTTCGCCCGCTCCTCCTCCAAGGCTCTTTGATACAACCGCGCTTTGAGCACCTTAAGCGCGGACTCGCGGTTTTTGCCCTGAGAACGTTCGCTCTGGCATTGCACCACTATGCCTGTCGGCTGATGAGTGATCCTTACCGCCGACGACGTCTTGTTGACATGTTGGCCACCGGCGCCCGACGCTCTATATGTATCGATTTTGAGATCGTCGGGGTTGATCTCGATATTGATCTCCTCGTTGGTTTCCGGGTAAACGAATACGGAGGCAAAAGATGTATGACGTCGACTGTTGGCGTCGAATGGCGAGATCCTGACCAGCCTGTGAACGCCCGATTCCGAACGCAGGAAACCATAGGCGTACTCCCCTTTTATCTCGATGGTTACCGATTTTATCCCGGCCTCGTCGCCCGATTGATAATCCATCATTTCGGTGCGCAGACCATGATTTTCCGCCCAGCGAAGGTACATGCGCATAAGCATCGCTGCCCAATCCTGCGACTCGGTGCCTCCCGCTCCGGGATGGATCGAGAGGATAGCGTCGAAAGAATCTTCTTCGTTGGAAAGGAAGCTCCGAAGCTCGAATTCCTCGAGCCTGATTATGATAGTTTCGGCCTGCGAATTTATCTCGTCCATAAGAGAATCGTCCCCCAGGGCCAGAATTTCCCCGGTATCGTCGATCTCTTTTTTCAACGATTCCCAATCGCTTATAGTTTTTTTTAGCTGATTTAAGTTCTTTAACGCGGCCCTGGCCCGGTTATTATCGTTCCAGAAATCATCGGCCTGGCTTTCCCGTTCGAGCTTTTCGACATCCGAGCGAAGTTTCTCCACATCAAAGGTACCCCCGTAGTTTTTCCACCCGGGCTTTTAGATCGTCTATGTCTATAGTTTTTTCCATAATTTATTTTTTCCTGGCGATTTTGAAATAGTTTTTCTTGCCTATTTTGAGAACTATATCCTCGGAATCCGAGATATTGTGATCCTTATCGGTAATCGCTTCTCCGTTGATTTTTACACCGCCCTGTTTTATCATCCTGATAGCCGCGCTGTTGGAATCGACTACGCCTGATTCCTTAATTACTTTTGGCAGCCACGCTTTCCCCTGCTCGTCGTATTCCACCGGAAGCTCGGGTATTTCGTCGGGAACTTCCCTTTTCGAAAACTGCTTTTCGAAATTCGCCCTGGCCAGGTCGGCGTCATCAGAACTATGATAGCTCTCGACAAGTTTCCAGGCCAGCTTCTTTTTCAACCCCATGGGATTGACATCGCCGGAATCGAGTTGCTTCTTGATCTCAATTAACTCATCGTTACCGATATCCGTGGCTAGTTGGTAATAATCATAAATCAGCGTATCGGGGATGGACATCGTCTTGCCGAAAATCTGATTCGGGGGATCCTCGATCCCGATATAATTGCCAATTGATTTCGACATCTTTTCGACGCCATCGGTGCCGACCAGCAACGGCATAGTGATAACAACCTGGGGTTTCTGGCCGTATTCTCTCTGCAGGTCGCGTCCCACGAGAAGGTTGAATTTCTGATCGGTACCCCCCAGTTCCACGTCGGCTTTTAAAGCGACGGAATCATATCCCTGAACGAGAGGATACATAAATTCCAGCATGCTTATGGGGCGGCCCTCGGAATACCGCTTCGAGAAATCGTCGCGTTCGAGTATCCTGGCTACCGTATAATGCGACGTTAGCTTTAGAACCTCGTCGAATTTCATCGGCGAACACCATCGCGAATTAAAATCGATCACGGTCTTCTCTTTATCGAGTACTTTGAAAATCTGTTTTTTGTAAGTAGCCGCGTTTTCGTTAACTTCCTCGCGCGTCAGCACTTTACGGATGCTCGATCGGCCCGACGGATCGCCGATCATTCCGGTAAAATCGCCTATTAAAAAGACCACGGTATGCCCGAGATCCTGGAATGTCTTAAGTTTATTGATCGAGACCATATGTCCTATATGGATATCAGGGGCGGTGGGATCGAATCCCTGCTTTATTATAAGCGGTTTTTGATATTTATATGAATCTCCAAGCTTCTCCAAAAGCTCCTCTTCCCGAATAATCTCCACGGTTCCCCGCTTAATAAATTCGAGTTGTTTTTCAGGCTTTACGGTAATCATCTGGAACCCTTTCCTTTCTGGGGCATAAAATTAACTCAGACTTTGGCTTATTGCAAGGGAATATTGGCGATTTAGCTTGACAGACCGTCAAGCGAAGATTAAAAAGGGATTATGTCGATACGAGATAAATTTCAAATCAAAGGCCCGATCGGGTACCTGTTTATCGGTCTGACGCTGATAGTCTTTACTATTCTGGTGGGGATCGGCACGGTCATGGCTCTCCAGAGCGATTTACCGTCGCCCGCGCAATTGAATAACATCCAGCCGCGGTTAATCACCCGGGTTTACGACAGAAACGGCGAGGTTTTAAAAGAGTTTTATACCGAACGGCGGATACTAATCCCGTATAACCAGATCCCTCCGTATCTCGTCGATTGCCTTCTGGCTACCGAGGACAGGAAGTTTTACGATCACTGGGGAGTCGATACCCGGCGAATCGTCGGGGCGGCGGTGCATAATATCATGAAGTTCGATCTCACCGCCGAGGGAGCGTCCACCATAACCCAGCAGTTATCCCGATCGCTGTTTCTCACTCCTGAAAAAACGATTATCAGAAAAATCAAAGAAGCGTTAACCGCGGTGAGAATAGAACGCACCTATTCGAAAAACGAAATCCTGCAAATGTATCTCAATAACTGCTATTTCGGACCCGGAGCTTATGGCATACAGGCGGCCGCGCAGGTGTTTTTCTCAAAAAACGCCGAAGAGCTTACATTGCAGGAGTCCGCTATTCTGATCGGCCTTCTCAAGGCGCCCAATAGATACTCCCCCATAGAACATCCCGTCCGGGCCTTGAAGAGACGTAATATAGTATTCAGCTCTCTTTTCCATTACGGCAGGCTTTCAAGAGATATGGCCGATAGCCTGATACAATTTCCATTCGAGATCGATCCTCATATGGAAAGCGTGGGTGAAGCTCCCTATTTCACCGAACTGGTTCGGCAACATATATTAAAGGAGTACGGCGAGGACGCCCTTTACGCTCATGGCCTTTCCATATATACGACAATCGATCTGGGGATGCAAAGAATCGCCGAAGAGGCGTTATACGCCGAGATCGATAATCGTCAGGTTGATATCAATGAATATTATCCGCTCGACGACGAGACTTATACAATGGTCGTCCCTGATACTCTCGGCGGTACCGACAGCATTCGCGTGCATAAGCGGATACAGGGCATGCTCATGGCCATAGATAACGAAACAGGCGGAGTGCTGGCTTTTATCGGCGGACGTGATTTTGCCGAAAGCAAATGGAATCGTGTGGTGCAGGCGTTCCGGCAACCCGGCTCATCGTTCAAACCGTTTGTCTATACAACAGCAATCGATAACGGTTTCAAGCCGACCGACCTGTTTTTGGATTCGCCGCTCGTATTGATGTCCGGCGGCGAGGAATGGCGGCCGTCGAATTTCGATCATACTTTCAAAGGCGAAATGACCCTGCGCAACGGACTGCGGGCGTCGAGGAACCTGATATCTATAAAAGTGATGATGGACCCGCTTGTCACTCCGCGTCAGGTAGTGGAATACGCTCGTCGTATGGGAATAACCACGCGCCTGAACCCGGTGCCGGCGCTGGCCATAGGCTCGGCCGACGTTTACATGTGGGAGATGGTGCCCGCCTTCTCGATATTCCCCAATGGCGGAATTTTGAAAAAACCATTTTATATAACAAAAATCGTGGATCGTAACGGTTACGTAAAATACGAAAAAACCAAAGCCGATCAGGAGGAGGTTCTCTCCGAGCAGACCGCTTATATAATGACCAACCTCCTGGAGACTGTCGTAAATCACGGCACCGGTGTCGGGGCCAGATTAAGAGGGTTCAAACGTCCCGCGGGCGGCAAGACCGGCACAACCAACGATTTCACAGACAACTGGTTTATCGGATTCATACCACAAATTACCTGCGGCGTCTGGATCGGTTTCGACGATAAAATCAAGATCGGTACGACACGGGGCGAGGTCGGGGCCTCGACCGCCCTGCCGGTCTGGACACAGTTCATGAAAGCGGTTACCGATAGCATACCGGCCAGAGAATTCCCGATGCCTCCGGGGATTTACACCACGACAATTTGCCTCGATTCCGGCGAACTGGCCAGGGTCGAGTGCGCCCGCACCGTGACCGATATATTCACCGACGAGACCCTGCCCAAAAGCGAATGCCGCCTCGATCATAAAGCGTCGGATACCGTAAAAGAGAACGAAAAACGGTTCCGCATAGACGAGAAGAAAAAAGGCAATAAGACGCGGTTTTAGGGCGATTATTACATTGACACCTAACTACACAATTTCTATATTTTAAACATTAAAACGACCCTCCCCCCGGGTGGTTTGAGCGAAGCAGGAAGAGATAAACGCATTTAGAAATGACGAGAAGGAGAGCCGAGGCTAAAATACGAGATCAAGATAGAAGAAGAGGGGTATGTGAAGCAGGAGATAAAACATAGATAAAAATACAAAAATAGATGAAGGCCATAGATTTAGCAAAATGTTTGCTTCAAGTTATACTCGCTGGATTACTGACGGATTAATTATCTCTGGCCTATCAGCATACGTTTATGCGCTGGCATATTATTATGAACGTGGTATTTTTGAGTATTTCAAAATACCAGTAGGTTTTGTAACTGTTAACCTCTCAAGTTTCGCTACAGTAGCAGTCGGTGTTTTCTTTGCAATAGTATTAATATTTACTCTCTTAATTCAATTCAAAAGATGCTTATCATCATTTCTCGATGACGAAAAACGCCGAAGGGAAGAAATAGAAACGGTAATTAGTAGTCTTGTAATGGCGCTGAGCATAGTAATTGGTTTTATGATAATATTTAAGATAATCGGCCCTATTTTAGTTTTGATTGGTCTTTATCTTTTCTCATGTTTTATTGAGTATATATTAGCTCTCGAAAAGCGAACACCAACTGCTCATCATGCGCTTTTTCAATTTATACGAATTGTAATCTACACTTCGATGATGATAACTGGTTTAGATGTTTCTGGGGAAATGGGAAATTATTCTGCTCGATCAAGAGTCAATTTTACAGTTCTTCATTCTTCTCCTGAATTGGCTGTCTTAGGGAAATATGGTGAATATTTATTTTGTTCGGAATTCGATAAAAACACTCACCAGTTTTCATCTAAAATAAAATTAATTCCGCTAAGCGAAATTAAGGAATTTGATCTACATGTAGAGGAAATTGGGCCTTTAAGCCCTATGCCTGATTCAATTGTTTCTTCACCAATAAAAAGCGGTGAAATAGAAAAAAAGCCTGAAAGCGGTTTGCAAAATGATGCACAATTGAGCGGGAAAAGCTAAAGAATTATGAAACAAATGACGATAAAAAAATGCAGAATAATCAGGAGAATAAGTAACTTTAGCGTTGACAAAATAAGAAGCAGATTCTACATTATAAACATCATCCCCCCAAGGCTTGAGTCTTGGACGAATGGGACCCGGGCAGCCTGAGCTCCCGGGTTATTTTTTTAGGAGAATCTATGGCGGAAGACAGGGTCGATAAGGCTAAAACGGAAAGAGTGGTCTTTCTAATTGATGGATTTAATATCTTCCATTCACTTGATGAGGATCAGGCCCGGCACAAATATAAGTGGCTTGACTTAAAGACGCTTTGCAGTCTATTTGTTAAAAAAAATATGATTATCGAAGATGTGTATTACTTTACCGCTCTGGCCACATGGGATCCGGGTAAGGAAATTCGCCATAAGCTTTACATAAAGGCGCTCAGGCATTCCGGTGTAAACCCGATTTACGGAAAATTCAAAAGAAAAGACCGTAAGTGCCGGATATGCAAAAGGATCTACAAGAGCCATGAAGAAAAATTAACTGATGTCAATATAGCCATTTATCTGTTGAAATTAGCTCTTCTCGATAAATACGATAGCGCGATTATCGTTTCCGGAGATACTGATCTGATTCCCGGCATCGAAGCCGTTCAAGAATTGTATCCCGCCAAAAAAATAGGAATCATCTTTCCGATTGGGAGATCGGCAAATGACTTAAAAAACTTATCCGACTTGACTCCTATGAAAATCAAAATAAAGCACTTAAAGGCAAGTCAATTTCCAGAAACCGTTATGGACTCTGAAGGCAACGGCTTAAAGAAACCCATCGAATGGCAATAAACGTGAATACACATCTACTACCGTAAACTAAAACGGGGTATTTACTCATGGCAACGACCTGTCACAACGTTAAATCCCCTTCACAATCCCCACCCCCGCCGAGGTCCCGATCCGGTTGGCGCCCGCCTTTAACATCCTCATAGCCGTCTCATAATCACGAATTCCCCCCGCGGCTTTGACTCCGATATCGTCACCCACGGTTCGGCGCATCAGCGCGACATCTTCCGCGGCCGCCCCCGACGGCCAGAAACCGGTGGATGTTTTCACGAAATCGGCCCCCGCCTTGACCGCCAGACGGCAGGCGGTGATTTTCTCATCGTCGGTCAGGTAGCACGTCTCTATTATCACCTTGGTCAAAACATCGGGCGATGTCGCCTTGACAACCGCGGCGATATCGTCTTCCAACAAAGCGAGGTCGTTATCCTTAAGCGCGCCGATATTTATGACCATATCGATTTCGTTCGCCCCGAGCGATTCAGCCTCTTTCGCCTCCGCCGCTTTAATAGAGGTTAGCGATGATCCGAGAGGAAACCCGGCCACCGAGCATATTTTAATATTCGATCCTTTCAGGATATCCCGGCATAATCGGATATGCCCGGTATTCACGCAGACCGAATAGAAGCCATATTCCAACGCCTCCTCGCACAGGGTCTCGATCATAGTTCGAGTGGCGTCGGGTTTCAGGCAGGTATGATCTATAAGCCGGGCGATTATTAGAGGATCGTTCATGATATGTATATTAGGCGATATTGAAACGGGATTACAAGCGTTAAGAGCATCAGGATGTCGCTTCGCTCCATCCTGACGCATCGGAAAAACGCACTTTCCCCGTCATCGTGAGGAGTCCCATTGTTTTGGGACGACGTAACGATCTTAAGGGAGTGGCTCGCATAAAGATCCTCACGTCCCGATCTAAAGATCGGGACTCAGGATGACGGGGATTTTTAGATGCGATCAACTTGTTCGGTCGGGTCGTATTCCCGATCCTGAATCGGGACGTGACCCGACCGTTTCCTTACCAAACCAAAAAAAAGGGAGCCTTCAAAGGCTCCCCCAAAAACGCTATCCCGCGTCGAAACCGTATTTAATCCTCTTTTTCTTTTCTAATCTCGATCTCGATATTCCGCCTGCCGTCTTTCTCGGTTTTCACGGTTATCTCGGGGTTGTCGATTCCCTGTTCGGCCAGTTTCCTTTTGACTTCCTCTTTAATCTGCTCGTCGGTTTTGCCCTCGGTATCGATCGAGACCTCGTGGCTGGCCTGGAACGATATATCGTCGCCGGACACAGCGATTTTGATTTCTCGCCTGGCCACTTTCGTCTCGCTGGAATCTGTTATGCCCACGGCAATCTGACGCATCCCGTCGGCTTTGGTTTCCACAGTCACCCGGGCGTCTTCAAATCCTTGCGCTTTTAATTTATTTTCGATTTCGATTTTTATTTCGGCGTCGGTCTTACCCTTGCCGTCGACCTCGATCCTGTTCAGTTTATCTCTTACCTGGGCATAGAGGCTTGCCGAAGTTCTGAGTATTACCGGTGTGATTTCCGGAGTTCCATCGTAGCCTGTAACGGCGTTAAACGCCGCCGCCGCTTCTCGGGCGCTTTGCTTGCTGGGGAGATTGCCGATCTTACAATCGACATAGGAAACGTCGCGAATAATCTCCACCGACGCCTGTTCCAATCCCAGCGACGCCAGCACCCGTGATAATAGCTCCTCCGGCGCGTCGTACGCGGGGTCTATCCCCTCGAACGCCACCGTGTAACCGACCGTTTGATTGTATGAAAACGGCACTAATATCATAAACACAAAGGCGCAGACGGCCGCAAGCAAGCTCAAGCTTATTTTCGGGTGATTTCCTATTTGATGTTTTACGTGTGACATTAACGATATCCCCTTTCTTTCCGTTTCGATTCTGTTTTCAATTCTTTCGCGCATTTCCGAAAACGGGGTAGCGGTCGGCGAGGGTCGCTTACGCGTTTCGGCGAGTATATTATCCAACCGTTTAACCGCGACCGCGTATTCCGCACATTTGACGCACGATTGAAGATGTTCCGAAAGATCACAGTCGATAGCGGAATCTTCGTTTAATCGACGTTTGGCTTCCCGGCAACGCATATCCTACCCCCTTCCTCTAATTTTCCGGAATTCTCCCGCGAAAGATAACGTGAAATTTCCTCTCTCATCTTTTTTCTGCTCCGGGAGAGTTTCGATTTTATCGTCCCCTCTGGTTTGCCGAAGATCTCGGATAGTTCACCGATACTCCAGCCCTCGATTTCGAACAAAACGATCAATGCCCTCTCTGCCGGTGTCAATATTCTGAAGGCCCTCTCCAGCCAGCGGCGAGCGTTGTAAGAATCCGATGGATTGTAAATCAGACTCTCGGCCGCGCCGGAATCCTCCAGTTTCAGACGGCGCCGCCAGGGACTTCGAATTTGGCTTTTGAATTTGTTGATAATGATCCGATACAACCACGGGCGAAATGAATCGGTATCCCGCAATGTTCCGAACTTCCGTATCGCCTTAAGTAGGGAATCCTGATAAAGGTCGTCGCCGTCATGCCTGTTGCCGGCTAATTTCCGGCAAAAAGCCTCGGCTTTCGGATGCTCGGGCTCGAGCGATTTCCAGAAGAGATCTCTTTCCATATTCCTCATAATTAAGACGCTTTAAAGGGGGTGAAGGTTGCTTTAAAAACAACAATAATGGTGAAAGCGGTCACCGATCAACTCATAAAAAAAGTTATAAGATAAAGAGCGGTTTTTTTCACCCGGCTATCTAGCTATGTCGGCAAAAAATAGATTTACCAGGTCATATGAGGAAATGGTCAATTAGTGAGAGTTAATAATCGCCTTTTTTTAAAGCAGAAGGCGGTTAATACTCTCAAAAATTCAATTTAAGCTAAATCTATAATATCCGGCGCGATTTAAAATTCCTGGCCTGACGCAACAGCCAGGCGGTGAATCTGCCTGTTGGAAATCCATCGGAAAATGTTTTGTTGTTAACCCACGAGGACTAAAATTACTTCATAGCCGCCGATGGATTCGTTAGAGAACTATTTATCAACCTCCCTATCTTAATTCTCGTACGGGCAAATATGGTCGATCCACAACTCCTGCCCCCCGATAACAAACTCGTTTATCGTGCCGATCAACTCAAGATATCCTTTATCGTGGCCGAACCCGTTTACCACGGTTGCTGTAATCCCGGTTATACCGGCGGCTGTAATCGCGGCGCTTGTGTTGGCGAAGTTATCGTAGTTAACTAAAACGCCATTGAGTTCCAGGTTGATATTCCCGCCAGATTCCCCGAAGAAAAGGATAAGCCCTTTTATCGATCCGAAATCGACTTTCACGCTGATATTATCCAATCTCAAATCCTGGCCAAGGTGTCCGGCACGCGATTGGTTTTCAATCACAGACTCACCCGACGTAGCTGGAGCATTATTGCCCCAATAAAAATCCACAAATTCAAGTTGTGCCCCCCCCTCGCTGAATGACTCCCCGAGATGATATACTGTCGATAAGGCCTGTTGCTCAAAATTGACACAATCAGTTTGCGGAAGTTGAACTTCCCTTTCATTGTTATGTTCGTTACTTTCCTTAACCCCGCCCTTTGGGTCAGCTATAATCAAAACCTTGTACATCCTTCCCAGATGAAAATTGTCGGCGTGCGCCAGGGGGCCAAAATCAGCATCAAAAAATATCGAATTCCCCTTGGCTAACCCCTGCGCTCCCTCGCGTACCTGCGGAATGTGGTTCGAAGACTTAGGCTCTTCGATTCCGTTGAAATAGACCAGAAACGGCCCGGCGTCTTTATTACCGATATTGGCGATTTCGGCTTTGACCAGTTTATTATTAGAATCCCAGACTACTTCGGCGTCTTTCACAACCAGGTCGGGACTACAGCCCTCAAAAAACAACATGAGAACCGCCACGAGGGTTAATAATTTAATTCCTTTCATGTTCTCCTCCCTTGGGTAAATACCCGTCATTTGCTAATCTCGCCCTTAGTAAGTCGTTCAAGATCAAGATGTCTGTGCTTGATGTCGAAATTGTTGATTGCTATTAAGTTCTCCAAAATCATGGCATTTTAGCTTTCCCCCTTTTTCAGGTCTCTTTACCGCGCAGGCAATTATTTGGGGACCGCATAATATATTTATAATAAAGTTGTTTTGTTCGCTAACAATAGAACCCCCTTTGTTTTATGATTTCTCTATCTTAATAAATACGCCAAATACCAATGGTCTCCCCAAAAACGATATTTACTACTGACTACCTAATTAGAATTTATAATTCTTCGAAGTTTAAAGCGCAAGCACTTTTCTTATTAAATTATACACATTTCCGATAAACAATAGATGAAGTTGTCTGTCAAATTATAAAATTGTTAAACAATTCAATCATTATTTGATATTTAATCTAATTATTAATTAATAGACCGATCACAATCGCCTGACAACAGGATGAGGGTACTTAAGAGGATAAAGGCCTTACCGAACCCCTATAACTTTTCTCCTGATAATAACTGAAATAGTCGCTACAGATAATAGTAATAATCCTAACAGGATCATCCCCCACTCCGACAGGGTCGGAATATCCGCTGGCGATGTAAGCGTAATAGCTATATCGTCGATAAAGATACCGTCATTTTGCACCGAACCGTTAGTCACGAGACGGAGCCGGAGCCTTACGTCCTGCTGACCGGCATAGTCGTTCAGCGACACGGCATACGCCGTGAAATTCGGGAAAGAACCGCTGATCGATTGCGGGAACTGGATCCATGTCGAGCCTCCGTCGGTAGAAACTTCAACGTAGAGAAAATCGCTTCCGTTCTGCAATTCTCCCCTGTAATTGAATGATAGACCTGCCTGAGAAACACCCGCCAGATTCAGGCTGAAGGCCGATTGCAGCCAGCTATCGGTATTCGCCCGGTAAGAAGTCGTGGGCGAATCGGTAATTGAGAGATCTCCGGAATTGGCGTATTTCGCGCTTATTCCCCAGAAATTATTCGTACCGCCCGATTTCCAGAGCTGAGGACCGTCCTCGAAGGAATCGTTAATAGAGTATATATCGAGGCTTATTTTTATAGGATGATCTTCGCCTCCGATAGGATGGAACGCGTAATTACCGTCGATATCAACGGCTTTCATATAATACTGGATATAATCGCCTGCCTGTCCCGGAATCAGACCGCTGAAATCCTGGCCGTCGGACGTACTCATTAAAATTTCTGTAAATCCGCCGATCCCGACCCGGTAATAGAGGTAAGCTATATCGATACCGACGCCGCCCGTGATATTAGCGTCAATCGTTATCGATTGATTCGATTCCGAATACAGTTCGGGAGCGTGGTCGAATAATATGTCGCCGTCGGGATTATAATATAAGGCTCGTCCGGCGTCGATGATCCCCCAACCGTAAGCGTTTCCCGGGGTGTCGAACCTGTCGGCGGTCATCATAAGGGCCTCGCGTACCATCATGGGAGTCCAGTTGGGATGCGCCGAGAACAGGACGGCGCATACACCGCCTATTAACGGGGTTGACAGCGATGTTCCGCTGGCCGTGGTATAACCGGAATTGTTATAAGGGCTGACACAAACGGTGCTAACTCCCTGGGCGCAAACTTCGGGCTTTGTGCGGCCGTCCGATGTCGGTCCATAGGAAGAAAATCCGGCAAGTTCACCGTAAGAATTAACCGCCCCGCAGGCGATAACCGAATCTCCATCGGCGGGAGCTATCAATGAACCGCTGGAATTCCCCTCGTTTCCCATAGCCGTGGCGACAGCGATACCGTTATAAGCGGCGAGATCGGCCGCAATGGTGACGATTGTGGTATTACCGTCAAGATCCGCATAAGAATAATCTCCCTCTCCGAAATCGAACCACCTGTACCCCAACGAGGCGGAGATAACCGAGGCTCCGTAGGAATCGGCCCACTCGGCTCCAGCCGCCCAATTATCTTCTTCTATATGTCTCTCGGAGGATAAATCCTCAGTTTTGGAAAGGACGAAACTGGCCATGTAAGCCGGGCCGTAGAGATGCCCGCTCGCTTCGCCGCCGAGGGTCGACCATGTCAGAGTTCCGTGGTTGGGTTGCGAACTTCCATCCTGGCTCGGATCATAGTCGGTATCGTCATCGCCGTTGATAAAATCATATTGAGCGATCAATCGCCCACTGTTTATGATATTTTGAAAAGCGTCGTGCCCCTGACGATATCCGGTATCCATCATGCAAACGATTACATCCTGCCCCTTAAATCCCAATTCGTGTGCCGCGATAGCGTTAATCTGGTCGAGTTGCCCGTATGACGGTCCGTAATCCAGCGATACCAGGCTCATATCCGGCGGTATTGGAGCTATTTCTAGATCGATATTCGATTTCGCGTAAGAAACCGGTTTGATATATCTCACAAAAGTGAATAATTTGATCGTCTCTAATTGAACGGACGTGGCGTTGACGGACACGGCGTTAAACCATTTCAATTTATGACGTAATTCCGCGCCGGTGGATAGAACCTGATCAACATAACTATCCTCGACAGGTAAATCGAGAAAATCGACCAGGTTGTCAGCGCCCCTGACTTTTCGACGCCTTTCGCGGGCGGCGGGGGTTAGAGCGGCGGACACTTCCTCTAAACTCGTCAGGTAATCGGCGTTGTCGAAAATTCCTTTATCGGTGAAGAATATCCAGACGGCAACGGATGAATCATCGGGGATCGCGGATATCATCCTGTCCAGTTTTCGATCAACCACCGGATCCTGCCTGGGCGTGCTTAGCGTATGAGCGTCAGGCCAGACAGCCGGATTCGTAGCCGACGCTATCGAAAAAGAAACGATCAACGCGGCGAGCAACATCGTCGAAGATAAAATTCTCATTTTTTCCTCTTGTTTTTTTATAATTAACCTGTCAATTCCATCGGCAAGAAGCGGCCTGCCTTTTAGCGTTACCAAGACGTATTGTTTTAGAAGATCGTAAATTATCCAAGCGGAGGGCGAGGGACTCGAACCCCCATGGCCTTACGGCCGGCGGTTTTCAAGACCGCTGCCTTACCAATTAGGACTAGCCCTCCGGCTATAATTCCAAAGCGGGCCGGGATTTCTCCCGCGCCCGCTTGAAACATACTCTTAATAAGCCATACGGTCAAGAGTTTTAGAATACCGACCGTGTTTCGGCCTTTTAGCCTATTTCAGGAAAAGCATCTTTCTGGATTCGTTAAAATCGTCCGTTTCCAGCCTGTAGAAATAAATGCCGGTTGCCACGCTCTCCCCGGATCCATTCTTACCGTCCCAGATAACCTCATGATAACCGGCGTCCATTTGCCCATCCAATAGCACGGATACTCTGCGGCCGGTGATATCGTAAACCTCCAGACGAACGTTCGATTGAGACGGCAACCCGAATTTTATAGAGGTCGACGGGTTGGCCGGA
>SDBU01000064.1_pt1 | contig 135236 bp, 129 predicted proteins | sample 2277071 | NCBI WGS metagenome assembly SDBU01 (sample SAMN10397929, study PRJNA504765) | marine sediment metagenome | isolation source: marine sediment core GS08_GC12, 126 cmbsf | place: Arctic Ocean: Gakkel Ridge, Loki's castle | collected 2008
ACCGCTATCGTAATCGCCGAGGTCATGATATGCATATTGGACAGTTCCCGTCGATAACGGCGAGTACTCGTCCATTATCCTACCGGCCAGGTTCCAACCTGAGCCGAAGCCGAACTGATTTATAACCACTCCCCCGCCGTCATCGACATAATCGGCCAGGACGTTACCCATACCCACAGGGTCGCTGAATTGGTTATTCGACCAGACTACGACAACATCATAGTCGGCCAGTTGTTCGAGAGTCGGGGTCCCGGTTCTGGCGTCGAAATAATCGGCTATATCGACATCATCGAACGCCGCGAGTTCAGCGAGGAATTGGGTCGCGTTATCCGCGGCGGCTACCAGAACATTCATATTGGGAAGCATCGGCCTTCCGCCGGGATGACGCCAATCGAGATCGATCCGGAATTCCAGATCCACCGTGGCGTTCAGCTGACGAGGCGGAATAGCGCCGATGGAAACGTCCACGCTATTGGAGTAACCGTCGGATTGCATCCCGTCGGCGTCTTCAGACGCGACCTTATATCTGTAGATACCGTCAACTTCCAGATCTTCGGTGAAAGTTACCTGGGGATGAACTACTGTTCCGGCCAGGACGAAATCCTGGGCGTTGTAGTCTCTTCTGAAGACAAGGTAGTTGGCTATATCGTAATCCGAGACGGGATCCCATGATAGTTCCACGGTATTTCCGATAGAAGATCCCACGAGGTTTTCAGGCGCCGCCGGAGGATGGTTGATAGCCATGCCTGTAGCTTCATTCGACGGTCCGACCTCGACGAATTGCCCCTCGCCAATATCATAAACCGCCGAAGCCTGATAATAGTATAGGACGCCGTTTACGATGGGACCGTAGGGATCATCGCCCCAGTCGTCATAGTTGGTTTCGGTTATCATATCCGTGTTGATCTGTATATCGCGGTCGAAAGGAGCTGTGGCGATATCACGATAGAGATTGTAGCCGACCAAAACCTGGATATCGGAACCGACAGGAGGATATGTACGGGATACGTTCGGATGATATACTGTTCTATCAAACGTCAATCTGGATTCCGAAGCCGTTTCGGGGATCGGCTGGCGGGCCGATGTTCCCATTGAATTTTCGGAATTAATCAGGATCGGAACGTTATCGGAAAGCTCACCGGCGACTTTAGCGTCGTAACCTATCCAGAACAATCTGGCGCCGCCGAATACCTTGGCGCGGATCATATGGTCGCCGTTGTAGATATCCTGCAACCCCCAAACTCCATCTACCCTGGCCCATTTATTAGCGGGATAATCGGTGTTAGCGTCGATACCCAGGCCATCATCACCGCCGCCTTCCAGGTTGTTCATGGCAACCCAGAAATTACCGCTGGAAACCAAGACCTCGTCAACGTCGACCCTGACCCATTCGCCAAGTTCGCCGGTAACGGTGGTCGTGAATACGGGAGTATCTTCCGGCATGCCGGAACCGTTATCGAGGAAGATCGAAACGCCGATAGGATCGGGATTACCGTCCGGCCATGGCCAGTACTGATCGCCTTCGGTCAAGACATGAACCAGAACCGAGTCGATAAAAATAGGATGGCTCTGAGGCACAAACATAGTGGCCATCAAGGCATCGTAAGCGTAGTAATAATATCCGTTCGCCAGAACTCCGTCGTCGTAGGCCATTTCCTGAGATTCGATAGTTCCCGGGGGTAGCCAGCCGATCGGAATATGCCCGTCAAGACCCGACTGGGTCGAGAGATAGGTAGGCGGTCCCTCGGTTCCGGCAAGTTGTACCAAGTGGCTGTCGTCGGAATCGTCGAATATGAAATCGTAAGAACCGTCAACAGGAGCAGTATAGGTCAGGTCAGGTCCTCCGACACCGCCGGAACCATAACTGGCTACAGTTGAGTGCATAACGTGGAATTTGTATGTATATGTGACGCCTTCGAGAAGCGCTGTAGCCGCGCCCCATTTGTTTTCATTGCTATCTATACCCTGTAACAGGTCTAAGGATAAACCGTTATCTCCTTCCACAGAAATAATCCAGTTGTTATCGGAACCGGAAGGATTAACCACAAGCGTGGGCACTGTAGGAGGAACCAAGGTGGGAATATCGAAATCGGCGCCGTCATCCAGACGGGCCGCTTCGCCCCCATAGTCCTCGCTGTAAATAGCCCAGCTATAAGTGTTTCCGGTATCGCGGGCAAGCATCACCTGGCCCGTATAAACACCGTCCTCGTCCCCGTCGGTTACCTCTAATAAATCGCCTGACCAAGAAGCATCGTAGAAACCGTCGTTATCCCAGCTTCCTTTTAAGTAGAAAGACCTGTAGGAAACGTCGGCCGGGTTGGCGAAAGAGGCGCTTAAGGTTACAGTGACTTTGCCCTCGAGAGCGTAATCCGCGTAAAGGGTATCGTTTTCAGTAAGTAACACCGTATCGAAAGCGGGCAGATGATTGGGAGGATAATCCACCCTTATATCCCACGAGGTGTCGGCGGGCATGAATAACGAATAATATCCGGCTCCGTTAGTCGTAGCAGACCAGGGACGATCGACAGCGCTGACTGTAGCGCCCTGAAGCGGATCTCCTGTGGCCAGATCGGTAACATAACCTACCAACGTTCCCCAGCCTTCAAGGTAAGCCAGCGAACGAATAACAGCCTCGTAAGCGTCGACGATGCCCATACCGTAGGCGTTATCTTCGCCCGTATCACCCAGATCGACGGCCGTTTCTAAGAGAATCTGGCCGATCTGATCGGTGGTCAGGTTCGGGTTGGCCTCTCTCATGAGGGCCACCACACCGGCCACGTGCGGGCAGGCCATGGAGGTGCCGCTCCAGCCGCTGCCTTGATAACCGCCGCCAGGAACCGAGCTTCTAACATCCACTCCGGGCGCCGAGACTTCGGGCTTAAACGTGTCTGAATTATCAGGTGTGCAATTCGACGGCCCTCTTGAAGAAAATCCCGCTATCGGATAATTCGGATCGTTGCCGTTTAACGCTCCGACGGCAAAAGTTTTAATATCGGTCGTCGCCCTCGCCGGGGGATTTCCAATTGAATTTGCTGAGGGACCCTCATTACCGGCCGCGAAAACGACGAAAATTCCAGCCGCGTCACATCCGTCGAGAACAGTCCAGAAGGTCTGGTCGCAGGGCGGATATCCATGGCCCGTGGTTAACCGCCATGAATTGGAACAGACATCAGGAACATCCCACACTGTACCAGGGTTGCCATCGGGATCGGTAATCCATTCGAACGCTAAAAGAGCGTCCGCGACCGTTTGAGGAATGCTAACCCTATCTATAACACCAGCCGCCATCCATTCGGCGCCGAAAGCCACGCCGATGGTATCTCCGGAACTCACGCCGAGGCCGCACATGGTGCCCATCGTGTGAGTGCCGTGTGAACCCCAAGCCTGAGGGAATTGGGTATTAGTTACCGGATCGAACCAGGCCCATCCCGGATTGCCGTCATAACGAGAATCATACCCTCTCCAACGAGCGTTGAGGGCCGGATGGCTACCGTCAACACCGGTATCCAGGTTGCAAACTAACCGTCCGGCACCGGTGAATCCCATATCCCAGACCTCGTCGGCTCGGATAGCCCGAAGGCCGTTTTCGACGCCGGCTATCGCGGGGGAATCTTTACCCTTACTTACCGGCTCGATATTCTCGATGGGATAATCGGGGTGAATCGCTTCGACATCATTTCTGGCCACTAGAACATCGAGAGCTTCGATGGTGGCGTTAATCAGAATGACATTACCGACCCAGAGTCCCCGGAATTTCTCGATCATTCCCAGACGGGCAAATTCGTCGAGCTGAGCGAGGATATCCGCCTGGCTGGTTGTTGCCTTGTCCTGCAAGGCCAGAACAACAGTTTCATGCCATTCCCGCCGGTCGGCGTGTCGGGCATACAACTCCTGTTTTAAGGCTTCCAGATCGACCTGATCGGCCATGGTGATGATCGCGCCGATCATTTCACCCTGCTGATAATCAGCCTCGTACAGCTCAAAATCGGAACTGTACTCCCCCGCGTAAGCGGCGGCTGCTAAGATCAGCATAGCGAGACCGACAACAACAGACTTCAGCACTCTCTCCATACCTTTACTCCATTGTTTAAGTGTTAGAGGGAAATGATTTATATGTATACCGAACCTAAAGACACTAACATCTCCTATGAAAATCGCTCTAACAAAAAGCAACCATTAATAGAAACCACAACTTCGACAAATTCGAGTAAACCCCGACTAAGTCCTGAAGCGAAGACCCTATCTCATTTCCTACCAAACGTAAATATGAGATATGCTGACAGCTTTGTCAATCTTTTTTTATCCAAAATGTAAAAAATATTACGGAATAATTACGCTAACTCACACTCTCGCGAATGCCTTTAGACTGTCGCTATAGAATTAATCTCTCGTATTCCGCCCTGGCAAAACGATCGGTCATACCGGCGATATAATCTGCCGCTATTATTTTAATTGAGTTTCCGCCGATTCTGGAAATTATATGTGATGGAAGGCGATCCGGGGATTCCACATAATAATAAAATAAGCCTCTTACCATCCTGCGAGCGTCATCGGCCATGCGCAAGAGTTTTTCGTCTTTGTATAAATTCTTCCCCAAAAACCGCTTAAGCCTCCTGTTTTCCTCGTAAACCGATATTGAAAACCGGATTAAGGTCTTATGGCTCGCCCTGATATCATCGGCGGATATAGGAGCGTCAACGTCAATTGCCCTCTGGGAATTTTCAACAAGATCAGTTGTAAGATAATTAATCAAAAACCTGACCATCAAATGCCTGCGCATTCGGGAATCGGACTCCACCCGTTTTTCGGAATAGTAATCACGCCCTTTTTTCCAGACCGATAGTTCCTCGAGCTTTTCCTCGGTGAGAATTCCCGACGATAATCCATCATCGACATCATGGCAATTATAGGCTATCTCATCGGCGATATTCACTATTTGCGATTCCAGCGACGGTCCGTTGTCGGTATCGAGGTCCGTCGGAATATCGGGCATGGTTTGGTTGGAATGATGTTTTAATATTCCCTCTCGAAGTTCATAGGTAAGATTCAAACCAGGGAAATCCGGGTAACGCCGCTCGATTAAATCCACGACCCTGAGACATTGACGATTATGCTCGAATCCCCCTTTATCTTTCAGGATTTTGTTTAATGCCTCCTCCCCGGAATGGCCAAAAGGCGTATGGCCGAGATCGTGAGCCAGGGCCAGGGCTTCGGTTATATCTTCGTTAAGCCGTAAGGCCCTGGCGATGGAACGAGAGATAATGGCGACCTCGACCGTATGCGTCAGCCGGGTCCTGTAATGGTCGCCCTCGTGATTTACGAACACCTGGGTCTTATATTGAAGCCGTCGGAAGGCGGTGGAATGAACTATGCGGTCGCGGTCTCTCTGGAATTCCGTCCTGTACGGATGTTTTGGCTCGGGATATTTCCTGCCCCTCGATCGCGACGCTTTTAAAGCGTAGGGAGCCAGTGTATCCATTTCGATTTTCTCAAACCGCTCTCGAAGCATTGCTTATCCTCCGTAACCGAAACCTATTACAAGAGTATCGTTTAACCGGCCTAATGAATAGTATGCCCAATCAACAGACATAGATCCATATTTATATACAATTCTGCCGAAAATAAGATCAGGGCCATTCATCATACCGATGGAAAGATCGAAATCCGGAGATAAACTCAAATTCTGACCGAAGAACCAGCGGACACGATTATTCTCGAATTTTCTCAAACTAACCCATAATACGTTTCCGTTGGTAAAATCGTATGAACATACCCCCCACGGCCTCGGATTATTACCGGACGGCAATTCATAATCCTCGCTTATTGTTATCCCTGAAAACCCCGCCGCGACTTTAAACTTCAAGCGATGATATGATATTTTAAGATCCAACTCCAGACGCTTAAAACGATTAAGGCCCGCGAAATTTTCATGATGATAACCGCTGTTTACCGAAACAGCCAAAGAATCGATCGGGCTTACCGCGATACCGATATCATAAATATATCTATTGTAATAACCATCCATTCCGTAAGAATTGAACCGTCCCGATATGCCCCATCGCCCGAATCCCTTTTTGGCGAAAACATCGTTCCAGTGAAGTTGACTTATCCGGTAAGGTCTTGTGTACAAAACCCGCGACTGAAACTTCCCGCCGCATATCGACAGAGGCCCGTCGCTTATAGTATTAACGGTTAAAGGAATATCATAGACCCACAATATGGCATCGTCAAATCCCGAACCGAGAAGGCTCGGCGACATTAGCAGAACGATTGATACAACAAGCCGCTTCATGGGGTTATCACCACGGGAATAAATTTGTGATCGGATCTCTGGCCGGAAAGGGATAGAGCGATAATATAGATTCCCGGTATCAATGTCTGGCCGGAATCGTCAAAACCATCCCAGCTTACGTCAACAACCGATGATCGAGCGTCTTTTAATAACGATCTCCGTTTCGAACCGGAATCGTCGAAAACGTTTATAGACAATTTAGCGCCGGGCGGGACAATTACCGATATATTAAAACTATCGGCTCCGCCGGGCTTTATCGTCTTCGGCTGGATACCCACGGCAAACGTCTCGGCCCCGGAGGGCGGAATATCGGAATTCGCCCGCCCCGGCGTCGAGCCATCGGGATCGAAACAGTTATGCCAGGTTGTATAATCCAGGGATAAATCGCCTTTCTCCATGGAGCGGCCGTCATCCGACGCGTTACTCCAATTGAATTGATCCACCTGAACTCCGCCGCTAACAGCAAGGGTAACGCTTCCCGAATTGTTATTCAGGCGCAGATCTCCCTGGATTACGAGGTAATTTTCGAATTCGCTATCCCCCCAGGTACCCGACGAGTCGCCCCAGTAACCCTCGAAAGAATCCGATCCGTTTTCGGGTATTTTTTGCCTGGCGATCACGGCGTATCCGGCGCCCTCGATGATCGTTCCCGGCGGGAAACGTGTTGTATCGTCATGGGCTATCAGTATATAGCCGCTCAAATCGATTTCGCTATCGGAGCGATTGTATATCTCAACCCACTCGAGCCGGACTCTTCCGTCAGGTTCGTTGGACAACACCTCCGAAAGTGTGACCTGGCCGTATAGGTTTGACGTTAACCAGGCTAATACGATTATAATTTTTTCCATGATTTTTCCAACGTCAGGTAAAAAGGCCCCAGATCGACATTTTGATCTTGATTCCATTTGTAGGTAGCCGTTAATGTAAAACCTCCGGTTAAAACAGAACGTTGTTCTATAAAATAGTCGAATTTGCCGGATAGATTCCAGCGAAATCGTCCGCTTAATATAAGATAATCGCCGACCGGCACAAACGCGAATATATAATATTTCGATTTTTCCTTTTCGATACTCTCATTTTCAATCCATAGAAACATCCGTGCACCGACTCTGCTCTTTTTATGAAAAATCGATTCCAATTCCGCGATTAATCTATCCCTTTGATAGCCGTTTTTTCGAGAAAGGCCGGCGTTGAGGGATAATTCCGGCAATAGATCCCAGAGGCCGTAAATGGAATTCAACATCGCGATTTCGCTTCCGGGAGATTTTTTCCAAATCTCCGACGAGCCGCTTATTACCCCGGCCAGGGCCGATGTTTCGAAGTTAGTGAATAACCCCGTCTCGCCCTTTTGAGGCTGTCTGAAAGACAGTTCGAATCGTTCGTCTTTGAAAGATTCATAATCGGTATGGGCGTAACCGGATGACTGCAAATTCACGAAAGAATAATCGTAATGCCAGGCCTTTATCGCGATGTTGGAAATCCCGGTCGCCCGAAGACAATATCCGAATCCGGACTCGCCATAGCCGACCTCGGCGGCCAATCTTCCTCCACTCATCTCGCCGAACACTGAACCGCTTCCCAATGTTCTTTTACCCGCCTCCGATGATAAAACCGTGGCCGTGGAGGTAAAACCAACGCTGCTTTTCCCTAAATTTCTCTTCCAGTAGCCGCCGATAATTCTTTTTGATATATCATGGTATTTCTTGGCCGAATATATTATCGAAATCCGCTTGTATTCAATCTTCACGCCGTTATAAAAGCTGTTATCGGGATATAGGATATCCTCGCCTCGATCATAATCTGGTTCGAAGGAAACGGGGCGATAATCGAATCGTCCGATTCCCAGGCCGCAGCCGATCTTTACCGAATAGTTGCCCAGGACAAGATTGAGATTATCATGCGTATATTCGATCTTTCTATATCCCGCCCGCCATTTGCCTTCGTTATCCTCGAATTTAAACCTCGTTGAAAAATCACCCCATTTTTTGTCTAATGACAAGTAACCACGATTATTGTTATTATATACTTTACGTCCGAATTTAACGCGATCCGGAAAATAATGGCGTTTTATCCCCAACCCGCCGGTTGAACGGCCGCTTTTTTTCCCAAAAAGGCGATTGGTTATCTCGCCGGGTGAAGTCCCCATAGAAGATACTATATACTCCACCGTATCCGTAATATCGCCTTCGGATATTTCCCTGTATATCTGGTAAGTGTTATAATCGTAATAACCATCGCGATAAAACGCTTCCCAATCGGACTCGGTTTGAATCCGATCATACCACTGACCTAAAACGACGGAGGGCAGAGTTATTATTATGATTATGGAGATACCGAGGAGGTTTCTCATTTCAGGCCGTATTTGTCAAGTTTCCTGTATAACGTTCTTTCGCCTATTCCCAACAGGCTCGCGGCTTTCTTCCTGTTCCCGCCGGTTTCGCTTAACGCTTTTATGATGAGCTCTCTTTCGACGTCGTCCATTCGTACGGAATCGAGCCTCGCGCCATCAGTATCGACGATAGCGGTTTCAGCGAACCTTAATCTCTCGAGCTCGGTCTCGATCATATGGCGCAAAGAACTGACCTCGCTGGTAAGTGAGAGAATCGCCTGAAGCATGATCTGATGTTCCGCCGATTCCGACGTTCTTCCTGTCACCACGGGAAGCAGATTCGATTTCGATTTTTTAGACTGAACGTAATCCTCGAAATCGGATGATCGTATTTTACCTGTGGAGCTTATGACCGAAAAGGAGTCGATCACGTTTTTCAATTCGCGGACGTTCCCCGGCCAGTTATATCGATGAAATTGCCTCAAGGCCCCTGGCTCTATCGATAAATTATCGGCTTTGAGTTCTTTTTTGCGGCGATTTAAAAAGTAATATGTCAGCGGGGCTATATCGGCGATACGTTCGCTTATGGGAGGAATATCGATACTGACAACATTGATGCGAAAATAAAGATCCTCCCGGAATCGCCCGGCGTCGATTTCATCCTGTAAATTTCTGTTGGTGGCGCCCAGAAGCCGAAAATCGGCCTTGATATTCTCGTTCCCTCCCACCCTGGTAAATTCTTTTTGATCCAATACCCGCAGTAATTTCGCCTGGATCCCGGTGGGGATCTCGCCTATTTCGTCCAAAAATAAAACGCCTCCCGAAGCCCGTTCGAAAGCGCCGATCCTTCGCGACGACGCCCCCGTAAAAGATCCCTTCTCATGGCCAAAGAGCTCTGATTCGATGATCCCCGGCGCCATGGCCGCCACGTTCACGGCGATAAAGGGTTTATCCGCGCGGTCGGAATTGGAATGTATCGCCCTGGCTATCACCTCTTTGCCGGCGCCCGACGGTCCGGTAATCATCACGCTTATATCCGAACTGGCGATCTTCTTGACAACGTCAGCCGCCCTCGATAATTCCCTCGATCTCCCCACGATGCCGCAGGATCGCAGAAGCTCTCTATCCTTCAGAACCTTTTGAAAACTATCGACGATATCCGAAATTTCCACCGGCCAGTATAATTCTCTGTCGGAATGAATTTCCTCGGATACGCCGACGCCGGGCAGCAATGTTATCACTATAATCGACGGTTTCTCGAAAAAGACCCGTTCCAACAGCTTCATAGGCCGTGTGCCGGTGCGCAGATCGAATATTATCGCCTCCGGCGCCGTTTCATTGAGTATAGAAGCCAGACGAATTTCATCGGTGAATAATTCGCCCTTCTTATCCGGGATAGCGTCTATTATTTTTTCGGATAATGACAGATCATGCGAAAAAATATAGATCACTTCTTTTTCCTTTTGGATTTCTTCTTTGTTTTCTCTGTATCCACTAACGCGAAATCACATCGTCTTTCGCTCATATCGACCCTTACCACGACAATCCTGACTTTATCTCCGAGACGGAATACTTTTTTGCTTTTCTTGCCGCGCGCCCGATGCAGCCCCTCCTCCAGCTCGAAATAATCGTCCTCCATGGAACTGAATGGTATCATCCCCTCAACCATGCTCCCTGTTAGTTCCACGAATATCCCGGCTTTTATCACTCCCGAAATGATGCCGTCGTAAACGCCCCCTACCCGCTCGTTAAGATACTCCAATTGCTTGATCTTCACCGACTCGCGCTCGGCCTCGTCGGCGGCGATCTCGGTGGTTGTACAATGATCGCCGATATTCTTTAAGCGCGACCCTATTTCAACGGCGACCGCCGCGTCGAGCTTGTTATTCAACACGAGTTTCAAGACCCTGTGGGTTATAAGATCGGGATAACGGCGTATTGGCGACGTAAAATGCGTGTAGGAATCGAAAGCCAGGCCGAAATGCCCGATATTCTCCGGCTGATACACGGCTTTCGCCAGGGTACGCAGAACTATTTCCTCGATAAACTGCTCCTCGGGCTTTCCCTGAACACTTTCAATTACACGTTGGATTTTTTTAGGGGTGACTTCCCCTTTAAAACTGAATTTGAATCCCATCTCTTTCAAAAGCCCGGCCAGGATCTCCACCTTTTCCTTTTTTGGCTTACCATGCACCCGGTAAAGCACCGGGGCGCGTAAGCCCTGCAGATAAACCGCGGCGTATTTGTTCGCCAGGAGCATGAACTCCTCGACAATCTCATGCGATGGTTTTCTTCGTTTGGATATAATATCGAGAACCCTGCCCTGCGGATCGAGGAAAACGTGTGGTGCGGGCAAGTCGAAATCGAGGCTTCCTTTCTTGATTCTCTTCTGGCGAACAGCTCTCGAAATTTCAAACATTATCTTTAACGCTTTACCCTTTGTTTTATCTATTTTAGCCTTTCCGGTCCTGTCGAGAAACGCCTGAACATCGTCGTAATTCAACGACGCTTTGCTTTGAATAACAGTTTCGACGAATTTCGGATTCGATACGTTTCCCTCCATATCTATTTCGGCTATAAACGACAAAGTAAGCCTGTCTTGATTCTCGTGAAGACTGCAGATGTCGGCCGAGAGCTTTTCGGGCAGCATCGGTATGACTCTATCGACAAGATAGACCGAATTCCCTCTGAGCATCGCTTCCTTATCGAGGAATTTTTCGGGCCGAACATAATGGGAAACGTCGGCGATATGCACACCGAGCCTGAAACGGCCGTTATTCAAAGGTTCCAGGCTGATAGCGTCGTCGTGGTCTTTGGCGTCCGCGGGATCAATTGTAAACGCCAATATATCGCGCAGATCGAGCCGCCGCGAAATTTCCGATTTGGGGATAACCGACCTGATATGAGAGGTCTCCTTTATCGCTCTCGCGTCGAACTCCCGGGGTAATCCGTAAGATATGACAAGTGAATCGATATCCACACCCGGCGCGCCCGCTTTGCCCAGAACTTCCTGGATAGAACCGCGGGGAGCCAGGTACGGCGATTCCCAGGGATATAATTTGATCAGGACAACCGTATCCTTTTGTATCGAGTATTTTTCGGGGTTGTCTATCTCTATTTTCTCTCGAACCCGGGGATCGTCGGAGATAACGTAAAAACCGTAACGTCCCCTGTGAATCCGCCCGACCACGCGTCCCTTTTCACGGTTTATTACTTCGACTATTCTGCCATCCCTGCTCCGCCCGGGCCGCGCGGATTTTATGACGACCTTTACCTCCTCGCCGTGGATAGCTCCCCCCATCTCACGGGGATTAATAAAGATATCACCAATACCCTCATGAGGGATTACAAAACCGTGCCCGGCCCTGGCGACAAATAGCTTTCCCGGTATTAAATCCTTTTTTGCCGGGATGCCAAGACGTCCTCCCTTGGCCTTGATAAGTTTACCCTCGGATAACGCTTCTTTTATCAAGAGGCGAAAACCCTTGTACTCAACCGACGGTATATTCAAAATCCTGGCTAATTCCCTGATACGAGGTTGCCGGCTTTGCCCCTTGACGGTTCTAATTACTTGATCTTTGGTTATTTTTTTCATGGCAGAAATAATATGGTAATAAATAGGCAATTGCAAGTTAAAACTGCCAATATGGCAGAAAATTATTATCGATTATATATCGGTAAATAACGATTGTGGCCAGCCTTTGAAAAATTTCAGATTTCTCTTGACAACAACGACACTAATGTCTTTTTTATTTGATAATAGGGAATTACAGCAATTGTTACAGCTTCTTTAGTATATTTTAAAGAATACCACATTTTCTTTGGTGTTTTGCAAGGCAAGGCTTCCCCCCCGGTTGCTTGTAAAAATTGGAATTGTTGTATTATGAATATTTGTATTCCAACAAACCCATAACCTCTAAAGGAGGAGCATCATGAAAAAAAGACTTCTATTGATTCTCATTGTGGTTGTCGGCGCGATTTTAATGGCGCCTGTGAGCAGAGCCGATGTGCCGACCCTGATTAGCTACCAGGGAGTATTACTGGATTCCGAAGGTGATCCGGTAACTACGCCAATCAACGTAACCTTCACAATCTACGACTCGCCGTCGGATGGAGTCACTATCTGGCAGGAAACGCAATTGGTGGAGTTCGACGAGAGCGGTCGGTTCGATGTTTCATTGGGAGAAATTGCTCCCGTAACTGATGACGTCTTCAGCGATCTGGTTCGCTGGCTGGGCGTGCAGATCGAAGGCGATGACGAACTTGTGCCGCGTACCAAAATCGTCTCGGTCGCCTATGCGCATCGGATAAGCACTGTCGACGGGGCGACCGGAGGTGTTATTTCCGGAGATGTAGCCATCCAGAGCGACCTTTTCGTCAACGGCGATATTGCAATCGCGGGCAAAGCGACAATCGGGCCGGGGCATGCAAACACAGGGGCCTATGGTTTTGTGGCCGGAGAGAACAACACCGCCAGCGGCGATAATGCCACAATCGGCGGCGGTCATTACAACACCGCCAGCGGCTTTGGATCAGTAATTGCCGGCGGATATTCTGGTACCGCCAGCGGTGAAGACGCCACAATCGGTGGCGGTTGGCATAACGTAGCAAATGGAAGTGTGGCTACCGTGGCCGGTGGCCAACAAGATACGGCGAGCGGCCGCTTATAGTACTGTCAGCGGTGGGTATATAAATCTTGCCAGTCAGTGGGGTAGCACCGTTAGCGGCGGGGAAGACAATACAGCCAGCGGATTATGGAGTACCGTACCGGGGGGAGTCAATAACACGGCTTCCGGCCCTTACTCTTTTGCCGCCGGATATAGGGCAAATGCAGTGACTACCGGGTCTTTTGTCTGGGCTGACGGTATCGGTTCCCCTTATACATCTACAGCCGACAATCAATTCCTCATCCGCGCTTCGGGCGGTGTAGGCATAGGTACGAATAATCCGACTTCGGCTCTTCACGTCGAGGGCGAAGTGAAAAGCGTGGTCGGTGGAGTCAACTTTTATATGGTCCCCCAGGGAGCGATCATAATGTGGTCGGGATTGTTAGCGAACATCCCTGGCGGCTGGGCGTTGTGCGATGGCGCCAACAGCACGCCCGATTTGAGGGACAGATTCATATTCGGCTGTAGCGCCGGCGAAAATCCCGGTGCCACAGGCGGTAGTACTCAGCATTCTCATAGCGTTGATATCAACCCCTTTTGGTCGACAGCGAATGGACAATCCTGGTATGGTGCAAGCGGGGGGATATCCCTGATCGCCAATCATAACCATAGCCACATCGTCGATCCCCCTTCGACTGGTTCGTCATCTAACAATCATCTTCCTTCCTACTTCAAGCTCGCCTTCATCATGAAATTGTAAGGGGGGTAGAGATGAGATTCATTAAATTCTTGATGATATTGCTGCTGCTGACGTCATCCGCGATCGCCCAGAATTATTCTATCGACTGGTCTGTTATCGCCTCCGGCGGCGGGCGCTCGGCATCGGCGAATTATCAGGCCAATGGGACTATTGGTCAAGCAATTGTGGGGCAGGCTTCATCAGAAAGCTACATATTACAATCCGGTTTCTGGGTCGGCTTCGCGGAGGGCCCGGTTTGTGGTTTCTATGTTATAGGCGACTATAACGGCAACGGCACGTTCAACGTAGCCGATATTATCTCCTCATTCTCGAAGCTGAAGACAGGATCTCCGAACGCTTACCTGCTTTGTGAGTGTCCTCCGGGCGGTAATACCTGGGCGGTGGCTATGGATGTCAACAATTCCTGCGTCTTTAATATCGCTGACGTTATAGCTGGTTTTTCCAAGTTGAAAACCGGCTCGCCGGAGCTAGTGCCTTGCGAGTTGTGCCCACCGGGAGATCCTGCTCCCCGAAGAGGAAATGATCAACCGCTGGTTATGCCTGTACTGCAATCTAAAGCGAGGATCATCAATACAGAATGAGGTTTTACATCGCGAGACGCCCTTCCCGGCTCTGTGTCGGGGAGGGTTTTTTTTCGGGTAATGTTATTACTCAAATTATTAGCGTGATACGATTCGATTCCCGAATAAGAAAACCCGGGAAATCCGGGTTTTAATCGATCGAGTTCATTTTGGGACTGATTTCGGAGATCCTGCTGACCGACGATCGTAGTATTATATCAACAAGCAAGTTGGCCGCAAATTTACAAACTCTGATTCGCTATTTGCTCGAAATCCTTGCCCCCGGCAAGCATAACGTCATATACCTTAACCGCTTTGTCGATCCTGGATTTACTCCCCGCAGGCTTGAGTTCAACTCCAATAACCAGGATACTCTCCACTATAGCCTCGATAATTTCATCATCGGAAAATTCTCTTCCCGATGTGATTTGGACCTTTTTTTTTAGTTTTTGAATTGTCTTAAGATCTGTATCTGAGAACGCAATCCTGATTTGCATATTCTTAACCGCCCCCGTTTGTTGCGCACGTGCGCATCTCATATATTACCAATAATCGGGATTTTTTGCTCTATCCTTAGCCTAATCCGGAAATTAGTTCCTTTAAAAAGAAACCGCTTCGTTAATTGACTTACATATATGGCATTATGGCTTTTCAGAGATCTATAGGCAACGTAGATTAAGGCAGAATCCTTGTTATCTGATCTTGCGAAACGAATCGACTATACAATGTTTCAATGATTCGACATCTTTAACGCCTGTGAAATCCAGAAGTCCCGAGTCGTCCAACTCTCTGATGGCATCAATAAAGCCCCTGATAAGAGTAGTTTTATAGAGCTTTTTCCCCCCGCATGACTTCGTCTTAAGAGCGATTTTATGGAGAAAATCTATAGTATCTTCCGGTACAGGAATATTTAGTCTGTAGATGGTCTTTCCATTTGCGGTCGCCAAATCAAATTCCTCCTTAAGCCCAACCGGTAAATCTCCGTATATTCATCGGAAAGGATAACTAATTCCTTATATTGATGTTTCGATATGTAACTCATTACCCAACACGTTACCCTCCAAAGCTCATTTTCGCCGATAATATAATAATTGGTAATCATGGATGCAAGAATAGATATTCGATAAATATCCGGAGGTAAGAGGCAATTTGTAATAATTTATGGTCAGCTGTCCTGGTTTTGTAAAAAATCGCGTTTGATGCCGAGATTGAACCCGCCATAAAGAAAACCCCGGATTTACCGGGGTTTTGCAATCAATTTCTGGTTCGATCTATTATGGTCGACCCATTCCGTGACCGGGACCCATTCCCATGCCTGGTTTCATACCCTGGTGAAATCCCGGCCCGGGGCCGTCGCATCCGCTTTTCATACCCTCTCCGCGATGATGCCCTTTGCCGCGTTTCATCTTCTGCCACTTCTCGAATTGATCTTCGGTAAGCACTTTCCGCGCCGCCAGCTTATGCTTTAATTTCGCCCTGGCAATTTCGGCCTTTGCCTGCAGAACTCTCTCCTGCCTGGCCATCGCCGCCTTCTCGCTGACATCGGCTTTGCGCATCAGTTCTCTAAGCTCGAGCTTGGCCTCCTTGACAGCCGCCTGCTTGCCGATCATCTCTTTTTGATGCTGATACCTGAGATCTTCAAGCTTCTCGATCTGCTGATCTGTCAGCTCGAGTTCCCCCGCGGCCATCATCATACCACCGCCGGGTCGAGCGTTCGCCGCCGCCGTGAGAATTAAAAACGACGCGAATACCGCTAAAGTCGACTTAAACATTACAAACCTCCCTTCATTGTTTTCTCCTATTTCCGTGCCCGCCCCTGAACTCCCGACGGATATCCTCGATCATTTTGCGCATATTTTTTCTGAATTCTTCCTCGAACACAACAAGCTCTCCCCTTTGCCTGACAGAGAGTATTTTCGAAACATCGGTCAAAAACAATTCGTGCAATTCGGCCAATTTACGATGATGTTCCTTGAACTCTTTAACAGCCGCGCCGATTTCCTTGTCGCCGGAGTTCGAATCGTCGGTTAGACGTTTTATGCGGTCGAGCATCTCGCGTTTTTCAGTTTCGAAATTATCCAACCGCTCCCTGTGTTTATTGTAAACCGGAAAGAACCTCTCCGATTGCTTCGGAGTCAACCCCACCGCCTCGGTAAGCCGCCAAATCTTGATCATCTGTATTTTTTCGCGGATTTTCTCCCTCATAGGGCCGCCCTCCCGACCGTGTCCCATACCGGAACCGGGCTGGGCGTAGGCGGGAGAAAACATTAACAATATGATTAAAATCCTTAGTAATCTCATGACGCGCTCCCGTTCAATTTATCAATTCTTTCATATAATATATTCAATTCCTCGTCGGTGAGGCTCTCAAGGGCATCCTCGAATTCAAACGGAATCTCATCGGCTACAAAATCGAATTCCGTATTATCTTCTATAAAGGTCTCGACCACTATCGGCCAAAATCCGTTATCTTCGGCCAAACTCACAAGCTCGCTCCAACTCCAATCGTATGAATCCCCTGGCATTAGAGTCATACTCTCATCGGTGACACTTCGGTACCTCGGAACGAGATTCATCAATACGACGATGACAATAGCGGCTACCGGGGCTATGGCCCATCTTCTATAACCCGAAAAGAAAAAATTGAATCGCCTGGATTTATGTTTTGGTCGATATTTATTCCCGATAATTTTCTCAAGTGTAATATCGTCAAGCTCCCCGGGAAGAACTTCGAATACCTGCCCGTTCAAAGATTCCCTTAACCGCGATAATTCCGCGTAATAAACCGCGCAATTTTCGCAGCTATCAATATGCGATAATATTCCTCGATCCGGCTCAAACCGCTCACTTGTCATCGCCAGGCTTATTTCTTGTCTAAATTTACCGCAGTTCATAATTCGTTCTCCATAAACGGCCGCAGATTTCCCCGCATTTTCTTCAGGGCCTGATGATAATTGGCTTTGGCCGCGCCCTCGGTAATTCCGAGATTTTCGGCGATCCGGGCAAACGGCAGTTCCTCATAATAACGCAGAACAAATGTCATCCGCTGACGCTCCGGGAGCATCTTCACCGCCCGATCGACTGAACGTGAAAGCTCCCTCGCTTTAACCGTTTCGAGCGGATCGGAGTCCGAGTACAGAGGCGGAGAATCGTCAAGCGAAAAATGATCGGAGATCCGGCTTCTCTCCTTAAAATTTAAAGCAAGATTGACGGCGATCCTGAAAATCCAGGTATATATAGACGCTTCACCTCGAAACGATTCTCTCGAGCGGTAAGCCCTTAAAAACGCTTCCTGGGTAAGATCTTTGGCGTCGTCCCTGTTTCTAACATATTTCAGAATCACGAGAAAAATCCTCTCTTTGTATTTGACGATTGTTTCCTTAAAGAGATCATCGTCGATTTTCCCTTGCCGGTTGTCGCTTTTCATCACTTCCAATATATCAGACCCTGAAACGGGCGGAAAGATTAAACGAGAATTATATGGAAAATTAGCTTAACCGCGACGCGATTTGGTGAGAACCTTGGAATACTGATTGATATTTTCCAAACATTTACCGGTACCGCGAACTACACAGGTCAGGGGATCATCGGCTACAATTACCGGCAGGTTCGTCTCCTGACGTAACCTCTTATCCAGTCCACGGATAAGAGCGCCTCCGCCGGTCATTATGATGCCTCGATCGAGGATATCGGAAGCCAGCTCCGGCGGGGTTTGCTCCAACGCCTGCCGAACAGCTTCGATTATGGTCGAAATCGGCTCGGAAAGCGCCTCCCGGATCTGGGCCGACGAGATTTTCAGCGTTTTGGGAACACCGGCCGTAAGGTCGCGTCCCTTTACATCCATCGATTCCTCCTGCTCGAGCGGATAGGCCGAACCGATTTTCCATTTGATCTCCTCGGCGGTCCTCTCGCCGATTAGAAGACTGTAATTTTTCTTTAAATAGCTGACAATTGAGTCGTCAAGCTCGTCGCCCGCTACTCTGATCGATGTATTGTTGACAATACCGTTTAAGGCTATTACGGCTATTTCCGATGTTCCCCCGCCGATATCGATTATCATGGAACCCGACGGTTGATCGACGGGAAGCCCCACTCCTATGGCGGCGGCCATCGGTTCGGGAAGGAGATAGACCTCCCTGGCGCCGGCGTTCTCCGCGGAATCTCTGACAGCCCTTTTCTCGACCTCGGTAATACCCGATGGAACAGATATAATAATGCGGGGCTTCATCAGGTATCTATGTTTCACAACCCGTTTTATAAAATGGGAAAGCATCCGCTCCGTAATTTCAAAATCGGCGATCACGCCGTCTTTGAGGGGGCGGATAGCGCTAATCTCGTAGGGAGTGCGGCCCAGCATCTCCTTGGCGGCGATGCCTATGGCCAGAATTTTGCCGCTTCTCTTTTCCACGGCTACAACCGATGGTTCGTTGAGAACGATCCCCTGGCCCTTTACGTAAACAAGCGTGTTAGCCGTTCCAAGATCGATACCGATGTCATTGGTGAGAAAACCGAAAAATGACATGTTATCTACTTTCCCACTGTCGCGAGTATCTAAGGCCGTTTCCACAATTCACCATCCAGAGAAAATAAGTTAAAGGAATTTAAAACACAACCACTTTTTTAATCGACTGATATAGGCTTCACTTAACGCTTTTTCTTTAAGGATTAACCGTTGGTGATAGGGCCCGCCGCCCGGCCATTTATGAACTGCTGGACTATCTCCGAATCGGAATTTTTTATCTCTTCGGGAGTACCGGTTTTTATTATCCTGCCATCGTAAAGCATGGCTATCCTGTCGGAGATCTTGTATGCCGAAACCATATCGTGAGTGACCGCTATGGAAGTGATATTAAGGGTATCTTTCATATTGATAATAAGATCGTTGATAGCGTCGGCCATGATCGGGTCCAGGCCGGTTGTCGGCTCGTCATATAACACAAACTCCGGTTCCATGGCGATAGCCCTGGCCAATCCGACGCGCTTTTTCATACCTCCTGAAAGCTCGGCCGGCTTGATCCGCTCGAGACCGGACAGGCCCACCTGGGCCAGTTTTTCGGTTATGATCCGTCTTATCTTCCTTTCCTCGAAAATGTTATGTTCTCTCAAGCCAAGGCCGACATTCTCATCGACGGTCATTGAATCGAATAGAGCCGCTCCCTGGAAAAGCATGCCGAAACGCATGCGAAGACCGACCATTTCCAAACGGCCGAACCGTGAAATATCCTCGCCATCGATAATGACTTTTCCAAAATCGGGTTGCAGAAGCCCGATTATATGCTTCAACAGAACCGATTTCCCCTCGCCGGAACGACCGATAATGGTCAGAGTTTCGCCTTTGTTGATAGTCAGGTTAACCCCGTCGAGAACCTTTTTCTCGCCGAAGGACTTGTGAAGATCTACAATCTCAATCATAACAACACCTTGTTATGCGGCCTTAACCGAAAATAATGGTTGCGATGGCATAGTCTGTCAGCAATATCAGAATTGACGAAAGAACAACTGCCCTGGTGGTGGAAATTCCGACCCCCTCGGCGCCTCCCGTGGTTCTGAACCCCTGGAAACATCCGATTATGGCTATAATTCCGCCGAACGATACCGATTTTATCAGACCGGCAAAAAGATCCTGAAGATCGAAAAAGAGCTTAACCCCGTTTAAAAAAGTATATGACGATAAATTGAGAAAATTGACGGCTACGACCAGGCCGCCGAGGATTGCCACGAGATCCGCGACGATAGTCAGTACCGGAAGCATGATAATCCCGGCCATAAAACGGGGTACGACAAGGTATCTGACCGGATCGAGGGCCATGGTCTCCAAGGCGTCGATCTGCTCGGTTACCTTCATGGTGCCGAGTTCGGCGGCTATTGACGCTCCCACACGTCCCGCCACAACCAGCGCCGTGAGCACCGGCCCTAATTCGATTATTACCGCCTTGCCAACCGCCGTGCCGAGATAACGCATGGGAATGAAGTTCTGGAACTGGTAAGCCGCTTGAACCGCCGATACCGCCCCGGTAAACACGGATGTAAAGATCACCAGCGGAAGAGAATTGACCCCCATAAACAACATCTGTTCAGATGTCAGATGCGGGTTTTTGACAATTAACGGAATAGATTTTATCATCCGCCAGACGAGAGTCGAAAGTTCTCCCACCTGCTCTATAAACCTGATCGCCTTGCCGGTTATTCTCGTGAGTATTGTCAAAAAAGATCCCCCGTCCTTTACATATTCTTTGATCGACAAATATAGGGGAGTATAAAGCTATTGGCAAGGATCATTCCGCGGGTTCGCCCTGGTATGGAGAACCGTGATGTATATCTAATAACTCGAATCGAGCGATGTCTTTTACAAAAGCCAATCTCACAATATCGGTGGGACCATTTCTTTGTTTTCCTATTATGATTTCAGCTTTTTGCCCAAGATGCCCCTCGTCGTCCAGTGGCCTATGGATAAATAATACAAGATCCGCGTCTTGCTCGATAGAGCCGGATTCGCGCAGGTCGGAAAGCTGGGGACGAGCATTGGGACCGCGCTGCTCCACCTGACGCGAAAGCTGTGAAAGGGCGATTACCGGAACTTTCAACTCGCGCGCCAACGCTTTCAATGACCTTGTAATATAGGATATCTCCTGCTGCCTGTTTTCCGAAGGGGCCTGTCCTCCCCGAACAAGCTGGAGATAATCGACTATCACCAGCCCGATATCGAATTTTAGCTTCATCCGTCGGGCCTTGGCCCTGATCTCCATAATCGATAACGACGGCGAATCGTCGAGATATATCGGCGCTTCCGATAGTGGCCCTACCGCTATGGAGAGGTTTGTCCACTGATGATCGGCTATCCTGCCGGTTCGCAGGAGGTGCGACGATATGCGGGCGCGGCTGCAAAGCAACCTCTGGCTCAATTGTTCCTTTGACATCTCCAGGGAAAATATACATATCGGCAGCCCCTTGGTGACAGCGACATGCTCGGCAACGTTCAACGCGAAAGCCGTTTTACCCATTGATGTCCGTCCGGCGAGGATAACCAGGTCCGAATCCTGGAATCCCGATGTCAACGAATCGAGATCGGGGAAACCGGTAGGGACTCCGGTGACATGACCTTCCCGCTTCGAGTATTCCTCTATCTGCTCGAAAGTCCGCGGCAGGATATCTTTTAAGGCTATAAAATCCCCTTTTAACGAATGCTCCTGTATCGCGAAAATCTTAGTCTCCGAATAATCCAAAACCTCGTCGGCAGTGATAACGGGATCATAGCAACGCTGGACTATATCAGCGCAATCCTCGATAAGCTGATTTTTTACCGCCGCCTCTTTGACAATTCTTATGTAATCGTCGAGGTTGGCGATGGTCGCGACCGAATCGACCAGATCCAGCAGATATTTACGCCCCCCGATCTCCTCCAATTGCCCCCGGTTGGAAAGCTCCTCGGGTACGGTGATAAGGTCGATCGCGTTGGATGATTCATACAGCTTTTTGACGGCGGAGTAGATTTTACGATGCTTCGGATGATAGAAATCCTCCTCTCGAAGCGTCTCGAAACCTCTGTGGAGGGCCTCGGTATGTTGAAGAATCGCCCCCAGGACCGCCTGTTCGGCTTCGATAGACTGTGGAGGTATTTTCTCTCTGGGTGACGTCATCGATTTATCCTTATGATTTCACCGCGGCTTTGACCCGCTCGAGATCGTCAATTGTCGGCTGTGTATAAGCATTCGTTCTCAAAAGAGCCGCCGGGTGATAGGTAACCATTAGTTTTACGCCATGAAAATCATACTCTTGCTGCCTCATGGCTCCCAGCGGAGCGGTAATATTCAATAGCCTTTGAGCGGCTATCCGCCCCAGGCAGCATATTATTTTCGGCTTAATCAAATCTATCTGCTTTAAGAGATATGGTTCGCATTTCTCGGCCTCGGCCTGTTCCGGATCGCGGTTGTTGGGTGGACGGCATTTGAGGATATTGGCGATATAAACATCCCGGCGATTCAAACCGACCTCCACAAGAAGTTCATTAAGTTTCTTCCCGGCTCGCCCGACAAACGGTTCTCCTTTCAAATCCTCGTCTCTTCCGGGCGCCTCGCCTATAAACAGGATATCGGCCTCCGGATTGCCCACTCCGAACACGAAATTGGCGCGGGTTTTGCCCAGAGGGCATTTAAGACAAGAATTGATCGTCTTATCGAGTTGTATCAACGATTCGGCGTCGTTGAACTTATTTATCGCGAGACGTTTAACCGTTTTCTCGCTTGGCGGTCTGGTTTCAACCGGAAAATACAACTCGCTAAAACCGAGATCTCTCTGTTGAAGAATATATTGCTGAAGTTTATTTTTTGCCATGCTTTCCTCTTCCGGATAGATTTAAGGATTCTTCGATTATGGCTAAAGCGACATCGAATTTAGGCATGATATCGAGTTTTTTCCTCCTGCCGCCCCGCGAAAATATAGTTACCCGGTTCGATTCCGAACCGAATTCAACTCCTTTTTCTGTGGGATTGTTGGCCACGATCATGTCGATCTTTTTGGCGCGCATTTTCTCTAAGGCCCTGGCCTCGACATTCTCAGTCTCCAGGGCAAAACCGACCACAACTTTCGGACGGCTCGCGCCGAGATTTTTTAGAATATCCGGTGACGGTGACAGATCGAGTTTTATGTGTTTCGCCGATCGATGGATTTTCTGTTTGCTGTAACTCGAAGGTTTATAATCGGCTACAGCCGCCGCCATGAAAAGGAAATCAGCTCCTTTGCAATACCTGCCGAGAGCCCTCTTCATCTCCTCGGCACTCTGGATATCAATCCTCTCCACGCCCGGCGGGGATTGAAGGTTTGTGGGGCCGGATACCAGAACGACTTTCCCTCCATAAGCCGCCGCGGCATCGGCAAGAGCGTAACCCATTTTACCCGACGATCTATTCGATAAATACCTGACCGGATCAAGAGATTCCACGGTGGGGCCGGCGGATACCACAACCTTCTTTCCTTTAAGCTTTTGCCTGCCAACCAGAATCTGCCGTGCATTTTGAAAGATCTGTTCGGGAGAAACCATACGCCCGATAGCGGTGATCATGGATGCCAGATGCCCCGCTTCGGGGCCGATAAAACGCGCCCCTGTCTCTTTCAAATATGAGATATTTCTCTGTACCGCTTTATTCTCATACATCTTTACGTTCATGGCGGGGGCAATAAGGATCGTGCCTCTATAAGCTAAAGCCTGAGTCGATAAGACCTCATCGGCGATACCGTTGGCCAGCTTTCCGATGATATTGGCGGTGGCGGGCGCTATAACCAGTATATCGCCCCAATCGGACCAGCTTACATGCTCCAACGTATCTTTTTTCTCGCCGAACATATTAGCTGATACCGATTCCGCGCCCAGCGATTGAAAAGATAACGGCGTGATAAACTCACCGGCGGCGGCGGTCATAATCACCCGTACTTTAGCCCCGGCCTTGATAAATAACCGCAACAGTTCGCATGCTTTGTAGGCGCCTATCCCCCCGCTGACACCGAGAAGAATCTTTTTATCGTTCATTATCGACATAAAACAAAAACTAACCTTTAAATGAATCCCTCCTATAACAAAAAAAACAATCGGCTGTACGAATACAAGAGATTTTTATCAACAACCGATGTGGATATCTTTTTAATGCTTGAAATGCCTGACACCTGTTAAGACCATGGCGATATCGAGCCTGTCAGCGGCTTCGATAACCTCCGGGTCTTTCTTTGAACCGCCCGGTTGAATCACCGCGGTAACTCCCGCTTCGGCTAAAACTTCGAGACCGTCGGGCATGGGGAAGAAAGCGTCGGACGCGGCCACCGCTCCTTTGACTCTATCCCCGGCTTTGCGGATCGCGATTATCGACGATTCCACTCTCGATGTTTGACCCGGTCCCACTCCGACCGTAGCGTGATCCTTGCAGATTACGATAGCGTTGGATTTGACATGTTTGACAATCTTATTCGCGAATAGTAATTCGGATATCTGATCGTCGGTCGGATTCGCGCGGGTCACCACACGAATATCGTCCTTCGTTAGTTCACGTCGATCCGGGGTTTGACACAGGATACCGCCGGCGATGGGACGGGCTTCGACCTCTTCGATACCGGGTCTTTTTATCGCTCCGATATCCAGAAGTCTCCGATTTTTTTTCGTACGTAAAAGCTCGAACGAATCGTCGCTGAAACCGGGCGCGAGAATACACTCCACGAACGGAGTCTCGTGAAGCAGTCGAGCCGTTTCCATATCGACCGATCTGTTAAGAGCGATTACCGAGCCGAATGCCGAGACCGGGTCCGACGCGAGGGCTTTCTCATACGCTTCGGCCAATGTCGCGCCTACAGCCGCGCCGCAGGGGTTGGTATGTTTTATCACCGCCGCGAACGGCTCGTCGAAATCCAGGGCCATCTGCAAAGCGGCCTCTAAATCCCATATATTGTTAAACGAAAGCTCCTTGCCCGAAAGCAGTTCGCCCGCCGCTATCGACGAGTACCTGTATCCCGGCGCGGAGTAAAGGGCGGCCGCCTGATGAGGGTTCTCTCCGTAACGCAAAGTCGATTTCAATTGATAAGACAGGTTCATAGCGGCGGGGAAATCCTCGCCGGTTCCGCCGAAATAAGCGGTTATCGCCGAATCGTATGCGGCCGTTCTGGCGAACGCGGCTTTGGCCATCTTACGGCGGAATTCCGGGCTGGTCATACCGCTGTTCGATTGGAGTTCCTCTATAAGCAGGCCATAGTCCGACGGCGACGTAATCACGCATACCGACGGGTAATTCTTTGCCGCCGATCTTATCATAGTCGGTCCACCGATATCTATATTCTCCAACGCGTTTTCCTCGCTGACATCGTCTTTGGCGGTCACCGTCTCGAACGGATAAAGATTTACGATTACCATATCGATAGGGGTGATATTATGAAGCGATAACTGGGAGAGATGATCCCCTTTATCCCGCCTCGCCAGGATACCTCCGTGGACTTTCGGGTGCAACGTTTTCACTCGACCGTCGAGTATCTCCGGAAACCCGGTAATATCGGAAACCGATTTCACCTCGATACCGGCGGAGCGAAGGGTTTTCATTGTCCCGCCGGTGGAAACAAGTTCGATATCATACTCGCGTAATTTCCGGGCCAGATCCTCGATACCCGATTTATCGTAAACAGCAATAAGCGCTCGCTTTATCCTCATCGTTTTTCCCTCAATCTATGTCACGTCCTACTATGATTTTATGCGCCTGCATATATTTCTCGCGCGTTTTCTCGACTATATCATCGGGCATTGCCGGAGGCACCGAGCTCTTATCCCAACCCGTGGTATCGAGCCAGTCGCGGATGAATTGTTTATCGAAAGACGGAGGGTTTTTACCCGTCTCATACGATTCCTTCGGCCAGAATCTGGATGAATCCGGCGAAAGCACCTCGTCGATCAGAGTAAGCTCATCGTCGATAAGCCCGAACTCGAATTTCGTATCGGCGATAATGATCCCGTGGCCGAGAGCGTAAAGAGCCGCCTTTTCGTAAATGGAAATAGTAGCTTCCTTTAGCTTCGAAGAAAGCTCGCCTCCGACTCTCTCTTTCATATCGGAATATGAAATGTTTATGTCGTGGCCGTTCTCCTCCTTTGTGGCCGGAGTAAAGATGGTCTCGGGAAGTTTGCCCGCGAGTTTAATATCCGGCGGTAATTTACTGCCGTAAAGATCGATATCACCGTCCGCGCCCTCTTTTTCCAGCAATCTCATGTAATCTTTATAACCGGAACCGACAAGATATCCCCGTGCCACGCATTCGATATCGATCCGATTGGCTTTCTTGACGATCATGGAACGATCTCTAAGATACTCATACTGTTTCAGCGTTTCCGGGTATGAATCGAAATCGCCGGTAATCAGGTGGTTCGGGAATAAATCCTCGGTAAAGGAAAACCAGAACAGCGACATGGAATTTAAGATCTTGCCCTTATCCGGTATGCCGTTGGGCAATATCCAGTCGTAGGCCGATATCCTGTCCGTGGCTACGAAAAGAAGTTTGCCATCTAGATCGTAAATGTCACGTACTTTGCCCCGCCGCAATAAGGGGAATTCCTTGATATCCGTTTTTAAAACAGCTTCACTCATTTATTCACCTCATTTTTTAATCCAAGATAACCATAACATCGGAATATATGAAAATCGGTGAGTTTATTCCCACCCTTTTTTACGGTTAATATTTCCTCGGGCATAACCGATTCGAAAAGTTCCAACAGACGCTCCGGGGTTTTGTATTTCACCCGGTCATCGTAAACGAATATAGCGTTATAGCCAATCAGCGTATCGGGATCGGCCCAGAAATCGTATTGCAGGCCGGGGCGTCCCACGATATTATTACCGACCGTTTCGGGACGATCGTGGAGATGGAAAGCCAATAGCGACGCTGTTTTATACTCGTATCCACAGATAAAATACGGCTCGGGCATCTCGGTTCGTATCGAATCGACTTTAGCGGCAAGCTCTTCCCAGCCGACTGTATAATCGCCTTTCCCCAGGTAAACTCCGGGGAGAACGAAGATGATATGGATGGCCATAAATGAAATCGCCAGAAAAACGATACTGATCTTGCCCCAAACCCGAACCCATTTTTTCGATGGCGAGTATTTATAATAGTATGCCACTCCGGCGATGAACCATCCGATAAACGCCGGGGCTGTCCAGTTCATTTTCACCCAGGATTGGGCGGCTACCGGGATCAGGAACAGTACGAGGGGCACGGAAAACCAGACCAGCAGAGCGTGTTTTGTATTCTTTTCAGCGAATGTCCTTTTTACCGAATCGAAAATGCCGGCGGCCAGAAGAGGGATCGGGAGGATACCGTAGATACCTATTATAGTCCCGATAAATCCGAAAAAGAAATCGGGGCGGAATTCGGACATCTCCCCCGCCCGCCGTTGTGACTGGAAAAGAAAACTGACCCAGTCGTTCTGATAATTCCAGTAGAGCACCGGTAAAACAACTATAAACGCCGAGATCAGGGCGATATATGGCCCCGGCCTGACGAATTCCCTGACTCTCTCTTTTGAAAACAGGAAGAATAAAAACACTCCGAGCCCGGCGAATACCATAGTATATTTTCCAATAAATCCGGCACCCGCGAATATCCCCAGAAGCATCCACCAGGCGATCCCTCCGCCGATAGCGATATAGTAGCAGGCGATCATGGTCATCACCCAGAACAACATCATGGGAGCGTCGGGGGTGATAACCACACCTCCGAGGGCGTAGATGAAGGCGAAATTAATTGTCACCACGCTCCAAAAGGCGGTATTGTCGTCGAACAACAGTTCGGCCAACCGATAAATCGCCAGGCTCATCAATACGGATAGCAGAATGGCCGCCAGGTGAATGGTAAATGCCGATGTCCCCAACAAGGTTGTCAGCTTGATTAAGTAAGCCGCGAGGGGGGGATGATCAAAATACGACAGCGCCGGATGACGTGAATAGTTCCAGTAATAAGCCTCCTGCGGGGCTATGGGGAGTACCGTCGCGTAAATCAACCTAAAGGCGGTAAGGCCCGAGAGGAAATAGAACAGCTTTTTATTCATGATTCTCAAACGACCGCAGGCTGAATAATACGGTAGAGCCGAAAGAAACGTAAATGTCGTTATTGGCGAGCGATTTAGCGATATCGAACCTGAGCACCCTGGAGGATGACGATTTGGTCAGTCCGAACCTCAAACCGAACCCGATATCGGATTTTATATCGCCCGGATCGATTTTCTCGTTTTTTTGCCAGACTGTCCCGATATCGAAAAAGGCGGCGCCCCCGATTCTGACGGTCAGGATTTCCAGAGGCAGATAAAACCTGTACTCCAGATTCCCAATGGCCAGTCTATTGCCGGCGAAACGATATACCGGGTAGCCTCTCAATCCGTTTGCCCCGCCGAGAATCACCTGGTATGTCGTTTTCTGACGCCACGCGAAATCGGTTAAGATTCTCGCGGATAGTACGTTAGTCTCCCCGGTCTTTAGATAGGCCATAGCTTCGGTTCGACCGCGGATTTCCGTATCCTGTCCGTTATGCCGCCACCAGAAAATCTTGCTTTTTGCCCCGATAAAAAATCTGCTGTAAGGTTTTGCCAGAAATTTTATCGAAAACTCGGGACGAGTACCGGAATAGTCGGCTCCGAGCTCCGGCACGGATCGCCCGACGGCAACTCTAACCGCCGCTCCAAGAGTCAAATCTTCGGGTGTTCCCGCCTCGTCGAGAAATCGCTGCATGTCGTATTTGATAATTGAAAACCCGAAACCCAAAGTCGGATAAGAGCGGATTTCGTCAGGCGGAATTATATAGTTCAAGGGGGAGGAATAGTCATCCGGGGCGTAATCTTTAAACTTGTAATTATATTTCAAATAAATGTCGAGCCTTTTTAGCAATCCCAGGGAGTAGATAATTTTCGTTTCGAACTCCCGGTACATCCTCTTATATCGAAAAACCTCGGCTCCGTCGGAAAACATGCGAAGGATGCCGTCGGTTTTATGGTATTTCGCCGAAAATCCCGTTTTTACCGAGAGAGAATATTGCGGTCTTGCGAGATAAACCATCAATCCGTCGCCGTAGGTGGTTCCGGTATAATAAAAACTTCCGGCAAACCTCGTTCCCCCGAGTCTGCCATCGCCCACGAAAAACGAATAGCTGTCCTTGTCTCTGGAGGTTTCTCCGGCGATCTCCACCGCCTGTCCGTTGCCCAGGAAGTTTACTTCCGACGCCGCCGCCCCTAATATGTAATCGCCGCCGTTCAGTTCGGTATATATGGAAATCTTCGTGGTCCAGTAATCGACCGTAGTGATCGTCAAATCGACACTATCCGATCCGTTGGGCTTGCCGGCTACGAACACTTCGCTGATAAACCCTCGAAGCCTCAGGTTTCGCTGGCTTTCGATAATCCTCAACGAATCTATTTCCTCGCCTATATCGAAAAGAAGTTCGCTTCTTACGACCCTCTCTTTGGTAATAATATGAAGAGCGTTGCCCCATCTATAGTAAAAGGGAGTTTTCTCACGGATCTTATCGTCGAAAACATCGCGGCGGACTATCTCTATGTTCGATATAATCTTCCCCTCGAAAGCGGCGAAATTATTCAATTCGTCCATCGAGTCGGTGTAGCCGGGTAATGATATTATTAATGTCGCCAGCGCCAGGGTTAACATAGAAACATACCCGCGGCCATTGGGAGAATTTGATGCTCGATTTTCAATATCCGGGCGGCCAGGGTTTCCGGGGTGTCATCGGCCATGACAGGAACGGTGCGTTGAATTAATATCGCGCCGTGGTCGAAGATCTCATCAACAAAATGAACCGTGGCGCCCGATATCTTTTCCCCGGCTTCGATAACCGCTTTGTGGACATTAGGGCCATACATCCCCTTACCGCCGTATTTCGGAAGGAGGGCCGGATGGATGTTTATGATCCGGTCGCGATATCGTTTTGTGATTTCAGGCGGCAGGAGTTTCATATAACCCGCCAAAACTATTAGATTTGCCCCGTTTTTCTCGAACAGTTCGAGCATCCTTTTAGCGAGCGAGCCTTTTTCGGGATGAGTCTTTCCGCTCAGGTGAAAGCAGGGTATATTCTCCTCAGCCGCTCGGACCAGGGCATAAGCTTTTGAGTTATTAGAAATAACGGCCACTACTTCGCCCTTTAGAGCACCCTCTTTACAAGCGTCGATGAGAGACTGCAAATTCGTACCGCCCCCCGACGCGTAAACGCCTATCTTAAGCATTTCAGCCAATGATCCAATTCCCTCGTTTCTTCGATAGTTTTTCCAGGCGAGTATTATAATCATATCCCGCGGTTTTATCAAGGGATCTGCATCGGGGTTTAAGCTGCTGTGCGATGACGGAACTTTTTCTTGTTAAAATCAAGTTGTTCCTTATATTAGGATAAATTATTCGAGGAGGTCAGTAATGCGTTTTGCCCGGACTTTCAGCGTTTTTCTAATTATTTCTATTATATTTACGGGGGATATTTACGCGAAAAAAGCTCCGCGTTCTGAAAACGTCCCAGCCAAAGCCTATACCCCGCCCCAGAGCGGCGCGGATATGCCATTGATGGATAAATACGATACGAACGGTTATGCCGAACGCCTTTATTACCCGGTTTTCACCTCGAATTTCGCGCGACCGAATGATATAGCCATCGATTTCTTAAGGGAGTATTCTGCGATTTTGGGAATAAAAAAGGATGGCTCCGACCGCGGTTTGATCTCGACTAAAAAATCGCTTTCAGGATACCATTATCGTTTCCAGCAGATATACGATGGTATACCGGTATTCGCGGCTCAGATCCTCGTTAACGTGACCTTTGACGGAAAAGTGTCATCCGTTAAATCCGATTTCCGGCATATCGATAAAATATCGACAACTCCGCTAATCGATGAGAGCGCCGCAACGGAACTGGCCATCTCCGAGATCGAGGTTAGATCGTTTAGAGGCGAGCCCGAATCGGAATTGGTAATATACAATCTTGAAGGTAACAACTATATTTGCTGGAAAGTCCTTATTCCCGCACGAGAACCGATAGGCGATTGGCGAGTCTTTGTGGACGCTCGGGACGGCTCTATTATCGACAAATCGAATATAATGTGTTTTATCGACGGCTCAGGGTATACTTTCGATCCCAATCCGGTTGTCTCCGAGCAAACTCTGAATCTACCCGACGCGGGCGACGGAAATTACGAGGCCCTGACAGCGGCGCGTTTCGAGGTTATACTGGAAAACCTCGATCCTCCTCAAGACGGCATGTATTACCTGTCGGGGACATATGTAAATACCGACCCCACCTCAAACAGGGCCAACGAGGCCGATCCGAACGATTTTCATTATAATCGACAGAACGATAATTTCGAGGAGGTAGTCGTATACTACCAGATTAACGAATGCCACGATTTTTATGAATCGCTGGGGTTCGACAATATCATGAATTTTTCAATAGGTGTAGATGTCAACGGCACCACGGACGATAACTCGTGGTACTCGCCGTGGAACAGACAATTGACTTTCGGTTCCGGCGGTGTCGATGACGGCGAGGATTGCGACGTGGTTATCCATGAGTACGGTCACGCCACCCAGCACAACCAGGTTTCCAACTGGGGGCAGACACATGAGGGCGGTTCCATGGGCGAGGGGTTCGGTGATTATCTTTCGGTGGCTTATGCTCATCCTGTTTTTAACGACTGGGACGAAGCCCAGGTGTTCGATTGGGATCTCGGGCCTGTCGATCATTTCTGGCCCGGGCGCAGAGTCGACCGAAACAAACATTACCCCGAGGATATGACCGGCGGCGTCCACGCCGACGGGGAGATCTGGAGTAGATGTCTCTGGGATATACAAAACGCTATCGATTATGATATCACCGCTCGGCTTGTTCTCGAATCGCATTTCTACCTTACCGGCTACGCCGATTTCGAGGATGGAGCTAACGCCATTGTTGAAGCCGATATTAATCTCTACGACGGAAACCATTTGATCGAGATAGGACAAGCCTTTGTCGATCGCGGTATTCTCCGGGAAATGCCGATCAGGCTCGATATTTACCACCAACCCTTAACCGATACCGAGGATTTAGACGGGCCGTATCCTATCGCGGCTACATTCGATCTTACGAATTCTCTCGACAGCGCGGTCGTCTATCACAGATTCGATCCTGACGATGATTTTACGGTGACGATCATGTCACCAACCGGTAACGAGGATGAATACTCCGCCGATCTCCCCGGCCCCGGCGAGGAATCATCGGTTTATTACTATATCGAGGTAACCGATAATATCGGCCTGACGAATACCTTACCGTCAGGAGCTCCCGATGAATCGTTCGAGTTCTTCGCGGGCGCGGACATGATCTATCCCGTAATCTCTCACCAGACTTTGGAAGATCTTCCCGATACCTACTGGCCGGCAACCGTCACAGCGACAGTGACCGACAATATCGGAATCGAGTCCGCAATCGTGGAATTCAGAATTAACTCCGGGCAGATCGAGTCGTTCGATCTGATTTACGATGAGGATAACGATATCTGGTCGGGAGAATTCACCGGTCAGGCTTCGCCCAATGATATTGTTGAATATAGATTAATCGCAATCGACATATCATCGAACGGTAACACGTCGTATTTGCCCGAGGATGGTTTCTACTCGTTCGGGATACTTCGGATGATGGAGATATCGTATATGTCCCAAGGCTCGATCCCCATCCCCGACGGTAGCGGGAGTATCCTCGATACGTTGACCATAGCCGAGGACCTGGAGATTTACGATATCGATGTTTTTGTTGATATCACTCATCCCCGTATCTCCGATCTGTATTTCCACATATGGGCGCCGGACAATGCAAGACTTATCCTGCACAACAGAACGGGTGGAGATGACGATAATATTATCGGCTGGTATGACGACGATTTCCCGCCCGACGATCCATCGGGAGGTATGGAGATTTTCTTCGGACGCCAATCGTCGGGTAGCTGGCGGCTCTTTCTCGCGGATCTATCATCCGGGAATGAAGGTACTCTGAATCAGTGGGGTATCCGCATTCTCGGGGCGGGCGAACCGACCGGTATCGAGATCGAACCCGAGTCATTACCTGATAAATTGTTTCTAAGTCAAAATTACCCCAACCCCTTTAACCCCTCGACCAACATCGCGTTTAATTTGCCTAACGCCGGCAAAGTGAAGTTGGAGATTTTCGATCTATTAGGAAGGCGAGTGACTTCTTTGATCGACGGCAATCTTTCCGCCGGGGAGCATACCGTTACCTGGGATGCTTCGGATTTGGCTTCCGGCGTGTATTTCGCGAGGCTGACGACGAACGACAGGTCTGATGTTATTCGGATGGCGTTGATGAAATAGAATGAATCGGAAATTTACAAAAAGGGGCGGAATTTGATCCGCCCTTTTTTATTTATATATATCCGCAGACTAATCTTCCCCGGCCGTCATATCCTTTTTATCCATCAGGTATTTATGCATCGCCCTTGCGGCGACCTTGCCCGCCCCCGCCGCGAGGATAACAGTCGCTCCGCCTGTGACGATATCGCCCCCGGCATAGACACCCTCGCGCGACGTTAGCATAGTCTCCTCGGTGACCACGATATTCCCCCAGCGGTTGGTTTCCAGACCCGGAGTCGTTTGCGGGATTAGGGGATTCGAAGAATTGCCGATAGCCACAACCACCAGATCGATATCGAAAACGAAATTCGATCCTTCGATCGGTACCGGCCGACGTCGTCCGGAATCGTCGGGTTCGCCAAGCTCCATGCGGATACATTCCATAGCCACAACCTTGGCGTTGTCATCGCCGATAAACTTAACAGGGTTAGTCAGCATGTTGAACTGCACACCCTCCTGCTGAGCGTGATGGATCTCCTCCGCCCGCGCCGGCATTTCTGCCTCGGAACGGCGATATACGATATAGGCGTTATCGGCTCCCAGGCGCAGGGCGGTCCTCACCGAATCCATAGCGGTATTTCCCCCGCCCAACACGGCGACGTTTTTCCCCTTTATGATGGGTGTATCGTAGGTGGGGAATTCGAACGCCCGCATGAGATTCGATCTGGTCAGGTATTCGTTTGACGAATATATGCCGATAAGGTTCTCCCCCGGTATCCCCATGAAATTGGGTAAGCCCGCGCCTGTTCCGATAAAAACAGCCTCGTAGCCCATTTCGAAAAGCTCGTCAATGGTATCCGATTTACCGATAACGATGGAGTTTTGGAATTCGACTCCCATATCGGCCAGGTAATCGCACTCGGATTGCACGATTTTTTTCGGCAGACGGAATTCGGGGATTCCGTAGACAAGCACACCGCCCGGTTTGTGAAGCGCCTCGAAAATGGTGACTTTATGCCCGAGGAGGGTGAGATCCCCCGCTACTGTCAATCCCGCCGGGCCCGATCCGACCACAGCGACTTTGCATCCTGTGGACGGCGCCAGCTTGGGCATTTCCACCAGCTTGTTCTCTCTTTCATAATCGGCAACAAATCTTTCGAGATACCCCACCGCTACAGGTGTGAATTTCTTGGATAATATACAAACCTGTTCGCATTGTTCTTCCTGCGGGCAGACACGTCCGCAGATCGCGGGCAGAGCGTTTGTTTCTTTAATCTTCCTGGCCGCGCCGGCGAAATCTTTTGCCATTACCAGTGATAAAAATCCGGGGATATCGACCTCGACGGGACATCCCGCTATGCAGGGAGCCTTGGGACATTCGAGGCATCGCGACGCTTCCAGTACAGCCTGCTCCTCGGTCAATCCGAAGGGGACTTCGGAAAAATTCTTTACTCGTTCGTCGGGGTTCTGTTCGGGCATGGATGAACGCGGGATTTTCATCCGGTCTTTTTTCTGTATCTTCTCAGCCAAATCTATTCTCCTTCACACCACAGGCAGTTGTGAATATTTTCACCACTTTACGCGTAAAATAAAATCACTCATTCACAAAACGAACTTTATTACGATTGTACGATCTCTTTAATGGAACTATGAAGCCTGCAATCGGTCGATTCGACAAATCGGTGGAACGAATCTTTTTCCTGCTCCTGGTAGGCCGCGAGCCGTTTGATAAGAAGATCGAAATCTACCTTGTGGCCGTCGAAATCAGGACCGTCAACGCAGGCGAACTTGGTGGTATCACCCACCACCACACGGCATCCTCCGCACATCCCGGTACCGTCGACCATAAGAGGGTTAAGCGATACCCAGGTGGGAACTTCATACGGTTCTGTCAGTTTCGAAAGGAACTTCATCATCGGGACAGGGCCGACAGCCATTATCATCCCGATCTTCTCGCCGCTATCGAGGATTTCCTTAAGCGGCTCGGTAACAAATCCGTGACGGCGGTAGGAACCGTCATCGGTGCAGATAATCGTCTTATCCGCTATAGCGGTATGCTCCTCTTCATAGAATAAAACGTCCTTGGAGCGGGCGCCGATTATTGTATAGAGCTTATTACCGGCTTCCTTCCAAGCCTTCGCGATGGGATATATCGGGGCGATACCGATCCCCCCGCCCACCACGATAGCCGTACCCCAGTTTTCCACATGAGTTGGCAATCCAAGTGGCCCGACACAATCGAGGATTTCCCCGCCGGGTTCCACGGTTGTCATCAGGGCAGACGTTTTCCCCACAACCTGGTAGATGATCGTTAAAACCCCGTTTTCTTTATCGAGCCCGGCGATTGACATGGGGACCCGTTCCCCCTCTTCGTTGACCCTGATAATCACAAACTGCCCCGCCTTCGCCTTGGCGACCAGTTTGGGCGCATGTACCCTCATTTTCCAGTTGAGAGGGCCTATCTTGACATTATCCAAAATCTTCGGCATCAAAACCTCCAAACACCATTTTCAAAAACACGCGTTAAGATAATATTGATCGGCGCAAAATCAACCGATTTATTGGTAATTCCATCCGCTAATCGGATAAAAAAATCCGCCGGAGAGGCGGATTATAGAAGTGGAGCTATTCGATCGTTTACGCTAGCATGAGCTTGATCATAATCGCCTTCTGTATATGCAAACGGTTTTCCGCCTGGTCGAACACTACCGAATGCTCGCCGTCGATAACATCATCGGTGATCTCACGACCCCGTTCGGCAGGCAGGCAATGCATGACTATGCATTCCGGGTCGGCAGCTGCCAGGAGGTTGCTGTTCACCTGGTACGTTTTCAACAGATCGGCCTGGGCGGACGCTTTATCTTTCTGCCCCATAGATGCCCAAACGTCGGTATAAATAACATCGGCTCCCCTGACAGCCTCTTTCGGATCCTCAGTCACGGTGATTTTGGATAGGCCGGCCGCTTTAGCTTCCTCGAGTATTCCCGAATCCGGTAAAGTCTCCTTTCGGGTGCCGATTCGAAGATCCATGGGAATTCTAACTGCGGCTTTCAGCCAGGAGTTGCATACGTTATTGCCATCACCCAGATAAGCGATCTTCATCCCGTCGATTTTGCCCTTATGTTCTATTATGGTCATCATATCACCCATGATCTGGCAGGGGTGTAATAAATCAGTCAGCCCGTTTATTATCGGAACATCGGCGTATTTCGCCAATTCTACTACCGAATCGTGGGAGAATGTTCTTATTTCGATCATAGCCACATAACGTGATAAGACCTTCGCGACATCGTGGATCGATTCCCTGACTCCGAGTTCGATCTCCTTTTCGGTGATATACAGCGAATTCCCCCCCAGCTCGCTGATACCGACCTCAAAAGATATTCTCGTCCTCAACGACGCTTTATGAAAGATGCAGGCGACCGTTCTTCCCCTGAGAACGTCGAGTATCTTTCCTCTTTTCTTTTTTAGTTCTATCGCCGCTTTTAATGTTTCCCTTATTTCCGACTCACTAAAATCGGTTATGGCCAGAAAGTCTTTTTTCATTTTTAAATATCCTGTAAAGCACGTTAAAGGTTGACAGTTAGATATTGATCAAGCTTTCGTCGACAATAAATTATCGTCTCCTTGCCTCTCCAAGTATAATTTATGCTTGAGCGCCAGAACTAACAGTACCCAGAATAACATATCGGGCTGCACGCGGCCTTCCTGTAACATCCCACCTCCTTCGAAAATGGAGTGGGCGAAAAACGATACAAAAATGGCGGTAAAGCACCTCGATATTATTACATCCTTTCTGTTCTTACTAATTTTCATCGATCTTATAATTGTTCTTATGGGTATGTAATAAACGCCAAATGCCACGAATAATCCGAATATTCCAAGTTCCGCGAGTTTCGATAGTAGAAAGTTGTGGGCATGCGGCATCCTTTCGAAAAATCTTCTCTCCCATCCGGATTCGAAATATTTGTCATAAGCAGTTCCGTAGTTGCCCATACCGACCCCAAAAGGTAAATTCTCATAGATCATTGTTATAGTGTTTTTCCAGATATCGACCCTGGAACTTGTACCTCTATCCATTCTATATGCTATCTTCACCATCGAATTTAATTGAGGAACGAACGCAAAAACCAGGACCGCAACTAAAATTATGGCAATATAGTACTTGAATTTTTTAGTCCAAATGGAAAACATTAAAACCGCGACCGCAAAACCGAAAATAGAAGCCCGAGAGTTTGAGAGAAGCATGGCCAGAGTAAAAATCGATGTGAGTATCCCGGCGAATATTCTTATCTTAGGTTTATCCCACCACAAGGTGACAGAAATCCAAAACGGCAAAACACTCATCAGCAATAAACCCAGAAGATTCGCGCTGGGTAAAAATCCGGTTACTTTTAGCCTTATTAACTCCAGCATCGCCAATGGATTTAGCGATTGCGCGTATACCGAAAAAAGAAAATATGCTGCGACGAGCAATGGAATAGTCATAGCTATAAATATCTTCGGTATATCATATGTTTCAAGCATATCATACAGTATTAATACGAACGAAAAGAATATTATATATCTGATTACGGCAAGAAATTCTTTCAAGTTTACACCGCCGGGTAACACTGAAACCACTGAGAAGAGCACAACCAATAACGAAAATATCAGCAATTCCCTGGAATATTCAAATGTCATCGATGAAGAGAAGAGCTTTCGGGCCAACCAGAAAAATAGAATAACTGCGATGAAACCATAATAAAATATGTTGATAAGCGAAGGTGATATCGTAGTTACAATCGGAGACAATGAGATAAACAAATAAACCAGAAACTTGTAATTTTTTAACGAGAAATACGCCAGTATTATTATGGGAAATACCGTAAGACTATAGATTCCCGCAAGAGCGCAAGCAATCGCGCTGATAACGAGGATTATGATACTTCCGTTGAAAATGACCCTCTTGTCAGCGTCATTATAGACAATAATTTCCGAGAAAAACTTCTTAACGCCAGCGATATAGGATCCCATATAATTCATCAACCCTACAGTATATACCTCGAAAGATCCTTGTCTTTGATTATCTCGCTTAAAACACCCCTGACAAACTTGCGGGTAACCCTGAAATTTTTAGCCTTAATCTCAGGCGCGTCAAACATCACATTCTCCAGAAGCTTGGTCAACACCGTCTGAAGCCGTCGAGCGCCGATATTCTCAGTCTTGGAATTCACCTCGAACGCGATCTCGGCAATCTCCTCGATACCCGAACGATCGAAAGTTACCGTAACACCCTCGGTTTTCATCAGAGCCGCGTATTGCTTTATAAGAGCGTTCTCCGGCTCGGTAAGAATACGTACAAAATCCTCGACTTTTAAATCATCAAGCTCCACCCTGATGGGAAATCGTCCCTGAAGCTCGGGAATCAGATCTGACGGCTTGGAAACATGAAACGCTCCGGCCGCCAAAAACAGAATATGGTCGGTTTTCACAAGACCGTATTTGGTCATAACGCTGGTTCCCTCCACGATAGGGAGAATATCGCGTTGTACGCCTTCCCTGGAAACGTCCGGTCCGCTTTTGGATTTTTCGCCGGCGATCTTATCTATCTCATCGACAAAGATCATGCCGGAATTCTCCACCCGGTCGAGCGCTTCGGAAATCACCTCGTCCATATCGATAAGACGATTCGATTCCTCGGCCTCGAGTACCTCCATAGCTTCGGGAACCGCGATCTTGCGTTTTTTGGATTTTTTCGGCATCATTCCCGAAAACATCTCCTGCATATTGACACCAAGCTCCTCCATACCCATCGGAGAAAATATCTCCACGACAGGAAATCTGTTCAAGGCGATATCTATTTCGACAAATCGCTTATCGAGCTTGCCTGAAATTAACTGTGCACGAAGCTTTTCCCTGGCGGTCAGGCTTTTTTCTACGGAGGTATTGCCCTCGGATAACTGGCCTATTCTTTTTTTGGCTGACGATGGCAGCAGTAAATCGAGGATCTTCTCCTCGGCCATCTTACGAGCTTTGGCCCTTGTGTTCTCGTGTTTTTCCTTTTTAACGGCGTTTACCGAAATGTCGGCGAGATCGCGAACCATTGATTCCACGTCGCGGCCGACATAGCCGACCTCGGTAAATTTCGAGGCCTCGACCTTTATAAAGGGAGCGTTGGTGAGATTGGCAAGACGTCTGGCAATCTCGGTTTTGCCGACGCCGGTCGAACCGATCATGATGATATTATTCGGCATGATCTCGTCGCGAAGATCGTCGCTAACCATCTGGCGGCGCCAGCGGTTGCGAATAGCTATGGCCACCATCCGCTTGGCATTATTCTGTCCGATTATATATTTATCGAGTTCGGCGACAATCTGTTTGGGGGTCATCGCCTGCAATATGCCATGTCTGTCGTTATCGTTCATATTTTCTCCACATTGATATTGTCGTTTGTATATACGCATATGGAGGCGGCGATTCTTAAAGATTTTTCAACAATCTTTTCGACAGGGATGTTAGATTCCGCCCGCAGCGCCCTCGCGGCCGCGAGAGCGTAGGCCCCGCCCGATCCGATCGCGATTATACCGTCGTCCGGTTCGATAACATCACCGTTGCCTGATATCATCAACGCTTTCGATTTATCTATCACCGCCATCACGGCTTCCAATCTGCGTAAATACTTATCGGTCCTCCATTCCTTGGCCAGTTCCACCGCCGCCCTCGGAAGGTTTCCGGAAAATTCCTCGACTTTCGATTCGAACTTCTCAAACAAGGTGATAGCGTCCGCGGTAGCCCCGGCGAATCCGGCCAGTACCTTGCCTTCGTAGAGTCTTCTTATCTTCGACGCTTTCGCTTTCATGATCGTCTCACCCAGGCTGACCTGGCCGTCGGCGCCCATAGCTGAGCCCGATTTGCCGACAATCGCCAGTACTGTAGTCGCCCTGAATTTATCGTCACTTTTCATAATTTTTCTCCGATCTGGGATGAGCCCTCCTGTAAACGGAAATAAGCCGCCCGGTTGTGGTATGCGCGTAGGTCTGAGTCGTTTTCAGGCTCGAATGACCGAGCATCTGCTGAACAGCCCTGAGATTCGCCCCGGCCTCGAGAAGATGAGTGGCAAAGGAATGACGCAGGCTATGAGTTGATAACCGATGTTTTTGAGAAGATCGCGAAAGATAGCTTTTTACTATCCTGCCGACGCTCCTCGGCGTGATCCTCGAACCCCGCTTATTTAGAAACAGAGCCTGGCCGGCTTTCAGTTTTAGATTCTCCGAATTGATTTTCTGTTCTCTGACGGCGAGATAATCCCGGAGGATCAGGCCGGCGTTGGGGCCCAACGGCACAACCCTGTATTTTTTCCCCTTACCGAAAACGCTGATGATTCTCTCTTTGAATTTTACATCTTTTATGTCGATCCCCACAAGCTCTGATAGCCTTAAGCCGCAACCGTAAAAAAGCTCGAGCATCGCTTTATCGCGTACGCCGATAAACCCTTTCGGAAATCGCGTTGAGAGCATGCCAAACGCTTCCTCCACGCTCAAATACTCGGCCCTGTAATGTTCTTTTCGGGGATACGCAAGTTCCCTGAAAGGGTTATTATCCCATTTCCCGATTTCGACCAGGTAGTCTCCGAGCCGTTTCAATGAATCGAGTTTTCTACACAGGGAAACCTGTTTTAAACCTTTTCTTTTAAGCGAAATAAGAAAAAGACGGCCGTCATTAACCGATATTTTCCCGGAATCATAGGCGCTTCTATGCTTCTCCTTAAGAAAATCGATAAAAGAGGCGCAATCCGAGCGGTACGCGATCACCGTGTTTTCAGCTAAACCGTCGGCGTGTTTTATGCGGCTGATAAACGCCGATAGGTTCTTACCCCATTCTGTCATATACCGATTATAATCCGTTGTATCGCTTAAAGCAAGACGTAAAAATCAGGAGACGGAAACCTCTTTCTCTGTTTCCTGATGACCTATATGTTTGCATTTCGGACAGGCCAGGTGATCGCCTTTGGCTTTGGTCGATTTCTCCATCATATATGGGAATCCGCAGGAACCGCACTCTACATTCACCGGACGATACCATATCGAGTGCTCGCAGGCAGGATATTCGGAACAAGAATAAAACGGCTTGCCCCGCCTCGTAGTCCTTTCCACTAAATCGCCGGAACAACCGTCCTCGGGGCATTTCACCCCTGTCGAGACGCTTTTGGTCGTTTTACAATTAGGGTAATCGCTGCAGGCTATAAACCGGCCGAATCGTCCCCGACGGATCTGCATGGCGGAACCGCACTTAGGACACTTATCGTCAATCTCCTCGACCTCGTCCTGCAACGATTTAGTATTTTTGCAATCCGGGTATCCGGAGCAAGCCAGGAAACGTCCATTTCTGCTATGCTTGATAATCATCGGGCTGCCGCATTTTTCGCAAACCTCGTCGGTCTTCTCCTCTGCCGCTTTTTTGATCTTATCTTTTTGGGCCTCGGCCCTATCGAGATCGATCTTAAACGGCTTATAAAAGTCTTTGAGAACATCTACCCAGTTACATGATCCGTCTTCGATCTTATCTAACTCTTCCTCCATACGGGCTGTGAACTCCTCTGAGAAAATATCGGAGAAGTTAGTTACGAGGATTTTGCTGACCGTTTTACCGAGATCTGTGGGAGAGAACCGTCGTTTTTCAGACGAGATATATTTCCTATCGAGAAGAACCGAAATGATCTGGGCATAGGTTGACGGCCGTCCGATACCGTTCTGCTCCAACTCTTTTACAAGACTGCCGGCATTGAATCTCGGAAGCGGTTCGGTGAAATGCTGATCGGAAATAACCTCTTTGGCGACAACCTTATCTCCGGCTATGACTTTCGGGAAACCGTTATCCTTGTCGTTGTCGTTGCCATTATAGACACTTAAGAAACCGTCGAATCTCAATTTCTGTTTGGCCGCTTTAAAAGTGAACCTTCCGCCCTCGATCTCAATAGTGTCAACGTCAAACTCAGCCGAGGCCATCTGCGAGGCCATGAAACGACGCCAGATCAGGTCGTAAAGCCTGTGCTGGTCTTTGGAAAGATCTTTTTTTATAGAATCGGGGGTCAGGTTCGGATTTGTAGGCCTGATCGCCTCGTGAGCGTCCTGAGCGCCCTTCTTTTTGGCGTAAGCACGTTGTTTTTCAGCGATATATTCATCGCCGAAAATCTCTTTTATCGCTTTTTTGGCGGATGACGCCGCTTCGGATGATATCCTTGTCGAATCGGTTCGCATATAGGTGATTAGCCCGGTTTGTCCCTCGCTGCCGATCTCTATTCCCTCATAAAGCTGTTGGGCTATCACCATGGTAGCCTTGTTGGAGAGACGAAGCTTATTGAAACTGTCCTGTTGAAGCGAGCTGGTGATAAAAGGCGGAGGAGGCGATTTCTTCATTTTGGATTTTTTATGGTCTTTGACCGCGAAGGATGTCTTCTCAATCTCGGATTTTACTTTTTTGGCTTCTTTTTCTTTGCCGACCTCGAACTTCTCACCGTCGATTTTAACCAGCTTAATCCTGAATAGTTCGCCCTTCCTGGTGGCGAAATCCGCGTCGAATGTCCAGTACTCCACGGGAACGAATTTATCGATCTCCGCTTCCCGCTCGCAGATCATCTTGAGGGCTACCGATTGGACACGTCCGGCGGAAAGCCCGCGGAATACCGTTTTCCACAAAAGCGGGCTGACCTGGTAGCCGACAAGCCTATCTAAAATCCTCCGTGCCTGTTGGGCGAAAACCTTGTTCAGATCGATCTCCCCGGCGTTTTCGATGGCCGCGGTTACCGCTTTTTTGGTAATCTCGTTAAAAGTGGCGCGATAGAGGTTCTTATTGCTTTTGGAGAGCTCCCTGGCAATATGATAAGCGATAGCCTCGCCTTCGCGATCCGGATCGGGCGCCAGATAAACCGTTTTGGCCCCTTTGGCCGCTTTTTTAAGCGCGGTTATAACTTTCGACTTACCGCGAATCGTGACATATTCGGGCTTAAAATCGTTTTCTATATCGACGCCGAGCTTGGAAACGGGCAGGTCTATCAGGTGTCCTCCCGATGCAACAACGTCGAAATTCCTGCCCAGGAATTTCTTTAAAGTCTTCGATTTTGTCGGCGATTCGACTATTACCAGATTTTTCGGCAAAAAATTTCCCCTTGTCCAATTACTTCAATCGGCAGAATTTTACGTTTGCTTATCGAACTCAGGCTAAAAAGTCACAAATCATGTCAGATCGTAAGTGGATTCTTCCTCGATCTTTTCTTTACGATCGTATTTAACTTTTCCGTTCTTAAGTTCGTCTAAAGCCACTGTGGTGACTTTGCGAAGGTCTATATCGGCCAGCTCCTCAGGAGCGAGCTGTTCCTTGGCCGCCAGCCTGAGGCCGTTAATCCTGCGGGCAAGCTTAGCGGCAATCAGCACCGCCTCATACCGATTTAAGACATCATCCTTTTTTTCGTTTTCTTCCATCGATCCTCCATTGCCGAAAGATTCTAACAAACAACGCTCCGGGAATGTTCCCTAAAGGCCTAAAAGCCTGGCCTGCGGCGGTTTCCAATAGCGACGCTGGTTTCGCCTGGTTGTTTTGATTCTCTCGGCAGTTATTATTGTATCGACTTCCCCTATCGCTTTCTTGAGGTCGTCATTTATAACTACATAATCATATTTTTTCCAGTATCCGATCTCCCTTACGGCGGTATTTAACCTGAGTTTCATCTGTTCGATTGAATCCGTCCGCCGTTTATACAGCCTGCGCTTGAGCTCCGCGAGGGATGGAGGGATGATAAAAATAGATACCGCCTCATTATAATTTTTCTTAAGACTCATGCCGCCCTGCACATCGACATCGCAGAGTAATACCTCGTATTCGGCCATCGATCTTTTGATCTCGGAAAACGGAGTTCCGTATCGATAATCGAACACGCTTGCCCATTCGGCAAACTGTTGTTTCTTCTCCATTGAATCGAACTTACTTTCCGATACGAAATGATAATCGGTCCCGTCGCGTTCCCTGCCTCTGGCCGGCCGAGTCGTGGCCGAAACGGAAAACCGAAAATCGCTGTTTTTTTTCATTAGACCGCGGCAAATGGATGTTTTACCTGTCCCCGAAGGCGAGGATAGGATTACCACCAGGCCCGGTTTTTTGACAATCCTGCTCATCAATTAAATCGCAAATTTGTAAGAAATTATCTCCTGAAATTGGGATACTACTCTATGTTCTGGACCTGTTCACGCAGTCGTTCTATCTCTTCTTTGACCACTATCACTCGACGAGAGATTTCGTAATCCGACGATTTCGAGCCGATCGTGTTTACCTCTCGATTCAGTTCCTGAAGGATAAAATTCAGTCTCTTGCCTATCGGCTTATTTTCTTTGAAACTCGATTCCAGTTGAGATAGATGCGATTTCAAACGGATACACTCCTCGGTGACATCCGATTTCTCCGAAAAGATGGTAACCTCCATGGCGATCCGCTGCTCGTCGACCGGTGATTGCCCCTTTAGTTCGCTTATGCGGGCTTGAAGCTTCTCTTTGAATACAGCCACGTTCGCCGGGGCCAGTTCCTCGATTTCCGAAGTGACCGAACTTATCGTTCTGGAACGTTCCAGCATATCCGCGACCAAGTTTTCACCTTCCGCCAGTCTCATTTTGGCCGCCGCCGCCGCCGCCTCGGTAACAGCCGTTTTCAGATCGGTCCAGATCAGATCGAGATCGTCGTCCTCTTTGCTCGATTTCACCAGGTCGGGTAAAGCGATAAAATCGCGGAAGGACGGTTCGTCTGAAAGACCGTACTTATCCTTTAATAAACCGTAGATTTTCAAGTATGCTTCGGTCTTTTCCTCATCGAGAACCAGAACGTCGGCATCCTGGGACTGCTCCCAGCTGACTGAAACGGAGATCTTGCCGCGATTGAAAATGCCATTTAAGAGTGTCTTTATGTTTTGCTCCAGAGGGGCGATCGTGCGGGGAAGTCTTATCTGGTAATCCAAAAAACGGTTATTCACCGTATTAATTTCCACTGTGATTTTATTGTTCCCCGTTTCGGTCTCGGCCCTGCCGAAACCGGTCATACTGTAAGCCATTGGTCAGTCTCCGTAAAACCGCTAAATTTATAAAACCCATAGAATAGCAAAAAAACCTGTTTTGTCAACTGAATTATACGCCTAAATTAGAGACCATGGAAATTCAAAAACCGACAGTACTCGATATCGCCCGTCTGGCGAGGGAAATAGACCGCCTCCGAGGCGCCAGGATTACAGGATCGCTCACTGATAATTCCCGGACTATGTTATTGCTGAAACTCTCCGGGCCGGATTTTATTCTTAAATTCGTAGTCGGGAGAAAATTCGCGTTTCTCGGTGAGGCTGAAAATCTTCCCGAGGAGGTTAGAGACGTTTTCCCATCCATCGCCGGGTACGCGGTAAATGGATGCGGGCAAGTCAATTCCGACAGGATTCTGAAAATCGATTTAGAGAAAAAAGACCGGCTGGGAAGGGCCAAATCGTTAAGCCTCGTTTTCGAGATAATCCCTAACAGGGGAAACGTCTACCTTATCGATAATACAGGTTCGGTAAAGGGGAATCTTAAAAATAAGAACGTACGGGAATATTCCCCGCCGTCTCCGCTTAAGAAGATGTCGGTTTTGAATTTCGATGATAACGAGCTTGCCGCGATTATCGAATCGGGCGCCGATCCGGCGAAGGAAATTATGGGGTTGAACAATCGCGATCTTATTAACATCGGATCGGAATTGAGGCAAAACCCTGAATCGGCCGGGGCTGTTTTGAGCAATTATGTCAATAACGCTATCGAGCCGGGACCGGCCTGGATGATTATCGACGGCGATAGTCCGGTGGGATTCTCTCTTGCCGAACCAACGATTTCCGATTCCGAAACCGCCGTGGTTTTCGATTCGGCTCTTCAAATGTACGAAAACTATTATTTGCTGGGCGCTATCGACGACCCGGCTGACAGCGGATTGGTAACGCTATTGAAAATTCTCGATTCGCATATTATCAAAGCCGGGAAAAAGGCAGCGGGTATCGAAAAAGATCTAATCGAAGCGGGAGAAGCCGAGAGATACAAAACCTGCGGCGAATTGATCCTGGCCAATATCGGCGACATAGAAAAGGGGCAAAGATCTGTCAAGTTGAAGAGTTTGGGTACAGGTTCAACAAAGTCATATGATATCGAACTCGATCCGTCGAAATCACCGTCGGTGAACGCCGCGAATTATTTCAAGAAATATAAAAAAGCGGCATCGGCATTGAAGAAGTTAGGAAAACGTCTTTACGAAGCGAATCAGATACTAACGACGCTTGAGGATATGAAAACTAATAACTCCGACGATATCGAATCGTTGCGGGAAAGGCTGCGTGAGCTAAAACTAATTCCTGCCGACCGCAGGCCGCGTGTCCGCGAAATTCAGCCGCGGCGAAAACCGTATCGGCGGTTTAAAGCGTCATGCGGCTGGGATATACTGGTCGGCAAATCGAACGCCGATAACGACGAGCTGTCGTTGAAAATCGCGGCCAAGGACGATTACTGGTTTCACGCCTGGCAGGCGGCCGGATCGCATGTGGTGCTGAGATTGCCGGATAAAAAAGCTATACCCGAAAAGCAAACTCTACTCGAGGCGGCGTCGCTGGCGGCCTGGTATTCCAAGGCGCGGGGATCGTCGAAAGTGCCGGTGATTTACTCGCAGGCAAAATATGTCCGCAAGCCGAAAAAGCTTCCGCCGGGCAAGGTGATCGTGGAGCGGGAAAAGCAGTTGATGGTCAAACCCGCCGACCCCAAGGATTTCGGGACGGGGGAGGATGGGTAGGGGCGTTCAATTGAACGCCCGCAACGGGCAAAAGGGCGTTTTTTCAAACGCGCCCCTACGAGGAAATGTAGGCGGGCAGCTTGTCTGCCCGCAAAATGAACCGGTGCCATTTTAAAATAATTTACGCACAAGAATACCAATTAATATAACTAAAAGCAAACCAATTAGAATAGCCCAACCAAAACCCAATTCAAAACCTAGTTTTCCCGACCAAAGTAATGCTGCGAAAAAAATCCATGAAACGCATCCAAATTTAAACGCTTGAAAACCTGGCTCTTTATCTATCTTTCTATGGTCTGCCCAATATTTCGACCATCCATCAGGCCTCTTCCCGCAATGCGGGCAATGAGAAGCACTTTCGGGCATCTCTTGGTTACATAAAGGACATTGAGCCATTATTTATCTCTTTTTTAACCATTATTATGATAGGAACTGGTAAAATACCTAACAAAATGAATAATCCCTTCGTATTTTGGATTTAAACTCAATTCTTTCAATTTATATTCGGCGACTTGAACCGCTAAAAAGAGCGAAAGCGGCCAATCATAGGGATTTTCTAAATGAACATCGAATTCCCATTGATTCTTATTATAACTATCTTTGTTTCGCTTATGAATAGGAAAACCTTCAGGAATACTCAATTTCTCATGAGGCAAGCCTAGGCAGACATTAACTTTATTTGAATCTTTTCTTAGACGCGCTATAAATCCTCTATTCTTGGTCTCCTTTGATATATCAGCATCTATAAGATAAAAATCTCGACAGATGGTAATTCCTTTGGTAGGACGATAAATACCGTTTAATAAATATGGCCTTAAAACCCAATTCATATTATCTGTCATTTTTTCATACAATTTGATAGACAGCTCTTCCATAAGCCCTCCATTCTATGGCTGAACGTTTTCAAACAACCGGTAACCCAAAGCTTGCTGTGGGATCGATACATCCATATTAGCAAATAAAATAATGGACTATTTACACGTTAGCAACAAAAATAATGGACTATTTACACGTTGGCAATAAAAAAACCCCGGCTGAAAACCGGGGCTAAATTGAAGCGATTTCGCTCTAACTTCTAACAAACAATTTCATGAACGGATATTTCTCGACCATGATCTTGTTTTTCAATTTGCTGATGGCGCCGGTTGGATTTAGATCCTTGGGGCAGACAATCTGGCAATTGAAAATGGTATGACATCGGAATACGCCCGAATCGTCGGCTACCATGGCCAGACGTTCTTCGGTGGCGCCGTCGCGGGAATCATCGACAAACCGCAATGCTTTCAACAGGGCATGAGGACCGAGATATTTCGGGTCGCCCTGGACCACCGGGCAGGAGCCGTAGCATGCCCCGCAGAGGATACAATCGATATGGTGATCGATCTTTTTACGATCCTCCACCGATTGATAATATTCCTTCTCCGGCGGCTCCTCTTTGGGGATAAGATACGGTTTGATTACTTTATAGTTATCCCAGAACGGTTTCATATCGACCACGAGATCCTTCTGAACCTGCATATGCGAGAGAGGTCGAATTGTTATCGGATCTTTCAGCCTGCCGACCTGCGTGTTACAGGCCAGAGCGTATTTGCCGTTGATATGCACCGCGCATGAGCCGCAATTAGCTTCCCTGCAACTGCTCCGGAAAGCGAACGACGCGTCCTTGTTTTCTAAAATCCAGTAAAGTCCCTCCAGTACTGTCATCCCCTCGGGGGCATCGACATCGAAAGTCTGAAAATGCGCTTGGCGTCCGTCGTCCGGATCATATCTGAAAACCTTGAATTTCCTGATCATATCAATATTTCCTTTCCTCCGGAGGATATTTGGAAAGATCGACTTCGCTTGCCGAGAACTCCGGTCCTGACTGTGTATATTTCGCCAGCGTATGATTGAGCCAGTTTTCGTCGTCGCGGGTGGTGAAATCCCGCCTCGAATGCGCCCCCCGGCTTTCGGTACGACGGATGGCCCCGGCGCAAACCACATGCGAGACCTCGAGGTTGCCGAAAATTTCCATGGTCCAGACCTTATCCATATTGAAAACCCTGGTGTTTACCGGAGGACGAACTTTGTCGAATCGTTCCCTAAGTCGCTTGATTGTCGAAAGGCCGTCCTGTAGTTCCTTTTCGGTTCTGAAAATCCCGACATATTTCGGCATAGAGGCCTGAAGTTCGTCTCTGATCTTATACGGATTTTCCGTTCCGGCCGGATTCGATATCAAGGCGAAACGCTCGTCAAGCGCGGCTTTTGCCTTGTTCAAGGTCGCCGTATCGGCAGACTTGGCTTTGCCCTTGACATATTTCCCTACGGCGGCTCCGGTGCGACGACCGAAGACTATCGTCTCTAAAAGCGAATTCCCGCCGAGTCTGTTGGCGCCATGCACCGATACGCAGGCGCATTCCCCGGCGGCGTAAAAACCGGGCGATTTCGTCTCGCCGTCGGCGTTACAATCTATCCCGCCCATTGTGTAATGGCACGACGGGTTTATCGGAATCGGCGTGTCGATAGGATCGAGCCCGGCAAAATCAAGGCAGATCTCACGAATGCCCGGCAATCTTTCCATGATCTTATCGCGTCCCAGATGCCGCAGATCGAGATGCACATAGTCGCCTTCGAAACCGCGTCCGGCCTCGATCTCGGTAGCAATGGAACGGCTGACGATATCCCTCGGGGCAAGCTCCATGACTTTTTCCGAGACATACCGTTTCATGAACCGTTCACCCTCGGCGTTAACTAAGTATCCGCCCTCGCCGCGGCATCCCTCGGTCATGAGGATATTCGATTTATAAAGACCTGTGGGATGAAACTGAATGAATTCCATATCTTTAAGGGGAATCCCCGCCCAATACGGTATGGCCAGACCGAGCGCGGTGGATACCAGAGCGTTTGTGGTGTTGCCGTACATCCTGCCCGAACCGCCGGTAGCGAAAATCACGGCATTGGCGCCGATCAACTCGATACTGCCGTCGGGAATATTAAGAGCGACCACTCCTTTGCAGACGCCATCGTCGCCGATAGCCAGTTGCAGGACAATCCATTCTTCATAATAACGGGTATCGAGCCTTATGGTCTGCTCGTAAAGGGTATGAAGAAGATACAGCCCTGTTTTATCCGCCCCGTAGCAAGTGCGAGGATAACCCGCCCCGCCGAACGGACGCTGTGATATCTTGCCGTTTTCCATCCTCGAAAAGGGACAACCCCAGTGTTCCATCTCATATATCACGCCGGGAGCGTCGGAGGTCATGGTGATGGCCGCCTGTTGATCACCGATGAAATCGGAGCCTTTTACGGTATCGTATGCGTGTCTTTCGGGAGTATCATCGGCGGAATCGGGGTTGTTGGCTAAAGCGGCGTTAATGCCGCCCTGGGCCGCGCCCGAATGCGATCTTAGAGGATGAATTTTCGATAATAAAGCGACATCGGCGCCGCTTGCGGCCGCTTCTATCGCGGCTCTCATACCTGCCAGTCCTCCGCCGACCACAATAACGTCGTGAAAAATCATGCCAGACCTCCCATCGACGCGTGCGCTCCGCCGAAGACCCGGGGAAGTATTACCGCAAGCGTGATTATTACCAGAATAGCGAATACGACCACCATGGTTGTAACCACCGCTTTGTGTTTATGCGATATATCGGCGAAATCCATGACGGTGATAGCGAGGCCGTTGACCATGTGATAGAAGATAATCAGTATAAGGCCTATTTCCAGAAAGTGGAAGAGCGGCGACTGCACCGATTTAAGCCGTTCGTTGAAAACCTCCGGACCGCTGTTGGCCGATCCCAAAACCCAGAGATGAGCGAGCAGGTAGAAAAGCAATGACAGGCCGCTTATCCGATGAAGAAGCCAAGACCAGGTGCCGATGTTGGGATTGAGCCTAACCTCGTCGGCGGTTCCTTTAATCATATTGAAAATCTTCACGCCGCCCCCCCTTTGTAAAATACGCTGAGGGTTTTAAGCCCGTAGACCGCCATAATGATCCCGATAATCCAGAGAATCGTCAGCCACGTTTTTTGCGCTCCGCCCGATGGTCTGAAATCGAGTATTACCGCCCAGAGCCCGCTTAAGCCGTGGAATAAAGCCGAAAGGATAAACAAAAAATAGAATATCCCCCAGCCGATACTCCCGCCTAACCTGTCGATCACGAACGTGAAATCGATAAGCCCCTGGGATGTAAAATCGAAATCCCAGTGCAGCACTTTCACGTGGGTGAAGAGGAATACGGCTAACAGCGCGCCGGTGATCCTCTGCAACAACCAGAATAACGGGCTGCGCGACGTTATCGTCCCGCTCATCTAATGCCTCCTAAAAAAAACCGGCGGCAACCAAGAAAGCGATATCGCTTAATTCGTTGTTTCGCCGACCTCAGAATGAATATCTTAAAACATCTCCAATCACGCAAAATTAAATCAGTCTTACAACAATATTGCCGTTATTCAGATAAATTTCAATCACTTTATCGCCAAAGGCGGCCATTGAAATCTATCTTTGATATTTCTCAACCCCTTCCTTAAAGAGATTTCCACCGTGGCAATCCTGGGCGACAATAGCCGGAAAATTCTCGACTTTCAACCTTCTCACGGCCTCGGGGCCAAGTTCCTCATAAGCGACAACTTCGGCCTCGGTTATTTTCTTGGCTATCAATGCCGCCGCGCCGCCGGTGGCCACGAAATAAGTCGCCTTACGTTCTTTGAGGGTCGCCGCTACTTCCGAACCCATCTCCCCTTTGCCGATCATTCCCTTCAATCCCGCCTTCAACATGGTCGGGGAGAATTTATTCATTCTACCCGATGTTGTCGGCCCCGCCGATCCAATCACTTGCCCCGGTTTGGCCGGGGTCGGACCGACGAAATAGATTACCTGGCCGGTCGGATCGAACGGAAGATCCTCGCCCTTTTCGATAAGATCGACCATTTTTTTATGAGCGGCGTCGCGGGCGGTGTAAATATAACCGGTAAATACTACCTTTTGTCCGGAATGTAATTTTTCTATATCCTCATCCGTCAACGGGGGATTTAATTTTATCGATTCCACGGTTCTTGTCTCCTTAGATTACTATCTCTTTATGACGCGCCGAATGACATTGCGTGTTCACCGCGACGGGGAGGCTGGCGATATGGCAGGGATGAGTCTCGATATGGACAGCTAACGCCGTGGTTCGCCCGCCAAGCCCCTGGGGGCCGATACCGAGATCATTGATCCGCTCGAACAGTTCCTTTTCCATCGACGCGTAATACGGATCGGGATGGACACTGCCGACATCTCGCAGCAACGATTTCTTGGCCAGGTAAGCGCATTTATCGAACGAGCCCCCGATTCCGATACCGACGATAATGGGAGGGCACGGATTGCCGCCCGCTATCCTGATCGTATCTACCACGAAATCTTTAACCCCGGTTTCGCCATCGGACGGTTTGAGCATTTTAATAGCGCTCATATTTTCAGAGCCGCCGCCTTTAGGGAGGATAGTTATTTTAATCTTATCGCCGGGGACTATGCGCGTGGAAATAACCCCGGGAGTATTATCCCCCGTATTCTTTCTTCTCAACGGATCCTCGACCATAGATTTGCGCAAGAAACCATCCCCGTAGCCCTGCCTGATTCCCTCCTGAACAGCCTCCTCGAAATCTCCGCCCACCACGTTAACATTCTGCCCAAGCTCTACAAAAACAGCGGCCAGCCCGGTATCCTGGCATAGGGGCATCTTTTCCGATCCCGCTATTTTCGCGTTTTCGAGAATCTGGTTGAGTATTTCCTTGCCCAGAGGAGATTCCTCCGTTCGCGCGCCTTTCTTCAACGCCTCTATGACATCCTCGCCGAGATCATAACTGGCGTTAATGGAAAGGCCTTTCAAGGCGCCGATAATATCTCCAGCATCCACATTCCTCATATTTATCCCTTACTCTTTATAAACCCGGTCATACCGGAAATAAGATTTTCACATGATAAGTAAATATCTTTCGCTCTCCTGGTACCCAACTCGCCCCCCGACGTTATAATCCTGTTAGTCTCGTCGAGAACTACCTCGCCCGGACGGGTTACCACGGCCTGGGCTCCGCATTTTTCTATTCCCGCCTGGATTTTCGGATCGTTACCCACGGTTACGACAGGGCCCGACACGGTTATTCCCTGAAGCGCTTTGGTCACCAGTAAAGCGGCTTCACCGAAGGCCCCTATCGGTTTTTCCAGGCGATAAACGTTTTTTAAAAGGCTCTTGAGTCGATCATCGACTTTCACCCCTGCCCCGACATCCTCGAAATTGCAGAGGTTGTTGAATATCCTGGTTCCCCCGGGGACGATTAAGCCCTCGATCCCGGTGGCTTTTACATCCTCGATATCAATAGCCGAATGACGGGCAAGGTCATTTTCTATCGATTGAATCTTCGGGGATAAATCGTCTATTTTATAGGTAATGGGCGATCTCATGAACTTATGGTTTTCGAGATGCAGGACGCAAAAAACTATCTCCCAAGGATTACCGCCGCTGGTTATTATTCCGATTTTCCTGGGAGATTTGCTCATTTCAATCATCTTTTAAAGATCATGTGATAATATTCACATCCACGGGCAAAAATAACCCGCGAATGCGCGGATAAACCGGTGGTATTTTAGGAGACTATCGAGACGATTTTCTTGTTCGCACGGCCCTTACGCTGAAATAATACAGTACCGGTGGACAAAGCAAACAGAGTGTCGTCTTTACCCTGACCGACATTTTCACCGGGGAGGATCCTGGTACCCCGCTGTCGCACTATAATAGATCCGGCCGTAATCTGTTGACCGCCATAGGCTTTTACTCCAAGCCGCTGGCCGTGGGAGTCACGTCCGTTTTTTATCGATCCTTGACCTTTTTTGTGTGCCACAATATTCCCCTTTCTAAAGACCGCAATTTACAACTTCTTTCGCCCCTGTCAAGAATTCTTTATAATTATTTGACCGGCATGGGGCCGGAATATGGCCGTTAATTATTCCGCGGGACCTTCCCATCATAAAAAAACCGGCGCCCAATTTATATGAATGCCGGTCTGGAAATTTAAAAATCAATTAGCCTGCGGCGCTGGATTCTTTGGTTCCGGGGCTTTCGGCCTTTTCTTTTTTCTTAATATTGAATATCAGCTTATCGGCATCCTGGTCTCTTAAAACAGAAACCTCGCAGCCCCCGCTGTATTCACCCCTCAGGATTTCCTCGGCAAGGGGATCCTCGAGGAATTTCTGAAGCGCCCTCTTCAACGGCCTCGCGCCGAAATTGGGATCCCAGCCCTTATCGGTAATAAATTCCCTCGCTTCCTTATTAATCTCGATATCGATATTCTTATCCTTGAGCCTTTTAATCAGATCTTTCGTGAGAATATAGATAATTTCCAGTATATGCTCTTTGCTGAGAGAATGGAAAACCACGGTCTCGTCGATCCTGTTTATCAATTCCGGATTGAAGGTCTTCTTCATTTCGTCGAGAATCCGATCCTTCATTGTTTCGTAGTCGGTTTTGGCGTCGATTTTCTGGAACCCCAGGGTTTTCCCCGCCATCGCCTGTCGAGTTCCCATGTTGGAGGTCATGATAATTACCGTATTACGGAAATCGACCTTTCGCCCGAACGAATCGGTTAATTGTCCCTCGTCGAAAAGCTGGAGCAATATATTGAAGACCTCGGGATGGGCTTTTTCTATTTCGTCAAGTAAAACCACCGAATATGGTTTGCGCCTGACCTTTTCAGTAAGCTGACCGCCCTCTTCATAACCGACATATCCGGGAGGAGCTCCAATCAGGCGGGATACCGCGAATTTTTCCATATATTCGGACATATCGATCCGCACAAGCGAATCGTCGTCCTCGAATAAAAACTCAGCCAGCGCTTTAGCCAGTTCGGTTTTCCCGACGCCTGTGGGGCCGAGGAATATAAACGAGCCGATCGGTCTGCGAGGATCTTTCAAGCCAGCCCTGGTACGTCTTATAGCTTTGGCTATGGCGTGCAAGGCCTCTTCCTGGCCGACAACCCGTTTGGTAAGCTCCTCTTCCATCCTCAGGAGTTTTCTTGATTCCTTCTCTTCGAGCTTGAAAAGCGGTATTCCGGTCATTTTGGAGATGACAACAGAGATATGTTCCTCTGTAAGCTCGATTTTTTCTTTGTTTCGTTTCTCTTCCCACTCCTTTTTCAAATTCTCAAGCTCTTCTTTTTTTAGCTTGATTTTATCGCGAAGCTGGGCCGCCTGCTCGAATTCCTGTCCTTTTACCGCCTGTTCTTTCTGTTTGGCAAACTCCGCGATCTCGTCTTCGAGTTTACCGAAGGTCTCAGGCTTTGTATAGGCCAACAGATGCGCCCGTGAGCCGGCTTCGTCGATAACATCGATCGATTTATCAGGCTGAAACTTTCCGGAAATATAACGTTCGGAAAGCTTAACCGCCGCGTCGATGGCTTCGTCGGATATAATCACTTTGTGATGCTCTTCGTATTTGAAACGCAATCCACGTAAAATCTCGATGGTATCCTTTACCGACGGCGGCTCGATCATAACCGTCTGGAACCTGCGATCCAGGGCGCCGTCTTTTTCTATATATTTTCGATACTCGTTCAACGTGGTCGCGCCGATACACTGCAGTTCGCCGCGCGACAGGGCGGGTTTGAAAATATTCGACGCGTCTAACGAACCTTCGGCTCCTCCCGCTCCCACGATCGTATGAAGCTCATCTATAAAGATGATAACGTCTCTGGAGCTGAGGATCTCGTTCATGACCGCTTTCAGCCTTTCCTCGAATTGACCGCGGTACTTGGTGCCGGCCACCAGGGAAGCCATATCGAGGGTGACTATTCTCTTATCCTCGAGGATCTGGGGAACCCTGCCCAACACTATCCTCTGGGCTAATCCCTCGGCGATAGCGGTTTTGCCTACACCCGGTTCGCCGATTAACACAGGATTGTTCTTTTTCCTGCGGGAAAGAATCTGAGTTACCCTTTCGATCTCATCGTCTCTGCCGATAATCGGATCCAGCTGGCTTCGACGGGCAAGTTCGGTAAGATCGCGGCCGAAATGATCCAAGGCGGGTGTCTTGGATTTCTTACGTTTCCTGCCGAATGATGACGGTTTACCCGTTTGTATGTTCCTTAATTCCTCGTAAACTTCCTTATAATCGACATCATACATAGCCATAACCTGCGAGGCTACGCCTTCTTCGTCTTTCAATAAGGCCATAAGTATATGCTGGGTATCGATATCTTTGGATTTCAGCGCCCTGGCTTCGTTTCCGGAAACCTCCAGCGTCTTTTTCGCCCTGGCGGTTAGAGGAAGCTGGCCCATCTGCATGGTACCGCCGGACGGCTGCACCATTTCCTCAACGGACGCTTTCAATTCGTTTAAATCTATACCGATGTTGTTTAAAACGTCAGTAGCAAGGCCCTCGCCGAGGCGAATAAGCCCGAGCAGTAAATGCTCCGTGCCTATGTAATCGTGTTTCAGCCTGGCGGCCTCATCACGGGCGTATTCGATGGCTTTTCGGGCGCTTTCGGTGAACATCTCGTTCATCGGGTACTCCCCTTTTGAGTAATAATACTGAATTCCCTATCCAAGTTTTTCCCTCACAAAATCAGCGCGAATCATGTCGCGTTCGGTATTTTCCATTTCCCGGCCGATAAATTTCTGCAGGTGCGCGGGCTGAGTCATTATCATCAATTCGTTTATTTCCCTGTAACTTATTTTTTCGATCAATCCCAACGATACGCCCATGCGCAGGGCGGATAAGAGATTCATGACCTCATTGGACGTTAAAACCCTGGCGTTCATTAGTATTCCGTAAGAACGCCAGACTTTATCCTCGATCTGTTCGGGAGCGTCTCTCATTAGAGTATCCTGCGCTTCCCTTTCGTATTCTATAATTTGCGACGACACCTTGACCAGAGAATCTATTATCTCCTCCTCGGTTCGTCCGAGAGTAGTCTGATTGGAGATCTGGAAAAGGTTGCCTAACACATCGGTTCCCTCTCCGTAGAAACCGCGAACCATCAATCCCAATTTGGATATTCTGCCTATAACATTATCTATCTCCCTGGTTAGAACCAATCCGGGAAGATGGATCAATATCGACGCTCTCAATCCGGTGCCGATATTCGTCGGGCAGGATGTTAAAAAACCGAAAGTGTCATCGAAACCGAACTCCAGAAGCTTGGATAGAACCGAATCTACTTTATCGGCCTGTTCCCAGCATTCATAGAGGGACATCCCCGACGATACCACCTGCAGCCTGATATGATCTTCCTCGTTGAGCATAATAGAGATCTTCTCATTATTATCGATAAATAAACCGCGTCCGGTACCCTCGCGCATAAACTCCGGAGAGATTAAATGCCGTTCCACCAGAAGCCGGCGACTCAAGGAATCTATATTCGCGGAGTGGAAAAACGCCCCCTCCCGAAGTCCGTCGACTTTCTCAATAGCCGCTGAGATGAATTCGATCAGCTTTTCCCGTGTATCGATATCGGCGGTGGGGGGAAAGGGGAATTCCTGAAGATTTCTCGCCAGCCTTATCCTCGAGGAAAGAACCGCGAACGACTCGGGTCCCTCACCGCTTAACCACGGCGCGGGCGACGACGACATGCTATCAAGCAAATTATCGGTCATCATATCACCTGCTTCCTTCCGCCAGTTCCTTGATCTTATCTCGTAAATCGGCCGCTTTCTCGAAATCCTCTTGTTCTACAGCTCTTTTTAGATCCTCTCTCAAGCTGCGCTCCACACGGACGGGCTTCATGACATCAGTCGTTCCAGCGGGTATTTTTCCCCGATGCTCGCAGGAACCGTGGATCTTTCTTAAAAGATCGTTAAGGTCTTTTCTGAAAGCCGAATAGCATTGCACGCAGCCGAGCCGTCCTACCTTGGCGAAATCATCGAAAGACATGCCGCAGAATGGACAATCAATCGATTTAGTGACTGATTTACCGCCCTTTTTCAGCTGTTTTTTTGTGGAACCGACCATACCGGAAACGAATTCAGCCAAGGGGAAAGGAAGATTTTCAAAGGGTGAATGAAAACCGCGTTCCTCGGCGCAATCCTTACACAGATTTAGAACTACTTTCTTATTATTCAGTATCTGCGTAAGATGAACCGTCGATTCGGCTTTCTTGCAATCCTGGCAAAGCATTTATTGTCCTCCTGAATCCTTAAACCTATTGTCTAAGCCTTCTGTTCCCAGCTAAATCATTATACCGCAACCGTCCGAGACACCGCAAGTTATTTTCGTTCTTCGGAATCGATTCTACCGCCGGTCAACCGGAACACCCTCGAGCCCATTTCAGCGACCCGCGGATCATGGCTGGCGATTAAAACGCTTACACCTGTGGTTTCGACAAGTTTCGCGATTAACTTTAAGAGAGAATCGGCGTTTTCTTTGTCGAGATTCCCGGTAGGCTCGTCCGCCAGGAGCAATTCCGGCGAGTTGATCAATGCCCTGCAGACAGCCGTCCTCTGTTGTTCGCCGCCGGAAAGCTGGTTGGGATAATGATCTTTTCTATCGTATATTGAAAGTGTTGAGAATAACAATTCCGCTTTTTCCAGCGCTTCCCGCCGCCCCACGCCGGCGATAAGGGCCGGGATGATAGTGTTTTCCACGGCCGTAAAATCGGGCATAAGATAATGCATCTGGAATACGAAACCGATCTTTTGGTTCCTGAACAGTTCCAGCCTATGATCCTCCAGATTCCAGACCGATTCGTTATTGAACAGCACTTCGCCGCTATCGGGACGTTCCAAGCCGCCCAGTATATACAAAAGAGTGCTTTTACCCGAGCCTGAAGGTCCCGTAAGGCAAGATAACTCCCCCCGTTTCAGGTCGAGATCGGCCCCGGTCAGTACGTCGAGGTAACCGTCGCCGGAACGAAACCGTTTGGCGATATTCTTACCGCTCAGTAATATATCTTTCACTATTCGTACCTGATAATGGAAACGGGGTCGAGCCGCGAAGCCCTAACCGCCGGGTAAATTGAAAACAGCAAACCGATAAGGGCCGCCAGCGCCAGGATCAGGCAAACATCGAGAGTCCTTATATCCACCGGCAGCGCCGATATGAAATAGATATCGCTCGGCAACGATATAACCTCGAATTTTTTCTGGATAGACAATAATCCCAGCCCGATGGCGGTTCCGATTATCCCTCCCGCGCAGCCGATAATCAGCCCCTGATAGGCGAATATTTTTTTCAATCTCGATTTGGACATGCCGAATGCCATAAGCATACCGATATCGCGTCTTTTCGCCATAACCATCATAATCAGCAACGCTATAATATTACTCGCCGCGACCAGCACGAAAAGCATCAGGACCAGGAACATCATCCATTTCTCGAGAGTCATCCAGGAAAACAGATTTCGATTGAAATCTTTCCAGTCGGTGGCGTCGTAACGATAGCCGAGCAGGTCTCCGATCTTCGCGGCGGTATCGTACGCCCGATAGAAATTGGATGTCTTGACCTCGATAGTGGTAACCGCGTCACCCAGATCGAATAACTCCTGGGCGTCGACAAGGGACATGTAAACGAAGTTGTCATCGTATGTCGACATCCCGCTTTCGACAATTCCTACCACCATGCAGTTTTTTATCTTTGGCGAAAACCCGGCGAAGCCGCCTTCCACGTCCTTTAACGAATAAAGCCTGACTTTATCGCTTATAGTGACATTCAAGCGGTTAGCGAGATTAATCCCCAGCCAGACGCCAATGAATCTATCGTCGGTTGTCTCGAAACTCAAATCTCTCGTTATCAGATACTTCCCTATCTCTGTTACCAGGGTTTCGGCCTCGGGAATGATGCCCCTGACAACCACCCCGTCGGTTTCGTACCGCGATGATATCGCCGCTTTCTCTATCACGATAGGGCTTGTGGCTATAACGTCATCCACTCCGGCGATCTTCTCCCGCAATTCCTCGTGGTTTTCCATGGCATCGGAAACGCGGGACGTGACCATTATATGGGCCATGGTTCCGATTATCCTCGAACGAACCTCGTTTTCGAAACCGTTCATAACCGAAAGTACTATTATCAGCGACGCTGTCGATAAAACCACGACCCCGATGGAGATAGCCCCCAGCAATGAAAGAAAACCCTGCCTGTGCCGCGATGTGAAGTATCTTTTCGCTATGAAAAATTCAAAAGACATCATTTAGCTTTTATCCGCTTCGGGTCTCTCGGGGCGCATGATGGGAAACAGTATAACGTCTCTTATGGAGCTGTTTTTAGTCAGAAGCATCACCAGGCGATCTATTCCCAGGCCGTATCCCGCAGTGGGAGGCATGCCATGCTCCAGCGCCAGCAGGAAATCCTCGTCGACAGGATGAGCTTCCTGGTCCCCCGCTTTGCGCATGGCCGCCTGGGCGGCGAACCGCTCCCGCTGATCGTCGGGATCGTTAAGTTCGGAGAAGCCGTTGCCGTATTCCACCCCCCCGATGAAAAGCTCGAAACGTTCTGTGATTTTCGGATTATCGCGGTGTTTTTTAGCCAGCGGGGAAAGCTCTATGGGATAGTCGGTCAGGAACGTAGGCTCCACCAGGGTCGGTTCGATAAATTCCCTGGAAAGCTCGTCGAGAACGGCGCCTCTCCCCTTGAACTCATCGATATTATGACCCTTTTCTCTCGATAGAGCTTTTAGCTCGTCCTCGGTGAGATCCATGATATCCCGGCCAAGCTGTTTTCCGGCGGCCTCGAAAAACGGGATGCGGCAAAACGGAGGTTTTAAGGTGATTTCCGTTGCGCCCGCAGTAAATTTATCGGAACCGAGGACATCGGAGGCCACCTTGCGAATCAACTCCTCCACCAGTTCCATCAGGTCGTTATAATCGGCATACGCCCAGTAAAATTCGAGCATGGTGAATTCGGGGTTATGGTTTCTATCCATCCCCTCGTTTCGGAAATCCTTGCAGATCTCGTAAACCCTCTCCATGCCGCCGATAATAAGTCTTTTTAAATAAAGCTCGTCGGCGATACGCAGATACATATCCAGATCCAGGGCGTTCAGACGGGTAATAAAAGGCCTGGCGTTGGCGCCTCCGTAGATGGTCTGCAGGGCGGGCGTTTCGACCTCCAGAAAGTCGCGTTCATCCATAAACTCACGGATACTTTTTATAATCTGAGATCGTTTCCGGAATGTTTCCACTACCTCCTCGTTGACCATGAGGTCGAGATAACGTCGACGATACCGAATTTCCTTATCCTGAAGGCCATGCCATTTTTCGGGCAGCGGCATCATCGATTTGGAAAGCATCTCGAACGACGATACCCGGACGGTTATCTCTCCGGTTTTCGTCTTGAACACCGTTCCGCGCACTCCGATAATATCGCCGAGATCGTAATAGGAGAATTGATCGAAAATCTCCTGCCCCAGATCGTCCCGCCTTATATAGATCTGAATTTTCCCCGATTTATCCTGTATATGCGCGAAAATGGTCTTACCGTGCCCCCGACGACTCATAAATCTCCCGGCCACACTGACCTCCGATTCCGCCAGGGAGTCGAAATCGGCCAGAATATCTCCCGCCATGTGCGTTCGTTCATATCTATACGGGAACGGATTGATCGAAAGTTCTCTTAGTTTCTCCAGGTTGCTTCTTCTATTTTTCAAAATCTCGTTGATCTCTTCCTTCATTAAAAAGGCTCCGTTTCGTTTACGACCATTATTATACGCGATATCAGCCTGAAAAGCGTTTTCTTAATGCATCCACTACGGCGGGGGGAACAAAACCGGATATATCCCCGCCCCTTTTGGCAATATCCTTTACCAGCGACGAAGATATGAAACTATGTTTCTCTTTGGGCATTAAGAATACCGCTTCCACGTCCGGCTCCAGCTTTCTGTTCATCAAGGCCATTTGAAACTCGAATTCGAAATCGGATACGGCCCGAAGCCCCCTGATAATAGCCACCGCGCCGATAGATTTCGCGAATTGGACGGTTAAACTCTCGAAAGAGGTAACGGTAACATGATCCATATCCTTCAACGAGATTTCTAACAATTCTATTCTCTCCTCGACCGAAAACAGGGTTTGTTTTTCGGGATTGTCGGCAACCGCGACCATGAGATTCTCGAAAAGCCCGACAGCTCTCTTAACGATATCCATATGCCCCAGGGTAACCGGATCGAATGTTCCCGGATAAAGCGCGATTCTCTTCATCGCATGCACCTTCTTTCCCTGATTTTATTTTCTCTTAAACTCAAGTCGCCGGGACTCTTATAAACGTTACCGACGAGTCGCCGAAATCCAGCCTTTTCATGATCTCGCAATGGGAACCGTCGTATTCCCAGCCCTTTTCATGCTCCAAGGCTAATATCCCATCGAAAGAGATTTTTTTCAAGCATAATAACGTTATCAAGCGATCGCCGTATCCTTTTTCATAAGGAGGATCGGCGAATATTATGGAGACTCCTTTCAATCTGCCCGGTCGAAGATGAAACACGTTTTCCTCGAAGATATCAGCCTGTCCGACCAACCCGAGTTCGGCTATATTCTGTCTTACCGCCTTTATCGCCGCCTTCGATGAATCGACAAAAAGAGCGCGCGCCGCGCCCCGTGAAAGGGCCTCCAATCCCAACGCTCCCGATCCGCAAAATAGATCGGCGATCATAACATCAACGATATCATCCCCTAACACCGAAAATATCGCTTCCCTCGTTCTTTCGGTCGACGGTCTTGAATTGCCACCGGACGGCGCTTTTATCATTCTTCCTTTTAGTTCGCCTCCGACAATTCGCATCGTCCCCCCGCCGCGACAACTTCCGAAAGACCCCAGGAAATCGCGTAATCGAGATCGTGGATGCTCAGGAAAACCGGCGCTATCGAGGGCCAATTGAGCTTGAGACGATCTGTCGTTCCTATCACGACCAAAGGCAGATCCTCCTCGTGAGACATCTGAGTTAATAGATAAGTTTCGATATCCGACGATAATTCTTCCGGTCCGGAATCGGATAAAGAAAAACAGCGGCTGTGATGATACCTGTTATCCTTAAGGAAGACCGCTACGGCCCTGTCGTTTTCGATATTCACGATCGCGGCCTGGTCTATATCGTCTTTGGAGATCGATTTTCGCAAGACCTCCACCAGGGCAAGCTGTTCGGGGACTATCACTGCGAATTCCGGCAATGCTCCTCCGAATACCGACAAGATATTACCCATTTCCCCACGCGGCATGGCGTAAAATAAAACCTCCGTTTTGACGCTGTCGAATCTTTTTAAAACCGGGACAAACCCATATTCGTATTTATCCAGGCCGCCCGGCAGTTGAATCCCCGCTCTCCAGCGAAGATAATCCTCTTTTTCCCTGCTAAGATTTTTGTCGATTTCTATCCTCTTGGTAAAACAGGCCGAGGCCGGTATTCCCAGAGCGACAAGCTTCGACTCGTCAAAAAGTTTGCGTATATCATCATCGGCGATATTCCTTATATCGAACGATTCACTTCGGTCCGATAAATCAATATCGATCTGATGAAATCTCGTATCATCATCCTGGCGGACGGCCATCAGGAGTTTGCCGTCTCTTACGGATAACCCTAATATCATTCGATTATCACCATATCCCGAAATTTCCTCATTTTCGACGGTCCGATCCCGTTTACGTTTAAAAGATCATCCACCGTTCCGAATCCACCGACGCTATCACGATACGCTATAATACTGCGTGCCGTGGCCGGCCCGATACCGGGAAGAGTTTGAAGGTCGAAAAAGCTCGCCTTGTTGATATTGATTACAGTGGTTCGGGACGATATCCCGATGACGGGAGAGAAATCTCCAGTCGTATCGATATCGCTTTTATTCGGCTTAATCGGCGGATCGTATTCATATTTGTAATTACCCTTATCGGTGAAAATACCGAGATCGAGGCTGGAGACTCTGCCCTGTTTTTTGAGCATGGTGAAAACCGATCCTAACAGAATGATCGATGATAACAAGACAATTGTCCTGATCTCGGCTGGCCTGAACGGGTTCATATGACGAAATTACTCACGGTAAACCTGTATGTCAAGATTATGCCCATCCTTGGTTGTTTCCAGCCCGATTACCATCAATGCCGATTTATCCTCAAAATCCGGTTGATTCCTCCACTCTATCCGTCCCGGTGTGGCTATGAGACTGCGGCCCTGAAGCTTGTGGCCGGCCACCTGCCCTGACGCGCACACTTTGAAAATCGCGGCATCGGCCTTTTCGGCGCCACGAGCGAAAAATTGATTGTCTCTTTTAAATTTAGCCGCCGCGCTTTCGTTTTCCCGGTATGGCGATGTTGTCGGAACGAATATAAGGTCGGGACAAAGACCTCTGATATTGTTAAATGAATCGGGATAAAGCACATCGGCGCAGATCAAAACTCCGATCCTGATACCCCGTGTCTCGAATACCTTATACTCGTGGCCGGGTTTAATCAATCCGTGCCCCTCGTTATCGTAGGGGTGAATTTTATCATAATACCCCGTTATTTTGCCGGAATCGAATAAATACGATCGATTGAAAAAAAAACCGTCGATATTCTCGACGACACTGCCGCCAATTAGGATACAATCCAATTCCGACGATATCTGCGCGAGCCTGTTTACGATAACATCACGCCTCGAGCATGAGGCCAGTACGCTGCTGTCGTTAAAACCGACAAAATAGTATTCAGGCAACGCCAGTATATCAGGCCGATTTCCCTTTAGAATATCGTTGTATGCTTTCCTGATATCAGAACCAGGCACATCCTGCAACATGGCGATGGTTAATTTGCCGTTCATATTTTAATATAAGTAATTTCGAGGATTAAATAAAGCCCCCTCGTGATAATTCGGGGGATTAATAAATTCGTTCGATTTTCGCGCCTTTATAATACGATTTGAGGATTTTATCGTATTTCTGACCTGCCCTGGCGCGGCCGATGACGCCGCACTGGCAGGCACCCACCCCGTGACCGTTCCCTTTACCGGAAATTATAAGTTTTAACCTCCCCTCCTCCGTTTTTAGTTTTTCGACTTCGAATTTGGTTGACGGCAATATCGCGCCGGGAGCCGACGGTTTTCCCAGGGCCCAGCGGATCTGATCGTACTCCACGGTAAATAAATCAGAAGCGGTATAGATATCCATTCTCTTAGCCCTGCCAACCTTTTCATCAAAAGCGAATTCAATATCGATTAATTCCCTAAAGTCCTCGGCGGCGGCAAAATTACGATCGACAAAATACTTTTCTAAGTTGGCTTTCAGCAGATCTTCTTCGAAAACCTCGACCCAGGAATAAGTTTTAGCCCAGGTACAATAATCGGCGTCCCTGGCGCCGCGAAGGTACGATACCGGATCCCGGTCGGGCCAGGCCCGTTCCACCGGGATTGTCTCCCCGCCGCAAACCGCGTGGTAGAAAGCCGCTATCGGTTCGTTTTCGTAAAAAAGTATCTCCCCGGTAGTCTCGAAAACCGCCTTAGTTAACAGGTTGATTTCCGAATCCCTGCCCAGATATACCTGGTCGGCAATGGTGGGAAATAACACGCTGTTCGAACCTCCGTTAGTCAGCTTCCAAACAGCGTATGTCCTTGCCGCTACCGCCTGGGCTTTGGCGGCCTCGTATTCGTCTATAGTCCTTTCCCCTATCTCCGCCGGCAAAACCCCCGAAAGATATTCATCTATATCGATCATGTTAATTATCATAATAGATTTTGTTTCTTCCCGATGAACACCACGGAAATATCCACGATACGATTTACCGTCCAGTCGCAAAACAGTCGATTGGTTTCTTGGTTTGCAGCGAATCTCTGTCAATCCGATAGTAAGTACCCCGTTATGGTCCTTCACCTCGATACCGCGATCTTCGAACCGAAGTCTCACCTTCGAGGAAAAATAGTAGACCTCCGAAAGTTTTGCACCCCTGTAACACTCCAACGCCGCGGCCCCCTCGATCTCTATTACCAGTTCCGGGCCGTCATAAAGCAAAACGGGAACCTCTCGATTAAAATCGGGCAGAACGATAACCTCCGGTTTTTTCGGGGTCATCGCAATCGTAACGCTATAAAGCAGAATAACGCCCAACAGGGATCTTATCAAGGCAGCCATAACGCTCCCGGGAGATACTGTTTTTCGGCGCCTGTAAAGCGAGAGGCATTGACCGAGACACCGTTTATATATTGATAAGCAAGGTAGGCCCATAACATAGCTTCTATATTCTCCGAGGCAAACCCAAGTTCCGACGTTTCTCCGATCCTGACGGATGGGAATATCCGCGCGAGTCTGTTTACCAGATATCCGTTTTTGGCGCCGCCTCCGCAAAGGTAAATCTCCTCGACGGAGGGGGCGTATTTTTTTTTAAATTCCGCTATACTCCGGACGGTTATCTCAGCGGCGGTAGCGACGATATCCTCATTGGAAGAGCCGCTCAGGTCACAGAGCAAGCGATCGGCGAATTTCGCTCCGAACATCTCTCTCCCGGTGGATTTTGGAGGAGGAAGTTTGAAGAATCGCCCTCGTAAAATTTTCGAAACGGCTTTATCAACAGGATTACCGGAAAGAGCGGTCATACCGTTTTTATCGAAGCTTTTACCGTAGAGACGGCGCATGATAATATCGATCGCCATATTTCCGGGACCGGTATCAGCGGCGAAAGAGGATACCCGGGATTTATCAGGGGGCAATACGGTAATATTGGCTATACCGCCAATATTCACCACCGCCCGCCATCGCTTTCTGTCCTGGAAAAGGTACTCATGAAGTAAGGGCGAGAGAGGCGCTCCCTGACCGCCGGCGGCGATATCGGATCGTCTGAAATCGGCTATTACAGGCAAGCCGGTCCTGGCCGCTATTATCGCCGGATCGCCCAATTGCAGTGATATCCCCTTTTTGGGTATATGCCTGACCGTCTGGCCATGGGAAGCGATCAGATCCGCTTTGCAGCCCGCTCTTTCTGAATCCCGATGGAATTTTCCAGCCAGCTCTCCCATAATTTTTCCCAACTCGATATCGAGCGCCAGCCACTTTTCGCCGTCAACGAAATCCGGCTCACAATACCGAATGATTTTTTCAGAGAGGTTCTTATTGAAGGGGAAAATCGCGCTTTTTAAGACAGCCGGCAGCGAACCCCGCCGAAACTCGGCCAGGACAACGTTTAAACCGTCGGCGCTGGTCCCCGAATTCATACCCAGGATCCTCAACGGAACACCCGGCCTAAACAGCCTATCGGGCCGATATCTTTTTTTTGATTTTGCGGATTGTCTTTTCACTCAGGTTTAACTTTTCGCGAAAGCTTTCGTCCGATTCATATCGTCCCGCCACGCCCTCCAAAGCCTTACGCTGCGCGGAAACGTCGCTCGAAACGATAACAATACTATGTCCGGCGCTAAGCGAACTTACCGCCGCCGATCCGATATTAGCATAATCCCCGGCCCCCGTCATCAGTAAATCGTCGGAAATAACAGGCCCGGAAAAACCCACCTTTTCACGGATCATCGAAATTATTTTCGGCGAATATGTTGCCGGCGTATCTCGATCCAGCGATCCGGCCGATAGATGAGTGGTCATCATCAGATCGACTCCCCGCCTCGCGGCCGCTTCAAACGGTTTCCAATGATAATTAACGAATTCTTCTTCGTCTCCGTTGGAAACCGAAAGTCTCTCGTGAGGATCCTCCGACGCTGATCCTAAGCCCGGGAAATGTTTGGCGCAGGTAAGAACATCATACTTTTTATGCGCGTCTATTAATATTTCAGAGTATTCTACAACTTTCTCCACGTCGCCGCCAAACGATCTCCCGGAGAGAACCGTCGAGGATCTATCGCGAGGCGTCATATCGACAACAGGGGCCAGGTTGAGATTAATTCCGATATCCGACAGGATCGCCGCCGTTCGCTCGCACCAATTGAAATAATCATCCGCTGAGCTGTTTTCTAAATATTCATGAGGCAATCTGGATTCGGGGAATCCCGCTTTGAATCGCTGAACTCTTCCCGGCTCTTGATCCGCGGAGAAAATAGTATCGGGACCGATCGATGATCGTAATCGCGCGATTAGTTTTTCGAGTCGCTCAGGCGATCGGTAATTCCTTTCGAGGAAAACTATGCCTGCGGGAGGATAGGATTCTAACAGGGATAAAAAGTTTTCGGGTGGATTTACTCCCTCAAAACCGAAAATGAAAAATTTCCCGGGATTCATAGTCTCGGCCATCAGTTGATATCCGCAGTTCGCTTTTTGGTACGCTCGGCGATCCTTACAACGTTTCTACCGTCGGCCTTAGCGCAGTACAACGCTTTATCCACCTTTTCTATAAGCTGGTCGAGATTATACACACCCTCGGGGTAAATGGCGATGCCGATACTTATGGTAGCTCTAATCTCCTCCTGCCCGCGGCTGTCGGCAAATTTGTTTTTCTCGACGGTATCCCTGATTCGTTCCGCGATAATATTAGCGTCGATTTCGCCGGTCTGGGGAAGAATCACCACAAATTCTTCGCCGCCGTAACGGGCTACAACATCGATATCGCGAACGCAATGGTTGATTATGCCGGAAACCTCCTTGAGGATAACGTTGCCGGTTTGATGACCGTGTCTATCGTTGATCTCTTTGAAGTGATCCAGATCGAGCATTAAAACAGAGAGCTTTTGACGATATCGATCGGCTCTTTTCAATTCGTCGGCGAGTTTGCTGCGGAAGAAGCGATAATTGTAAAGTCCCGTCAAGGCGTCAATTACAGTCAGCTCCTCCGTTTTTTTATGAAGCAGGGAGTTATCGATTGCCACCGCCGACGCGCCGGCGAAAACCATCAAAAACCGTTTATCTTTTCCAGTTGGCAGCTTTCCCGTTTCCGGGGATGCCTGCATAACCCCGATTACATTCCCCCTTGATAATAAGGGTAAATCGACCTGTCCCTCGCCGCTATCCCGCTTATTCATGGTAGAGATTGCCGACGTATTACTAACGATATTTTTCGTAAGGTCGGCAGGTTCTTTCTTAAGGGGAATGGGATCCTCGTAAATGTGATGGTTTCCGTTTTCCAGACCGGCATATAGATAAAGACCCTCTCCCGATGAACCGGTAAGGAATATACGACACGTTTTCAACCGGAAAATCTTTTGCGCTACGTTTAATATCTCCTGAAGTAAATGCTCCAGATCGAGAATGCCGGACAGGACTCTGGAGGTTTCGTAAATATTAGAGATCTGAGATTGGGACGATTCCAACTCCCAGGTCCTTTCGTTTAGCATATCCAGGGTCTTGAGCAGTCTTTTTTCCGATGATCTCATAAAATAGGCGACAGAAAAAGTAACGAGGCCGACAGACCATATTGAAAGCAGCCTGAAGGCAACAGTCTGCCAGTTATCTATAAAAGAAAAACTCCCGTAGATCGCCAGTAAAAAACAAATCCCGTACCATAGAGCGCCCAACGCCGAGCGCCATTTTTCGAAAAAGACCGAGGCCAACGCGACTACCGGGAAGAAGGCAAGGTAATAATCGGAGTAAAAACCTCCGGTGAATCGGACAATGACGGCAATCACAACCGCGTCTAAAAACTGGCTGACAAAATTCAGAGTGTCAACCTTGACAAACCGCGTTCTTTTCAACCAACCGAATACCAGCATGAAAAAGGCGTAAGCTAATAGAGTATAAAGCACATAGTTGCGGGAAACGGGCGAAATCGAGGGGGAAAAACACCACATAAAACCCGCCGCCAGCAATATCACCTTAAGATTCGGGTAGATCTTTTTAACTTTTGACGCGAATATCATAACTTAATACTTTCTGTAAATATATCGACAGTGAAAGGGAAAAATATAATCTACCCTGCTCTATCGCTGAATATTAGTTTCAAAACGGGAGGTGTAACCAGGGTCGTAACCATAACCATAATGATAACAGCGGAATAGGCGTCGGGATTCACGACCGGAACGCCGTCGATTCGCAGTTTTGCCCCTATACCGACGAAAATCAATCCGACCTCGCCCCGGGGAATCATTCCAACTCCGATAGCCCATGAGTTGATTTTGCGCTCGAAAATTCCCACCAGCGAGCATACTTGTTTGCCGACAATGGCCGCGAATGTCAAAACCGACGCAAAAAAGATTACGTTAGTATTGGCGAAGGTCGAAAGATCTACGTTCATCCCCATGTAAACGAAAAAGATCGGTACCAGGAACGCGGAAATCGGGATTAGCAAATCCTCGAGCTTTTGTTCCTCCTTTGTGAAAATATCCTTGAAATTAACCCCGGAGAGAATCATACCGGCGGCGAAAGCTCCCACAATCGGCGCCAATCCGATTTTTTCGGCCAAAAGAGCGAACACAAAACAGAACATTAACGAAAATGTAATTAGAACCGATTGTGCCCTGAGTTTCGAAGCCAGCTTGAAGAAATGCGGAGCAACCAGGGAGCCTATGGATATCGCCCCGATAATAAATAGGAAAGCCTTGGCTACTATCCACAGAACCCTTGCTGACGAGAGACTTCCACCGCTATTATGAGCCCCGATAATCCCCACGACCACCGCGAGCACCACCAGACCCATGATATCGTCGAAAACAGCCGCCCCCAGAATGATTTTGGACTCTTTTGATCGGATCTTGCCCATGTCTTTTAAGACCCGCGCTGTAATCCCCACCGATGTCGCCGTGAGAGTAGCCCCGATAAATATATGAATAAATATCGATTCGTTCGGGAAAAACATCGCGGAGACCCACCAACCGAGAAAAAACGGCACGATAACCCCGATTAGCGCCGTGAACAGCGATGCCAGCCCGACCGACAGCATCTCTTTTATGCTCGATTCAAGGCCGACCTCGAAAAGAAGCAGAATCACCCCTATTTCAGCCAAAATCTCTATTGTAATATGATGTCTCAATGGCTCGAAAAGATCGATTCCAAATAAAACGAGATTGCCTAAAATCATGCCGAATATCAACTCCCCCAATACGGCGGGTTGATTGAATCTCTCCATCAGGTCGCCACCGAGCTTGGCGGCAAAAATAATTACGATCAGCGCAAATAGAATGGGGGCTACTACGTTTTCCTCCTCGCCATTCTCAGCCTCTTCATTATCCTCAACGGTAATAACAGCCGCTATCTCGTCCAGAAACGATACGGTAAAACCAGGAGGGTAAGCTGACTGAAAATCCAGGACCCTCCAAATATCCTCCCCAATAGCCTCGATATATGCCGAATCCATGGCCGAATCCGATATGGATCGCGAATGTAAACGCGAAAGCAGAGAATCGATAAACAAGCCGGCCCGGTTTTCGCCCACCATAAAATCATGACATGCCGAGATGAACGCTAATTCCAGATCATAATCCGACGGGATATTATCAAATCCGAAAGCCTCGGAAAGGTCTTTTCCACGATCGTAAACAGATGACTCCGAGATTTTATCTATATCGGTGGCTCCCGCCCGGCCATACCAGCTATTCGCGCCGAGGAAAACAAGACCTGCGATAAGAGCCATCCGGACGATTGATTTCGTATTTTCCACTTTTCACCTCTATTTTAAAATTCGCACGATAATACTCTCCTGTCGCTGATTTTTCAAGGATTTTGTTTACTAAACGTTAATCGACTCGATCCGGCCATATCAATTTCGCTCCCAAATGTCCGCTGTTCCGAATCATCTGTTTAAGCGATTATCATGAGATTTGGATAAATCGCTTATCGTCCAGGTTGACATAATAAAAAACCTATTTATTACCGCAAAATCGAATCTATAGACTTTAAGGATGGAATCCGCTGAAAAACGAGCTTGAATAAACCGCTATACGAGTAAAAAAAACCGGGCCACCCGCGAAGCATAGGCGGCCCGTCCTTCAGCCCATCTTCCCCCCCGGGAAGTTTCCCGATTAAATTGGGCCTGATCTCTTTGAGAGCCGAGATTTTTTATTGTCTCTTACATAGTAAACGGCAATTATATCAATCTGTCAACACTAATTAAATACGTATTTAGTGCGTATAATTTAATACGCACTGCGGTAATGTAATGAAATCTTTACGCACTTTGAAGATAAGTCGTTAAGTTTATGCTTTTATATTTCAATCCGAGTTTTTTACGGATAGCCTCTCTATGCTTTTTTACGGTACCGACTGAAATACTGAGAATATCGGCAATTTCTTTATTCGTAGACCCATTTTTGATCAATTCGCATATTTCGACTTCGCGCGACGTTAGTTTAGCGATATTTCGCCTGGAGCCTCCCGACTCACCGGTCAATGCCTCCAGATTTTTCCTCAAAAGATCAAAATATGTAGGATTCAAGGTTCCGTCCTCGGAGATAATTTTCTCCAGAATTGGCATAATTATCGTATCGACATCCTCGATTATCCGTTCTCTCAGCTCCTTTTTCTCCTCCTCCACCGTGGCCATTACCTCTTTTAGAGTCACGTTGGTATTTTCAAGCGTTCTACGTTCGTCTTTTAGTCTCATCCGCCCGCGAAGTTCTCGAATATGCTGGGTAACAATATTCACTATTTCCTCAATATGAATTATCGTCTCCTTAGACGGTATTTTGTCGTCGCACGGCGAATCGGCCCAGAGCCATCCTATCGTCTTATTCCTCTCGCCGATCATGGGGGTCCGGAACGAATAGCCCTGGCGCCACTGATTATCGAGATTTGGCATCGGAGGGTCGTCGATTTCCTGTTCGGGGACACCATGATCCCTCGAGCTGGACGGCGCTACGACAAACGACCGGCTTATTTTCATAATCGGCTCATCAAACCGATTATTATTCTCGTCGAAGCCTATACAAGATTCTACTTTCCGAACGGTTTCGATATCCGCCCCGAATTGACCATGATCTATCGTTTCACCGTCAGTATCGCGAAGAATCAGAACCGACCGCTTGAAAAACATAGAATCGTGTATTGTATCGCAGGCGTACTGAAGGCATTGCTCAAGGCTGTCGGAATTCCTGAGATTCTCGAGCAGTTTCACCCGTGAATTGGTCCTTTGTGATTTTTTCTTATCTTCGGTTATATCAAGGGAGATTATTTGAGCCACTTTTAGACCCGTCTGATAATCAAAAACGGGCTGTATTCGGGTTTTAAACCAGCTTTTTTTCCCTTTTATCTCGATCGCTTCCTCTCGGATAATAGCCGAAGATTGTTTTATAGCCTGATTTATCGCTTTCATCCTGGTGTCGGCGGTCTTTTTGGGGAAAATATCCCGGATGGTCCTGCCGATAAAATCATCCGGGTTTCCTCCGAGATACTTAGCGGCGGTCATATTGACCAGGAATATCTTACCGCTCTCCTCCACTGAAATTATCGATTCGACCGCGTTCTCCAGAAGAAGACGGTATTTCTCTTCGCTTGCTTTAAAGGCCATTTCCGCCCTTTTGCGTTCCGAGACATCGACATTCATAGATACAAGATAAACGGGAATACCGTTTTTCCGCACGAAATCCGCCTTATATTCGATCCATACACGCTTCCCGTTATGCCGGATGAATTCGGTTTCTCTCAGTGGAATAGGATCGCCGGATTCGAATATTCTGTTATGACTTTCTCTAATAAGCTTACCGCCGCTGTCGTTAGAAATCGCCTCGTAGAAAGGCCGTCCCACCAATTCATCCTGAGCGTAGCCGTATATTTCGCAATATGCCGGATTAACGTACTGATAGATACCGTCTCTATCTGTAAGGCAGATACCTACCGGTGAGTTTTCCCATACGGCGCGATAACGCTCTTCGCTTTCCCTGAGGGCTTTTTCGGCCAGCTTGATTCGGGTTATATCCGATATAACCCCCCGAATCCCCTTAAACCCGTTCTCGTCCCGTATAGGCTGAACGGAGATTCGAACCCATACGATTCGCCCCGACTTAACAATCGGCCGCGCCACGATGTCTGTCGGTTCGGTATAGCCTGAAACATATTTCCCGAATTCCTTCATTAGGCGCGCCTGATCGTCTTTACGCACCAGGCTGACGAATCGTTTACCGATAAGCTCCGACGGTTCATAACCGCCGATAAACTTTATCGATGGACTTAAGTAAGTGATTTTCCCGCCGCTATCCACCGAGTATATCACATCTTTTAGGTTCTCGACAAGCTCGCGGTAAAGGATTTCCGAGCTATCCGGTTTCAAATCAGACATTTCCGGTTTCCCTCGAATCGATTATTCATATTTTCGAAATCATCGGTGATGCCGTCTCGTCAATTCGTTAATCCTATTCAATATATAAAATGACATTTCCAACGCAAGCCGCTTTGTAATCGTTAAGGCGGATTTACGAGGCTATTTATCGGGTCGATTCGTCGTCGATCTCGATCAAGCCGTCTTTGATATGGATGATTCGATGGCATCGTTTTGCGATATTCGAATCGTGGGTGATCATTACCACGGATTTACCCGCTTTATTGAGGTTTTCGAAAAGTGAAATGATCTCCATGCCTGATTTGGAATCGAGATTCCCGGTCGGCTCGTCGGCCAGTATAACCTCGGGATCGTTGGCCATGGCCCTGGCTATGGCAACCCTCTGCATCTCGCCGCCCGATAATTCGGTCGGCTTATGATCCGCCCGATCGGCCAGCCCCACAATCGATAAATTATGCATGACCTTTTCCTTGCGTATCTGCCCGGGCAGGCCGGCGAAGATTAACGGCAATTCGACATTCTCATAGGCGGTCGCGTAAGAAAGGAGATTGAAGTTTTGAAAAATGAAGCCGATCTTTCGATTTCTTATCGACGCCAGTTGATGGATGGTCAGATCGGCCACAGGATGGCCGTCCAGGATATATTCTCCCGACGACGGCGTATCGAGACATCCGATGATATTCATCAAAGTCGATTTTCCCGATCCCGACGGTCCGATAATGCCGACGAACTCGCCCCTGCGGATGTCGAGATATATCCCCTTCAATGCCCGGACTTTCACTTTCCCGGTATCGTAAAATTTGGTGATGCCCGACAGCGAGATCAACGTGCCGTTGCTATTCATACTATTCATACCTCAATGCTTCAACAGGGTTAATGGTTGCCGCCTTCCGAGCGGGAAAGAATCCTGCCAGAAAACCGATCACGGATAGTGTGGCTACGGTTATTAACGCTACCGACCAGTTAACTGTGGGATTACTTAATAATTCCAGATCGCCGTCCAGGGGAAGCATCCTGAATAACGCGGTTACGCCCAGGCTTACCATAATCCCTAAAAAGCCTCCGCTCAACGAGATAACCATGGCTTCGGTCATGAATTGGAAAATAATTTGGCTGCCTCTCGCCCCGAGCGCCATTTTGGTGCCAATCTCTCTCGTCCGTTCCCGAATAGCCACATACATGATATTAGCCACCCCGATTCCCGCGATAAACAGGGTCATCCCGCCGATAAACCACATAAATATAGTAATACCCAGAAATACTTTTTTGAAAATCTCGGCTCCCTCTATCGTATCCCAGATCCACATGGCGCTTTCGTCCGCGGGGTCGAACCTGTATTTCCCGCCAACCACGCGGAACAGATCTTTCTCGACAGCTTTCGAATCGACTCCGTCTTTTACCTTGTAAACGAGATTATCGAAATAAGGATCGCCGTACATCAAGAGATATGTCGAGGCGGGAATGACTACGTAGTTTTCATCCGGGCCGTGATAATTGGAATCCTGAAGTTTATCGATCATGACCCCGATCACCGTGAAAGGCATACCGTTGATTTTGACAATCTCCCCGACAGGATCGACGCTTTCCCCGAAAATTTCCTTGGCTACTTTTGTGCCCAGGTAAACGACTCTCCGTTTTAAATCCATATCCCTGCTATTGATAAATCGCCCCCCGGCCTTGGCGTAGTGCGCTCTCATCTTTTCATATTCGGGGTAAGCGCCGCAGACAAGCTTGTTCACCTGTTTTTTGCCATACTCGATTGTCTGCCCCCACCGCAGAAACTCCCCGGCGATCATCTCAATACCCGAAACGCGGGTTCGTATCAATTCGAGAATCCCCGATTCGGTTCTGAACATTATCCGTCGGCCCTGGGGCAGTCCCTGGTAGGGAATCGTGGTTTGCCCTCCCCATACGATCACTATTCCGTCCCCCAGCCCCTGGTTGGCCTTGTTCATTTGAGTCTCCAACCCCACACTGAAGGCCATGAGTAAAGTGATGGAAATAGTCCCCCAGGTGATAGCCAGGACGGTCAGGCCCATGCGGAGTTTCTGGGCCTTGAATTCCCTTCCGATTAATTTTAAAAAAAGAAGAAGTTTGTAGGTTAGTATTTTCACGTTAAAGCCTCAACGCTTCCACGGGGTTTAGGCGCGACGCTCTCCGGGCCGGGAAAAAACCGGCCAGGAACCCTATACATCCTATAATGCTTATGGTCACGATTACGGCGTTGGTAGCGATAATAGGATCCCCAACATATTCACCCAATCCGAATTTTGGAAATATATACTCGAAAAACTTGGACACGTAAAATCCGCATGTCCCGCCTACGGCGGTAATCAGGATCGATTCGAAAATAATCTGTCCCATTATATTCGCCCGGGTAGCCCCCAAAGCCATTTTAATTCCGATCTCTTTAGTTCGCTCCTTAACAACCACATACATGATATTCGCCGTTCCTATACCGCCGACTATCAGCGTGAAAACCCCGATAATCCCGAGGAAGATTTTAAACCCCTGGAAAAACGGTCTCCACTGCTCCTCCGATCTAATAGTATCCCAGACCGAGAGAGCCTCTTCATCATCGGGATCGAATTTGTATTTTCGAGACAACACTTCGTATACTTTTTTCAAGACCGAGCGCGAGCTGACCGTCTCGGCTACCTGGTAAACCATATTATTCGGATAACGTCTATCGAACATGGTCTTGAACGTGGAGGAGGCCACGAACATCTTATTCCTATCACGGCCGCTGTATGACGAATTCTGATTTTTATCTTTCATTACCCCGACAACGAGAAACGGGACACCCTTGATAATAACATGTTGCCCGACAGGATCGACATCCTCCCCGAATAAATTGTCTCGGACTTTCGTACCCAAAAATACAACCCGCTTTCTGTAGTCATGATCGATTTTATTAATAAACCTGCCTCCCGGCTCCGGAATGATGTTGCGTCCGATTCCCCACTCGGGATAGATTCCGATCAAATCCTGCGATAGGGTCTTGCGCTTGTATGTAATGGGCGCGCTTCGCCGATATTCCGGCGAGGCTATCGTAATGCCGGGGATTTCTCTTTTAAGCATATCGATATCCTCATCGGTAAACCTTATCGCTCGGCTCTTGGGAAGCCCTTTATAGGGTATGGATGTCGTCCCCGGCCAGATTATGGTAATGCGATCGCCAAGACCATGGAACCTCTTCTGCTGATATTTATACAGCCCCTCGCCGAAAGCCACCAGTATGATGGTGGCGGCCGTGCCCCAGACGATACCGAAAGTTGTCAGGAGTGTCCTTAGTTTCTGCTTTCTGATATCCCGCGAAAACTGTTTGAGTAAGATCAATAGTCTCAATTACTCGATCTCCTTTGGGGGGCGTTCGACAATCTTCTCACCTAAAGCGAGTCCGCTGATTACCTCGATATTCAAACCGTCGGAAAGTCCGACCTCGATATCGCGGAATTCAATTTCGCTGGTCACGGTATCCTGCACCTCCACCCGGACAGTATCGGAATCGGAAACGAAAGTAACCAGTCGTTCGGGGATAACCAGTACGCTGTCTTTTTTGCTGATAATAATATCGGCGTTGGCCGAATATCCGGCGCGCAACGTTCTGGCCTCGGCCTTATCCACCTCTATCTCGAGATCAAACAGGGTGGTGTTGTCCTGTTTTCTGGCTTTGGGGGATATTTTTAAAAGCGTCCCTACGAGTTGTTTATCGGGCAGAGCGCCTATCTTGATCTCACAGGTCATCCCCTCCGTAAGCTTACCGACATCGATCTCATCCACCGTACCTTTGAAAATCAGATCCTCCAGGGGCGCCAGGGATAATAGAGGGGTGCCGGCCTGGTATGACGTGAGAGGTACCACGGGATCGCCCTCGTTGACGTGCTTTTCTAAAATAGTCCCGTTTATGGGCGCGATAATGGTATTTTCGTTTTTGCCGCCCGAGGTCACCCCTTTTTGAAGAAGATCGAATTTTTCCTGCGCCAATTGCATAATGAGCTCGGCGTTATCGAATTCCGCTTTGCTTATGTCGAACTGCTGCTGAGAAGTAAGGTTCTTCTCGAAAAGCTCTTTTTGCCGGTTGAAAATCTTTCCGGCGTAATTGAAATCGACCTGCGCAAGCTGCAACCGGCGCTTGGCTTCGGAATATTCCAGAGGAGTGGGGTTGGGAGCTACCGTTAACAACGGATCTCCAGCCTTAACGTTATAGCCGACATCGACATGCAGCTTACTCACAATACCGGAGATTTTAGATTTGACCTGGATTTCCTGTTTGGGCTCGAGTTGTCCGACGGCTAATGCTTTTTCGATAATAGTATCCCTGGTAACCTCGACCAGTTTTAGCCCGTTTTCTTTTTCTTTCGACGATCCGAAAGCAAGATAGGTCATTCCCCCCAGAACAACTACCGCCGCGCCTATAATGACAATTTTTTTCATAATAATCCTCTCAAGTTACTCATTTATCGCCCATCTTATTATAAAATTACGTATGGATACGAGTTAGGTTACAAATAATATCGATATTTCCCGCGGGTCACGATAACAGGTTAACCCACCGACATTTATGCCGTTAGATATCTCAGTATGACAAATCGTTTTACTCAGAAAACGGGATATGATGATTGTTTCTATAACTTTTTAATTACAACTTCTATGGAATGTTCGCCATCGCTGTGAATGAATGGATCGGTTATCGTGTGCCCCTCGCTACATTCTCTGGCGTAAATTATCTCGTAATTCGAAAGAGTTCGTTTAATCAAGGGAATTACTCCCACAGTATCGGGATTTTCGTCGCGGTCGATCAAGAAATATCGCATATGGAATTTATTCCAGCGGGATGGCAGGGTTTTCTTTTTCTCGTACAGGTCGCGATGAGGAATATATAAAATCATGAAACCACCTGCTTTTAGCACCCGCCACCAATTCCTTAATGTCACGCCGGCGTCCATAACATGCTCCAGGGTATGCGATGAATAAACGAAATCAAATCGCGAATCGGGAACCCCGGATAGATATTGCGCGTCGCCCTGCTCGAAATCCCAACCGATACAATTGGCGTTCAATTTATCGTTTCCACAGCCTATATCGATTCCTTTTCCCCGACAATACTTCTCAAAAAATGCCTCTTTGATTCGACGAGGTTTTGCCTTACTTGTTTCCGCCGGCACAAGCTTTCTGCCGAAAATCAGATATCGATATTTCTTGAAACGCAGATTCCCGGTCTTTAGGACCTTATAGGCTCCATTTGGAAGGATGTTTCTCAGGAACTGTTTAATATCCATTTCTTTAATGCCCTCTTCCATGCTCTCCGTAATATCCAAGCGGCCAGCGTTAATAATAATAGAAATTCGTCTGGAATACAATAAAATTGATATTCAATATCAAACTGGACCCGGGATATTACGATCGATCTCTGTCCTGTCAGGACTTCGCGGAATCGCGGAAGCCGTGTAAACTAAACAAAGCTCTTGCGTTTAGAACAGATTTGCCCTATTCTAACAGTCAATGGAGGCGATTGAAAAACGAATAATTTCGCCATCCGGCGGCTGATTTACTGCGCCCATAGCTCAATTGGATAGAGCGTCTGACTACGGATCAGAAGGTTGGGGGTTCGACTCCTCCTGGGCGTATTTTTTTAATTAATGACTCGCGGCGACGATTATCGATGTTCGAATTTCGCTCAAGCAATGCTCGAGTATTATAGGGGAAAAAATATATCGGCGTCATGAATTATTAAATCGGTTTATGGTTTTGCAAGTATATTCGGGCGATTTTTTACGCGGTTGATTCTATTTCATGGCTTGAACTTCGACATTATCCTCGACTCCGATAATTTCCGTCCCCGCGACTTTGAAGCGGGTTTTTTCCCATTCATCTCGAATATTCTTCGTGTAACCGACGATTTTGATGATCACTCCCGGATAGATTTTTTTCAAGACGTCCACATAAGCGGTTTTCCTTAAATCTTCCAGCTCTTTATCGCATTCGGTAAGTTCGGTTTCGGTAACCTGCATACTGGCCTCGATATCGGCCGAGAGCTTATCAAGAAGGCGGAATTTCTCTTCGTCCTGATTAATCAAACCAAGCTTCTTTTTCTTTTGCATCAATTTCGACATCTGGTCGGCGATCTTATCTAACTTCTCTTCGTAGGATACCAAATTCCTGCGATTGCTTTCGATCTTTTTCAAAAGATCGGATTTCCCCCCGACGATGATCTCAGTCGGGGCATTAATCTCATTGCCGATGATGTTCGCCTCTACAGCTTTTCCAGCCTCTGCGATACCACCGATAAGCCTGCCTTTACCGCGTAAAACCCTGATAACCTCGCCGCTGATCAGATGAGCCTGGGTAGATTCCTCCGCTATCTCAATATCTCGTCCGGCCGAGATAGGTTGCCTATAAACATACTTTATAAATACATCAAGCTCGGCTATTATCTCGCCGACACCCTCCCCCAAAAATCCGCCCTTTACGACAATACTTCCCCCCCCGCATATATGAGCATCTTCCACCGTCCCGCCTATCTCGATATTTCCCGTAGCGGTTACCTTTAACCCGGCCTTAACATCGCCGCGGATGGCCAGATCTCCCACCACGTCGATATTTCCGGTAGTTAAATCCACGTCGCCGGATATAGACATCGATTGCGAGACCTCGATGGCCCCGCCGGGAGTCAATTTTACGTTTCCATCTAGTTTCGAAACTAAGACATTTCTCTTTTCATCGGTAAATTCAGTATTCTTTCCGTTTTTTATCCTAGCGGGCTTTCCCATTTTCCCCGGACCGGATTGTCCATAAATATTAGTTTCCGGCTCGCCCTCCGTAGGATCGGTCAATTCGGCAAGCTTATCACCGGCGCGGACACATTGCGCGGAATGCAAATCAAAAAAATCGAGAGTACCATCCTCGCGGACCTTCGGACGGCCTACTGGGCTGGTATCAAACATATAATTAACAGACCCGTCATTCCCATTTCCTGGAAAATTACCTTTGGCGACGCATATTTCCTCTCCCCACATTTTCCCTTCAATAGCGTCAGACAGCGCGGTTTTATCGAGACCAAAAACGATACCCGCTTCCTCTATATGGCTCATGATAGCATCGACTGTAATTTCATTGTCGTCTTTTGGCGTAAATAAGACTATGTTGGCCATCATTTTATTCGACGATATTTTCAGCGAAAAAGGATCCATCAGGTTTTTCTCCCGCTGTTATTGGCAAAGCCCGATTTCATGACAACTCCCACTTCCAGAGTCTCGGCTACAACTATTGTTTTCGACCGGTAATGTCTCGTCAGGTCTCCATTATCATTAAATTCTTTTAAGTTTATCGGAATAATTTAAATCATCCTTAAAAATCCGCTACAATCTGTAACATTCTTTGATTTTCCGGGTAAAATCGAAATAGATCAATAACAGGCTCGAAATAATGCCGGTTTTGAACGAATTAACCTTCTGTAAATCATATAATTATGTCAATCAAGGCGCGATAGGATTACCTTGACCCGAACGGGGGATTCTTCGCGCGGCCCCGGATTTAACTCGCTAATTATTATAGAATTATGCCAACCCCTTCAATAATGCCCCGATAATATACGCTCCCAGCGCGGCCAGACCTCCAACAATCAGCATTTCAATACCCGAACGCCACCATCTGGCGCGCGTCACCATTACCCGCAGCGATCCTACCCCGAAAAGCGCCAGGGCGGTTAAAACGACAGACATTGTGAAAGTATACTGTTGCAGTCGGGGTACGGCCAGGGCCAGCACGAAAAATAAAAGAGGAATAAATCCGGCAATAATGAACGAAATGAAGGTTGATAATCCATTTAAAAAAGGCGGGGAATCCTCCTCGATAATGCCTAACTCCTCCTGCATCATTGTATTTACCCAGGTATCTTTATCCGAGGTTATAATTTCCACCGCGCGATCGAGATCGGCTCCGGAAAAGCCCTTCCTGCGGTAAATCTCCCTGATCTCTTCACGTTCGCCCTGGGGGTAATTTTCGATCTCCCATAGTTCGCGTTTGCGCTCGCTTTTTTCATATTCGCGTCTGGATTTTGTCGATAAATAGCTTCCTACCCCCATAGAAAGCCCGTCGCCGATAAGATTGGCGAAACCTAAAATCAATACGATTCCCGACGATAAACCAGCCCCTTCTACGCCCGCCACTATCGCGAAAGTCGTCACAATACCATCAAGCGCCCCGTACACCGCTTCTCCGATATAAGCGCCCGATTCGGTTTTATGTTCTTCCGCCGCGGCTTTTATTCTATCCGACGTATGCGCTTTTTTCGAAGCTTCGACATCCCTTGTTTTGTACGCTTCTATGGCCTCGAAAATTCTCTTGCTTAACGAACCCATTTCAATTCACCTTCCATTAACCGTATCTGTGTCTTCTCCAGCTTCTTATATAACGATAAGTTCGATTCACGCAATTAAAAGATTCCCATTGATTTTTCTAATTTATGTCGGTAAATATGTCCTTTATGAATGACTCGTTTACATCGGAATTAGGTTTTGACGAAAAATTCATGCGTCAGGCGTTCAAAGAGGCGGAGAAAGCGTTCGCCGATGACGAGGTTCCGGTAGGCTGTGTTATTGTACACGATGGCAGAATTATCGGGCGTGGCCGCAACCGGATAGAGTCTTTACAGGACCCCACCGCCCACGCGGAGATGCTGGCGGTAACCTCCGCGGCTGAGAACCTCGGCTCATGGAGGCTTAACGGCGCGACAGTATATAGCACTCTTGAACCGTGCGCTATGTGCGCGGGCGCTCTCGTTTTAGCGAGGATAGACAGATTAGTTTTCGGCGCGCCTGATCCGAAATTCGGGGCCTGCGGTTCGATTTTCAATATTGTATCCGATCCGAGAACCAATCACAGGATATCGGTATCGATGGGGTTGCTTAAGGACGAGGTTGCCGCTATTATGCGTGAGTTTTTCCTTAAAAAAAGAAAACCGCTCGATGGACAATAATTCCCGAAACGATCTTTCGCCGATCCTCGCCCGACTTTCGATAATAGCCCTGTATATCGTATTGGGAACGGGGTTGACGGCGATAGCCGCGGGATACCTGGTCATTCAATCGGGTTTGAGCCAACAAGCCGAAAACATCCTTTTAAGAAATATCCTATTTGTCGCGGCCCTTATAGATCTGGCTTCTATCCAGTACGTGAAACGGTTGCTTCTGGGGAAATTACGGTCGCTGGAAGATTCGGCGAGTATCACGTTCGCGATGTTATTGAGGCCGACTTTGATTATAGCGGCCATCTGCGCGGCCATATCGATTTACGGGTTTGCGGCGGTGATATTCGGAAGCTCTCTCGATGTTCTGCTTTTATTTGTGGCCGTATCCCTGATCGGGTATCAATTGTTTCGGATAAGGGACAGGGATTTTAAGGGTTAGAGAAATCAATCTTCCCCTAATCGAATAACCGGATTACCACCAAATTTGCCGACCGTCCTCGATCGTGAAAATCCGCTCTTCCTCATCGGAATCTTCCTCCACAAGCCAGTAGAGGCATCCCGCCGGCACGTTGTCAAATCGAAGTGGTTGATCTTTGGCTAACGATTTACCCAGCGATTGCCAACCGTAATGCCAATAATACAACTCGTATTCTTTATCCGACGTAAAATAGGTCTTGACGATACCGTCGGTGGAAATCTCCTGCTTTCGCCTCGTAGTGGAATTCAAACTGATATCGGTTTTTCCGCCTCTATCCCGAAGAGGTCTCACCTGGCAGGTTTTATCCAGTATAAACGGCGAACCGTAAGGGACAATCTCCTCGTTGAGATATAACGCCGGCAAATAAGCGATATCGTCGGTACCCATATCTTTAAATATCGCCCTGGCGTTTTCTATCCTCCCCCACTGGATCGCTTTCCATTCCCCGGAGTTGAAAACGCAAAGGTACCCTATATCCACCGAATCGGGAATCTCTTTCTCAAACTCAACCGTCACGTCGCAAACGTCGGTATAAGAAGCGGTAACGTCGAGATAGCTTTTACCTCCGAGCCAGCGGGGAACCTTCTCCTGTTTCCTATCCTGAAATATCAGGTTTTCTTTTTGTTTACCGTACATTTTTCTGTAAACTTTAGCCATCTTATTCGCGAGCTTGTAAACTCCCGGATTACTTTCCGCTCCCATGAACGGAATAACATGTCCGTCGGCGGTAGCGATGGCGTTCCAGGCGTGATTATTGCCGGAATTGGCCCAATATGGCGTGTAATCGCTGGTGATTGCCAGACCGTTCGCGCGAAGAGCGTAGATGGCCAGATTAGTCATATCCTCGCACCGACCCAAACCGTTTTCCAGCATCTCCGAAAAACCCTGGTCGGTGGGATGATAATAAAATCGGGGATCGAAACCGAACCATGTTTTGATATCGTCATTGATCAACGCGGCCGCTTCCAGGGGGTCCGATGGATTCTCCATCTTTTCCTCGAGGCCGTCATACTTTCGCAAAAAACTCTCCCTCCAGTTTTCAAGCGGCTCGTTACTCCCTCTATACGGAAGTATATATTTGCGGAAGGAATCAAAAGAGAAATCCCCGGCCCACGGTTTTTCCCGCCAGGCTTTGAAAGCGTAGTCAATCTGGTTTATGAGAAAATCGGCCTTTATGGTTTCCAGATCGTATATCATCTCGTTTTTCTTGAAATCTATTTCTCCATATAGATCCTCCAGGGTATCGGCGGCGGCAAGTAAAGCGTCGAAATCGGGATAATCGAGGACATTAAAATCTATTTCCGCGCCTGTCGAATCATGCATTATGTAAGTCACATACCCATGCCCTTCCATATTGCCCACCAGAAACATGGCGGCCCGGAGTTTTAATAAATCGTCAGGGGAGCGGTAGTGATTAAATACTTTCTCAAGCTCTTGTAAGTTATCTCCCGCCAGTTCCAGCGCTTCGATCACGTCCGGGGGGTACTGGATATCTCCGGCGGCAATCATACCATTCAAGCTAAACACAATCATCAAAACATATACAACAGCGCGCATTTTAAGCCTCCGATCCCGATCCTAAAATATACATTTCGACGAAAACTATAAACTCGCCCTCTGTCAGGCAAGGTCTTTTTTTATGGGAAATGAATTACCTCTTTCAAAGAAGACGGTTTCTTCAAAATGATAAAAAGAATCGGGCCTTCCGTTATGGAAGACCCGATTCCCACTTTATTCCTTAGCCAAAACCAGCGTTAGATTCGAGAACGGAGTATTATTCCATCCCCGATCCGGCGCTGAGTTTGGCTTTGGACTCCAGGTTCGGAACGATAAGAGGTTGATCGCCGTCGGGGCTGGGTGAACCGTCCGGAGGACATAGTTCGCAAGGAACCAGTTCCGGAGATCCGGTTTTCAGCTTGGAGAATCCGGCAATAACGTCCGCGACGTTGAAAGCGCAGCTGTTATTGACGTCCATAGCGACCGCCCATGCGTTATCGCCCGGAGGACACTCGCAGAGTAGATCCGCGTCAGGTGAACCGGTTTTCAGCTTCGAGAAGGCCGCGATAATATCGGCCACGTTGAACAATTCGCTGCCGTTGTAGTCACCGACCACGTAGGAACCGCAAGCGCCGCCGCCGCCCTCACAAACGATATAGAGGGCCATATCGGTTTCCGCGTCGTAATTCCACGGTTCCTCAGGCAATGTGGATGTCCAGGCCTGTCCCGGAACGCCAACTATCAGATCGAGATCGCCGGTTTCCCAGAACCACGAATCCGTGTTTTCCACCGTATTGTTGAGAATCTCAACGAAGTAGGTTCCCGGCAACAAGTGAACGCCGTATGCGGATATATCGATCGTATATTGATACTCGTCGACTCCGAATAGATCGACTCCCGTATCGAACTTATCATCGGCGGAAACGTTGGTAATAGCCGTTATCTCGGCTCCCGGCACACCGGCGTTATCCTCGAGGAAGATAATCGAGAAATCATCGGTTTCCATGATGATATTATCCGGGAAATAACCGCCCCAGAAGACCAACGAAAGCACATCGGTTTCATTCGGTATGACGAAGTTTTCAGCGAGAAGCTGTAGGCCGGAGGTACACTCTCCGCAATCGAGATCGGAGAAGATTCCGTCAACCTGGTTGGGAACCTGTGTCAGGCAATCGAGAGCGCAATCGAATTCAGGGCAACTCTGGCCAACGTACCAGGATCCTCCCTGTGATAAACAATCGCTCTCGGATATGGTGCCCACGCACTCCTCATCAACACAACAGGCGCCTACGATCTCGTCAATAGTCAGAATGTAGTTACCGGAGGATGACGAATAACCGTCGACCACAATCATAAGCTCCTGACCGGCGGTGAGGGGCAAGAGCAATTCGGAATCTACACCGCAATCAGGCGTATCATCGTTGCCGCAAATGAAATCGTCGGGATAAAACGGCGGACAGACGTTGTTATAGAGTAACAGCACGGTATCGTATGTCGAGCCGCACAACGATATTCTGTAAGTACCGTCCGCGGGGACAACCCATGTATAAACTACATCGGCGGCGGCGCCTGAGGTGCCGTACCAGTTTCCCTGCCAGCAAGCAGGCTCTACCTCGAACGGGCCGTAATCGTTAACGGCCAATTCCGTGTTGCCGTATGCCATTATCGGAAGAGCGCCGGATAACGGAATAGCCGTATCGCAGATATCGTTATCCGGAGGAGGATAAGCGCATGGGAATTCCGCGCAATTCAGATCCTCATCCCATTCTCCAATTGCATCGGTGCAATAGCTCTCGGTTACATTGTCCTCGCAAGGCATATCGTCGTAGCAACAACGTCCCACAGGCGCGACATAAACGTCGATATTCAAAACGTAATCTCCGCAGTAGGATCCGTAACCGTCAACGACGATATAGTAGAGCCCCGGCGGGAAGTTAGTGCTTATTTCGGATTGTAAACCGCACGAGTCGTCGTTGTACGCGAATTCCGTACCCGCGCCGGTACAACAGTCATTCAAGAAGACCGCCAGTTTTGTATCGTATGATGATCCGCAAAGAGAAACTGTTAAATCCACAGTCGAAGTTATCTCCAGCTGATAGATAACCTCGCTGTTGTCGCCGTAGGTGATATCACAGAAGTCAGTATAACCGCAAGTATTTCCGTCTGTAGAGTAAGGGAATGATTCCTCGATGATAAACGGATTGCCGCAATGATCGCCTTCCGAAGGCGTCGGGCAGGGATCGTTAGTACAGGTAAGCCCTTCATCCCACACCGGGGCTCCGGTTTGATCCGAACATTCCAATTCGATCATGTCGGCGCAACTGGCGAAATAATCGTAACAGCAGCGTCCGATCGGAGGAACCGCGCAGGGATCGTTGGTACAGTCAAGACCTTCGGCCCATACCGGGACGCCCGGTTGCGTGAGACATTCCGCTTCGGTCAACTCCGCGCAATCGGCAAAGTAGTTGTAGCAACAACGGCCTGAAGGCGGAACGTAGGTATCAATGGTCAGATTGAAAGCCGGGATACAATCGGGTGCCGCCCAGGTATCGATCATGATATAGTAAGTACCCGGCTCGAGATAGACCTGCATTACTTTAGGATCACTGCTGTAACCGGTCAGGTAACCAATACACTCGTCCGTACCGCCGGCCGGACAGGTATCATCTATTAATATACCGGAATAAGTAGTCCCCAGAGGATCCACGGTAATTTCGTAATCATCCGCTGTTCCGACAATTATTTCGTAAATGATGTCCTCACCGCCGTCATAATAACCGAGACAGGTATCAAAATAATCATCTAACCTGCCGCAGGTGGTTTGCCCGTTGTCATTATAAGGCAATCCAACGAGATCGAGATCGACCACGATCGGGTTGGCGCAATCATTACCTTCCGATCCCGGGCAGGGATCGTCAAGGCAGGTCAGGCCTTCAGCCCAGCTGCCGGCGTATATATTAAGACATTCGTCCTCGGTAGTATCGAGGCATTGGACAGGATCGTCGTAACAGCAGCGACCTGTTGGCGGTTCGCAAGCAGGTGGATCCTCACAAGAAGTACCATCATCAAATACATGCATTACATAGTTACCGGTATTCGAACTGTACCCGTGAACAAGTATGTAATAGGTTTGACCGGGAATCGAACACCAGATAGCGGTACTTCTAAGAGAACTGTATGTGCATTCCGGATCGTCGTCGTCTCCAGCGGCGCACATTAAATCCTCACAACTGTTACAATAGACCCTGATCTTGGTGTCATAATCGGTAAATTCATCGCACAATGTTGCGGTCATGGTATTGCCAGTACCCACTACGGTATACCAGACGCCGCCGCCTGTTCCGTCACCTGTCCCGCAATAGGGAGCTGTGTCGGGGTTGGCCAGGACGGTGCTGCCGTAAGTGGAGGAGGGGACATCCACGAGAATAGCGTCGGCACAATCGTCATTGGCGGGAATAGTCGGGCAGGGATTTTCGGCACAGGTTAAGCTTTCGTCCCAGACAGGATTGCCGGGCAGGGCGAGGCAATCGGCTTCCGCAAGGTCGCCGCAATCAGCGTAGTCGTTGTAACAGCATCGGCCTACAGGCGCGGCGCAAGGATTATCGGTACAATTTAATCCTTCATCCCAAATAGGATTACCCGGCTGGGCAAGGCAATCGGGTTCCGGCATGCCGTCGGCACAATCGGCAAAGTCGTTATAGCAACAACGTCCGGTCGGTACGACATAGGTATCGATAGTCAGGTTAAAAGCCGGAATACAATCAGGCGCTGCCCAGGTATCAACCATGATATAGTAAGTACCGGCGGCAAGATTCACTATAAAAGATCTCACGCCGCTTGTACCGGTATCATAGTCGATACATTCTCCTAATCCGCCCGGAGGACAGGCATCGTCAATCAAAAGACCGGTCCATGTGGTGCCAAGCGGATCCATGGTGATCTCATAATCTCCGGCTGTTCCTACTATGATTTCATAGATTATATCTTCGCCGCTATCGTAAGAGCCAAGACAGGTATCAAAATAGTTATCGATCCTGGCGCAGTTCGTCTGGCCCGCGTCGACATAGGGAAGCCCGATAACGTCAAGCTCGACAACTATCGGATCGGAGCAATCATCTCCCTGAACGAGTATGCTTCCGCCGCCGTGGGGACGACTCATGGGCGATTGAGGGAAAATCTGTAGATGAAGATTCTTATACTCGATCGCCTCTTCGCCGGTAAGATATTCCATTGCCTCAAGCTCCAGCAATCGCGTTTTATCAAGCTCGTATTGATCGAGATTTATTATCTCCGATGGTAGAGCCAGCTTAAACGCTTCCTCATCGGATGCCTTTTTTTCGAGCTTGAGCGTCTCGAGGTTTTTTTCCTTTTCGATGTCGTCCGTTTGCTCTAATGGGAGCTTTTCTTTTTTTGCCCGTATTGCCGCGGAGACCTCGTTCGCGGCTTCCCTCGCCGCTAATCTCTCCCGCTCGAGACGGTCTTTTTCCATTTCAGCCGCGATCTTCGATTCGTCGGATCGGTCGCCGGTATTATCGGTTCTACCGGGGGCCGTATCGGCAAGCGCCACGGACCACAAAAAACAGACAAGTACTACCAGTGAAAGAAGCAATTTTCTTTTCATAATTCTCTCTTTTAAAAAATAGTTCGAATAAACCTCTACGAATTCCCAGGTTTCAGCAATTAGTTAAAGATCAAAGGTAAACAGCAACAATTGTTTTTGACAGGATTCTTACCTCCTTTGGATTAAAATATGCACTTTTCAGTTTACAACCTCTATTCAGATTTTGGATTTTTCACTAAAACGCCACGCCAAAAATCAGGGTTGAAAAGAAGCTTTAAAAGAACAGGTTTCGCTCTCTCATTATCTAATTAATGCCCTTTTGAGTTATTTGTCAAGTCTTAATAACCGAGTATAATGCTATTCCTCGGTCTATGTTTCTCCTTTAATTAATAAATGAACAAAATCGCTAAATTACGAGATGATGAAACCTTTTCAATCCTATTCTATTTTAAGCGGTTACGATTTTCATAAGCCGGTAAGGCCAATATTTCCTTGTTCTAACGCGAAATCCCCCCTAATCTATAATTATGATATTACCCGGAATGAAATCCGAAAATTGAGACCCTGACAATCAGCTTAAAAAGGAGAAGATTCATTGATTGAGTTGTCATTTCATGGCGCCACAGGCACGGTAACCGGCTCAAAATACCTTTTAAACGTCAACGGGACCAGAATTCTAATCGATTGCGGGATGTTCCAGGGGCCGAGGGAGCTTCGTCTGCTTAACTGGGAAAAGCCCGCCTTCAAGGCGGCGGAAATCGACGCTATAATTTTAACCCACGCTCACATCGATCATATCGGATACCTGCCCCGGCTTGTAAAGCATGGATTCAAAGGCAAGGTTTACGCGACTCCCCCGACTACGGATCTGGCGGCCATCTCCCTCATGGATACCGCGCATTTACAGATGGAGGACGCGGCGTATCGTACCCGTAAGAAAATCACAAGACATAAAAAAGCGTTGCCGCTTTTTAATAAAACAGACGCCGAAAGGTCATTAAGGCTATTCGAACCGACATCATTTGGACGGGAAATCGCGATCTCTCCCGATCTTAAATTCACATTAAAACCAGCGGGACATATACTCGGAGCCGCCAGAGTGGAAATTACCGCCTCGGATAACGGAGCCTCCAGAAAAATACTATTCTCCGGCGATGTTGGCAGATACGGCAATCCCCTGGTTCTGGATCCGGAGCCCCCTCCAGATTGCGATTATCTGATCTGCGAATCTACTTACGGGGGGAGAATTCACCCGCCCGAAGATCCGTATTCGATGTTCGAGAATACCATAAACGAGGCTGTGGCAAATAAAAGCGTTATACTTATCCCTGCCTTCGCGGTAAGCCGCACCCAACAGATAATTTACCTGATAAACGATCTCATCCGGCAAAAAAGAATACCGTCAATTCCGATCAATATAGACTCCCCCATGGCCATTTCCGTTACCGACGTCTATTGCAAGTATCATGATCTTCACCGGATAGATATCAATAGAATGGGCGGGCCGGATTGTGTGCTGGAGGGAGATAATGTCTCTATGCATCGGGATCGCGACGAATCCATCGCTTTAAACAAGATAAAGGGACCGTCCATAATTATTTCCGCGAGCGGAATGCTCACCGGCGGACGGATATTGCACCATTTAATCAACCGCCTGCCTGATCCGTCGACTACGGTAATTACCGCGGGGTTCATGGCCAGCGGAACACTCGGTCGGAAACTTCTCGACGGAGACGAAGTTGTTTACATCCATAAACGTCCGATAAAAGTAAAAGCTAAAACGGTCTCGATCCATGGTCTTTCGGGGCACGCCGACAGATTTGAGTTATTACACTGGCTGGAACCGATAGAGAAGGATCCGCGCAAAGTATTCGTGACGCATGGAGAGCAATCTCAATCGGAGGGATTCGCGGAATATTTGAGAAAGGAACGAAACTGGGATTGCCATATCCCGGTATTAGGTGAAAGCGTAATACTATAAGGCGACCCCGGTGGCATGATGAGCAAAAGAAAAATCATTGATGAAAAAAAGATGATAGCCCGGTTGAAAAAATCTCCGGCTTACCGCATAGCTTACAGAGACCATGAATTTCTCGACAGCGGCCATGCCCGGCCGGTACGACTGCAGTTAGAGCTATTGAAAACCGAAATCGGGATGCGTAAGAATAACATTCATTCCACTATCGTCGCGTTCGGCGGCACCCGTATAATCGAGCCGACTGACGCCTCGAGAAAAATAGCCGCTATCGAAAAACTGCTGAAAAAGAAACCCGGGAACCCACAAATACGAAAAAAACTCAGAATAGCCAAATCGGTCTTAAAGAAATCAGTTTTCTATAATGAGGCCAGGGAATTCGCCAGGCTTGTATCGTCGGAATGCCAGATCCGCGATCACCATGAATATGTGATAGTTACCGGAGGCGGTCCGGGTATCATGGAAGCGGCAAATCGCGGGGCCTATGACGTCGGGGCTAAATCGATCGGACTTAATATCACCCTGCCTATGGAACAGGTTCCCAACGCGTATATAACGCCCGAGCTGTGTTTTCAATTCCATTACTTCGCCATTCGTAAGATGCATTTTATGCTCAGGGCCAAGGCGCTGGTGGCCTTCCCCGGCGGTTTCGGAACTCTCGACGAGTTATTCGAGGCGTTAACCCTCGTGCAAACGAAAAAAATAGAGCCTTTGCCGATAGTTCTCTTCGGTGAAAAATACTGGAGAACCTTAATCGATTTCGAGTTCCTGGTCGAACAAGGGACTATCAGCGAGCAAGATTTAGGATTATTCACATACGCTGATACCGCCATAGACACCTGGAATTACATAAAGAACTTTTATTCGGTTCGAGATCGAAAAGTAGGCGCTAAAACAAAATAATTATCACCATTGATCTTAATTCCACTAAAAAAGGGGACTTTGGCAATAGTCCCCTTTAATTATCGCTATCTTTCGATCCTACATCCTGCCGCCGCTTATCTTAATCCTCGATTTTAATTGCGGTACCACCAGCGGCGCATTACCTTCACCCGGTATCAGACGTCCGCCCGGCGGACAATCTTCGCACGGGACAGGCTCCGGAAAACCGACCTTGAGTTTTGAGAACCCGGTGATAACATCGGCGATATTGAAACTACAAGAGTTATTCACATCCATGGCCACGGCCCAGAAGTTACCGCTTCCATGCGGACATTCACATGAGAACGCCGCTTCGGGCGTGCCTGTTTTTAATTTGGAGAAGGCCGCGATAACATCGGCTACATTAAACGAACCGCTGCCGTTATAATCTCCGACGACATATTCGCATATGGGTCCGCTACCTACTGAGAGCGTAACTGGTATGGTTATTAAGGATTCTGTCGGATCATTGCAGGTAATCCGGATAACGCCTGTATAATCCCGCTCCTCGAGTTCGGTAGCGTCGAAAGTGATAATCGCCGTAATTTCCTCTCCGGTCGCCAGGATTCCGTCATGGATATTCGAACTTATCCAGAAAACCGGCGGATAAATCCTCACGGCCAGTTGTTCATGAACGTAAACCTGATTAAACGCGATCTGAAGACCGTCGGCACCGCTCGCGTTTTCGATCCCTATGGTATTGCCGTACAGGTTATCGCTACCGGGGTCGAGATCGCCATACTGCATTATTATCTGACCGTTGGGATAGAGTATCGCCTGGAAGTTCAGCGCTCCGCCGTTGCTGTAATTAGGAACGTCGACGTAACTGACAATAAACCTGTTATTCGCGGTATCCTGGTAGTAATAAACATGCCCGTCCGAAACGGTGAGATCATCCCAATATACGGCAATCATTTTATTGGGCTGGGCTGTGTTGGGGATGCTCACATTATTATAAACTCCCGAACCGCCGCCGAATGTCAGGTTTCCATTGTCATTGATGTAAATCGAGGAATTGCTGTTTCCATAAAACGGAAACGCGAAGCCGATATTATGTGGTCCGCTGGAACCATCCTCGCTGATGAAAACCTCGGTGCCGACACCGGAAATATCTACCCAGGAGAACACCGGGCCGCCGAGTTCATCGGAATCGATCCAGCGGTTTCCGTAATCATCCGGTCCGCCGAAATCAGTAATTACGGGAGGATAAATTTCCTCAATTCGATCGCCCTCTTTATTGGCCGGTTTTTCGGTGTATCCGATCGGTTCGGTTCGGGAAACCGATTCTCCCGGATCATCGTAAAGAAGCCGCCGTCTATCATCGGCGATCACCTCGAGGCTGAAAACAAGTGTTCCCTCCCCGATATTCGAGATATCGATCGTTTCGGTGACAATCTCGTCAACCTCCGCCCAGGCATGTATTTCGGAGGGGTCGTACTCGATATCCGGAGGCGGAGCCAGACCGGTATCCGTCGTGATTTTTATGGCTCTACCTGAAGCCAGGGTCGCCGCGCCCGGATGATACATATTATCGAACGTGTACTGTAAACCGTCATTGTTCCCGATATTCTGGAATCCCACGGAGCTGTGGAGTCCCGGGCTATTGCCGCCGCCGCTGTCGTTATTGTTAACGGTCTGGTACTGGAATACGATTTCAGCGTCACCGGTGGGTGTAGGATGGTAAACGGGGTCGTATATAATCATCTGGAATGTTTGAGGTGAACCGGTTCTCGCGTGAGTACAGTCATGCCATTCCAGAATATAACGATTATTCGCCGAATCGTAATATTCGAAAACCCCATTATCACCGCTATTGTAATATTCGATATCATCCCAGAAAGGGCCGATTAGGCCGAGCGGAGCGCCGACGTCGGGGATGGGCATATTATGAGAATTCGAAAAATGGTTTCCGAACATATCGATGATCGACGTATCGAAGGCGACAAAACCGTTGATGCAAACTAACAAATAATCGTAACTTTCTCCGTAATAGACAAAATCAAACGGTAGTGACACAACAGTTGAATTATCATCGTAATTTAAATCACTTTCTGGATCATATGGAAAATTTATCCGAGTTCCCGGTCCACCCGCTATTTCAGTCCAGTTGTAAAACGGCGCCTGGCTGTAACCGGCGTCGGTGTTATCGTACATATAGTAGCCGTAATTATCGGGGCCTACGGGGTCGTACGAGGCGACAAACCCTATTGAAACGGGAACCGACCTGATGGATACCGAACCGTTGCTCGATGTCAATTCGAGATCGAAATTGACGTTGGCGCCATTATAAATGGTGGAATCAGCCTCCACCGCGAATGGCGAGGCGCCGTTGGAGCCAATCTCCCCTATGCCGATACTTCCGAAATCAGCGGTATTATCCGTAATGGTTATCAGAGGGTTTGACGTCGATAGCACGCCTGTTAACGACGTTCCCGCCAGTTCGCCGATATTATTAAGTTCAAACACTAGCGAAGATGTTTCTCCCGGGTCCAACCTGCCGTTGGCGTTCCCCGGATATTCGGTATCCGTATGAAGGAAATACATCGATTTAACATCTATGGGAACCGCGGCATTCCAGGTTCCCTGATCGGAGTCGATGTTCAACTGTAAAACTATATGATCGTTATGCGGAATATTGGGATCGAAAGAGGCGGCGAACGATCCGGAATTGGCGTTGTTACCGGGGGCAATACTTCCATACGACTGATTCGGAACTGTAATCGCAACCGATGGATCAGAGCAGGAAAGGGTAGCCTCAACGTTTGTTGCCGTTGTGGAGTTTCCGAAATTTCGAAGAGTAATCTCGAATTCCGCCGTTTCCGAGGGATTGACATTACCGTCGTTGTTCCCCGAGGAGTTACCAGAGTTGTCATCGTCGATTACCGTAGCGCTTATTCCCACCGCTACCGCTTGAGCCTGAACCAGCGTATAGCCACGGTGTGGGACACAATTTCTGCCTGTTACAGTAACAAACATCGTATCCGGAACGGCCGTATCGAAATGCAGGAGAATATTGCCGCTGGCGTCGGTCCGCCCGCCGACGAACACCTCCTCGTCGGCGTCGTATCCCTTCAGTAGGTTTACGTAAGCGCCTTCGAGAGGCAGACCGCCGTCTATGATCACATTTACCTCGAGCATGTTAGTGCCGACAGGAATTGTCGAAGGGTAAGTGACGTCTAAGAATCTGGGGATAGCCGTTCTTATATCCATTTCCGGCTCGCCCAGGGTGTTGTAGGTATGATGGTATTTGTTGACATAACTAAATTGATTGGGGAAGGCGTTAAATTGATTGAATTTACCGCGCGCGGCGGCGAGACCGAATTTATATATCCCTTCTTCGAACAATCCCCAATAATATCCCAGCATAATCGGGTTATTCCATTTCGTATGCGTTCCGCCGTCGGTGGAACCGAAAAAGGCCGGACCGCCTTTAGGCCATGTCACGGATCCTGCCCTGATCCATCTCTCTCCCCAGCACTCCGAATAGCCGAAATTCCCTATTCCGCATGTTATCGCTAGGCAGATTCCTATTTTCCATCCATGATTAAGCTGGTCGATCCGACTCGTGGGAAATACGGGAGCGCCCCATTGTGTAGGGAAACCCCATCCTCGATAACTTATCATGGATAAGCCGCGGTTCATTGACGCCGCGATATCATCGGCCCCCGGGTCTCCTGTTGACCAGGCGAATACGGTATCTACCCGGTTATATCCTAATTGAAGAAGCTTATTACGTACCCATAAGACGGTTAACCTGGGAGTTACAGAACTGATATTCCCCGCCGCGGATAAAGCTCGCAGATAATAATCGGGATCACCCATGTAAGGATCTCGATCGAACCGCAAGGCTTTATGCATGGCCACCCTGAGTTGACTTAGACTGCTCACGGACATGCGGGAAACCATGATATCGGGATGAATATCGTCACCGTCCACGCAGGCATATTGATGATCCGATGCGTAACTACCGAAGGGATAATCCGAAACACCGTAGGTTCCGTCGTGATCGCCTAAAATGCAAATATACGCCGGCGGCGTATCCCAGGTATCGTAAGCGCCTTGAATGTAAATCCTTACCTCCTCGGAGGTCGGCGAGCTGCCATTGGCGTCGATCTCCGAGGCGATGGCGATAACGACGTCGTAACCTTTCATATGCTTCCAGCGCCCAAGAACGGCGGCCGTATCGGCGAAAGCGTCTGGCGTAATGATGAGATACCCACCCCTGACCGGTTCATAAGCGGCCAAAAGCTCGTCGGCGTTGGGAACCAAAGACCTGTATAGAGGTAAAAACGATTCGGCTATCTGATTTGTACGCCTGACCTTGATATTTCTTTCGTCCGATCCCTCGAAAACAACATTATAATCAATACTGGTATATACTTTAAGCTGGCGAGTAACGGGGTTATACTGAAACGGATTTATAACTATCTGTATCATCCTCAGATCGCGGCAGATAACCGGTTCGCCGAGTTCCACAAGTTCGGCAGGATAAAATTCGTTTCGATTGTAAAAATCGTTGTCTTTCACAAAAGGTAATATTTCGTCGGAGCCCTCGATTGTCGGGGTCTGCACCGGCATTATATTATAGTCGTCGATAATCTCATACGAATACGATATTATTTCGACGTTTACCCCCGATTGATCGGGGATACCGATAAAATGAGCGTAAAGCGGAAGTTCCGGCTGTCCTTCTTCGGCCGTTTTGCCGTAAAGCTCGATATCACCGCCTAATGGAGTGATAGAGTGGTAAATAGAGCCGTCGGCTTCAACAGCTTCGATCTCCACACCCGCGAGCCTGAAACCGAGATCAGCCTGGAATAGGTCGGCGCTGTGTTTCTGTATTGTTGAAATATCGACATTAGCCGGGTCAAGCACAATGCTCCCCGACTCCGCGAACGCGGATGCCGCTAATATGACTGTCAGCAGAAACAAACTGTTGGCGATTCTCATAACTTTCCACCTGCCTTTTTGGGGTTTAACATACTTCTTAAAATCACTCATAAAATAAAAGCCATTTCTCATCCATATCGGCGAATTCCCATTAATCCAGATGACTTAACCGTTCGCCCGGTTAAAAAACAAGTTTTCGATTTTTTTCACAACAACCCGAAGGAGCCAACTGAAGCTTCCGTGGTGAAGTTTAGTGGGGAAAAATCTCCCATTTCTCATCATAAGATAAACAAAATAATGGTTCAGTCAAGTTCCATATAGTGAAAGATAATGTCAAGCGCATGTCACCTTACTCAATAACCTAAAACGATTTGCCCGAAGTTTCCCAAAAGCCGGACGATTCGGAAAACAGTTATTAATCTTGCCAAACCCGCGAATCGACTTATATTAAGGCGACTTCGCTTCTTTTTGATTCACCGTGGGGGCTTTGCAACTGGAGGTACTTTAGTGAAATCCAAGAGTATATTCGCGACTTTAATCATCTTTCTATTGGGAATTTTCGCCCTTACGAACGCTCAACTTCCTGATATTTACACAACTTATGAAGAAGCGGCGCAAATCCTTACCGATTTACAGGCGAATTATCCGACGATTTGCAAACTGGATACTATGGGCTTTTCCACCCGTGATAATATTCCGATGCTTCTGTTTAAAATATCGGATAACGTCTCGGTCGACGAGGACGAACCTGCGGTCTTCTACTGCGGCGGGGTGCACGCCGACGAAGTGTTGGGCATTGAAGTGGTTATGAATTTCATTGAAGATTATTGCGCGCTTTACGGCTCGGGAGATCCGGACGTTGTTTACTTGGTAAACAGTATCGAGCTATTTTGTGTGCCGTTTATAAACCCCGAGGGGCATATAGTTGTGGAAAACGGCGATACGGAGTGGCGCAAGAACAAATGCGACAACGATGATAACGGCATTTTCGATTTTCATGACGGTGTCGATAATAATCGCAATTATGATTTCGGTTGGGATATCGATACCGGAATCGGGGCGAATACGCCCGAATCGCTGATGTTTAAAGGATTCGCCCCCTTTACCCAGGCCGAGAATATCGCCATGGCCGAATTCGCCTGGCAATATCGCCCCCTGGTGGCATTGGATTATCATTCGCCCACATACGGCCGTCCCAACGTCGCCTACTACCCGTGGTATTGGTACTCGAGTGAGGGAGGGCATGGTATGAGCCCGGACGAAAGCCTTATGCATTCCATCTGTCAGTCGTTCACTGATTTAATCGAGGCCATACCGGACGATTCGAATACCGTGCATTACACTGCACGGAGAGCGCTCGTTAACAAGGGTGATTTCAAGACTTATTTCTACGCCAATTTCGGATCGGCGGCTTTCTCGGTCGAGGTCTCGGATACGACAATACAGGATCCGGCATTATACGAATCGATTGTCGCCGCTCATCTGCCGGGGCAATATTATCTCCTCGAGCGCGCGTTGGGCGCGGGGATAACCGGTGTGATCAGGGATTCGTTGACGTTATTACCGCTGGAGGCCGAGGTGCAGGTCGATGAGCATATCAACGCCGATATCAATCCGCGGCTTTCCAGGCCCGACCACGGGCGATACAGGAGGCTTCTGGCTCCGGGAACGTATACACTTAGATTCCTGAAGGACGGTTATTTTACCAAGACTGTTAATAACGTAGTAGTCACATCGGGCGGACCGACCGAGGTTGACATTCTTCTATCGCCTGAAAATCCCTATCCCGTGCCAACCCTATCGCAATGGGGTATTCTGATACTCGGATTATCGTTGATCGCTTTCATCTCAATTTTCGTCATTCGCGATCGCCGCTATCTCTCTATTACCGCTATTCGTAAGTGATCTTATTCACCCCTTAAGAAGAAAGGCGACCTCGAATAACGAGATCGCCCTTTAAAACTTCGCTATTATGGCCTTTGCTTATTTATCTTTTTCGGTTTTGGCAAGCTCCCATCTTTTAGCTTTCTCCGCTTGAACCATTTCATTCTTCGACTTTCTAATCCTATCGTTAATAGTAACGAAATCTTTTCCACTATCTCTGAGCGCGATAACCTCGTAAACGGAGTAATCGTTGTGGCTATAGATGAATTTCAAATTGACGAGATTCACAATCTCGTTGTCGGTTAGTTCGATCCGGTTCCAGTTTATCCTGAGAGTAGTCTTGAATCTTTCAAAAGGCGGAGTGTACATTTCACTATTCAGATCGCCTACGACCATATAATAGAATACGCCGGCGTCAAGATCGTGGTTTCTTACGATTTCCATCCAGGAATCGCCCTCGTCGCGCTGCTTGACGATTTTTTCGGGTGATGTTTCGGCCAGGTTGGCTATATATAAAGTAACCGGAATCTCGTCAATCGCCAGCTCTGTGTTAATCAGGTAGTCGACTACGTTATCGGTAGAGTTATAATAGCTCGCTACCGCCGAAAAATAATCCTCTTCGGAGGCCGAGGCGCCCACGGCCATTAACGCCGCGGCGGCGAATACAATAAAAACGGATAATGCTTTAACTCTCATCGAAATACTCCTTCCTAAGAATTGATTATTTGAAACGCTTTTTCTGAAATCCTCTTTCCTTTGCCATTTATTTATTATAATCCGTTCACATCCCGTTTATCGTCAGACCCCGTTTGGGCATTTATCGAGGGAACGGCAAAAAGCCGAAACGGTAACAAAGCGAAATAAAATTATCGTCACAGCATGCAACATCGGAACTCGTAAATGGCGGAACGGCCTTATCTTGTTTATTCTAAAAGATATGAGGCGGGCGGTACGCTGAGATTGTCAGCCCCTGGAAAACCGCGAGATTATCCTCTTATATAAAACCCGGCCATTCTAAAAAAAAGGAGCCACGATACCGCGGCTCCTTTTGGAATTATTTATTATCAGACGGTTCGTTTCAAGGCAATACCCTTCTTTCGTAAAACGGCAATAGTAGCGAATACCATCAACAGCAACCCCATTATCAGCATACCCCACTCAGTAAGTGTGGGGATGTCTTCAATGGGCAGCGGTAGGACAGTGAAATCGCCGCTGATGTCCTGATAATCCTGGCCGCTGTTATTGTCCATATATATTTTGACGCGGCCCTGCTCGGTATCAATATCAGGAACTTCCCATAAATAATCTTGCTGGGATTTGGGAAGATCCATGGCTATGATTTCCCAGGTTTGCCCCCCATCGGAGGAGAAGAACAGGTCCCAATTTGCCGCCCCGTGATCGATGGCGATATGCCAATCGATATTGACTGTCTCGCCGGCGTCAAAGATTTCGCCGCCGACCGGGAAATCCAGCGCGACGTGGCCATTCGCGCCCGAAAGCGGGGCAACGATGGCCAGAACCGCGAGTCCCAATAGCCTTTTGACGTTCATGTTTTGTCCTTTCGCAACGATTGTTTGGTGCCGATTGAATGAGAAGTGTCCATTATGCCGGACGTGACCTTTTCTATCATAAGGTTTCCTGAGTCAAATTCGCTGGATTCGTTCGCCGAAACATTACGGAAACCAACTGATTCATTATGATAATATAACTCATAATCATTGTCAATCAGTTCCAGGAACTCGGAATTTGAAAATGATTTATCCAGGGCAGGGATTCCTTAAAATGGAACCTATTGGCGGGCGGCGCCAGAGGCCGAATCAGCCGTACACGGAAAGGCGCCTGTCTGTCTGGCCAGTCGGTTAACAGCGTTTTAAGGTTGGATGCAAGAGCTAAGGGCTTTTAGCAGGTGAATTGAGTTAATGGCGGCTAAATGGCCGACGATTGAATTCAATGCTATTGTCACGGCCGCAAGCGGCTGAGTCCGGGAGATCGGTTATTAGAATATGCCGCAAACCCATGACGAGGCTATCAAGAAACCTCCATTTTAACTGGCAAAAACATGGCACACGAAATTTCCGGTTTCTATAATTCATTGATTTAAAGAGAATCAAAAATGGAGCCGAGGGGGGTCGAACCCCTGACCTCCTGAATGCCATTCAGGCGTTCTCCCAACTGAACTACGGCCCCAATACTTTTACAGCAAACGATTTCAAAGAACCGATCACCCTTGTAGCGACGTGCCGGCCGATCGAGATCGAACTTAACCGGCCATCCCTTATGCCATAAAGGAAAATCGGGGCAAATATACCCCGATTCCATGTCAAGTCAAGCCAAATTTTAGATCAAAGTAACCCGGAAATCACCGGCAATCATCGCAAGTGCCGTAGAACTCAAGCCTGTATTCATCGACATCCATGATCGATCCGCCGACATGCACGTTGCCCGTAGGTATATCCGATGGATCGTCGATGTCCATCACCTTTCCGCATGATTTGCAGGTGAAATGCTGATGGTTGTCGTAATAGGCCTCGAAGCGGGAGAAATTCTTGCCGTAAGAAAGCTCCCTCACCAAGCCCAGCTCTTTTAGCAACCGAAGATTGCGGTACACCGTACCGAAGGATATATGAGGCAGTTTTTTCCTGACCATCTGGTAAATTTCATCGGCCTTGGGATGCTCTTTCGTTCGAGAAAGCTCATCTAAGACTACCTCGCGCTGACGGGTCATTCTATAACCCTGCTGTTTGATTTTTTGGTTTAATACTTTTAGGTTTGCCTTCATTCTCCACCACCCTTCAAAAAAATGTCCACCTTACTCCATAAAGTAAAAGATTGTGAAATTTTTGTCAAGCTAAAAAACATGATAACAATCATTATCTTTATCTAGCCGGGGACGGCAACACGCCCCACCACGTAATATGTTGAATATCAGTTAGTTAAAGAGGGAGCCGAGAATGAATGGCGACCCCAGGTGACGTCCCGCTTCATCGGCAAGGCCCACCCAAAGATCGGGGAATAGCCCGAGACCCAATGTTCCGATAAGAGCGACCAGGATAGCCACCAGCAATGTCGGAGATAATTCTATCGGCTGTGTGTCCGGTTTTAACGGTTTCATGTACATTGTTACCACCACGCCGATATAATACCAGACCGAAATAAGACTGTTGGCGATTCCGATTATGGGCAGCCAGATAAATCCCGAATCAATGGCGGCTATGAAAATTTTATATTTACCGATAAATCCAGCGGTAGCCGGTATTCCCGCCAGGGCAAACATGAATATTGTCAGTGAGATCGCGGCGAACGGGTATTTGTGCCCGAATCCGGCGAAATCCGAGATTTTTTCCTGCTTCTCCCCTTTTCCGACGAACAAGGTGATTATGGCAAACGCCCCGATATTCACGATCGTATAGGCGAGAAGATAAAAAGCTCCCGAGGCAAGCCCCTCGGGACCGCCTACGGCAAGGGCGATCATTACATACCCAGCATGGGCAATTGACGAGTATGCCAGCATGCGCTTGATATTGCTCTGCGATATTGCCAGGATATTTCCCCAGGTCATTGTTAAAGCGGCCAGAATCCAGAGGATTGTCCCCATGTTCTGTTCGAGGGCAGGCCAGAAGACGCTTACCAATCTGAACAATGCGGCAAACGCGGCCGCCTTCGGTCCTGCCGACATAAAGGCGGTAGCGGGAATCGCCGCGCCTTCATAAACATCGGGTACCCACATATGGAACGGGGCGATACCGATCTTGAACGCGAATCCGATAATAGCGAATATCGTCCCCGCCCCGGCCAAAATCATGCCTTGGGAATCGATATAGCCGAACCGGTTGTAGATTTCGATCAAGTTGGTTGTCCCGAACGCGCCGAAAATCAAGGCTATGCCGAAAAGCAGGAAACCGGAGGCAAAAGCGCCCATGAGGAAATATTTCATCGACGCTTCCCGCGCCCTGGCGCGTTTACGATACATCCCCGCGAGCACATAAAGCGGGATACTCATAACCTCGAGGCCTAAAAAGATCGTAAATAGATCGATTGACGCGGCCATCACCATCATTCCGAATGTAGCTATGAATATAAGCGTATAATACTCGCCCGCCCCGTTCATCTCACGTTGAACGTACGTTACCGAAACGAACAGGGTAAGAAGGGTGCCGAAGCAGAAGATGACCTTAAAATACAGACCGATACGATCGTTTATAACAGTATTCTGGAATCCGATGACCGCGCCTTCGGTTACCGATTTCAGCATATCGAAATTCCGGAAGACCAAAGCGATGGCGACCATAATTCCGATAAAACCGATAGTCGCGAAAGTCGCGTTCCTGCCGCGCTTTAAGAATAGATCGGCGACGAGTATCACAAAGCCGGTGGTCAGCACGGCGATCTCAGGCGATATTAAATTCCAGTCGAATCCCATCAGATTTCACCAATCTCAATTTCGCCGGTTTTAGTATCGGGGATTATATCATTCGGCACAACAGTTTTTTCCTGTTGCATCCGCACGTCTTCCACGAGCTTTTTCACCGACGGTTCTATTTTATTCGTGAAGGTTCCGGGATAAAGACCGATCCAGAAAATCAGAATAATAAGAGGGATGATGATCAGTTTTTCCCGACCGTTCATATCTACAAGTTTTTTATTTTCATCTTTATCGCATTCGCCAAAGAACACCCTCTGAACCATCCAGAGCATATAGACAGCCGCCAATACGATTCCAAATGTCCCTATCACCGCGTAAACCTTATTGACCTTAAACGTACCCAGAAGGATCAGGAACTCTCCGACAAATCCATTTGTCCCCGGCAAACCGATCGACGCCAGCGTTACGATCAAGAACACGGTAGCGAATACGGGCATGACATGAGCGACACCGCCGAAATCGGCGATCATCCTCGTATGCCTGCGTTCATAGAGCATGCCGACCAGAAGGAACAAAGCTCCCGTGGTGATACCGTGATTGACCATCTGCAGTATCGAACCTGTTATCCCCTGTAATGTAAGGGCAAACATTCCGAGCATGACAAACCCGAGGTGCGCCACCGATGAAAACGCCACCAGCGATTTAACATCCTTTTGAACCATAGCCACCAGCGCGCCGTAGATTATGCCGATCAACGCCAGGATTGAAATTAAGGGTACGAAATAAACGGTAGCGTCGGGAAACAGGGGCAAACAGAATCGCAAGAAACCGTAGGTCCCCATTTTGAGCAATACTCCGGCCAGAATGATAGATCCGGCGGTCGGCGCCTCGACATGAGCGTCAGGGAGCCAGGTATGGAATGGGAACAACGGCACCTTGATAGCGAACGCGAGGGCGAAAGCCAAGAATAACCAGATCTGCAAATCCGGAGTAATCCGCAAATTTAAAATAGTAGCCAGATCGGTCGTTCGGTCAAACGCGTCCGGAGAGGTCATCAGGTAGAGCTTTACAATGGCCAGAAGCATCAACAACGACCCGAACATGGTAAAGAGCACGAATTTCACGGCGGCATAGATTTTTCGAGGCCCTCCCCAGACACCGATCATGAAATACATGGGGACAAGCATAACCTCCCAGAAAACGTAGAAGAGGAATAAATCGGTGGCCAGGAATACTCCCAGCATTCCCGTTTCGATAAAGAGCATGGAGATCATGAAGCCTTTAACCTTCTCGGTAACCGCTGTCCATGAGGAGGCGATAGCGATAGCGCTTAAGAACGGTGTGAGCATTACAAGCAATATCGAGATACCGTCCACTCCGAGGCTATAAGTAATCCCCATAGATCGTATCCAGATTATCGGTTCGTTGGCGAACTGCATCGACGTATTCATGCCATCGAATTTGACAAACAGTACGACGGTGATGACGAAATCGGCTATGGTAACGATTAACGCTGTCCACCTTATAGCGTTATGCCTGTTCCCTTTTATAAAGAGAATCGCCAGGGCGCCGAACAACGGCAGGAATACAATCCATGAAAGAATAGGCCAGTTCATGCTGTCCTCTCCACGGCTACCAGTTTCAGTCCTATCCGCGACGGTTTCCTGATGATGAAATTCGCCGTAGAATCGACAATTCGCCAGAGCCAGTATGGCATCCAGCGGCAAAGCCGGTAATAAATTTGCAAAATAGAAAGCCCTTTATTGATAAATTTCTTAACCGTTACGGTTTCGAATCCGTTTTTCGAGAACAGTTCCACCAGCGCGGCCTCGTCGAATGAATGAAGATGCGCGTTAATGGGAGTCTTTTTGTTGCAGTGGATACAGAGATAATATACGATATTTTCTTTATGCGGCACCGAAACGAATACATGGGCGTTATCTTTCAAAACAACACGCAATTCGGCCGCGCCCCTGTCGAGAAATTCGAGGTGCTCAAAAACATCGTTCGACGTAGCCCCGTCGAAAGCTCCCGGCCGGAAGGGCAGATGGTAAAGATCGGCTACCACATAACCGCCGTCATTACCAGGATCGAACCTCTCTCTAATCCCTTTGAGGCTCTTGATCGAGAGATCGACCGCGCAGACAAATACCTTTTTGGGAAGATAAGCCTGTGAAACCCATCCTCCGCCGGACCCGGCGTCCAGCAATGATTGTCCCTGATGGAATTCCATCGTATGAGTCAGTATCTGGATCCTGCGCCTCTCCTCCTCGCGGATGGCGGGGTTCTCGACAGTAAAATAATCAAACGCCTCACCGTCCTCACGGTAATGCGCTAAATGATCCTGAAGCCTCTCTGCCATCCGGTCCCTTACCTGAAAAACACGAATCCTAATAAAACCACGACACCCATTACGAATATCAAAGCGTAATTCCTGAAAACGCCCGTGTGTACAACCCTGAACTTACTTGAAGCCCAGCCTATTAACGCAGCCGACCCATTAGCTATACCGTCCACGATCGTTACATCGATAATCTTCCACAAAAACAACGAGCCGGTAATTATCGGCTGGACGATAATATAGTTATAGAACTCATCCACATAATATTTATTCAAAAGCGCTTTATAGATTCCGTTGAATTTCTCAGCCAAAGCTTTCGGCCTTTGCGGGTTGCTGATATATGACATATAGGCCATGATTATCCCCATACCCGCCGCTATTACCGAGGCGAACATAAGGAGATATTCTACAAGATAGCTATGGAGAACGGTCTCAACCGCCCCGTCATGCGCTCCGGCGAATACCGGCTCTAAGAACCTCTCGAACCACGCGCCGCCGCCCAGAGCGTGAGGAAGGCCGATATACCCGCCTATTAAGGCCAGAAAAGCGAGAATCATAAGGGGAATTGTCACGACGTTCGGTGATTCATGAACGTGCTTCTCAACTTCCGGGTCCATCCTCGATTTCCCGTAAAATGTCAAAAACAAAAGCCGGAACATATAAAAGGCGGTCAATATGGCGGCAATTAGCCCCAAAGCCCATAGGATAGGATGACCTTGCTCCGAGATAAAGGCATTATAGAGAATCTCGTCTTTTGAGAAAAACCCGGAGAACAGCGGAACGCCGGATATCGCCAGGGTAGCGATAAACATGGTCAGAAACGTTTTGGGCATGTATTTTTTCAATCCGCCCATTTTCCTCATATCGAGTTCGCCAGCCAAAGCATGCATAACTGATCCTGCCCCCAGGAACAATAGCGCTTTAAAGAACGCGTGGGTCATCAGGTGAAATATTCCCGAGGCGAACGCTCCCACGCCACAGGCTAAGAACATATAACCGAGCTGGCTTATAGTGGAATAAGCGAGCACCCGTTTGATATCGTTCTGAACCAGGCCTATCGTGGCCGCGAAAAGAGCTGTAGATACTCCTATTATGGCGATAACCATCATAGTGAAAGGCGCGAGGACAAAGACCGCCGAAAGCCTGGCGACCATGTATACCCCGGCGGTAACCATTGTGGCGGCATGGATCAAAGCCGACACGGGCGTGGGGCCTTCCATAGCGTCGGGCAGCCAGACAAAGAGCGGTATCTGGGCTGATTTACCGGTAGCCCCCAGGAACAGAAGAAGGGTGATGGCCGTTACGATTCCCCCGCCGGAAACCAGCAACTCGGGGGCGAGATGGGTGATCTCCGAAAGGTTGACGGTGGGATGACCCGCCGAGGCGAAGGTCCAGAAAATCAGGAATATGCCCAACGCGAACCCGAAATCACCGACCCGGTTGACAATAAACGCTTTCTTGCCGGCGTCGGACGCCGATTTCTTATGGAACCAGAATCCGATCAAGAGGTAACTGCAAAGCCCGACACCCTCCCAGCCGAGGTAAAGGAGTATCAGGTTATCGCCCATGACAAGCATGAGCATGGCGAATGTAAACAGGTTCAGATAGGCGAAATAGCGCGAATATCCCTTATCGCCATGCATATAGCCGATAGAATATACATGGATCAGGAAACCGACACCGGTTACCACAAGCATCATCACCGACGAAAGGGGATCGTAAAGAAATGAAAAGCTGGCGGCGAATGAACCTGAGATTATCCAGTCGAACCAGTTAACGTGAATAGACCTGGCATGCTCCGGCAGACTTATCAATAAAAAGAACGACCATACCGAAAGGATAAACGAGAGGAATACGCTTCCCGATCCGATGATGCCGACCAATTTTTCGGGGAGTTTCTTGTTGAAAAACCCGTTAATCAGAAAACCGAGAAGCGGGAAAATCGGGACAAGGGCGACAAGTGATTTTATTTGATCTTCAGCCATGATCTACCATTTCATAATATTGATATCATCCACGTTAACCGAATCTTTCATTCTATAAATCGAGATTATTATGGCCAGCCCGACCGCGGCCTCCGCCGCCGCCACGGTCATAACCAGAATCGCGTAAACCTGCCCCGATGCCGTGGAAACCTGAATAAGATCCTGAATCTTTTCCGCGGGGACATGCTGTATGATACCGGCCAGAGTTTCTTTTATATGGCTGGAAAACGCCACCAGCGAGAGATTCACAGCGTTTAACATAAGCTCGATAGCCATAAATATCACAATGGCGTTCCTCGATCTCAAGACGCCCCATACACCGATACAGAACAGAATGGTCGAGAGAATAATGTAATACTCGAGCGCCGGCATCAGATATCTTCCTCATCGTCTGTTACGCTCTTACGTCGAGCCAAAACCACAGCTCCCAGTATGGCGGCCAGAAGCAATACCGACGTTACCTCGAACGGGTAAGCGAACCTGGTGAAAAGGGTCTCGGCTACCGATTCGGCCGATAAATACTCGTTCCGCTCAGTATCCGAGGAATCGTCGTAAGATTCGGCCACAACGGTTTGGGTTTCGCCGGAATGATCCTTCACCGCCCATCCTATCACTATCACGCTCTGTATCAATATCAGGATCGCGAAAGCAAATCCCAGATATTTCTGTAATACGCGAGGATCGCGGCCGAACTCGTCCTTGCGAAGATTCAGAAGCATGATCACGAAAAGGAATAAGACCATTATCGCGCCGGCGTAGACGATTATCTGGAACGCCGCCAGGAAATACGCTCCCAGCAGTACAAATAAACCGGCCAGAGTTACCATGACCATTATCAGATATACCGCCGAGGCAACCGGGTTTTTCCTGGTAACTACCATTATGGACCCGAAAATCGCCAGTATCGCCAGTATTATAAACGGAATCATACGCTCATACCTCCGGCGAGACGATATTTCCCCGTTCTGTTTGTCATTCTAATCATCATTACAATTTCCTTATGGCGCTTCCGGTATTAATGCTCCAGAGGCCCCGCCGGACTCTTGAATTGCTGTCTCTCTTTCCTTATTAACGGTTTGATATCCCGCGCCACCCTGTTTTTTTCGATCTTATCGAAATTTTCAAGAAGCATCTCTTTGGTATATATGAAATCGTCGCGGTCATACGACGAGAACTCGAATTCGTGACCCAGGAAAATCGCCTCCTCGGGGCAGGCTTCCTCGCACATGCCGCAGAAGATACATCTGAGTTCGTTTATTTCGTAAACCTTCGCGTAACGGATACCATCCTCGGTTTCGGCCGGTTCCATGTATATGCAATCCACCGGGCAGGCCGCGGCGCAGAGGCCGCAACAGACACATCTCTCGCTGTTGTCATCGTACCTGGTCAGATAATGCAGCCCCCTGTAGCGATCCTCGAATACCGGCCGCTTCTTGGGGTATTGTTCGGTGATCGGTTTCCGCAACAAATACCTGAAAGTAATGGACATCCCTTTGGGAATGGCCACGAAAACCGATTTGAAAACGCTCCACATAACTCTTAGCTCCCCCTACGATAACGCCTGAATTAAAGCCGTAACCATTACATTAATTATCCCCAGGGGGAACAAAACCAGCCAGCCAAACTTCATTAATTGATCATACCGAAGTCGGGGCAACGTTCCCCGGACCCAGACATAGACGAACATGAAAGCCACGACTTTGATCACGAACCATATAACCGGCGGGAAGAACGGCCCGTTCCATCCGCCGAAGAACATGCTGGCCGCTATGGCTGAGACTGTAATCATGTTGGCGTATTCGGCAAGGAAAAACATCCCGAAACTCATACCCGCGTATTCGGTATGATACCCCGCTACAAGCTCCGATTCGGCTTCCGGCATATCGAACGGGTTTCGGTTGGTCTCGGCCATGGCCGAAAGGAAATAAACAAAAAATGCCACCGGCTGCTTGAATATATACCAGTTCAAAACCGAACCCGATTGCTGCCTGACAATCTCGCCTATTGAGAATGTCTGGCTTAGAAGCAATACTCCGACCAAACCGAGCCCCAGGGAGACCTCGTAGCTGATCATCTGGGCCATCGCTCGCAGGCCGCCCAACATAGAATATTTTGAATTCGACGACCATCCGGCGAGAACGATACCATAGATGCCCAAAGAGGTAACCGCGAAAACGTATAATATCCCGATATTGAGATCCGATATAATCAACTGAATCCGCTGCCCGCCTATGCTCACCCAGTCGCCTATCGGAATTACAGCGATCGCCATCGACGCGGTAACGAAGGAAATTATCGGCGCTAAAACGTAAAAAAACTTGTTGGCCATCGTCGGACGGATTTGCTCTTTTAAAAGCATCTTGATAGCGTCGGCGATAGGCTGTAAAAGCCCGAACGGGCCGGTTACATTCGGCCCGATCCTGTGCTGAATACGGGCGACCACTTTACGCTCAAAATAGGTGGAATAAGCTATGGCCGTCATAAGGGCCATATACACCACCACAACCTTGGCTATTATTATCGCGGCTTCGAGCAAAATCAGTTCTTCCTCACCGAAACATAAGTCATCGGGTTATCTTTATTCAAGAGGCGATTTACGGGATTCTCGGAAAACGAGTTTACCACCAGTATTTCGCCATGGTTGACTTTCTCGGAGACTTTCACCGGCAAATTAATGGCCGTCTCCTCCGTACCGATTCTCACTTGATTTCCGTCCGAGATATCCAGAGACGACGCGTCACACGGGTTGATATACGCTGCCTGTTCTCCGGCGATACGCATGAGGTTCGCCGATTTCTCGGTCAACCAGCCGGAGTGATGGGCAGAGTGAGTCCATTGCAAAACAAACGGCCTGTCCGATGGCGCAGAGGCTGGAGCTTCAAGTTGTACTTCGCCGGGGTCGTAATCGCTCTTCGTAAATAACATCGCCCCATTATCGGGGATATTATTCAATCCTTCCATCCCTTTTAAGCTTTCAACCATCAGATTTCTTATTTCAACCTCGTGACGCCAGCTTTCGCCAGAACTCATAAGAGACGAAATCTCCGAAATTATAGACCAGGCGGGACGATACGAAATGCCAAAGTAGTCGTCCATCGGCTGGAACCTTTGCGCCCTTCCCTCTATATTTACATAACTGCCGCCGTATTCACCGGTCAATGCTTGAGGATATACGATCGATCCGAGGGCGGCGGTGGGAGTTAAAAACGGATTTATCACCACGAGAAAATCGAGTTTCTTTAGAGTATCATGGACATATTTTCGGTCGGGGAACTCATCGATCGGATTTGCCCCGAAAATAAACATCGTCTTGATCTCACCCGAATTGATCTTTTCGAGCATCCTTTTAAAGGAATGATTCGGATCACCGTAAAGCCCGAAACGGGAGACACCCATGAAATTACCGCGAGATGACAATATGGAAAGTTTGGCGTTGATACTATTTTTCAAATTCACCAATGACGAAAGCAGAGCTTTTCTGTCCGGATGAGAGAGGAAACCATCGCCGGCCAGAATGTGAATCTTCTCAGTATTTTTAAGAGCGTCAGCCAGATTATCCAGCCGATCGAAATCGAGATTTACACCGTCGGGCTTATTTCCTGCCCCTTTCAGGATTGAAATCATGTAATTAAGGGCGCGCGGTTCGGCCGCCGACGGTATTCGGATATTTTCAACCGGGAAATACCCAAGCCTCTTATCATAGGAACTGATAAATACCGCTTTCGCTCCTCTATTCGAAATCGCCTTTCTTATACGAAGAGACATCACCGGATGCTCTATGGCCGGATCGCATCCTACAAACAAAAACAGCGAATCGGATTCCAGATCAATTATACTTCCATCGAGACCGATCATGTCGAGCAATTCGGAATCCAGAGGTTGCGTAGTATCGGTCTGGAAGTCGATATTCGGGGTTTTCACTATATCCCCGAAGAATCGCCGAATGGCGAAAGCTTCCTCGTTGGATAAAAACGCCGAGCCGACTACGGCAACTTCCGATGATTTATTTTCATCGATAATTTTAGCGAGGTTTTTGGCTACCAGGGCGTCGGCTTCATCCCAACCGCATAGCTCCAGGGCGTTGCCGCGACGGATCCTCGGTTGAGCCAGCCTATCCGTCGACCGCGGAATATCGAAACCGTAGCGGCCTCGATCGCAAAGCCAGCCGTCATCGACCGCCGGGTTTCGCCTGGCCATATGACGATAAACCTTTCCGCCGGACCATTCCACGTTCATGTTGCAGCCGTCGGAACATAAATTGCATACAGACGGCGCTTTTTTCAAAAGCCAGTCGCGAATCTCATATCTGAATGAACTGGATGTCAAAGCCCCGACCGGGCAATACTCCACCGTATTGCCGGAGAACTCGTTAGCGAATTCCAGTTCTTTTAACACGCCGATATTGGCCGAAGAACCCCGCTCAAAAACACCGAGATCGGCTTCGCCCGCCAGATCGCGAACGATCCGCACACATTTATAACACATGATACAACGGTTTCTGCATAACATTATTTCCGGCCCGAGAGGAACCTCGTCGAATTTTTTGCCGGTTTCGTCGTCTCTAAACCTTATTTTATTCTCTTTATAGCGCGAAATCGCGGGGCCATAGGTAAACGTATGATCCTGCAGAGGGCATTCCCCGCCCTTATCGCAGGTGGGGCAATCGAGAGGATGATTTATCAGCAGGAATTCAAGTACCCCTTTACGGGCTTTAACGACTTTCTCCGAATCGGTATGAATGACCATGCTGGGAGCCACGGGAGTAGCGCAAGAAGCGATCAGTTTGGGCATCTTCTCCACTTCAACGAGGCACATTCTGCAGGCGCCCACCGGCTTTAGACGATCATCATAGCAAAAGGTCGGTATCTCCACACCGATCTTTTTCGCCGCCTCGATAATCAAGGTGCCGGGAGCTATCTCCAGCGCTTGACCGTTAATCGTGATTTTAAAATCTTCAGCCATTCCTATTCGAACCTCGGTCCCATCGTTACCATGCATTTTTTATTAGCGATATGATAATCATACTCTTCCCTGAAATTTTGAATCGTCGATCTAACCGCGGGGATTGCGGCGTCGCCCAACGGACAGATTGTGTTGCCCTCGATATTATCGCAAATTTCCATCAATTGGTCGAGATCGTCGGGTTCGCCCTTCCCATGTTCGATGCGATGGAGAATATTGAGCATCCAGTAAGTCCCCTGCCGGCACGGCGTGCACTGACCGCACGATTCATGCTGATAAAAGCGAGTCATATTATAGGCGGCGCGCACCATGCATACGGTTTCGTCGATAACGATTACCGCCGCCGACCCGAGCATCGTCCCGGCTTCGGCGAGCGATTCGAAATCCATGCAAACATCGATTTTGTCGGCTGTTAAAATGGGCACCGATGATCCTCCGGGGATGACCGCTTTAAGATTGTGGCCGTCTTTAATACCGCCGCCATAATCATAGATGAGTTCCCTGAGGGATACGCCCATAGGCAGTTCGTAATTGCCCGGTTTATTGACGTGGCCGGACAGGCAGAAAATTTTGGTTCCGGTCGATTTGGGAGTGCCGAGGGACGCGAACCAATCACCGCCTTTGTTGATAATGTGCGGCACATTACATAAGGTCTCGACATTATTGATGATCGTCGGACAGCCATAAAGCCCGGAAATCGCCGGGAACGGAGGTTTCACCCTGGGATACCCCTGGTTACCCTCTAACGACGTCATAAGGGCGGTTTCTTCACCGCAGATGTAAGCGCCCCCTCCTCTGTGCACCACAATATCGATATCGAAACCTCTGCTCATCACATTTTTCCCGACATATCCTTTTGAACGCGCTTCCTCGATGGCCTTGTTCAATTGCGACGCTCCGTGGGCGAATTCACCCCTGATATATATATAAGCGGTATTGCATTTAATCGCGTAGGCTGTAATAAGAGTTCCCTCGATTAGCATATGCGGTTCTTTTTCGATCAACTCCCGATCCTTGAACGTTCCTGGCTCCGATTCGTCGGCGTTGACACAAAGATATACCGGCTTATCGATATCCTTAGGCAAAAACGACCATTTGCGCCCGGCAGGAAAACCGGCCCCGCCGCGCCCGCGAAGACCCGATTTGATTACCTCCTCGGTAACATCTTCGGGATTCATTCCGTTCAGGGTTTTTTCAAGCGCTTTATAGCCGCCATTCCGGATATAGGTATCGATATCGTCCTGACCGGGATGGTCGATATATTTGAAAAGTACTTTTTCGAACTCAACCATTTTTAGCCTGCTCGCGCAATTCCTCGAAAACCTTCTCTGTTTTGGCGCGATTCAAATTTTCATAATATTTATCGTTGATCTGCATCATCGGAGCGGTCCCGCAGGAACCGAGGCACTCGACCTCGATAAGCGAAAAAAGGCCATCCTCGGTGATACCGCCCATGTTCAGATTCAGTTTTTCCTTGATAAACTCAACCAGCTCAAGCGAACCCCTGAGTTCGCAGGATAAAGTCCTGCAAACCTGGATATGATATTTTCCCACCTTCTCGCGGGGAAACAGGGTGTAAAAACTGGCCGCCTGCTCGAAATCGATGACGGGGATCTCCATTATTTCCGCCGCCTCCGCTACAGTATCGGAATTTATGAACCCGAACTCGTCATACACGACATGCAAAACCATCAAGACCGCCGATTTGCGAACCGGGTATAAATCCTTCAGACGCTTTAACGCCTTGATCGACTTTTCGGAAAGCGCGGTTTTCGAAATTGTACTCAACTTATCGTATTCCTCATCTGTCTATTTCGCCAAGGACAATATCGATCGAACCTATGCAAGCGATAACATCGGCCACCATCCGCCCCTTAACCAGCTTAGGCAACGCCGAAATGTTCACAAACGACGGCGGCCTGAAATGAACGCGATACGGCTTTTTGGTGCCGTCGGAAACTATATAACATCCGATCTCGCCCTTGGGAGACTCGATAGCGAAATAAACGTCCCCCTCTGGAGGAGAAAAACCGTGAACGACGATTTTAAAATGGTGAATAAGCTGCTCCATCCCCTGAAGCGTTTCGCTCTTCGGAGGCAGGGATATCTTCTTATCCGTCGTTGTATGGGGGCCGTCGGGGATGCCATCGACCGCCTGGGCTACTATCCTCAACGATTGACGCATCTCTTCCAGGCGAACTTTATACCGATCGTAAACGTCGCCGTTTTTGCCGATGGGTATATCGAACTCGAATTTATCGTAATACGAGTACGGATTCGATTTCCTGATATCCCAGGCTACCCCGCTTCCCCGCAACAACGGCCCTGAAAGACCGGCATCAATAGCGTCCTCCGCCGAGATTGTCCCCACACCGACCGTCCGATTAAGCCAGATCCTGTTGTTTGTCAGGAGACCTTCATATTCCTCTATTTTCGACGGGAAAGTATCGAGAATATCCTTTACTCTTTTATCAAACCCGGCCGGTATATCATTAGCCAGACCGCCCACCCTGAAATAAGATGACATCATCCTCACGCCGGATACGAACTCATACATCTGAACTATTTTCTCGCGCTCGCGGAAACAGTACAGGAGCATAGACATCGCCCCGATATCGATAGCGTGTGTGCCCAGCCAGACAAGATGAGAGGCGATACGGGTAAGTTCGGTCATTAAAACCCGGACGTATTCGGCTCTCGGGGGTACCTCCACCTCCATCAGTTTCTCGATCGCGCCCACATAAACCAAGTTGTTGGACATGGGCGCCATGTAATCCATCCGATCGGTCATGGTTAAAGCCTGAGTATAGGTCTTGGCTTCCATATTCTTCTCTATACCGGTATGGAGATATCCGATGATAGGCCGGGCGTCGATTACGGTTTCCCCTTCGAGATCCAATTCAATACGCAGCACTCCGTGGGTAGCGGGATGCTGAGGACCCATATTTATGGTCATTGTTTCCCGTTTAGCCATTATCCCCTCTCCATGGTGATTCTTTCCGGGTATCGATTTCACCTTTATTATGGCTGAAGTGAGGAACCTCATAGGTCAACGGAAAATCCTTCCTTTGCGGATAACCAACCCAGTCGTCATCCATCAATATCCGTTTTAAATTAGGATGGCCGGCGAACCTGATGCCGAACATATCGAAAACTTCCCGCTCCTGCCAGTCGGCGGTACTCCAGAGCGATGTCAGGGTGGGTACTTCCTGGTCTTCATCAACTCTGGTTTTTACGATGATCCGGTAAGTATTCGGTATGGAGAAAAGAATATAAACTACCTCGAATCTGATATCGCGTTTGCCGAGATAATCGGCGGCTGTTATGCAGGAGAGAAAATTGAATTTCAGATCGGGCTCGGTTTTCAGAAAACGGCATATTTCGGGGATATCTCCCGGCTTAACCACGATATTCAAATCGCCCTTGAACGAGAATATTTCCAGGATCTTATCCGAATATTCTTTTTTAAGTTTATCTTCTACAACCGATGCCATTATTAGACGCCTTTTAATTTTTCCTTTTCGATCTTCTCGCGCAATTTCATGATACCGTCAATAAGCTGTTCCGGCCTCGGAGGACATCCCGGCACGTAAACATCAACCGGAATTACCCTGTCAACGCCCTGGACGATGGCGTAGTTGTTAAATATCCCTCCGCAGGACGCGCACGCGCCCATGGAGATCACGTATTTCGGATTGGGCATCTGGTCGTAGAGTCGACGGATTACCGGGGCCATACGCACCGAGAGCCTCCCGGCTACAATCATCAAGTCGGCCTGTCTCGGCGACGGTCTCATGACCTCCATTCCGAACCTGGCCAGATCGAACCTGGGGGCGAAAGTCGACATCATTTCAATAGCGCAGCATGCCAGCCCGAAACCCAGGGGCCACAACGACGATTTCCGGGACCAGTTAACCGCCTTTTCGACCGTCGTTAAGATTATGCCGTCAGGAATGTATTTCTCTAATCCCATTTCAGGGCGCCCTTCTTAATTATGTAGAGATATCCCAGAAAGAGAACACCGATGAACACCAGCATCTCGTAAAAAGCGAACATTTTCAACTTCTTCAACACTAAAGCCCAGGGATATAGAAATACCATTTCCAGGTCGAATATTATAAACAATAAAGCGATCATATAAAACTTGACCGGAAATCTCTCGCGGGCGTCGGTATCCGGGATAATGCCGCATTCGTAGGGGGATACTTTACTGCGGTTTTTCGTCTTTTTGGCCAGAAGCTGCGGCAGAAACATCATCACCAGCGCCGCGACCGACGCGACCATGAACAAAACCAGTATCGGGAAAAATGTTTCGAACATCTTAAATTATCCTGCGAGTGATTTTTTTCACAAAAGGCCTCCAAAAACAAGAACGAGAAATCATCTATTCGTTCTTCCTCATCCGTAAATTTGGCGCATTATAAAGCTGATAGCATGGCCTTGTCAACTGTTTTCTGGACTATTTCTCTTCCCGTAAGACTATCTCTGATAGCAATATGTCTCCACTTATCTCATATGGGATAACTTCCGCGATCTCCCCTTTTAACTCTTCAGATCCAACAGCCTCGATACGCAGATAATTCTCCGAAAGCCCCCTCAAGATACCCTCTTTCTCCGAAACCCTCTTTTCAAAAAGCGCGTGAAGATCAGCGCCCAGGAAACGCCGTATATGCTTTTCTTTCAAGCCGCGCCCAATCGCCCTTAAAGCGCGAGTCCGTTTTTTCTTCAACTCCGGAGGAACTTGATCGTCCATTCCGGCCGCCACGGTATCGGGCCTGGGGGAAAAGGTGAAAACGTGAAGATGATGTATGCCCGATTCCTCCAAAAGATCGACCGTGTTTTGAAAAGCCGCGTCGCTCTCACCCGGAAACCCGGTGATAATATCCGCGCCGATTGTGATTTTGGGGACAGATTCGTTAAGCCGCTTGATAATAGTTGTCAAGCGCGCGCTGTCGTAACCGCGCCCCATGGCTTCGAGCACGTTATCGTCCCCCGATTGAATCGATAGATGCAGATGAGGGCAGATCCTCTTTTCCATAGCCAGCAATTCGATTAAATTGTCATCTACCTCCGTCGGGAACAGCGACGACAACCTGATTCTGGGAATATCGGTATTGGCCAGGAGATGGCGCAATAGTCCTGAGAAACTCATGCCGCGATATGAATACATACCGATATGGACCCCGGTTAAAACGACTTCTTTATAGCCGTTTTTAAAGAGGTTATTGATTTCCTTAACGATATATTCCGCTTTTCGCGAGCGTACGTCCCCACGGGACATCCAGATAGTGCAATAGGAGCATTTTCTATCGCAACCCTCCTGGATCTTGATAAAACCGCGGGTCAGGCCGCCCATGCCCGAGATAATCCACGATCCGAACTCCGAGAACTCCTCGTGCCTGATATCACCGGCTGATTCCCCGAGCAGATCGATTATCCGGGATCTCATATTTTCTTTACGGTCGTTAGCCACCACCAGATCCGCGCCCAGCTCCTTCATCTCCGCGCTTTTCAGCTCGGAATAGCATCCGGTGACGACAACCTTGGAATCCGGTCCGGTTCTGCGAGCCCGCCTGATCAGGTTTCGTGACGATACCTCGGCCTTCCCCGTTACCCCGCAGGTGTTGATTATATAAACATCCGCCTTTTCATCAAACGGTACTATCTCGAACCCGCAAAGCTCCAGGGATTCCGAGATCGTCTGAATCTCGTACCTGTTGAGACGACATCCGGTAAATGTTATCGCCGCCTTAGGCATCGGGTACGACCTTCCCGGAATATGGCTTCGACCTCCACCAGGAGTCGATTTTCGGTCCGTAAATAAAGGCCGATATTCCCAGGAGGAAACCCGCCAGCAGATCGACCACGTAATGATGTCGTAAATATATAGTTGAGAGAACAAGTCCGGTGCAGAAAGGAAGCATCGCCCAGAACAACCATCGAACATGCTTGAAAGCGAACATCAACGAAAGAAGCGTCACGGCGGCGTGAAGCGATGGAAACGCGGCCCGGGAATCGGAGGGCAACAAGTTGACCATCTTCAAAGCCGCGTCGGCGATGGGAGTGCCGTCGAATCCGACTGTAAACAATTCCTTCAACATAATTCTCGGAGGAGCGGCGGGAAATATAACATATAGAACATAGCCGGCATAGAAGCATAGAACAATCGATACCAACGTCTCCCTGAATTGAGTCTTACGTCCCTTTAAATACAACGTGTACGCGACAATGGGAGCGAACAGGAAAAAGATCATATAGCAGAACGAGAAAAACTCGGTCAATACGGGATGGATAAATTGTTCGGCCCAGACCACCGGCTGAATGCCGAACATCCATTGATCTATGGCAATCAGCGTATCATGGATATCGTTGGGGTTGGCAAAATGGATGGTGTCGTGCAGATTTGTGTAGATGGCCAGACAGTACGCGATTGGGAGCGTTTCCCGCAGGAAACTCCATTTCGGACGGTATTTTATTATCAAAAGCGTTATCCCGACCACTAAAATAACCGCGAACACTCGTTGGACGTCGCCTACAAACACCCTGGGAACATCTCCGGATGCCCTGAAAAAGAGATACGCTTTCGCCGTTAGAAAAACCATCGGCCCGAAAAACATCAGCCCCAGGAATTCCTCTATTCGAATTTTAAAGATCCGAGAATACAAGGACTCACAAATCGATGAGTTTGACGATCTATTTATCTTTTTATCTCCCGATTGATTCGTAACTATTTCGCTCATTAACACCTATATATAACATTCGGCTTTGCGGAACAACGTAATTCTCTCCGCGAAAATCATAGTAAAAAAAAAAGAAGGGAGCGAAAACTCCCTTCCGATTATTTCTTTATTTTCTACAGAGGATTCAAGATGTGTTTACTTGGAAGCCTCGGCTTTCGTGGATGCTTTTTTCTTTTTTCCGGGCTTTTTGGCATCCTCTTTATTTCCCGACGCCGCCGCCGCTTTCTTACCCTTTTTCGTCGGCTCCTCCACGAATTTCTTTTCGATATTCAATTCCAATATCGCGAGAGAAGCGCCGTCGCCGAGCCTCCTGCCGTAAAAAGCCCTGCGTGTATAACCGCCGTTGGCATTCTTGAACTCTGAGGCCAGTTCGTCGAACAGTTTTTTCACACTATCTCGATTACGCAATACCTGTAAAGCCTGCCTGCGAGCGTGAACATCGCCCCTCTTGGCCAATGTAATAAGCTTTTCCACCCGGCCCTGCAGTTCTTTAGCCCTGAGGGTGGTCGTCTTTATCTTACCGTGCTCGATAAGAGAGTTGGCCATATTCGACATCATGGCCTCGCGATGAGATCTCGTCACACCCAGTTTTCTTACATGTTTTCCGTGCCGCATCTATGATACCTTTACTTCTTCGGATTCAAGAAATTTATCAACATCCATACCGAAAGAGAGACCCAACTCCGAGAGAATGGCGTTGAGTTCGTTAAGCGACTTTCTTCCGAAATTACGGTATTTCAACATTTCCGGCTCGGATTTCCTCACGAGATTCTCGAGAGTAACGATATTAGCCGCATGGAGACAATTCGATGACCGCACCGATAATTCGAGTTCGTCAACCCGCATCTTAAGCAGGTTGCGGATTCTCATTACCTCCTCGTCGATCACTTCTTCTTCGACCAGTTCGATCTCCTGGTCTATTCCGGCGAAAATATTCAGATGATCCCTGATAAGTTTCGCGGAAAAAGTCAGAGCTTCCTCCGGAGAGATCGTGCCGTCGGTATAAACCTCCGTTAACAGCTTATCGTAGTCGGTTCTCTGCCCGACCCTGGTATCCTCTACCTTGTAGTCGACTTTAATCACCGGTGAAAATCTGGTATCCAGGAAAATCGTGCCGGCCGGTTTTCCCGGCTTCTTGTTCTCGTCAGCCGAGACGTAACCTCGTCCGGAATCAATCTCCAGTTCCATGTAAAACTTCACATCTTCGTTTAAAGTCACGAAAGGCAAATCGGTATTTACTATCTCGACCTCGGCGTCTGTTTCGATATCCGCCGCGGTATACCGGCCTTTTTTGTTTACGCTCAGCGTAAGATTCTTGGGCTCGTCCCCGAGTAGTCTAATTTTGAGCTTTTTGACATTCAGGATAATTTCGGTCACGTCCTCAAGAACGCCGGAAATTGTGGCGAATTCGTGAAGAGCGCCCTCGATCCTGACCGCGACCACCGCCGCGCCCTGAATTGAGGAGAGCAAAACACGACGTAACGCGTTACCGAGAGTAATCCCGAACCCCCTTTCCAGAGGTTCAATCGTGAATTTCCCATAGTAATCGGTGGCCGATTTCTCATCCAAAACCAATTCTTTGGGCATTTGCATGCTTTTCCACTTCATCTATTTAGCCTCCGATGACTACTTCGAGTATAATTCAACAACCATTTGCTCCTGGACGACTGTCGGTATGTCGAGTCGTTTCGGTTTTTCCAGAAGCTCGCCTTCCATCTTCGCCTTATCGAGGCGAAGCCAGGCATAATCGAAACCCTTGGCGGTTTCTTTCATGGCCGCGTGGATAATATCCAGATTTCTGCTTTTTTCCCGAACCCTGACAACATCGCCCGGCTTGAGTTGATAGGAGGCGATATCAACGATTTTTTCATTAACCGTAAAATGCCTGTGTAACGCAAGCTGGCGAGCGGATTTGCGCGACGGCGCGAAACCGAGACGGTAGATAATATTATCAAGACGGCATTCCAGCATCACAAGAAGGTTCTCGCCGGTGATACCCTTCTGTTTCGCGGCCTTGACAAAATAATTATGGAACTGGCTTTCAAGCACACCGTAAATCCGACGCATTTTCTGTTTTTCACGAAGTTGGAAGCCGTATTCGGATCCTTTTCTACGCATGTTCTGTCCATGCTGACCGGGAGCATAGGCCCTGCGGTCCAGAGCGCATTTATCCGAGGTGCATCTGCTCCCTTTAAGGAACAGCTTCATTCCTTCACGCCGACATAGTTTACAATTCGAATCTCTGTATCTTGCCATTATGACTCCCTATACCCGGCGCTTCTTCGGAGGCCGACATCCATTATGCGGAATCGGCGTCACGTCTTTTATAGCCACTATCTCCAGTCCGGCCGCTTGAAGCGAGCGGATAGCCGCTTCTCTACCGGAACCCGGTCCTTTCACCCAAACTTCGACCTTCTTTACACCTTGCTCGATCGCTTCTTTGGCCGACGACTGCGCCGCCAGCTGAGCGGCGAAAGGCGTTGATTTCTTCGAGCCTTTAAAGCCGCTTTTTCCGGCCGACGACCAGGAAATCACGTTCCCATTTGTATCGGAAATGGAAACAATTGTGTTGTTAAAAGTGGCTTTAATATGCGCGACACCTCTGGAATCTACTCTGCGCCCCTTCTTGCGGGACTTCTTTTTCTTGCCTGGATCCGCCAATTATTCCGTCCTTTATTTTTTTCCTTTTCGACCTATTGTCTTTTTGGGTCCCTTACGAGTCCGGGCATTGGTCTTGGTCCGCTGTCCGCGTACCGGCAGACCTCTTCTATGCCGCAAACCCCTGTAGGAGCCAATGTCAATCAATCGCTTGATATTCATATTTATCTCGGCCCTCAGAGAGCCTTCGATTTTATATTCCTGCTCGATAACCGAACGCAGACGCGAAATATGATCCTCGGTAAGATCTTTCACCCTGATATCGGGATCTACCTGCGAAACCTTCAGTATTCGCTTAGCCGACGTGGGACCAATACCGAAAATATATGTTATAGCCACTTCTATCCTCTTATCTCGAGGTAAATCAACGCCTGAAATACGTGCCAAAAGAATCCTCCTTAACCCTGACGCTGTTTGTGCTTCGGGTTCTCGCAGATCACTCTGACCACGCCCTTACGCTTGATTATCTTGCACTTTTCACATCTTACTTTTACGCTGGATCGAACCTTCATCACAATCTCCGCTCTATTTATGCCTGTAGATTATCCTACCCCTGTTCAGATCATAAGGGGATAATTCCAGGGTAACCTTATCTCCAGGCAAAATCTTAATAAAATGCATCCTCATTTTACCCGATATATGTGCCAACACCCGATGCCCGTTATCCAGTTCGACTCTAAACATGGCATTTGGCAATGGCTCTACCACTTTACCTTCAACTTCTATTACGTCTTCTTTACTCATCTAACTTACCGTTAATATCTCCGGTCCTTTCGACGTTATCGCGACTGTGTGCTCAAAATGAGCCGATAGCGAACCGTCAGCGGTTATAACCGTCCAACCGTCTGACAGTACCCGAACCTCAAATTCCCCGGCGTTTATCATAGGCTCGATAGCTATTACAAGCCCTTCCTTCATCTCAATTCCGGTACCCGCCTCGCCGAAATTCGGCACCTGCGGTTCCTCATGCATCTTCCTGCCGATTCCATGACCAACCAGGTCTCTAACCACCGAGAAACCTTGGGCCTCTACATAACTCTGGATGGCGGCAGATAGATCCCCGAGTTTATTGCCCACCAGGCATTTTTTAATTCCCACGTACAGCGATTTCTCGGTGACATCCAGTAGTTTTCTGACGTCATCTGAGACTTCCCCCACCGCGAATGTTCTGGCGGAATCCCCGTAATAGCCGTCGACAATGGCGCCGAAATCGACACTGAGAATCTGCCCGTTCCGTAGTTCTCTTTTTCGCGGGATTCCATGGACAACCTCATCGTCAACCGACGCGCAAATACTGGCCGGGAATCCCTGGTAGCCTAAAAACGCCGATTTAGCGTTTTTGCTTTTGAGGAATTCCACGGTTAAGGCGTCAAGTTCTCCAGTTGTTACGCCGGGTCTTACGTTTTCAGAGATCAGATCGAGGACTTCGGAAACGACCCGCCCCGCTTTTCTGATCTGCTTGATCTGACGGGACGATTTGTACTGAATCATTAAGCAGTTCCAACCATCTCCACGATGGAATCGAAGACCTCTTCAAAACCTTTACCGCCGTCGACATCGAGAAGCAAACCTCTCGCCCGATAAAATTCCTCGATGGGCCTGGTTTTCTCTTTGTAAACATCAAGACGGTTGTTAATAACTTCTTCGTTATCATCGCTGCGCTGAAAAAGTGGTCCATCGCAACGATCGCAAATCCCCTCCTGTTTCGGGGGTCTTGTTTTCAGATTAAATTCGAATCCGCAGCTTTTGCACAAACGCCGAGCCACGAGCCTGTCAATAATCGCCTGGTCATCCACCTGCAGGTTGATGACCCTGTCGATATTCATCCCGAGTTCGCTTAAGATGTTTTCCAACCCCTCGGCCTGAGCGTGAGTTCTCGGGAAACCATCAAATATAAATCCTCTATCACTTCCCGTCAACTCTTCTTTTATCATTCCCAAAATAATATCATCGGGAACCAGTTCGCCGCCGTCAACGTAACGCCTGGCGTTCTTGCCCAACTCGGTTTCTTCTTTTATCGCTTTACGCAGGATATCTCCCGTAGAGATATGAGCCAGGCCGAATTTCTCGCACAATTGCCTGGCCTGGGTTCCCTTGCCGGAGCCGGGAGCGCCCAAAAAGATCATACGGGTCATTAACTATAACGCCCTTTCAACCGGCCCTTCTTAATAAAACCGTCGTAGTGCCTCATCAGCAGATGGGATTCGATTTGCTGCAAGGTATCGAGAGCGACGCCGACCACAATCAGCAGTCCCGTTCCCCCGAAATAAAAATTAACATCGGCTATGTTCGACATGATATTCGGTAAAATGGCGATAACGGCGAAAAATGTGGAGCCGGGAAGCGTGATCCTGGTAAGAATCTTATCGATATATTCCGCTGTTCTTTGCCCGGGTCTGATACCGGGAATAAATCCGCCCTGTTTTTTCATGTTGTCGGCCAGATCAACCGGATTAAACACGATGGCCGTGTAGAAATACGCGAAGAACACTATCATGAGACCGAATAAAATCATGTATATAGCCGAACTCGGATCGAGCCAGGCGGCGATCGTTATCATAAAATCGCTTTCAGGGAAAAACGAGATTACCGTTGTAGGCGCGAACATGATAGACTGCGCGAAAATGATCGGGATGATTCCCGCGGTGTTGACCGAAAGCGGGATATGGGTGCTCGTGCCCCCGTAAACCTTTCTACCCACAACCCGCTTTGCATACTGCACAGGGATTTTCCTCTGGGCCCTGGTAACCAGCACAATAGCCGCGACAATTACCAGCATGAATACTATAATTATGGCTTCCTTTAAAATATTCCCGCGGGGGGCGCCGGCGATATTAAACCAGCTCGGGAAAAACTTCTGAACTTCGTCCATTATCGCCAGAGGCAGCCTGGCGATGATACCGATGAAGATGATTAACGATATGCCGTTGCCTATGCCTCTTTCGGTTATCCTCTCGCCGAGCCACATGATAAAAATCGTGCCCGATGTAAAGGTCAGAATGGTAATGGCGATAAAGTTCGCTTTTGAAAATCCCGCTAACATGAGCGAAGGATTAGTCTGCCCCGCGAGGAATACCGCGGTGCCCATAGCCTGCATTGCGGCGATAACCACTGTTCCGTAACGGGTGTACTGGGTGATCTTTCGACGGCCCTCCTCACCTTCCTTCTGAAGCCTCTGGAAGAACGGAATCACCGCGCCGAGAAGCTGAATGATAATCGACGCCGATATATAAGGCATGATCCCCAGGGAGAAAATGGTTACTTTCGTAAAAGCCCCGCCTACGAATAGATCGTACAGGTTGAAAAGCCCCCCGGGATTGAATTGCTGTATCGCCTCTAAATCGACCCCGGGCGTCGGAATATGGCCGCCGATACGATAGACGATCAACAGGCCGAGAGTAAACATAATCCGCTGACGGAGTTCATGAATCTTAAAAATATTTCTTATGCTATCAAGCACTATCTACCCTCGCCTTTCAGCTCTTATCTTCCGTTCGCGACGATTCAGACGCCTGTTTCTTCTTTTCGCCGCCCCCGATAACCACGACCGTACCGCCGGCTTTCTCTATTTTCTCTTTGGCGGTTTTGGAGAAAGCGTGAGCGCTGATATTTATGGCCTTTTCGATCTCCCCCATCCCCAGTATCTTGATCGGTTTATTCTTTTTAGACGCGAAACCTCGTTTATGAAGCGTTTCGGGAGTAATTTCGGTATCGGCAAGAGCCGCCAGCGCCGAAATGTTCACGTCCTGATAATCAACTCTGAAAATGTTTGTAAATCCGCGTTTGGGTAATCGTCTCTGCAAAGGCATCTGCCCGCCTTCGCTCCACGCTCTGCTCTTATAACCGCTTCTGGATTTCTGCCCCTTATGACCTTTACCGGAGGTCTTACCGAGTCCCGAACCGGGACCCCTTCCAAGACGTTTCCTGTTTTTGGTGGAACCCTGGGCCGGCTTTAAATTCGCAAGATCCATTATTCTATCCCTGCCGTTTCGTTACTTTAACAAGATGAGCCACTTTGGAGATCATCCCTCGAATAGTTTCAGAATCATCATGAACAACAACCTGTTCACGCCGCCTGAGCCCCAACGCTTTCATATTCAGCTTTTGCTTCTTGTTCGCTCCGGCAACCGAACGCACCTGTTTGATTTCCAGTTTGTCGGTCATAATTATTTAATCTCCTGCTCCCTTAACTCGTTAAGCTCCTCGATTTCTTTCAATCTGAGTAAGCCCTCCATGGTGGCCCGCACTACGTTGTGCGCGTTGGGAGACCCGAGGATCTTGGTAAGAATATCCTGTATTCCAGCCGACTCCAATACCGCGCGAACCGGTCCGCCGGCAATCACGCCGGTACCCGGCGACGCCGGTTTAAGCATCACGCTGGCCGCGCCGCAGCGCCCCACAATCTCCCGCGAAATAGTACCCTCGGTAATGGGAACTTTGACCATCCCCTTGCGAGCGGCTTCGCTTCCCTTTCGGATAGCGTCGGCTACCTCTTTGGCTTTGCCTAACCCTATCCCGACTTTACCTTTTTTATCTCCGACAGCCACAAGAGCGGTAAAACTGAAACGACGGCCGCCTTTTACCACTTTGGCTACCCTGTTAACGTTGATGACCTTCTCTTGAAGATCCATTTGATCTGAAGAAAATCGCGTCAATTTAACCTCTCTATTAATAATCTCATCAGAATTCTAATCCGGTCTTGCGAGCCGCGTCGGCAAGCGCTTTTATCTTACCTTTATAGGAATACCCGGAACGGTCAAAAACGATAGCTTTGAATCCCAATTCCTGCGCTTTTTTACCGATTGCCTCGCCTACTGCCCTGGCTTTATCTGTTTTATTTCCGGTGATATTCAATCCGCCCTTAAGGCTGGATACGCCGGCCAGTGTTTTCCTGCCGGTATCGTCGATAAGCTGGGCGTACAAATGATTGAGGCTTTTAAATACCGCCAGCCTTGGACGATCCGCTGTACCTTTTACTTTGGATCTGACTCTTTTTGCCCGTCTTATTCTCGCGTCACGCTTAATCGAGTTTTTATCTCTTGCCATATCTCTTATGCTCCCGCTGTCTTACCGGCCTTGCGCCTGATATGCTCGCCATCATACCTTATCCCTTTTCCCTTATATGGCTCCGGGGGTCTGAATGAACGAATATTGGCGGCAACCTGGCCGACAAGCTGCTTATCTATACCCGAGACCGAAAGCTTCGTCGGCCCCTCAATACTGATCTCGATACCGTCCGGGGGAATCACAACCACAGGATGAGAATATCCCAGCGAAAAAGAGGTTGCCTTGCCGGCTTTCTCCACCCGGTAGCCAACGCCCTCGATCAAGAGTTTTTTTGAATAACCGTTAGTTACGCCCTCTACCATATTGGCTATAAGGGCGCGGTAGAGACCATGCATCGCCCTGTGACGTTTCGAATCCGACGGCCTGGTGAGAACGATCTTATCGTCCTTTATCTCCGAGGCGATTTCGTCGGCGATATCCTGCGTTAATTTCCCCTTGGGGCCTTCCACGGATATCACGCCTTTTTGGCGCGTTATCTTGATACCCTTAGGAATCGAAACAGGTTTTTTCCCAATTCGCGACATAAAATCCTCCGAAAATCACCAAACCCTGAAAAGAGCTTCACCGCCAACACCAGCCTCGAGGGCTGTTTTATCGGTCATTATCCCTTTCGATGTCGAAAGGATAATGGTGCCCATTTTGCGCGTTCTCTTCGTCAGATCCTTGTGAGTTAAATACTGTCTCAAGCCGGGCTTGGAGATTCTTTCCAAACCGCTAATGACGCTTTTTGAGTCAGGAGTGTATTTAAGCCTGATTCTCAAAATGCCCTGTTTTCCATCTTCTATATAATCGATGGATCTTAAATAATTCCGTTCAACCAGAAGCTCGGCAATCATCTGCTTCAGATTCGACGAGGGAACGTCGAGACGACGATGCCCGGCCCTGAAACCGTTCCTGATTCTGGTTAGAAAATCCGCTATCGGATCAGTCATGCTCATAATTCACCTACCAACTTGCCTTGGTTATGCCGGGAATCTCGCCGGCCAGGGCCAGTTCCCTGAAACATATGCGGCACAGACCGAAATGCTTCAAGTAGCCTCTGGGACGGCCGCATCGCCTGCACCTGTTATGCTGGCGAACCTTGAACTTCGGTTTACGCCCGGCCGCGACAACTTTACACTTCTTCGCCATAAACTTAATTCCTTTTAAAAGGCATTCCGAACGATTTGAGCAAGTCGAAAGCCTCTTTATCCGTTTTCGCCGTAGTTACAATCGTGATATTCATACCCCGAATTTTATCGATTTTATCATATTCGATCTCGGGGAAAATGATCTGTTCTGTTATACCGAGAGTGTAATTTCCTCTGCCGTCGAAAGATTTCGAGGCCACTCCTCGGAAATCCCTGATTCGGGGAAGAGCGATATTTATAAAGCGATCGAGGAACTCATACATGATATTCCCCCTGAGAGTCACCGAACAACCGATCGACATGCCCTCCCGCAGCTTGAAATTCGAAATCGATTTACGCGCTTTTCGTATGATCGGCTTCTGGCCGGTGATAGCCGAAAGCTCGGCGACGGCAATATCGAGTTTTTTAGGATCGCTTATGGCGTCGCCGATACCCATATTGACGACGACCTTCTCGATCTTAGGCACTTCGTTGACATTACGATAACCGGCGCCCTTTAGAAACGACGGCCTGATCTCATCGATATACTGCTTTTTTAACCTGACTGTCATCTTACTCTATTATCTCCCCGGTTTTCTTGTTGACCCGAACCTTTTTCCCGTCCGCCAATACCATATGCCCCAACCGGGCGACGGTAGAAGAACGGTTATCCATGTACATAACATTCGAAGCGTTTACGGAGCCTTCCTTCTCAATAATACCGCCTTTGCGATTCTTCGGCGTGGGACGAGTATGTCTCTTAATCAGGTTGACACCTTCGATAATTATCCTGCCGGTATCCGGGAAAACCTTCAATACTTTTCCGACTTTGCCGCGGCCGTTTCCCGATATCACCTTAACAGTATCCCCTTTACGTATTTTCATCATTACCTCTACAATACTTCCGGCGCCAGAGAAACAATCTTCATGAATTGCTTATCTCGCAGCTCTCGAGCTACGGGCCCGAAAATGCGAGTGCCCCGCGGTTCTTTTTGATCGTTAATAATCACAGCCGCGTTATCGGAAAACCTGATATAGGTACCGTCCTTGCGCCGGGTTTCCCTGGTGGTACGCACGACAACCGCTTTACAGACCTCACTTTTCTTAACAGTCCCGCCGGGGATGGCCACCTTCACGGTGCAGACAATAATATCCCCTACGCGGGCATATCTTTTCCTCGTCCCTCCCAAAATCCGGAAGCACTGCACAACTTTCGCTCCCGAATTATCGGCGACATTCAGCTTGGAATATTCCTGAATCATAACAGCATCACCGTCCTGATTATTTCGCCTTCTCCAAAACCCTTACCAGGCGCCACGTTTTAGTCTTTGACACAGGACGAGTTTCGGCCACCAGGACCGTATCGCCCTTACCCGCCTGATTTTCCTCGTCGTGAACATACAGCTTCTTACGCTTACGCATTATCTTGCCGAACACGGAGTGTTTGAGCAATCGCTCAACCGAGACCACGATGGTTTTATCCATAGCGTCGGATACGACCACGCCGGAACGTGTTTTACGAAAACCCCTAGACATTATTGGTCTCTCCCTTTGCGGCTAACGTCCTTATCTTTAACTCATCCTCATGCAACACAGTGACAATCCTCGATAACTCGCGCCGCAGGGTCCTGATCTTTAAAGGATTGTCGAGCTGTTTAGTGGCCTGACGGATTTTCAGGTTGAAAATCTCCTTATCGATCTCCGCCTTATGCAAGAGGATCTCTTCTTTGGTCATATCTCTTATTTCCCGCGCCTTCATCGTATCAATCCTTGGCTAAATCATGACGGGTGACAAATTTAGTTTTAATCGGCAATTTAGCGGTGGCGAGAGCCATGGCGCTTTTGGCCAGTTCCTCGCTGATACCCTCCAGTTCGAACATAATCCTGCCCGGCTTAACGACGGCGACCCAATATTCCGGCGCGCCTTTACCCTTACCCATACGAGTCTCCGCCGGTTTCTTCGATACAGGTTTGTCCGGGAAAATCCTGACCCAGACCTTTCCGCCACGCTTGATATGACGGGTAATGGCCACACGTGACGCTTCTATCTGTCTGTTGGTGATCCAGGCCGGCTCCATCGCCTTCAATCCGAATTCGCCGAAATCGACAGTACTGCCTCGGTAGGCTTTGCCTTTTCGACGGCCGCGTTGCTGCTTACGGAACTTTACTCTCTTCGGCATTAACATCAGTTACTATCCTTATTTGGCTTGTCAGGCTTAGGCTTAGGTTTAGCCGCCGGTTTCGCCTGGGGTTTGGGACGGGGCGGTCGCGACGCGGCGCCCTTATGCCCCTTGGATCTATCCAGAGCCTTTGCTGACGGTTTCGGTTTTTGGCGAGCCGCCGATTCGGGTGGTCTCTTGTGCCGTGACCTGCGTCTCCTGGCGTCACCCGGCCGTCCATCCAGACCAAGACCGCTGGTTTCCTCAAGCTGCTGCTCGAGCTGGCCTTTATGAATCTCGCCTTTGCAGATCCAGACTTTCACCCCGATGCAGCCATAGGTCGTGTGGGCCGTGGCGGTAGCGTAATCGATATCGGCCCTGAGAGTGTGCAAAGGCACTCTGCCGTTATGATATTTCTCGCTGCGGGCAATCTCGGCGCCGTTCAATCGTCCGCCGCAAACAATCTTGATTCCCTCCGCTCCCGATTTCATGGTGGCGGTAAGCGCTTTTTTCATAGCCCGCCTGAAATTAACGCGGCCTTCGAGCTGTTTGCTGATAGATTGCGCGACAAGAGTAGCCGACATCTCCGGCTTCTTGATTTCGATAATGTTGAGCAAAATTTCTTTTCCGGTCAATAACTGAAGCTCTTCCTTCAGCTTATCAACCTCGGCGCCCTTGCGCCCGATAACGATCCCCGGACGAGCGGTGTGAATATCTATGGTTACCTTTTTGGGGGCTCTCAATATCTCAACATCGGCGATACCGGCATGCTCGAGACGCTTGTTGGTATAACGTCGGATGAGAAGATCCTCCTGTAAAAGATCCGCGTAGTTATGAAGCGCGAACCATCGTGATTTCCAGGTCTTTATTATTCCGAGTCTAAGACCGTATGGATGTGCTTTTTGTCCCAACCGCGGCCTCCTTATTTTTTCGTTTCATCAGCCGTTTTTTTCGGCTTCTTCTCAATCAGGGTAATGCCTATATGCGAGGTTCTCTTCCTTATCACATAGGCTCTACCCATTCCCACCGGGCGAATCCTTTTCCAGACCGGCCCGCCATCTATTGTAATCTTACTGATGAATAGATTCTCGACTTTAATCTTGGCCGTACCCTCCGCGGCGATAGCGTTGGAGGCGGCCGATTTCACCGTCTTATACAAAGCCCTGCTCGCGGCCTTGTGAGTAAACTCCAGAATATTCAAGGCCTTATGAACAGGCTCTCCCTTAATCAGCTCGGCCACCCGCCTTAACTTACGCGGAGACATGCGAACAAATCTCGATACCGCTCTAACTTCCATTCCATCCACCTATTTCAATGCCACGCTTCTCTCGGTCAGCTTACCGGAGTGTCCCCTGAAAATCCGCGTGGGAGCGAATTCGCCGAGTTTGTGTCCAACCATATTTTCGGTAACGTAAATCGGGATAAACTTGTTACCGTTATGCACGGCCAGCGTATGTCCCACAAATTCCGGAGGGATAGTCGTCCTGCGCGCCCAGGTCTTGATAACTTTCTTTTCCCCGGACACATTTAACGCCTCCAATTTCTTAAACAATCTCTGATCAATGAAAGGACCCTTTTTTAGGGATCGTGCCATACGCTCCTCCAGACCTACTTACGCCGCTTGACTATCAGCTTAGCCGATCTTTTCTTATTACCTGTTTTCAAACCCTTGGCAAGCTGCCCCCAGGGACTGCAGGGATGTCGTCCGCCCGATGATTTGCCTTCGCCGCCACCCATGGGGTGATCGACAGGGTTCATGGCAACACCCCTCACCTTGGGACGTCTTCCCAACCACCTGGACCGACCGGCTTTACCCAGGGAAATTTTTTCATGATCTATATTACCGACCTGGCCGATAGTAGCAAGGCATTTCAATTTGAACAGCCTGACCTCGCCCGACGGCATCTTGATATGGGCGAAATCGCCCTCTTTGGCCAATACCTGGGCCATAGCTCCGGCGGAACGCGCTACCTGTCCGCCTTTCCCCTGCCTCATCTCGAGATTGTGAACATTGATACCGAGAGGAATTTTAGAAAGAGGTAAGGTATTACCCACCTTGATCTCGGCGTCATCCCCGGCTACAATCATGGCGTCCACCTTCAAGTCGGCAGGCGCGATGATATAGCGTTTCTCACCGTCGAGATAATGAAGCAGGGCTATCCTGGCCGAACGGTTGGGATCGTACTCTATCGACGCGACTCTGGCCGGGATTCCGACTTTATTGCGTTTAAAATCGATCAGCCTGTATCTTCTTTTATGACCACCGCCTTTATGCCTCGACGTAATCCTTCCGGTATTGCCTCGTCCGCCGCTTTTCTTCAACGGCCTGAGCAACGATTTTTCCGGTCCGGTATGAGTAACATCCGCGAAATCGGAAACGGTCATGAAACGGCGGCCTGGAGTAATTGGTTTGAATTTTTTAATACCCATAAATGTTCCTTAAACGGTCTCGAAGAGCTCTATTCTGTCTCCCTCTTTAAGCCAGACAAAGGCCTTTTTCCAGTCGGATCTTTTCCCCTGAAACCTGCCGAGTCTCTTTGTCTTGCCCTTTACCCTGGCAACCGAGACATTTTTAACTTTTACGTCAAACGCTATCTCGACGGCGTGTCTAATCTGCAGTTTGTTGGCGTCGATAGCGACTTTAAACATATAACAGTTCTGCTCTTCCTGCAAAGTGGTCGCCTTCTCGGATATCATCGCCTGAATCAGAATCTTGCCTTCGTTAAGCATTACCGAATATCTCCTTGATTCTGTTTAACCCCAGCTCGGTAATGAGAATATTCTGATGCCATAAAAGATCGAAGGGGTTAACCAGTTCTGCTCTTTTAACATTGAAATATTTGATATTCCGCGCGGCAAGCACCAGGTTATCGTTTTTCCCCTCGAATAAAAGCACCGTTTTCTGATGGTAAACGCCAAGCTTCTTCAGATACTCCGTCATGACTTTTGTTTTCGGTTCGGCGACATCGGGAAGCTCAACGATCCGGATATTTCCCTCGCCGGCCCTGAGGGAAAAAGCCGAGCGAAGCGCTCTTTTCTTCACACTTTTAGAAATATTCCGATAATAGTTTCTCGGTGTCGGCCCCCAAGCAATAGCGCCGCCGGTCCAGACGGGAGAAACGTTGGTTCCGGCACGCGCCCGGCCAGTCCCTTTTTGCCTGTACGGCTTCCTACCGCCGCCCTTCATTCGGCTGCGGTTTAAAGTCGACGATGTGCCTTGCCGCTGGTTACGCATGAACCCTCTTACGTACTCATGAATAACATGCTGCTTGGGCTCGCTCTCAAAGAGAGGACCGTCAAGAGCGATTTTCCCTGTCTCGGAACCATCTTTAGACATAATCTTCGCTTCGGGCATCGCGCTTACCTGGCCTTTCTCACTAAAACCATAGAGTTCTTGTGTCCCGGAACAACGCCGCTCACGAGAACCAACGACTCGCTCGGTTCAACGGCCACGATTCTAAGATTCTTCACGGTAACTTTATCGTTGCCCATCCGACCGGACATCTTCATTCCCTTGAAAACCCTCGACGGATAACTCGCTTGCCCGATGGAACCGGGGGCCCGAAGCCTATCCGACTGACCGTGGGTTTTGGGACCGCCGGCGAAACCATGACGTTTTACAGTCCCCTGGAAACCGAGGCCTCGAGACACGCCTGAAACATGCACCTTTTCACCGACCTTGAAGAATTCGGCGGTGAAAACGGTACCGACTTCCGGCTGTTCGGAATCGTCAATCTTGATTTCGCGGAGATATCTTTTGTATTCGACACCGGCCTTATCGAACTGCCCTTTCACCGGCTTGCTCACCAGGCTCTGTCGAATCTGACCAAAACCAACAACCAACGCGTTGTAGCCGTCGGCTTTCTCGGTTTTCACTCTGACCACCGTGGCGGGATCTATCCTGATAACGGTCACTCCCACCGAATCGCCGGCCTCGGTAAATACCCGAGTCATTCCCAGTTTCTGTCCGTAAATCGCTTTCATCTCAAAAACAAACTTTCAAATATATTAAACTTTAATCTCTACGTCAACCCCTGCCGGCAAATCAAGCCGCATCAACGAATCGATGGTTTGCTGGCTGGAATCGTATATGTCAATCAACCTCTTGTGTATCCTCATTTCGAACTGCTCACGAGACTTTTTGTCAACGTGGGGAGAACGAAGAACGGTGTAAACCGTTCGTTTAGTGGGAAGCGGTACGGGCCCGGCGATTTTCGCTCCGGTACGAGTTACCGTACGAACAATTTCCTCGGCCGATTTGTCGAGGGCCACATGATCGTAGGCCTTGAGCCTGATTCTTATTTTCTGGTTTTCCATAATTTCGCCAACTTCCCTATTCTATAATTTCGGTGATGACTCCGGCGCCGACCGTGTGACCGCCCTCGCGTACCGCGAATCGAAGTTCCTTCTCCATGGCGATCGGCGTGATT
>SDBU01000065.1_pt1 | contig 134898 bp, 116 predicted proteins | sample 2277071 | NCBI WGS metagenome assembly SDBU01 (sample SAMN10397929, study PRJNA504765) | marine sediment metagenome | isolation source: marine sediment core GS08_GC12, 126 cmbsf | place: Arctic Ocean: Gakkel Ridge, Loki's castle | collected 2008
CGTTTCACTAAATCGTGACCGTTTCATAGAATCCTCCTGGCTCCAATATGCCAAAAAACTCTATCTTAAAACAGTCTACTCTTTGGGGAAGCTTACGCGGCGACGGTACTTTTTTGACGGCGGTCGACTATGATGCGGGAAACCAACCCCAATCGGTTTTTGCCTGCGATCTTGACGGCGATGGGGATAATGACCTGGCCGTGGCAAATAACGGTTCCGACAACGTCTCGATTCTCATCAATCTTTCCAACTTGGAGCAAATCCCCGCCCTCTCCGAATGGGGTGTGATCATCCTGGCGCTGTTGATGTTGACATTTGGCACGATTGCGGTAATTCGAAGTCGCAGAGTCGTTGCTATTAGAGAATAGCATCACCGACAGAATTTTTATTCAAAGGAGGTCTTCGGGCCTCCTTTAATATTTCCCCCGCGACAACAATACGACAACAACGAGTGGTATATCTGTGGTGCTTTAACTTAAAAAGAAGGCGGGGCAAACCCACCTTCTAAAAACTAGCACAAAATCAACACAGTAGCTGTAACTTGTTGGTACGTAACGCGGAATCAGGGTTCGAATCCCTGTCCCCCAGAAAGATTTTTAGCGAAGCGCGACAACGGAATATTTTATTGAGTTAATAAGGCGAAGGAGAAATCCATGCCCAAACTTAAACAGCATTGCGCGATAAACCGCAAGGAAAAAAATGCGAATTGAGTCATTAATATTTTTAGATAGAGCGGAATAATGCTTTCATCGAAATTCAAAGAGACTTTATGGACGCTAATTGATTCTTCTATAGGCAGCATCAGAACGTTGGAAAAATCAGGTGCTTTACCTACAATAAAAAAACGAATGCTCTCAATTAGGACCGAAGGTAGTTATTCATGGAATGAAAATGAATTTACTAATATCCCGATGATATTGAACCATTTGAGTGTTGTCGCAGAAAAAACTACTGAGTTCGCTGAATTCATATTGGCATCAAAGGCTGATCCAATGATTGGAAAGCACTTAGAGAAAACAGTTGGGACTACCGAAACACTAATATATTTGAGAGCAGTGAACTTTTTTAATTTTATATTGAAGCTTGTTTTTGAGACTAATTCAGAGATTTCTAGCTTCAATAAGCAAATATTTGACAAAGCATGTGCCGAGCTTGAGAGTATTCTTTCGAATGATTACTTTCACCTGAAGTACATAGCTATTCTTGAAAACCTTGACTGTGAGATCAAAGATGGGGAAGTTGGAGGGGGAATCTTTATAAAAGGGCTTTCTTGGGAGGAAGTAGCAGAGTTGTGGAACGATAATTCCTTAATCCAATCGCACTATCCTTTTTCGAACTTTTTTTATGTTCGTCCGACACGTATAAAATCAGTATTATATATTTCGATCGATGAGCCTAAAATTATCGTAGATCGACGTAATACACCCATAATCGATCCGGAGGAGGTCGCCATTAATAGAATCAAACCGTTGTTCGAAAGGGCTGAAATGGCTCTGAAACTGGTTAAGATAGGATCTGTAAGACTTGGACCTATAATCCACCAACAACCATCGCTGTTTCCTGGCGAGAAGTTGACACATAGTGGACCTGCCCCACCGGCGAATCCTTTGTTTGAATATAAATTGCTCTCAAGTGATCTCGATGATTTACGGACTCTTTTCTTGGCATTAGAAAAAGTCGATCCCTCAAACAAGGCTTTTCGAATCGGACTTGACAGGTATAATATAGCTGTTGAAAGAAGCACGCTTGAAGATGCCCTGCTTGATTCCATGATCTGCTGTGAAGCGTTTTTATTGAATGATATAAAAGAGCGCGGTGAGCTTGGATTTCGTTTTGCTCTAAGGGCAGCTAACTTATTGGGAAAAAGCTCGGAGGAAAAGCGGAAGATTTTCCTCTTTGCCAAGAATGCTTATAAAATTAGGAGCAGGATTGCTCACGGTAATACGCTAACTCCCAAACAGAAAGATAGCCTGCCAGACGCAGTGGATTTAGGAAGAAAGATAGCTAGAGAAATGGTACTATTAAATGCACCAAGGGAAAATCCAAATTGGGAAGAGATGCTCTTCTCTTAGTTGGTCCGTTTACGACACCCCTGTTCCGTATACTAATGGTTCGCAATTCTTTCAAACCGGGCAGAAATTTCTTGATAAAATAAAACTCTTCTCTATATAATTATTTTGTGATTTTTCGCTAGCATGAGCAAATATTAGTTGACGGCTATAACCATATTCTGTTTCTTGATTGATATAATGGAAGATATTGCTGATCGATTCGGCCAAAAAATCCTTAATTTAAAATGAGGAGGCATTGTCCTTGCGCTATTATGCTAATTCTAATTATTCCAAGCAATAAGGAGCAAATGATGAAACACGAAATATGGCTATTTGCAGTGAAAGCATTTATTGTTATTCTGTTTATATCAATTGCTATAGCCGTTTTAGATTACTTTTATATAATTGATCTGGATTTTAGTGCTTATACAGGTATGGGAAGATAACCGAGCAGCGCTTGATTACCAGGCATAAAATCCCCATGTGGCAGATCTCCGTACCTGTCCCGCTACAGCGGGTTCAAGTGCGGGGATTTGACCGCACCAAAAAATACTGCAAAGGACAAACCCTGTTTTAGAAACCTCCATATAGCAAATCCCGGATATTAGTTGACCGACAACCAGGTTTTAACTAAATTCGCTTAGAAAAAAAGACAGCAGCAATCCGGTAAGTGGAGGTCGTTGATATGTCCGATAAGAAAATGGAAGAGGAACGTCGGGGCATGCTCATCGGTGGGTTGATAACGCTCGGCGTCGGTCTTTTCTTTCTTCTGAGCAATCTGGATATCCTGCCGAATATCGGCGAGTCTTTCCAGACTAGCACCGCGGCAGGAAAGTCGCGGCTATTAAATCTGGTTACCAGGTAATGGCTCCTGATACGTCAGGATGGAATGCGACGACATCCTGACACCTAAAAAGAATCCGAGAGTACAAACAATAATAGACCCGAATTATAAAAAGACCTCTTTAAATTTGTTTAGAATCTGTCTTGACGATGGAGGAAAATCAGGATTATTATGATGCCGATTAAAATGAAAAGATCAAGAGCCCTCTGTGCCAATATAAATGAGACAGGATCTGATGGTTCTTTTTAAGGCGGTTGGAGGTTGTTATTATGAGCGATATTGGAGTCAGAGAGTCGGTTGATTCGTTGATTTCGGAGCCGAGCGCCGAGGTTGCGGTTTTGGCCCGGCGACGGAGATTCTCGGCGTCGTACAAGCGTCGTATCCTGGATGAAGTGGATCGTACAGGCCGTGGTGAAATCGGGCTGATTTTGCGTCGTGAGGGGATTGCCCGAGAGCAGTTGACCGTTCATGCGGATCGTGGTTCGTCGACGCGTTCGAAGCCGGCGGCGTTTTTGCTGTCTGATCTGGGAGTGACGAAGACATACTCCCGGCCGTATACGAGTACCGACAATCCGTATTCGGAGGCACAGTTTCGGACGTTGAAGTATCAGCCTGATTTCCCGGAGCGATTTGGTTCGCTGGAGGATGCGCGGGTATTCTCGAGGAGATTTTTTGCCTGGTATAATTACGGGCATCGTCACAGCGGGATTGGCCTGGTGACACCGGCGCAACGCCATTCGGGTCAGGACAAGCTGGTTTATGATCGTCGGCAAGCGATTCTGGAGGAGTTTTACAGAGAGCATCCTGAGCGCTTCATGCGCGGGATGCCGTCACCGCCGGAGTTGCCGGGGGAAGTATGGATCAACAAACCAAATGAGGAAAGAAAAGTGGCTTAACAGGTAGAAATGTTTGTCTCATTTTTATTGACACAGCCCGGCTGCAGGAATTATCGTTAACCTATAAGAGATTCCTGTGAAAGATCGGACAAGAAGGTAAGCTTCACGATCTAAGGCATTCATTCGGAACTTATGCAGTTGCTTCCGGAGTCCCTATCAGAGACGTTCAAGCGTGGATGGGTCATTCCGATATTCAATCGACGATGATCTATACTCATCATGCCCCGGATGTAAACAGCGATAAGATCAATTTACTCCCATATTAGTGTTAAAAATTTGCTATATGCGAATGTTGTAAGTTATTGGTATTATAGAGGGATATTTTAGCAGCAGACTTCCAAAATCGCGAATTGTCTTCGCCGCATTTCCCTTAATACCAATAGCTTACAGCAGTTAAATCTTTACGGAGAGACTGGGATTCGAACCCAGGAGCCCCTTTTGGAGGCTACACACTTTCCAGGCGTGCTCCTTCGACCAACTCGGACATCTCTCCTTTTCGAATACCCAACATAAACAGTCAGCATATATTTGTCAACCACCGGATTATTGTAAAACCATTTTTCATCGACTGCCAACTTCTAATATCATTTGACATTAAGAAAACACGTCGGTAGTATATGCCCATGAAAAATCTGAAAAAACTGATTGAGATAATCGCCCATCTGCGGGGTCCCGACGGCTGCCCCTGGGATAAACAACAAACGCATTCATCGCTGAAACCCTACATTCTCGAAGAGACATACGAGGTTATCGAGGCCATTGACGAAGGCGACAAGGAAAAACTCGCCGAGGAGCTGGGAGATCTGCTTCTGCAAATCATGCTTCACGCCCAAATCGCCTCGGAGCTGGACGCTTTCGATATCGAGACTGTGGCGGGGATGATCGGTGATAAGCTTGTAGAGAGACATCCGCATGTTTTCGATGAAAAAAAGGAGATTACAGCCGGGGAAGTTCTTCAAAATTGGGAGCATATCAAGCTAAAAAAGGCGAAAAACCACGATTATTCGGTTCTGCAGGGAGTCCCGAAAGCCCTGCCCGCCCTTCTCAAAGCCTACAGGGTTCAGGAGAAGGTGGGGCGTTACGGCTTCGATTGGGATAATCCCAGCGACGTTATAAAGAAAATTAGCGAAGAACTCAAGGAGTTCAAAAAAGCCATTGAAAGCGGGGATAAGGCACACTCCGAAGAGGAATTCGGCGATCTGCTTTTCTCCATCGTAAATTTCGGACGTCACCTGAACCTCCAGGCCGAAAGCGCGCTGAATAAAACAACAAGGAAATTCATAAAACGATTTCAGTATATTGAATCGAGGCTTAAGGAAGAAGGAAAATCCCTGGATCAATCCAATCTCGACGAGATGGAAAATCTCTGGCGGGAAGCGAAAAAATACGATTAAAAAAAGGCGAGACTGAAAAGCCTCGCCTTTGTCTTAATGCCGACATTCAGATACTATTGCTTTTGAACCGGGATTACCTCGACCCGCCTGTTTTTCTGACGGCCTTCCTCTGTGGCGTTATCGCCTATAAAGAACTTGGAATCTTCTCCGAATCCTTTGGAAATCATCCTATCGGATGGTACGCCCTTCTCGATAAGATACTCCATCACAGCCTTTGCGCGCTTCTGAGAGAGTTTAAGATTGCCGGTTTTCGAGCCAAGAGCGTCGGTATAACCGTTAATCTCGACCCGTAAATCGGGATAAGCCCGAATAGTCGCCACCAAACCGTCGAGAACAACCCGGGAATCCTTATCCGGCTTGAACGATCCGGGAGCGTACTTGATATTCAATACGATTTTCTCCACCAGCGGCTTGGCCGTCGGACATCCGAATTCGTCCACTTCAACCATAGCTGGAGTATCCGCGCACTTATCGATTCCATCGGCTACGCCGTCGTCGTCGCCATCGAGAGCGACACCATCCTGATCGACAATCGCCCCGGCGGGAGTATCCGGTTGTTTATCCTTGTAATCGGGAACGCCGTCGCCATCTGTATCCAGAGGACATCCCCGAACGTCCACCGGGACCTCCGGAGGCGTATCGGCGCATTTATCCAATCCATCGAAAATACCGTCCTTGTCGGTATCCAGGGGACAGCCGGTTATATCGACTATAGCGCCCTGAGGAGTATCGGCACAGGCATCCAGACCGTCGTAAACGCCGTCGCCGTCACTGTCAAGAGGACAGCCGTATTCGTCCACGAACGCTCCGAGCGGCGTATCCGGGCACTGATCGAATTTATCCTTAACACCGTCGCCATCGGTATCTCTGGGTCCGGTCAGAAATACCGTAAAACCGACCGATGGTTCCAGGTATCCCCCGAAAGCCCGACTCTTCATATCAGACCAGTCGCCGGGACCGTAGAAACCGACGGGTACGTCGGTTGAGATATTAGATAAATCGTAAGTTATTTTCCCCTGAAGATCCAAGGTGATCCGCTCGCCTATCCAGAAACAGATACCGGCGCCTCCCCTTCCGGTCAGGTCTTGGAAGCTATAAGATAGGCTGCCGTTGACCTCTTCTAATGTCCACATATCGATACCGAGGCCCATAAGCAGATATGGCTGGACACTACCCTCGGGCATAAAATAGTATTGCCCCTCTAATCCCATTCTAAAACCGGATAACTTAGCGAACGCGTTATCCTTTTTATTGAGTTTAAACGATTGGTCGCTAATAGCGCTGGGATCGTCATAGGTGATTGTGTACGCTCCGGTCAGGTTAAATACCAAGCTCCGGGTTACCCCGTATTTAGCCTCGGCGGCTAAATTCCAGCCCATCATAAAATGCTGATAGCTGGTCCCGCCGAAATTAGCGTTGGAGTAATCTGTTCCTTTGAACATCGGCGCGAGGATCGGGCCTCGAATTCCTATCCCGATTTTCCCGTTCCATTCGGCGGCCCATAATGGAGTCGCCGACATTATTATAAGGATCAATACGGCAAGAGTTTTAGTTTTCAATCTCCCTCCTTTATTAATTCAATACCGCGTCTATTTTCTTTTTAATCTCTATTTTGGAATGCGCGCCAACCAGTCTCTCCCTTTCCTCGCCTCTGGAAAATACGACCATGGTGGGAATACTGCGAATTCCCAATCCGGCCGCGATCCTGGGATATTTATCGACATCTACCTTAGCGACAATTACTTTTTCGGAATATTCCGAGGCCAATTCATCAAGTATCGGGGCGATCGATTTACATGGAACGCACCATTCGGCCCAGAAATCGACCAAAATAGGCCGCGAATTCCCCGAAATTTCTTCTTCAAAACTCGAATAATCGAGAGTAACCGTACTTGCCATCATCATCTCCCATATCAAATAAAATTATTCCACAGGGTTATTATAAGCCCGATCCCACAATACTGGCAAGCCGTTTTTATCAGTTAAAATACGAAATCGGGAATAACCGGTGAAATAAGATCGATTTCCCATTAACGGGCTTTTATTTTATCTCCGGATAATAATCTATCGCTTTTTTATAGTCGAGTTTCGCCAGGAAAAGCCCGAACTCCGCCGAAATCAACGCCGCCTCCACCTCCGACCTGTCCAACTCGAGATCAAGAAGATCCGTTATCCCTAATAATCCCTGCTCATAACGTGATTCCGCTATCCTCAGCCCACCATTAATAAGATCCAGCCTTTCACGCGCCAGGGAGAGCATTTCGCTGGTTCTTTCGATATCTACGGCGGCCGATTCCATGGCCGATATCAGCTTCAGGCGTAAACCGGTTAAAAGGTCATTTAACCTGACTCGCTCCATCTCAGCCCGCTTGAGTTTGCTATTACGAAAACCGCCGTCAAGTAAAACCCAATTCGCGGATACTCCCACGCTCCAGTCTCCCCGAATCTCGTCGATATCCGGCTGATATCCGTTTTGCCAATCATACTTGGCAAATACCTCGATTCCGGGAAAATAAAAGCTCCTTTGAATTATCTGATTTTCTCCCAGGATCGCGTAACCGATTTTCATCATCTTGAACGATGATGTTTGCTCCGGCGCGAAAAACGAGGATTCGGGAAGAGCCGCTTGCAGTCCGGCAATTTCACCCACCGGCATAAAATCGTAGGATTGATCCCAATCGATAATCGATTCCAGTCCTATTTTAGCCTTGTTATAATCAGCCCGAGCCTGATTTTCTCTGTCCTCGTATTTCGATATAAGAATCTTGGCTTTTATCCGATCATATTCGGAGGCTAACCCCTGGTCTATGCGATCCTCCACAAGCTTTAGTTTCTTCATCACCCTGTCGATATTATTCTTTTGAATCCGGAGAGCGTTCCGGGCCAATAACGTCTGCCCGAAAATTCTCGCGGTTTTATCATACAAATAACTCCTATGTTCGTCTCTTTCGATTTTCGATCTTTCCAACCCTTTCATCGCAACCGATTTACGTGCGCCCCGACGTCCGAAGGCGTATATGTTGTACTTGCTTACAACGCCGAAATTATACCGCTCTTGAGGGAACAGACGGATATTCGACGGCAATCCGCCAAATAGATTCGGCAATACTATTTCGCTCTCCAACGAGGTTTTGGTAAAACCGGAGTAGGCGCTTAGTTTCGGGTAATAGGCCGAAATCGCCTCCCTGACCCGGTATTCCTCAACCATGATAGCGCCGCTTGTCGCTTTCAAACCCGCGTTTCCGGAAAAAGCCAAATCCAGCGCGTTCTGAAAATCGAGCATCACCGGGTTTTCCTGCCCATATGCCGTACCGATAAGCAACATCGAAAATAAAATTATGATTTTTCTGATTATCATTAGATCTCTCCCGATTACCGCGTCACGCCGCCGATGCTTTACCGCCCGCGAAACGCTCCGAAATTTACCTTGGCGATTCGCGACTGCCGTTAATCTTCCAGAATCATCGTATCTTTACGGGAAAAGCCGGTGGAGATCAGCCAGATAGGGACACCTGTTTTTTCGGAAATATAGTCGAGATACTTCCTGGCGTTGACAGGCAATTGATCCAGCCTGTTTTTCCCGGCGGTAGGTTCTTTCCACCCGTCGAGTTTTGTATAAACAGGTTTAGCCCGGCAGAAATCGGGATGATTCGTCGGGATCTCTGAAACTTCCTTGCCGTTAATCTCATATGATTCGCAAACCGAGATTTCGCCAAGACCGTCGAGAACGTCGAGCTTGGTAATTGCCAGCTTATCGATGCCGTTAAGCGCTATCACTCTTTTTAAATTCGCTAAATCGAGCCAACCGACACGACGCGGCCTGCCGGTAACCGAACCGTATTCTCCTCCGCGTTCCCGCAATTCGTCAGCGAATTTTCCGGATATCTCCGACGGAAACGGACCATGCCCGACTCTGGTCATATACGCTTTAAACACGCCGATAGCCGAACCGAGACAGGACGGCGGAATCCCCAGGCCGGTGAATATCCCGCCGGTGGTAGTATGCGACGATGTCACGTAGGGGTACGTACCGTAGTCCAGATCAAGCAACGTCCCCTGGGCCCCCTCGAAAAGAATCTTCTTCCCGTTTTCTATCAGCTCCATTAACCTCGGGCCGACATCGCATACGAGTTCTGAAAACATCGGCTTGTAAGCACTAAGACTCTCGGCAAGTCGAACGGGATCGGCGATAGATGGATCGTCCGCTTGATCGCCCAGATTGTTTCTATGCGCGTCGATCATATAGCTCAATTTCGTCGCCAGGCTTTCCTCTTCGAAAAGGTCGGCTACCCTGACACCCAGCCGCGACGCTTTATCCGCGTAGGCCGGGCCGATACCTCGCTTTGTGGTATCTATAGCCCCTTTACCCCGACCGGCATCACGATAACTATCCGATATTTTATGAATCGGCAAGACCAGGTGCGCGCCGAAATCGACAAAGATCCTTCCCTTCGTTCTAATCCCGCGCGACTCGAGCTCCGCGATTTCCTTTTGAAGAATCTCCGGATCGCAAGCCACACCGGCGCCGATATAACATAATTTTCCTTCGCGAAGAACCCCCGACGGCAATAATTTCAGGATAAATTTCTGCCCCTCGACAACTATTGTATGGCCGGCGTTGGCCCCGCCGCCGAACCGCGCGACCGCATCGCACTGATCGCTTATAAAATCGATAACTTTCCCCTTGCCTTCGTCCCCCCACTGCAATCCCAAGACCGCGATGCTATTAGCTTTCATTGCGAATCCTTTCATTCATCCAGCGCCATATCAAATCATTACCCTGCCCGCTTTTCGACGAGTGAAGGATAGGGTAATGGACTCTATCGCCGTAACTTATCAATTTTGCGGTTGCCTCACGCACTAGTACCGCGATCTGGTTTTTCTTCAATTTATCCGATTTTGTCAGGACGGGACATACCCTCCGTCCGTTCCTTATAAGATAATCGATTAACTGAAGCTCGCGGTCCTCTACTCCCCGACGCGAGTCGATCAAAAGTATAAACCCTTTCAAACCGGCCGAATTCTCGATATACCCCTCTATAATGGCCTGCCATTCCCTTCGCAAGGACGTTGAGACTTTGGCGTATCCATAACCCGGTAAATCCATAAAACCGACCATCGGCTTACCATTCCCTCCGCTGACCACGAACAGATTCAGTAGTCGCGTTTTTCCGGGGGTCTTGGAGATCTGCGCTAAATTCTTGCGGTTCAACAGGCTGTTGATCAACGACGATTTACCGACGTTCGATTTCCCCCCGAAGGCGATCTCCGGCACGCCCAGGGAGGGCGCAAGATCATAACGGGGATACGACCCCACGAATTTCGAACCTGTAATTTTCATTTATTTTCCCGCGCAATTATATAAGAGGAATCTACTATGCGCAAGGATTGCGTAAAAAAGCGGCCAAAAAAAATCCCCGCCGGTCGATCGGCGGGGAGTGGAAAGCCGTAAATGGCCTATATTATTTCATAACGGTCATCTTTCTGGTTTCGGAGAATTCGCCGGCATCCAAGCGATAGAAATACATTCCTGATCCGAACCGGGAAGCGTCGAAAGTGATCGAATGATGTCCGGCCTGCAGAACTCCATCGGCAAGGGTTGTGACTTTCTGACCGAGAACGTTGAACACCTCGAGTTTTACTGCCGAGGTAGAGGGCAGGTTGAACTCGATTATGGTAGATGGATTAAAAGGATTGGGGTAATTCTGTGATAAACCGAACGCGTTCGGAAGATCGATCAGGTCGTCATCGACGGCGGTTTGCCCCCTTAGGAAGTTTATGGCGTTATAATAAATAACCATCATGTCGCCTGTAAATTGCCTGTTGTCACCGATGTAGCCGTTGATGCCCACAACGTCATGATCAGGATTATAGGCGACAAAGGGTGTACTGTCATCCCAGGAAGCGACATTGACTCCGTCGTTTTCCATTGTGATTTCGGCGGCATAAAATTCCGAAACATCCGTCACATTGGCCATAAGCGGATGATCCGCGTCGTAAAAACCCAAAGTCCTCGTTGTGTACAAGGTAGGCCCGACCCCGAAAGGTGAATAGCTATCCATTATTCTACCCTCCAGTTCCCAGTTCGATCCGAAACAGAACTGGCCCAGGATCACACCGCCGCCCATATCCACGTAGTCTGCCAGGCGATTACCTACCAGCGCCTCATCCTGGTAATTCGCGTCGGTCCAGACAACGACCGTTTCGTATTGTTGAAGCAACTCCAACGTGGGAGATGACACAGAGGGATCGTAAATATGAACGGATAGAATATCATCATATTCCAGAAAATCGGCTTTGGCCATGTCCCCTCCGGTACCGCCTTCCATAAGCAGAATCTCCGCCGGGCCGTCGATCGCGAAAGTGATAGCGTTGTGGCAGAGTTCTATCATGTCGCCTGTGAATTGACGATTGTCGCCCACGTAACCGTTTATCGCCACAAGGTTGTTTTCGGGATTATAGGCGACAAAAGGTAGACCGTCATCAAATGAGGCAACCAGAATCGGAGAGTTCTGAAGCTCCACACCCACGGAAAAATATTCCATAATGGACCCTACGCCCCTCATTATGGGGTGTCCAGCGTCGTTTTCTCCGATATTCCTATTATTGAATGAAAGACTCCCCACCGTAAAAGGAGCGTAATCGTCCATTAATCTACCCTGAAGCTCCCAGCCCGATCCGAAGCAGAATTGGGCCAAAACAACAGCGCCTCCAGCGTCGAGGTAATCGGCCAGGACGTTGCCTAACGCGGCCGGATCATTGAACTGGCTATTAGACCATACCACCGCGCAATCATATTCCTGAAGCATCGATAACGACGGCGTTCCGGTGCTAGCGTCGAAATAATCAACCTCTCCGATATCCCCGAACCCATCGAGCTCCGAGATAAATTGAGTAGCGCCATCGGCCGCCAGCACGAGGATATCGGTGAGATCATATTCCGGTGCTTCAAGGGTGAATAGAATGGCGGTTCCGGTTTCGTCTCTCTGGGAATTGTAAATATACTCCAGACCAATCGTGCCGCCGGAATTTTCAATCCCGATAGTATGAGAATCCAGAATCCCGGTTAAAGACTGGTATTGATAGAGAATATTGCCGTCGGCGGTAAGGATGATTTCAAATGTGTAGAATCCCTCACCTGAAAATCGCTCGAAATCATGCCAGGCGATGATGCACGTATCGGCATCGTTGGAATAGTAATAAGCATGGCCGTTATTCCGGGGATGTAAATCATCCCAGAATACGGCCAGGAGATCATTCGGATCACCCGGGTCCGGTATGGGCTGATTGGAAAACCCCAAGACGTTTGAAGAAAAAGACGCCCATCCGTTCGAGCTGGCTCTAAACGAGATGAAATCGACCCCATAGGAATTGAAAGTAAAACCGATCGGGAAAGGCCCCTCGTTTCCGTCGTCGCTGGTGATATTCATGTCAACACCGTAGCCCGATATATCGATCCAATTGAATTCCGGGGCGTTAATGGCTTCATCATTTGAATCGATATAATAGTACCCATAAGCGTCGGGGCCGCCGGAATCGAGAATTATGGGCGGATCAGAAGGTCGTTCACCCGATAATGTCTTACTGGCGCTGTCGATCGCTAAAACGTTGACCGGAAGTAAGAAAAGTAAAAGGACAACTGTGGCGGAAGTAAATCTGTAAAAATCTTTCATTTTGCACTCCTTTTTCAGGTTTGAGCTTACAAATTAAACACGGTTTGCTTTTTTCATTAGGAAGCCCCCATTATCATAAAATAATTTTTTTCAGTAGTCCTACGCTACGTATGTTATTATAACAAAGAATCCCTTAATGTCAATATCTTTTTACAATTATAGTCAAACTGCTTGATTCCCAACAGGATACGAATGTCAGGTTCGCAAATAAATAGAAATGTCTTAGATCAACGAAGGGGATATTTAGATCAAGCGGATTTTCGTTTCTGCTTAAAAATCAGTTCCGGCTCGGCGTTTTTATCAATCACATCCTTGGTGATTACGCATTTTTTAAGACCTTTTAACGACGGCATCTCATACATGATATCGGTCATGGACGATTCCATAACCGAGCGAAGGGCTCGGGCCCCGGTACCGCGTTTCACGGCAACCCGAACAATCTCTTTAAGGGCCTTTTTTTCAAATACTATCTCAACCCCCTCGAGATCGAAATATTTCTGATATTGCTTCACTAACGCGTTTTTCGGCTTCAAAAGAATGCTTAGCAAAGTCTCCTCGTCCAACTCCCGGAGCGCGCAAACAATCGGCAGCCTGCCTATAATCTCCGGAATCAATCCGAATTCCAGAAGATCTTCATCCTCGACCCGTTCCATCAGGTCGCTGATATTATTCGACGTCGCTTTGCTTTCGCTTTTAAACCCGACAACTTTCCTGCCGGTACGACGAGCCACTATTTTATCTAACCCGTCGAAAGCCCCGCCGCAAATAAACAGAATATTCTTAGTGTCGATCTGGATAAGAGCCTGCTCGGGATGTTTCCTGCCGCCCTTCGGGGGAACGGCCGAAATCGTGCCTTCCAGAATCTTCAAAAGCCCCTGCTGGACACCCTCGCCGGATACATCCCTGGTAATAGACGCGTTGGCGGATTTGCGAGCGATCTTATCGAGTTCATCGATATACACGATCCCCATCTGGCAGGCTTCGACATTGTAATCGGCGGCCTGTAATAATCGGACGAGTATATTCTCGACATCCTCTCCTACATAACCGGCCTCGGTTAGTACTGTAGCGTCGGCGATGGTAAAGGGCACATGAAGCATCCGGGCCAGGGTCTGTGCCATTAGGGTCTTGCCCGTGCCGGTCTGGCCCAAGAGCAATACATTCGATTTCTCCAACTCGACATCGTCACCCGACAACACCGCCTGGTTTTTAATCCGTTTGTAATGATTATAGACGGCCACGGAAAGTACTTTCTTGGGCTGATCCTGGCCAATGACATATTGATCCAGGAATCCTTTTATTTCCGCGGGGGTAGGAAGGTCAAAATCGAGTTTGAATTCCGGTTTGCGTTCGGACTCCAGAGCCTGATTACAGACCATTACACAGTCTTCGCAAATGACCGCGTCAACCCCTGAAAATAGCTTTTTCGACCGTCCTAAAGTCCGGTTGCAGAAATCGCAACGATTTTCACCGCCTGCTTTTCCGCTTTTTTTACCTTTATTCGAGGTCATTTTACTTCTTGGTCTTTCTTTCGTACACCTCGTCGACCAAGCCATATTCCTTCGCGTCCTCGGCGCTCATGAAAAAATCGCGGTCGGTATCGGTGACTATCTTATCCAGGGCCTGTCCGGTGTGTTTGACCAGGATATTATTCAAGAGATCCTTGGTCTTGATGATCTCCTTGGCGTGGATCTCGATATCCGACGCTGTCCCCTGGTAGCCGCCCCAGGGCTGATGAATCATTATCTTGGAGTTTTTCAAAGCCGCTCTTTTGCCTTTGGCGCCGGCGGCCAGCAGTACCGCGCCCATCGACGCCGCCATGCCTACACAGATAGTGCTGACATCCGGTTTTATATACTGCATGGTGTCATAAACAGCCAAACCGGCAGTGACCGAACCACCCGGCGAATTTACGTAAAGATAAATATCCTTCTCGGGATCGTCGGCTTCCAGGAATAAAAGCTGAGCGATTATCATATTGGCGATGTTGTCGTCAATGGGCGTGCCCACGAAAACAATGCGGTCTTTCAGCAAACGGGAATAAATATCGTAAGCCCGCTCCCCGCGTCCGGTTTGTTCTATGACCATCGGTATAAGTGTCATTTAGTTCCCCTCTCTATCATTCGACATTGATAACTTTTGAATTTTTGGTAATGAACTCGACCACCCTGTCCTCGAGAATAGACTCGTCGATATCCTGAAGTTTGTTAGACTTACCCAGGTATTCCCTGGCCACCTTCTCGGAAACATTGTAAGTCCTGGCGAAACCGCTAACCCACCTTTTCCTGTCGTCGGCTTCTACTTTCAATCCCTCTTTCCTGGCGATCTCATGGTATAGATACGACCAGCGAATAAAATTCTCGCCCAGCGGCTTATACTGTTGCCGTATAGTATCCTCATCGACAGTTTTACTCTTACTCTTGAAATCCTCGATCACGGATTCGAGATAACGTTCCAACAAAGATACAGGAACATCAAAACTATTCCTCTCCACAACCCGCTTGATTATCTCCGACCTGAGCCTTTTGGTAGCCTCGTCCTGTGCCCGGGCTTCCAGATCTTTCCAGATTTTATCTCTCAATTCATCCATGGTCTTAAGCCGGGAAACTCCCGCCGCGAAATCGTCGTTAAGCTCCGGCAGTTTCTTTATCTTGATTTCTTTCACCACGGCCGTGAATGTTATACAGTCGCCGGCAAGGTTTTTATCAAAATAACTCTCCGGATATTCGACCGTTACATTTTTCATCTCGCCTATTCGAACTCCGGCAAGTTCTTTGTTGAATTCCTCCAGCACACCGTCGCCGCCCAATATAATCTCGACATCCTCGAGCTTATCCTCTTTGAGCCGGCCCAGTTTATCGTGCTTTTTGAGCAGATCGATCAACACGAGGTCGCCGGTTTGCGATGGTCTTTCCACGGGATGAAACTCGGCTTTCCTGTCCCGCAGGTAATTTAAGGCGTCATCCATGTCTTTTTCGGATACCTTGCTTATTTTTTTCTCTATCTTGAAACCCTTATATTCCTTCAATTTGATCTCAGGTTGTATTTCGATTTCCGCCTTAAATCTCAACGGCTTGTCGATATTGAATTCTATATCGCTCACTTTGGGTCGTCCCAGGGGGATAAGGTTCTCCTGTAGAATCGCCTTTTGGAACGCCTCCGGAAGCAGCTCGTCAAGCGCCTCCACCCGGACATCATCGGCATATCGCTGCTTTACAATTCCCATGGGTACTTTTCCCGGCCTGAAACCCGGCACTTTCAGTTTTCGCCTGAAAGCGTCGTACACTAAATCGATTTTCGAACTAACTTCCTCCGCGGGAACCTCGATCTCGATAAATCTGGTCCAGGCTTGACCATTAGTTACTTTTACGTCCAATTTCTTATTCTTCGATTCGGCCATTGCTCTTCCTTTTTTATCTGCGAAAGGGGGGATTTGAACCCCCACCCCTCGCGGGACTGGATCCTAAATCCAGCGCGTCTGCCAATTCCGCCACTTTCGCTATTTTGCTGGCTATAATAAGGCTCAATTAACCCCACGGTCAAGGGGATTTGCCGTTTTTGCCCTTTCCAGCCTTGACAAATACAAAAACCACCCAAATATTAACTCGCTAAAAACCAAAAGGGTGCCGAAATGAAGACCGAATATTTCAAATCCGAATCGATCGAAAAGAAAACAGCCGAGATGCTCGCCGAAATCAAGCGGCGGATCCATGTACATTACATCCCCTTTACTGCCGAAAAATCCGCCCTTCTCATTTTAGACATGCAAATTTACTTCCTTGACCAAAACTCCCATGCTTTTATCCCCGCGGCATCCGCGATTATTCCCGGCTTAAAAAGCCTTATCTCCGCTTTTAAATCGAAAAATCAGCCGGTTATTTTCACCAGACATATCGATTCCGGGGATCCGGATGATTCTATGGCCCGATGGTGGAAAGGGTCTATCTTAAAGGAAACGAAACATTCGGAGATTCGCGGCGATCTTGATACCGCCGGATGCCGGATATTCGAAAAATCTCAATATGACGCTTTCTACGGCACGCCCCTGGAAGAATTTTTGCGGGAAACTCATATCCGCCAGGTGGTAATCTGCGGGGTGATAACCCATCTCTGTTGCGAGACTACAGCCCGTTCGGCTTTCATGCGGGGATTCGACGTTTTTTTCCCTGTCGACGGCAGCGCAAGCTATAATGATGATTTTCATATGGCCGCGCTCTTGAACCTCTCCCACGGTTTCGCCGTGCCGGTAACCGTTGGCGAGATTCTCAAACAGGTAAAATCCAATGACGAAAATTGAGGACGTTATCATAATCGGGGCCGGACCGGCTGGAATCGCCGCGGCTATTCAGCTTCGACGATACGGTATCGAGCCTCTGATTTTCGAAAAGAACCTAATCGGCGGGCTTTTGAAAAACGCTGATATCGTCGAAAATTACCCCGGTTTTCCCAATGGTATTTCCGGACGGAAGTTGATTGCGGCTCTGAAAAAACATCTCGGTGATTCCGATCAGCTTTGTTTTGAGGACGTGATCGAACTGGATTTTGAGGATAACCTGTTTTCCGCAATATCAACCGGTCGGACTATCCGATCTCGAATAGCGATTGTAGCGTCGGGAACGGCGCCGGTAGAATTTGTAAATATCCCTATTCCGGATGAACTGAACGACAGGATCTTTTACGAAATCTATCCGATCCTGAAAGAGAAGGGGAAGAAAATAGCGATAGTCGGCGCCGGTGACGCCGCTTTCGATTACGGTTTGAATCTCGGGAAAAACAACAAAATCGTAATTCTCAATAGAGGTAATAAAGTACGTTGTCTGCCGATCCTGCGAGAAAGAGCGGAGGTGTCGGATAATATTGATTATCTGGAAAACACAAAAGTCTCATCCATAAGCATGAGTACCGATGATCGACTGTCCATTACTTGGGTTCGTGACGGAAACGAATTCGAAATTCAGGCGGATTACCTGGTTTTCGCAATAGGACGGATTCCGGCCACCCGGTTTTTCTTGAATCGATTGAACGATAATAGAGACCGCCTTGAAAACGATGGTCTCCTTTATATGATTGGCGATGTCAACAACCTGTACAGGCAAACCGCTATCGCCGCGGGCGAAGGAATAAAAGCGGCCATGAAAATCGCCGTCAAACTTAAGGATATTAGATGAAAGTCATATCGCGAACCGGCAACGATGATCTCGCCGTTGTCTATACCGCTCAAACTGAAGAAGGCAAACTGATAGAGTTTGTGGAATCGTTACAGCCGCCGTATCCACGCGATAAAAAATGGATTCTGATCGTCTCGACCCTGTTCGGCTGTCCGGTGGCCTGCCCGATTTGCGACGCCGGCAGTCATTATCACGGCAAACTGACAGCCTCTGAAATATTCGACCAGATCGATTATATGGTGACGAGGCGATTCCCCGACCGGGTTATCAATGTCGATAAATTCAAAATCCAGTTCGCCCGCATGGGAGACCCGGCTTTCAATCGCGGCGTCCTCGACGTATTAGAGGAAATACCGTCGAGATACGATGCCCCCGGGTTCTGGCCAAGCATATCGACCGTAGCCCCTCGCGGCACGGACAGTTTTTTCGAGAGATTGACCGAGATAAAAAAATCGATGTATCGCGGGCGGTTTCAATTGCAGTTTTCGATTCATACAACGGATATATCGCTGAGGGACAGGCTCGTTCCCATCAAAAAGTGGAGTTTCGATAAAATCGGCGCTTACGGCAACGAGTTTTTCGAAAGCGGAGATCGTAAGATTACCCTCAATTTCGCCCTGGAGAAAAACTCCCCGGTCGATCCTGAAATCTTATCGAGATATTTCGATCCTGAAATATTTCTTATTAAAATCACGCCGATCAATCCGACATACAGAGCCGATGAGAACGGCATGAAATCGTATATCGACCCTGAGCGTCCCGACGGCGATTATGAATTAGTCGAAAATCTTCGCCAATACGGTTACGACGTAATAGTCAGCATAGGCGAAATCGGGGAAAATCATATAGGAAGCAACTGCGGGCAGTATGTGCAGAAGCATCTTGCCGAAAAAGAAAACCTCGCTAATGGCTACTCTCACAGCCCGGCAGTTGTCTCCGAACAGAATCAATAAGGTGATATTCTGAACAGGTTCGAAAGACTGGTCGAGAAGACCAAAAAACAATTCCCCGGCTATAAATTCAGCTGGGAGATTCTAACCGAACTGATACTGGAAAATGTCGCCGGCAAACCGTACTGGCTCGATATCGGCGCAGGGTCCAACGTCCTGATAAGAGAGCAGCCGGGAACGCGGTTCGCGGTGGGGCTGGATATCGAAAGATGGGAATCGCCCTATTTCGATAACAAAACCAGCGCATATTGTCTGGCTTCTGCCGACAAGCTGCCTTTTAAAGCTGAAGCGTTCGATTTCGTCACCAGCAGATATACGTTCGAGCATCTGCGATCCCCCGAGGTTGTGATGGAGGATATCGCGAAGGTTCTCAAACCCGGCGGTCTGTTCGTGATGCAAACCACCAACAAGAATAATCCATTGGTGATAATCTCGAGGATGATTCCATTTCCCGTAAAGAAGATATTATTCTCATGGCTTTTCAAAGATAACCCATCGAGAACGTTTAAGACCTATTATAAAATCAATACACCGGGCGCGATCAAAGAGCATACCGGATCATTGACATTAGAACGACTCATAATGATCGAGGATATACTCTGCCAAAACAGGTTATTGCGTTTTCTATCCAGTTTGATTTACAGGCTGATAATATTATTCGGGCTCGATTCTCTCAAAGGTAATATGATCGCGGTCTATCGCAAAGAGGGGTAGCAAGATCGAGGGGATAGAATCCCGGGGCATCAGGATGTCGTTTCACTTCATCCTGACGCATCGAATATGATAACCGGGGCAATCATACCCCGGTTCTAAAACTCAAATTATATCATACTGTCGGACCATCCGACCCGATATCTTTATACTTTAACCTAAACTACATCTCCAGCATCTCCACGTTGGCGCGCGGAATAATCGCTTTCTCCCCGTCGGGGAACTCGACCTCCAACACCCTCGCCTTCGATTCCGATTCGAGCGTATGCAATTCCGGCGGTAGATCGGTAACTTTGCCGAGCTTGCCGAAATACGGCTGACGAATCACCCGCACCGGCGAGCCGACTGTCAGGCCGATATTCTCCATCTCATGATCTATATCGCGCTGGGAGAGATCCTCCATCTTGGGGATGATCACTTCCGGGCGGATTACGCCGGCCCGAATCTGGGTGGCGCCGTTTAAGCTGGCCTCCTGGCCCTCGTGAGCCTTCAAAAGCTCGAATGTTTTGGCGGCCATCATGATCTGGCCGAAACCCTCGGTAACCACGAGGGTGATCCCCTTATCCTCGTTGCCGGTGATGGCCACTCCGAGATCGTAGCCGAGGAAATCGCGCAGGTCTTTATCGTCGAAACCGCCGACCACGATTCCCACCGCGCCGACTTCGATAGCCTTGCGCAAACCGGCGGCGGTAACCAGCGAGCCGCCCACAATCACGCATCCCTTGCAGGAATCATCGATTTCTTTCTCGGTCAGCACCTCTTTATTCGAGGCCGAGACCATCTTGATCGGACCGTGTGTCTCGGGGCCGATACCGAAGATCCCTTGCACGAAACTTCCCCACGAGGTTATCTCTACACCCTCCTCCGGGAATACCTCTGTAACGATACCGTTGAGGTAAGCCTTGACCTCGATCGGTATCGGCGCGCCGCGCAGGAGTACCTGGCCTGTTACCGACGATATATTCTCGATTATGCCGCTTATCTTGGCCTTGACCACCGATTTAAACAGCCCGAAAAACGACTTGGATATCGCTATCTCCTCGCCCTCCTCGACCTGATCGCCGATCCGCTTGAGCATGGTATCGGGAACGTCCTGCGGGGGAACCCCCAATATATTGGCGACATTGATCGGCTCCACCGTACCGGGCAGTTCGGTGCGGGCTACCACGGCATCGGACGTTAACGTATCTCCTTTATTGACAACAACTTCGCCCTTTAACGGCAATATCCGTTTCTTGGCGATTTTTATCCGTTCTGTGACTTTCAGACCGGGCGTGTACGCGTGTGCCATAACTTCCTCTTATTTGAAAAAACTCCTCGTCATCCTCCGTAAAACAGGTGTGAATGATAATAAATCGGGATAGGAAGGTCAAGGAGAGAAGACGCTCCTGTCAACGCAAAATAGAAATGTCCTATTTTGTTAATTTGGCGTGCGTCAGGATGGAGAGAAACGATATCCTGATGCTTGTGTAACCTTTATGATCTCATCCCCGGAGGACGAATTCCGATCCTGCCAGACAGCGACCAAAAATAGATTGACATATTTATCGATTATATTATTCTATGAATACAGGAGGTAGAGGTGATGAGAAAAATATATACGCCAGTTCTGGTGATTTTGGTGATTTTCGGCGTTTCGTCAACTCCGAGTTTCTCTGAAATCATCAATATCCCCGAGGATTACCCCACGATACAGGAAGGGGTTGATGCCTCCACCGACGGCGATACGATACTAGTGGCCCCGGGGGAATATGAAGAAAATATTGATATTCAAGGTAAACAGATCACGGTAACTAGCAGTAATGGACCATACGAAACAATCATTTTAGGGCATATCGAAATTTTCGGATTTGCCGATACCGCCACATGCGTTATTCAGGGATTTACGCAATATGGACAGGAATGGGATCCACGTCAAGGAAGGCGCGGAATAAAGATCTTGTCAGGCAATCCACAAATCATCGGGAATATAGTAAAGCATAATGTCTGGCAGGGAAACGGGGGTGGCATTTGGGTAAGAACATCGCAAGCTATTATTAGCCATAATATAATTGAATATAATTGGGGGGTATCTACCGGTGGAGGGATCGATATCGGGGATTATGGCTACGATTGTGAGAACGTAGAAGTCTCTTATAACATCATAAGAAACAACAGAAGCGGCCCGATATTCCAGGAAGCTGGATATGGCGGCGGTATAAGCGGTAACGGGGGAAAAATATTCTATAATATTATATACGACAACGAAGTTGAGTGCTATACCTATACTGATCTTTGTGGAAAGGGGGGAGGTATAGCTCTTTTTGCTAACCCTGGAAGCCCATGCAGAATATTCAATAATACACTTGTAAATAACACTGTTTTAAGAAATGGTGAAGCAGGCGATGGCGCTGGTGCGTATTTAAAGTGGAGAAACGACCCAGATACATTGATATTTGAAAACAATATCATAGCCTTTAATGGCACCGGCGGTCTCTACGTTGACTCTCCAATTTTGGGTACGTTTGTCGAGGGTTATAATTTACTTTATGGCAATGAGGAGTACGATATATTTGCACCCGAGACCAGTTTCACTGATATCTTCGCCAATCCCCTATTTGCAGACACGTCCACCGACGATTACGCGTTACTGCCTGGATCTCCATGTATTGACGCGGGTAACCCGGATTATCCGTTTGATCCTGATTCAACAAGAGTAGATATAGGCGCGTTGTTTTTCGATCAAATCACGGATATCGAAAATGACAACGGTCCAACCGGGCCGTATAGCTTTGAGCTTCTTCAAAATTACCCCAATCCTTTCAATACACAGACTATTATTTCATACAATCTGTCAGAGGAAAGCATGGTCAGCCTGATGGTTTTCTCCATAACAGGGCAACTCGTCAGCTCTATTATAAACAAAGAGATTCAACCTGCGGGTGAACATAAATACATCTGGGATGGCACTGATGTCAACGGGCAAATAGTTTCAACCGGTATATACTTTTATGAATTATACGTTGATGATTACCGCGAATCGAAGGCGATGATATTGATAAAATAGGCGGTGGATTTATAAATCCCTACCCCAACTCCTCAACCCCGCACCCCAAATCCGCCAAAAACCGCGCCTTGAACTCGGCGTACCTATCGGCTTCTATCGCCTCCCGGATTCGGGCCATCATATTCAGGTAGAAATAGATATTATGCAAACTCGCCAGCCGCAATCCCGTGATCTCCCCCACCGATAACAGATGCCTGATATACGCCCGCGAATATTCTCTGCACGCCGGGCAGGAACATTCGGGATCGACCGGGGATTCGTCCTCGGCATAACGTGCCGCCTTGACTGTCATCTTGCCGTAACGGGTGAATAATGTACCATTACGGGCGTTGCGGGTGGGCATGACACAATCGAACATATCGATACCCAACTCCACCGCCTCCAATATATCCTCCGGCGTTCCCACACCCATCAGGTAACGCGGTCTGTCCTCCGGCATATGAGGCAATACCGTTTCGAGTATCTTCCGGCGATCTTCTTTCGGCTCTCCGACTGAAAGCCCGCCTATGGCCATCCCGGACGGATCGAGCTTCATCAAGGATTCCAGACACGATAACCGCTGATCCTCGTAAATCGAACCTTGCGCGATAGCAAACAACGCTTGCCCCTTTTCAGGCCCGCCCTGTTGCCGGAATCGCTCGAACGATTCCCCGGCCCAGAGGATCGTCCTTTTCATATCTTCCAAGGATTTTTTCTCATCAATCGGGTACGGACTGCAAACGTCGAGCGGCATGATGAAATCGGCCCCCAGCGCGATCTGGATATCGACCACGCTTTCCGGAGTAAATCGATGACGGGAACCGTCGATATGCGATTGAAAACTGACCCCTCGGTCATCTACATTGTTAAGCGCCTGAAGCGAAAAGACTTGATAGCCGCCGGAATCGGTCAGGATAGAGCGATCCCATTTGATAAAATCGTGCAGGCCCCCGAGGCGTTTTATCAGCTCATGGCCGGGACGTAAGTAAAGATGGTAAGTATTTCCCAGGATTAACTGCGCGCCGAACGATTTGAGCTCGTCGTGGGTGAGCGCCTTCACCGCTCCCCTGGTCCCTACCGGCATGAAGACGGGGGTGGGTATGGTAGAATGAACGGTGGTTATGATTCCGGATCGGGCTTGCCCGGATCGCGCTTTAAGCTCGTATTTCAACGTTATTTCGTAATATTATCGGCGGTGAATCCGTAGCGACCTTCCATCCTGGAAAAACCGGACCAGTACTGCCTGGCCTTGGTGCAATAGGCCAGCGGATCGAGCTTCCGGATATCGATCCGGCCGTCGCTATCGAGAACGTCGTCCTCTATATGAGTGGCCACGATCTCAGCGATAAAAACATCATGCGATCCCAGCTCGATAATCGACCTGGTCTGGCATTCGAGATTGATGGGAGATTCCTCGATCATCGGCACCCGCACCTTGGACGCCGTCTCCGGAGTTAAGCCCGCCAGTTCGAACTTATCATGATCTTTGCCCGAAACGATGCCGCAGATATCGGTCGCTTTCACCAGAGAGTGAGTCGTGATATTGACCACAAACTCCCCGGTACTCTTGATAATATCATAGGAGAACCTGTTTTTTCGCACGCTTATGGAAAGCATGGGCGGCTCGCTACAGACAATACCGGTCCACGAGATGGTAATTATATTCGGTTTTTCGTTCGGTTTCTGACAGGAAACCATAGCCGCCGGTAATGGCACCAACGCGGTTATCGGATCATATATTTTCTTAGACATCTTCACCCCCGTGATTGCCGAAATAGATATGTCGATCGAGAAGGTTTACGAAATTAGACCAGCTTATGCCCGGCCTGTGTTCTTTGCTTTTTATCCGCCTCAATGCCGATAGTTTCGAATCGAGTAGATCGGCGATATAAAGAGCCATCCCCTCCGGGATCATCGGCGGTACCGGCGACGCCTGCGCCGGCGTACCCTGATGCGACAAAATCAAATGCCTGATCAACATCTTTTTTTCCTCCGGGAAATCGGGGATTCTGGAAATCGCGTCACGGGCAATCTGATCCCCTTCGACAATATGCCCCAGAAGCCGTCCGGAATCGGTGTAATCGATCACGCTGGCCAACGAATAGCTCTTTATTTTTCCTATATCGTGCAAAAGCGCGCCGGTAAGAAGCAGATCCCGATTTAGCTCGTCATAGCGAGACGCGAAATCGAGGCAGAGATCGAATATAGCCAGGGTATGTTCAGCCAACCCTCCGATATAATTATGATGCCAGAGCTTGCCGCCGACCCCGCGTAAAAAATCACGTCTGCAATCACCGGAAAAAATCTCGTCTAATAAGGGTTTATAATCCATATCGCCTACCTGCCCGATAGCATCGGTAAGACGTTGATCGAGTTCGTCGTAGGAAAATTTCCCCTCGGGCAGAAAATCCGACGGATCAAAATCGGACGCCGGTTCTAATGACTCTATTGTCAACTGATTCTTGCCCTTATAGGTGGTGACCGTAGCCCTGGCCTTATAAGCGTTACCCGGCTTTATGATTTTCATCAGATCCGACGTTCCATTCCAGATAACGCCTCCGACGCGGCCCGATTTATCCACCAACTCCACCGATATCATCTTGCCGCCGGAGTATTCTTTGAGATCCACGGTTCTGATCACGAAAATATCATCAATAATATCCCCGGGAGACATTTGCGCGATAAAATAAGATTTCATAAACCGCTAATAACCGAACATAACTCGTATAAGTCAAGTAGAATTTCCTTGTGGATGTCCGTGGTTGCGGATATAATCAAACGCTATGAAGATTCTCTCTAAATACCTGTTTAAAGAGTCGATCGGCCCCTTTTTCTTCGGGCTGGGGATTATTACCATAGTCCTGATCATGGATTTTCTGGTTGATATAATGAACCTGATTATCAACAGGGGAATTAAAGTGACTGTAGTCATAGAGCTTTTCGCCCTGAACCTGGCCTGGATGTTGGCTCTGTCAGTCCCTATGGCCGTGCTGGTGGCGGTTTTGATGGTTTTCGGAAGATTAGCCTCCGATAACGAAATCACCGCTTTCAAGGCTTGCGGGGTACCGTTCTATCGCCTTCTACTGCCGGCCCTTACGGCCGGATTCATTCTGACCCTGGTTATGGTCTGGTTTAGCGACAGGGTCCTGCCCGAATCAAACCACAGGGCCAGAATGCTCCTAACCGATATCACCCGAAAAAAACCTACATGGTCGCTGGAGGAGAATATTTTTTTAGATCATTTCGATGGTTACCATATAAGGGTCAGGACAATCGCCAGGAAAACATCGGAAATCACGGATATTATAATAATTCAGACCAAAAACAACGACCGCATAATAACCGCCGACCGGGGATTGATGTATTTCAGCCCCGACGGTTCCACGTTGATGCTCGAACTCGAGGACGGTGAGATCCTCGAGGTCGATTCCAGGAAACATGAAGGGATCACCCAGACCAAATTCGCCAAACAAACCATCTCCATTCCGGGCGCGTCATCCGATATCGAGAGGTCATCAGAGGCTATCCGCGGAGACCGCGAGATGACCGTGGCCATGATGCGCGAGCGGAACCAGGGGCGATGGGAAAAACTGCGGGCCGGCGTTTCGGAATCGGATAGCCTGGTCAACCACGCTCTCAGCCAACTTCTGGCCATACCCGACAGCCAATCTGTGCCGGATGCCAAAAAGAAAAAAGCGAAGTTGACCATTATCCGAAAAAACAGGGATGTAAACACGCGGCTTACGTTTTTACAAAAAAGCGCCGCCAATTATAAACGAGAGATTAACTCGATGGAAGTCGAGATACAGAAGAAATTCTCCATACCTGCCGCCTGCATATCATTCGTTCTTATCGGCGCGCCCCTCGGCGCCATGGCCAGGAAAAGCGGGTTCGCCGCCGGAATCGCTCTATCGCTGTTTTTCTTCATCGTTTACTGGGCTTTCCTGATAGGAGGGGAACAGCTTGCCGATTCGGGCTCCCTTCGCGCGATCTGGGCAATGTGGCTTCCCAATATATTCGTCGGGGGCGCGGGAATCATTCTGAATATCCTCTATATTCGTCAATCTTCCGTAGTCTCCCTCTGGAACAGATTCGTATCCATGATCCGTCCCGGAAAATCCGCCGGTGTTTGAGATTATGAATATCCTGGATAGATACATTCTAAAAAAATTCCTCATTGCCCTTTTCGGAGCTGTAATCTCATTCAGCGTTATAGTTTTTGTCGTTAATTTCGTTGAACGCGGCTGGCGTTTGATGCAAAGATACGATGTCGGCCTGGATGTCATGGCCTGGTATTACGTGAATTATCTCCCGTTCTATATAATCCTCGCTTTCCCCGTGGCTATGCTGGTCTCAACCCTTTTCTCAATCGGTTCTCTGGCGAAAAACCGGGAACTCGAAGTTATGAAAGCGTCGGGTATAAGCCTCTATCGTATCTCCGCCCCGGTACTGATTACGGCGTTATTATTATCGATAGGGATCATGTTTTTCGCGGAATTCGTTCTCACCGGCTGCGAAAGACGAAAGGACGAAATTAAATCGTCGCTGATACAAAAACGAGATAAACCATCGAAAATAACCCGAAGCAACTTGAGGATTCCGGGAAAGGACGGCTGGATTTTACTGTGCAAGACATACAACACCGCGTCGAAGATCGGCAGCGATGTTAAGATAGGGAAGATCGTAAACAATCGAAACGAAAAGCTCTATATTGCCGAGAAAATCGTCGGAACCGATTCAGGATGGGTGTTGATCAACGGAAGCGCCCAGGAATTCCCGGCCAATTCCGACGAATCTCCGGGGCATTACATGAAATTCGATTCCCTCTGGGCGCCTTTTCTATCCCAAACCCCAGAAATGCTGGCGGAGCTGCCCGTGCCGCCGCGCCAGGTCAATTTCTTCGAGCTGCAACGTCGCATAAAGCAAAAAATAACTTTGGGCGAACCGGTGAAAAAAGATCGGGTCGAACTATATTTAAAAATAACATTTCCCCTGGCAAATTTCATACTCGTATTAATAGGCGTGCCGCTGGCGTCGAATCCCCGACGGTCGGGACCATCGGTGGGGTTCGGGCTTTCCATCATAATCTCGTTCATCTTTTTCGTCTTGATCAGAACCGGGCAGAGCCTGGGCAACAACGGGAAACTGCCGCCGCTTCTGGCGGCGTCGCTGGGAGATCTCGTATTCCTCGTAATCGGTTTGGGGATGCTCATCAAAGCCCGGAAATAATATATCTGAATCACGATGATACAAAAAACGCTTAAAAAAAATCCCGGCGATATTCCGGGATTTTAATTTTGGCGTTTTAAGCCTGGCTATACTCTTGACACGTCTGTGGCCTGCATTCCCTTGGGGCCCTGGACAGGTACGTATTCTACTTTCTGACCGGCAGTCAGCGTCTTAAAGCCATCTTCCTTGATCGCCGAATAATGAACGAAAATATCGTTGCCATCATCCGGAGGTTTGATAAATCCAAACCCCTTCTTTTCATCAAACCATTTAACTTCTCCGGTAGGCATCAAACCCTCCTTAATAATAACTTTAACATAACTGATATATTTTTCGGCAATAATGGAGGGTTTTTAAATAAAAACGCCCGATTTGAAACAGTTTCAAACAGGGCGTTTCAAGTAATTATTTATTCAAATCACGTGCCAATTTCCCAGGATGCCAGGTATTTTTTCTGAGCCGGCGTAAGTTTATCGATAGTTACGCCCATCGACGCCAGCTTCAGTTTCGCTATATTCTGGTCGATTTTCGATGGAAGCGCGTAAACCTTACGCTCGAGTTTATCGCCGTTTTCAAGCATCCATTCAGCGCCCAGAGATTGATTGGCGAAACTCAAATCCATAACGGCCGCCGGATGACCCTCCGCCGCCGACAGGTTGACCAATCGTCCCTCGGCCAGCACCAGAATTTTCTTGCCGCCCTTTATAGTATATTCCACTACATGAGGGCGAATCTCCCTGTTTTTCAAAGACATCTTTCGCAGAGACTTTAAATCGATTTCCACATCGAAATGACCGGAATTGGCCACGATAGCTCCGTCCTTCATAACCTTAAAATGCTCCGCCCGCAAGACGTCTATATCACCGGTTAGTGTTACGAACAGATCGCCCAGTTTCGCGGCTTTTGACATCGGCATAATCCGATAACCATCCATAACGGCTTCCAGGGCGCGAAGAGGATCGACCTCGGTGACTATCACATTGGCTCCCATCCCCATTGCTCGCCTGGCCAAGCCGCGGCCGCACCAGCCGTAACCGGAAACAACGAAAGTAGAACCGGCCAAAAGGAAATTGGTGGCCCGTAAAATACCGTCGATTGTGGATTGCCCGGTGCCGTACCTGTTATCGAAAAGATGCTTGGTTTTGGAGTCGTTTATCGCCAGAACCGGGAATAAAAGCACCCCTCTTTTCTCCATGGCCTTTAGCCTGATTACTCCGGTTGTAGTCTCCTCCGAACCGCCGATAATCTCCGAGGTCTGATCGACCCTTTTGGTATGCAGAACGCTTACCAGATCAGCGCCGTCGTCCATGGTAATCCGGGGATGAACATCGAGACAGGCGTTTATATGATCATAGTACACCTTGTTGGATTCGGCTCTGATGGCGAAGACCGGTATCTTGAAATCCCTGACAAGCGACGCGGCTACCTCATCGTTGGTGGAAAGAGGGTTCGACGCGCACAAGTATGGTTCGGCGCCCCCCGCTTTTAACGTTATCATCAGGTTGGCCGTTTCAGTCGTTACATGAAGACAGCAGGCCATCTTCACGCCTTTGAAGGGCTTTTGTTTTTCAAACCTCTTTCGAATGATTCTTAAAACGGGCATGAATTTCTCGGCCCATTCGATTTTCTTTTTGCCTGTCGACGCTAATTTTATGTCTTTAATATCCGATTTCATCGATACCCTTTCTTTAGGCGTCCTTCTTCAATATCTCGGCCTTATCCGTTTTTTCCCAGAGGAATTCCGGTATCTCCCGCCCGAAATGCCCATAGGACGCCGTTTTTTTGTATATAGGATTAATCAAGTTAAGCGAATCAATTATGCCCCGGGGAGTAAGTTCGAAATGTTTGCGCACAAGCTCGGTCAACCGCGTTTCGGGCACCTTGCCTGAACCATTTGTATAAACCATAATCGAAATCGGCTCGGCGACTCCGATAGCGTAAGCAAGCTGTATCGTGCATTCGCGGCATAGACTCGACGCCACGAGGTTTTTAGCGATATAGCGAGCCATATAGGTCGCCGATCTATCCACCTTTGTCGGGTCCTTGCCGGAAAACGCACCGCCGCCATGAGCGGTCGATCCGCCGTAAGTATCGACAATGATCTTTCTGCCGGTCATTCCGGTATCCGATTGCGGACCGCCTATTACAAACTTTCCCGTGGGATTGACCAGGTACTTTGTTTTATCGTCAAGCATCTCCCTGGGTATAATCGGGTAGACAACCTCTCTGATAATATCATCCGCCGCCTTGGTCGTGATTTTCGCTCCTGTATCATCGAGGATATCCTCGGTATGCTGCGATGATATCAAGACCGTATCCACGCGCTTGGGAAGGCTATCCTCGAATTCCACGGTTACCTGGGTTTTACCGTCGGGCCCCAGGAAAGGAAGAATTTCCTTCTTTCGCACCTCTGACAGCCGCATGGCGAGCTTATGGGCCAGGCTGATCGGAAGAGGCATCAACTCCGGCGTATGGTCAATAGCGTAACCGACCATCAGCCCCTGGTCTCCCGCGCCGCCGGTATCCACGCCCTGCGCGATATCCGGCGATTGCGATCCTATGGCATTAAGGACGGAGCAGGTTTTATAATTGAATCCGTATTTAGATTCTGTATACCCGATATCTTTCAAAACGTTTCTGGTAAGCCCGTTGATATCGACATATCCATGTGTGGTGATCTCGCCGCCGACAATCACGAGCCCCACGGTAATGAAGGTCTCGCAAGCCACTCGACCTTTCGGATCCTGTCTTAAGACATCATCCAAAACAGCGTCGGAAATCTGATCACATATCTTATCGGGATGCCCCTCGGTGACCGATTCCGACGTGAACAGGAATTTATCTTTACTCATTAATCCTCCGCTTCCTATTAAAAATGAATGCCGAATAAATTCGGCAGCAGGGAATTTAGCCGATGAGTTATTAATATGCAAGGAATTCTTGGCCGAGCGACAGAGAATTTCCGATAAGCGCGAAGGCCTGACGCTATTTTGGAAATCGAATGAGGATTGCTTGATTAATACGAAATCTCCGATGAATCGCCGAGATTCGCTTTCCTGAATTGACCGGTTATAATGGAACTATTCCCTATGAGAGATCGCTCTAAGAGACAATCGACCACCTCGGCATCCTCGGATACGATGGTATCCCTGATAACGGATCTTACGATCCTGCTGTTATCTCCCACCGATACGTACGGTCCCACCACTGAATTCTCCAGGACCGCCGTTGGAGATATATATACCGGCGGCAACAACACATTTCCCTCCCGCTGGTCAATAGACTTTATCTGCGAAAGCAGGTATCTGTTTGTTTCCAGGAGAGTTTCGGGTTTGCCGCAATCGAACCAGCCGTCCACGTCGAACGTGGTCATTTCGCAACCCTCTTTGATCATCAATTCAAGGGCGTCGGTAAGCTGGTATTCCCCCCTGGTTGTAATCTTTTCCTTTATAAGCCTTTGAAGGCAACGAATAAAAAGACCGGTGGATTTAATATAGTAAATCCCCACCAACGCCTGATTGGATAGCGGCTTTTCCGGTTTTTCAATCAGCCCGGTAACGAATTTACCATCCGTCCGAGCAATACCGAAACGCCGCGGGTCATCGACAATCTTGGTGCCGATGGAATCGTATTCGCCGTTTAAGATCCCTGTCAAATCGGTCTCGAAAATCGTATCTCCGAGAATAATCAGAACCGGTTCGCCATCGATAATATACTCCCGGGTCAGGTAAATCGCCCACCCTAAACCGTTGAGTTCCTCCTGGGTTACAAAACTGGCTTTGATATCATAATTGTTTTTTACATAGTCGATAATTTTGTCTCCTAAAAAACCCACTACAAATACGATTTCCTTGATCCCGAAAGCCAGCAGTTCATCGAGTATATGCCCCAGGATCGGTTTCCCGGCAACGTGCAATAGCGCTTTAGGGGCTGTGTGCGTATGCGGTCTCAGACGGCTGCCGATTCCCGCCGCGGGGATAATAGCTTTCATAGACACCTCATTTTATTTCCGACATTCTTTTTTTCAAATAATCAATCGCCGCGACAGGCGTGGGGTCTACGCCGTTTAATAGAGCCAGGTAATAGCTTACAAAATCGGCGAATTGAATTAAAAGCATGATCCCGGTCAAACCGGGTACTTTCCCGGCCGGTATTGTCAGGACCAGCCGCCCCTTGTTTTTCAAGTACTCGGACACGATCTTGGCCCGGGCCTTAATCCGCGGATGATCATTTTCATCGCTTATAATTAAAGCGGCTATTTTATTTTCCATCTCGTAAAGCTCTCCCCAGCCTACCAACTCATTATGGTTGAACTCAGGGAAAACGTTTGTAAATGCCAAACATTCGGCGTTTTCGCAAATTTGCCCCTTAAACCGGGTCGCAACGGCGTCGAGACGATCCTGGGCGGCGTATATAATCGGTATTTTACCATGTAATTTCCTGGCCATTACGAGGGCCGGATTATCATCATTGCCGGGTTCGTATTCGGATAAACGGCCTTTCATCGCCGCCGCGGCCTTTTCCAATTCATCATAAGGCGATGAACATAATCCCAGACGAAATATCGTTGTCAGCAACGGCGCCAGGGAATATCCAAACGCCGCCCGCGGAGCCGGTATTCCTTTTGGAATGATTATCCGGGGGACACGATCATTGGAAGCTCTTTCCCCGAGCTCTCCTCCGGATGTAATTACCAGCAGGTTCGCTTCGCGTGAATGAGCGTCACGGTAAGCCGACAGCGTTTCTTCGGTGTTGCCGGAATACGACGAGCAAACCACGAGGCTTTTCCTGTTAACGAACGCGGGAAGACGGTAATGACGTTGAATTAAAAACGGTATGGCGATTTCGTCGGATAGATAGCTTCGGACGACCTCTCCCCCGATGGCCGATCCTCCCATGCCCGCTATCACCAAAGAATGGAAAGTCCCGGTTTCAAGGCCGCCGAGATCGGCGTTACGACCGATACTGGTTCCCTCCAGCAAATGATCGGGCATAGCCGCTATATTCCCGAACATATCGCTTTTATCGAGACGTTTTTTCAGCGATACGATATCATCCATTGATATTGCCCTTCGCGAATTTTATGACGGGTTTTAAATCGGGAAAACGGAGATCCATTTCGTATCTGAGGTAATCTCTTACTTCGCCGTCCGTTTTCATTTTCAAGACGTTATCGGCTAATTGACACGCGGCGGCGTAATCAATCGAACGTATAACTTTTTTTATGATGCCCACCGCCTGGAAACTCACTGATAATTCGTCGACACCAAGGCCCACCAGGACCAGCGCCCCCATGGGATCGGCGGCCATCTCCCCGCAAACGCTTATTTTCAGATCTCGCCCATGCGCCGCCGACACCGCGATTTTTATAAGCCCTAAAACCGACGGATGAAATCCCTGGTAAAGATCCGAGAGCAATTCATTGCCCCTATCGACAGCCAGCGTATATTGTATCAGATCGTTTGTTCCGATAGAGAAAAAATCAACTTCTTTAGCCAGATGATCGGCGATCATTGTCGCGGACGGAACCTCGAGCATTATCCCCAGGGGGATATCTTCTTTGAATTTGACCCTCTCCTTACGCAGCTCCTTTTTGCATTCCTCCAGAATAGCCTTGGTGGCCATAAGTTCCTCATAATTGGATATCATGGGTATCATAATGGAGAGATTCCCCCAGCGTGACGCTTTCAACAAGGCCCTCAACTGGACTTTGAAAATATCCGGGCGATCGAGGCAAACCCTAATCGCCCGCCATCCCAAAAAAGGATTCAGCTCGAACGCTTTCCCCGTGGCGCCCGGGAATTTATCCCCGCCGAGATCGAATGTACGGATTACGACCGGTTTATTGCCCATTCGACGCAGTATGGATGAGTATGTTTTATACTGATCCTCAAATGATGGAAACTCCGGCCTGGTCAGGAAAAGGTATTCGGTGCGGTAAAGGCCGATACCCGACGCTCCCGAGGATAGAACTTTGGGAACCTCATTCGGAAGCTCTATATTGGATAAGATTTTAACTTCGATCCGGTCTTTGGTTATCGACGGCTTATCCCGGAGGGCAACGAGCTGGCGTTTAAGCTGGGTTTCCGCCTTTTTCAACTGCCTGTATTTCCTCAACGTCGCACCGGACGGATTTAATACCAGAAGCCCTTTATAACCGTCGATTATCGCCCGCTCGCCGGATTGTATCTCCTCGGCTACCCCTCCCAAGCCGACAACCGCCGGTACCGATAACGATTTGGCTATCAGGGCAGTATGCGACGTTAAGCCGCCAATGCCGGTTGCGAAACCGAGATTACGTCTGACCGAAAGACCAAGAATATCACCGGGCGTAAGATACCTGGCGACCACAACTGTCGCGCCTTTGAAACCTTTTAAAGCGGCTTTCTTTTCCCCTCTCATCCTGCCCACCAGCCGAGAGGTCACAGCCTCGATATCCTGCGCTCTTTCCCTTAGATAAGCGTCTTTGGAACTGCCTAACTGTTTGATTACTTTCTTGGATTCATCGTGATATATATATTCCGCGCATAATTTTTCTTTTTTTATTCGTTTTATAATATTCTGATTCCAGACATCATCCCCGGCGATCATAACCTGGGCTTCGAATATCCTGGCGAATTCCGCCCCGAGACGCTGCTGTACCTTGGCCGCGATTTTCTCAAGGGTCTTTTTTACCAACACGATCGCCTTCCGGAACGTCTCTATTTCCCCTTCGTAATCGTCCACCTGTTCGGGAATTACGTTCTTGATATCCCTGGAGAGGGATCTGGTCGATCCTATGATAATGCCGGGAGAAGCCCCTACTCCCTCGAATATCTTTTCGTTATTCGATCCCAAATCCTACTCCTCGCCGAACCGGGATTGTATTACCTTTGCCATTGCTTCTACCGCTTCCTCTTCGTCAGGTCCGTCGGCGGTTACCGTTATCACCGATCCCATCTCAGCGGCAAGCATCATGACACCCATGATGCTCTTGGCGTTGACCTCGAGATTGTCCCGCTTTAGCTTTATCTCGGACTCGAATTGCGAGGCTTTTTGAACGAGTAAAGCCGCCGGGCGGGCATGCAATCCGAGTTTATTTATAATCCTGACTTCCCGTTCTACCATTATGCTATTACCACGAAGTTGCCCGGTTTCCTCAAAATATATCCCTTAAGCTCCAAATTCAAGAGAAGTTCGGCTATCCTCGACGGACCCAGGCTGATTTTCCTCCCGATTTCATCCAGATGAATCGGTTGGATAGAAAGATGGTTGTACAGCGAAAGCTCATCTTCGTTCAATTTCGACAGATCCGTCCTGCGCGCAACGTTATTCTCCGATTTGTGCCAGTTAAAGTTGGCCAGTATATCGTCTACTACGGTTACCGGCACCGCTCCCTGCTTAATCAAGTTGTTGGGGCCGAAACTCATATCGCTGTCGGCGCCGCCGGGAACGGCGAACACGTCTCGATTCTGATCGAGAGCGATTCCAGCCGTCACCAACGCTCCTGATCTCTCAGCCGCTTCCACTACGAGAACCCCGTCGCTTAAACCGGCGATTATTCTGTTTCTTATCGGAAAATTATGCCGCTCCGGTTTCGTCCCCCTGGGAAATTCGGAAATCAGGCAACCCGAATTAACGATTTCCCCGGCCAATTCCCTGTGCGCCGGTGGATAAACATAATCGAGGCCGCTGCCAAACACTGCCGCGGTTTTACCCCCGACATCCATCGTCGCGCGATGAGCGCAAGCATCGATACCAAACGCCATCCCGGATATTATGGTCACCCCGGCCGAGGCCAGATCCTCGGCGAACCTGCGGGTCATTCTACGTCCGTAATCCGACGGTTTTCTCGATCCCACAATAGCCACCGCGGGGCCTTCGAGGCAACGGAGATCCCCTTTGAAATAAATTAAGGGAGGAGGATCGAAAATCGTTTTGAGTTTAGCCGGGTAAGCTTTCTCGGTAAGCGCTACGATTTCGGATCCATCGGGCATTGTATTTTGTAGTTTCGTTTTTATCTCATCCATATCGTATCCGCGTTTCAACTGCCCGATGATTTTATCGCCGATCTCAATATCGCGGGCCCCTGATTCAAACACCGAAAGCGCGCTACCGTATCTTTCGATTAATTTTCTGAGTCCGGCCGGACCAAGACCCCTTATGCGGGTCAGAGCCCATACCGCCAACTGTTCATCATTCATTTCGCGCTCATCCGCTCCCCGAGATAATTTAGCAACTCCTCGATATTCTCCCCGGTTACCGCCGATATGAAAAAAGTATTTTCTTCTTTGATCGGATAATCATCCGTTTTCAACGGCCGCTCGGGTATAAGATCGATCTTATTCAAAGCCGTCGCCGAGGGTCTTGTGAGCAGATCGGGGTCGAACGATTCCAGTTCAGATTTAAGGGTCTTCAAATCCTCCGCGGGGTTTTCGGACGTTATATCTATTAAATAAATCAGAATGCGAGTTCTTTGTATATGACGTAAAAATTTAATCCCCATACCTTTGCCTTCGTGTGCTCCCTCGATTAATCCGGGAATATCGGCCAAAACGAAACTTCGATAACCGGGCAGAGGAACTATCCCCAGGTTCGGGACTTTGGTAGTGAACGGGTAATCGGCTATTTTAGGGCGCGCGGCGGAAAGCCTCGAGAGAAGCGTCGATTTTCCCGCGTTGGGCAATCCCACCAAGCCGACATCGGCGATACTTTTCAATTCCAGCGAGACCTTAAACCTCTCACCCGGCCTGCCCTCCTCGGCTTTTCTAGGCGCGCGATTTACCGAAGATTTAAAACGAGTGTTCCCCCTTCCCCCTTTTCCGCCTCTCGCGAGGAGAACTTCCTGTTCGTTTGACTTTAAATCCGCGAGGATTTTCTTAGTTTTGATCTCCGTTATCACGGTTCCGACTGGAAGTTCTATATAAAGAGGTTTGGCGCTTTCTCCCGTACGGTTATTCGGCCCGCCCGATTTACCGGATTCGGCCTTGAATGTCTTTCTATACCGAAAATCCAGGAGGGTGGATTGATTCGACGTGCCCCGCGCATAGATATCCCCTCCCTTGCCGCCGTCGCCGCCGTCGGGACCGCCCTTGGGAACGAATTTTTCGCGATGAAAACTTGCCAATCCTTTGCCGCCGTCGCCGGCGACAAGTTCTATTTCAGCATAGTCGACAAACAAATTTTATCCCTGGGAGAAAAGCTCTGAAAGGATGTTTTGCAATTCCTGGGGATCGATATCCCGAAAGAGACGACCATCGTTAGCGTACGAAATCTGTCCGGTTTCCTCCGATACGATTACTGTAACCGCGTCGGAATCCTCCGTAGCGCCGACTCCAGCCTTATGCCGCATTCCGTTAAGGCGATGATAGGCGGGATTCTGTGATAACGGCAGAGTGCAGTTGGCCGCGAGAAGCTGGTTGCCCCTGATAACAACGGCGCCGTCGTGCAGGGGAGTGTACGGAGTAAAGACCGTCTGCAAAAGCTCGGCTGAAACGTCGGAATTGATCGGCTTGCCGGAATCGATAATATTTTTCAATTTTACGTTACGTTCCAATACAATTAACGCCCCGTAATGCATCTCCGCTAATTTCTGGACAGCCGTTACGATGGCGCCGGTAACTCCTTTTAATTCGGGGTTGATAATAAACCTGACCAGGCGGCTTTGCCCGAGCTTAACAATCGCTCTTCTCAATTCAGGTTGAAATAATACCGCTAATATTATCACCCCGGCTATGAGGATATTTGAAAAGAGCCATTTGACCATGTCCAGCCCGAACCAGAAGGCGGAGAAGCTGATCCCGAAGACGATAAAAAGGCCGATTATAAGCTTTACAGAACGGGCTTCCTTTAAAAACATTAAAGCTCTATAGAAGAAATATGATACAATCAGGATATCGATCAGATCGATAAATGTAAAATGCAAAAATCCAATACGCAATAAAACCATAATCGTTTAAGCCGCCACGATCTTCTCAAGTATCGTCAAGGCCCTCCTTGTTTCCGTAACGTCATGCACTCTGACAATATCCGCGCCGTTTAAGACCGCGTAAAAAGCCGCCGCCAGAGATCCTTCGAGACGTTCATCCGATCCGAGATCGAGAGTTTTTCCAATAAACGATTTTCTCGACGCTCCCACAAGCAAATGATAATCGGTTTCCAAAAAACGGTGCAGATTTTTCAATATTGTAAAATTCCCCTCCACCGACTTCCCGAATCCAATTCCCGGGTCGATAATAATCCTCTTTTTTGAGACTCCCGCCTCGATCGCCTTCCGGGCGGCATCCATCAGAAACGACGATATTTCACCAATAATATCGTCATAATCGGTATTATTCTGCATGTTTTTCGGGGCGCCGCGCATATGCATTAATACCAGATAAGCGTTTTTCTCGGCCGTAACAGCCGCCATTTTCTCATCGGTACCCAACGCCGAGATATCGTTGATCATGCAAGCCCCCGCATCCAGAGCTTTTTCCGCCACATCCGATCTCACCGTATCGATTGAAATCGGGATATCGGACGAAGCGGCGAGCCGCTCGATTACAGGTATCACTCGATTTAACTCCTCTTCGACCGATACTCCCTCCGATCCCGGCCTCGACGATTCCCCGCCTATATCTATTATATCGGCTCCGGCTTCAACCAGGGAGATCGCCTGATCGAAAGCTTTATCTGGATCGTGAAACCGCCCCCCATCCGAAAATGAGTCGGGCGTGATATTTACTATCCCCATAATTAACGGGCGATCCCCTAAACCGATTATTTCCCCGGACACAACAGTTCTCCGATTTTGTTATAACGATTTTATCAGTATCAAGGCTTCCTGACGGGTCGCTTCTTTCTTTAAGGCGCCCCTCACCGCTGAACTGATCGTTTTTATCCCCGGCTGACGTAGCCCTCGCATGGTAAGACAGAGCTGTTCCGCCTCGACAATCACCAGAACACCTTTCGGTTTCAATACATCCACGATTGTATCAGCAATCTGGGTGGTCATCCGTTCTTGAATCTGCGGCCTATGAGAGAATAATTCGACCACTCTAACCAAACGGGAGAAACCGGTAATCGAGTTGTTTTCGGGGATATAAGCGATATGCGCTTTCCCGAAAAACGGCAGCAGATGATGCTCGCACATGGAAAAAAAGGATATATCCTTGGCGATAATCAGCTCGTCGCGATTCTCCGCGTGATAGAGTTTCAGCGATTGTTTCGGATCTTCCTTAAGCCCTGAAAAAAATTCGCAGTAAAACTCCGCCACCCTATCGGCCGTATCTTTAAGTCCCTCTGAAGTCGTGTCGAGCCCAAGACCGTCGAGGATTAGCTCTACCCCTTTTGTTACCCTGGCTTTATCCATCGCTGTCTTTCTTGTCAGGGCGATCAGATTCCTCGGCGGTTTCGGGAATATCTCCGCCATCCATCTTCTTTAGAAGAATGTCTATCTCCTCGCCGTCAAGAATTTCTTTTTCCAGAAGCTCTTCGGCCAATATCGCGAGTTTATCTAAATTCGCTTTTAAGAGATCGGTGGCCGTCGTTTCCGCCTTGCGGACAATACGGGCTATCTCCGAATCAATATGCTGCGCTGTCGTCTCCGAATAATCGCGTTTCTTGGCGAAATCACGTCCGATGAAAATCTCCTCGTCTTTTCTGCTAAACGCCAGCGGTCCGATCTTTTCGGACATCCCCCAATCGCAAACCATCTTCCTGGCAAGTTCTGTCGCCTTCTGCAGATCGTTGCCCGCCCCGGTGGTCAGATGATCGAATTTTAATTTCTCGGCGACCCTGCCCCCGAGCAGATGAACCAGCTTGGTCTCGATGTATTCTTTAGACAGCGTATGACGTTCGTCGATGGGCAGATAATGAGTAAGCCCCAACGCCATTCCGCGGGGTATGATGGTTACTTTATGTACCGGATCGGAACCCGGAATAAGCTTGGAAACCAGGGCATGACCCGCCTCATGATAGGCGGTAGTCTTCTTTTCCTCGGGAGAAATCACCAGCGATCTGCGCTCGGTACCCATCATTACTTTATCCTTGGCTTCCTCGAAATCCTGCATGGTAACCGACGTATGATCTTTACGGGCCGCCAGAAGCGCCGCTTCGTTTACCAGGTTGGCCAGATCGGCTCCCGTCATCCCGGGTGTCCCCCTGGCCAGAATTTTCAAATCGACATCGTCATTAGATTTTATATTCTTGACATGTACTTTGAGTATCCCCTCGCGTCCTTTGACATCGGGGATATCCACCACGATCTGACGATCGAAACGTCCGGGACGCAATAAAGCCGGGTCTAAAACGTCGGGACGGTTAGTAGCGGCTATCAGGATTACACCTTCGTTCGACTCGAATCCGTCCATTTCCACAAGGAGCTGGTTCAACGTTTGCTCGCGTTCGTCATGGCCGCCCCCCAGGCCGGCTCCCCTGTGTCTGCCTACCGCGTCAATCTCATCGATAAAAATAATACAGGGAGCGTTCTTTTTCCCCTGGTCGAACAGGTCGCGCACCCTCGAAGCTCCCACTCCTACAAACATCTCCACGAAATCGGAACCGGACATGGAGAAAAACGGCACTTCCGCTTCTCCGGCAATAGCCCTGGCCAGAAGGGTCTTACCTGTACCGGGCGCTCCCAGCAATAACGCTCCCTTGGGAATCTTACCGCCGAGTTTCTGGAATTTACCGGGGTCCCTTAAAAACTCGATAATCTCCTCGAGTTCCTGCTTGGCCTCGTCGCAGCCGGCGACGTCGGTGAAAGTGGCTTTCGGTTTCGAACCGGAAAGCAGTTTCGCTTTCGATTTTCCAAAAGTGAATATCCCCTTCGCCCCGCCGCCCTGCATCTGCCTGATCATGAAAAGCCAGAAAAATATCAGGAATAACCAGGGTAAGGCGTAAATCAGGAGATTGCCCCAATTGGAACTGCCCCTGGCCTCGATCAGTACGCCATTATCTTGAAGCAAAACCAGAAGGTTTTCATCGCCGGTAAAAGGAATCATACTGATAAACTTGATTCCCGTAACTTCTTGATTACGAATGATCTTGGTGAAATCGGTCTTGAATTCGCCGCTTACCTTCCGATCCTCGAAAGTAATTTTATCGATATTCCCGGTTTTGATCTGGTTTAACAATTCGGTATACGATATCTCAACCGTATCTCTTCCCGGTCCGAAATAATAGTTAAACGCCCAGAACGAAAGCAGGATAATAATCGCCCAGACGGCCATAGTTTTGGCCGTTTTCTGCCAATTGAAGCCCTGATCTCCTTCCGGAGGCCTGCCTTTCGGAGGATCCTTGCGAGGATCTTCCTGCCGCTTCTCTATTTTGTCATCGTCTCGATTATTCTCTAAATGGTATTTCATGTTGTTAATCCTTAGCGATAAATGGAAGTTGCCTGTATCTTTCGTCAAAATCCAAACCGTATCCTACCGCGAATACGTCTGGAATCTCAAACCCTACATATTTTATGTCTAAGTCTACTTTTCGTGCCCCGTTTTTATCGAGAAGAGTCACAAACTCTATTGACGCCGGCTGTCTCAACTGGAGATATTGCCGAAGATACGTGGCGGTTAAACCGCTGTCGATAATATCCTCGACGATGAGTACATGGCGTTCCCGGATATTAATATTGATATCCTTCAATAACCGCACTATCCCGGAACCTCTTTTGGATTGACCGTAGGAGGCGACGCTCATAAAATCGATCTCGCAATCTATTCCGGCCGCCCGAATCAGGTCGGCCATAAACATGAAACTCCCTTTTAAAATCCCGATAAAAACGGGAGTCTTATTTTCGTAATCGACGGCGATCTTTTTGCCCAGCGACTTTATTTTCGTTTGTAAACGTTTTTCCGCTATGATTGTTCGCATAATTTCACGCTCAATACTTTTTTCGTCTTAGCGCTCACTTTGAAATCGTCGGAAATCATCACTCCCGCGATCCAGGCGATACTGCCGCCGGAAACCAAAAGAGGAATCCCGCCCCTTTCAAAGGCTGGTACGCCTCTTTCTGAAAAAATATCCGAAAGAAGACGTCTGCCGCGCATCCCGAAAGGTCTGATCTTATCCCCGTTTTTCCAAAATCTTATCGTCCCGCCCGGAATTAATTCTCTATCCAATAAAGCGTGTTCCGGTTCGATTTTCAGCCTTCTTATCTCCGCTCTTTTATAAACCTCGGATCTCAATAAAAGATCCGAAAAAGGTATCGCTGTCGAGCCGGGGACTTTCAAGCGTACCGCCGTCTTTTTCGCGGGCGGCCGGAATACCGAAACATGATATTTCGATTTCTCGATCCAGATTCCGTCTCCCAGATGCGACCCTGCCCCGCTTCTGCCGCTGATTATCATTTCCGCCCTGGATATAGCGTCGAACGACAGCTTGTAATATCCTACGCTCAAGCCGCGGAAAGCACGGGTAACAACCTTTTTCCTTAGCTTAACATCATAATCGTTTAATTTCGCTAAATCAAGGACTATTTTACTCTTACCAGCTCTGACCAGCGAATCCTCGTAAGCTGATACCGTTAAAGAATCGATTAATTCGATATCTTCCGAAATATTTCGCGAAAGCCTGAGAATATTTCCGACCGCCCCGGAATTCAACTCCTCCAGTCGGGGAATAATCGTATGCCGGATTCTGTTCCGGGCATATTTTCGCGACCTGTTGGACGGGTCTATTTTAAAAGCAATTTTGTTCTTTTTCAACCAACTGACGATATCCTTTTTCGTCATTTCGATCAAGGGACGAATGATCTTGCCCCGCTTCGGCGGAATGCCGGCTAAACCGGCCAGACCCGAGCCCCGCGCGATATTGAAAATCACCGTCTCGGCGTTATCGTCGGAGGTGTGCCCCGTGGCAATCCTGGTAAAACCATACTTTTCGGAAAGCGCATCGAAATAATCATAACGCGCCTTTCGTCCCGCCTCCTCGGACGAGAGCTTTTGCCGGGACGCTATCGCCGGGATATTCGCTTTTTTGGAGTAAAATTTAATCTTTAGTTTTCCGCATAGATCTTTGCAGAATTCTCTATCGGCCGACGAGTTCGCCCTGATTCCGTGATCGAGATGCACGGCGGTTAAGGTGATGCCATTTCTATCTTTAAGTCGATACAATAGATGCAAAAGGGCGACCGAATCCGGCCCGCCGGATAACGCTACCAGTACCGAGTCGCCTTTCTTTAGAAGAGCGAATTTCTGGCAAGTCTCGGCGAATTGAACATCCATTTTGTCCATAATTTCAAGATAAGTATGGGAGTTTGTAAAGTCAATCTTATGGGTTGGATTTATAAAGAATTGCCTGTGGGGGTTTGATTAATCAAACCCCCGATTTCATTTCAACAAAGGGTGCCCCACCGCTTGCGGTGGGATCATTTCAGCAGAACCATCTTGATATTCTCAGTCCGCTCCCCTGTCTCCAGCCGCGCGAAATAGACCCCGGAGGGGAAATCGGCGGCATCCCAGGTGATCGAATGCCTGCCCGCCTCTTGTTTTTCGTCGGCCAGGATAGCGATTTTTTGGCCGAGGATATTATAAATGGAGATTTCCACATACCCCGGCGCCGCAAGTTGATATTCCACTACCGTCCGGCCGTTGAACGGGTTCGGGTAATTCTGTAACAAAGCTGTGCTCGTCGGCAACAATCCGTCGTTTTCGAGAAGATCAGTCTGAACCTCCCCGAATTCATCCAATATGGTATGAAGAATCTCAAAAGATATCGACTCTTCGACATAATACAACGGGAATTCCAAAACGGCAGTGTTATAAGTATCCGTTTGATGGATTATCCCTACGGGGAGGCCGTGGAAGTCTGACGAATCAGGATTGACCGCTTCGAATATATAGATCACCTCGTTGGAATCGATGGGTATTAGAGTCCCAACTCCGAATGGATGGCTGTAATTATCTTGATTGGGCGGGAATCCATTTCTGTTGGCCCTGACCGTATCGATAGAGAAATCACTAAACAAGGACGAGACCGCATCCCCGCCTGCTAATTCACAGTTAATAATCGACGGAAAAATCGCTCCCTCCAGGTTGAAGCATCTGTTAGTGATTCTATCTTCGGGAAAATAAACCGTCCCGTCGTAATTCGTAACGGGAGCCAAAAGTCTCGTTCCGGCCAGAATAATATTGCCCCCCAATTCAAGATACGTGGAGAAAAAATCGTAATCGTAGTAATAATTCAATAACGGAAATCCCAGTAACCTTTCTTTGCAAAAGATGATAGTGGAATAAGGCGCGATATCCTGTAATGATCTTGGTAATTCATCTGTTATTGTATGTTGAAAACCTTGAAGAATATTATGGTAGAATACAGTCATAGAATCAAAATCCGGATTTAAAATACGCCGATTCCCGTAATACAACAATATCCCCGAATCCAGGCCCATAGGTATAGCGGCAACTGTATCCGAGAAAAAGGAACTGTAACCGAAAATATCTATGGCCGTAATTGTATAACTGTATTCGAGGCCGTTTATTAGTCCCTCGTCGAAATAAGCGGTAGTTTCGACCGTATCTAAAACGACAAAATCCTCATCTGGAAACGATCTATAGACGGCATATCCTACCAGATCGGAATCGGGGTTAGCTTCCCAGCTTAATTGAACCTCGGTGTTACCTGGAGTAGCGGTCAATCCTGTGGGGGTTTGCGGCTGGCCGGTGTTTATAATAGCTTCGTTTGAATAATCGCCTTCCATCCCCAGCGTATTTACCGAAGCAATAACATAGTAATAGGTCGTGTTGTTTTCTACGTCGGTATCGACAAATGCCGAATCGATAAAGCCGTCGGGAGTGATCTTCTCGGGATCGTAAACTCCCGGTTCCGTTCCACGATAGATTCTATATTCTACTAGGCTCGGAGGGAAAACCGGCTGCCATTCAAGCGTAACATGGTTCTCACTCCAATCTGTAAAATTCAGCGCTGTCGGCGGCCCTGGCGGGACATTAGCATAATCGTGTTCATAGAAACTGATGGCCGAATCGGCTTTAATGAGAAGATCCGAAAAATCGAGGTTGTCGTAGTATTGCGCCACGGAAAGGGAATCGTGGGTATTATTACGTAGATTCTGTATATAATTGCTGGGATCAATGTGCAAATTATTTCCCCCGATGAGAGCGACTGTCAGGGTTTCAACCGCGTCGGGGAGAATGTCGAATGGCCCGTATGAAATAAGGAATCGAGTATCATATCCATTGGCTAAATCAGGGGCCTGTGGCGAAGGCGGGATCCATCCCTCGTCGGTATGATCGAGATTCGACCATATCTGGCCATAATCATGCTCGCTGTTCGACATAACCTGGTATTTAGCCTTATCGCCCCCCGGGGTGCCCATACCTCCGCCCGGGAAATAACCCCATCGATCGAAATTGCTCTGCCACTGCGGTCCCCAATCGTAAGCGGAGGTGCTATTAGAAATCCACCAGTTGAAATTGGTCTGGTATTCGAAATCGGACATCCCCAGAGAAACGAGACCGGTAAGCCCCCTGGGACTATGATAAGTAAAATTACCGTTTTCCACCTGGCCGTCGTTATCGGCTATCCAGGCGATACCGTAATCGCCATGCTGAATGTATCCGCAAAGATCGTCCTGGGCGCCCTGTTCCTGACCGTAGGGATTTTCAGATTCATGCATAACGTCGCCGTCGTAATAGATCCCTATCCAGGTGTTATGCAAATATCTCCCGCCTATATTTTCGAGGATGTAATTAATAATTATAAATTCGTTATAGCCATCGGTGCTCCATCCCGCACTGTTCTGGGTAATTTTGAGACCGAGAGGCAGGTGCACTCTCTGGTCATTCGGATCGGGATTTACATATGACGGGTCGGTCAAAGTATCGTAATAGACCGCGAAATACTCCTCGTCGCCGATAACCTGCTGTTCCCAGAGAGATTCTTCCCCTTCGGGCGGCGGTAAAAGCTCATAAATACTGCTCCACCAGCCGTCATTACCCACTGATACCAGAGTGTCCAGCGCCGGATTTCCGTATTGATCCACAGTATCAACCTCGGCCCCTATCCAAAGCGCCCCCTGGAACAAATAATCAAAACCGGAAGAGCCCGGAAGTTCCGCTCCCGGCGCAGGTTGGCCGGTCTCCGGGTCGATCCAATCGCCGCCCTGTGAACCGATAAGTCCGAAATTCGTAACTGTCACGAATATATCGGTCGAATAATGAACCCTGACCTGCATATTGGGATCGTCCAATACCGTGCCGTCATTATTCTTATTCATATCCGCTCCGTGTAGTAACGACGGGGATACAGTGATCATCATTATAAAAAGGAATTTTTTCATTGTAATACCTGCCGGTTAAACGATAAGACGGTTAAACTTATCTACTTTGTGGTAATATAAAATAATTCGGTAATCAGTCAAGCTAATAATATATGGCCAATTAACGGAAAAATACCGTGATATTTAAAATCGCCTGGAATTCAATAACGGGCGTTAATTTCGAATCGCCTCAAGGTTTGTGCGCTAAAGCTGCCGGTGCGAGATAACCTCAGCCGGTAAACCCCAGCAGGTTCGAAAGAATAGACTCGATCTCGTCGACCTTAAAAGGCTTATGCAGAAAACCGTCGGCTTTTTGTGTGAGTTCCATTTCGCGGGGATCTCCGGTAGCGTAGCCGGTGACCACAACCACGGGTATCGCCGGATGTTCGCTTTTGATCGCTTTCAGCAGATCGTAACCGTCCATCTGAGGCATACGAAGGTCTGTGAAAACCATATCGTACCGGGATTGACGAAGTCTATCGAGAGCGTCTTCGCCGTTTTCCGCGTGGAACCCCTCGAAATCGAATATTTCGAGAATATCCGAAAGTAAAGTGGACATATTGGGATTGTCATCGACAATCAAAATCTTGCGTGTGCTCATAGATCCTCCGATTCTTTTATCGGCAGAATTACTGATTATATTTAGGTAGCGGATGAATTATAAGTGTTAAGGTGGTTTAGAATTAGTAGCTTGCCCCAATCAATCTATTTTCCCGCTCCATTTTCGGCTGGAGTATTTAATAAACATAAAGATCGCTCTGACCGCCCAATCCAGCGGCATGGCCAGCCAGATGAAGAAAATTCCCAGCCCGAAATACTCATGGAGGATGTAGGCCACCGGGACCCTCACCGCCCAGGAACCTATTAACGACGCGTACATTACCCAGCGAGTTTGACCCGCGCCCCGGAGCGATCCCGCCAGGATCATCGAAAAGGCAAGCGGTATCTGCAGTACCGCGGCGAATTTACAGAAAAGAATCCCGTAATCTATAACCTCCGGATCATTGGAAAACAGCCTCATCCAGAGTTCCGGGAAAAACCAGTAGGTCAGCCCCAAAAAGCCCATGAAAGCGAGAGCGATAAATAGCGCCTGGTTGCCGTACTGTTTGGCTTTTTCAGGTAATTTCGCGCCGAGATTCTGCCCCACCAAAGTGGTCGCCGCCTGGGCGAAACCGAACCCCGGTAAAAACGCCACCGCCTCGATCATCATACCCACCGTATGAGCGGCAAATGCGGATACCGATGTCAATAGCACGAGCCTGGTGTAGGTCATCTGCATGGCCGTACTGGCGAACCTCTCGATAAAGACAGGATATCCCAATCCGAAAATTTTCTTGAATGTCTTAAAAGATAAACACTTAAAACAGAGAAGGTTTTTCCTCGCAGCCAGGTAGGTAAGAAGCAGAGCGCCCAGAGTTTCGGAAATCCCGGTGGCCAGCGCTACCCCCTCTATCTCCCATCTGGGAAATCCGTAAAGACCGAATGTCAAAGGAATCGCTATTAGAAGATGAACCGCGTTGACACCCAGGATCACCCGAAACGGCGTTTTGGTGTCGCCGTAACCCTGGAAAATGCCGCTAACGATTATAATAGTCGCCCTGCTGACGAGGAAAAAGCAGAGAATCATCATATAAGAATAAACTCTCTCGGTTAATACGCTATCCGCGCCCATAGCTCCGGCAATAGGACGAATAACCACTATCCCGGCAAGAGCCATTATGATGGCCGATATAATCCCGGTCCAGAACGCCGTATCGGCGACCGCTTTTCGGTTCTCCTCGTCTCCGGCTCCCGTGTATCTGGCGACAAGAACCGTACCACCGACGTTTATCGCCTGAAGCATCGCCATCAGCATATTTAAAATCCACTGCGACATCCCCACTGCCGCTTGCGCTTGGGCCGAGATGTGTCCGACCATGGCGGTATCGACAATTCCCACCCCGCGCAATAATAGATGAGTACCGACTATGGGTAACGCCAAGGCATAGATAACCCTGCGCATCTGTTTCGAATTGAGATCTTCGTGGAGCGGAATATTCATAATTAGACGGCAAAAAAGGGAATAGTCTCCTGATGTCAAGGAATCTTAGCCCCATAATAAACAATGAATTCGATTATTGCAGTAAACGGTTGAACTCTGCATCCGATTTGACTATAATTGCGTTCTGTTGAAATCGGCCGATTCTGGCCATACCGGAGGTAATTATGAAAAAGTTTTTAACCGCTTTGATCTTTGTCGCCCTCCCTTTCTCCATTCAGGCAAGGGCGGGGGAGATAAAACTCGACGTTAAAACTCATACCTTTTCCAACGGTCTCGAGCTTTTAGTTGTTGAAAGGCATTTATCACCCACCTTCTCCACTATAGTTCGTTTCAAGGTCGGATCGGTTGACGAGAGGCCCGGCATAACAGGCTCGGCGCATCTGCTCGAACATATGCTCTTTAAGGGAACCAGGAATATCGGGACCACTAATTACGAGGCCGAGGTTCCGCTGATGGAAAAGATCGATAAGCTCGCGGTTGAGCTTACCGAGGCGATAATGGAAACCAAAAATCCGACATATCGCGGAGGTATTGAAAAGATTGACTCCCTGAGGACGTTAATCGCGGAGATTCAGGAAGAACAGAAACAGTATGTGGTAAAAGACGAACTCTGGGAAACCTACCTCAAAAACGGCGGCGCCGGCTTGAACGCCTCCACCGGTAACGATGGTACCCAGTATTACGTTTCGCTGCCGTCAAACAGGCTCGAACTCTGGACATATCTCGAATCCGAGCGCCTCTCCAATCCGATATTAAGGGAATTCTACTCGGAACGCGACGTAGTCTATGAAGAACGCAGACTCAGGACAGACAACAGCCCCAGGGGAAAACTTTACGAGCAGTTTAACGCCGCCGCGTTTACGGCGCATCCGTACGGTTGGCCGGTAATCGGTTGGGCTTCGGATCTGGAAACCGTATTGCGCGAGGATGTTGAGAAATTCTTCCGTCAGTATTATTCACCCAATAACATAGTTATCGCGATCGTCGGGGATGTCCAGTTCGATGATGTAGTCGAACTTATCGAACGTCACTTCGCCAAAATCCCGCCATCGGAAAAGCCGGTACCGCCGGTAACGACTATCGAACCGGAACAGAAAGGCGAACGGCGTGTCGCGGTCGAATATGACGCTGAACCGAGACTGCTTATCGGCTATCATATGCCGGCCGGGGGCGATATCGATTTCGAGGTATTCGATATCATGTCGAGCGTCCTCACCAGGGGAAGAACCAGCAGGCTTTATAAGAGCCTGGTAGAAGAGAGACAAATGGTAACGTCAATCGGGGCCTGGGGTAGTTTTACCCGCTATCCCGATGTTTACACGATCTCGGCCACTCCCAAAGCGCCCTATACGGTAGAGGAAGTCGAGCAGGCGATTTATGAGGAACTGGCTAAATTCCAGGACGAGGGGCCGACCGAATGGGAACTGCAAAGGGTGAGGAATCAGCTCGACGCCGATTACGTTCGCGGCCTGCAATCGAACATGGGCCTGGCCTGGAGGTTGGCCGATATGCAGGCCAAAGTAGGCGACTGGAGTTTTCTTCTGACATTAAAGGAAAGACGACAGGCGGTCACCGCGGATGATATCACGCGCGTGATGGCCGAATACCTCGTGCCCAATAACAGAACGGTAGCCTACCTGGTTAAACCTGAATCCGAAGAATCCGAAGGGCAGACAACCAGAATTCAAAGCGTTAAGCATAAACAGGCGGTGGCAAAATGAGAAGGATTATTCTTTTTACAATTATGATGTCTCTGGTCTTCGGAGTCGTTTTACTTGACGCCCAGGAAAAGCAGTCCCCGGGATCAAAAGTTATCGCCGATTTCGAGTATCCCGAGATCAAATGGAGCGTTCCCGAAGTAGGGAAGGAAGTGACACGGGCAACGCTCGATAACGGACTCATACTCTATCTCATGGAAAACCATGAACTCCCCCTCATTTCCGCTCACGCTTTGATTAAAACCGGCTCCATTTACGATCCGAAAGAGAAGATGGCGGTCGCCGGGATAACCGGCAACGTGATGAGAACCGGCGGTACGAAATCGTACTTGCCCGATTCATTAAACGCCTTATTGGAATTCATAGCCGCTTCGGTGGAAAGCGGAATCGGTTCGGAATCAGGTTCGGCATCCATGTCGGTAATGGCTAAAGATCTCGATCTCGGCCTCAATATCCTCTATGAGGTTCTTCGCTTCCCGCAGTTCGATACCGCGAAGATCGAGCTTGAGAAATCACAGATAAAAGAATCGATCAGAAGGCGCGACGATCGTCCCGGCTCCATCATATCCAGGGAATTTTCTCATCTGATTTACGGCGATCATCCTTACGGGCGAATCCTCGAATGGGATTTTGTGAAAAATATCGACCGCGATGATCTGATGGAGTATCACAGGCAGTATTACCATCCGAATAATATTATGATCGCGTTCGCCGGAGATTTCAACACAAAAAAACTCATTAAAAAGATAAAGAAAATATTCGGCTCATGGCCGAAAGCCGAACTTTCGATCACCGCCGAACCGGAAGTCGAATACAATTTTAAACCCGGCGTTTACCTTATAAATATAAATTTAACCCAAGCCAATCTCAGGGTGGGGCATCTCGGTATCAAACGCGATAATCCCGATCGATACGCTGTTTCGCTGATGAATTTCATACTCGGCGGCGGAAGCTTCACATCCCGTCTGACAACCAGGGTTCGATCCGATGAGGGATTGGCCTATAGCGTCAGATCGAATTTCTCCACCGGCAGTCGTGATTACGGTATGTTCTACGCATATTCACAAACGAAAACCGCGAGCGCCTATCGCGTTTTAGAAATATTCAACGAGGAATTCAAACGAATTCGCGAGGAGATTCCGAATCAGGCGGAATTCGAAACCGCGCGGGATTCCTATGTCAATAATTTCATTTTTCAATTCGATTCACCCGGTGAGATCGTGAATCGCCTGATGGGCCTTGAATTCAACGATTATCCTCCCGATTATTACAACAAATATCTCGATAATGTACGATCGGTTACGATCGAGGATATCAAAACTGTAGCCGAGAAATACCTTAAACCGGAATCGATGACTATTATGGTCGTGGCTGATTTAAGGAAGATCGAGGCCGACCTATCGGATTTCGGAGAGGTAACTATAATCGAACTGCAGGAGCCGATAATCGATTGAGCGGTAATGAGGAATACGGATATCTCGAAGCCAGGGATTTCAAATTTTGTCCCTGGTGCGGGGGGGTATTGGCCGAGAAAAAACTGGACGGCCGCAATCGTCACGCTTGCGCGAGTTGCGGATATGTCTGGTATAAGAATCCGGTACCTGCCGCCGGGGCTATAATCCATAACGAAAATGGACTCTTGCTCGTCAAAAGAAAATTCCCGCCTAAAGAAAATGACTGGTGCCTGCCGGCGGGGTTTCAAGAATACGATGAATCCCCCGTGGAATGCTGTATCCGCGAGGTAAAGGAAGAAACGGGGCTGGAGATTAAGATCGACAGCCTTTTCTGGAATTATAAAGCTGGCGACGATCCCCGGACCATGGTTGTGTTGATTCTTTATTTAGCCTCCGTTACCGGCGGCAGGCAAAATCCGGGGGATGACGCTATCGAGGTCGAGTTCTTCGATCTGGATAACATACCGCCGAATATAGCCTTTAGCGCTCATATAAAAGCGATATCTCAATTTAAAAACTATCTAGATAAGGGCGTTCTTCCCAGCTATGATTGATAATAACCAATACGGAATCCTGGGAATCGATCCGGGGGAAAAACGGGTTGGGGTCGCTATCGCGCATAAAGGCCTTTCGGTGGCCACCGGTCTCGGTGTTATCGAGTACAAGAGCAAAATCGATTTCATTGAGCAGTTGAAATCGCTGATAGAAGGCGAAGTTATCGGTCTGGTAGTGATGGGCCTGCCGAAAAACATGGATGGAACAGAGGGTGATTCCGCTAAATTAGCGCGGCGATTAGCCGAACTTATATTCAGAGAGCTTGGATTTCCGATGGTATTCGAAGACGAGCGTTTAAGTACCGACCTGGCCATTAAACTCCTTCGGGAAACCGGGAAAAAGATCGGAAAAGATAAGGGGGCTATCGATATGATGGCGGCGGTTAACATTTTACAGGCGTTCCTTGACGCGAACCCATAGACTCGAGCTTATTATGATTAAATCACTGAAATCGTTTTTCATTGCCGTGGTAGTTATCGCGGTCACGGCTATCGTCTCTTTTATATATCTGTACCATATCCCTCACGCGCGGGACGACTTCAAAGACGAAACCCGCTACCTGATCGTCAAACGCGGCGAATCGTTAAGCGATGTCGCTAATCATCTTGAGGAACTCGGAGCTATATCATCGAAAACCAGTTTCGTTCTTTTTGGAAAACTGATGGGGAACGATTCCAGGATGAAGACAGGGCGATACGCCGTGGAGCGATCATACTCCCTGGCTGACATTATGGGAATAATCACCCGGGGCGAGGCCGCGCCGTTCAACGTCACTATTCCGGAAGGATACACTCTGGCGGAGATAGGACGATCTCTGGAGAGTACGATCGGTCTGGATATCGATGATTTCAAAGACGTTGTCAAGAATACCGCGATTTTCGATTCGCTGGGTATAGAAGCCGACAACCTCGAGGGTTACCTGGCCCCGAGTACATACAATTTCTTCTACGAGGAGGATGCCGGAAGGGTGACTCAAAAAATGATCGACCACTTCTTTTCGTCGCTTCCCGATTCGTTCGAGATAAAAGCCAACAGGCTCGGCCTAACCTTTCATGAGGCGGTAACGTTAGCGTCGTTGATAGAGGAAGAAGCCATGATGAATTCCGAGCGGCCGGTAATAGCGTCGGTATTTTATAATCGGCTTAGAAAGAGGATGAGGCTGGAATGCGATCCGACCGTGATCTACGCTATGGGAGGGTTGGACCGGCCTTTACGCCGAAAAGACCTAAAATATAAATCGCCTTACAATACGTATCAGGTGTTCGGCTTACCGCCCGGCCCGATTTCGAATCCGGGGGTTAAATCGCTGGAAGCCGTGGTAAACCCGGCTGACGAAAAATATCTTTTTTTTGTCGCCCGCGGCGACGGTTTCCATGAGTTCACATATACGCTTAAAGATCATATCAACGCTGTCAATAGAATCAAGAGATCGCGGCGAAAAGGATAAGAACGAATTTGTTATTTCAATTCGGCTGACTCAAACGTGAACCGACTTTAATTATTATTCTCTCCCATATTGCGCATGAACGTGGGAATCTTGAAATCCTCATCGATATAGTTCGGCGCTATAACCTTATCGAGAATCGGCCTTCTCTGTCTAATCCTGCGGTTTTTACCCTTTTTACTCTCTATCTCGAACCCGAACAGGTCGATTTCCTCGCCGGGAGTATCGCTGACTTTTTTCTTGCCGAAGCCGGTGGCGATCACCGTAACGTAAATGCTTTCACCCATGAGTTCATCGATCACCGCGCCGAATATTATATTCGCGCCGCATCCCGCCGCCTCATGCACGGTTTCGGTGGCCATGCGAACGTCATATAGCGCCAGATCGGAACCGCCTGTGATATTAACCAGCACACCCCTCGCTCCTTCGATCGTAATATCCTCAAGCAGCGGCGATTGTAACGCCATCCTGGCGGCTATCTCTCCTTTATTTTCTCCTTCCGATATCCCGGTTCCCATGATGGCGTCGCCGGCATCGAGCATAACCGTCCTGATATCGGCGAAATCGAGATTAACAAGCCCCGGCACCAGAATCAAATCGGAAATCCCCTTCGTTGCCGAAAGCAATATCTCGTCGGCCTTTAGAAACGCTTCGTTAAGAGGAGTATTTTTGCCGACCAATGAAAGCAGTCTCTCGTTGGGAACCACGATCAGGGTATCGACAAATTCTTTCATCTGATGCAACCCCGCCTGGGCGCGCGAATTGCGTTGATGACCCTCAAATAAAAACGGTTTGGTGACGATACCGATCGTCAACGCGCCCTGGTCCCTTGCTTCTTTGGCGATAAGCGGAGCCGCTCCGGTTCCCGTACCCCCGCCCATGCCGCCTGTTATAAACACTATATTGGCTCCTTCGAGAGCCTGCCGCATGGGTTCGGGATCCTCCTCGTACGCCTTACGTCCGATATCGGGATCGGCGCCCGCGCCCAGACCCCGGGTCAGTTTCCTGCCGATCTGGATTTTAGTATCCGCTCTCGATTGCTCCAGGGCCTGGGCGTCGGTATTGACCGTTATAAATTCCACTCCGCCGAATCCCGAATTGATCATACGGTTAATGGCGTTGCCGCCGGCCCCGCCAACGCCGACTACTTTTATCTTGGATCCGTTATGATCGTTGAAGTCATACTCGAATATCATAATTCTCCTTCCTGTTTCCCCTCCGAAAAAGGTACAGCTTAAAAATACTCATTCAGCCACCTTTTTATTTTCTCGAATTTTCTGGCCATTCCGCCGCTGCGCGATCTCCGTCCCACTCTCTCGGTACCAGAAGTCGCGTAATGTATCAAACCGATCCCCGTAGAAAACGCCGGACCGGGAGTCACCTCGTCGCTGTTTTCGTATTGCAACGGTGTGCCGAGTTTCGCCGGAAGATCGAATATCTGTTCGGCAAGCTCTAAAATACCCTCCAGTTGAGCGCCCCCGCCGGTCAGTATCACTCCGGCGGCCATCATCTCGGTAAGATGTCCCTTCTTCAACTCACGCGCTACGAGGGAGAATATCTCCTCGGCTCTCGGTTCGATTATCGACGCAAATACCGACCGCGATACTTCTCTCGGCTCCCGGCCTGCCACTCCGGGAACGGTCACCATCTCAGACGCGTCAACCATTGACGATAAAGCCGAACCATAAAGGCATTTCAACTTCTCAGCATGATCCAACGGTGTACGCAGGCCGATAGCCAGATCGCTGGTAATATCCTTTCCTCCCACTCCTACGACAGCGGTGTGCTTGATTGCGCCGTCGTGATAAACCGCCAGATCGGTGGTACCGCCGCCGAGATCTATCACCACGCAGCCGAGCTCCATCTCGTCTTTGGACAAAACAGCATAGCTCGAAGCCAGGGGCTCCAGGACCAGCTCGTCAACCTCTATCCCCGCCTTCTCCACGCAACGAAGAATGTTATGAGCGGCCGAGACCGATCCGGTAACAATGTGAACGTCAACCTCCAGACGTACACCCGCGAAACCTATGGGGTCCTTTATCCCGCGCTGATCGTCGATGGCGAATTCCTGCGGTAAGACATGTATTATTTCCCGATCCGAAGGTATAGCCACTGTTTTGGCGGCTTCGATCGCGCGCTCGACATCGCTCTGGACAATTTCGGTGCTGCTCTTGCCAATCGCCACTACTCCGCGGCTGTTGATACTTTTCACATGATCGCCGGCTATGCTCACAAACGATGATTCTATCTGGCAGCCGCTGACAAGCTCGGCGTCATCGAGAGCCTTCCTGACAGATTCCACCGCCGCCTCGAGGCTGACGATTACGCCTTTTTTTAATCCGGAACTGGGGGCGTTGCCGACACCGAGAATCCTAAACGATCCTTCCTCTGTTCGTTCGGCGACCACTACGCCTATTTTCGTCGTGCCTATATCGAGGCCGGTTATGATTCCTTCTTTGGACATCTACAGAACCCCTTTTTTTATCGTCGATTCTATAGCCACCGCCCCGAACCGCAGATCGAAAATCTTTTTTCCTTTGAGAACGCCGCTATCGTTGAGTACGGCGAGCCGGCTGATAGCGTCTTTAAAATCGCGTTTGTTTAGCACCGCGATGGTCCCTCTTGGCGAGAGGTATACCCTGATTTGAGAATCGGAGTAAAAATTCATTTCCGATAACCTCGAGCAAAGGTCGGGGGATACCATCATCATCGTCTGATAAAGTTCGAGGGCGTACGCGATATCGGCGTCCAGCAATCTGTCATAGAGCTTAACGCCTGAAAATTTCCTCCCGGAAACCAGCGGAAGAATCGGTATATCGCTTTCAAAGGGAAGCACTATCCCCTCCACCGAAAGGCAATACAAGCCGTCGCCTCTGATCAGCAAGGCCGGTTCAGCCGTATTGATTTCCACGTCTATATCGAAATTCAATCCTCTTTTTATGGAGCAATCCACTATCGTCGGCTGATCGGATAATCTCGATAAAGCGAATTTTAAATTCTGCCGGTAAACGGATTCACCCGGCTTCAATCCGCATAAGGTCATCACCGAATCCTCGGACATATCGCAATTCCCTCTCAAGTCGATCCCATCCAGCGCGAATTCCGGCAGATCGATAATTTTCTCATACGCCAGCCGCCCCGCGGCGACCGCGAATATTAATAGTACCAGCTTTATGAAATATTTCAACATTATTTATTCAAAAGCTCCAGAGTTTTACGTGAGTATTTGTAGATATCTCCCGCACCGAAAAAGATTACCCTGTCGCTTTCGGAGAGGTGCTTGCCTAAAAATTCGGGAAGGTTATTCTTATCCTCGATATAGAAGACATTTTTATGTCCATGCTTTTTCGCCGCGTCGGCGACAATCTTTCCGGAGACGCCGTCGATAGGTTTCTCTCTCGCGGGATAAACGTCCAGCGCCACGAACATATCGGCGTCGAAAAACGATTGCCCGAAATCGTCGTAAAAATTTTGAGTGCGGCTGTAGAGATGAGGCTGAAACACCGCCACCAGACGACCGTCGAAAACAGACCTCATACCCTCCAACGTCGCTTTGATTTCGGTAGGATGATGAGCGTAATCGTCGTAAAGGCGGATTCCGGATACCTCCCCTATTAATTCCATCCGACGGCTGATCCCCGTAAAGGATTCCGCGGCGGGCAGGACGGTTTCCAATGGTACTTCCAGATCGTACGCCACCGCGATGGCGGCAAGGAGGTTTTTCAAATTATGATTTCCCTGTAACGGCGATTTGACTCTGGCTACTCTCGCGCCCTTGTGAAATAGTGTAAAGGCCGTATAATCCGATTGAAATTCTATATCAGCCGCGTAAAAATCAGCGTCACTCTCAAGACCATAGGTAATAACAGGGCGAGTTATGCGCGATTCGATACTCTTGACCCCCGGCTCGTCTATACATAACACGACGCTTCCGAAAAACGGTACGCGGTTACCGAACTGAATAAAGCAATCCTCTAAATCCTCGAAATCCCGGTAGCATTCCATATGTTCCGGTTCCAGGCTGGTTATAACCGCGATAGTAGGGAAAAACTTTGAGATGGAACGATCGAATTCATCCGCCTCGGCGATCAGGTAATCGCCTTTACCCAGGTAAGCGTTGGAACCGACCCCCAGGACTCGCCCTCCCACAATAACAGTAGGATCGAGCCCGCCCGCTCTCAATAAGTGTCCGATCAGCGATGTCGTGGTTGTCTTGCCGTGAGTACCCGCTACCGCTACCGATATTTTCATACGCATCAACTCGGCCAGCATCTCGGCGCGCCTGATGACGGTGATTTTCTCCTTGTGCGCCCTTATAACTTCCGGGTTATCCTCGCCCACAGCCGAAGAAATAACAACGACGTCGGAATCAAGCACATTCTCGGCGTCATGCGAATATTTGATATCGATTCCCAACTCTTCCAGGTGCGACGTCGTATCGGTTTTTTTCAGATCCGAGCCGCTTATCTGATATCCGCTGTTATGTAATACCTCGGCTATGCCGCACATACCGACACCGCCGATCCCGACGAAGTGAAGTTTCCTGATTCTTTTAAATTTCAAATTCTCTCCAGTATCGTTCCTGCTATTTCCCTTGCCGCGCCTGGTTTTCCCATTGCCTTAGCGGCTTTGCCCATCCTATCACGTTCGCTGTCGTCCGTCATCATTTTTTCAAGTACCGATTTCAGCCCTGAATTGATTTCCGTTTCGGTTACGATCACCGCGGCACCCGCGTCTTCCAGTACCCTGGCGTTTAAGGTTTGATGATCCCCCGTAGCGTGAGGATATGGGATCAACAGTGACGGCAATCCCGCGACGGTGATCTCCGAAAGCGCCATAGCCCCGGCTCTCGATAATACGAGATCAGCGGCGGCATAGGCCGACGGCATGTCGTCGATAAAGGGAATCATAACCCCTTTTAATTTCTCTGTTGTATTTTCATAATAGCGCTTATAATCGCGGCTGCCCGTCTGCCAGAGAATTTGCCAATCCTCAGGCAAAATATCGATCACTAATTCCGGTATCGTTTCATTGATACTTGACGCTCCGGAGCTTCCGCCTAAAACCAATAGGGTCTTTTTATCCGCGTCGAGGCCGAATTCCCGTTTTGACGTTTCCATATCCCGGTCGCCTATATCCGCGCGGATCGGATTTCCCGTAAGAATGCGTTTCGATTCGTCAAAATAACTTTCAGCGGAGTCATAGGCGATAAAGATAACGTCGGCATATCGCGCGACACTTCTCACCGCCAACCCTGGCAGGCTGTTTTGTTCCTGCAGGAAGATCTTCCTGTTCATTTTATGAGCCGCCCTTATGACCGGAGCGGAGACATATCCACCCGTTCCTACCACGGCCGCCGGATCGAATTGACGGATAATTCTCAAAGCCTGTCTATTTCCCTTGTTCCAGTTCATAACAAACTTGATTACTCCCGGGAGAGTCCTTCTCATTCCTATCACGTCGATCTCTTCGATCTCATAGCCGTATCGACCGACAATATCCCGTTCCATTCCTCCCCTTTTTCCGACAAACAGGGGTTTTACGTTTTCATTCGCCTTTATCATTTCCGACGCGATATTGATCGCCGGCATAAGATGCCCGGCTGTACCTCCGCCGGCGAAAAGAATTCTGACGGTTTCAGATTCGCTCATTCATCGCTCGAACCCGTTTGAAATACCTACGGGGCGATTTGGTTCTTCTGGCGATAGACGCTATAATCCCCACCGATGCGGCGCACATGACCAGCGACGAACCGCCGTAACTCAAAAAAGGCAGGGTCATCCCGGTGATCGGGAATAACCCCAGCGCCACCCCGATATTTATTATGCCTTGCATCAAAATCATCAGCGTCAGTCCCCAGGCCAAAATAGCGCCCTCTACGTCCACAGAATTTTCGGCGATATTATAACCCGCCCAGGCTAAAAGCCCGAACAGTCCGAAAATTAACGAGACTAAGATAAACCCGCCCTCCTCGGCCGCCGCCGAAAGTATGAAATCGGTGTGACGAGCCGGGAGAAAGAGATGTTTCTGCCCGCCGTTGGCCAATCCCTTGCCGAAAATACCGCCGGATCCGAGGCTGACCAGCGATTGACGGGTTTGATAGCTGGCCTCCGGGTGGAACGGATCTTCTAATGTGATCCGGTAAGCGTGTATCCTGTCTTTTTCATATCCCAACCCCAAGACAAGTATCGATCCCAATATTACACCTACGGTTCCCAAAAGAACAAGGTACCTTTTCGGGAAACCGGCGAGAAACAAAAGGATGATAACTACCGATAAAATCAGGGCGGTAGTTCCCAGGTCGGGCTCCCTGACAACCAGCGCGATCCCGAATAAAATTATTCCCAGGGGCGCGAGAAACTTCTTATAACTTTTATCCTTTGATCGTTTAGCCGCGATTCTCGCTATAAAAGCCACAACCGCGATTTTGAAAAACTCGGATGGCTGTACGTTTAATCCGCCGATATTTATCCATCTCTTAATGTTCGCGCCGGATAATGGAAACACCGCTATCAAAGCGATCAAGGATAAAAGCATGAGAATCGGGGATAATTTAACCAGCAATTCGTAGTTCAGACGATACGCGGCAAACATGGTCATAACCGCCACAACCGCCCAGATGCTTTGTTTAAGCAAAAAGTGCCAGGTCGGCTTCGGCGGGTTAAGAAATTTAGAGAAAGGACCGGATGACGAATAAATGAAGATCAAGCCCAATGTCATCAGGGTCAGGGCTACGATCAGGATAAGTTTTTGAGGGTTTTCTTCGGCGAACGCTTTCATCCGGCAACTCCGCTTGATACGAGTTTCGCAACCGCGGCTTTGAATACCCTTCCCCGGTGCTCGAAACTATCATACATATCAAATGAGGCGCACCCCGGGGAGAGCAACACGGTATCGCCGTCGTCAGCGAGATCGAAAGCCGACCTGACGGCATCATCCATATCCACGGCAACCGCGCATTCGGTGATACTCTCCCACTCTGTCTTGATCTTCGATGCCGCCTGGCCGATCAATAGAACCGTTTTGACTTTCTCCGCGATTAGTTTATTTAATGCCGAGAAATCGCCCCCTTTATCCTTGCCCCCGGCAATTAAAATTACCGGAGTGGAGACCGCCTGTAACGCCCAGTAAACCGAATCAACGTTGGTGCCTTTTGAATCGTTGATAAAGCTCACCCCTCCGATGAGCCGCACCGGTTCGAGACGATGCTCCACCCCGGGAAAAGATTTCAACACCTCGCTTATATCTTCGATATTCACACCAATACTCATAGTCGCGGCCGCGGCCGCGCAGGCGTTGGAAAGATTATGCGCTCCCTTGATTCTCAATTCACTCGATCTTATTACAGTTTTGCCATTAACGACGAGGTCGCCTTCAAGATCGCCCCATGTACCGTCGGGAATACGCGTCGACGTCGAAAACCACGTTATTTTAGAATCTATACTGTCGACGATATCTCTTAATTTGTCATTATCATAATTAACGACCGCGAGATCATCAGGTTTCTGATTTTCAAATATCCGCTTCTTCGCCGCGAAATAGCTTTCAAAATCACCGTGCCTGTCGAGATGATCCGGTGTGATATTCAAAAAGATCGCCACGCTCGGTTTGAATTCATCGATTAATTCAAGTTGGAAGCTTGATAACTCCACGACTGCGAATCCCCCGGACGATATACCGGCCGCCGCGACGATAAATGGGCTGCCGATATTACCGCAGACCGCGACCTCTTTTCCGGCTTTCCGGAGTATCTCTCCGATAAGCGTGGCCGTTGTGGTCTTGCCGTTGGAACCGGTTACTCCTATTATCTTTCCTTCACAAACGCGATAGGCGAGTTCCACTTCCGGCCAGACAGTCAACCCGTTCGAATTCGCCTTTTTTATAACATCGGAATCCGAAGGCACACCGGGGCTGACTACCAGGTAATCGCAATCGAACACTTTCGGCGAATGCTCGCCGAACTCGAAATCTATTCCCATTTCCCTGAGCCTCGACGCCGTTTTTTCGTTATATCGCCCCGAATCGCTTACGAACGGGACACCGCCAAGCGTTAACACAACTTCAGCGGCAGCTGTCCCGGATCTGCCGGCTCCGATTATCGAAACCTTTTTATTCTTCAAGTTAATTGCCATATTATCGTATTTTTAAAGTACTCAGGGCTACAAGAGCGAATATTACTCCCAAAATCCAGAACCTGACAACCACCTGTTGTTCCGCCCATCCGGCAAGTTCAAAATGATGATGCAACGGCGCCATTTTAAATACCCTTTTACCTGTAGCCTTAAAATATAGTACTTGAATAATCACAGAAACCGCCTCCATTACGAATACGCCGCCAACGATTACAAGCAGGATCTCTTTTTTCACAAGTAATGACAATCCGCCCAACACCCCGCCGAGCGCCAAAGCGCCGGTATCCCCCATAAACACTTTTGCCGGATTCGAATTAAACCATAAGAACCCCAAACACGATCCTATCAAGGCGCCGCAATAAACCGCCAGCTCTCCGGCCCCCCTGAGATACCTGATGTTCAGATATTCGGAAAAATCTACGCGGCCGGTAAGATATGACATCCCCAAAAACGCCATAGCGCAAATCCCCACAAGACCGATAGCGAGTCCATCGAGACCGTCGGTGAGGTTAACCGCGTTCGACGCGCCGGTCAGCACCAGTATTACAAAAGGTATGTAGAATATTCCGAACTCGAGAAAATATCCTTTGAAAAACGGCAGATCGGTTGATGTTCCGAAATTCGGATCGGGAGGCGCGAAATATAAAATTCCGCCGAATATCAAACCCAGAAGCACCTGCCCGACGAATTTCTTTCGCGCGACGAGCCCTTTCCGCTGTTTTCTTTTCGCCTTCAGGTAATCATCCATGAAACCGAGGGCGCCCATCCAGACGGTCACGAAAAGAATGAGTTGAATATAGTAATTCGTTAAATCCGCCCAGAGTAACGTCGGGACGATCAACGAAAACAGAATCATCAAGCCGCCCATGGTCGGCGTGCCTTCTTTGGCCATATGACTCTTCGGACCGTCATCCCTGATACTTTCCGTTACCCGGTATTTTTTCAAAAGCCTGATAAACAAATTGCCGAATACAAAACTTATCAGCATGGCGGTAACTGTCGCGTACGCTGTTCTGAAAGTTATATATTGAAACAGGTTGAATCCGGAAACATATTTGCTCAACGGATAGAGTAGATGATATAACACTAAGCGTCTCCTAACAGTTTAAACGCGATTTCCTCAAGGGCGATTCCCCGGGACGCCTTGAACAGCACGATATCGCCGGGCATGATAATTCGCGCGAGTTCATTGGTTAATTCTTCTCTCGAATCAAAATGGCGCGCGTCCGCCCCGAAACCGTCGGCTATCAACTCAGAATGAGCGCCGTGACAGAAAACTATATCTATATTCTTATCTTTCGCGTACCTGCCGATCTCTCTATGATAATCATCGGTACTTCTCCCGAGTTCGAGCATGTCTCCAAGCACCGCTATATGCCTTTTATCGCGATCCATTGCCGCCAGCGTATCGAGAGCGTATTTCATCGAGACGGGATTGGCGTTATAACAATCGAGAATATATGTCACTCCGTCCTTTCGGGTAATTTCGGATCTGAGCTCCGACGGGCTATATCCCGCCAGAGCATCGGCCGACAATTCCAGGGCTATTCCGAGCGCGTTTGAAACCGAGATCGCCGCTAGTAGATTATATACGTTGTGAATTCCCGGTAATTTGGATTTAAATCTCGTTTTCCCGATAGTGAACGTCGGCAACTGTTGATTATCGAAATTCAGCTCTTCGGGGCAAATGTTGTTTTCCTTCCCGAGGCCGAAGGTTATTTTTTTTGTTCTATTCCCCGCATGTTCGCGAAGCAGGTTATCGTCGCCGTTGATTATCAGGGTTCCGCTTCCGCGAATCCCCTCTTGAATCTCCAGTTTGGCCTCGGCGATCTGTTCGACATTTTCAAAAAACTCCAGGTGCGCCGGAGCGACGTTGGTGATGAGGGCAATATCGGGAGCCGCGATCTCCGAAAGCCTGGCTATCTCGCCCGGGGCGCTCATACCCAGCTCGAACACCGCTGATTCATGGCGTTCCGTGAGTTTAAATACGGACAAAGGAAGACCAAAAAAGTTGTTATAGTTTTTCTCGGATTTCAACGAGCAGCCTCTTTTCGATAGTATTTCATAAATGAGGTTCTTAACAGTGGTCTTACCGTTGGAACCGGTCACGGCAATCACCTTCAAGTCGAAGCGGTTTCTATACGCTCTCGCCAGTTCTCCCAGGGCATAAACCGTATCGTTAACTACGATACATTGCTCCCCGCGCATCTCCTTGTCCGCAGTCTCGGTTTTAGAGATCACCGCGGCGATAGCGCCGTTCGCGAAGGCCTGATCCATAAAATCATGCCCGTCGAGCCTCTCACCTTCGACCGCTACAAACAGACCGCCCTCCTTGACCCTCCTGCTGTCTATCTCTATTCCCGTAAGGGGAGTAAGCCGATATTCCGGGTCCCCCTCCCATGCAGAACCCAGAATCTCGCTTATCTCCCCCACGGTAAACATCGATTTCACTCTACTGGCTATCGTTTCCATAACCTGATTTCCGTAATTCGGATTTGGCTACATCTATATCGGAAAAATATTTCTTAACAGCTCCGATTACCTGGTAATCCTCGTGCCCCTTTCCGGCTATCACGAGTATATCGCCATCGGATATCCTGGAAAGCGCGGTCTTGATGGCCATTGCGCGATCTTCGATCACCTGGCATTTCTTACGATCGACTACCCCTTTTAGCGTATCATCGATAATAGTTTTCGGTTCTTCCGTCCTGGGGTTATCCGACGTCAGGTAAGCGTGATCGGCCAGTGTCGAGGCGATCCTGCCCATCATGGGACGTTTCTTTCTGTCACGGTCGCCTCCGCAACCGAAAACAACATGAAGTTTATTCGATTCGAATTCCCGCAAACTGGTAAGAAGCTTTTCCAGGGCGTCCGGAGTATGAGCGTAATCCACGAACACGGCGAAAGGCTGTCCCATGATTATCGGCTGTAATCTGCCCGGAACCGCTTGCGCGTTTTGCAATCCATTTACGATATCCTCGAGAGAAAGGCCGAGACCGACCGCCGTAGCCGCGGCGGCGGCGGCGTTTTGATGATTGAATATTCCCGGTAACGGAAACAGAAATCGCTCTTTCGCGCCTTCGTATCGGAATTCCAACATCGAACCGCGTATGGTCATCTCGCCGCAACCGTACCGGAAATCGGCGTTATCGCCCGATCCAAAGGTAATACTCCTTCCCGAAACGCGCTCGATCAGCCTTTTCCCGTAAGGATCATCGATATTAATAACAGAAAGGGGAACAGCGGAAAACAGCTTAGCCTTCGCCTCAAAATAGCTTTCCATATCCTTGTGATAATCGAGATGATCCTGGCTTAAATTGATGAATGTCGCCGACGCGAACTTAACTCCGCTCGATCGTCCCTGGTCAAGGGCGTGCGACGACACTTCCATAACGCATCCGTTCAAGCCGGATTTGATCATTTCCGAAAGATACCTTTGTATATTTATAATACCCGGTGTAGTATTCCCCGAAGAGATGTTTCGCGATCCGATATCGCAGCCGATAGTGCCGATCTTGCCCCAGCTATTACCGGTGGCCTTGAATATCCCCGCCAACAAATATGATGTTGTAGTTTTACCGTTTGTTCCGGTTATGCCGGCTACTGTCAACTTAGTCGACGGTTTTTCGAAAAAGCGATCGGCAATTACGGCAATGTCACGTCTGATATCGGGGGTAAGAATAATCGGTATTTCAGCATGCAGGTCGAGCCCCGGCGATGTCAACACGGCCGACGCTCCCATCGATGACGCTTCGAATATATATTTGCGCCCGTCGGTCGCGTATCCCGGTATCGCCGCGAAAAGGTCGCCGGTTTTAACCTCACGGGAATCGTCGGTCAAGCCGGTAATCTCTATATCTTTTGATCCCGACTGCAGTTCGAGATCGATCCCATCGAATAACGCTTTTAGAGAAATCCGCCGACCGTTCTTTTTTTCGTTTTCCAGCGTCATAAAAATCATTTTAGCCCGCCAATCAATTCCAGCGATTTCACATTATCGATCGGTACGCCAGGCGCTGGTTTTTGCGCTTTCACAACGCCGCTTCCGGAAACCTCATATGCCAGACCGAGAGCCTGGGCGCCGCTCATGGCGTCCCTGATCGTGACCCCCACGAAATCAGGAAGTTTCGACGGATCGAAAGGAAAAAAGTTATCATCGTCTTCCACAACTTCCGAAATCGATAGAATGTCAACCCTCTCGCTAACCGCCGCCACACCGCGAACCGAAGGCTCGATACGATCCGATCGCGAATCAAGCATCGCGTAATTACGCGGCAGGCTGCTGTATCTGACGGCAACTCTCTTGAATACCGGCGCGGAAACCTCCCCGCCATATATGCTGCTCCGGGGTTCATCGAACATGACAATCCCGACCACCCGCGGGGCGGACGCCGGAAAATAACCGGCAAAGGACGCTAATGACCGCGACCGATCATATCCCCTTCTATCTTTGTAAGTCCTGAGGGCGGTTCCCGTCTTACCCGCCACAAGTGAATACTCGTCTTTCGCTTTCCTGGCGGTGCCTATCCTGACCACATCGCGCAGTATCCCATCGACAATCTCCAGTGTATGTTTATTCAATACTCTCCTGACAACCCTTTTCGAGTTGAGAACAGTTTCGGTTCCCTCGGGGGATGTCATTTTCGACGCGAAATACGGTTTTTTCAAATCTCCTCCGCCTGCTATAATACCGTAAGCCGCGGCCATCTGTATTCCGGTAACCGTCACTCCATACCCGAAACAGATATTAGCCAGGAGATGATCGTTCCATTTCTCCGGGCTGTATAATATCCCCGGCGATTCCCCCGGGAAATCGATCCCGGTTTTCGTTCCGAATCCGAATTGGACCAGAGTCCGATATATAAGCTCGCTTCCGGCGGCAATACCCATTTTGGAAATGCCTATATTCGACGAGTAAATGCCCACCTCGTCGCATCGAAGAGAATCATACGGATGATCGTCCCGGATGACGCGTCGGCCGATATTGAACCTGCCTCCTTCTACGTCTATAATATCATCCGGTTCGAAAATCCCCGCCTGAAAAACAGTTACCAGAGGCATGATTTTGGCGGTGGAGCCCGGCTCGTTCATATCCACTATATTGCGATTTCTTGGGTATTTCGGCTTGTCTCGCTCCACGGTAGCGCAAGCCAGAATGCCGCCGGATTCGACATCGAGGAATATCGCCGTTCCCCAGATAGATCCCGATGAATCGAGCATGGTCGAAAGCTCGTCGGCGACTATCTGTTGAAAATCAATATCCAATGCCAGATGAATATCATTTCCGTTGACCGGTTCGATGATCGTCTGTTCCCATGAAGTGACCTCGTTTCCTCGGGCATCGCGCAAATAGACGCTTCGGCCGTCAACCCCCGAAAGAATCTCATCATATTGTTTTTCCAGTCCTGAAACACCTTCATCATCGGTATTCGTTCGTCCGATTACCTCGACTCCGAGACCGTTGTAAGGATATACCCTTATTGTCTCCACCCGGGAATGCAGAGTTTCTATGCCGGAACTTCCGAATTCGGCCTCTTTGCTCCGGGGTACTTTCGACGCAACCACCAGGTATCCAGGATGTTTCCTGAATTTTTTAAGCCATCTGGAGGATGACTTGTTTGTCAATTTCGCCAGTTTTCCAGCGGCGAGAGGCTTATCGCTTATATATTTCGGATTGACTGTAAACGTCTTAGCCTCGACATCGTAAGCGAGCACTTTTCCCTGAGAATCATAAATAGATCCCCGCCTTGCGTTCAACAGTATCGCCGATTTCTGCTGCGATTCGGCATACGCGGCGAATTCCGAATGCTGTATTATTTGTACCTGCACGGCCCGCGCGGTAAAAACGATACCCGTCGCCGAAAGAGCGACAATCAATACCCTGCCCCGATTGCGAATTTTGCGGATATCAACCATTATCTCTTATCCTCGCCGCTCTCTTTGGCCGTAACCTTGCCCGATCTGAGAACCTCTCCCTCGAGCCAATCGGTAACAACATCCATATCCACAAAACCGATTTTCGATTCTATACCGCGGGACTTAACGGGATCCTCGAAAAAGATCCTTCCACTCACTTTTTGAGTCAAACCAAGTCGACCTGTCGCGGTTTTATCCACCATCGTCAACGATTTCAACTCGGCAAGTTCGGTCTTTAAGCGGGAGTTGTCGAAATCCAGGGCCTTTCTGCTTTCCTCTAGTTTTTTCATCTCGGAATAATAATCTTTTACCTTATTGGCTTTCCATATCCAGCCAAGCGAAAGTGATAAAACTAAAACCGGTATCAGGAGAATCAGCCTTCCCCGACGCGATTTAGCCTTCCTCTTAGATCCTCTCGGCATATCGTAGTCTCGCCGACCGAGCGCGCGGGTTCAGCGCCACTTCATCCCTGGACGGTCTCAGCGGTTTTTTGGTTAAAATATCCAGATTTTTATTCTTTCCGCATCGACATTCCGCGACCTCCGGACCGCAGAAACATTTCCCCGCGTTCAACGCGAAAATCCTCTTTACAATCCCATCCTCTATCGAATGATAGGAGATAACAGCGATCCGCCCGCCTTTCGCGATTACCGGTATGATTCTTTGTATGCCTTTTTTCACCGAATCCAATTCATCGTTAACATAAATCCTGATGGCCTGAAATACCCTCGCCGCCGCCTTATTGAACCTGTAAGAACCGACTATATCCTTAATTACGCCGGCAAGACCGTCGGTTGTCGACGGGTGATATTCTTTTATGCCCCTGGCGATAGCTCGCGCGTTTCGTTCCTGGCCGTAATCTTTTAAAATCCCGATAAGCTCATTCTCTTCTATATCCGCTAAAATCTCGGCGGCGGGCCGGCCTGACGATCTATCGAAACGCAAATCCAGAGGAGCGCTCTTCTGATATGAAAATCCCCTGGATGGATCATCTATATGAACCGAGCTTATGCCGAGATCGAATAGTACGCCTGTTACCGGAGAGATGTTTTCCGCCGTTAACATCGACGTTATCTCCGCGAAATTCATTTTCCTCAATCGCGTCGCTTCGGGGTTGTTCTCTTCGGCCGCTTTCAATGTCTCGCTGTCCCTGTCGATTCCTATAAACTCGCACCTTCCTCCGAGTTTCTCCCGCAATGCTTTTGTATGGCCGCCGAGGCCATAGGTAGCGTCAATTATTACTCCGCTGGGAATGTCGGCGAACACCGCGGTAATTTCGCCGACCATTACCGGTCTATGGGTCATAATCAGATCAACAACTCTCCGGCAACGTCCTCGTACGAATCGGATTTCCCCGATTCATACTCGGCCAGCCTATCGGGATCCCAGAGTTCTAACTTATCGAGAACGCCCCGGATAATAACGTCCTTTTTTATTCCAGCGAGATCCAGCAGATTCTGGGGAATGGCGATCCTCCCCTGTTTATCAAGTCTCGTATCCGAAGCGTTGGAAAGCAGGGTCCTCACGAAAAACCGGGCCTTCTCGCTGGATAACGTCTTTAAATCAAAGAGCTTATTTTCGACTTTCTGCCAGGATGCGTGAGGATATACATTCAAACACCCCTCGAAACCGCGCACTACAACATAATGATCGCCACCCGGCAGATCGGTCGCCGCGCGGAGCTTGGCGGGGATGTTTATTCTTCCTTTATGGTCGATAGAATATCGAAATGTACCCATTAACGCGGTCATCTTTTGAAGACCCTCCCACTTTTTCCCATAATTTGTGCTTTTTCCCCACATTAGTCAAGTAAAAAAAAACGGTAAACTTTAATTCTTTCAAAGATATAGCGATAGAACAAGGTATATGGGATAAATCCAATAAATCGACCCCAAATCGATGTACCGAGGGTCAGGGCGGCAACAATTTATCGCATGTAACGCATTTATATTTAACGACTTGCAAGGGCGTTTCAACTTGAACTGCCCGAAAATCCCCCTGGCATTATCATTGCTCAAACCCTGTTGGAACGAAAAAGCAAACTTTTTTCCGGGGGGGAAAAAATGAAAACCTTAATAAATCTATTGATAATCCCATTGTTGGCATTAACATACGCCTTTTCGTCGGTTCTGGCCGGCGATCTTGACTATTCCTATACGGTTATTACCGAAAGGAACTCCGTACATCCGACATCTGAGAAGGTTACTATTACCGACGGCCATATTCTTGCTGATCCCGGGGCGCCGGCTCTGGGATACAAGACTGTAAAGCTGTCTTTACCGCCGGGCACGAAAATAACTGATATTGAGATCGAGACCTCTCAGCCGGAGATTATCAGGATGGGATATATCGGATTCTCAAGGGGCGACCTCAAGACCGGGAATTACGTCCAGGATACAACGTCATTTCCCGATCCGGTCATTTATAATTCCGATGATACCTATCCGGAAACCAGGGTGGAGATATTAAATTCGGGCTATTGGGGAGATATCCACGTTGCCGATTTAGCGGTTTACCCGTTGGCATACAAACCTCTCTCCAATCAATTGCTTCTATATCGGGAAATAACGATCAGGTTCAACCTTCGGACGACTCAAATCGAAAACGGCTTGATCCCCAGAAGCGATCCTTTTGCCTACAAGGCCCTTGCGCAAAAAGTGGCCAATCAGATCGACCTGCCTAATTTCGCGTCACCCGGTAATCCCGGCGATCCGATCATAGCTGGCAATATTCCATCGCCAGTATATCTAATCATTACTTCGGGGTCGATCGCGCCGGGATTCTTTCCTTTCCTTGATTGGAAAAACCAGAAGGGTATCCCCACCGATATGGTCATGATCGAAGACATTCTCTCCTCATCGCAGGGAGTCGATCCCGCAGAACAGTTGAGAAATTACCTTATTCAGGCATATAACGACGGTATCAGGTATGTTCTGCTGGGAGGCGATGAGGATGTTGTTCCTATTCGCTATTTGTATCCCAACAACGTCAACGGACATATCCCCGAACTGCACGCTCAGCAGATCTCCGATCTATATTTCGCCGACCTGACCGGAAACTGGGATGTCGATGGTGACGGTGTCTGGGGGGAATCATATAACGACGAACCCGATTATTACCCGGAGCTGTATGTGGGCAGAGTTCCCGCGAGAACAGCCCAGCATGCCGAAATCTGGGGAGCAAAAGCTATTCTATATGAGAAAAATCCGGGCGACGGTGATCCGTCCTACCTGACGAAGGCTCTTTTTATATGTTCCGATCAGATGCGCGATCTCGGACAACATCGTAACCTGGCGGACATGCTCCCCTCTAATTTCTCTTATGACAACAGCCGCCTGATCGAGGAACCGTCCGGAAGCGATCAAAATCCCACTCAGCCCCTGGCCGAAACAGTAGTGGAGGTCATGCAGGAAGGTTGGGGATTCATCTCTAATTTAAATCATGGGGATTTCTCATGGTATGCCTCCATGGCGTCCGGATACAATACCAGCAACAGGTCGGGAGTCTGGGGCGACACCGTGGTCTGGGAAGGTTGCGGCGCTATCAGCCACCTGACCACCTTTGTCAAACCCGCGGTTCATTACACCATAAGCTGCGACCTCGCCGCGTTCGATTTCGATAAAGGCATCTTCAGGCCGGGACCTTATATCAGCCCTTACTGCTTTATGGAATCATACCTATTCGAACCCGGAGCCGGCGTGGCTTATCTGGGAAATACACGGTGGGGTTGGGTTTCCTCCTCTTATAATCTCGAGCGCAAGTTTTTCAGCCATGTTTTCAACGATTCCACCAGCAATCTTTTTTTAGCCGAAACCATGTCAAAGCTCGATTACCCGAATTCTCGTGATCTCTGTTACGGCCATAACCTGTTCGGCGACCCGGAAATGTCGCTCTGGCGCGCGGTTGATGGTAACCTGGAACTTATCGGTCTTACCATGGAAAACAGGAACAGATCGATTAGAGAACTGCATTATACAGTCCTTGAAAACAAGCAAGCGGTACCCCAGGCTAAGGTATGTCTTTACAAGGCCGGAGAGCTTTACGAAATAGCGTATACCGACGAGCTGGGCAGGGTACAATTCACTGTACGGCCGGAAACCGATGGCTATATGACCATAACGGCCACTAAAGAAAACTTCATTCCCGCTCAATTATTCGTTAATGTAGGCATACCCATGGATTCTGAGGATGAGAGCCCTGTTCTGCCGCTGAAAACCGAAATCTTCCAGAACTACCCTAATCCCTTCAATCCTGCGACGACCATCGATTTCAATCTGGCCGATAATTCTCCGGTAGATTTGACTATTTACGATATCAGCGGTCGACTTGTAAAACGCTTGATGTCAGATATTCTCCCGGCAGGACAGCATAGCGTATTATGGGATGGCAGTAACGACGCTAAAGAAAAAGTATCGAGCGGCGTCTATTTCTATAAATTTAACACCGGAACGACGAGTATAGTCAAGCAGATGACTCTGTTAAAGTAATTCCCCTCCGACCAATCCCGTTCATCCTTTGCTGGGTGGACGGGATTTTCTTATGCCCGAAATCAGAGTAATGATTTAAAAAGAATATCGAATTTTGCGGAGACGACAGGCCAGGCGTACTTCTCAATAACAGCCTCCCGGGCGCTTTTCCCCAACCGCGCGGCAAGATCATCGTCCGTTAAAAGCCTTATCATACCCTCCGCCAGCGAGGAAGACCCGGGTTTTACAATCAGGCCGGTTTTTTCGTTGATTACGAATTCCGACGTTCCTCCCAGCCCGAAAGTAACGGTTGGCACCTCGCATCCGCCGGCCTCTATGGCTGTCATACCCAATCCCTCCGGGACCAACGACGGCAACATCAACGCCCTCGCGGATCTGTACTTTTCCGGGAGCGATGTGTATTCGACAGGATCCACGAAAACAACATTATCTTGCAGGCCGATTTCATCGGCCCTGCGGCTTAACCGTTCTTTCTCCGGTCCATATCCCACTATCTCCAGAATCGCTCCCGGTATACTCTTGACAACCTCTCGAAAAGCTTCGAGCAACAACCCGACACCTTTCTGTTCGATCAACCGGCCGATATATAGGATCCTCGCCGAATCGATCGGCCGCACCTTTCCCGGGCTGAATTTCTCGGTATCGACTCCCATGGGAATAACTTCCACTCTATCCGGCGTCTTAAGATCCCCCAGCATATTTTTCATATAACCGCTGTTTACCGTTACCGCCGACGATTTACGCAGAGCTTTATTCGCGAAATACCGAAACGGTTTTTTCAACGCCAGATGAACGTCAGTGCCATGGCCGGTTAAAACGACAGGAATATCAGTTTTGCGTAAAAGACCACGGAGCCAGAAACAGGCCGGGAAAAGCCAATGAAAATTCACGATATCGATCTTCCCCCCGGATATAATATTCAGCGTCTCTTTATACATGGAGCGGATAAAAAACGGAATCTTCAATCCTTTTAACGGGGACGACTTCAATCCCGGTAGAAGCCCGCCTGAATAAGCTAAGTCCTCCGATGATTTCGGAAGGTATTTAAATCTCACGATCCTGATATCGTCCCACATTTCCTCTATTTCGAGATCTTTATGATGAGGAACAAGAACTGTTATATCCCAGCCGAGTTTTTTCAAATAACGGCAATAATCCCACATGAACGGCGAAAGGCTGTCGCCTGGCTTTTTGGGGAAACTCGTGGATACAACCAGAAGTCTCATAAACGGCGACCTTTATTAAACAGCTTGTAAGATATAATCCCGATCCCCAATATCATTCCCTGTTTCTTTTAAATAACGCCCATCTCCCGAGTTCTCCCTGGATTTGAAAAACCCTCGAGTAAAAATCCATTATTTCCTCGTTCGATAGCCCCGAGAGAAATCCGGAGATATCCTCGAGATAAATATACTCGGCATCGGTAATCTCCACCGCCTTGGCTACGTCCGGGTATAATACCGGTATCCATACCGATGATCTTCCCGTGTACCACCAGACAGCGTCGGAGGCGTCGGATATAATAACATCGCCCGGCTCCGATTCTGATTTTATCATCTGGTAAACCGGAAGAGCCGCCCTTACGGTTTTGGACGCGTTCAAAAGTTCCAGCTCCTGAAACGGAATCCTCGCGGGAAAAAACATCAATAAGATCAATACCGCCGCGAACGTCTTTCGCCTAAAAAAAGGCACGTTAGCTATAATACTCCTCAGTCCGAAAGCTATGGAAATTGCCAGAAAAACCTGAAGATTTACAATATGCCGCCAATGCTGGCCGCCAAGGGACGATACTCCCATAACGATTACAAGCGAGACCGCCGTAAACTTGAAAAACGCCATTCCCGTTTCATTCGGATCTGAAAACTTTTTCGCTAAATACGCGAGAGGAATCACCCCGAAAAAGTTGACAACGGCCGGAAAGTTCAACGCGAAAAAGACGTTTCCGGCTATAAATTTCTTAAACAGGTAGAACGGGAAATTGCCGAGCGCATACCAGAATGTCATGGGCGTAAACGACCTATACGTATAATAATAATGTTTTAGATGACCCATTCCTTTGGTAAATTCACCGTACGTTTGCAACGTGAAAAACGGATTTCCGAATACCGCGATATTCCTGATAAGCCACGGCGATACCGTGGCGAATATAACGCCAACCCAGAGCATGACGGTTTTGCTGTCCTTATCAATAAAATATAGTATCGCGGGTAAGGCGAGCAGAGCGATTTGATATCGGCACAGGATCGTCAATCCGAATACAAAACCTGACAAAATAACCCTGCCCCTGAACTTACCGAGCATTAACGACCCTGATAGTATCAGTAAAGCGGCGGTCAATATTTCCGGCGATCCTTCCAGGGCTACTTTCAGAACGCTTTGATTTAACCCGATAAGGGCGGCGGCGAGCAGGCCCCAGTTCGAATTTAACAATTGACTTCCGACGCGATAGGTCAGGAGTATCAATAACCAGGTCGCCGCGATCGCGGCCATCATGACGATAAAATCGTTCGCCCCGAACAGTAAAAACCAGAAAGCCAGGTACACGGGATATCCGGGCGCCCACATGTTATCAGGCTGCGGGATACTTTGATCGAACGTTAACGCTAACGGATATACATGACCGAGCATGAAACCGTCGCCTGAGACAATGTTCCTGGCCAGGCCGGCGTAGTCGTTACCATCGGATAAACCAAGGTAGCCGTCGAAAAAATACGCTATATAACAACAGGACAACGCGAGGATAAATATAAGCGCGGTTATTCTAAACGGCAATTTCATTCCGGTTCCTTATTGTAGCCTCTGGCCAGGGAGCCGTAAAAAAGCCAGTCGTGATAAATATCGCTTTTTGAACCCAGGGCGTAAAATTTCTTGCCGAATTTCAAAGCGGCGTCCGATCTTAACGGAGCGAGACATTTCCCTATAACTTTTTTAAATGGCCCCGGTTTTGAATCGGGCAATCCCACTTTCCAACCTCCGGAGAATACAACCGAGCCGGGGTGTTTCTCGATCAACTGCCTGTAACCGGTACGGCCATATATTTCGAATTCGTTTATTCGGTCATTTAGAGTCTTGATATGATAATGATAACTGATCGCCCCCGGCGCGTATCTGATCGTGATTCCCTGCTTTTCCAGCCGCAGGCCCAAATCGGTATCCTCGCCGCCCCATCCCTCGAAAGACTCGTCGAAACCGGAAAGCTTTTCAAAGGCCTTCCTGTTAACCGAAAAGTTGCTGCCGGTAAGATATCGTCCCGGTATCGGCGTTTCTTTCGATTGATTTAAGAAACCTCTGCTGTAAAGGTATTTATGCAGTCGATCCGGTTTATACTCCGGCGGATTCTTTATCGATCCGAGGATCACATCGTTCGGGTATTTCTTCCACATGGCCATATGCGTTTTCACTAAATCCGGCCCCGGCACCATATCGCCGTCGAGAAACAGCACATGCCCTCCCACCGTCTTGGCGAAACCGCGATTACGGTTTTGCGCCCTTCCCGCGTTTTTCTCGGCTTGAAGATATTTCATAAATATCGGGAATCTGGTTTTTTTAACAAACTCAGCGGTACCGTCGGTGGATCCGTCATCGGCAATAACCACTTCGAAGTCTTTCGGGTTTTTTATCTGCCCGGCAAGTCCGGACAGAATTTTCCGCAGAGTCTCCTTCTGATTGTATACCGAAATTACTATAGAAAGGCTAACCATTCGAAATCCCCCCGAGACGCTCATATATATAGATAAGTTTCTTCGATTCGATCTCCCAGTTATTGGCTTTCGACGATTCCCGGCAGTTCAATTTGACCTGTTCGAATCGCGCTGAATCGGCAAACAGGTCCGAAATCGTCACGGCGTCTTTTTCGGGGTCCTTCAATGATACAACGACGCCGGTATTTTCTTTTTCCACAAATCCGGCTATCTCAGGCATGGGAGATACGATTTGAGGCAGCCCCGCCGAAAGATATTGAAAAAGTTTCTGGGGTAACGCCAGCTTGTTATTCAACGCGACATCTTCCATCAGCAACGCTCCCATATCGCCGCCCGCGGTGTGATTCAAAAGTTCGTCAGACGGAATCATCCCCGCGAATTTTACTCTTTCGCCTATCCCCGAATCGATCGCCTGACTTTTCAGCCGATCCTCGATGGGGCCTTCGCCAAGAAACACGAGGGTTGTTTTATCAAGCCGTTTCATTATCTCGAGCAGATAGACTAACCCCTGCCCATTCCTCAAAATCCCCTGATAGATTATTATCTGATGATCCTCCGAGATTTTCAACCTAAAACGAAGATCGACCGCCTCGAGGCTGTCGACTTTCGGGGCCACGTTTCTGATTACCTCAGGCCGGTCGATTCCGTAACGCCCGGCCAGTTCATCGGCTATCGATCCGTTTATCGTAAAAACCACGTCCGCTTTTTTAATTAAGCTCCTCTCGAGTTTTTCCCAAAAAGTTCGCACGATGCGGCGGCCGTTAAGGGCCTCGAGTTCGGTGTACAATTCCCGCGCCTCGTACACCAGCTTACCTCCCGTTTTACCCGCCGCTCTCGTCGCGGCATACAATGTATCCAGGTCCACGGCATGATAAACGTCCGCCCTCAGTTTTTTCCCTATGGAGGCGGCGATTATATTATACTGGAAAAACCGCGCTTTTCTCGACGGCCATCTATATTGAGCTATGCGGTGAATCGGAATTCCCAAGTAATCTTTCAACTCCCCGCCAACCGTGGCGATTATTTCCAGATCGTATCCCCGGGAACGCAGGGTTTCCACCTCGAGCCGCGCCCGGGAATCATAATCGAATCGATTAAGTATGAAATAAGCGATCTTCAACTTTTCACCCGCGTACCGGTCTGAAAAAGATCGGCGATTCCGGACATGGTATCGATATGGGGCCTCTTTCGTACCAGGTATTCGATGATCTCGCGAAACAGCCTCCCCCATCCGGGATAATCGGGATTATAAAGAGTACGTTGATGCCAGTCGAAAACAATCAAACTTCCCGATTCCTCCGCCTTATCTATCATCCAGAAAGCATCATTTCTTTGTTTCTTTAAATCGGCCGGCGCATCGCCGATAAGCCCGCAATCCATGATCGCTAAGGGAATTTCCACGATGCCTAACGGGCAGTCATTTCCCCGATCATACGGTAGAATGGGAAGATCAATCCCGGCGTAAAACCCGATAGTATCGTCAAATCCCAACGCCGAGGAATATTCAAAACCATTTTCAGCCGCTTTGCGCCAGTATTCCGGAAAACGAGCGCTTAAATAATGCGGCCGTATTCCTCGAATCTCCGATCCGATAATAGTTTCCAGCGCGTTCTTCGATTCATCCAGGTAGCGGCCATCGAAACACTCGATCCCCGAATGCAACGCTATTTCGAAGCCTCGTTCTACCGCCGATTTCAACGTATCGGAAAGACGCTCTGGATTATATTTCGGATCATCAGGATGATGCCGCTTTCCGGCGAATATGAAAAAGGTCGAGACTACCTCCAGCTTATTCTCCATTTCGAGCCATTCGGATATACAGTGATAAGGATTGGTTCCGCCTCTCGTTCGCCATAGTAAAGTATCGGCAAGACCTTTAAACCGGCCGGCCGGCCAGCTTTTAAACAGAAGTCTTAACCCTCCCGCGATCGATCGTTCGGCGATATCGATATCGTGAGAGATAACCGCTCCGAATCTTTTTTCATCTGGCCAGATAGAAATATCTCTCTGCCGCCGCGGCGTCCGGTTCGATTCCGATAACGCTTTCGATATTTTGGATACGGCCGCGCTTAGCATTGGAGCAGATAGCTCCCTATCCGGCGTATCAGCGTTATCGTGCGGACCCAATTTCGGCGATACCGTAAGCGCTTTCAAAATAGTTTCGATGGGATCATTATCGAGAACATTAAAACCGTCATTACCGCTATTATTATAATTCCTGATAACCAGGCGGCCTCCGCTTTGGGGGATATCATCGCGTTTAATTATAACCGGCAATTCTTCATCGTTAGCGAATTCAATACCGGTAAGAACGGTTATATATCTAAAAGCGTGATCCACCGCCTTCGGGCTGAAACGCTCGGAGCGATAATTATATGTTATTATTCGATTATCATCGCCCATATTTTATTTTCCGCAAATAAGAAAACAGTTTCCCCTTCAAATTGAAAGATTTCTCGCCCTGATAATATACCATATCCTTCGCTCCGAAAGATTTCTTAAAATCGTAAATGCTTTGTATATGCCCGCCGACTAAATCCCATGTTTTCACTCCCGAATCCGCCAGGCCTCCGCCGATTTCGCTCATTAAAAGCTGGTTGGCGCCTGTCGCGTGAAAATCCGGATTCGAACCCGCTATCCAATCGTACGCGAAATCTCCGGAAACCAGCTCCCCGCGAAAAGCGACGGGAATACCGTCGATGTTGGCGGTAAATATCTTAAGCAACGAATCGTTCACTAGGCTGGCACACCATTCAGCGAGCGCGATCGGCTGGATCGGAGGATTCATATTTTTTCTCGTATACGTCCGCTCCCACAACTCGATCGGAAAAGAATCGGTTTGAGAAATCTCCACCGAATTCCTCTTCGCCTTCCTGATTTTATTTTTCACATCGTCCCGAAACCCCCTGCCCCATTCGTTCATGTCTTTCTCGAAGAATACCGGGGTCACGAATTTTCTCAAACGCCAACCGTCCGATTCCAGGATATCCTCTGGAAATCCCGGAGGAAAACTGAAAATAGCGTAATCGCATTTTCGAGCTATAAAAGCATTTAATTCACGCGTTTCAATCTTCCCAATTTCCTTTCTTAAAGCGAGCGCTCCGAAATATTGAAATAGAAGCGGAAGGGTGGCGGTCCTGAATGGCCCTGCCGTGCGAGTAAGAAGATTCACCGCGAAAGTCGGCGCTCCCCCCGCTGATATTATCGAAACTTCTCCTTTGAGTTTCAGCGACTCGCGGGCCGGTTTCAGAAATCGGGGATGAAAAAATATATCACCCCAATATCTACCGGATTCTTCCCAAGGAAATCCTATATCCATGTTATTTTATAACGGCGAATTTACCGGTGCCGGTGATCTCGTCGGACTCTACCAGAAATATATAAATTCCGCCCGCTATCGGCTCGCCGTTGGCGTTGAGCAGATCCCATCTATCCCCCTGGAATTGATCGACCAGGTCGCCCGATACGGTATAGATATAAACATTGGCGTTCGGCGGAATTTTTTTAAAGATTATCGAATTGTGGCCGGCCGCCAGAATCGCCGGATTAGGATAAGCCTCGATCCGGGTTATATCAGGAGCCTCGAAGCCCGAATCGAATATCGATAAACCGCCGAGAGTCCCGATATAGGCCAGACCCGTACTGACGTTTATCTCGATCTCGGTAACCTCGTTATTTAAAAGAGGACTGTTCGACGTGTTATATATCGAACGCCACTCGTTAACATCCGATCGATATATACCCAGCCCGTTAACGGTGCCGACCCATATATTTCCGACAGCGTCAGCGGCGACCGTATTGACTCGTCCGGCGAGTTCGGCGGGAAGTTCCACGCGCTGGGCGACGCCGGTCGAGGATACCTGAAAAAGCCCGGTAAGCGATCCGAACCAGAGATCCCCGAACCTGTCTAACCCCATGTCGGTAACATATTCTCTGATAATGTAACTTTGCCAGTTATCGTCGGATTCATCAAATGGATCGCTTCCGAAATTCAATCTATGCAGTCCCTCGCTCATTCCCACCCAAATGGTATTCCCCTGGGTTAAAAGAGACCAAACGTTGTTTTCGAATACCGAGTTCGGACCCGTCTGATAAATATGCCACAGCGAATCGGCGGGACCGTACACGCCCATAATCAATCCGGAATCGGAATCCAGCGACGATACCCAAACGTTTCCGCCATCGTCAACCTGAACAGCGGTTGCCGCCCAGTAATAAAGAGCGTTGGGCACGCCCCACATGGGGCTGTTGTCTGAATCCCAGTGATACCACGATGTATGATCGTACTTATATAATCCTGTCCCGTAGCTGCCGATCCAGATATTTCCATCACCCCCAACCGTAATACAGACAGCGCCATTGTCGTCGAGATCGGAATTGCCGCTGTTGAGAATAGTCCAGGCGGTATCCCGCAATACGCTTAACCCCTTAAGATCGTGGGTCATCCATACAGCGCCGAAGGAATCTATCGAAATTGCTTGAATAAAATTAGACGCTGGCCCGGGGATTGAATACCTGGTCCAGACAGTATCGGAAAACCCGGCGATCCCGCCCGACGGTGTTGCGACCCACATCTTGCCGGAAACATCTGCCGCGATATCGGCCACGTCTGAGTGAGGCAAGCCATTGGTAGTGATTCCCGTCCAGCTTATGCCATCGTAACGAAACAGTCCGCTTGTGGTCGCCGCGAGTAAAAATGAATCGGTCATAAACAGGCCGTTTATATTTCTCCCGGACAACCCCATCGATTGCCACAGGGTATCGGGGGAATCTGAAAATTTGTAAACACCGTCGCCGGTGCCCACAACAACCGTATCGTAATAGGCGGCGATAGTCTGTATATTAGCGTTGCTAAGTCCGTTATCACCCTCGCCGAACGAACGCCAGGAACCGAAATACTGAATATTCTGATTGTCCTTATCTATAAACGCGATTCCCCCTGTGGTACCGGCCCATAAGTAATCACCGATAACGGATACGGAAATAACATCTTCCCCATCGGGTATATCGCCCAGACGCCGCGCGGTATCTTTAATCTCCCCGCCGTTGGAGTATTTTAAAAATTTACTCACTCCCAGATCATTGGCAACCCAGATCCTCTCGCCATCGTCAAACAGATCGAATATCTCCACCTCTCTGGCGAAAAAACCAATACTGTCTTTAAAGGAATAGTTGATAATTTCATCGGACGACCTGTAAACAGAAAGCCATCCGTCTCTGGAACCGAGCCAGACATGGCCGGCGGAATCAATTTCGACACAGTTGAAATCTATCCCTCCAAGACCGTCGGTATTGGTAAGCTTGAATATTTCACCGGTCGTACCCGAGATGGCCACTACCCCGCCCGACGTGGCGCCCCAGACAACGTCCTGGTTAATCGCGATTTGCCGTACGTTGTCGGAGTTAGTGTAACTTCGCCATTCCTGCCCTCCCACGGCTCCGGCATAAAGCAAAACAAATAGAATCAAACCATACTGTCTCATAAAACCTCCATGCTAATTATAACGACGGCGCCCGAGAAGAGCAACCGCTATCGACACAACACTCAATACTGAAGCTGACCAGGGAATGACATCGCCGATCCGGCCGTACACGCTATTGGAATCTTCCGGAAAGATATCGACCACAAGATAAGTCGGAACGAATATATCCGTTTTCGCCTTAACCCTGCCCCACCTGTCAATAGCCATGGAAATCCCCGTATTCGCCGATCTTACTACCGGAATTCTGTTCTCTATAGCTCTGAACACGGACATCATGGCGTGTTGTTCCAAAAGCGACGTTTTTCCGAACCACATATCATTGGTAATAACTACAAGGAACTGCGCCCCCTTCAAGGCGAACTGACGGCAATAATCGGGGAATACCGATTCGAAACAGATAACAGTGGCGAATTTATACCCGTTTAGATCGAATATTACCTGATCCTCTCCGGGAGACCAGTCGGCCTGCCCGAGCCTGATCTCTTTTAATATCTTAAATCGTCCGCTAAACGGTATCTTCTCGCTTACCGGAACAAGATGTATCTTGGAATAAACATCATATTCATCCAAGCCGGGTTTAAAATAGACTGCCGAATTGAAAAATATATATTCCCCCGGACCAACGGTTTTATAATAGGGCGTTCCAGTGAGTACTGGCGTTCCTATGGAATCGACAAATGACTTCATTAAATCGCGGTAGAGCGGTTTTTGCAATATATATTCCGGCGTGGCGGTTTCCGGCCAGATTAACAGCTCGACGTTTTCGTCGGCCGCTTTTCTGGAAAGCTCGAAATAACGCTCGAAATTCAGGTAAATATTCCCCGTTTTCCATTTGATATCCTTGGTCAAATTCCCCTGTATAATACCGACAGTCAACTTATCGTCATTCATACTATCGTTTTTTAGAGGAATACGATTCCAGCCGTACATATATAACGCCGCGATTAATAGAACAGAGAGATAAACGAGATTCGTTTTCGATTTCGATGACAATGAGAATTTCGATGATGCGACTACGTACAGAGCCGTATTCACGATCAAAATAATAAGGGAGATAAGATAAACGCCCCCTATTTCGGCGGCCTGAATCATCTCCGTATTATAACTTAACGCGTAGCCGATATCTGTCCAGGGGTAATTGAGATCGGACATTGTATAAAGCCAGTTCCAGGCGATAAAATAAGACGGGAAAAAAACTAAGGCGGCTCCGGGGCTTCTGCCCAGCAATTTCACAAAAAACCAACCCGCGGTGGCGGGGATGAGGGATAGTACCAACACCATGGCGATCATCCCGGTTATGGTCACCCAGGCGACATAATAAATCAACCCGAAATAGAATATCAACCCCCATAAGAATCCGTATTTTAGCGCTTCGATCGGAGACAGTTCCTCGATGCCCAGCAGCAAAGGAACAAGCGCTACAAAGATAAACGGTCCGAAATGAAATGGGGGAAAACATAATACAGCCGCTATAGCCGACGCGATTACCATAAATGGTCTTAGCGCTTTCATTCCATGCTCTCTAAAAGTCCCCGTGTTCGATTTTTCATACATTAGCTTTTTTCGATAAGGCTTTCTCCCGTCATCTCATCCGGTTTGGGGATTTTCAGATACTCCAGCATAGTCGGAGCGACATCCGCCAGGATCCCGCCCCGGCGAAGTCTCCCGCTAAAATTATCATCGGCTAATATGAATGGAACCGGGAAGGTCGTGTGAGCTGTGTGCGGTCCCCCGTTCGAATCGAACATTTTTTCTGAATTACCATGATCCGCGGTAATCATCGCGACTCCGCCCGCTTTTACAACCGCATCGACCACACGCCCCATACATTCATCCACCGTTTCCACCGCTTTCTTCGCGGCCTCGAAAACCCCGGTATGCCCGACCATATCGCAGTTGGCTAAATTGAGTACGATTACATCGTAAATACCCGCCTCAATTTTGCTGACTGCCAGGTCGGTCACCTCAAAAGCCGACATTTCCGGCTGAAGATCATAGGTAGCCACCTGCGGTGACGGTACCATTATCCGATCCTCGCCTTTATAAGGCTGTTCGACCCCGCCGTTGAAGAAAAAGGTGACATGGGGGTATTTTTCGGTCTCGGCGGTTCGCAATTGCTTTAAGCCGTTTTCGCTTGCAATCTCCCCGAATATCCTTTTTAGAACCATCGGCTCGAACGCGACCCCGGCCTTCAGATCGACATCATACGAAGTCATGGTAACCAGGGGTAAAACCGGACCGCCGTTTCTGTCGAAATGTTCGAATTTATCCTCGGTTAAAGCATAGCTTAATTGCCTTCCCCGATCCGCCCGGAAGTTGAAGAATATCACGCTATCTTTCGGGGCCAGGGTTCCGTCGATCCCATCCACTAAAATCGGCTCCATAAACTCATCGGTTATGCTCTTGCCGTAAAAATCCTCCACCATTTTCACCGGATCGATGGTTTTGCCGCCTTCGCCGAACACCAAAAGATCGTACGCTTTTTTCACCCGGGGCCAGCGCTTATCCCTGTCCATGGCGTAGTACCGCCCGATAACTGTCCCCAATTTCCCGACACCGATTTTTCGATAATTCTCAATTATATCCTGAAGATAGCCTGCTCCGGCCGTTGGCGACGTATCACGGCCATCGAGAAAAGCATGAATAATCACATCGTTCATTCCCGTCTGACCGCATAGTTTCAACAACGCGTAAAGATGTTCCAACGACGAATGAACGAGACCGTCGGAGGCCAGACCCAAGAGGTGAAGTTTTCCGGATCGTTCCTTCACCGCCCTGATTTGCTCGATCAATGTTTCGTTTTTAAAAAAAGAACCGTCGGCGATTGTCCGGTCGATCCTGGTGACCTCCTGAAAGACCACCCTTCCGGCGCCAAAATTCAAATGTCCGACCTCGGAATTCCCCATCTGCCCGTCGGGCAAACCGACATCGAGCCCCGATGATCTTATTTGCGTAAATGGGTATTTCGAGATTAATCGATCGTAGTTCGGTTTTGAGGCCGCGATAATGGCGTTCCCTTCCGTATCGGAATTAAGCCCGAAACCATCCATTATAATCAACGCTAACGGACGAGGATTATTCGTCAAAATACCAGCTTTACCTTTCCGCTGCCTTCGGTGATCACTCCCGCCGGTACAACCTCGCAATCGGGCTTTTTCAACGCCTTTCTTATCGCGGGGATATCTTTTTCCGCGGCGATGGCGATCATGCCGATTCCCATATTGAAAACCCGGTACATCTCGTCTGTTTCCACATCGGCCAGACGTTGTATCGCCTTGAAAATTCCCGGAGGAAACCAAAAAGTCGTATCGACTGTGGCGTCCACGTTCTCCGGCAATATTCGCGAGACGTTCCCTTCGAAGCCGCCACCTGTTATATGCGCCAGCCCCTTGATCAGTTTCTTTTGAACCAAAGGAAATAAGGCGGAAAGATATGATCGATGAATCGCCAGAAGATCGTCGCCAAGCTTATTGCCAGTTTCGGGAATGATATCATCTAACGACATTTTCCCAATCTCGAAAAACGCTTTTCGCGCCAGGGAATAACCGTTGGTATGAAGTCCGTTCGATGAGAATCCGATCAGCCTGTCGCCGGGCTTTATTTTACTCTTATTCGGAATGGCCGATTTTTCGGCCACGCCCACCATGAATCCGGCAAGATCGTAATCGTTTTCGGCGTATAGACCGGGCATCTCCGCGGTTTCGCCCCCTATCAGACCACATCCGTTTTCCCTGCATCCGTTGGCGAACCCCTCCACGATGGAGACTACCGTATCCTCGTTCAACCGGCCTAAGCCGATATAATCCATGAGAAATAATGGTTTCGCCCCCATGCAAAGTATATCGTTGGTGAGATGGTTAACCAGATCGTGGCCGACCGTATTATGCTTATCGGCCATTACCGCCACGTTCAATTTCGTACCGACACCGTCAACCGACGAGACAAGAAAACCATCCGATCCCCCGATTTTCTTCAATGGAAACGCCGCTCCGAAATTCCCGAAATCGCCCGCGCTTTTACCTATATTTGTACTATCGACAAGTTTCGCGAGTCGTGATTTCGCCCTGTCGGCGGAGTCTATATCGACTCCGGAATCCGCATATTTACCTGATTTTTTCATAGATCGTATTATACCAATATAAAACGCTTACAAACAAGTCAATTCTCCACTCGAAGCACACTAAACAAAACTAAAGGGATCTATATCTATCCGGACGGTTACCCCCCTCATATCCCTGGCCAGCGAGTTAAGGCTATCGGTAATTTTACCATGTTCGTAATCCGCGGGAATTTTCAATAAAACCTGGTATCTGTATTCCTTCCCTCTTTTAAAAATAGACGCTTTCGCCGGGCCAAGAATCTCGGTAAGCTCCTTCTCGTATTTCCTTTCGATTTCCTCTTTGATAAATTTCGCCCCGCGAGCCGCTTTCGACGAATCAACAGAGGAAATTATAATCGAAATCAATCTGGAAAACGGAGGGTATTCGAGTTCTTTTCGCAAATCAAGCTCCCGCTTAAGAAAACCGGTGTAATCATCTTTAAGGAGGTGATGAAATATCATATTCTGTGGCGAGAAGGTCTGGATTATCACAAGTCCCCGTTCTGATTTTTTCGACGATCTCCCCGCTCTGCCGGCCGCCTGAGTCAATAACTGCAAGACCCTTTCGGAGGCGCGGAAATCGGGCAGCGATAATCCCACGTCCGCCCCGATCACACCGACAAACCCGACGGCCGGGAAATGATGCCCCTTGGCCACCATCTGCGTGCCGAGCAGGATATCGATCTCCCCTTTTCCGAAATCATCGAGAATATCCCTCGATTTCCATCTGCCCGAGACCACGTCCGAATCGAGCCTGGTGATCCTCGCCAGCGGGAAAAGGGATTTCAGAGTCTCCTCGAGCTTCTCCGTTCCTGCCCCCTTGAAACTAATTCTCGACGAATTGCATTCCGGGCACACCGAGAGACCCGATCGCTCCTTTCCGCAATAATGACAGACCATCTTACCCCGGCTTTTATGATAGGTCCATCCTATCTCGCAATCGGGGCATTTACCCAGCCAGCCGCACTCATAGCAAACCACTGATGATGAATACCCTCGCCTGTTTAATAAAATTATCGCCTGCTCTTTTTTCTTCAGCCTGATGGATAATTCGGTATATAAAGGTTCGCTTACCGGCCAGAATCCTTTGGGGAAAACCGTCCCGGTTGTGGCTCCCTCTTTCAACAAAGTAGAAATCACTTTGATCTCAGGCAATCCCTTGCCAGCCACACGCTGGGGAAGAGTGAAGAGTTCGATCTTACCCTCCGACGCGGCGTGGTATGTTTCCACCGACGGTGTCGCCGAACCGAGTATTACAGTCGACCCGGTGATCTTCCCTCGCTCCAACGCCAGATCCCTGGCGTTATATCTCGGAGCGGGATCGTCCTGCTTGTAAGAACCGTCTTGTTCTTCGTCTACGACGATCAAACCCAGGTTTTTTAAAGGGCAGAAGATGGAGGAGCGCGCCCCGATCAAGAGCTTGACGTCGCCGGACCGCGCGCGTTTGTAAACGTTGGCCTTTTCCGATGGGGTCAACCGCGAATGCCAGACCATCGGGGACACGCCCAGCGCTCTCTCGAACCTCGAGACAAGCTGCGGGGTCAGCGATATCTCCGGAGCCAACACCAGGACAGATCTGCCGGCTTCCAAAGCGTGTCTTGCCGCCTCTATGTAGACCTGGGTTTTTCCCGATGATGTCACGCCATACAATAGAATTCCATGATACGAACGTTTATCGATCGACTCTTCCACCCGTTGCAGCGCGGCTCTCTGCCAGAGGGTCAATTCAAATACATCTTCCGAAACCAGGGACTCCAACCGCCCTATATCAAATTCCCTATCCCTGTATTCATATTCCACCAGGCCCTTGCGATGAAGGGTGGCGGCCGACGATGCCGAGAATCCAAGTTCGGCCAAAGAAGCCGCGTTAAAACCAGTATCGGACTTAAGCAGAGCTTCCAACAATGATTTCGCTTTGGGGCTTAGTTTAAGGTCATCGGGAATTTTATCGATCGCCGCTTTTACCCATTTCTTTTTTGATCCCCGCTCGGATTTGATCATAAAGGGGGAGAGCGTTAAGAACCCGGTTTGTATGAGCGTATCCACGCCCTTTTTATTAACTCCCTTGAATCGTTGAACGTCCTTAAACGATATCTTTCCGGGATTATTTTTTACCGCATCGAGAAACTCCGCGATCTCCGGCGTATTCTCCCCTCGGATACGGTCTTTTCCCGGATAAAAATAAATATTCTTACGCTGCAATGTGCCGGAAGGCAAGGCCGATTTCAAAACCATTCCCGGTGTCGTCCCGTATGTACCGGCAGCGCGCTCTATCAATTCAAAGAGATCCTCCGGTATAGACAGCTCAGGATCTCCCAAACCGCTTATTTCCTTAATCCCCGATTTAACTCGCCCGGGATATTCGCTGAGTTTCAAAACGACCCCCGCCGCGGGACGGTTTCCCAACGGCGCGGTAACTATCATTCCTCTTTTCACGCTCCCGGCCAGATCGACAGGAATCTTATACGTAAAGTAGTTCTCGTAGGGAATCGGGAAAGCTATTCGAGCGTATTTCGGCATTCCGGCTCCAAATAAATACGGGCAGTTCTCCCGCCGCGCGAAAGGGGAACTGCCCGCTACACGTTTTAAATTATTTACTCGCCTTTACATTCTTCGAATTTCCTGGCGGCGTCCAGTGCCTTGCTCCTCATTCCCTTTTGCAGCAACGCCTGGCTGTACAAATCCCAGCCAACGCATTCGTCGGGGAAATCCAGCGTAAACGCCTCGAGATTCGCGACAGCCTCGTCGAATTTCTTCATGGAAATAAATGTCACATTCAGATTTATATTGGCGTTTACGTCATCCGGACAAAGTTCCACCGCCCGCGAAAAAGCGCTGAGAGCCTCGTCGTTGTTTTTTATCTGTTGAAAATACAACACCCCGAGGTTGAACCAGAGATCGCAATTAAACGCTTCTTTCTCGAGGGCCGTTTTGTAATAGTTCACCGCGGTTTCGAATTCTCCGTTTATACTGGCAATCATTCCCCGCCTTATCACAGCGTCAATATGCTCAGGCTCCTTTTCGAGAATTTTCGCGTACACGACGTCAGCCTCATCGTATTTCTCGACATTGAAACAATAGCCGGCGAAATTCTCCAATACCGGTATCTTTTCCGGTTCCAATCTGTAGGCTTCCTTAAAGCCAGAATAAGCGCAATCGATATCCTCGAGATGCTGGCAGGCTACACCGAGATTTATATAGGCCGCGTAGTTATCAGGCATGAGATCTATGGCCGTCTCGAATTCGCCCCTGGCTTTTTCATAATTACCCTTTTCGGTATCGGCGTTACCCGCCTCGAAAAGCTCTTTCCAGGTGCTCTCTCTCAAATCGTGAATCTTCTTCTCGCCTTTGGTGTAAAGGGTATCGGCCGCGTTCAGATGAGAAACCATGGCCGCGTAATCGTCCTTTTCCTTGTAACACATGGCGATCAGGTAATGAACCTCACCGTCGTTGGGCGTTTGCCCCAACGCCTGCTGGAAATCGGCCAGGGCTTTATCCCATCTTTTCGAACCCATCGAGATTTTTCCCGATGTTTTAAACTTATTGGCGCAACCGGCAAAAACCATGGCGACCAGAACAGTCAGGGCCAATATTACCAGCTTGTTTCTACTCATTCTTCCTCCAGATCAATATTCTATCGTATAGGTCAATCTGCTCTCATCATTAGATTTAACCGGAACCTCGAATTCCACTTTGTGAACGCTTATTTTATTATATTCGATGTTCGATTTAAGAATATGCCATTCACGCCAGCCGGGCGTCTGCTCAACAACGGTAACAATAACATCATCATCTTTGTGGTTTCTCAATATAATCTCGTATGTTTCCCGCTTATGGCTCCCACCGAGATCAACGACATCGGTTTTCTTTCGTTCGCAGACTATATCGAAAGCTTCCCCCAGAAGAACCCTGATCTTCTCATCCTTCGGCGTATGGTCGATTCGATCCTCACCGATAAACTGCAGCGCGCCCGCTTTATCGGCCTTGTAAACCCTCAATTTGCCTTTCGGTAAGGGCATTCCCAATCCGCCTTCTTCGGAATTGACAAATTCCAGGTTCACCCGAACCTTTGGCTTATCCTCCATGCCCCGTCCCCTATACTGCCGTCCCTCCACGACATATACCTTTGTAACCGACGTTCTCGATTCCGGAAACAGAGATAACTGCTTGATCTCGTTATCAGCTACCGTCGATGGGCGGCTCAGAGTGTACAGATGATATTCGAAAAAGGCCTCTTCTTCGAACCGCGGGGCCTTGGCCATCCTGGAAGCGCCCATATCCATACGAGGCATTACCATCTCATCGGTTACCCGATGGACCTTGCCGGCCACAAGTTTCAACGAAGCGTCCTTATAGGTTGCCCCGCTTTTATTATCGATCGATACCCATCCCGAAAGATCGAGATTCTTATCGTCCTGATCGACAACCGCTACGTACTCGGCATGCCAGTTGATACCCCGGGTGAGATAGATCACCTCGCAATCTGATTTCTGTTTTGAATCGGATTCCGTTAACCAGACCAGGGTTGGCTGAAGTATCAAGCCCTCCGGCAAAGATCCGAACCGGTAATCTACAATCTCCTCGGCGTTGGTGATGGTAATCTCCCCGGATTCATTTTTCAAGATAACGAATTTGCCGTCAAACGATAACAGCGCCCCCCGGTGAAGTTCTCCGCCTTTGGTGATAATATCGATCCGCTCCCCAAGGTACCTCTGCATCATCTTCTGAGTGTTTACAAGATCATATTGGTAATTCTGTTCGAGAATCGCTATGTCCGATTTATCAGTTTTAATATGTACCGACGTTGGCTCTATTTGAGCCGCCACCTCATCGAAACGAACCTCTCCGACTCCTTTTGAAAATTCCAGGGTTCTGGTCTGTTTAACCAGCCCGAAATTATCGTTATAGATGGTTAAGGCGATATCGTCGGCCGTGGCGCCGGTTACACCCAACGCCATTATCGAAACTGTCAAAAAACTGATCTTCATAATTCCCTCCGGGTTAAAACGTCCATAAATAGATACGCCCCAACCCCCGAACGTATTCCAACATATTTTAAAAGGCAACACCCGGCAAGCGTTTTTTTTAAGCGGTTTATAATTAGTCGGTTAACGGCAAGGCTGTTGACCTCGGATTTACCATCCCGAAAGCATCTCGAGGTTCTTGTTGAGTTTGGTTATACTGTCCTCGGCCCGATCCCGCTTTTCCTTCTCGGTCTCGATAATATCCTCAGGCGCCCGATCCAGAAAATCCTTGTTGGCCAGTTTCTTTTTGATTCTCTCCAAAAACGATTTCTGCTTGGCCAGATCTTTTTCAAGCCTGATTTTCTCGCTTTCGAGATCTATCAAACCTTCGAGCGGAATATATATTTCGCCTATGGAAATCACTCCCGACGCCGATAGAGGCGGTTTTTTCAGATCCTCGCCGATGGTGAGTTCATTTACACGCCCGAGATTGATGATTTGAACCTCGAGCTCCTTTAAGATTTCCGCCGCCTTCTTATCGGATGTTTTTATCAGGACGTCCGCCTTTTTCCCGGGCGGGACATCCATCTCCGATCTTATAGTTCTTATGGCGCTTATGACATTCTGCACAAGCCCGAAATCTTTTTCGAGTTTGTCGTTGATAAACTTGATTGCCGGTTTCGGCCAGCCGAGGTCGTTTAAGAATTCCGATTCCCTGACTTTCGGGTAAAGGTGATAGATCTCCTCGGTAACAAAAGGCATGAAGGGGTGAAGCAATCTCATGATCTGGATGAGAACGAAACCGGAAACCTCCCGGGCTTGATTTTTAATCTCATCCGAAGCGTCCTTACCCAGGCGAGGCTTGATCATCTCGAGGTACCAGTCGCAGAAATCTTTCCAGATGAAATCGTAGGCGACCTTTGCCGCGGTGTTGAAACGGAAACCGGAAAGATAATTATTAATCTGGCCGATTGTTTTAGCGAGTCTGGAGAGAATCCAGATGTCGGGTAGATCCAGATTCGACGATTCCAGATCGAGTTCGTATTTCGGCTCGAATCCATTGAAATTGGAGATAACCAGCCGAGAGGCGTTCCAGATCTTGTTAGCGAAATTACGTCCCAGCTCGAAACTTTTCTCCGAAATATAAGGATCCTGCCCCTCGGGAGTAGCCAGGATTATCGATATTCGCATAGCGTCGGCGCCGAATTTGTCTATTATCTCGATCGGATCGATACCGTTACCCTTCGATTTCGACATCTTCTCCCCGTTGGCGTCGCGGACGGTCCCATGGATGTAAACGTCGGAAAACGGAATCTTGCCGGTAAACTCATACGATGCCATCACCATCCTGGCGACCCAGAGATATATGATCTCCGAGCCGGTAAAAAGCGCTTTCGTCGGGAAAAACTTAGCTATTTCGGGTGTTTCCTCCGGCCAGCCTAAAGTCGAAAAAGGCCACAGCCATGACGAGAACCAAGTATCCAGAACGTCGGAATCCTGTTCTATTCTCGACGATCCGCATTTTGCGCAGGCTTTCGGTTTATCTCTCGCTACCATAATTTCGGCGCAGTCTTTACAGTGGTAAGCCGGAATTCGATGTCCCCACCACAATTGACGTGATATGCACCAATCTCGGATATTCTCAAGCCAGTAGAGATATGTTTTCGACCAGTGATCGGGATGAAATTTCAGTTCGCCGTTTTTTAACGCGTCTATTGCCGGTTTTGCTAAAGGCTCCATCTTTACAAACCATTGAACCGATAAATACGGCTCCACAACCGTATCACAACGATAACAGGTCGATACCGAGAGCTTATAATCCTCGATTTTCTCAAGATGCCCGCGTCGCTTAAGCTCTTCCACGAGGCTTTTCCGGGCTTCATAACGATCCTGCCCGGCGAATTTACCGGCGTTGTCGTTGAGTGTGCCGTCTTTATTGAAAATATTGAGTTTCTCCAGCCCATGCCTGCCGCCAATCTCAAAATCGTTCGGGTCGTGAGCGGGGGTTATCTTAACCGCGCCGGTGCCAAATTCCATATCAACGAAATCGTCGGCGATAATGGGAAGCTCCCGGTCAAGGATAGGGAGGATGGCCGATTTGCCGACCAGTTTTTTAAATCGCTTGTCCTTAGGGTTTACGGCGATAGCGGTATCGCCCAGCATCGTCTCCGGGCGAGTCGTAGCCACAGTCAGGTATTCATCCGAGCCCTTAAGCTTATACTTGATATACCAAAGATGAGAATCTATTTCCTCGCGCTCGAGTTCGTCGTCGGAAAGCGATGTCAAGCATCTGGGGCACCAGTTGACCAGACGATTCCCACGGTAGATAAGGTCTTTTTCATATAAATGAATGAATACCTCTAAAACCGCCTTGGAAAGCCCCTCGTCCATGGTGAATCTGGTCCGCTCCCAATCGCAGCTGCACCCCATACGGCGAAGCTGGTTTATTATTCGCTCGAATTTATCCTCTTTCCAGGCCCAGACTCTCTTTAAAAATTTATCGCGCCCCAATTGCTGACGGGTTTTGCCTTCCTTAATCAGGTTCTTTTCCACCACAACCTGGGTAGCGATCCCGGCGTGATCGATCCCGGGAATCCACTCGGCCTCGCAGTCCATTGACCGGCGCCAGCGGATCAGGATATCCTGCAGAGTGTTGTTCAGAGCATGCCCCAGATGTAAGACGTCGGTTACGTTTGGCGGCGGAATTACAACGGAATAAGGTTTCTTATCCGAATCAACCGACCCGTGAAACAGACCCGAATCGACCCAGCGCTGGTACCAGAATTCTTCGGCCTTGTGGGGTTCGTATGCTTTGGGGATCTCTTTGAGCATAGTTAAAACCTGCCTAAACTATCTTCTCGTCTAAAAAGAAAAACGGGATCAGTCCCGTTGCCATAATATAATTTATCGGAGTCAATATTTCCACCTTAATTTAACAAATTTCCTTTTCTCAGAATCCCCAAAAAACCGGTATTTTATGATTCGATTACATTCAGAGGCTGAAATCTAATTCAACAATCGCTAAAAACAAGGGAAATTTTTCAATCTAACGGAGAAAATCGTAAAGACTTAAGTTTTTTAAAACCGCGCAAATAGCCCGCTTGAACCATTTTACCGGTACAGGACACCCCCATCCGGCCTTGCGTAATTTACTTTATTATGGCATAATAATCTTCAAGGAGAAAATCGATGAGCGCCGACGATATCAAAAGACGAGATTTTATAAAGCTAACCGGCAAAGCCGCGCTTCTTACGGCGGTGATTGGCGGTGGAGGATATCTGCTTTCGAAAAACGAGTACGCTCCGTCGATAATGCGCCTTATTTCTGCCAATGGTAATCGAAGCTTACCGGCCGATGGTTCTTATCCTGACCTCGGGGTGGCCAAAGGGAAAGACCATTCCGGGGCTACAATAGCCGCAATCGGGCTTCTGGGAGGGATGGAGCGGTTCATAGCCAGAGGAGATATAGTCACTATAAAACCGAATATCGGATGGGATAGGACGCCTGCCCAGGGCGCCAACACCAACCCGGTTCTGGTGAAAACGGTAGCGGAATTATGTTTCGACGCGGGAGCGAAAAAGGTGATAATTACCGATGTCCCCTGTAATGACGCTCGCAGGACTTTCGCCCGATCGGGAATCCTCGGATCTTTAGAGAAGATCGGCGCCGATGTTATCCTCCCCGAAGATCGTTTTTACGTCCGCGCCGATTTAGGGGGCGAAATCCTCGGCGTATGGCCGATACTTCGCCAATTCCTGGAAACCGACAAGCTTATTAATATGCCGGTGGTCAAACACCACAGTCTCTCCCTGGCCACGATCGGTATGAAAAACTGGTATGGCGTAATGGGAGGTCCCCGCAACCGCCTTCACCAGAGAATCGATACCTCCATCGCCGATCTCGCCGATTTCTTCAGGCCGTCATTGATCGTTATCGACGCGACCAGGGTGATGGTCCGCAACGGGCCTGTCGGGGGACGATTATCCGACGTCGAGATTCACGATACCGTAATCGCTTCCACCGATCAGGTTGCCGCCGATTCGTATTCCTGCGGTTTTCTCGGACTCGCTCCCTCCGATCTGAGATATATTATGGACGGCGAGTCGAGAGGGCTCGGGAAATCATCCGGTTATACTATAATCGAAAAGGAAATAGTCTGAAATGGCAGCGGTACCGGCGTCGTTTAAAGGCATTAGGGGAATTCGCCAACTCCGCAGATTTTTCCAGGCCTTTTTTCTTATAACCTTTATCGTTCTTATTTACCTGACCGAGTTTTCATATACGTCATCTAAGAGCCCCGGGGAAACCATCATCCCCTCTCCCTGGTTAAATCTCTTTTTCAATATCGATCCGTTGTCAGGTTTTGCCACCGGATTGGCCTCGTGGCTGATCTATGGAAGTTTGCTTCTGGGGTTAATCATCTTGATCGGGACGATTTTTTTCGGCCGGTTCTTCTGCGGTTGGATCTGCCCCCTGGGAACTCTCAATCATCTTTTCTCAAGCTTTAAATCCGAACGAAAAAGCCGTCTGGGAAAAAACCTCGTCGAATCGAATAAATACCATCGCTACCAGGGATGGAAATACTACATACTGATCGGTTTGATTATTCTCGGCATATTCGGCTCCGTGCAAATCGGCCTGTTCGACCCCATAACGATTGCCGCCAGATCGTTCGGGCTGGTTCTGATTCCCGCCCTCAACCTGGCTCTGACCGGAATAGCGGCTTTCCTTTCCGATTCATCTGTCGGGATAATAAGCTTAATCGGCAAGGGCATTTTCGCGGTTGCCTCCGGTACGTTAATCTATTTCAAACAACCTTATTTCCAGGGGATTTTCTGGCTGACCGCGATTTTCGCCGCGATACTCGCCGCCAATCGCGTCTTCACGAGATTCTGGTGCCGAGGCCTTTGTCCCCTGGGGGCTTTGCTGGGAATCATGAGCCGTTATTCTGTTTTCGGGTTAAGAAAATATCATGATAAATGCACCGACTGCGATCTCTGCCTCTATCATTGCCAGGGCGGCGACGATCCCCATTACCGGGTTCCTCATCGGCGATCTGAGTGCCATCTCTGTTTGAACTGCCAGGCCGCCTGCGGCGACGACGCCCTGTCGTTCGGCTTCCAGGCGAAATCTGAAAATTATAACGCCGTTCCGGATTTAACCAGACGTCGAACCATTATCGCTGGAATAACCGGCCTCGTCGCGCTTCCCATAATCAGAAGCGATGATAAATTCGCCAGGGAACATCCCTTTATCCGTCCCCCGGGATCGCTCCTGGAGGAGGATTTTCTCAAACGCTGTATCCGATGCGGCCAGTGCATGAAAATCTGCCCCACCAACGCTCTTCAGCCGGCATTACTGGAATCGGGTTGGGAGGGGATATTCACACCGGTCCTGGCGGCGCAAATCGGATATTGCGAACATCATTGTACCCTCTGCGGGCATATCTGCCCCACAGGGGCCATTGCAAAACTCGAATCGGAGACTAAATTCGGAACCGGCGATTCGCCGCCTGTCAGAATCGGCGCGGCATTCTTCGATAAAGGCCGTTGTTTACCGTGGGCGTCGGGAACCACATGCATCGTTTGCGAGGAATGGTGCCCTACGTCGCCCAAGGCGATCTGGTTGGAGGAAACCGAGGTTGTTGATCGTGCGGGTAACCTTACGAAAGTCAAACTGCCGCGTCTGGACATAGAAAAATGCACCGGCTGCGGAGCTTGCGAATACGCCTGCCCCATAAGCGGAAGTCCGGGTATCTACGTTACCTCCGCCAACGAGACTCGAAATCCCGATAGATCCCTGTTACTGCGAAAGAGGAAATAACAAAAGCCTCCCGCCTAAACAGGAGGCTTTAATCACACATCAGAACCCAAGCACCAATAGAACATCGGATTAAGCACGCAAAAGATTGTGATGAGATTCACAACCAACCGCGATTTTAATCAATTATAAATTAAATAAACCTGGCGCTGACTGTCAAGAAGAATATGAAAGATAAACACTTATGTGGATCGAGCATTACCACGTTTGCCGCGGCCCGGTTTTTATAGGACATTGGATACGGGTCAATATGATCGAATCCAAGAGTATATCAAAAAGGGGCTTCCTGACCGGAAACCCCGTTGGCTCGCATATCGCGCTTATGACTGATCGATTATATTATATTTCAACTATATAGCATGATATTCCTTTTTGCTCTAATTTCCCCCTGGCCTTTTCAGCCTTTTTCCTGCTGTTCTCAATCTTCACAACCACCCAGAATTCGCGGTCGCCCCGCTGAATTAGTTTCGCGGAAATATCGAACTTCTCCAGGGTCTTGACATGTTTCACCGCTGAGTTCTCGTCGCTGTATTTTGCCGCGCAAACATAATATTCGCTTTTCGAATCCTTCGGTTTCGATTGCTTCGGAGCTGCCACAATATCATTTCCGGGCGCTTTTTTTATGATTTGATAGCTTAGCGCTTCTCTTGGTTGCCCGAATCTGAAAAGGAAAGAAAATTGATGCGTCCCGCCGAACATACTATTGACATTATAGGCATAATCGAGGCTATGGGTCGAAAGGTTCAAGCCGCCGCCGAACGAAATGCCGCTTTTCCCCGAATAAGCCTGTTGTGAATCGTATCCGGTTCTTAAGGTCAGAAGGTTAGCGAGGGCATACTCCACCCCTCCCTTAAAGGCTACTCCACCCGTGAGCGGCACCGACGCTCCCGCCATTACGATGATGCCATTGTCGAATGGGAAAAAGGAAACGCCCGCGTTTACCGTGGTCGGCAGAGGCGACGATGACAAATCGTATTTTAACTTCGGCCCGAAATTCATTATGGATAACCCGGTAAGAAAACGGCCGGCGTTATACTGCAATCCGAAATCCCCCGCGAAACCTGTGGTTTCCACGTCATCGAGCTTTTCGGAAATCGTTTTAAACCCGATCCCCATTGATAATCCGGATGATATAGCGCGGCCATAAGATATTGTGGCCGAAATATCGTACGCGCTTATGCCCCCGATAGGATCGTTAGCCGCCGAATAACCGTCGATCTGACCATACGACAAATAGGAAAAGGAAATCCCCAATCCCCCCTTCTGCCCTACCGGCGTAGCGAAACCGAGGTACTCATATCGTAAATCTTGAAACCATTCCGAATGCATGCCGGCAACCTGCGTATTCTCGGCCCGGGCAAGCCCGGCCGGATTGTAATAAGCCGCCACCGGACCGTCGGAAACTGCCGACAACGCCCCCCCGGTCGCGGCGGATCTTGCGCTTACCCCGATATTGAGAAAATTAAAAACCGATGTTCCGGGACCGTCCCCCGCTGACGCTATCGAAACCGCGAACGCGATTATTAGTAAAGTAATTATCTTTACGCTCTTCACGTCTTCCTCCTTAAGTTGTCATCGGCATTTTAAATGGCAAATAACGTGCCCGGAAAACGATCAAATGCGGCCTGTGTAAGCTCTTGAGTTCCAATAAGTAAGGTTAATGGATGAAAATGCCTCGGAACCGTCGACGATTAACCCTTGTTCCGAATTTTAACATAAATCCGTTTCAATACGGAAAATGACTATTAAAATGAAAGGATTACCTCTCGTCTACGATTATAACGTCTTGATAATAATCGGGATAGGATCGACCAAAATCCTCGCCAGGGAAATGTTCAAAACCAGAACATAATCCGATACTTTGAGCATTTCAAAATGAAACAGTATGGGGATAATGGCAGAGGTTGGTATTAGCGAAGTTTTCTCGCCAACAGATGTAAAAACAGGCCGACGTCGGTAACGATCCCTACCGCCTGCGCCGAACCGCGATCGGCAAGTTTGGTCACCACCGACGGGTTTATGTCCACACAAATCGTGCGCACTCTCGACGGCAGCATATTACCGGTAGCTATAGAATGAAGCATGCTCGATAACATCAGTACGATATCGGCGTTTTTGATAAGCTTACCGTAGGCCGCCTGGGCTTTTACCATATCGTTGATCGTCTCCGGCAGAGGGCCGTCGTCGCGCAACGAACCGGCCAGAACATACGGCACTTTCGATTTATCAAGCTGGTACATGATCCCGCTTTTCAAGGCTCTTTTAGCGATCATGTTTTTTATATTACCGTGTTTGAATACGGCGTTGATCGCCCGCATATGGTTTTTATGTCCTTCCTCCACCGGTTTGCCTGTCTTTGTATCCACTCCCAGCGACGTCCCGAACAGCGCTTGCTCGATATCGTGTACGGCCAGAGCGTTCCCGGAGAGAAGCCCTTGAACATATCCACCCTTAATCATCGAACAGAGCGATTCGGAACCGCCCGTATGCACAACCACCGGCCCGGCCACGACAATCGTTTTATGTTTTCCGGATTTAAACATCGAGGCGACCTCACTCACGGCCAGTTCGACTTTTTTCTCCGAGGATACATCGCCTGACATAAACTCGAATACGGATCTTCCCCGTTCTTTGAATTCGGGCAATACCCTGATGCCTGATAAACCGGTTACTACCTTCATTCCTTTTTTCAGATCGCGGATTTTCACACATCTCGCCTTGTTGCCGTCGGCCGCGATTACCGCGTCCATGCGCTGATCCTTGACCGGTATCCAGCGCCCGTTTAAGCGGATTTCAGTCTTATGATTGGTAGTCGAATAAAAATCATCTGGAGCGCAGGAGTTTTTGGGCGCCGGCTTTGTCGCGATCGGCGTATCCTCTTTAATTACGCATCCGTGCAGATGAAGTTGGGAGATTATATGCTCAAGAAGCATCGGTGTTGACGCCGCGACCTCGATTGTAGTCCTTGTAAGCTCGGTATTGGTATGCCCCATCTCGAACGATTTAATATCGAATTGCCCGCCGGAACGGATAATCAGATCGAGCACGGCCGACATGACACCCGAATCGACCAGATGCCCCTCGGCGAAGACTTCCTGGGTATATTTTTTGGCCATGTTTTTCTTATCGTCAAAATATAATCGTAGTTGACAGACTTAGTAATCTGTAGCCCGGTTGCCCCTCCCCGTTATCCCAACTTGAGGGAGTGTTGACAAAGTACCCCGACTGGAAAGTCGGGTTATTAGTTTTTTTAAATTTAAATACCCCCTTAATTGCCGGGGCTTTCCAGCCCCGGTTCATTGGACCGGATTTCATTTCAAGCCGACATAGAGGATTCTCAACAAGCCCCTTGATTGGGAATCCAGAAGACAAGCCACTATTTAGCCGCGGATCAGGAGCAAGAAGCCCCTGACATGCGTGGTTTTGTGGTCAGCAGACGTCCTCGTCTGCCGACAAATCGTCAGGCACCGGTTGGCATCCCGACCCGCGACTATTCTCTTTTCCCCTCGATATCGTATTGCTATATTCCAGACATGGGACTTTATAAAATGAGAGAGCGGTATAAATTTAAACTGACGAGCATCATATTATTTATCATTATATTTTCTTGCGATAGCAAACCGCCCCCGGCTCGATTCTCGGCCATGCTCACTATATCGGAAAACGAGAATACCGTTTTTTCCGGAAGCATATATGTGGACGGCTGGAAATACAGGCTCGATCTTTCAGACGGGACCGAAAAGATAAGCATAATCGTTAAAAATAACTCCGAATGGACATGGCTTCTGATGCCGGATAAGAAGATGTGCGCATACCTCCGCCGGGACGATCCGGAGAATATCGACAGCGACCCGTTTCTGGGGCTGCGATATCTCGAATCGGAATACGATAGCGAACTTGTTGGGAACGCGATAATCAACGGATACGAATGCGCGGAATATGTGATTAGTAACGACGGCAAAAAGCTTATGACTTATTGGGAAGCGGCAGCGTTGCGTTTCCCTGTTAAGATAATCGAGCATTCGACAACCGATATCGTAACGGAGTTAAGCGGTATGGTCGAGGGTTACATAGACGATAATATTTTCACCGTCCCCGACGATTACACCATTATCGGCCAACGTCTGAAATTGTGAGTAGCGAGCGTTAGACCTGTTTGTAAATATTCGATTGTCCTTTCAAAGTTCAAATGATAAATTGCGTCAAAGAACGGGAGGCTAAATGCCCTATTACGTAATTAACGACTTGCCCGTATTCATTTCGGATTCTAAAGAAAAAATCCTTTTGGAACAGGCGCTGGGAGATAAATCCTTTAAATTCCATGTGAAGAGCTTTGTCGGAAGCAGTGAGGAAGTTGAAAAAAGGGAAAGGGCTATAATTAAATTCCTACAGGATCGCTTTAATGAAGACAACGGAAAATTCCACACTGATTGGGTGGAATTCGACCTCGAGGGTGAAAGCGCCTCGAAAAATATCACCGATCTATTATACGATTTTTGTCAGTATTCTGATTTTGGAGAAATGAGTGAGGTGAGAGATCACTGCAAGAAAATAGAACAGGAGCGTATAAAGGATATCTATTATTATCCGCTCGGAAGAGTATTTCTGGTAGATTTCGGCAGAAAGAGGAATTTCATAAAGAGACTTTTCGGAGGGGCCGGAGTTAAATCCGTACGATTGGAGATAGATGTCGAAAGTGTTTATCGGCTGAAAGGAATATTAACCGATTTCGAGGTTCATTCGGAGGATTTTCAATTGATCTGCTCGAAGAAGATCTCGCTGATTCCCAAGAGCCTCGCCTTTTCGCGACAGCAAGAATAATGGCCGGATAAGACCACTCGGCCGCATAGCTTTTCCCCGCTTCATAAATTATAGCCAAACCTAATTATAGCCAACCCTGCTTTTTTTCAATTCCCCTGGAACTTTATGATAATGATTGTCGTTTACATATTCATGATGGGATTGTGATAACTGGATTCCGGGCTGAAATCTTCAGCCTCTAAAACAATAATCACTAAACTGGAGGAACCTTGAAAAAGTTCAACGTTCTATTCGCGATTCTTTTCGCGCTCGTTCTCGTGCCCGCGTCATCGACATCCGCGCAGGATTTTCAGCATGGCATCATGATCGATCTCGATGGTGAGAATTATTATCTCGCCGGCCCCCCGGACGGCCCCGACGGCGCGACTGATATACCCGGCCATTCATGGATATCGGTCGGAAATGATCAGCTGATGGGAAGGCATTACAATACCGGTCCTTTCGGCGCCGCGAGCTGGTGGGCTACCGGCGAGGATGATGGCATATTACTTTATAGCGTCCACGCGATTATCGACATGTGGACTCCTGAAAAAGCCGAGTTCTACCGGGGCATAGGTTTCGTACATTACCATGAACTGGTTTCGGTTGATGATGGCGAGGAACATCCTTCAAAAGTCGTCTGGCTGAGACATTTTGGCGCGACAAATTTCTATTTCGACGGCGGCCCTCATCCGGAATTGGCGCATGACGTCTCCCGCGGCATCGATCGGGATTTTATCCCCAACTGGAACATGCCATACGGCGGTTCTCCGAAACGTGACGCGTCAAATGAAATCAACATTCTTCCGGGCAGCCTCGATCTTATCTCCAACTATCCGAATCCGTTCAACGCGCGCACTAATATCAGCTTTAATCTCGTCAATGGCGCCGACGTAACCATCGATATCTTCAATCTCCTCGGACAGAAAATCTCCAGCGTGGCCGACAGTTATTATCCTGCCGGCGAGCATGTTGTCAACTGGGACGCTTCCGGGCAGACAAGCGGTGTTTACTTCTATAGATTGACCGCGGGCGGAGAAACGGTCACAAAGCGAATGACCTATCTAAAATAAAATTCGTCTCCTTAATTGTCAGAAGCCGTCTTCTATATCGGAGGCGGCTTTTTTTTAATATGACGCAATAAAACCCGATCTACTTCTGTCATTCCCGACTTGAGGGTTTGTTGATAATGTCATTGCGAGAAGTCCCGTTTTGCGGGACGACGAAGCAATCTCTAACTTATTTGCTTTTAATAAAAATAGATTGCTTCTTCCCGTCTGCTACGGGAATCGCAATGACCAATATTCGCCTTTTGAAACACTCTCCTTGATCGGGAATCCAGAATATTGCGATCACATTATTGTAGTGGTCAGGCATGCCTGACCATTACAAACAAACGGCCGGGCGAAATCACCCGACCGCGTAAATAGCTTGGTCCACCGTGCCGTCAGATCCCCCGACCTGACGGCCACAAATCCTACTTATACAACGTCCCCTTGGCCTTGCGCTCCTTGAGGTTTTTCAGCATATCCTCGGTCATCGACGCCAGATCCCATTGCGGTTTCCAGCCCCACTCCTCGCGGGCCGCGGAATCGTCGATGGAGTTCGGCCAGGAATCGGCTATCTCCTGACGGAAATCCGGCTCATAGGTCACCTTGAAATCGGGTATATGCTTCTTGATCTCGGCGGCCAGTTCGCCCACAGAGAAACTCATGGCGGCATGGTTGAAATCGGAGTGATGCACCAGCTTATCGAAATCGGCCTCGGCAAGCTGGATCGTGCCGTTGATACAGTCGGGCATGTACATCATGGGCAGGCGGGTATCCTCGCGGACGAAACAGTTGTAGCTTCCCTTATCGACCGCCTCGTAATAGATGGCCACGGCGTAATCGGTGGTGCCGCCGCCCGGCAGGGTCTCATGCGAGATGATCCCCGGGTAACGCAACCCCCGGATATCCAGCCCGAACCGCCTGACATAATAATCGCACAAAAGCTCTCCGCAAACCTTGGTTACCCCGTACATAGTCGACGGTTTCAGCACGGTATCCTGCGGCGTGTTATCCAGCGGCACGCCGGCGCCCCAGACAGCGATGGAGCTGGGGATGATGATCCTGGCCATATCGTATTTGATTCCCAGTTCGAGGATATTGATTGTCCCGTTCATGTTGACATCCCAGCAGAGTTGCGGGTTTTTCTCCCCCACCGCCGAGAGGATGGCGGCCATATGAATGACCGAATCGATATTGTATTTTTTGACAATCTCCTCGACCGAGTTTATATCGTTGACATTGATAAAATGGAACGGCCCCGAGTTTTTAAGCTCGTCCGACGGCGCCGTTTTGCGGCCGGTAGCGATCACGTTCTCGGCTCCGTATTTCTCGCGTAATTCCAGGGTCAACTCCGACCCGATCTGCCCGACCGCGCCGGTCACCAGTATCTTCTTCATCTCTTTTTTCATCAGTCTCTCTTTTATCTAAAGTTCATCCAACTACCCACACCAAACGGGGGCAATTTAGTTTTTGACAGAGGATTTCGCAAGGGGAATAGCTAAAAACTCAAAACAATATTTCTAATTGTCAGTTTGCTTATGACTTATAAATTGCCTAAACAAATCTGGAATCGGCATATCAAAACTTGATGCCATTTCTATAGCTATTCTACTATAAATTTCAATGGACACATTCAAGGTAAGTTCGATTCCTTCTGTAGATGCAGAATTCTCGATAATGGTAGAATTCCCACCGCCTTTTAGAAAACCCATTAAGCCGTAAGGATCACAATGGACAAATTTCGAATGAAATGGCATGATAGTATTATAGGATGCTCTTTCACCAACATTTTTTGCCATTTTTAAGAGGTTTTTCCCAGACCAATTATATTGAATAATCTCCTTCGGATTGAACCATGTACGAACCTTGTTCCACTTTCTATTTTTTTTAGTATAATCATCCTTATATTTAATATACTGTTCATTTATTAAGGCCTTATTCGCTTGATAAGCCGAACCTTCAACAAATTGGGTATTCGAGATATGCATTTCAGATCTATCTAATTCACGCTTTAATGAGATCCACAGAAAATTAATAAACAAGCTCCCTAATTTTTTTTTCTTTATATACTTAATTTGAACATAATCTTCGAATAATGACCGCAATAATATTCCCGCTACATCAGCTATTCCCTCGTTACAGAGTTTTAATATTGATATAAATAAATTTTGCGAAGCGGCAAATATTAGCATCGAAGCATATTGTTCATTGTTAAAATATTTTTTTATTTTTTCCTTTAATTTATCAGATTCGATAAATATCTGCAATGCACGATCAAATTCCAGTTTAAATTCTGAATAGGCGATATTCTTGGTATCATAGAAATTTTCTGGCTTATAATATGGATGAGGGCTGCGATTGCTCTTGTTCATTATTTACCTTCATAAATAAAATATATTTCCCTGCAAGTCAGGGTTTGCCATAAACTCTTCAGGCATTATTACCGAATTGTCAGTAATTCGTTACAGAAATCAACCCCCGAATTCGGCAGTAAGGAGTTCCTGATGACTTCTTCATTCCGTGTTCAAATGCCGCTATCTAATTATCAACAATATTAATGCAACAATCGCGATAAAATCCGGTAGTCCAAACTCCCAAAATATCCTTAGTGCTAGGAAATAAGACTCTCTTGGATATTTCGAAAATATTAATTCTCTAGGCTTCATAAGCTTATCGGTGACTGCTTCTTTTGTATCTTCCATTAGTTTTTTATATTCTCTTGTTGATGCCAAAAGGTTTTTCTCCATCGATATTTCTGTAAACTTAAATCCTCTGATTTGCCTCTTTATTTTATTGAGTTCCTCTATACAGTTTTTCAGTTGTGATCTTTTATTTTCCCATAAAGTATAGTCCCCGTAGCTATAGAAATTAAATGATAATAAGAAATAAATTAAGAGAATCAACATTATCCAAATGATAAATACTCTATCTTCTATTAGAATATCTATTCCCAAAGCATCGATCTTATTAGGGAAAAGATTTCCTATCGTAAAAAGAAAGCTAATCGCTGAGACCAATAATAGTAATTTCCTAGCTTTTCCTGTACTTTGGCTAAGAGGATCTTCTAACAAAACCAATATAAGTCTACTACATCTATCTTCAAGTTCCGATTTTCTTCGAATCATACTTTGGAACGTATTGAATTCAACATTTGACAATGTGGATCTCCAGCTTTTTTCCATATAATATCCAGTGTAGTAGAATACGCTCGAAAGTATTTTCTAGCAAGTCTTTTTGTACCTTGCACGTCAGGGCTTGCCTTGACCGTAGATTTTCCATATCGCGTTCATAGTAAACGACAACTCTCGATTAGTGTTTTAGCCAATACTCCCCTCCCCCTCATCCTCCAGTTCGCTAGCTTCCCCACCTCACCACACTCCCGGCACCCACTTCGCCGTCTTCTGCTTATACGCTATATACTCCTCGCCAAATTTCATCTCCATCAGTTTTTCCTCATACCCCGCTATGAAATTGTAGAAAGCGAATATCAGTATCTATAAGGCGAAAGAGACAATCGAAACCGTGGATACTATTAAGGCCAGATAAAGTAGAATAACGCTCATATACAGCGGATGTCTTAAACGGCTGAATATGCCGTTGGTGATCACCTGTTGGGGGCGATGCTCTCCTGCCACTACATGATGGCTCGCCTTAACCAGATAAAGCGAAAAAGCGAATACTGCCAGAGCAACCGGCAGCCGAATATAAAGAGGCACGTAAGACGATGGAAATGTCGAGATCTTCAGAACAAATGAATCCAGCACCCAGATAATTATGAATAAAGCAAGGAAGATTAACTGCCCGGAGTCACCGAATGGATGTTCGCCATTTTTCTCTTTCATAATCGTTCCTTTCAACTCCGCTCGGCAGCCGTCCCTTCTCCTTCGAACTCCAGCTCCAGCCCGCCGGTGAATCTGACCACGAAATTATAGATTCCGGCCGTGATAATTCCGCTGATAAAACCCATCACACCGTACAAAATCGGCATGACGATAATCGCTCCGGCGCCGAATATAAGACCCACAAACGGTTCCGATGAATTGCTGAGCGCCGAACCCAGTAAAGCGCCGAATAGCGCCACGGCGGAGATAATGAATCCCATAAATAGCCCCAATACGGCGTAAAGAATGCCCGTAATCTTAGCCGGCGAAAGCGGTCCTATTCTCTTGAGTACCATAACAACCTCCCGGTGGTTTTTTATAAATATATACCCTCGAAACGGGGATTATTCAAAAGAAAAAGATTACTTGATGCGTCAGGATGGAATCCCATCTTTACGGGATGACATCCTGATGCTGTTTGTCAAACGAGGACCACATGCTTATCCTCCGACCACCGGTCGGAGCAAAAGCATGCCACCCGGCCGGAGGTACACCGACGACATTATAATTCCGGTAAAATCGATATTAAAATGGAATATAATCGAATCGGTGCTGTATATTACGATAAGGATTCGGAACACTATCAGCGCGATTTGACATCTCTGAACGCGATAATTGAAAAGATGATTTCCTGCCGATCTGAAGCAATATTTAGGGGAAGGTTACTATGATTAAAACGGCTTATCAAATCAAGACGATCTCGAGGCGGTATTACCTTTTCGGTATTTGTATTGTGCTGTCTATTGGAATTTTGCTGGCAAGCTGTGATGATAGACCCGTCGTGTGTGTCTCTCGAGACACGCTCATATTGACTCCGAATGGAAACGTCCCTGTAACCGACCTGAAAATCGGCGATATGGTTTTCTCCTACGATTTATCTCGTAACATACCGGTGCCGGCGAAAATAGTAAGCGTCCGGCCGGGATACGGAAAATGTATAGGATTCGATACCGATTCAGGGCGAAGAATCAACGTGACCGCCGAACATCCCATATACAGCCCCGAGACCGGGGGATACGAGAAAGCGTCAAAATGGCGATCGGCCGAACTGACGGCGTTCCTCACTTTGGATCGAAACAGGCCAAAGACGGCCGCTGTGACAACTCTGGAAGTCAGTTCGAAGGAGATCCGGGTATTCGATTTGACGGTCGACTCTCCATTTAATAATTTCTTTGCCGACGGTATTCTGGTTCACAATAAGACCCCTCCGCTCGACATTACCCCTCCTGTCAATGATCTCGATGTTGTGGAAACCGATAGTAACTCGGTAACTCTGGCCTGGACCGTGCCGGGCAATTCGGAAATCTATCCAGCCGAATACGATATGCGATTTTTAGATCGCGAATGGCAAACCGGGGACTACTGGACTGCCGCCGATACGATAATCGGCGAACCGACTCCATCGGCTCCAGGTTCGCGGGACACGATGATGGTCGAAGACCTTCAGGATTCCACCACATATTGGTTCGGTATGACGACTATTTCCAATAGCGGCGGTTATTCGAATTTATCGAATATTGTGTCGGGGTCTACCCAATAGTCCGGACATGTTGCCAGGAACCCCCGACGGCGCTGGAACGGTATTGTCGAGAGTTAAACCTTTCATCGCGGTCATAATAAATTATGACACGCTCTCCACGGCTCCTTTTTATTATAGTCGCGGGGAGACAAGCTCCCCGCCTACATTTATTGGGAGGAAGCCCGGGCGTTCTCCCTGTCATACCGCGGATGACAAACCAACCATACTCCCCAAAAACCCGTTGCCAACCGCGATTTCGTTGCGTAAATTGCCCGTTCCGAACCGATATTGGTGAACGTTTGATAATAGGAGAAAAAGATGTACGGGAAAATCAAAGAGGATCTTGCCAAAGAAATTCAGGCCACAAAAGAGGCCGGCCTCTACAAAGAAGAACGTGTAATCATGACCCCCCAGGGGCCCGAAATCAAGGTCAAAACCGGCGAGACGGTGCTCAATTTCTGCGCCAATAATTACCTGGGGTTATCGTCGCACCCCAAACTGATCGAAGCCGCCCACAAGACCCTCGATACCTGGGGCTACGGGCTGTCGTCGGTACGCTTTATCTGCGGCACCCAGGATCTGCATAAACAGCTCGAGGCCAAGGTCTCTGAATTCCTCGGTATGGAGGATACGATCCTCTACGCCGCCTGTTTTGACGCTAACGGCGGGGTGTTCGAGCCGTTTTTCGATAAGGATTCGGCCATCATCTCCGATGCTCTAAACCACGCCTCCATTATCGACGGTGTCCGGCTGTCCAAGGCCCAGCGGTTCCGTTACGCCAACAACGATATGAACGATCTCGAGGATTGCCTGAAGAAAACCAAAGACTTGAAATACCGTATAGTCTGCACCGACGGCGTTTTCTCCATGGACGGCAATCTCGCCAACTTAAAAACGATCTGCGATCTGGCCGAGAAATACGACGCCATTGTCATGGTCGATGATTCTCACTCCACCGGTTTCATGGGCAAGACCGGCAGAGGCACCCACGAGTACAACGATGTCATGGGGCGTGTCGATATCATCACCACCACGTTCGGCAAGGCACTCGGCGGCGCGTCGGGCGGATGCACGTCGGGACCCAAGGAGATGATCGAATGGCTTCGTCAGAAATCACGTCCGTATCTGTTCAGCAATACGTTAGCCCCGGCGGTCACGGGCGCGACGTTGGAGATGTTTAATATCCTCATGGCCACGACCGAGCTTCGCGATAAGCTGGAAACCAACCAGCGCTATTTTCGCAAGGCGATGACCGACGCCGGATTCGATATCAAGCCCGGCGATCATCCGATCGTGCCGATCATGTTCGGCAAGTTCGAAAACGACGCCAAACTGGCCCAGGATTTCGCTAAGGATATGCTGGCCGAGGGAATCTACGTAATCGGATTCTCATTCCCCGTGGTTCCGAAGGGTCAGGCTCGTATCAGAGTTCAGCTTTCCGCCGCCCACGAGATGAGCCATATCGACAAGGCTATCGAGTCGTTCATCAAGATCGGCAAGAAACACGGGGTGATCTGATAGTATAAATTTGTGGCATCGGGTCGCCTGACCGACACGAACGCTATTACCGTCAGGTCACGTTATCACTATCCATACGGATCCGTAGGACGACCTGACGGAATGGGGATTCAAGAAATATTAGCAATCTCCAACCCGAACTGTAAATTTAAGCTTCTCAAGCTTTGGCACAACAGTATTTTTACCGCCAGGGAACTCATCCCAAATAAGCGGCCCTTGACAAGGAAACTGATATTTGTGAGCGACGCCCATTATAGCTTTAGAGGGATAACATTCTCCCTCATAGTAAAGAAAATACTTTCTTGCTTTTCCGAATCCGTATTTTCTCAAGAATTTTTTTTCGCCTTTGCGCCTACATTCCTCTATAGCTTTTATCACAGCATCGCTTGAAGAAATATCGCCAAATGACATATTCTTGTCCTCCTTTCATGGAAACACTGGTACCGCACGCAACTGGTGAGTTTATTATTTAATTCTCTGGTTCCCAAGCGTTGATTGGGAACCAACAAAACACTACCGTATCCGGCATTCTTTGTCTCCTTTTTACTTATGACAATTATCTTAAACTCGCCATCTTTATCTACTATATTTTCTAAGATTATCAATTGAGAATAGGATACCATCAACCTGAATAACTAATCTCGCTTGGCCTTTAAGAATTTCCGAAATGGAATAAATTGTTGAATAACGGTTACAAGGATATGGCTGACAAAAGCCATCTTCAAAATGAAAAAGATATTCCGCGCGGTCTCCAGGTTCTACATATGTAAGATCATAGAGCTTTTTACTACGAAGTTCACGAGGGAGACAGAATGCTAGAGGAAAACGATTAGCTGGATTTTCTTTAAATTCTATCATTGGAGCAAATGATATGAAATTAAAATAATCTCCAGCGCTAACGTTATGCGCTTTAAGCAATATATGCGTAATTTTACGGTTTTTGGCATAGACCCTGACATAAATTTCCAAAGATCGTCTGCCATAACCATCTGTCAGGAACAAAGAGCTTTCATATCCCATATTGCTGTTTTTGTAATATTCCAAATCTTTATAATATTTTTCTCTTCTTATCTTTTCTCTTTTCTCTTTTTTCTCTTTTTTCTCTTTGGCTTTTCTTTCATCCTCTTCTTTTTGTTTTAATTTCTCCAACGTGATGGCTTGAAGTTCTTCACTATTAATCAGAAGGACTGAGACATTGTTGGAGTTACCATTAGCTACTGCCAGGTCATTGTCGCCATCGCCGTCGAGGTCAATCGCGAAAACTGAAACAGGACGATCTCCGACCCCGTAATTAATCGCCGCCTGAAATGTCCCATCGCCGTTATTTAGTAGGACTGAGACATTGTCAGACTCCTCATTGGCAACAGCCAGGTCATTGTCACCATCCCCATCAAGGTCAACCGCAAAAACTGGAGCAGCACGATCCCCAGCCACGTAATTAACCGCCGCCTGAAATGTCCCATCACCGTTATTCAGAAGGACTGAGACATCGTAGGAACCGACTTTGCCAATACGGGGACGAATACCGATAGTACCCACGGCCAGGTCATTGTCGCCGTCGCCATCGAGGTCAACCGCGAAAACTGAAGCAGGACTATACCCGGCCCCGTAATTGACCCTCGCCTGAAATGTCCCATCGCCGTTATTTATTAGGATTGAGACATTGATGGCATTAGCCACGGCCAAGTCATTGTCGCCGTCGCCATCCAAGTCAACCGCGAAAACTGAAGCAGGACTACTCCCAGCCCCGTAATTAACCGCCGTCGGAAATGTCCCGTCACCGTTATTCAGAAGGATTGAGACATTATTAGAATTAGAATTCGCCACGGCCAGGTCATTATCACCATCGCCATTGAGGTCAACCGCGAAAACTGAATAAGGACAATCCCCGGCCTCGTAATTAACCGCCGCCTGAAATGTCCCGTCACCGGTATTCAAGAGAATTGAGACATTGTCGGAACCGCAGTTAGCCACCGAAAGGTCATTGTGGCCATCGCCATTGAGGTCAACCGCGAAAACTGAAGCAGGACTCTTCCCGACCCGGTAATTAAACGCCTGCCGGAATATCCCGCGACCGTAATCAACCGCCGCCGGAAATGTCCCGTCACCGTTATTCAGAAGGACTGAGACATTGTTGGAATTAATATTAACCACGGCCAGGTCATTGTCGCCATCGCCATCGAGGTCAACCGCGAAAACTGAATAAGGAGCATCCATGCCCCCGTAATTAACCGCCGCCGAAGATGTCCCCTCACCGTTATTCAGAAGGACAGCTATCAAAACAGCAATTATTAGACTAATCGATTTCATGATTTCACATCCCTCGTTTAAGCTGTTTCAAAGAGTTATCTTTAATTTGAACCAAATTTTAGCTGGTGGCAGGCTCCATACCTGCCACATTAGACCAACATTTAAGAACCGTTCTCCCTTGTATCTTTGGCAAAAGGCCAGCGTTTCTCAAGGCTTGCAATGTCCGCAACATGAATTTTTCTGCCATAAACATTTACCCGATAATAAATTTTGCGCTTGTCCTAACCAATCTACAAAATTCCGCAGGTTTATAAATTCTTTGATAATTTGATCCCTGCGGAGCATGCCGATCCAAAATCCATTATCTGTTGCATCACCGATCCCCGAAATCAAGTTTGTACCAGGACAGTAAGGGCGATGAGCTTTAATCTCGTTGGTAGGATAATTGATGTATACCTTAATAAAAGTATTATGTGGATTATTAGATTGAATCATCTCAGCAACCGAAAATAGTTCGAGGTTCTGGTTATCAAGGAATTGGAGAATCCGAGGGGCTTCCCGCGAAAAATTGTATTCTTTATTATTTGTCAAACTCATCTTTCCCTCCTTATAGAAAAATGTCTGTGAAATATTTATCGGTGATTGTGGAGGTTTTTCTTTATTAATGACGATAAAAGAGCGATTCGTTTCAGTTTGCAGCGATTTTTGTGTGGCGTTATACGACCCGATATTATGATATAATCGGTCAAGTGCGTAGATCACAAACCCCGTGCTCCCGACAGAATGCCTTGTTGTCGGGTTTTTCTCCACCTTCGGCGGATCAGAACACCGACCTGCAATTCCTATCCTACCCCAGCGTCACATCGAGATACAGCATAACCACCACGCCGATCAAGGTGCCAAATGTGGCTATGCGCTCATGTCCCTTGCGATGTGTTTCAGGCACTATCTCGTCGCTGATAACATACAGCATCGCCCCTGCCGCGAATCCCATGGCGTATGGCAGAATCGGCGCCGCGAAGCTTACCGCCCAGGCGCCGAACAACGCCAGAGGAATCTCCACTAATCCCGCCCGTATGCCGACGAGACTCGCGTAAAAATAGGTGCCCATTCCGATGCTCAAAGAGGCGATCGCCACCGCCAGACCCTCGGGTATATTCTGTATGCCGATAGCCAGCATCAGTTTCAACGCGTTGTCTATGTCGCCCGACCCAAAGCCGACTCCCACGGCCAATCCCTCGGGGGCGTTGTGAAGGGTGATAGCGATTATGAAAAGCCAGACCCCCTTGATCCTCTTCGCTTTCGGACCCTCCAGCCCCTTGATGGCATGCAGGTGAGGCGTGAGATGATCCGCGAGATCCAGAAATATAACTCCCAGCGCTATTCCGATTATCACCGGCCATATTCCCCCGTGATCGATACCCGGCAGAATCAGGCTGGTGAAACTGGCGGTCAACATAATGCCCGCGGCGAAACCCAAGGCGGCATCGAGGAACTTCGCCGACGGTCTCCGCCAGACAAGCACGGCAAGAGCGCCGACCGTATTGAACAGAGTAATAATCAATCCGCCGACCAGCCCCTGCCAGATCGGGTTTGAGCCGGCTATAGAAATAAAGACCCTTTCCATCCAACTCGTTTCCATTACACCTCTCTTTTGATGCGATTCTTCGTGGTCATTGATTATCCCGGCGGTTATTACCGTTTAGCTCTCGGGCCGCCATGAATACCCATATCCGATCCTGTCCCGTCGGGATCGGAAAGCAGCGGATTCCCCTTATCAATCAACGGCGAATCGGGAGCCAGGACGAAACTGTCTTTATCTATAAATCCGGGATCGACATTCATGTTCCCGTTTCTATCTGTGTAATCCGGCATATCGCCGTACTCGCCCGCCGCGTTATTCCAGACGTTATTATACGATATATCGAAATTGAAGAGATTGCCGTAGTTCCAGATCCCCACGCAGGGGCAAACCCATTGCTCCCGCCAGCCGTTTTCGATAATGATATTATTTGAAAAGCGTCCGGTACATTCGTCCGACCAGACCGCCATTCCGCAGTTGCCGTTGTGATAGACAACGTTGTTGGTAGCGTCCAAATACGACGTTCCGGTGGCGATTATCCCCCAGCCGAGATTATCGAAAACAACGTTGTTGGAACAAATTACCCTTGTATCGCCGAACGATCCGATCCCCTTCCAGTAGTTGGAGATTCGATTTCTTATCACGGTAGCCGTAGCGTCCCAGGTGATCCCGATTCCGGCGCCCCGTCCGCCATTGATTTTGTTGTCGGCGATATAAGCGGTGGCGCCCCTGTACAAGGCCACGCCGTCCCAGGTGTTATTCTTGATGATATTATCGATTATGAAAAGCTCCGCTCCCTCGCGCCCGATCACCCCGCCAATACCGACCACGACAGAATCGGGACGATCGGTGTTGTCGGCGATAAGGCATTGACGAATCGTCACGCTTCCCCATTTGACCACAATCGCCGCGTCGGTAGCGGCGCCGTCGAGATCGCGTACACCGCCCGTGATTTTCAGATTGCTGATATCCGAACTATAACTTCGCGTGAAAAAAACCCCGTATCCCGCGTTGGTAACCAATACCGTGGAATCGGTTCCCGAGCCGATTATGATCAAACCCTTATTTTCAATCAGGAAACCGCGGCTCGCCTGAACGTCGGTTTGATGGTTTTCGCAATTGCCGCAGAGTTTTTCTCGATATGAAAATCGTTGAGAGACGTAATTCCCCGGAGCGAGAAGCAACGTGTCGCCGTCAATGGCCGAATCGATTGCTGTCTGCAGATCGCGGTAGGGATCGTCGATCGCTCCCCTGCCCCGGACGTTATCGCCGATATCGTCCACATGAATAACCGCCGAGATTCCAGGACCGGCAGAAAATAAAATCGCGATCAACAACACGCTCGATATTCGCACGCTCTTTTTCTATGGCATAATCTTTTTGCGGTCAAGTTATTTCAATTATGACATTCAGATATCAGCCATGGAGATCCGTTTATCCTCATAATCCGACGAATGCTGATAATGAGTAAGATTATGGTGTAAATCCCATAAGTATCGGACTAAATCGATTAAAAATCGGAATTCGACAAATGTAATTTCAACATAACTATTTTGTAACAGCCTGAATTCCAACGTCTTAAAAGGGCAATTCTAAAATTAAGAAATAGCGGTAAAGGCCCGTAATTTGCTGTTTAATTATGAAACCTCAAAAAGGGAGGTGTTTTGATAATAAATTCCTACGCGAATTCATTAATCTCCTTGAACAACCTGATTCAAAGCAACAAAGACTTGGGGAAAATATATGAAAAGTTGTCGTCCGGCCTGAAAATCAACAGCGCCTCCGACGATCCCGCCGGGCTGGTGATTTCCATTCAATTGAGGTCGGAGATCGCCGGAATATCACAACTGATAGAAAACCTCGAACATCAGTATAATAAATACGCCACCGCGGAGAGTTACCTGGCATCGATGCAATCGAATCTGCAGGAGATGCGCGATGTCGCCCTGGCCGCCGCCAACGAGGGAACGACTACCGAGGAAATGCGGGCGGCTTATCAGAATATCCTCGACAGGAATGTCGAGGGCTATAATCGCGCGATCGAGACGGCGTCTTATGGATCGCTGTCCTTACTCGATGGCTCCTCGGGGTCGGTTGCCGATCTCGATCAGTTAGCCGGTCTGGATATAACCGATGCCGAAAGCGCGCAACAGGCGGTTGGCGAAATCGACCGCCAGATAGACGAGATATTAAATCTTCGCGCCGATATTGGAGCAACACAAAAATACGAGTTCCGAAGCCAGAGCGATAACCTGCACAACCAGTTGATCAACCTGACTCAATCGGAATCGTCGATCAGGGATACCGATATGGCACGGGAATTCATAGAGATGATCAAAGCTAAAATTCAAAGAGAAGCCCAGATGCTCTTCCTGGCCCATAACCAGCAAATGATAGATTCGGTAACGCGAATCTTATCGGCTTAACGCGGGATATCGAACGATTCATTCGCGTTATTGAAAATGATCGTAACCGCGCGGGGATAAAATACCGCTACTGCCGTCGCTATATGATACGGCCATAGATTTTTTTTCTACTATTCTACCTATAGGGTAATAGGAACATCCTCCGGATTGCAGGATCGTCTCGAGTTCCGGTGAAAATTTTTCCGGGATCGTCCCGAGGAGGATATAATCCTCGCCGCCGTGAAAGAGAAAATCGTCAATATTAAGCTTATATTGATGACAATACACCCTGAGATCGCCGGACACCGGTATCTTATTGATTTCGACAACCGCCCCAACCCCCGATTCCTCGCAAATATGCCATAAATCGGCGGCAAGGCCGTCGGAGATATCGATCAACGAGTTCGCTTTTTTTGATGATGCTATCAATCTTCCGGCTCGCGTATGCGGTGTCGGATCGAAATGGGCATTGAGCAGGTTATCCTCGTTTTCAAACTTCCGTTTATTCCGCAAGAGATCGAGACCGGCGGATGATAATCCCGGCTTGCCTGTTATGAAAATAATATCGCCGATTTTTGCCCCGTTGCGATATAGGATATCGTCCTCTATCGCCTCGCCGGTTAGGGCGATATTGATCACCAATTGATCGGGAGAAGAAACCGTATCACCGCCAAGGAGATTTATCCCGTATTCGGCCGACATAGATTTCAGGCCGTCATATATCTTATCAAGATATTCGATCTCGATATCACCCGGGATTCCGATCGATACAAACGCCTCCTTCGGTCTCCCGCCCATGGCAGCGATATCCGAGACGCTTACAGCCAGCGATTTTCGGCCGAGAAGGTTCGGGGGTATTTCATCACGATAAAAATGAACGTCCTCGATCAGCATATCGGTTGTCAGGAGAACCGCCATGCCATCGGAGACCCTGAAAACGGCGCAATCGTCACCGATACCGGCGATAACGCCGTTTTTACGGTTAAGGCATCCTTTTTTAATCCGGTCTATGAAACCGAATTCGCCGAGGTTGTTAATTTGCATTGATCGATTTCTCAATTAAGATGTTGTTTGTAAGCAATTTAATCAACGTTGAAATTAATGACCCCAAAAAAATATTTTCGCTTTCTTACTTGTAATAATATTGTAGCCCAACCCGTAGCAGTAAAGACTCGCCGGGCAATATTCAAATATCGTATTGCCAATTCTCCTGCTTTCCTGTATTGTCTTAGTCGTAATTAATGCAGTTGGTAGATCATGGGCTTTACAGAATTGGCTAAGTGATTTAAGTTCCTCCGGATGTTTATAATATCTATCCGACCATTTTACCTCGACTACCCACGATGGTTTCATTTTATGGCCAAGCGACACAATGTCTACCTCGCCTCCTTTCCATCGCGCGTAAAATAAGAGTCTATCTGAGTGGAACCATTGTGAAAATATGGCCGTTTCCACAAGCGATCCCATCGCCGAATCATCACCGGAAACGGGACTGAACAGCGCCGCCCTCATCGATGGGTTAGTAATATATATCTTGAAATAATAAGCTCGCTTGAATCGCTTTGCCGACCGGTCAATTCTATGCACGATCCTCACTAGAAATGCCGTTTCAAAATACTCTATATACTTTTTGATGGTATTCTTGACAACCCCCGAGTTTTGCGAGAGCTCGTCGAGGGAAACCTCTCCAGCCGTATTAAAGGCGAGACTCGTAAATAAATAATTCAATTCTTGTATATCGTGAATCCCATAGAGTTGCGGGAGATCCCGCAGAAGAACCTTATCTATAATGTCGTTTTTAATAAATCGTCCCGGATCAGACCTTATTTCCTCACTGAAAACTACCTCGGGATATCCTCCAAAATTCAGGTAATCTATAAAATGGATATTCAAGGAGGAAATATCGTTCGTATCGATTATGAATTCATTTTCTTTGTCTTCGATTTGAACAAGATCATCCTTTTTCAATAAGAATAAATATTCATGAAATGTCAATGGCGGCAACAGGAAATCGGTGAAGCGCCCAGCCCCCGATTCGACACTCTGCAGTTTCAGGGCCGCCGCGGCCGAACCTGATGCGAGAAACTTCAGGTTTGGATACGAATCCGTTAGAGATTTAAGATGTTTTTCCCAATCCTTTAGGTATTGTATCTCATCAAAAAATACATAGCATGGATCTTTCTCAATATTGATAGATGTCGCTTTTTCAAAATACCTGATAAATTCTTCTAAGGATATCCCATTATAAATAGGATGATCCACTGAGAGGTAGCAAATATACTTTGATTGAACTCCAGCTTCTAATAAGCGGTCGATGAGATGGTGAATCATTACCGTTTTGCCGACTCTTCTGGGACCCATTAAAACAATAGCGCGCTGTATGCTAGTTTGCTCTACCAGTGGGGCCAATAAATCTAAATAAGGCCTGGGCACCCATTTCCTGTAGGCGGCGGGAAGAGAATGGGGCGCTTTCCACCAAGGATTCTCTTGTTTTAACCTTTCGAGAATCTGCTCTGAAGATATCTTCCTCATTCTGTCTCCCTTAAATGAATTTAACTAAATTTCAACAGTAATATACACAAAACTATCAAATAGAGTCAAGCCTTTGATCTTAAACGGATCTGGGGCTTCAAGTCGTTAACAGCCAAGCTGTTATGCGATCCCCAAAAGATCGCAAACGGGTAAATACAGGGAAATATCGCTTTTATTTATCAAAATTCAATATTAAATTCCGGAAATACTGGCTTTCCAGCTTCTCTATTCTGAATTCAACCAAATATGTATAAAAATACCGCCGAGCGCAAAACCCGGCGGTATTCATAACGCTAAATGATTCTTTACTTATTCGCCTCGAACGGCTTCACGAAAAACCGCTCAAACGCGTTCTTATCTATTTTATACAGGGTATCCCGGCCCTTAACCCTCACATGACGTTCCTCATCGTCGTTAACCGGATCGCTAACCGATATTTCAACCTCTTTTCCTGCGATATCGCCGGCACGAAGGATATTTTTCGGTTTATTCAAGCCGTATTTTTCTATGTTTATCGGATCGACAACCCCCGAGGCTCGCAAGCCGGCTATGCTCGACGATAAACTTCGGATTTTGCGCTCCTCCAGCTTCAGCCCCTTATCGGGCAATATCTGTTTCCAGGCTTTGGCCGGCGGAGCGAGGGTATCTTCCGGCGCCTCATCCACATTGGCGAATACATAGTGTTTTTTACCTCTAACGATCTCAAACGACGTAATATCGTTTCTCTCTATATCACATAGATTAAGCTTCAGCCAGCGGTCTGTAGGAAGTTTCTTCTCCGGCGACGCCTGCCAGGCGGCGAATCTGGAGATGAAATTCTCGTTGGCGAGATAGGTAACCGGCGAACCGGCGATTCTCATAAAACACTCTCTCCCGGTCCCACCCCCCTTGCCGACATAGAGATGCAGGAGTTTATTATCATCGATATCGTAAAACTCGATCTGCAGCGCTTTCTGGTCGGTTATTTCGAAATCCTCGTAAAGATCCGCCGATTCTCCCCGCACCGAACCGCCGATCGCCCCCAGATCGTCGATCAGTTTCTGAATATCCGTCTCCTTCGCGGGCGAATTGTATTCGTTGGCGACGAGCCAGCCTGTTTCTCCTTTTACAAAATGAAGTCCGGAATCTGGGTAATCCTGCTTGAAAACATCGATCCTCGAAACCATCTCGCTGTCGAATGTCAGGCTCAGTTCGTTCAACGTCTCAGGGGAGCCGGTGGCCCGGTCGAAACTCTTCTGGACGTAGGAAATTACCAGCAGGGCGATAAACAGGCCCGCAAGGACATAAATCATCTTTTTGTTCATCGCGCACCTCCGCCGACTTGTTCAAGAAGTTTTCGATAGGCGTTACGCCTGTCGCGGCGCATGAGCATTCTGACAACACCGTAGGTGATAATCAGTACCGGCATAAGCAGAATCGTAAAAAGCCTCCAGAGATTCTTGGCCAGGGGCGATGTTTCCCCCAGGAAACGAATCTGGATAGATTTACTTCTAATATGAAGAAGATCCTCGCTTAATGTGAATCCCTCTACCGCCTTCAGTAATAGATCCTCGTGTGACGGCCATTGCCCGCGATACCTGCTTTCGGGAATGAACTGATCGGTGAAGATCTCGCTCGACCCGATAAACATCAATTTCGCCGGAGCCGGATTTACGGTTTCCACGGATGATGATTGTTCGACCGTATCCGCAAGATCATGCCAGGCAGGCGGCGCCTGGTTTTCGTAAGGGTCGGGGAATTGCCCGGTAAGTATCACGGCCAGAGGCTGTGATTCTAATACATCCTCAGGCATCGGCCGGGTATTGGCCTGGGTTAACGGCATGCCCGAGAATTCCATCTCCCAGGTATCGTCGCTGGAATTGATAAGAGTCGTAGCGTCCAGCCCGATCTCCTCGATTTTTTCCCGATCTATCTTGAGACCCGATCCCCAGAGGTAAACCATCGGCCCCAGGTTGGCGGTGAAAGCCAGATCCTGGTTCATATTCTCAGGGGATACTCGAATCTGTATCGGCGATTGAACGTCCAGAGAAATCGGCAACGAAAGAAAACCGCCGATCATCGGCCCCTGGGTCTGGATGCTGATTATCTGATTCTGCCGGTCCATTAACATCTTATCGCTGAGGCCTATTCCGTAGTTGCTCAGGAGATCGTCAATCCCGGGATCGACTTTCGACGGCATTATCATGACGTCTCCCCGGCCGCCAGGATTATAAGCATACTTGAATTTCTGGGCGGCCATGATCACGTCCACCCCGGAATAAAGGGCTTTCGCGATCTCGTATTTTTGCCGTTCCGAAAGGCTTTTCGGTTCCAGTACTATCATGGTTTTCAGATTATCCGGAAGAGGCTCTTTCGAGGATAGCTCCACTCTGGAAACATTATATCCGAGCTGTCTTAAAGTTCCGGTTATATTTTCGAATCTGTCCTGTTTGTCAGGCACTTCCTGCCCCATCTGCCGCATTATCTGTCTCATCCTCGGATCGCTGTAACGAGGATCAACAGGCTCGTACGGTGCTACAACGGCGACCGTGGGAATCTCCTTCTGGTCGAGACGATAAATCCGCGAGCAGATATCGTATTCCAACGTCGGCAGGCTGTTCGGCAATACCTGGGGAATAATCTCATCGGGCTTATCCAGGTAGGAAATAGTTAATGTCGAATAAACCTTTTTAATCCCCACAGCGTCCCGTTCGGTGGTTCTCAAAGTGAATGGAGATATGCCTCTTTGAGCCAGTTCGCTTTGCAGCGACGTATCGGCCGTGGGATCTATGACTTCGTATTTAATCTTGTCCGAGATATTGGAAAACTCTCCCAGCTTATCGGTGATATTCCTCTGAATATCCTTCATGCCGGGAGGCATCTCATCCTCGGGAGTAACATAATAACGGATCGCGACTTTCGTTTTCAGATCCGATAAGATGTTTTTAGCCGAATCGCTAATGGTGTAAATCTTCCCTTCGGTCGTGTCGAATCGTCCCAGCGGAAGCCTGAATACCACGATATTGAAAATAGCGACAACCGCGATTAAGACAACCGCCGCGGCCGAAAACGTAAGATCGGCGCTTCTACGCATCCTCTGTTCCACGGTAAGAGAATTCAAGAATAAAAACGCGGACGTAAACGACAGGAAATAGAGGATATCGTTTAGGGTGATTATCCCCTTATACATATTTTCGAAATGCCCCAGTGAACCGACCGATCTTTGCAGAAATGTGCCGAGGCCTCCTACAAAGGAATCAAGCTGCGCCGCTACCGGAAGCCATCCCAGAAAATGAAACGCCATACATCCGATTACGGCCATCACCCACGATGTTATCTGGTCTTTGAATAGTCCTGAGAAGAACTGTCCTATAGCGGTATATAGCGCCCCCATTAACAAAAGCCCCAGGTAGCCGCCTATTATCGGTCCCATATCCGGTTCACCGAGAAACGCGATAGTGATCGGGATAGGCAGAGTACCCGCGAGGTAAAGCACGTAAAACCCGAACCCGGCTGAGAATTTCCCGGCAACCAGTTCGTATGGTCTCATAGGCAGCGATTGCAACAGCGCGATCGAGCCTGTTTTCTGTTCCTCCGCCCATAATCGCATCGATATGGCCGGGAGGAAAAAGAGCATGAGCCAGGAATTGATGGCAAAGAAATCCCTCATCTCGGCCAGGCCCGCCGCGAAAAAGAAAAAGAATACGTATAACCCGGAGCAAACCGCCAGGATAGCCACTATGAAAATATAGGCGATGGGAGAATTGAAATATGAGTAAAACTCCCGTTTGAAAATGGTGAATATGTTATTCATTCTATTCCCCCCCCGCTCTCTCATCGACAGTTTCCTTAGCGACTCCGTATCGCACGTGATACCTGAACGCGTCCTCCAATGAACCCTTCTCGGGAGAGAACTCCTTCACAGTCCAGGCGTTTTTATGGATAGTCTCGGTTAAAGCCGGCCATAAATCATCGGAGGATCCCGACTCTATAGTCGCTTTCGAAAAACCGTCCTTCTCGACGATATTATAATCGAATGGTATTTTATTCCGCAATCCGTCCAGGGCGTCTCTTAAGTCCTGAGAAGCGGCCCCCACGACCAGCACAAACCTCTGCTTTTCCCGTACGCTGGAACGAAGCTGCTCGATCGTTTCATCGGCTACTATCACACCTTCGTTGATAATTACCACGCGGTCGGATATGGCTTCGACCTCCTGGAGGATGTGAGTCGAGAAAATGATTGTCTTGTCACGCGACAGGGATTTGATAAGATCCCGAATGCCGATTATCTGAATGGGATCTAAGCCTGACGTCGGCTCGTCGAGAATCAGGATTTCGGGATCGTGAATCAGAGCCTGGGCAAGCCCCACGCGCTGGCCGTAACCGCGAGAAAGGGTTCCTATGGTGGTCCGGTAAACCTCCCTTAACCCGCAGGCATTGACCACGTATTCAGTACGCTGCTTCAACTGATTCCCTGCCAATCCCCTGGCCCTGCCCACGAAGTCGATATACTCCGCTACCTCCATTTCCGGATAAAGCGGCGGGGTCTCGGGTAAATAACCGACCCGTTTGCGAATCTCAATAGGATCTTTTAGAAGATCGAATCCCGCCACTCGGGCGTTACCCGATGTCGGCACAATCTGGGTAGTGAGAATTTTCATGGTGGTGGTTTTGCCCGCCCCGTTTGGACCCAGAAGGCCAAGTACCTCGCCCCGGACCGCCTTAAACGACGCGTTGGAAAGCGCTACCACCTGGCCGTAGTTCATAGATAAGCCGTTGGCTTCAACCATGCGTTTTACCTCTTTTTTTAATAATTCACCTGGTTCATCGAATCGTCTCTTTTAGCGTTAATAAGCCGTCAAATAAAAATTATACCGCCGACGGTTTTCAAAGTTCGAAAAGATAAATAAAATTCGGTGGAATTTCCACTATTTTCGCATGAGCCCCCCACATTAATCCGATATTTTAGGAATAGGGTTGATTCGGAGGCGATATCACCCCGGGCGGAGGATTTCCTGATTATCATTAATATCCGCCCGCCCCGAACGGAACCTATAAACCGCCTGTTATTATATGCTTGAAAACATCCCTGTTACTATCTTAAACATCATGCCGTATCACGAAAAGTTTTCGCTCCGATTAAGGTCCGATTCTCTCGATATAGCATTAGAAGAGGGAGAGAGATGCGGCTAAATAGAGTTGAAATATTCAAGAAACTGCGGGAAACGGGAACCATTGATAAATCCGCCTTTTCTAAAGTAATGCTCAACCGTAAAGATCGAAATTCCATAACCTTAAAAGTCCTGGCCGCCTGTTCCGGCATGACTTCGCAACAGATTAACGACTTCTTCGAAAAACATTTCGGCCTGCCTAATATAGATCTCAATGAAATCGCCGTAAATCCCGAGATCGCCAGCCTGTTACCGCTCCAATTCGCCGTGGATCATCGTATATTGCCGGCCTTCAAGGTAATGGATAAGACGCATCTGGCCATCTCAAACCCGTTCGATGAAGATGGAATAAACGGGATTAAAAAATATATCGGGGATAATTTCAGCATTTTCCTCGCGCCCGAAGATCAGGTTCTAAAAACTCTCGACAGGCTGAGAAAACAAGCGCCGCCTACTCCAAAAAAGACTGAAAAACCTTGAATTATACCTGACCGACCGGTCGGTAGATCGTTGTATTCTCTTACAAGACTTACATATACGATTAGCGGTAGGTGATCTAAGCCGGCTGCGTTTTATATCCGATTATTATTCGTTCTATGCCCGCGAGATCGTTTATTATCTCGATTTTCACTAACTTTGATAATTCCATCAGCTCCCCGACCTCGCCCGCCTGCCCCATCCCCACCTCGAAAGCTAGCAAACCGCCGGATAACAAAAGATCGTCCGCGCGAGAAATGATAATCTTGTAAAACCTCAAGGGATCGCCGGAGCTGAAAAGGGCGATTTCAGGTTCGAATTTTGTCACCTCCGGTTGGAGAACGCTCTTTTGATCCTCCGAAACATATGGCGGATTGGAGACCACGCAGTTGTACTTCCCCAACCTATCGGTAAGAGCTCGATCTTCGATATTTACGTTCTGAAATCGAATTCTATCGGAGAATCCGTTGATTTCGGCGTTGGAGCGGGCAAGATCAAGCGCGTCATCGCTGATATCGATCCCCGTAATTTCGGAGCCATTGATATTCTTAACAAGGGCTATGGCGATATTGCCGCTGCCCGTACCAATATCGAGAATGGCCGGCGATTCGATCCCCCTTAGCCGGTCAATCACCGTCTCCACCAGAATCTCCGTTTCCGGCCTGGGGATCAACGCTCTCGGATCGCATTTTATGGTGATATTGTAAAACTCGGTTGTGCCGGTAATATATTGCAGCGGTTCCCGTGATGATCTCCTGCGAATATATTCTTTATATTTTTCTATCGTGGATTGTTCCGGCGCGCTGTCCGGATTCGTAAATAAATCGGCGCGGCTGAAACCGATAATATCCCGAAGCAGGATTTCCGCCGAGATATCGAAATCCTCGACACCGGCTGACTTAAGCCGCTCTCTCCCCCACTCTAATAGCCCCGCGAGATCGGGAATAGAGTCAGGCTCCAAATATCTCCCTTTCGAAAGATAATGTCGGATCGTTGTTTAACAACCGATGATCGTGACATCGCCCGCCGGTCATCCTTAAACGGCTCTTTTCCCGGACAGCGTTTTTCGGGGTGTCGAGATAATTCGCCGCTAAAATCTCCGACGGTTTCAACAAGCCGCCCGTGAGAATAGCCGCGGAGGTTAATCCCGTGTAGCCTAAAAACCTGCGTCTTCTCAAAAGGATCTCCTTTCGCTTTTAGAAGAATAAATTCCGTAGCTCAGCGTCATCCTGATAGTCGAACCTGAAAAATCATATCTTTTTTCCGGAATTTCCGAAAAATCATATTGCAGCCATTTCATTCGAAAATCCATCTCGAACGAAATCGCCTCAGTGAAATAATGCCTGATTCCCCCGAACCCCGCGATCCACACTCCCCCCCTGGTTCTTTCGGAAAACTCATTTTTGTCGGTAAGCTCGCCGTATCCGGCTTCCATACCGCCAACAAGCAGCGTCATCCCCGATTCGGTCATCTCATACCCGTAGTCACCCAGCAAACCGATACCCCACGACGAAAGATCAGCGATTCTCGTATCGCTCCAGGTGACTTTCTTGCCGTAAATCGAATAGATTACTCCCGCGCGAAAACCGTTGGAGAGGCTGTAATAGATCCCCGGTTCCAGGGCGACATTATCCACAACGTCCAGATCGATCTGACTTTCGTTGATGTAATCGAGCCTGGCGATGGGGTTATATTCGATCCCCAGGCCGACCGAATATCCGGCTCCCTCGGCAATCGCGGCGTAAGCTCCGATCGCCGTAATGACAGCAGTCAGGTAGATTCGCAATTGTCAGGCGACACTCAGGTTAAAATTGTTTATCTTCATAAAAGGCACCAACATCAACGCCCCGTATTGAGGGATCAACCTCCGTTCGGATGAAATCATCTCGGCGTTGCCGAAAGCCTCCAACATCGATTGCTGCACCCTCATATCCACAACCGGTTTGGTGATTTCGCCGTTCTCGATTAAGAAAGTACCGTCGCGGGTATAGCCTGTTACCAACGTCTTCATGGGATTTAGAAAATTGAGATACCAGAATCTGGTAATGTATATGCCCGATTCTGTCGATTTTATCATCTCGTCCACGCTATGCTGACCGCCGTCGATAGTCATCGCCTTGGGATACGGACCGTAGCTGTTATCGGGCGGCAAGGCGTGCCCGGTAGATTTGGTTCCGGCCAGATTCGCGTAATAGCTGTTGTAAACGCCTTCGCCGGCTATCCCGTTTTTGATAATCTCGACTTTTCTCTTGGATACTCCCTCGTAATCAAAAGGAAGATATTCGATCGCCGGGTTAAAGGGATCCTCGCGAATGGTAATATTATCCCCGGTAATCTTCTCTCCGATCTTACCGCTCATGAAGCTTCGATGTTGATGCAGGGTTTTTCCACCAAAACCGAGAAACGCCAGAAAGAGCAGGAAATTAGCCACGGCGTCCGGTTCGATAATAACCGTATATTCCCCGGCCTCGAGTTTAACGGGTTCTCCCGCTACAAGGGCCTTATCGATGGCCCTTTGAGATTGGGATTTGTAGTCGAATTTCCCTACATCACGTCCCGCTGTCTGGGCCCAACCGGATCGATCGTTCTCCCCCGAAACGGTCAGCGTAAACCTGTACTCGCTGTTTTTGGCGAACCTGCTTGTGCCGAGCGAATTGGCTACCGCGAGAGATGTTGCCGCTGTCTGAAAAGTACCGGCGCAGGATAGCCCATTCGCCTTAGAGCGATTGACGATATCGGCCACCGCGGCCGCCCGTTCCGAGGCGGGAAATTCAAACGTATCACGATAGAACCCGGTCGATTTAACATCGCCCGGCGAATGCACAAGCGATACGAAATCGGGGTCCTCTTTCTGGTTTTGAGCTATGGCCGACGCTGTTTTAATCAGGTTGGCAACTCCTTCGGCGCTGGTATCATTGGAGCGAGCGACTCCGATCTTTTTATCGAAAATCGCCCGGCACCAGATCGTCGAATCGGAACGGCCCATATTCTGATGAATGGAATTCTCGGCGAACCTTGTAAGATAAAACTCCTCCGATTCGCAAACCAACTCGGTTTGCCCGGCGGACGATTTCTTGACGGCGCTTTCGAATATCTCCAGAATCTTTTCATCTATCATCAGCTACCTACCTTCACATTGGAAATCAGCAACGGCGACGCTCCCTGGCCGGTTCTGGCGTTCTGTCCGGGTTGGCCTTTGCCGCAATTCGGTGTGCCCCAGACCTTCCACATTGATTCGTCGCCCACGGCCACAACCGAGTTCCAGAAATCAACGGTGCGGCCGGAGAATGTCGGGTTCTTATAGACCTGCCCGAGCTTGCCGCCCTTGATTTCCCAGGCTATCTCGCATCCGAACTCGAAGCTGGAGCGATCATCGGACGGCGACCATGAGGAGATTGTCGACATGTATATCCCATCGCCGGCTAACCGTACAAGCTCATCGAACGATTTATCGCCCGGCAGCAGGTTAATGTTGGTCATCCGCACCAACGGTATATTGCCCCAACTGTCGCCACGCATGGCGCCCGACGATTTTCTACCGATACGATTCGCTGTCTCCCGCGACGATAAATACCCGACGAGAATTCCGTCTTTGATAAGATCGACAGAACCCGATTTCACTCCCTCATCGTCGAACCCGAACGAACCGAGACCGTACGGATGGGTAGGATCGGAAACCGCGTTGATGAGCGATGATCCGTATTGGAGCTTATCGAGCTGATCGATGGTGGCGAAACTTGTGCCGGAGAAATTCCGCTCGGATCCGAAAACCCGATCCAGTTCCAGGGGATGACCGATAAGCTCGTGAATCACCAATCCCACCACGGATCCTTCCAACAGCAGCGATGTTTCCAACACAGGGCATTCCGGGGCCTCGAGCAAAGCCATCACCTCGTCGGTCAACCGCGGCACTGCGTCGGCGAAGTTAATTTCAGATAGCAGTTCATATCCTTTGGTCTCGTATTGTCCGCCGTTTTGAGGGAAGCTTCTGGTGGATCGTTCCCGGCGCGATTTACTTATGCCCAACTCGATCCCCGCTCCCGAATGAATAATCTTCTGATGAATCCCCGACCCGCCCGATGTTAACAGATAGGAAGTTGTTTTTCTAAAACCTATATGCGAATCTCGGCTGTTTATCGCTTCATTTCCGGCCATCAGGCTATCGAGATTCTCGAGGAATTCCAGCTTCTCTTTCAAATCGATAGTGAAAGGATCGATCTTAAAACCGGAGACGAAATTCTCGTTATAAGATTCGACCGGGGCAAGCGTTACCGGCGCCTGGATAATCGACGATGACGCTTTACCGATTTCGACCGCTTTCTCGGCGGCGCGAACCGCTTCTTTTTCTGTCAGTAACGACGATCCGAAAAATCCCCAGGCGCCATTTATTATCACTCGTACTCCGAATCCTTTGTCGAAAGAACTGTTGACCGATTCCGGAGAACCGTTGGAAAACGATAGCGATTCATTCTCCAGCTCCACGTAACGGCAGTCGGCGTATTCCGCCCCCAGAGACGTTGCCTTTTCCACCGCTATCTTCGCCAGTTTCTCTATATCAGCCATATCAGATCGAGTGAGGTATCATAAAAGTAAAAATCGTGACCGCCAGACTGATGACGGTTAGAGCCAGGTAAGCGCTATAAGATATTGCCATCTTCTCCCCCTTTAAACCCTTGCGGGCGAGGATTAGGGTCACAAACCAGAATATAAACAATAATACCGTTTTGTTATCAGTAATATCCCAGCCGAAAGGAATACCGCCCCATCCGACACCGAACGCGACATATGCCACAAGGTACCCCAATGGAAATCCGCCGATAAAGGCGGCTATCAAAGTCCAGAGCAGATAAAGAACGGTCTTTTGGATATCCCCCTTACCCTTGACCAGATCGAAAGCCGAAATAACCGTCAATAATCCAAGAAAGACAATCGCGAACATACAGAAGATATGGGGGATCAGAATATAGGCGGGAACATGCCCCTTAAACTTGATGAATTGACTGCCGTACGGGGGAAACTTCGCCACCGATTCTCCGGCTTTGAACAACTCGATACGATAAAACCACTTTCTCCCTTTTTCCAGAACGGGAAGCTCCCCGGTAAAACCGCCACTGGTCATCGTCAAAGTATCGACAGTATAAGGGCCGCCGTCTGTTTCAGAATAAAAAACGACAGCCGCGAGGCTGTCGGGTGATGACAAACTAACATCTACCACCGGTCCGTCCCCGAAATCTTCGGTAATGGTCCGATGAGAAGCGGTTATATCCCCTATTTGACTGGAATAATCGGTTGGATGTCTGGTGGAAATCCTTCTGGCCAGACCCAGAAGCGCGATGGTTATGATTAAAGCGATCCCGTAACGGGTAAATTTCATTTCCCTTCCCCTTTCAACCCCAGATTAAGCGCCGCTTTTTTAGCCTCATTGATAATTTCAGTTAGATCGCCATCAATAATATTCTCCAGATCGTATATGGTCAACCCGAAACGATGATCCGTGACTCTATTTTGCGGAAAATTATACGTTTTTATCTTCTCCGAACGATCCCCGGAGCCAACATGGCTCTTTCTCTGCTGATCGATCGATTCCTGCCGCTCACGAATCGCAATATCATTCAGCCTGGCCCGCATTATCTTCATCGCTTTATTTTTATTTTTTAATTGAGATTTTTCGTCCTGGCAGGTCACGACCGTCCCGGTGGGAATATGAGTTATGCGAACGGCGGAATCGGTGGTGTTAACCGACTGCCCGCCCGGTCCCGACGATCTATAAACATCGACCTTAAGATCTTTCGGCTCTATATGAAGATCGACATCCTCGATTTCGGGAAACACTACCACGCTGGCCGCCGACGTGTGCAATCTGCCTGACGCTTCGGTGGCAGGCACCCTCTGCACCCGATGAACACCAGATTCGAGCTTGAGATCGCCGTAGGCGCCTTTGCCCGCGATGGAAAATATTATCTCCTTCAAACCGCCGATACCGGTGGCATTGGTATTCAAAACGTCGATTTTCCAACCCCTGTTCTCGATATACCTGCTATACATTCGGTAAAGATCCGACGCGAACAGGGCCGCCTCGCCTCCGCCGGTACCGGCGCGAATCTCCACAATGGCGTTCTTGTCATCATCAGGATCCCGGGGAATAAGGAGTATCTCCAATTTGGCTTGAATCTCTTTGGCTTTTTCCTCGAGTTCTTCGAGTTCCGCGCTTGCCAGTTCGGCCAGCTCCGGATCGTCGGACGATTCGGCAAGCTCCTTATTTTCCTCGATCTGTTTTAAAACATCGCGGTATTGATTACTCTTCTCAACCGTCTCGGCCAGGGAGGCATGTTCTTTGGAAAGATCGCGGTATAGCTTTTTGTTCGCCAGGGTAGCCGGATCGGCCAAAGAATCGTTTAGTTCTGTAAAACGTTTTTCGACTTGTTCGGATATTTTTAATAAATCTGATTGCATAATAAAAAAGCTTAGGCGGATTCCGGCTCTAACGATGTCCCCGCGATAGAGCTCTTCAATGCCGTAATGGCGACCTCGACCTGATCGTCGGCCGGCTCCCGGGTGGTAATACGCTGTATCCATAATCCCGGGGCTATCAATAATTTGGTGATAGGATTATTACGCGTCTTGCCCGAGAGTTTCAAGAGTTCGAAAGATACGCCGGCCACAATCGGGAGAAATAACAGATGAGTCGAGAACCTTTCGAAAACATTCGGGGCGTGCCCGAAAATGACAGTGAACGCGGTATCGGAAATGGAGTACGTAAATATCGCCAGCATGGCCACGATCAGAATGAAACTGGTTCCGCATCGCGGATGATAGGTTGTAAACCGATAAGTCGATTCAACCTCGAGCGGCAGATCGGCCTCGAAGGCAAAAATAGATTTGTGCTCGGCGCCGTGATACTGAAAAATCCTCTGGAAACTTTCGAATCGGGAAAGGCTCCAAACGTACGCCAAGAATATGATAAGCCGTATAGCGCCCGCGACAAGATTGAATCCGACTGCTTCCCTGTTTACGGAAAGAAACTGAGTGGCCAGAATGGGAAGAAAAAAGAATATGCCGACACCCAGTCCGAGAGACAGGATCACCGTGAGCGCCAGGGCTAAATTCATTTTTTTGCTTTCCTTTTCGACCGGTTCTCCCTGTTCCCCCTGCTCCGCTCTGGCGGCAACCTCCGCCGAGTAATTCAAAGTCCTGATCCCCAGAACGAGCATCTCGAAAAAGGATACAATTCCCCTGATGATCGGTTTTCCAAAAGCTTTCTTTTTCCTGGTGAGCGAAATGAAATCGTCGGTGCGGGTGATAATCTCGCCATTAGGAAGCCTTAACGATGTCGATACCTTCTCGGGCGATCTCATCATTACACCCTCGATAACCGCCTGCCCGCCGACATTCTTATCCACAGAATCCGCGGCGGACGTAATAACCGAAAAACCGGAGATAAACGATTTTTTAAACAACGCTAATTTCATAATAAAACAGGCTCTATAAGAAAGAGCCTGAATTCTCCTTACTTTTTGTCCTTATCGGATTTCAAATGCTTGGCGTATTTGGTCCTGAACCGCTCGATCCGTCCCGCGGTGTCCACAAGCTTCTGCTTTCCAGTAAAGAACGGATGGCAACTCGAACAGATTTCCACCGATATATTCTTGACGGTAGACCTGGTCTCGATCACGTTGCCGCAGGCGCATTTAATCGATGTTTCGTAATACTTCGGATGAATTTTCGCTTTCATCATTTATCTCCTTTACCTCTTTTTCTTAATCCCAAACAATCAGATAAATATAATCAAAAGCGGACTGTTCGCAATTTATTTTTTCCGCCCGAATCATCTTTGTTTGGCGATATCCTAACAACCTGACCCTTACTTCAACAGGGTCATTTTCACCGTGGCCGCGAATTTAGCCCGTTTTCCGAGATCATCGCGTATCGAAATCCGAGCGAAATAAAGCCCGCTGGAGCAATCCCCGCCCGAATTATCGATGCCATCCCAAATAACCACGCCGGCGCTACCGGCAGTTCCCGGATCTATAGATTTCACAAGCCGTCCAAGGCCGTCATAAATCTCTATCGCTATTCCGGTTATGTCTTTTCCGGATATTTCGTACTCGATCGCTGTCCCGGAATTGAAAGGATTAGGGTAATTATTCAAGATGGCCAATTTAACCGGCGGCATTACAGGCGGTTCAGGGTCAATATCGATAACGGTGTCGTCCAGTATGGTCATAGCTACGGGACCGTCCCCGACATTATATGATTGAAGCAATTCACCAGAAGGGGAAAATTTGGAGATCGTATCGTCCCCCATTTCGCAGGCGTATAGAAATCCGAGCGAATCGACAGCTACACAGGTTACCCCGAGGCCTGAATAGATAGGGTTATCGGGACCGTTGATAATCTCCCCGGTTTCTATATCATACGTGAAAATCAACCCCTGATCGAACCATCCACCGGCGGCAAGATACCCGGTTCCCGCAGGTGAAATCGCCAGGTTCGCCGGGGCGCCGCCGATATTAACCGAATCGATAACAATTCTCAGAATAGGATCGAAAATGTAAACCGCTCCGAATATGTCGAAATAGTTCCCGGTACACACGATATGAAGGTTGCCATCGAATGCCCGGCTGATCCATTGCGGATTCGTGCCGATATCGTGTTGTCCCTCGTTTACAAGGGTCGCGGCGTTGAGCACGGTTATTCGCCCCTGCCCGTAACTGTAATCGTCCGGATCGAACCAGGTCTGAGTAACGTACACAAAACCGTCATGATATAGTATCCCTTCCGGGAATCCGCCGATGGAAACCTGGCCATCGATTTCATTAGTCGAGAGGTTAATCTTATATACATCGCCGGATACGAATCCGGTGACGAAACAGTAATCGTCGGAAAACGCCATGTAATAGGGATTGGATCCGATCGGGAGGTATATGTCGGCTATAACCTGATGGCTTTCCAGATCGATTTTCATGATGTCGGCCGATATCGAATTAACCACATACAAATAACCGCCGTGATAAATCGCCTGGTTCGGGGCGTCCCCCAATATGACGATATGGTTATCCACTTCTCCTGTTTCCAGATCGATAAATGACAGGGTTTCGGCCAGGCTGTTGACCACGTAAGCCTCTCTCTGCGCGAAAGACACGGACCCCAGCGAAAGCGTTAAGATCAAAATCAGCTTTTTCATATTGCTCCTTTCGATGATAAAGTAATTTTAATGTTGTATTCCCTTGGTTTTTCGGGTTGACGATCGAGGATTTCGTATTTAATATCCCCGATATTAGCCACGCCGATATCAATCAACGATCTAACTCGAGAGATGTTCAATTTCAGCCGGCATTTCAGATCTACAAGATCCACGGCGGGCAGGGACTTGGTATTCTCTTCGGTAGTGTATCGCCTCCCGATATGCCGTCCCTTCAATCTCAACTCGAATCGGTTATGACGAAATTCTATCGAATATGACTGCGTCCCTATCGGACGGAAAGTGAGGAATTTATCGTGATGACTCGCTTCCTCTTCCTTGTTTAGCGGATTTATAAGACTCGCCGACCAGAAAATCCGCAAAGGCCCTGAAAGAGGGACACTCTCGACTGTCATCTCCCAGCCGTCAATTTCTGCCCTGGAGAGATTGACCGGTTTGAACTTATCCCCGGCCCATTTACGCCAGATTACCAAATCCTTGTAACGGTTAAGATATCGCGTTACTCTCAAATCGGTTGATCCGGCATAATCGCTTTTCAGGTCTACTCCTATCTGGAAACTCTCTGATTTTTCAGGGTTAAGATCGGGATTGGGTGTGGCGAAAACATCCTCTTTCCAATAGAGATCGGTCAGATCGGGAAGGCGGCGGCTTCGCGAATAGGAAAGATCTAATCCCGGCCTGAACGGCAAGCCTGAGTTAACCCTCAACGATAACGAGGGCGAAAGAAAATCGCCTCCCACTCCCCATTCTTCTCTCACACCGATAGTCGCGGCCGATTCATTTATGGTAAAACCATCCATGAGGAAGCGATAGCTCATCCCCAGCGAAATCGCGTTGATCGTTCTCGAATGAAATCCGAAACTCGATGATGGACGGATCAGGTCATCGCCGTTTAAGGATTCGTAACGAACCGAATAGTAACCGTCGGTATCCACCCGGCCGGTTGTGTTAAAACCGATCTTTATGTCGCGCGCCCGCTCGTCGAAACGGGTGCTGTAGGGAATGAAATTTATCGGTGTTCGGGGTGATTCGAACGCTACTTTTCTATTATTTACTCCGGCGGTTATATCAAAGGCTGCATTTTCATAAAACCGCCGCTCGAATTCGGAGGTCAGTTCCATCTCCTCGCTTTCGGACAGGGCATCGGGCGTTAATTGAAAAACCGCCCCCGGCACCCCGGCGCTTCTCTTGAAATACCTGACATTCAGCTTTATCGAGGAGCCGCCCCGTTTTATCCCTGTACTGCCAAACAGGCTCGTTGACTTATTGGAATTATTAACACGAATCTGAACCGAATCCCTCGGATCCGTAAATTCGAAATTTCCCCTGCCGAATTCGCCTCGCACGTCAAGCGATACCAGAGCGATATCACCAAAAGACGAACCGCCGCCGGCCGCGTATGATTCGTAGCCGAAACTTCCGCGTTCCATCGCGAACACCGTATTTTTCTTATCTATGCCAGTGATAAAGTTGATCGTGCCCGCCAATCCCGGCATCCTGTAATTTCCTCCGGTGATAATCTCAACGCGGGTAACCGATTCAAACGGGATGATTGAGATATCGGCGCGGGAATCGAGGGTCGAATTTATCGGCCTGCCGTTTAACATTACCACGGTGCCGTTAAGCGCCGCGCCCCTGATCCGCAGGTATTTTCCGCTTCCCGATTCCACAAGTTCCAGTTCGGGAAGTTTATCAGCCAGTAGAGCGGCAGAACCGAGCCCGAACGACGGAAAATCAACTACCGTAACAGCGCCATCGCGTTTGATTCGCATGATATCCGACGAGGCGCCGATTACCGATTGACCATCCACTATAACCGGAGAGAGAGCCATTCGAATAATGACCTCCACCGAGTAAGCGTCATCGACAACCGCCTTAATCTCGCCGTTTTGTCTGTATCCTATCCTCGACGCCTTGACAGAGTATTCCCCCGACGGCAGATCCGTGAAGAAAAAACGTCCGTTACCGTCCGACGTGGCGCTTCTGCCGAAACCGACTATACCGACCGTGGCGCCCGGAACAGGCGCGCCGGAAACCATATCTATGACCCTGCCTTTTAACTTGATTTCGGTCTGGGCAGTCGATTCGAGGCATGGATAAAGAATCGATATTACGAAAATTATCGCGATAAAAAACCGGCTCGAGAAATCGGCTGATAATAGCCGACCGGCCGGCGAAGCGTAAAGCATTCCAATCCTCGCCCTCGAAGGTGCATGGAACTTATTTTCAAACGATGGTATCCTGACTTACGGATTCGCCTGCCGGCGAACGGCCGCGCCTTCCCCTCTTTTTAAGAGTGTGGCTGATGCGGCGCTTACCCGATCACAGTAGCGGGGCTGTGACGGTTTCTCACCGTCTTCCCATCGGGGCCTTACGGCCCTGTATTCAGATGTAATTTTACGATCGCTTTATAAGTTTGTCAAGAAGATTTTTCGCCTGTGTCAACGCAAAATAGAAATGTCCTATTCTTAGCAAGATAGAAATGTCCTATTTTGTCAATTGAACAATCCTCTTCTTTCGTGAATTAGATTTCAAA